>Ga0208243_1000054_pt1 | contig 128997 bp, 120 predicted proteins | sample Subbio2Aug_QV12A_FD_184826 | JGI IMG/M metagenome (GOLD analysis project Ga0208243, IMG submission 184826) | Serpentinite rock and fluid subsurface biosphere microbial communities from McLaughlin Reserve, California, USA - CR12Aug_QV12A (SPAdes) | ecosystem: Environmental > Terrestrial > Deep... | reverse complement strand
CTCAATGAAAGACCCAGAAAGGTACTCGACTATCAAACACCTAAAGAAGTTTTTGATAAAATTATTTTAGAAAAATTATAACTATATTTGAAACAACTAGCGTTGCGCTAGAAACTTGAAACCGCCTAAAGAAACCGTAGAGATGAAGAACAGAATATTATTTGACAATTATTATATATATCTGATAATTTACGCTGTTTCATCAGCTTTCAAATATTTAATGTTCAATAAAAATAATTTTGTTCAACTTCTTATAATTGTTTCTTTAATATGGCTTTATCAATTACTTTCTGAGAAAAAAAAATATCTCAAGAACTTGAAAATGGATAATGAGATAATTGAATTAGAGTACTTTGATCAATTTTTAAGAGAGAGAAAAGTTAGATTGAATAGACAAAATGTAACAAGTGTAAATTATATAAAAAATACATGGCTTTGGAATAAGTTTGATTGTCTCCAAATTATTGAAAAAGAAAACTCTAAAGCTATGAACTTTAAAATTTTTGACAAAAATATAAAGGAAAGTACTCAAAAAGTTATTATTGAAAATAAAAGCTACTGCTAACAGCTGTTAGCCGCTACGACTGGTTTTTCTTGAGTTGTACTTCTTTTTTCACGTAAAAAGTTTATCTTAGCTAACAGTACGCAGTTCGCTGGCTTCGCAAAAAGCCACTAGCCGCGAAACGTTATGAGCGATTTATGACCAACATACCGGAAAACCAAATGATGACAACTTTTTTTAATTCTGAAAACTTTTGGGGAATGATATTGTTTGTTGCGGCTGCCATTCTAACTCATTTAAGTGAAAACTCATTTCTCAAAGAAAAAATTAGAAGAGAAGAGGATTTTAAAAACTTTGTGGAAGAAAATAAAAATGGATCTAAAATGAAATATAATATCAAAAAAACTGCAATGGAAATGGCTGAATCTAGATATAATTTTTTGCCAATTTTTAAATGGCTTTTCATTTTTGGTGCTATTTTGGCTTTATATAGATTAGTAATTTAAATCGCTCATAACAGCCGTTAACCGCTATTGCTGGTTGCTTAGTTAACTTGGCGTTTTTTCTTCACGAAAAAACTCTATCTTAGCAGACAGTACGCAGTTCGCTGGCTTCGCAACAGTCGGTTAGCAGCGAAACGTTATAAGAAACCTTAAGTGAAAATTATGAAAAATAAATTATTAATAATATTACTTTTTATTAAAAGTAGTTTTTCATTTTGTCAATGCTGGACAAAAATCAGTGCAAATGGAGATTTTTCAATAGCAATAAAAGTAGACGGAACTCTTTGGGCGTGGGGAGCAAATAATTATGGTCAATTAGGAGATGGAACACTTATGAATAAAACAACTCCAAATCAAATTGGTAGTGAAGCTAATTGGAACATGGTTAGTAATGGTTATTTTCACACGATTGCATTGAAATCTGATGGCACCATTTGGGCTTGGGGTAGAAATGATTTTGGACAACTAGGAGATGGAACAACTATTAATAAAAATTTACCAATACAAATTGGCAATTCAAATGACTGGTTTAAAATTTTTACTGGACACAATAACTCTTTTGCAATAAAGAATGATGGAACATTGTGGGGCTGGGGCTTTAACGGAACGGGAGGACTAGGCGATGGAACAAATATAAATAAAACTACACCTATTCAAATCGACTCTAGTGTTTGGAGCTATGTAAGTTCAAGTGAAATCCATACAATTGCTCTAAAATCTGATGGAACACTATGGGCATGGGGTAACAATCTATATGGTCAATTAGGTGATGGTTCATTAATCAATAAAAATGTTCCTGTTCAAATTGGTAATTCAACAAATTGGTCAAAAATAGATACGGGGATGTATCATTCTGTTGGTATAAAAAATGATGGCTCTTATTGGGCATGGGGCAGAAATAATTTTATATACGGGGATGGAAATTATCAAAGCCAAGCTAGCCCAACTTTAATAGGAAATGAAACATGGATAAATATTTATTGTGGAAGACAAAACGTTTTAGGTATAAAATCGGATAATTCAATTTGGGCTTGGGGAGATAATGGTACTGGTCAGTTAGGCAATGGTAATTTTATAAATGCACAAAATCCAATAAAGATAAGTGATACAAATATTTGGAGTGATTTAAGTGTTGGTCCACATTTCAGTTTGGCTCTAAAAAATGATGGTTCATTATGGGTGTGGGGCTATAATGGAGAATACCAATACGGCAATGGAACAAATGTCATTAGCAATATTCCAATTTCAATAAATTGTCCTAATTCACTCGAATTATCTGAATCTAATTATACCAAAACTATAATTTACCCTAACCCTTCATCAAATTATATTTTCATCGAAAATGATTTAAATGAAATTGAACAAATTGATTTATTCGATATCGAAGGTCGAAAACTAGTTTCAAAAAAAGTCAAAAATAATTTATACAAATTAGATATTGATTTTTTACAAAACTCAACTTATATACTAAAAATACAGTCAATTAATAAAACAGAAATTTTTAAAGTCCAAAAAAAATAAAGGCTTCTTATAACAGCTGTTAGCCGCTATGGCTGGTTTCTCTTAAGTTGTACTCTTTTTTCACGTAAAAAGTTTATCTTAGTAGACAGTACCCTGTTCGCTTACTCCGCCACAGTCGGTTAGCGGCGAAACGTTATAGGCTAGCCAATTCAAAATTTCAGTAAAAATTGAACTATGATAAAAACTACATTGAGAGTGTTTGGAATTTTAATCGGATTATGTTTCCTGTATATTTTGGCAAACTCTTATTGCGGTTGGTATGCCTACAAAAAATGGGTACCGAGGAGATCAACATATGGAAACATTGAAGAAGCGGTTGAAAGAAATGTCTATGTAAAAAAGCTTAACTATAAATCGACCAAGCTTCCGAAAGATTTTAATATATATATTGAGAAAGGGTTTCACTACGGACTTCACGGTGCGAATGACACTAAGCTTGTGCAAAACAGCAACTATCCATATCAAATTTCCTATGTGAATAGAAGCAAAGACGATGACATGAGTTATTATATCGTAAATCAAACGGATTTTGATTCGCTTGATTTGACCACTGTATATCTGAAGAGCGCCGATTTCAAGGACACGTTAATCTTAGGCATACACGAATTTAATTATGAGATTAAAAAATGGGATTCAATTGGAATTATAAAAATTTGGCAGTAATTGGTGGCCAGCCTATAACCGCAGTCAGGCGCAATAGCTATATTTGTCTAGCCTTTAGTTGGTTCTCACGAAAAACATTTATCTTGCCGATAGTTCACAGTCCGCTAGAATCGCAACTGACGCCTGGATGCAAACCGTTGTATGAACCTTTTAAAAACACTATATATGAAAAAACTTTTATTTTTATTTATCTTACTATTCTTAAATAACCAATTATACTCCCAATGTTGGAGCCAAGTAAGTAATGGTCAAAATCATACAATAGCAATAAAAACAGATGGAACTCTTTGGGCTTGGGGATCAAATCTATTTGGACAATTAGGAAATGGTAATAATACTGATAGCAATTTCCCTATTCAGATAGGAACTTCTAATGATTGGAGACAAGTTGCTGCTGGTGGAGCTCACTCACTTGCTATAAAAAATGATGGAACTCTATGGGCCTGGGGATATAATCTTAATGGACAAGTAGGGAATAATTCAATTATTGATGTAAATATTCCTACTCGAATTGGAAATGAAAATGACTGGAAAGATGTTTTTGGTGGAGTATATGTTTCTGCAGCTATTAAAAACAACTTTACTCTTTGGGGTTGGGGTTTAAACTATTATAATTGGCAATTGGCACAACCATTTAGCAATTCTGACATCCTAGTTCCTACACAAATAGGAACTGATATGGATTGGAAATCTATTTCCTTTGGAGCATTTTCGACTATAGCGTTAAAAAATAATAATTCTTTATGGTCTTGGGGTCAAAGTAATTTTGGAGAATTAGGAAATGGAATTTTGATCTCGCAAATTTTTTTTCCTACTCAAATTGGCTCTTCAACAGATTGGAAAGAAATTTCAACAGGTTTTAATTTCACAATGGCAATCAAAAATAATGGTACTCTTTGGTCTTGGGGTTTAGGCTATAGTTCAATACCGTTACAAAATGGGACATCTTCTGATTGGTCAAAAATAAGTTCTTATGGCAACTTCAATTTAGCAATAAAAAGTAATGGTTCGTTATGGTCGTGGGGAAATAATTCTAATGGACAATTAGGCAATGGTAACAATACAAATATTACTTTTCCAACACAAATTGGAAATGAAACTAATTGGACAAAGTTAAGTAATGGAATTAGATCTTCTTCAGTAGTAAATTCAAGTTCAGAACTAAAAACTTTTGGTCAGAATAATGTTGGTCAATTAGGCATTGGGTCAAACATTGATAGCTTCGTTCCAGTTCCTGTCAATTGTATAAATTTAGGTTTAGAAGATAATATAACTGATTACTTTGGTATATTTCCAAACCCTGCTACCGATTATTTAAATATAAAAAATATATTAAATTTAGATGTGAAAAATATTACCATATTTGATATGAATGGAAAACAAATAATAAACATTTCAAGCAATAATTCTATTATTGAAATTAATTCAATACCCAAAGGTCTATATATTGTTAGAGTTGAAACAATAAATAATACATTTAATTATAAATTATCCAAACAATAAAGTTGTTTAAAGTTTATTGTTTAAGGTTTCATACAACAGCGGTTTTGCGCTATTGCTGGATTTTCTTGGTTTCACGTTTGTTTTTCACGCAAAACTATTATCTTAGCAGACAGTACGCAGTTCGCTGGTTTCGCAAAAAGCCACTAGCCGCGAAACGTTAGCGGTGATTTTGTCAGACCATAGAAAAAACAACAACTTAAATGATTTGGAGTAAAATTAAAAGAAACGTTGAGAATGGGTTTGCTGAAAATTTGAAAGGTAAAATTCAAATTTATATAACATCTTACGGTTCCGGTTATGACATCACTGACTTATTCAACAGAGGCTGGATTACTGTTGACGGAGAAGAAGTTGTAAACTTTTCGACTCCAGATGCATTTTACCTAAACGGAAGAGATTTTCATTATGCAACTCCGACAAATTGCGCTAAATCAGACGATGCAAAATACAATGAAAGAGATTCAAAATTATTATCTGAAAAAGGTGAATTCTCAAAATATGATTTAAGCTATTGCTGTTATGCTTATCAAAACATTTCAATCGAAGAAGCTATAAATCATGAAAGTCCAATCATCAATATGCTTGCGGTGCTTGACAAAAGAATGGGAAAAAGAAGGTTGTTAAAACTGAGTCAGGAAGAATTACATCCTTTGGTAGAATATTTCTTGAATTTAAGAATGGAAAGTGAAAACATTAAATTATAAAAACCACCGCTAACAGCGGCTATCAGCTATTGCTGGTTTTTCTTAAATACAACTCTTTTTTCACGTAAAAACTTTTATCTTAGCAGACAGTACGCTATCCGTTGGCTTACCAAATGCAACTAGCCGCGAAACATTAGCAGACATACTTGAAAACCTCTAGAATAGAAGATTATGTTTTTAATTGTAATTATTCTGTTTATTGTAATTCCAATCGGAATCTCATACTTGATTTATAATTTAATCAAGAAAAGAGGTATTAATAAACGATATAGAATTCTCTCTATTCTCCCAATTCTCATATTTGGATACTTCATTTATGAGGCTATTTACCCAAACTCAGATTTTTACAAAAATGACTTCAAAGAAGTGACTCAAATAGAATTCCCTAAAAGTGGCAAGATAATATACAAAACTGCCTCGTTTCCTGATAACTTTGGTGATTATACATCTTCATTCTTAGTTGAACTTGACAATGATAATATTGTAAAACTTCAAGAAAAACTTTTAAAAAATGGCTTTGAAAAGAAAGAAAGTAAAATGATTAGTAAAGAGCTTGAATATATAGAAAGCAGAACTAAAGATAAAAAGTATGTGGATGTATATGTCAAAGACAATGAAAATGACAAACTATACTCTGTTGGTTTCTTGAAAGATAAAAAGTCTGTAATTATAACAAGAGTTAGCTGGTAATAGTAAGTCGCCTAACAGTCGTTATCTGCTATAGCTGGATTTTCTTGAGTTGTACTTCTATTTTCACGTAAAAACTTTATCTTAGCAGACAGTCCGCAGTTCGCTGGAATCGCAATAGTCGGTTAGTGGCGAAACGTTAGCGGCTATATTAAACCACCTTGTAATATGAGATTACTATTTGCTTTTCTTTCTTTATTTATTTCTTTACACACATCAGGGCAAAATGAAGACAAAATATTATTTGAAAAAGGAATGGCATTGCAATATGCTCATTATGATACCGATTTAATTGGAATGTTGTTAAGTAGTGACACTTTAAAATTAAATACTGCAGAGAGAATTATAAATCAATTACAAAAACAAGCAATACATGAATATGATCTTTTAATAAAAAGATTTCCTAAATCTGAATTATTACTCGACGCTAAATATCAAAAAGCTGAAGCATTATTTAGTGTTGGATTAAATTCAGAGGCTAAGGAAATGTTTTTACAAGTAATAGCAGTCAATCCAAAAAAAGGGAAATCTCTATTAAAGTTAGCTTATATTGCACTTGACGAAAAAAATTATGCTGAAGCTTTAAAATATCTTAAAGAAAGAAAAGAATTAAATCCAACACTTTATTGTGGAACTGAATATGAAACTGAAAAAAAGCAAATTGAATACATTGAAGAACAATGTAAAATAGGATTGGCTAAAAAGTAAATACAGCCGGTAACAGCGGTTTCGCGCTATTGTTGGTTTTCTTGAATTGAACTTCTCTCTCCACGAAAATATTTTATCTTAGCTGACGGTATGCAGTTCGCTGACTTCGCAACAGACGCGAAGCCGTGAAACGTTGTGCATCATATTATAAAAACCCGAAATGAAAAATAAATTGAATTATATACTACTTATTTTGACACTGAATTTTTCCTGCGTTCAAAAGAAATCAACAGAAGGAGAAACTAACAAGTTTGCATTAAAAGCTACTTCAAAAACTGACACCTTAAAATTCACTTCGGGAATTCGTTCTATTTTTCAAGACAGTAAAGGAAATTATTGGTTTGGAAGTCTTCAAGAAGGAATAGCGGTTTACAACGGTAGTTCATTCACCTACTTTAATAGTAATGACGGATTGACGGACAACCAAATTCACAATATACAAGAAGACAAAGAAGGAGTTATTTGGTTTAATACTCAACAAGGAGTGAGTAGTTATGATGGCGCAAAAATCATGAATTACACCAAATCAGGCAAAGAGAAACCACAAAATAATTTCCCAATTCAGAGCAATGAATCATTGCATGGAAAATGGATGAAATCAGAAAACGACCTTTGGTTTGAAGCCGGAACCAAAGAAGGGGTTTACAGATACGATGGACAAAAATTAAATTATTTGGCATTTCCTCCCCACAAAGTCCTTAATAATTACGACAATTTATTTGCAGTAACTGGTATTTCAAAAGGCAAAAATAATATGATTTGGTTTGGCACTTACGCAGGTGTTTTTGGCTATAATGGGAGTGACTTTACAATCATCAATGATGAAACTTTAGGTTTTGATAGAGCTATCGCACCACTTCATATAAGAAGTATTCTCGAAGACTCAAAAGGCAGACTTTGGATTGGTAATAATGGAATAGGCGTATTACTGAAAGAAGGTGATGCAATCATTAATTTTTCTGAAAAACATAACTTAATTCACCCGACAAGTGGAAGAAAAGGCAATCAATCAATGCCCGGCACTCTCGAACACGTTTTTACAATTGCTGAAGACAGTAAAGGTAATATATGGTTTGGTGACAGAGATGCGGGAATTTGGAAATATGATGGTGTAAAGATGACTAATTACACAGAGAAAGATGGACTTACTAATGACAATGCTTTATCCATTTTTGAAGATGATAAGGGAGAATTGTGGTTTGGTATGGAAGACGGAAAAGTGTATAAATTTAACGGAAAGACTTTTAAAAGGCAATTTTAAGAAATACGAAAGCACAACAGCGGTTAGTTGCACTTGCCGGTTTTTATTGGCTTCCACCCTATTCTTCAAGAAAAACTTTTATCTTAGCATACAGTTCGCTGGCTTCGAAACAGTTGGTTAGCGGCGAAACATGGTAGGCAATTTTACATAACATCATGCAAAAAATACACCTAATTCTTTTTTCTTTTTTTTTTAGTTTTTCTTTTTCACAAACCAATGAAGATTTTTGTACTGAAAAATTAAATGATGCCTTCTTCCCTTTAACAATTGATTTTAAAAAAGTCATTTGGCGAGATACTTTCTACCTCGAAAGAAAAAATGCAACCAAGGAAATTAATGGAAAAACATACATTGAATTTGAACAAGAAAGTGAAAATTCAGGTACAGTATTAAGATATTTAAGGGAAGCTGATGGCATTGTTTATGAGTATGAAAAATGTTGTGGAAATGAAACTATCAGATATAACGCTAAATTTGTTGAAGGTCATGTATGGAAAAAAGGAAATGGAAAGGGTGAGTATAAAATTATTTCATATAAGGGGCATTTGAAAACACCCTTTTGTAATTATGAAAACTTACTAGTCATTGAAGGAGAATTAAATTCTAAAAAGTTTCATTTTTACTATTTGAGGGGTTTTGGGTTTGTTGGTGCTACAGAAGATGGAAAAATAATTTCTTATGTTAGTCCAAAACATTAAAACTGCCCAGGACAACTGTTAGCCGATATTTTGGTTTCTTAGTTAAATTCGCATTTTTTCTTCGCGAAAAACTCTATCTTAGCATACAGCACGCCGCTACACAGTAATCAACTGCCACTCCCACGAAACGTTAGCAGACATATTTTGAGACTTATAAAAGAAACCATATTATTTCTATCAACATTAGCTTTCTTAGGCTGTGATCGAAAAATCACAAGCGAAGAATTTGAACAAGATGTGTTTGATAAATTATTTATTGCAATTGTTGACTCAACTTATATTGACCAACGACTTTACACTTGTTTTCCGGAACAAGGAAAACCAATTTATGATGAGAAAGGAAAATGGATTGGTTTGGATTCTGTTGGTCAACATCGGAGAGATTTAGAATGTGAAGTCAAAAGATCGAAATTGAAAAAAGACACTCTAAATCTTATTATTGTGATAGAAAATGGAGGATTGATTAATGAGAAAACAGATTTAAATCAATACAAAACTCCAAAATTCACTTTCAAGCATTTGAGTGAACATCCAAGAGGTAGAGATTTGGAATACAAAAACTGGAAAGCAAACTATCCAAAATTTGCGGGAGTAATGTCTTTTTCACATATAAAATTTAACTCAGAAAAGACATCCGGAAGTTTAGAGGTAAGTTATTCATGTGGAGGAAAGTGCGGATTGGGTTACTCAGTATATATCCGGAAAGTAAATGATAAATGGGTTATAGTTAAAGTCGATAAAACCTGGATTTCATAAAACACGACTGTTAACAGTGGTTAGTAGCGCCTGTTATTTTTCTATTTCAAGTCCATTTTTACATAAACCCTTTTGTTAGTTCAAAGTATGCGGTTCATTGGTTAAGATACAAACTGATAGCCACTAAATATTACCTGCAAGCTTAACAGACCCCTCGTCCTAAAATAGGTTGGCCAAAGTTTAAACAATCCAAAAAAATTTGCGAAACCGAAAAGTTGCACATATATTTGCAACCGAATGGTTTCATTTAAAAAAAGCAAATGCGTAGAGACATCTTTCAAGCAGTATCAGACCCGACGAGACGCGCCATAATCGTCTTAATTTCATCACAAGCAATGACACCAAACACCATTGCCGAACACTTCGACACATCAAGACAAGCAATTTCAAAACATCTTCGGATTCTGACAGAGTGCGAACTGATAAAACAAGAACATCAAGGTAGAGAAATTTACTACTCACTTGAAATTGACAAAATGAAAGAAATAGACAAATGGCTTGAACAATTCCGCAAGATTTGGGAAACCAAGTTTAATCAACTAGACAATTTATTATCAACAATTAAAGAGCAAAAAAATGAACAGTAATTTATTATTTGACTTTACAGTCGACAAAGAAGCACAAACTGTTAACGTAAAACGTGAATTTAATGCAAACTTATCATTAGTTTGGGACGCTTGGACAAAACCTGAATTGCTTGACCAATGGTGGGCACCAAAACCTTATCAAAACAAAACAAAATCGATGGATTTTAGAGAAGGTGGTACTTGGCTATATTGTATGATAAGTCCTGAAAATGAAATACATTGGTGCAAAAACGACTATTTAAAAATTGAACATCAAAAGTGCTATATAGGTTTTGATGCTTTTTGTGATGAAAATGGAGTAACTAACACTGAAATGCCAAGAACAGAATGGACAAATGTTTTCACAGAAAAAAAGGATAAAACCCTTGTGAACATTTCAGCAAAGTATAGTTCTTTAACCGATTTGGAAATGGTTATACAAATGGGCTTTAAAGAAGGATTTACAATGGGACTAAATCAATTGGATGCCTTATTATCATCACTAAAACCATAATTTACCATGAAAAAGAATAAAACTATATTTTGGGCAACTACCATTATTATTGCTCTCATGGAAGGTGCAATGCCTTTGGTAACATGGATTGCAGCACCACAATATATTACAGTTGGCACAAAAGCCTTGGGTTATCCCGACTACTTTGCTTATGCATTAGTTGTAGCTAAAATATTTGGTGTAATCGCTATTGTATATCCTAAAACACCTAAAATGCTAAGAGAATGGGCTTATGCAGGATTTACTTTCAATTTATTGTTTGCCTTTATTAGTCACGCCGTAGTTGACAGAGAAATCGGCAATTTGATAATGCCATTGGTTGTTTTAGCAATACTCATTGTTTCTTATACTTATGGTAAAAAAATAAATCGAATAACATAATTTTAAGACAAAAAATCGGCTAAAAAAAGCCGCACATAACAGCGGTCATCAGCTATAACAGATTGCCTTATCAATTTTACCTTTTCTTCACAAAAAACTTTATCTTAGCGAATAGCAAGCAATTGCCAGTATCAGAAACATTAGGCACAATTTTACAATTTACACTCGCAAACAATCATTATAGACTGAGAAAAGTAATATAACAGCAAACTGATAAAACTATTTTAAATAAGCAAGTAATGGAAAAACTACAATTTAAAAAAGAAATAAAGGCTTCGGCTCAAAAAGTTTATGAAACAATGCTGGGCCTTAAGAACAAAGCTACTTACGAATATTGGACAGCCACTTTCAATCCTACTTCTACTTATGAGGGCAGTTGGAACAAAGGGAGTAAAATCCTTTTTGTAGGTATGGATGAAAACGGAAAGAAAGGGGGAATGGTTTCGGAAATTGTAGAGCACGTCCCTGCGAACTTTGTTTCTATTAGGCATTTTGGTTTTTTAGACGGCGATACTGAAGTAACCACAGGCGAACAAGTAGAAAAATGGGCGGGTGGACACGAAAATTACAATTTTCAGGAAAATAAGGGTATTACAACTGTAACCGTGGAGATAGACACTATTGATGAATATTTGGAATATTTTGAGAACACTTATCCTAAAGCCTTGGACAAATTAAAAGAAATTTCAGAACAGTAAAGCAGTTACCCTAAAAAACTGCGCCTAATAACTTTACCGTGTTATTGATTGATTTGTCAAATCCTGTTTTTCAAAGTCAGCAACAGCCTATTAATAATGAAAAGTTGGCAAACATTTTAAAGCCAAAACAATGAAGTATAGAATCTTAATCTTATTAATTCTTACAATAATTAATGGCTTTGCTCAAAATCAGAAACTATAACTATTCCAAATGGTGTTGTATACAAATATGCCGACAGCGAAAAAATTGAAAAAGCTAAGCAACTAATTCTCTCACATCTCTAAAAGCATCAACATGAAAAACAAATTTTTAGTCAAACTCAGCAATACAATAGGAATTATATCTATATTACTTTTGATTTATTGGGTATTTATTTTCATCTCAATTGAAGTATTTGAATTCAAGGTTTTCAGAGAAAACATTACCCAGACATTTTACATGAGCGTAATGGGAATATTAGCTTTAATGTTTGGAGCGCTGATAATCAACGTTATGTTCAACTTAACCCGAATTGCCGAAAAACATAATGTAGATGTTGAAACTAAAAGTACAAATTCTAAAACAAAAGGTTGGTTGTTGGTGCTTTCGTTTCCGGTTATTTTTAGTCTACTGTATTTTGGCGATTATTTGACTTCAACTAAGAAAGAAAAAATGTTAGTCGCTTCTGCAGAGTCAATTATTAACCAAAACAAATCTTATACTAACCATCTGCTTAAGTATAAGTTCAATAGAAATTACATCTTGAAAACCAGCGAAATACTTGAAATAATAACTCAAACTGATGAATATTTTCCAAATATAACAGTAATAACCAAAGACGTCATTAATGGTAATCCGGTTTATCTGGGATTCAATGAATACAACGATGTTAGTACTAAAGACACCTTACAGCCAAAAAAGAAAAATTATATCGAAAAAACAACCCAAGAAGAAAGAGAATATTTAGATGGTGTTTTTAACGGAAAAAACAAAACATACCACTACAATTCTCATGATGGCAATTACGAATTGTTTTATCCGGTCATTAAGGGAAAAGAAATCATCATTCTCCATTTTTCAGATCAACAACGATATGGAAAAATAGGCAGTTAAAGCATTGGTGGTTTCCTTGCTAAATACTCAAACAAACTATTTTTAGTCACTTAACCACTAACCTACTAATAGAATTTATGTTTACCTTAGTAGTCCATTGGTGTTCATAACCTCTAAAAGCACAGTAGCATTAGCAACGTACCTAAAAGATTTAATATAATACAGAAACAACAAATATGACCAGAAATTTGACCCTCGCAAGCCGACTTCGAGAAGTTTTACTCAATGGACATTGGATTGCTAATACTAATTATCGAGAACAATTACTTGCAGTGAATTGGCAACAAGCCACTCAAAAAGTCAACAATTTAAATACTATAGCAGCGCTAACCTACCATATAAACTATTACCTCGAAGGACTACTGAACGCTTTCGAAAGCGGTAAACTTGAAATTAGCGACAAATTCAGCTTTGATCTTCCGCCCATTAATTCAGAGGCAGAGTGGCAAACAATAGTTGCCAATTTCCTCGAGCATTCCGAGAGGTTTGCTGTTAAAGTGGAGCAAATGGAAGATACTCTTTTTGACCAACCTTTTATTGATGAAAAATACGGTACATTCCTCAGAAATATAGAAGGTGTAATTGAACACAGCTATTATCATTTGGGACAAATTTCTTTGATTAAAAAAATGATATTGGAACATCAAATCTAAATTAGCCGGATTAACAACATCTCAAGATTACAGGCGTAAAATAAATTCAAAAAAAACTTCATTCCTATTTTTATGAACCGACTGTCAGAGGCTAAATAAGTCAGACATTAAGGAAAAAACTTTACCTTAGCTAAGTGTTTTGCTACAACAAAAAGTTCTCAGTAAAAACACTTCACTAAAACTTGGAACAAAAAATGCGTTACTATGGCTCAAATTAATCCCCACATTAACTTCAACGGCAATGCTGAAGAAGCCTTTACTTTTTACAAATCTGTGTTTGGCGGAGAATTTTCAAAAATCATGCGATTCAAAGATATTGCCGGTGCCGGATTCCCCATTTCAGAAAAAGAGGAAAATAAAATCATGTACATTGCCTTACCTATCGGAGATAATATCTTAATTGCTAATGATGTCCCGGAAATGATGGGCAGAACCAACGAAAACGAGAACAGGTCAAAAATTTCCATCAGTACAGCAAGCAAAGAAGAAGCAGATAAACTCTTTAACGGCCTTTCAGCAGGAGGCCAAATTGAAATGCCCATGACCGAAAGCCCTTGGGATTCTTATTTTGGCATGTTTAGAGATAAATATGGCATCGAATGGATAGTCAACTACAGCCCAATCGTTTAGCTATTCTAAAGAAATAATCAAAAAATCTATTTCAATTGCAACGGCTACAATACTCTAAGTGTTATTTAACCAAAATAAAAATATGAAAAACAACTTTCTCTTTCTCCTAATCACTTTCCTCCTTTTTTCAAGTTGTAGTTATAACCGTCAATACCAAAACAGAAAAACAGATAAAGAAGAAGCCGAAAGAGTAACAGTAAAGTTGTACTACTTGCTTAGAGATAAAAAATACAAAGAAAGCTATGCCTTATTCAGTCCCAGATTTTTAGAAGTCACCGATACAGTAAAACTCCGAGAAATTTATAATGTGTGTTTGGAAAAACTGGGAGAAATTAAAGATCAAAGTATATTATCATGGGAGACCAATGTGGTAGAAGGTTCCAATCCCAAATCGGAATATTTACTTATTTATACCGTTAAAAGAAGTAGGTTTGAAGCCAAAGAAACAATTCGGTTAGAAAAGGAAAATGACACTCTAAAAATTATTGCCTATAACATACAATCTAAAGGGTTTGAAACCAAGTAAAAATCAAAAATAACGACTATGAAATACTGTTTTATAATTGCAATGATCCTATTTACCGGCTTTACTTTCGGACAGTCAAAAACTGAAAATGAAGTAAAAATCGCTAATCCAAATTATGATAAAGTATTAGCTGAAAAATTAGGCGGTAATGACTATGGCATGAAAAGTTACTTTTTTGTAATCTTAAAAACCGGCAGTAATACTACTGAGGATAAACATTTGATAAGCGAAAGCTTTAAAGGACATATGAGTAATATTAACCGATTGGTAAAAGAAGGAAAACTCATTGTTGCCGGACCATTCGGGAAAAATGAAAAAAATTACAGAGGACTGTTTATTTTAAACAACACGCCAACTATAGAAGAGGCCAAAATCATATTACAATCAGACCCTGCCGTTAAAATCGGCCTGTTAGACTATGAAATTTATACTTGGTATGGATCGGCGGCTCTACCGGAGTATTTGCCCGTTTCAGACAAAATCTGGAAAACAAATCCATAGTAAAATTGGTTTAATTACATTCAATACATTAAAACAATAAAAGCAGTAGTGAAAACTCTAATCTTTAACACTTTCACTTTAAAAAAAAGTATATGTTTGTTGCCATATTTGCTAAAAAAATTGCTGAACTGTAAATGAAAACAACGGTTTTATGGGTAGTAATCTTTACAACTATCTGCACAACACATACCCAAGCTCAATATGCTTATGGTGACAAATGGTACAATAATCCATTAGGATTTGAACCTGTTAAACTTCACACTTCAATGGGATTCGTTATCCCGGCCGCAGTTGTTGGTACTTGCTTACTGTTTACCAAGAACAACCCTGAACTTAAAAACAGGATTTCAATATATAACGAAATCGGATTGTCCTGGGGCTATAAATACCCTAATACATTTTTACCACAAAACAATACCGGAATAAATTACCAACTCAGAAAGTTCATGTCTGTAGGAGTAGAATGTGACGTAGTGTTTGCTAAAGACGACTTTAATGCGACAACCGGTTTTGCCATAAGACCTTTTGCCAGATTTTATCCAATAAATACCGAAAAATGGAGATTGTATTTTGAATCTGGCGGTGGTTTAATTTATACCTTAACAGAATTCCCAAAAGCAACAAATGAAGATAGTCGGAAAGGCCTTAAATTAAATGGAATTACCAAATATGGCATTGGTACCGACATTAATATTACTAAAAAAACGGCAATAATGTTTGGTATACGACACATACACATTTCGAACGGTAATACAAAAGGAGTAGAACGCAATCCGTCTCACGACAGTAATGGCTTTTTTATAGGGTTAAGTCACTTTTTATAATAAAAGTCATTAATCGGTCTATCCATCAAAACATATTTATATGAAAAGCAAACTATTGAATCTCCTACTGATAATAACCTCTCTATTGGGCTATTTGGAATGGGGTAAAGACAATGCTACCTTCTTATTTGAAGCAGAATTGGATATAGTGAAGAAATTGATTTCCAACCCGCAATCGGCACTGCATCCGTTTACCATTATCCCTTTGGTAGCACAATTACTACTGATAATAACCCTTTTCCAAAAAAAGCCCGGTGCAATCATTACCTACATCGGCTTATCAGGTTTAACTTTATTGTTAGGATTTATGTTTTTAATCGGATTGATGAGTTGGAATGTCAAAATTTTACTATCAACCGTTCCCTTTTTGGTTGTGGCCATACTTACGGTTATAGACCGTAAAAAAAGTCAGCTGAATTGAAGCAAACTTAAACGGCTAATTAAGTTGCTCCTGAAAAACTTCGAGCAAAAATTCAGGAGAAATCATTTTGGTGGGAGAAGTTTCCATGGCTTTCAAAACACGCTTAATTGCATGTGGATTTAAGCCCATGTTAATGCCAATTTCATGTATTTTAATCTGTTCTCGCTCGTGTAAAACACCATCACAATGCATCAATAACGCCAATCGGTAAAATTGCTGAATCCTTTCAAACTCAGATTTGATAACCGTAGGATAATTTTCTTGGTGGAATAAACTCTTAAAATCATCTTGACCAATTTGCAACTCTTCAGCTATCATCGACAAGAAAAGATATTCGCGTTCATGCAACCGACCATCCACAACCGAAAAAGAAATCATTTCTGATAATAGGGCTAATTTTTCTTCATATTTGTTCATATTCCGGATAAGTTTTTAGCTAAAGTAAAAATTTTTATAAAATGTTAGCAATTTATTGTGATGAACAACGACTTGGTTTTTATTATTTTTACATCATAAAATAGTTATCATGAAATATTACAAAATACTGATTATAGGATTTTTATTGATGTCGGTTACAACTTACAGTCAATATTACACAGGTATTGACAGAAGAATTGGCGCAACTCCTGCGAATCAACAAGGCCCTCCACAACCCACTCAAAAAGACATTGAAGAAAGTCGAAACGAACAAATCGACAAGCAAATGATGCGTTTAAAAGAAGACCTTAAGTTAGACGATTTACAATTGATTGCCATTAAAAATGAAATATTGAAAAGCTACAAGCAGGTTGATATTTTACTCAAAAAAGAGTTTAGTGAGGAAGATAAAAACAAACAAATGATTGCCATTCAGGAAAATACAGAAAAAACCATACTGAGCTATCTCAACGCAGAGCAAAAGGAAAAGTACATGGCCTTAAAAAATGAAAAACCAAAGAAAAAAGAAGACAAAAAGAAAAGAAAAGAAGCTGAAAAATCTGCCGAAACCAACAATTAATTCATTGAGAACCATACTTCTATTTCTTTGCTGTTTGATTCAAAACTTCACTTACGGACAAGAAAGCACAGCGGGCAAAAACGTATCTACTTTTTTTATTGAATCACCTCAGCTGAAAACTACCAAAAAAATTTGGGTGTATTTGCCGAATGACTATGATATTTCGACCCAAAAATACCCGGTCATTTACATGCACGATGCCCAAAATTTGTTTGATGCCAAAACTTCCTATGTAGGCGAATGGAACGTAGATGAAACTTTAGACAGCCTTAATGCTAAGGTAATTGTCATCGGAATTGAGCACGGCGGCGAAAAGCGCATTGATGAATTGACGCCCTTTAAACACGAAAAATATGGTGGCGGCCAAGCTAATGATTATTTGGATTTCATTGTCAACACCCTAAAACCAAAGATTGATGCCACTTATCGTACCAAAACCAATGTCAAGAATACTGCTATGATGGGAAGTTCCTTAGGTGGATTAGTCAGCTTTTATGCCGCTGTAAAATACCCTGATGTATTTGGAAAAATAGGTTGCTTTTCTCCTGCTTTCTGGTTTGGCAGAAAAGAAATGAACGAACTCCTAAACAAAACCGAAAACTTTACCGCTAAAATCTATTTCCTTTGCGGAGACAATGAGGGCGATGCCGATGTGATTCCCGATATGGAAAATGTAGAAAAATGGGTTAACTCCAAGCGCTGTGAATGCAAAAAACAAAACAAAAAGGTAATTGTAAAAGGTGGACAGCATAATGAAAAATTGTGGCGAGAAAGCTTTAAAAAGGTGTACCTTTGGCTTTTCTAATTAACGGAGTAAACCAACACCGAATTAGAATACAGAACTTTTAAAAACCTTAGTCGCTCAGCTAATCAGTGACTCAGCCATTAAAAAATGAACAATAACGATATATTCAAAAAACTCCGTGTTGCCCTACAACTTCGTGATGACCAAATCGAAGATATTTTAAAATTAGTAGATTTTCGCATGTCTAAAGGAGAAATCGGCAACTTTTTCAGGAATGCCGATCACCCTAAATATGTAGAATGCGGTGATCAAGTATTGCGTAACTTTTTGAACGGATTGGTAATTCACCTGCGAGGCTCCAAAGAGAATCCGAAAAATCCAATGGAAGTGATACGAAAAAATCAAGCGGAAATTCACGAAAAACCGAAATTGAAGCCAAAAACAACATCCAATAAAGATTCGAATACTCCAAAAAAGACTACGACAACTAAGAAGAAATTTGTACCTAAAAAGAATACCCCCAAAATTGCAGTGGTTGAAAAGGTGAAATTTAAAAATGGTAAAAAATAATTGTTTTTGAATTAGGGTAAACAATATGTTTAACTGTTATAAAACGTTAAACCAATCAATTACCGTATGAAAATAATTACTCGTTTACTCTTAATTTGTATTGCTCTAAATGCAGTTTCTTGTGATAAAGACACTGTTACAGAAGACAATATTAACAACAAATCAGCTACTGTTACTACATTAGCCACTACACCAAAGAAATTTTTATTTGATGCCACCAAAGCTGAAACTGCAGGAAATGCTGACTGGGTTTTAGATGCTGATACTAACCCTCAACGCTTCCCGACGCCGGCCCAATCAAACATTACTGCCACTACTTCTGAAAACTTTTGGAGAGGCGGATTGTCTGCTTGGGGTGTTGCCTTAGTTAAATTAGGGCATACTGTTGAAACACTACCGACAGGAACAGCAATCACCTATGGCGGAACCGGGGCACAAGACCTAAAAAACTATGATGTTTATGTAGTAACTGAACCGAACATCCGCTTCACAAGTGCTGAGAAAACCGCAATAATTAACTTCGTTAAAAATGGTGGTGGTTTATTCATGATTGCCAATCATAATGGTTCCGACAGAAACAACGATGGATACGATTCGGCTAAGGTATGGAACGATTTGATGTCGACCAACACTGTCAAAACTAATCCTTTTGGAATTACCATTACTTTAAACAGTGTCTCGGAAACAACTTCTAACCGATTAAGTACTACAACCGATCCGATTTTAAATGGTTCGCAAGGAACAGTAACGCAATTGAAATATTCCTCCGGCGCAACAATGTCTATTAACAGAACTGCAAACACTACCGTAAAAGGGTTAATTTGGAGAGGAAGTTCAACTCAAGGAACTTCAAACATTATGTGCGCTTCTGCTACATATGGTACCGGAAGAGTTGTTGCCATAGGAGACAGCTCACCGGCTGACGATGGAACAGGTGCCACCGGAGATACCTTATATCCGGGTTGGACAGAATTGATGTCGCACTCAATCTTACATCTGAATGCTTCACTTTGGCTAGCCAAATTGTAATAACAAAAAATCCTGAGCCCTCACTCAGGATTTTTTTATTCTAATCGCAATCTCTTTTGTTCTCTGGCCAATAATGTATTTTTGAGCAACATCGCAATAGTCATTGGTCCTACTCCTCCGGGAACCGGTGTGATAAAAGAAGCTTTCTTCGACACATTTTCAAAATCAACATCTCCGGTTATTTTGTAACCTCTGGGATCATTTTCGTCTGCTACTCTTGTGATACCAACATCAATTACCACCGCATCATCTTTAATCATCTCAGCTTTTAAATAATTCGGAACCCCTAGAGCCGTTATAATGATATCAGCTTGTGTAGTAATCTGGGCAATATTTTTAGTATAACTGTGCGTTAAGGTTACAGTAGAATTTCCCGGAAAACCTTTTCTTCCCATCAAAATACTCATCGGTCGGCCTACAATGTGACTTCTTCCGATAACAACAGTATGTTTTCCTTTGGTTTCTACATTATACCTTTCCAACAATTCTAAAATCCCGAAAGGCGTTGCCGGAATAAAAGTACTCATATCCAAAGCCATCTTTCCAAAGTTTTCAGGATGAAAACCATCTACATCTTTACTCGGATCAATAGCCATTAAAACCCTTTGGGTATCAATTTGTTTGGGTAAGGGTAACTGCACAATAAAGCCGTCAATATTGTCATCTTCATTGAGTTCCATTATCTTCTTTAAGAGCTCTGTTTCCGATGTAGTACTCGGCATTTTGATTAAAGTTGACTCAAATCCAACCAATTCACAAGCCTTGACCTTGCTGCCTACATAGGTCAAACTCGCACCGTCATTCCCTACAATTACTGCAGCCAAATGTGGTACTTTTTCATTATCGGCTTTCATTTTGTTAACCTCGGCTGTAATTTCCGCTTTGATGTTTGCCGCTGTTTTCTTTCCGTCTAATAATTCCATAGATGTTGTTTCGGGTTTAAAGTTTCGGGTTTAAAGTTGTTAAACTCAAAACATAGTAGTTAGTTGTAATCTATTAAAAAAATTAAGGTTCAAAATTTCACACTCGAAACTTTAAACCTTAACTGATTTATCTCATTCCTTTCATGCCGCCCATCATGCGCATCAAGTTTTTACCGCCACCGCCTTGCATCATTTTCATCATTTTGCTCATTTGATCAAACTGCTTCAGCAATTGGTTTACTTGTTCTATTTTAGTCCCTGATCCTTTGGCAATACGGGTTTTTCGCTTCATATCGATTATAGCCGGTTTGCTTCTCTCTTTAGGTGTCATAGAATGGATAATGGCTTCAATGTGTTTGAAAGCATCGTCTTCAATTTCAACATCTTTTAAGGCTTTTCCGGCACCGGGTATCATGCCGACTAAATCTTTCATGTTACCCATTTTTTTCACCTGCTGGATTTGCACCAAGAAATCGTCAAAACCAAATTCGTTTTTAGCAATTTTCTTTTGCAACTTTCTGGCTTCTTCTTCATCGTATTGCTCCTGCGCTCTTTCTACCAAGGAAACAACATCTCCCATCCCTAAAATACGATCGGCCATACGAGAAGGATAGAAAACATCAATAGCTTCCATTTTTTCACCGGTACCGATAAATTTAATCGGCTTGTTGACCACCGATTTGATAGAGATGGCCGCTCCTCCACGAGTGTCACCGTCTAATTTGGTTAAAATAACACCATCAAAATCCAATCGATCATTGAACGCTTTAGCTGTATTTACGGCATCTTGACCAGTCATGGAATCGACCACGAACAAAGTTTCATGTGGTTTGATAGCCGCATGCACATTGGCAATTTCGTTCATCATTTCTTCGTCGATGGCCAAACGACCCGCGGTATCCACGATAACGACATTGTACCCTTTGGATTTGGCATACTGAACGGCGTTTTGTGCAATTTGAACCGCATTTTTGTTGTCCGGCTCTGAATAGACTTCCACACCAATTTGATCTCCAACCACATGCAATTGGTTAATTGCCGCAGGGCGGTAGATATCACAAGCCACTAAAAGGGGTTTTTTTCCTTTTTTTGTTTTAAGATAGTTCGCTAACTTCCCGGAAAAAGTGGTTTTACCGGAACCTTGCAAACCCGACATTAATATTATCGATGGAGTTCCTGATAAATTGATTCCGGTTGCATCGCCACCCATCAATTCGGTTAACTCGTCTTTAACGATTTTTACCATTAACTGACCCGGTTGCAAAGTAGTCAATACATTTTCACCTATGGCTTTGTCTTTAACTCTAGTGGTAAAATCTTTGGCAATTTTAAAATTCACGTCGGCATCCAACAAGGCGCGACGCACTTCTTTCAGGGTTTCTGCAACATTGACTTCCGTGATTTTCCCATGCCCTTTCAGGATGTGTAATGCTTTATCTAATTTATCACTTAAATTATTGAACATAATGGTATGCTTTGATTTTTATGAAGTGCAAATTTAAGGATTTGATTCCGAACTTCTATCACTATAGAAACAAAAAAACCATCCTTTTTGAGGATGGCTTCTGCAGTATTTAAAAAGAATTCGAAGTCTAATTTTTGGTAAAGACTAAAGTATCTGTTCCCCCGTTACCACCACTAACGTCAATTAATGAAATGGTTGTATCAGAGTAAGAGACAATATCCCAGTCGTCTGTTAGGTCGGCAAAATTAGCCGGAGCGGTAAACCCGATATTGAAATCCAAATCATTACTCGGACTGTCATCATTGGAATCGTCGTTAATCACAGACCAAGTTCCTGTTACTGTGTTAGATCCATTTGTAGCGGTTAAAACGCCTCCGTTACCAAAGGTAAAATTATAGCCGGTAAAATGGTTGGTTTCATCAGTTCCTGAATCAACATAGCTGGTTACTCTCCAAGTACCTTGAGAAGCCGCGTTAATTACCGGCGTAGGATCTTGGGCTGAGGAAGAATTATCATCAGAGCTGCACATTGATGCCACATTTAGCATAAAAAGGCAAAATAGCATTGGGATTAAAAATAATTTTTTCATGTTCAGTTTTAGTTAAAGTTAGTATTCCATTTTAAAAATTGTATCATAAAAATGATCACTGAAAAAATGAGTATCCAAATTATCAATTGGTTGATAAGGTAGTTAGGCTTAATTTTTTCTTGCGGAGTTATTAGGTGATTGATTTGTGGGGCGTTTTCTAAAAATTTTCTGTGAAAGAATTTCATGTAAAACTATATTTAACGCTTTAATTTTTTTTGAATGTCAGGTAATCAGTACCATCACTATGTTGCTTCTTTAATCGAATGCTGGTTTGATTATACTCTATAACTTTCCAATCGGTTTCTATATACTCTAATTGAGAGCCGTCAAAATCAAGACTCAACTTTTGATAGCTGCCGTCATCTTGTATATCCCAATCGCCGTTAATCGTGACAGCATTTCTAACAGCAGTTACGGTTTCATTGCTATTAAAATCAAAATCAAAACCTTCATAATGATAAGTCTCATCTTCTTCATCATAATAACAATATTGAATGTACCATGTCCCTGAAGTTAAAATAGAAGTCAATGTAGAACTTCCCGAACCTCCTGAATTATCATCATCACAATCGTCTATGGCCTCATCTATGAAATTCTCTAATTCACTATTAGAATTAATTGTCACGGTTTGTCCATATGAATCAACCGCTGAAATAGGGTAATTAATGGCCACAAAAGTATTGCTGTTCAAGTTGTTCAAGAAATTAAACAACCCGCTGTTTCCTGTTATGGTTACTGTATTAGCCAATTGATTGTTACTATCGTAAACATTCATCACTATGGGATAAATCAAACTGATACAATCAATTTCATCAAAACCGTCGTCTTCAGTACAATCATCAAGCACATCATCCAAGTCATCTGCTTCATCTAAAACCTGAGTTTGAAAATTTTGAAAACGAATGGTAATAGGGTAAACAAAATTAACAATATCATCATCGTCTGAATAAGCATCAATAGCGTCTTGAACCACTTGATAATCGGACTCATCAGTAACTGTAATTTGATCACCGTTCACAATAACTGTTACGGGCAATTGGACACTGAAACAACTTGTATTATCCAAAACATTGTCTAAAGAAGTCGGATTTTGCGAAGTTCTGATTAACAATCCGGCTATGGGAGAGTTTTTATCAAAACTTTGTGTATTATCCTGAACAACTGTTTCTTCCTCTTTTTGACAACTGCCCAAAGAGAACAATAAAATTACCAGGACTGATCTTAAAAAAACATTCATAATTGTTGTTGATTAATCTGACTTTGAAAGTAAAACATCAGATTTCAAAAATACCCTACTTTAGTCAAAAAAAATAATTATTTTTACCCAAGCACAAGTTAAGTCTATTTATGTCAACAGAGGAAATTTCAGGTATTTGCAAAGAAGCCGTTTTTTCGACCTTTTTTAAAAGCCACGCCAAAGCGCTGAGAAATTATTTATTCTACAAGTTTGGTAATGAAGACCAAGCCGAAGACATTACGCAAGATGCCTTTATTAAATTATGGCAAAATTGTGCTGATGTCCCTTTGGAGAAGGCTAAATCTTATGTTTACACTATAGCCAACAACGCCTCTTTGAATGTAATCGCCCATCAAAAAGTGGTGTTGAATTATGCCAAAAACTCGGGTAAAAGCGAGCTGACGAATGAAAACCCGGAGTTTATTTTAGAGGAAGACCAATTTAAGCTTAAGTTAAACAAAGCCATACAAAACCTTAACGAAACTCAAAGAGTGGCATTTTTAATGCACCGTATAGATGGAAAAAAATATGCCGAAATTGCGGCAGAACTTGAAATATCGGTAAAAGCTGTTGAGAAAAGAATCCATTTGGCTTTGGTTGAATTGCGAAAGGAATTTGACCACTTCAAGTAGGGTTTGACAAAATCAATATGTTTTAGTACTGAAATGCTATAAGATCATGGAAGAAAATTACCCATTAGCAAAATGGCTCAGCGGAGAAATGACCGAGGCGGAATTAAAAGAATTCCAAGCCCATCCTGACTTTGCCATTTACGAAAAGATAAAGAAATACTCTGCAGCCTTAGAAGCTCCGGCTTTTGATGACACTAAAGTATTGACTGGTATTTTAAATACACCAAAGAAAGCTATAAAAACAATTTCACTTACCCAACATTGGCTGTTTAGAGTAGCCGCTGTATTAGTAATTGGCTTAGGGGTATTTTTTACTTTTAAAAACTTTTCTGCAGCTACAGAGTATGCCGAAAACGGCAATCAAAAAAACTTCTTCCTACCGGATAACTCTGAAGTTGTCCTAAACTCCGGTTCTGAAATTCAGTACAAAAAATGGAATTGGGACAATAACAGAACACTGGAACTCGAAGGTGAAGCTTATTTTAAAGTAGCCAAAGGCAAAAAATTCGAAGTCAATACCGCCTTAGGCAAAGTAACCGTTTTAGGAACACAATTTAACGTAAAGCAACGTGACAATCGTTTTGATGTGACTTGCTATGAAGGAAGAGTTAAAGTTAACTATAACCAAACACAAATGATTATCACCAAAGGAATGAGTGTTGCCTTTGAAGATGGAAAAATGATGACACTCCCACAAATTACAGCTCAAAATCCGGAATGGATGGCACATGAATTGGCCTTTTACCAAGAGGATTTAAAAGCTATAGTGGGCGAAATAGAAAGACATTTTAATGTAACTTTGGAGCTGAAAAACAATGCCAATACCCAATTGTTTACCGGCGTTATTCCTGCCAAAGACATCAATGTTTCCTTGGAGATATTAGCCACAACCTATCATTTAAAATTAACCAAAGTCGATAAAAATAAATACATTTTAGAAAGCTTGGATGCTCTATAAAAGAAGCATTTTTTTACTACTCTTTTGTCTCTTTTCTTTGTTGGGTTTGGCTCAAAAAGACAGGAAAGAGATTCCATTGAAAAATATTTTAGGCATTATCAGCAAACAACACCAAGTTCGCTTTAGCTATATTGAAGACGAAATTGTGGTATATGCCTTAACACCACCCGAGAAAAATTGGTCTCTTGAGGAAAAAATCAACTACCTCAAAAGCATAACCAAATTGCAATTCAAACGCATCAGCGAAAAGTACTTTACCATTTATGACGACAAAAAAGTCGACAAACCTTTGTGCGGATTTCTGTTAGATGCCGAAACCGGAAAAGGAATTGAAAATGCTATTATTACAATAGACAAGGCTAATTTTTCTGCTTTTACGGATGCCAACGGTCATTTTAACATCCCGAAAATATCGTCAGATCTCATACGAATTCAACACCAAGGCTACCAAACTTTCTCAATCAACCCCGAAGATTTGAATGTTCCTGATTGCCCTAAATTTAAATTGCAACCCATTTTGCAAAGTTTGGATGAAGTAGTAACCCAACGCTACCTGACCACAGGAATCAGTAAAAAAAATGACGGTACTATAGTCATAAAACCGAAAAAATTCGGACTATTACCCGGATTAATCGAATCCGATGTTTTACAAACTATGCAACAAGTTCCGGGCATTATCAGTATTGATGAAACCATCTCCAACATTAATGTACGTGGTGGCACACATGATCAAAACTTATTTTTGTGGAACGGCATTCGCATGTTTCAAACCGGGCATTTCTTCGGACTAATTTCTGCTTTCAATCCGTCTTTAGCTCAAAATATCACCATCAGCAAAAACGGAAGCTCTGCTTTTTTCGGAGAAAGTGTGTCGAGTTTGGTCGATATTTCTTCCCAAACCAACAACACCGAGAACACTAATGCCAGTTTGAGTTCCAATATGATCAGTGCCGAATTTTACTCGAAAATTAAAATCTCTGACAACTCTAATTTTACCTTTTCAGCCAGACGATCACTGACTGATGTTTTGGAATCGCCTACCTATAACAATTACAGCAACCGGATTTTTCAAAATACAGTCATCACCGATTTGAGTACCAATGCCATAGTAGGTTATAAAAGCAATGTTGATTTCTATTTTTATGACATTACAGCCCAATTTGAACAAAAAATCGGAAATAAGCACCAGTTCAACATCGATGTAATAGCTATTGAAAACACCTTGCAATTTGATCAATCAACCGCAACTTTAAACAAAAACAGTGCTTTGGAACAAGAAAGTTTTGGAGGCAGCTTGCATTGGAAAACCACTTGGAATACCAATCACACTACAGAATTTAAAGGCTATTTTTCGGCATACGACTTAAACTCATCCAATCAAACCTTAGAGAGCAATCAAACGTTGTCTCAAAAAAACAAAGTGCTCGATTATGGGTTTCAAATTAGAAATTCCAACCGTTTATCAGACCTTTTAACACTCAATTCAGGTTACCAACTTAACGAAATCGGAGTTACTAATTTTGATGAAATCAATTTGCCTTTCTTCTCCCGAACCATCACTAATGTTCTCATCTCTCATGTGGGAATTGTTGAAGGTATGTATGAAACCGCTAATAAAAAAACCTTTATTCGAGCCGGCCTTAGAGCCAACTATTTCGACAAGTTCGGTTTGTTTTTAGCCGAGCCGAGAATGCAGTTTAACCAAGCTTTGAGCAACCATTGGCGATTGGAAGTTTTAGGTGAACAAAAGAGCCAAACACTTTCTCAAATCATCGATTTACAACAAGATTTTTTAGGCGTAGAAAAGCGCCGTTGGACTTTAGCCAACAATGAAAACATTCCGATTCAAAAGAGCAATCAATTGTCAATAGGACTAAGTTATAAAAAAAATAACTGGTTGATTACCTTAGAAAATTTCTATAAAAAAATCACCGGAATCACCAGTAGCAGTCAAGGCTTTATGAACCAATTTGAATTGGAAAGAGCCGTTGGAGATTATCAAGTTTTGGGAAGCGAATTTTTAATTCAAAAATCATTCAATCGTTTTTACACTTGGTTAAGTTATGCTTACAACGATAACAAATACGATTTTAAAACGCTCAGCAGTACAACTTTCCCTAACAATTTCGAGGTGACTCATGCTGTTTCCTGGGCCGGAATTTATGAGTGGAAAAAAATAAAACTGGCTTTAGGAGCCAAATGGCATACCGGCAGACCTATTACCACACCTATTAACTTTACGGTTACCGAAGCCAATCCGAATATAATTTACAATACGCCGAATAATGAAAAATTAAAAGACTATTTTCAAGTCAATTTTTCTGCTTCTAAAGAATGGCGTTTGGGTGACAAAACCAGTTTGCTGACTTCAGCATCGATTTTGAATTTGTTAAACACCCAAAACAGCATCAACCGATTTTATCGGGTAAATTCTAGTGACAATACCATTGAAAGTGTTGATACTTTTTCATTAGAACTCACTCCTAATTTGAATGTTAAATTGATGTTTTAAAAAAAGCGACTGTATAAACAATCGCTTTTATTTTATAATTTCTGAAAAGTTAGATAATCTATCGTTCCTGTAGCTAAATTTTCATCTTTTAACCGCAATTTTGTTGCTGTGCTTTCAATGATATACCAATCATCCGATATGTTAGTAAATCGAGGTTCTACACTCGTTAAAGCCAAATTGACTACTAACTCCGGTTCGCCTTCAAAACCTTCATCTATAACACCCCAACTACCTGCTACCGGTGTAGTTCCGGTATTGGATAGCGAAACGGTAATGGCATCAAAATCAAACACCACACCTTCATAATCGGCTGTTTTTGTAGTGTTCTGATAGGTAAACTGTGTTACCTTCCATGATCCGGAAGACATCCTATCAATTACTTTAGCTTCATTTAATAAAGGAATTTCAACAGATTCATCGCAAGACGAAAAAACCAACGTTAAAACCAGAAAAAAAGTAAATTTTAATTTCATAATTCAATATATTACATACGTTGTGGAACTTCTATTCCCAATAATTTAAAGGCCAATTGTATAGTATCGCCCACTTTTTGAGAAAGTTGGACTCTGAAAATTTTGGTAGGCAGATGTTCTTCTCCCAATATTGAAACAGATTGGTAGAATGAATTGTATTCCTTAACCAAATCATAAGTATAGTTGGCAATTAAGGCCGGACTGTGATTATGAGCCGCATGCTGAATGATTTCCGGGAACAATTCCAATTGCTTGAGTAATTCTTTCTCTTTTTCATGCAAAGTAATCTCCGTAATATTTTGCTCCAAACTGAAATCGGTTTTTCTCAAAATCGATTGGATACGAGCATAAGTGTATTGAATAAACGGACCTGTATTTCCAGCAAAATCAACTGACTCTTCAGGATTAAAGAGTATTTGTTTTTTCGGATCAACTTTTAGAATATAGTACTTTAAGGCACCTAAACCAATCGTTTTGAAAAGTTTGGCTTTGTCTTCCTCACTGTAGCCTTCTAATTTTCCCAATTCGGTGGCGATTTTACCGGCAGTTTCAGTCATTTCCGTCATTAAATCATCGGCATCTACAACAGTTCCTTCACGAGATTTCATTTTACCCGAAGGCAACTCAACCATACCGTAAGATAAATGATACAAACTTTCAGCCCAATCAAAACCGAGTTTCTTCAAGATTAAAAATAACACTTTAAAGTGGTAATCTTGCTCGTTCCCCACGGTATAAACCATTCCGCCTACATCCGGAAAATCTTTAACACGTTGGATGGCCGTTCCGATATCTTGTGTCATGTAAACCGCTGTCCCATCCGAACGCAATACAATTTTCCGATCTAAACCTTCAGCAGTCAAATCAATCCAAACCGAACCGTCAGGATCTTTCTCAAATATGCCTTTTTCCAAACCAAATTGCACTACTTCTTTGCCTAACAAATAAGTATTGCTCTCGTAATAATAGCTATCGAAGTCAACCCCTAAGTTAGTATAGGTTTCTGCAAAACCGTCATAAACCCATTGGTTCATTTTTTGCCATAGTGCCACTACCTCAGCATCGCCGGCTTCCCATTTTCGGAGCATTTCTTGGGCTTCTAAGATAATCGGCGCTTGTTTTTTAGCGTCTTCTTCTGCTAAACCATTGGCCGTTAACGCTTGGATTTGAGATTTGTATTCTTGGTCGAATTTCACATAGAAATTCCCAACCAACTTATCGCCTTTCAAACCGGTTGATTCGGGCGTTTGACCAGCACCGAATTTTTGCCAAGCCAACATCGATTTACAGATGTGAATACCACGATCATTGATAATTTGTGTTTTATAAACTTTCTTGCCGGAGGCTTTGATAATCTCGGCAACCGAATAACCCAACAAGTTATTTCTCACATGACCTAAATGCAATGGTTTATTGGTATTAGGCGAAGAATATTCAACCATTACAGCCTTATCTTCAGCTGAAGGAGAAACAAAACCAAAAGTACTGTTATGCTTAATCTCGTTGAAAAAGTGCAAATAATATTGGTCTGCAACCACTATATTCAAGAAACCGGAAACCACGTTGAATCGCACAACTTCAGCGGCATTTGCTACCAAATAATCCCCGATTTTAGTTCCTATTTCTACCGGATTCCCTTTGATCTGTTTCAACAAAGGAAAAATGACCATAGTGATATCACCTTCAAATTCTTTCCTTGTCAATTGAAATTCTACCCTATCGGTTGTAATTCCGAAAAGTTGTTGAACAGCAGTTTCAATATGACCGGTTAAAATTTGAGAAAGCTTCATAGTATTTCGTTTTAGGTTGGCAAAGATAAACATTAGAAAATAATTTTTCAGGCATTGGTTTAAATATAAAACAGCAAGCTAAAAAACATCTTTTTGTAAGTATTATCGTTTATTAATTAATTATTTTGTGCATTTCATCGATTTTTTTTGCATTTAAACGATAATATATTCAATATTTGTTGTGTCAAAATCCCAAGTCATGAAAAAACTAATACTCTTAACCGTAATCTTATTTACAGCCGTTGGTTTCTCACAACCAATAAATGTAAGTACTACCAACTACACTGTTCCTCAGTTGGTAAACGATGTCTTAATCAACACTTCATGTGTTAATGCAACCAATGTTACCTGGAGCACCGGTAGCAATTATGGTTCAACAAACGGAATTGGATTTTTCCAAAATACCAATCCTAATTTCCCAATGCAAAGCGGGGTTATATTAAGTACCGGAAATGTTGCTAACGCACCGGGACCTAATAGCACTTTACTCAGTGATGGTAATGCCGCTTGGCCTGGTGATTCAGATTTAGAGAATACACTTGCTGCGGCCGGAGTTAGCTTGGTATCTAAGAACGCCACCGTGTTAGAATTTGATTTCGTTCCAAATTCATCTTTCTTTAGCTTCGATTTTATTTTTGCTTCAGAAGAGTACGGAAACTTTCAATGTCAGTTTTCTGATGCTTTTGCTTTTTTGCTAACCAATACTTCTACAGGTGTTACCACAAACTTAGCCTTGGTTCCTAATACCAATTTGCCGATTTCTGTAGTAACCATCAGAGACTATTTATACAACTCTTCTTGTCCATCTGCAAATGCTCAATTTTTCGGATCATACAATGGAGGTTCGCAAGCTGCTACATCTGCTACAAACTTCAATGGTCAAACAACCGTTATGACAGCAGCATCGACTTTAGTTCCCGGTGTTCAATACCATATCAAATTGGTTATAGCCGATCGTTTAGATCCGCAATCTGATTCGGCCATCTTCATTTCAGCTAACAGTTTGAATATCGGTCAAGATGTTTTAGGACAGGATTTAACAGTAGCCAATAATGCAGCTTTGTGTCATGGTGCAACCCACACAATCAACACCGGATTAAACCCATCTAACTTTACTTTTCAATGGAAAAAAAACAATGTGGTTTTAACCAACGAAACAGGACCTAGTTTGGTTGTTAACCAACCGGGCACTTACACCGTAATCTATACTAATATCTTGAGTCCTTGTTCTCCAACAACCAATAATGTTGTTATTGAATATTTTCCTCAAATTAACGCTCAAAACCCTATCAATATTTACAAATGTGATAACGGTAGCGCAACTTATTCATACAATTTAGATTTAAACACTCCAATAGTTAAAACAGGTTTAAACCCAAACACTTTAGTGACTTATCATGCTACTCAAGTTGATGCAGATAACAATGCCAATCCATTGCCTTTGAATTATACTGCTGCACCCGGACAAACTGTTTATGTTAGAGTACAAATGCCGAACACACCTTGTTATGTGGTAAAGTCTTTCCAACTTTTAACAACTCCCGGACCGGTTGCTAACCAAGCGCCAAACTTAACATCTTGTGCGAGAAGTTTAACATTAAACAATGCTTTCTTCAACCTTAACGATCAAACTCCTATTGTGTTGAATGGGCAACCAACTTCTATTTATTCAGTTTCATACTATAATTCTGAAAACAACGCCAATAACGGAACTAATCCTATTTCAGGAAACTTGAGTACGGCAATCTTATCGAATGCAACTATATACGTTAGAGTACAAAACATTACTGACCCGACTTGTTTTTCAATCTCAAGTTTTACAGTTACTATTTTACCTGTACCAACAGTTGATGTACTTGAACCTGTAGTAGTTTGTGATTTTTATGAATTACCTCCGTTAACCAACGGAAACTACTTTACCGAGTTAAATGGTGAAGGAACTATGTTGAGCGCGGGAGATATCATTGTTGAAACCACAACTTTGTACATCTTCAACCAACCAAATGGTCCCGGTACTTGTGCAGCTAACAGTGTATTCCGAATCACTATTGTTGACCCTAACACTTTATCGCCAAACAGCGTTACCAGTTGTGGAAGTTATACTTTGCCTCAACCTCAATATGGTAAATACTTCTCTCAACCGGGTGGTCAAGGTGCTGAAATTCCGGCAGGTACTGTAATTAATGCTACGCAAACTGTTTACTTTTATTTTACAACAGAAATCGAACCGTTTTGTGTAGTGGATACTGATTTTACAGTGACTATTATTCCTTCAGTGGAAGTAGGAACCAGAACTGATATATTCGAATGTACTTCTTATACTTTACCGGAACTATCTGTTGGTAATTACTACACACAACCGGGAGGAAACGGCACAGAAATCCCTGCGGGTACTGTAATTACGTCTAACCAAACGGTATATGTTTACGCAACAACAGGCGGAACATCTCCATGTACAGATGAAGACAGCTTTGAAGTTTTCATTGGTATTAACCAACCGGCTGATATCAGTCAGTGTAACGGTTATACTTTACCGGCTTTACCGGTTGGAAATTACTTTACTGCCCCGATGGGTGGCGGACAAATGATTCCGGCAGGAACCGTAATTAACAATAGTGCTACTATTTATATTTTTGCACAAGTAAGCAGCGACAGTGCCAACTGTACGGATAACTTATCATTCAACATCAGCATTGCTCAACCACCGGTTGATGAATTAGAAGATGTAACAGTATGTGAAACGTATACTTTACCGGCATTAATCAACGGTGACTACTATACCGGATCAGGAGGAACAGGAACCATGCTAAGCGCAGGAGATGTTATTACCGCTTCACAAACTTTGTATGTTTTTAAAAGATTAAACGCTACTTGTTTCAATCAATCGAGCTTTGATATCACTATCAACCCGCTACCTTTAATTGATTCAAGATCAGATATCGATATTTGCGACCAGTATGTATTAACTCAATTACAATATGGTAATTATTACACCGGCCCTAGCGGAACAGGTACTCTATTACCGGCAGGAAGTGTAATTACTTCTTCTCAAAGAATTTACATCTTTGCCATTTCTAACACAACGCCTGCATGTACCAATGAAAACAGTTTTCAAGTTAACATATTCTCAACTACGGCAGACAGTTCAGCTAATATAACAGCGTGTGATGCTTACACTTTGCCATCATTATCTGCCGATAACAATTATTATACGCAACCGGGCGGACCTTACGGTAACGGAACTCTAATTAACGCCGGAACAGTAATTACAACCTCGCAAACCATTTATATCTATAAAGAATCGTTGATTCGTACATCATTCTCTTGCTCTGACGAAAGCTCATTTACAGTAACCATCAACCAAACTCCGGTTATCCCGGCCGTATTGGATGTAGCAGCTTGTAATTCATATACATTACGCCCGTTAATCGTTGGAAACTACTTTACAGGGCCAAACGGAACAGGTACTATGTTACAAGCCGGAGATGAAGTAACCACTAGTCAAACCTTATACGTTTATGCACATACCAACACCACTCCGGATTGTTCTAGTGAAACCAGCTTCAATATTACCATCTTTAACGTTGATAATGTGCCTAATGTAACGATTTGTCATAGCTACACTTTGCCGGCATTGACTATTGGAAATTACTTTACAGGACCAAATGGTACAGGTACTCAATTAACTGCCGGTGCTACAATTTTAGCCACACAAACTATATATGTATATGCAGTATCGCCTTTCTTACCAAGATGTTCTGACGAAAGTTCATTTACAGTAACTATTATTGATACTCCGGTAGCCAACCCAACTCCGGTAGCTTTGAGAACTGTTTGTGATGAAGACGGAACCAATGATGGTGTAACAAGCTTTGATTTAACCAACTTGTCAGCAACCATTTTGGGTGCTCAAACCGGAAATGAATTTACCATTGCCTATTATGAAACTGCCGCTGATGCTGCAGACCAAGTTAATGCAATAACTTCATCTACCTTAACCAATTTGTTTGTTCGTGTTACTAATACTTTAACCGATAGTTGTTTCGACATCAAACCGATCAGTATCATAGTAAATCGTTTGCCGGAACCATCACCGGTTGGAGGCATCATTTGCTTTGACTTAGAAACTCAAACCTTATTAAATCCATACACCATGTACAGTGGTTTGTCTTCAACAACACACACTTTTGTATGGACTAATGAAGCCGGGGATACAGTTGGAACAGCAGCTAATTACACTGCCATTGTACCCGGAACCTACACCTTAGTGGCTACGAGCAGAGCTACAGGTTGTGCTTCAGAACCGGTTAATGTAGTGGTTTCTCCATCTGAACCTGCCGAGATAACTTATACAGTTGATGATGAGTTCCAAGACATGCAATCTATCACCGTTACCGCTACAGGTGCAGGTGATTACGAATACCAATTGGACAACGGAAACTTCCAAGATAGTCCGGTATTTGAAGATGTAACTTCAGGTATGCACTTGATTACTGTAAGAGATAAAAACGGTTGTGGAATAGTTTCTATACCGGCTGTTGTGATCAACTATCCTAAATATTTTACCCCTAACGGAGATGGTTATCACGATACTTGGAACATCAAAGACTTAAGAAACCAAGCGAGTGCGGTTGTAACCATTTATGACCGCTACGGTAAAGTACTAACCCAAATCAAACCTAACGGAAACGGTTGGGATGGAACTTACAACGGTAACATGATGCCTTCAGATGATTACTGGTTCAGTGTAACATATACTGATGAAAACCAAGTGAACCAAGAATTCAGATCGCACTTCGCCATGAAGCGATAATTATAAAACCCCATTAACCTACTAAAAACTCTCAAAAATTTTTGAGAGTTTTTTTATTTCTATTGTAACAAATCAGTTTTTTAAGAGTCTACTTACTCGAATTAAATTAACAACTGTTGAAGTTTAGGGGATTTCAAATTCACTTCAACAAAAATCATCAAACAAAAACGAAAATGAGATTAAAATTATTGTTACTGTTATTAGTAAGTAACTGCACTATTTTAATAGCGCAAACCAATGGCAATCCCGGAGTAATTAACGGAAAAGTAATCGACAAAAACACCAAACAACCCATTCCTTATGTGAACATTTCCGTAATGGAAGATGCTAAATTAATCACCGGTGGTATTACGCAAGAAAACGGAAATTTTACCATCAAAGGATTGGCTCTGAAAAAATACATTATTGAAGTCCAATTTATCGGATACAAAAAACTAACACAAGAAGTTGCATTGTCTGAAAACAATAAAACAGCCAATTTAAACACTATAGTTCTGGAAGAAGAAGCCGTTCAATTGGCCGGTGTAGAAATAGTGAAAGAGCGTTCCACCATAGAACAAAAAATCGACCGTAAAGTGGTAAACGTTGGCAAAGACCTTATCGCTTCCGGAAATACAGCTTCTGAAATTTTGAATAATGTCCCGACAGTTAGTGTAGACCCGCAAACTAAAGAGCTAAGTTTAAGAGGGAATTCGAACGTTAGAGTTTTAATTGACGGAAAGCCTTCTAACATTGATGCAGCTCAGCTGTTACAACAAATTCCTTCTTCCTCTATCAAACAGATTGAATTGATTACCAATCCGTCAGCCAAATACAACCCTGAAGGCATGAGTGGTATTATCAATATTATCTTGCACAAAAACTCGCAAGAAGGTTTCAATGGGAGTATCAACTCGGGCGTTACGTTTGGCATCACTCCGAAAACCAATTCGGCTTTAAACCTAAACTATAAAGTAGGCAAAGTAAATTTCTACACCAACTATGGTTTGAACCACGGTAAAAACGCCAACGAAGGTTACATCAACAGTTACCGCCCTTTGTTTGAGAACAAGCAAGAATTTGGAGGCGACAACCTGAACACTTCACACCTGGTAAAGTTGGGTATGGATTATTACATCGATGAAAAAAACACCATTTCATTTTACACCAATCAAAACTTAGTTAACGGCAGTGGCGACGGATATACCAATATCAACTACAGCAGTCTTTTGCTGAGAGATTCTCAACAATTGTCGGATTCTGAAACAGACAATTACACTCAAACTTACGATTTGGCCTATAAACACGACTTTGATAAAAAAGGCGAAACTTTAGATTTTCAAGCCAACTTTTCTAACACCGACAGCCCGGAAAACTCCGATTATATCTTCAATCAAGTCAATCCAAACTCAACGCGAGTGACCACTAATGATATTGAAAGAGATACCGATTACCTTCAAATCAATTTAGATTACGTGAACCCGTTATCTGAAACGGTTAAATTGGAAGTGGGTGCCGAAACCCGTATCCAAAAAATCACCAACAACTTTGACGAAACCATCAGCGAGCCTTCGGAATCCTATAATCGTGTAGGAAACTCCAATTTTGTTTTCACACGAAACATTCACTCTTTTTATACTAATATCGGAAAGCAGTGGAAAAAATGGAGTGTACAAGCCGGTGTTCGTTTAGAACAATACGAAATAGACGGCGACTTCGAAAATGTAGTCACTTCCACTACTCCATCGGAAAATATCAATGACCAAAGTACGATTGAAGACGATATTTTTGCAATTTATCCTTCATTGTTTTTCAATTACAAAGCGTCTGATAAAGACTCGTTTAACTTTAACTTTTCGCGTCGTGTTGACCGACCAAGTATCGGACAAATCAGTCCTATCCGCGAATGGACTACCCCTTTAGTAGAATCCAGAGGAAATCCGGCTTTGGAACCGCAATTCACCAACTCGTTTGAGGTTAACTATACCCGTACTACTAAAATCGGTTCGGTAACGGCCGGTGTTTTCTACCGTCAAATCAATGATGAAATCGGAAGAGTGATTTACAAAAACCCGGACAATGTGAACCAAGACATCATCTCTTATGACAACTTTGACGACAACAATACAGTTGGTACCGAAATCTCGGCCAATTTAAAACTAGCCACTTGGTGGTCTGTAAATGCAAGCAGTGATGCGTATTTCAGAACGGTAAAAGGAACCGTACAAAATGCCAATACTCAGGAACAAGAAAGAGCAGAAGCCGATGTTGTAGCCTTCAATATTCGCATGAATCACAACTTTGTAGCCACCAAAAAATTGCGTTTCAACTTATTCGCCATGTACCGTGGTAGAGATTTAGGCCTTCAGTTTGAAAGAGAGCCAATGTATCGTATGGATATCGGCTCTACTTACACCATTTTAAAAGGAAAAGGAAGTATTACAGCGCGTTTTAACGACGTTTTTGAAACCATGAACTTCGCCTTCGATGGTAACATTCCGTACCGTCAGACCGGCGCTTTCTATTGGGAAAGTCAAACCTTTTATGTTGGATTCAACTATATGTTTGGCGGCGGCAAAAACAGCGCTATGCAACGCAAACAAAGAGATCAAAACGAAACCCAAGGCAGTGGTGGCCTTTTATAAAACACCGCAAATAAATTATAGATTAGTTGTTAATAAAAAAGCCAAACGAAAAATGTTTGGCTTTTTTTATAATTAAACTGTATTTCTTACCATTTAATAATAGCACTTGCCCAAGTAAAACCACTACCGAAAGCGGCTAACACTACCGTATCGCCTTCTTTAATTTTACCTTGTTCCCAAGCTTCGGTCAAAGCAATCGGAATAGATGCTGCCGTGGTATTACCATACTTTTGAATGTTATTGAAAACCTGATCATCCGTCAATTTAAACTTTTGTTGAATGAACTGTGAGATTCTTAAATTCGCCTGATGCGGAATCAACATATCAATATCTGACACCTGCAAATTATTGGCTTGTAAACCTTCGTTAATGACTTCACTAAAACGAACCACCGCATTTTTAAATACAAATTGTCCGTTCATATAAGGGAAATAACTCTCGTCCTCCGGATTGTTTTCGGCAATAATATCCGTAACCCAACGCTTGCCCATACCCGGAGCAATCACAGTTAACTCTTCGGCATGTTGTCCTTCGGAATGCAAGTGAGTGGATAAAATACCTTTAGTCAAATCTTCCTCTCTGCTCAAAATAGCGGCTCCTGCCCCATCTCCAAAAATCACTGAAACACCTCTACCGCGAGTAGTCATGTCTAACCCTGTAGAATGCAACTCAGAACCGATAATCAAAATGTTTTTATACATACCGGTTTTAATGTATTGATCAGCCACAGAAAGTGCATATACAAATCCGGAACATTGATTTCTGATATCCAAAGCACCAACAGTTCTCAACCCTAAATCGCGTTGCACCAAAACACCGGGACCCGGAAAATAGTAATCCGGACTCAATGTGGCGAAAATGACAAAATCGATGTCTTTCTTATCAATTTTAGCTCTTTCTATCGCTACTTTGGCTGCTTTTACACCCATAGAAGTTGTGGTATCTTCACCTCTAATAACATGTCTTCTTTCTTGAATGCCGGTTCGCTCCTGAATCCATTCATCATTGGTATCCATTATTTTGGATAAATCATCATTGGTAACAACATTATCCGGAACGTAAAAACCTAAACCTGTGATTTTTGAGTGGTACATATCTTTCGTTATTTAATAAAATCAGAACCGCAAATTTAAGAATCTTATAATTCTAATTACCATTTTTGGATTCTAATTTAGATATTGACAAAAAACAACCGCGATGAAAAGTCGGCTACAACGCTAACTTTAACAAAATCTTCCCATTTTTTGTAACCGAAATACCGTAAATTCGACCTACTTTAAAACAATCATAAACTTCAAGCATATGAAATTACGCTTTACTTTTCTGTTCTTACTCGGATTAGGATTTTCTGCATTGGCCCAAGAAAACCTGACCTTTCAAAAACCATCAGCCGAAATTTTAGCTTTAGCCGATTATGAACGAGCACCGTCGGTAAGCATGGATTCTAAAAAAGAATACATGCTGCTAAGCTATCGCAATACCTATAAAACGTTAGACGATTTAAATCAGGAAGAAATGCGTTTGGGCGGTTTGCGCATCAATCCTATCACGAATATTTCGAGTACTGTAACTTATGTCAATAATTTGAAGTTGCGAAAAGTCAGCGATAAAGTCGAAACACAAGTGGCAGGCTTACCGCAAAATGCCCGAATCACTAACATTTCTTGGTCGCAAAACGAGAAGAAAATCGGTTTTACCAATACCACCAATACCGGTGTAGAACTTTGGGTAATTGATGTGGCCACGGCAACTGCTAAAAAGATTACCGAAGCCAACCTCAACGCCAATTTGGGCAGTCCGTACAGTTGGATGAAAGACAACGAAACGCTTTTGGTGAAAATGTTACCGAAGAACCGTCCGGCGCTAATAGACAGCAAAAAAGATTTACCGAAAGGACCAACAGTTTCCACCAGTGACGGTTCGAAATCACAAAACAGAACCTATCAGGATTTGTTGAAAAACAAAACCGACGAAGCCAATTTTGATGCGTTAGTGACTTCCGAATTATACAAAGTTTACCTGTCGGGAAAAGCTGAGTTATTCAAAGGTGCTGATATTTACGCAGGAGAGAGTTTCTCGCCTGACGGGAATTATTTGATGCTAACCACCATCCAAAAACCTTATTCTTATATCGTTCCGTTGAGCCGTTTTCCCCAAAAATCGGTTGTTTACGACTTGAACGGAAAAGAAATTAAAGTGGTCAACGAAGTGCCGCTAACAGAAGTAATGCCCAAAGGGTTTTCCTCTGTTAGAAAAGGCAAAAGAAGCATGAATTGGAGAGCTGATAAACCGGCAACCCTTACTTTTGTAGTAGCCTTAGACGAAGGTGATCAAGCGAAGAAAGTAGATTTTAGAGATGAAGTTTTCACTTGGGATGCGCCATTCAACGCCGAAGCCCAATCGGTTTTAAAAACACAACAACGTTTCAGTGGCATTATGTGGGGCAACGAAACTATCGCTATTGCTTATGATGATTGGTACGATACCCGAAACCAAAAAGTGTATTTGTTCAACCCTTCCAATCCGAAACAAGCGCCTAAAGTAATTTGGGACCGAAATTCCCAAGACATTTACAGCGATCCGGGAAATTTTGAAACCAAAAAAAACCAATACAACCGTTATGTTTTGGCCATCGAAAATAACAATGCTTACTTAATTGGTGACGGATTTACCAAAGAAGGACAGTTTCCTTTTATAGACGAATTCAATTTGACTACACTTAAAACCAAACGATTGTACACTTCGAAAATGAAAGACAAAAAAGAAGATTTACAGTCGATAGAAGATTTCAAAAAAGGCGATGTTTTGGTTCAAATCCAATCGAAAAACGACTTCCCGAATTATTACTTCCGCAACATCAAATCGGGTAAACTGACGCCGATTACCAGTTTCAAAAACCCGTTTGAAAGCATTAAAAACGTTTACAAAGAAGTGATTAAATACAAGAGAAAAGACGGTGTGGAATTGTCGGGAACGCTCTATTTACCGGCCGGTTACGACCGAACAAAAAAAACCGAAAAGTTACCGTTGTTGATTTGGGCTTATCCTGAAGAATTCAAGGACAAAAACAGCGCCGGACAAAGCAATAAAAACCCTAATGAATTTACGTTCCCGAATTACGGTTCATTCATTTATTGGGTTACTAAAGGTTATGCCGTATTGGACGATGCTTCATTCCCTATCATAGGCGAAGGCAAAACCGAACCTAACGACACCTTTATGCCTCAGCTGATTGCCAATGCTGAAGCTGCCATTGATGCCGTGGATGGCTTAGGTTACATCAACCGCAAAAAAGTGGCCATCGGCGGGCATTCATACGGAGCTTTTATGACCGCTAATTTGCTAACACACTCTAATTTATTTGCTTGCGGTATCGCCCGAAGCGGCGCTTACAATAGAACGTTAACGCCTTTTGGTTTCCAAAGTGAACAACGCAATTACTGGGACGTTCCTGAAATTTACAACGGCATGTCGCCTTTCATGAACGCCGATAAAATGAAAACGCCGCTATTATTAGTTCACGGTGATGCCGACAACAACCCTGGAACGTTTACCTTACAATCGGAGCGTTATTTTCAAGCCTTGAAAAATTTGGGCGCACCGGTAAGATTGGTTTTATTGCCTAAGGAAAGTCACGGCTACGCTGCCAAAGACAATATTTTACACCTGCTTTGGGAACAAGACCAATTCTTGGAAAAATATTTGAAAAACTAAACCGTCAACAATATTTTCAGAAAACCTCAAGGTGAAAGCTTTGAGGTTTTTTTGTGACAACATATTCATTTTTTTTGAAAAAAAATTATTATTTATTGTTTATCAATAAATTTTTATTATTTTTGAACCGTAATTCAAAATCTAAAAAGAATGGAAATCAGAATCACTACTAAAACGATACTCCAAGTATTGCATATATTATCTTGGATTATTTTTATCGGTTTGTGCGTTGAAGCCGGTAGCTTTTTGTTTAATGCTATATTCACTGTAGCTTTCAATCCGTTAGCTGCCGATTATTTCAAACTGACGGAACTGTACCAATACGACTACGGCTTTTTCTTAACCCAACTCTGTTTAGGCTTTATAGTTGCCATTCTGAAAGCCTTATTATTCTACTTGATTGTAAAAATACTACACGATAAGAAGCTCGATTTCTCTAAACCTTTCAGCCAAGCACTTGTTAAGTTTGTTTCTAACCTAGCCTATCTGACAATTTTCATTAGTTTTTTCTCCAATTGGGGCGCTAATTACGCCAAATGGTTAGCTGCAAAAGGCATTAATATGCCGGACATCGCGGATTTAAATTTAGACGGAGCCGATATTTGGCTATTTATGGGTGTGGTACTTTTGGTCATTGCTCAAATATTTAAAAAAGGTGTTGAAATGCAAACCGAAAACGAACTAACCATCTAAGTTATGCCTATAATTGTTAATGTAGATGTCATGATGGCCAAACGAAAAATGTCGTTGAACGAGCTGTCGGAGAAAGTCGATTTAACCCTATCGAATCTTTCTATTTTAAAAACCGGCAAAGCCAAAGCCATTCGGTTCAGTACACTCGAAGCCATTTGCAAAGCTTTGGATTGTCAACCGGGCGATATTTTAGAATATGTAGCCGAAGAAAAATAATAGGCGTTTTTAAGAAGTAATAGCCAGATAAACAACAGTTCCCGACGAAAACAAATCCGTACTATCGAAGAAGATTTTCTGTCCATCGATTTCCGCTTCTACCAAATAATGACTGCCTTTATAGTAGCATTGAGTAACTGTAGCCGGTAAATCCGATTGAGAAACCACATGTAATTGGTGAGGATAAACATAACGTTTGTTTCCGTTTATTTCGATTTCATTCACATCTCCGAAAAGCGAAGCGATGTATTTACTGGTTGGATTTCGATATAAATTTTCAGGCGAATCAGAAGCGATAATCTGCCCGTTCTGCATCACCAAAACTTCATCAGCAAACGATAATACATCAGAACTATCATGTGTGGCGACTATGGTAGTAATTTGTTTTGCTTTCAGATAAGCAAACAATTTTCGACGCAAACTGTTCTTTCTGAAATTATCAATATGGCTGAACGGTTCGTCTAACAACAATACTTCGGGTTCCAAAGCCAATACACGAGCCAAAGCCACGCGTTGCATTTGACCGCCGCTTAAATATTTGGCTTTCGTAGTAGCAAATTCGGTCATTTCGACAATCTCTAACAATTCGGCTACACGAGCTTGTTTGGCATCGGCATAAATGTTCGACAAGTATTTCCCAACGTTTTCTGCTACGGTGATAAAAGGCATCAAATCAAAATCTTGGGCCAAGTATTTCATGTATTCCATGCCGGGAATTAAATGATATTTCGGTCCGAGTACTTCATTATCGTTCCAAAAAATTTGCCCTTCGTCTAAGTCATACAAACCATAAACGAGTTTGAGCAACGTACTTTTACCGCAACCGCTTTCGCCTATAACAGCAAGATTTTTACCTTTCTCCAACTGAAAAGAAAGATTGCTGATGGTGGTTTGGTCTAAATAGGCAAAGGAAATATGTTGGACTTGTAGCATGTTGATTTTCTGAAAGGCAAACTTACGAACTTTATTAAAAAGATAAGAGCGACAAAACTCAAACGTGGAGCGTCGCTCTTACCAACCTAACCAATAAATAAACAATTTTTAATGCGGTAAATATTTTTCAAACGACTTAGTGTCGATGCGTGCTTTTAAATCGTGTAACAAATTGTACAAGCCGAAAAAGGTTCGGTTGATGTACAAGAAATGCTTAGAACCCCTATTGCCGTTCATCTTGCGGAGTTGGGTATCTTTAGAAAACTCTTCTCCCATTTGGGCAATTTTCCCGAAGAAATCCTCATCCGAGAAATCAAAATAATCTCCATGAAACGGCTGCGTGAACAGGCTTAACAATTCGTAGAATATTTTGGTAAAATACTCAATTTCTTTCGGGCTGTCGTCGTGACGCAATATTTCGAGTTCGTATAATTTCTCATTGAACAGCTTCGGATTATTGATGACTTCCGGTTTCGCCAATTCGAAATACGGAACGTAAAATTCTTCCGGTACGTGTTTGATGCAACCAAAATCTATCGCCACCAATCGGCCTTCAGCATCAATCAGGAAATTCCCGGGATGCGGATCGGCGTGTACTTGCTTCAAATGGTGCATTTGGTACATGTAAAAATCCCATAACGCTTGCCCGATTTTGTCGCCTTTAGCTCGATCTTCATTATGAGCCGCAAACTCCGACAAATGTTCGCCTTGTATCCATTCCATCGTTAAAATCTTCTCCGAAGAATATTCCGGATAGTATTTCGGGAAACGCAAATTATCAATTTGACCACACCATTCGGACACTTCCAGACTTTGCTTTAATTCTAACACATAATCGGTTTCTTCCAATAATTTGTCTTCCACTTCTTTGAAATACTTATCGGAATCTTTCCCTTTGATGTTAAACATTCTGATGGCAAACGGTTTGACCAAAGCCAAATCAGAACTTATACTTTCCGCCACTCCGGGATATTGGATTTTCACAGCAAAATTTTTCCCATCCTTGGTCGCTTTGTGTACCTGACCGATACTCGCGGCGTTCATGGCGTCCGGAGTGAAGGAATCATATAAGTCTTCAGGGTATTTCCCTAAATATTTTTTGAATGTTTTACGAACCAAGGGCGCAGACAAAGGCGGCACCGAAAATTGCGATAAAGAAAACTTTTCCACATAAGCCTGTGGCATAATGCTTTTATCCATACTCAGCATTTGAGCGACTTTCAAAGCACTTCCTTTTAAGTTTTTCAGACCATCATAAATGTCTTCGGCGTTGTTTTCGTTCAGCTTGTCGCGGGTTAAAGAAGGATTCACCATTTTTTCGCCATAATAAGCTACATAATTGGTTCCGACTTTAAGTCCGGTTTTCACCAACTGACCGGCGCGTTCTATTTTTCCGGTTGGAATTTTATCTAAGGTTTTCATTTATTGCATTTTTTCTTTCCATAGAAACTTGCCCAAATCGAACAAACTTTCCAAGGGTTTGGTATTTAATAAATCGACTGCCGTGTTTACCGATTTTTCAATCAAAACATCCGTCTTTTCAAAACCTTTAGACGTATCGTCCATCCAAAATTTCAATAAGAATAAGAACTGTAGCCATGCGCCTTCAGCGTAAACAGGTTCGGTTACTTTCGCCACTTTCCCGAATGACTCTGAAGGCTCTGACTTAACTTTATCTACGATATATTTTTTAAAATGGTTTCGGAATTCCTTCAATTGTTTCAAATTCTTCAACCCTTCATGGTTTTCTTTGAGTGCATACATCACATAACTTCGGTTCAAGGTTAAAATTTCAAAGAGCGTGAAGTATAGAGTGAGTAATTTATTTTTATCTGTGTAGCTTTCAAAAGCTGCTTCTTTTTCAATAGTTGCCACGGCATTCTCAAAAAACTTCACCCAAATGTCCTGCTTAACCGCCTCTAATGAACCGAAGAAAGCATAAAAATCACTTTCCTCTATATTGTTATTCTTGCAGAAGATATAAGCATTTTTTGGTGCTTCATTGTTTTCCAATACTTCATTCATGTACAACGAAATGATGGTATTGTCATCCACTGTATTTTTTTTTGATTTTGTTTTTTTTGCTGTGGCCATGGTATTCATTTTTAGAACAGTGTAAATTTAATAACGTTTAACTATTTTTAAAAATTATTAAACAAAAAGTTTTGTTAAATGTTGTTCAAAAAAATTGAAATCAAAAGAAAAGCGCTCCCTTTTGAGGAACGCTTTTGACTATTCAGAAACTCAGAAAAACTATTTCCCGGCTTCTTTTTGGGCATCTTGCACCATTTTCTCATTGGCAGTGATGGCAAATTCCACACGACGGTTTTTGCTTCTGCCTTCCGGTGTATCGTTAGTAGCAATCGGATCAGCTATACCTAAACCAGAAGTTACAAAACGAGAAGCTGCCAAACCTTTTCCAATCAAATACGTTTTAACAGAAGCCGCTCTTTGCTCTGATAAAGTAAGGTTGTACTCCGGAGTTCCGGTGCTGTCGGTATATCCGTAAATTTGAATATTAGTATCCGGATACTGATTGAATACCGGCACCAATTTATCCAAGTTGGCTTTGGCTGCTGCCGTTAAAGTAGATTTATTCGTATCAAAACGCACTGCATTTTCTCCCAAAACTAAACGAATTCCTTCGCCTACTCTTTCTACTTGAGCGCCCGGTAATGCAGTCTCAATTTCACGGGCTTGTTTGTCCATTTTAGTTCCGATTACGCCACCGGCAACACCACCAATAACACCGCCTAACACAGCGCCTAAAGCACCATTTCCGCCTTTGCCGATGTTATTCCCTAAAATTCCTCCTAAAACTGCTCCGCCAACTGCACCGATAGCTACACCGCGTTGTTGATTACTCGTATTCTTTACAGTTTCACAACCGGTAAAAACTGTTGATACCATCAATACTGTTCCTAAAATTATAGCTGTTATCTTTCTCATCTTACTTAATTTATTTTGTCAAATTGATACACTACTGCCGTCATTTTACCGGCCACATTGATTTGGTCTACCAACTGAAAGGATTTTTCAGTTTGATTGGCAACTCTTAACACATAACCCGATTTTACGGTTTTGGCTTTGGCTTCATCTAAAATTTTCAACACAAATTCGCCTTCTTTGTTGATGAACCAGGTAATAGGAGTTGAATAAGCCGTACAACTCGGACTGTTTAAAGTCAAACTTCCTTTGTTACTCATGGAAACGAACTTCCACTTGCTTCCGATAAAACATTTGGAATCCGCTAAATCAAAAGAAGTTACTTTGATAACTTCAGAACCGGGATAATTTACGGATGAGATTACCCATTCGCCTTTAATAGCGGTTTGAGACTGAGAATCCACCTTGGTGCTCGTAGCAGAATTTGTCGATTTACACGACAAAATCAAGACCGATAAAAAACTGATTAAAATAATTTTTTTCATACCTAACAAGTTAAAATTTGTTGGTTACAAAGATACTGCTCTTTTTGAATGCGGTTTACAAAATTATTCTAATTCGTTGTAGAATTCTTTCTACGTCAATTTGTCATACAAGTGTGGAATGGTATTGCTTTTGAGTATTTGAAATACAAAATTGTATAACCTAAAATTTTAAATATGACAACAGGAAAAATTAATGTATCAGTAGAAAACATCTTTCCGCTAATTAAGAAGTTTTTATACAGCGACCACGAAATTTTCTTGCGCGAATTGGTATCCAATGCTACGGATGCTACTTTAAAATTAAAACATTTAACCAGTATCGGCGAAGCCAAAGTCGAATATGGCAACCCGATTATTGAAGTCAAAATCGACAAAGAAGGCAAAAAATTACACCTCATCGACCAAGGTATTGGTATGACCGCCGAGGAAGTGGAAAAATACATCAACCAAGTGGCTTTTTCAGGAGCCGAAGAGTTTTTAGAGAAGTATAAAGATTCTGCCAAAGATTCCGGCATCATTGGTCACTTCGGATTAGGTTTCTACTCGGCTTTCATGGTAGCCGAAAAAGTGGAAATCATCACCAAATCCTACAAAGAAGAACCTGCAGCCCATTGGACTTGCGATGGCAGTCCGGAATTTACCTTAGTGCCTCACGACAAAACCGATCGCGGAACCGAAATTATTTTACACATCGCAGAGGATTCGTTGGAATTTTTAGAAGAATTTAAAATCCGAGAATTGTTGACCAAATACAACAAATTTATGCCGGTGCCGATTAAATTCGGAACCCGTAAAGAAGCGTTGCCGAAACCGGAAGATGCGGGTGATGATTACAAAACCGAGTATATCGACGTAGACAACATCATCAACAACCCAACTCCGGCTTGGACGAAGCAACCGGTGGATTTAACGGATGAAGATTACAAAAACTTCTACCGCGAATTGTATCCGATGCAGTTTGACGAACCGTTATTCAACATTCATTTGAATGTAGATTATCCGTTTAACCTGACCGGAATTTTATACTTTCCTAAACTGGATGCCAACTTGCAAGTACAGAAAGACAAAATCCAGTTGTACCAAAATCAGGTTTTTGTAACCGATAACGTAGAAGGTATAGTACCGGAATTTTTAGTGATGTTACGCGGTGTAATTGATTCACCGGACATTCCGTTAAACGTTTCTCGTTCCTACTTACAAGCCGATGGTAACGTGAAGAAAATTTCGAATTACATTACCCGCAAAGTAGCCGATAAATTGAAATCGCTCTTCAACGAAAACCGCGAAGATTTTGAAAGCAAATGGAACGACATCAAAATTGTGTTGGAATACGGGATGTTATCGGAACCGAAATTCTATGAAAAAGCGGGTGACTTCGTATTATATCCAACCGTTGATGGCAAATATTATACTTTAGCCGAATTGAAAGAAGCCATCAACGCTAATCAAACCGACAAAAACGGAAAATTAGTAGTGCTTTATGCTTCTAACAAAGACGCACAACACAGTTACATTGAAATCGCCAGAGAAAAAGGCTATGAAGTGTTACTGTTAGATTCGCCTATCGTGTCGCATTTGATTCAGAAATTAGAAAGTGATAATGAAAACTTGACGTTCACTCGAGTAGATTCTGACCATATTGACAAATTGATTCAGAAAGAAGACACTCAAATTTCGAAACTATCTGAAGAAGAATCAACACAACTGAAAACCGTTTTAGAAGAAATTGTACCGAAAACCAATTATACCGTTCAGTTGGAAGCCATGGACAGCCAAGCGGCACCATTCATGATTACCCAGCCGGAATTCATGCGAAGAATGAAAGAAATGAGTCAAACCGGTGGCGGCGGTATGTTTGGCATGGGCAATTTCCCCGAAATGTATAACTTAGTGGTGAATACCAACTCGGATTTGGCCACAACCATCTTGAACACTTCAGACAAATCCGCTCAGGAAAGTTTGGTGAAACAAGCGCTCGACTTAGCGAAAATCTCTCAAGGTTTATTAAAAGGAGAAGAATTGACCGCTTTTGTCAAAAGAAGTTTTGAACTAATCAAGTAAAAAGGGATTAGGGATAAGTAATTAGAAACCTGTTAGTTGAGTCTGGCAGGTTTTTTTATTCAATGTATTTCCCGAACTTCGCAATTCATAATTCGTAATTCGTATTTTTTTATGACACTCTCCATAGAAACTCCAGCCCTGTTATTCTCCGCTACTTCTCTCATATTATTGGCTTACACCAATCGTTTTTTGACCATTGCACAAATCGTCCGCAGTTTGAAAAAACATTATGACGAAAACCACACACGCAGTATTTTATTGCAAATCAAAAACTTGAACCTGCGGCTTTCATTGATTCGCTATATGCAGCTTTTTGGCGTACTGTGTTTGTTCTTGTCGGTATTTGCCATGTTGTGCTTGTTTATCGATTGGCATACCGCAGGCATTTACCTTTTTGCGGCGAGTTTATTGTGCTTACTGACTTCCTTAGCCATATCGTTTTGGGAAATCAGCATTTCGGTGACAGCCTTGCGCTTACATTTGAGTGATTTGGAAGAGGAAAGTAAAAAATAAAAACCACAAAAAATCCCGATGTTCTCGGGATTTTTTTGTTATTTACTTAAGTACATTTTTCTTCTGCTGTACAACTCGTAGAACTGATCGTCTTTTAAATCGTCTATAAACAAAATGCTTTCTCCGGTGGATTTCATTTCCGGTCCGAGGGCTTTGTTTACATTCGGGAATTTACTAAAAGAGAACACCGGTTGTTTAATAGCATAGCCGCTTAGTTTCGGATTGAAGGTGAAATCAGTTACTTTATTTTGACCTAACATTACTTTCGTAGCATAATTCACATAAGGTTCGCCATATGCTTTAGCGATAAATGGTACGGTACGTGACGCTCTCGGATTGGCTTCAATAATATAAACGATATCGTCTTTAATGGCAAACTGGATATTGATTAAACCAACCGTTCTTAAAGCCAAAGCGATTTTCTTCGTATGGTCTTTGATTTGTTGCATCACGAATTCGCCCAAATTGAACGGCGGTAAAGTGGCATTCGAGTCGCCCGAGTGTACGCCACAAGGTTCAATATGCTCCATTATCCCAATGATGTATACGTTTTCGCCGTCGCAAATCGCATCCGCTTCCGCTTCAATAGCACCGTCTAAATAATGGTCGAGCAACAATTTATTCCCCGGTATATTTTTCAGCAAATCGATTACGTGTTCTTCCAGTTCTTGTTTGTTGATGACAATTTTCATGCCTTGACCGCCTAATACATAGGAAGGACGAACCAACAATGGAAAATCCAATACATCGGCTAAAGCTGAGGCTTGATCAGCATTTTCGGCTACACCAAACTTAGGAAACGGAATTTTCAAGTCTTCCAACAATTCGGAAAATCTTCCTCGGTCTTCCGCTAAATCCAAGGCATCAAACGAAGTGCCTAATATTTTGATTCCGTATCGATCTAACTTTTCAGCCAATTTTAAAGCGGTTTGTCCACCCAACTGAACAATCACACCTTCCGGCTTTTCGTGGCGAATGATATCGTAAATGTGTTCCCAAAATACCGGCTCGAAATACAACTTATCAGCCGTGTCAAAATCCGTCGATACCGTTTCCGGGTTACAGTTGATCATGATGGTTTCGTATCCGCATTCTTTGGCGGCTAAAACGCCGTGTACACAAGAGTAATCAAACTCAATCCCTTGTCCGATACGGTTAGGTCCGGAACCTAAAACGATAACTTTCTTTTTATCGGTAACAATACTTTCATTGCTCACCAATCTTTGCCCGTCGACAGTTTGGATTTCGGCTTCGAAAGTGGAGTAATAATAAGGCGTCATGGCTTTGAACTCGGCCGCACAAGTATCAACCAGTTTGTACACGCGATTGATGTTCATTTCTTCGCGCAATTTGTATACCTGACTTTCCAAACAACCCATCATGTGAGCAATTTGACGGTCGCCGTAGCCTTTTTGTTTAGCTTCGAGTAGTAATTCCTTTGGCAAGGTATCCACTTTGTACTGGGAAATTTCTCTTTCCAACAAGTACAACTCTTCGTATTGTTTTAAGAACCACATATCGATTTTGGTGATTTCGTGGATGCGGCTCAACGGAATACCCATGGCAATCGCATCATAAATCACAAACACTCTATCCCAGCTGGCATAAGTGAGTTTTTCGATAATTTGTTCGTAGTTTTTGTATCCTTTGCCGTCGGCACCAATTCCGTTTCTTTTGATTTCCAAAGATTGGGTCGCTTTGTGCAAGGCTTCTTGGAACGAACGGCCGATACCCATTACTTCCCCAACCGATTTCATTTGTAAGCCCAAAGTTCTGTCGGAACCTTCAAACTTATCGAAATTCCAACGCGGGATTTTAACGATAACGTAATCCAACGTCGGCTCGAACAAAGCGGAAGTCGACTTGGTGATTTGGTTTTGCAATTCGTCTAAGTGATAGCCTAAAGCCAATTTGGTGGCAATTTTGGCAATCGGATAACCGGTTGCTTTAGACGCTAAAGCGGAGGAACGCGATACACGCGGATTGATTTCGATGGCTACGATATCCTCTTTTTCATCCGGCGATACGGCAAATTGTACGTTACAACCTCCGGCAAAGTTTCCGATGGAGCGCATCATCAAAATGGCCATATCACGCATTTTTTGGAACGTCGTATCGGACAATGTCATAGCCGGCGCTACCGTAATCGAATCTCCGGTGTGGATGCCCATCGGGTCCATATTTTCGATGGAACAGATGATGACTACGTTGTCGTTTTTATCGCGCAAGAGTTCTAACTCATATTCTTTCCAGCCCAATAAAGCCTTGTCAATTAAAACTTCATGTATGGGTGATGCTTCTAAACCACGGGTGAGTAAGTCGTCGAAATCTTCTTTTTTGTGTACGAAAGCCGCTCCGGTTCCGCCCAAAGTAAAGGAAGGACGAATCACCAAAGGAAAGCCAAATTCTTGCGCAATTTCTTTTCCTTTTAAGAAAGAAGTCGCGGTTTTCGCCGGTGCGGTAGGTACGTTTATTTTTTGCAACAATTGTTTGAATTGCTCGCGGTCTTCAGTAATATTGATGGCGTTAATATCTACCCCAATTAACTTTACGTTGAAATCTTGCCAAATCCCTTTTTCGTCGGCTTCCAGACACAAGTTGAGCGCCGTTTGTCCGCCCATAGTAGGTAGTACTGCGTCAATTTGCGGGTGCTCTTTCAGGATTTGGATAATGGATTTGGTAGTTAGCGGTAATAGATAAACATGATCAGCCATGCTGGGATCGGTCATAATCGTGGCCGGATTGGAGTTGATTAAGATGACTTCGATTCCTTCTTCTCTGAGCGAGCGAGCGGATTGGGAACCGGCATAGTCGAATTCGCAAGCTTGTCCGATAACGATGGGTCCGGAACCAATAATTAAAACCGATTTGATGGAGTTGTCTTTAGGCATTGTAGTTAGATTTTTAGACTTCTTAGATTTTTAGATCATTAGACATCTTAGAAAGTTAGTTAGTTGTGTTGTTGTATTTGGTTCTAGCCCCGATGGCAGTGGAAATCCTTTTTATTTTTTCTTTTTAAAAATAAAAAGATTGTAGCGAACAGCGGGAAATAGCTCCTGAAAATTATCAATATTTATGAACAGGTTTAAAAAAAAGCCGCTACTAATAAAAGTAACGGCTTGATATTGATTGATAAAGAATCATTATTTTTTGTGTCTTGGTTCACAAGATACAGTCAATTTATGTCTTCCTTTAGCTCTACGACGCGCAAGGACCTTTCTTCCATTTGCTGAAGCCATTCTGTCCATAAATCCGTGTTTATTTCTTCTTTTTCTTTTCGATGGTTGAAACGTTCTTTTGCTCATTGCTGTATATCTTTAAAATCGTGTAATATTCTGTTCAGGTTGGTTCTTTCAAAACCGAGTGCAAATATACAAACCTTTTTTTTTCCGACAAGAACTTTTTTAAAAATATTTTTAATTCATTTTACTACCTTTGTGCCACAAAAATTTTAAAGACATGTTTCACAGATTTATCAAATTAATCATAGCGGCTTTATTGGTTGCCACTGCCATTTGGCAATTCACGGAAAGTAATATCGGTAATGGTATTTTCTTGATTTTACTAACTGTTATTCCTATCTTTTTGTATTATAAAAACGAATTTATTTTGATGGCTTTCCTGAAATTGAGAAAACAGGATTTTGCCGGCGCCAAAAGTTGGTTGGATAAAATTAAAAATCCTGAAACCGCTTTGGTTAGAAAACAACAAGGTTATTACAACTATTTACATGGCTTGATGACCTCGCAAACCAATTTACACCAATCGGAGAAATACTTCAGAAAGGCGATTGAATTGGGATTGAGTATGGATATGGACTTGGCGGTTGCCAAACTAAACTTAGCCGGAATTGCCATGTCGAAAAGACGCAAAATGGAGGCTACTACTTTGCTGAATGAAGCTAAAAAATTAGACAAGCAAAACATGCTGAACGATCAGATCAAAATGATGAAAGAGCAGTTGAAAAAGATTTAATTAGACTTCTTAGACTTCTTAGACCGTTTAGTCAATTTAGACCATTTGGACCATTTATACAATAAAAAACCATCCTGAATATCAGGATGGTTTTTCATTTTAGTATCTAAGTAATCTAATTTTCTAAAAACCTAAGTAGTCTCCATTAATAGCCTTCCAGCGGAATTTCAATTTCGTAACGCTTTTTGGTTGGGTTAACCAACTTTTTGTCGCGCAGCCACGGATTGTGGATTTTTAATATTTTATAGTTTATGCCTTGTGAAATGGCAAATCCGGTTAAGTCGGTGATGGAACTGTCGACCGCTACTTTTTTGGTTGGGATTTGGGTGTACAAATCGCTTGGATAGATGTTGAAACCGTATTTGGCCGGTTGGCGCATGATTTCTTTCAGCGCCAATATACGGAAGACGTAGCGCGAAGTTTCCTCAGTGAGAGCCAAATCGTAGTAATTATTTACTTTTTGCTCATCTATTCTCTTGGTAATACCGTTCATACCGCCGTTATAGGAAGCCGCAGCTAAAGTCCATGATCCGAATTTTTCTTTGGCAGCCAGTAAATAACGGCAAGCCGCTTCTGTAGATTTTTCCAAATGGTATCTTTCATCCACTATGTCATTTACCTCCATGCCTTTTTCTTTGGCTGTTTCCGGCATAAATTGCCACACGCCTCGTGCGCCCGCTGAAGAAACAGCATTAACCAAACCGCTTTCGATTACGGCTAAATATTTAAAATCATCCGGTACGCCGTATTTGGCTAAAATAGGTTCTATAATAGGAAAAACGCGATTGGCTCTTTTTATAATTAGCGCTGTAGTAGCATCAAGATTGGCATTGATGAGCAACTCACGGTCTAATCGCTCACGAACATCGGAGATTTGCAAAGGTGTTTTTTCTCCGGCAAAATCAACTTCAGTCGGGAAATACATGGCCGAACCTTCGTGCAGTAATTGTTCTTTTTGCGTCCCGGAAATCCCGTAAACCAAAACACCTGACATTACCCCTATGGCCAGCACGGATACTAAGATTTTATTCGTTCTCATGACAGTAATTTTTTTATTTGCAATGACGATTGCTTCAGAATGGTAAAGCTACAAAAAACGAGCCTAAACGACTACTTCTCTAAGATAATTTTAGGTAAATTTTCGTTCAACCATTTGTATTTGCTTAAAATCATGATGTGTGTTCCTCCTTTTACCGGAATGAATTCTTTGATGTATTTGGGTGGAAAAACCTCATCGGCATCGCCGTGGATGTGAATGATATCGGGATCAATTACTTTTCGATTCCAATTGATAATTTGCTCAATAGCCCAATCCAAATAACGCTTATCGCGAACCGATAAAAATTTTTCATACAAAACCAATCGTTGCTTAACTATAGAAGAACCAAAGGAAAACTTGAGCAACGATTCGATATTTTCAAATAATTGTGTCGGGATGAGCTTATAGGCTTTAGTAGTTTTGGCGATTTTAAACCGTCGAGGAAACTCGGTATTGGATTTTACACTCGAAATGATGATCACTTTTTGTGGATTTAAAAAAGCTTTCATTTCTTGAACCAAAACACCACCGAAAGAAACACCAACTAATACGGGATTTTCATGAGTAACTTTAGCAGCAATTCTTTTGGCATAATCCGATAAACTTTCATTCTCCAAAGGAATTTCCCATTCCAATAAATGCATTTCAAAAAGGTCTGTTGGGAGTTGAATACGCTCAAAAATAGTAGGACTCGCCGCCAAACCCGGCATGAAGTAAACATGTATTTTAGTCATTATTTAACTGTAGACTCGTTAATTATTAGTAAATTTGCCTAAAAATAATCCTTTTATTTTACTTGATGATGAACACAACGTTAATTTCAGAAAAAATGGAAATTAAAGACAACACCTTTGCTCGGCAGTTTGAAACATTGGTTGATGGAAAATTGATTTCTGTTGAATATTCTTTCCAAGAAAAAAAAATATTCCTGACCAGAATTAATACTTTTGACGGCTTTAATGATGAAGAATTGATTAATGAATTGCTGAAAAACATTATGGAAATCGCCTACGAACGCAAACTTAAAGTGGTACCAATTTTACCTAAGATTGCGCTTTTCTTCCGAAAAAATTCGACGTACAAAGATTTGTTACCACCGGGTATTAAAATCTAATTTGAAATAATTTTTAGTAAAGTCGCCCTTCAAGGCGACTTTTTTTATAGATTTTAGTATTTTTATGCAATGAATACAGCCGACTTCCGACAAGAAATAATTCACTACTTCGAGAACATCGACAAATATTACGGATCGAGAACCGAAATTACGGAAGGCCTATGCTCCGACATCCACAACTTAGATGCCAATCTTACCACTTGGAATTTATCAGAATTCGAACTGATTCGTTCCGCCTATCGCAACACCGGTGATAAGTTTATGATGGAGGGTCAAAATATGTATTACGAAATATCAGCTGATAGAATAGTTGCCTTTCAACAACTGGGCAGGCATAAATTTGAATTTATAGAGCAATACAGCGAGACCGTTTTTCGCATCACCAAAATTCGTTTTCATTATAAATATTGAAACCAAAACCAAAAATTTTCGGCTAAAAACCTCAGCTATAGTAAGGTTCTGTCAACCAGAAAAACCGAAACTTAAAATTACCTTAATTTTTTGGCATCAAATTTGGATTGGTCCGAAACAGAAATAATACCCTTGGCAAATCCGGAATGCTGACCATTATTTTTAGTTAAAACATCAGTATTAATTTTTCTAAAAACTTATTCCCATGAAAAAAGTTCATTTTTTTTCAGCAGTCCTTGTCATGCTTATTTTTGCCGGCTGTAAAAAAGGCGCTATGTACAGCGAAGCTTCTGCGGACACTACAGCCGTGGAAGCTGCCGACAACGAAACTCTACTACCCAATCCCGACGATGCAGTTACTGCCAACGAAAACACCGAAAGCTATACCGAGCTTGTAGAAAACCCTTTTGAATCCCCTAAAACTGCTCCATTATCGACTTTCTCTATTGATGTTGACAATGCCGCTTACACCAACATTCGCCGATTCATCAATAACGGCCAACCCGTTCCTAAAGATGCCGTTCGCGTGGAAGAAATGGTCAACTTTTTCAAATACCAATACCCACAACCGGTAGACGAGCATCCGTTTTCCATCAACACTGAGTATAGCGAAAGTCCTTGGAATGCAGAGCATAAATTATTGCGCATTGGTTTACAAGGTAAAAATATCCCAACTCATAACTTACCACCATCCAACTTGGTTTTCTTAGTAGATGTTTCCGGTTCAATGAGCGACTACAACAAACTGCCTTTATTGAAAGAATCGATGAAAGTATTGGTTAAAGAATTGCGAGCCAAGGACAAAGTTGCTATAGTAGTTTATGCCGGTGCTGCCGGAGTAGTTTTGGAACCAACTTCGGGCGATGATAAAGAGACCATTATCGAAGCTTTTGACAACTTAAACGCCGGTGGCAGCACAGCCGGTGGCGAAGGTATTGAGTTGGCTTACCAATTGGCCAAACAAAACTTTATCAAAGACGGAAACAACCGAGTGATTTTGGCTACCGACGGTGATTTCAATGTAGGCAAATCCTCCGACGCCGACATGGAAGATTTGATTGAAGAAAAAAGAAAATCGGGTATTTTTTTGACTGTATTGGGTTACGGCATGGGCAACTACAAAGACAGTAAAATGGAAATCTTAGCCGACAAAGGCAATGGTAATTATGCTTATATCGACAACATCCAAGAAGCCAATCGCTTTTTAGGAAGAGAATTCAAAGGTTCGTTATTTGCGATTGCCAAAGATGTAAAAATCCAAATTGAGTTCAACCCAAAACACGTACAAGCCTACCGCTTGATTGGGTATGAAAACCGAAAACTAAAAGCCGAAGATTTTAAAAACGACGCGGTTGATGCCGGAGAATTGGGCAGTGGACACACTGTTACCGCTTTATACGAAATCATTCCAGCAGGTGTAGACAGCGATTTTGTGCCTTCGGATTTGAAGTACACCAAAGTCAAAACCGATAGCGAAAGTCAGTACAGCGAAGAATTGGCGACTATTAAATTCCGATACAAAAAACCGGATGGCGAAAAAAGCATCGAGATGATTAAAACGATTGCAGACCGCACTGTAACCTTGGCGCAAAGTTCAAAAGATTTCAAGTTCAGCATTGCCGTAGCTTGGTTCGGATTAAAGTTGAGAGATTCCAAATACATCTCCGAAAAATCAACCGACGATATCAAACGTTTGGCACAATCCGGCTTAAGTTATGACGAAGATGGCTACAAAGCCGAGTTCATACGCTTGGTCGAAGCCATTAATTAACACCAAAAAGAAACCCTGATTGTAAAAATCAGGGTTTTGTATTTATACGGTAACGTTGGTAAAAGCCATGCGGACAGCGCCGTCTTCATCGATGTGCGTGAGCTGAATTTCGTGCAAGGTATTAACCAAATCAGGATTCCAAGGCGTTTTTACTTTGACGTAGTTTTCGGTAAAACCGTGAATGTAGCCTTCTTTGTTTTCGCCTTCAAACAAAACCGTTCTGTGCGTACCTATCTGACTTTCGTAAAAAGCACGGCGTTTTTTCACCGATAAGCCACGAAGCATTTTGCTACGTTTTGCTCTGACGTTCATCGGCACTACACCATCCATCAAAACGGCTTCAGTATTGTCTCTTTCTGAATAGGTAAAGACATGTAAATACGAAATATCCAACTCGTTTAAAAAGTGGTACGTTTCTAAGAAATGCTCATCCGTTTCGCCCGGAAAGCCTACAATTACATCCACACCTATACAAGCGTGCGGCATCACTTCGCGGATTTTATTTACCCTATCGACGTAAACTTCGCGCAAATAACGGCGTTTCATTTTCTTTAAAATATCGTTACTGCCGCTTTGTAACGGAATATGGAAATGCGGCACAAAAGTTCGGCTTTGTGCTACAAACTCGATGGTTTCATTTTTCAATAAATTCGGTTCGATAGAAGAAATGCGCAAGCGTTCTATGCCTTCTACTTCGTCTAAAGCTTTCACCAAATCAAGAAACGTGTGTTCGTGTTTTTTGTTGCCGAATTCGCCTTTACCGTAATCGCCGATATTCACACCGGTTAGTACAATTTCTTTGATGCCTTGTTGGGAGATTTCGTAAGCGTTTTTCAGTACGTTGTTTAAGGCATCGCTGCGAGAAATACCACGGGCCAGTGGTATAGTACAATAAGTACATTTGTAATCACAACCGTCTTGTACTTTTAAAAAAGCACGAGTTCTATCCCCTATAGAGTAACTACCAACATAAAAATCGGCTTCTTCGATTTCGCACGAATGTACTTCGCCCATTTGATTTTTGGACAAGTCGTTGAGATAATCGGTGATTTTAAATTTTTCGGTAGCACCCAAAACCAAATCGACACCGTCAACAGCGGCCAGTTCTTCCGGTTTTAACTGAGCGTAACAACCTACCGCGGCAACGAAAGCATTTTCGTTGAGCTTTAGTGCTTTTTTTACAACCTGTTTGAATTGCTTATCCGCATTATCGGTTACCGAACAAGTATTGATGACATAAATATCGGCTACTGCTTCAAAATCAACGCGTTCAAAACCTTCGTCTTGGAAATTTCTCGCAATAGTAGAGGTTTCAGAGAAATTCAATTTGCACCCTAAAGTATAAAAGGCGACTTTCTTTTTGTTTTCCATAAGCTTGCTCAATTGATGAAATCGTTGTCAAAAATTGAGGGTACAAATATACTCAGATATTTTTGTTCCTTATAAACTGTTGTGAAATTTATTCAACATCATCAACCGACGCACCTATGTTGTCAATAGATTCAATTTCAACCACTTCAGACTTCCATTTCTTATCTAAAATGAGATACAAAATATAGCAACACAAAAGCCCAACAGGGATATCCATAAACCTTATTACCAAATTGTTTTCAAAGTCGATTCCCCAACCCAAAAGCTCATTGAGGACACCTAAAATCATTCCGATAAAAAATAAACCGCCCACATAAGCCAAGATTCCAAACCAACCGTTGTGCTTAGACTTACCGTAACTTATTGCAAGTTCAGAAAACTTCTTCCAAACGAAATAAAAAAATAAAATACTCAACATAACTTATTCCTTTCGATATTTTTGTGTGATTTCAAATACGTGTTGCAAAATTTTAGCGTCTTCATCGGTAAAGGCAACATTGCGTCGTGCCATTACAATTTTAGCCGTTTGAAAAGCTTTGTTGGTCATATATGTAGTAAAACCGGATGCGCCACCCCATGAAAAGCTTGGCACAAAATTACGAGGAAAACCGGCACCGAAAATATTAGCAAAAACCCCAACAACCGTACCGGTGTTGAACATCGTATTGATACCACACTTGCTGTGGTCACCCATCATTAAACCGCAAAACTGCAAACCGGTTTTGGCAAAACCTTCTGTTTCATAACTCCACAAACGCACTTCTTCGTAGTTGTTTTTTAAGTTTGAATTGTTGCTGTCGGCACCGATATTGCACCACTCGCCCAACACAGCATTGCCTAAAAATCCGTCGTGACCTTTGTTGGAATAACCCATCAAAACAGAGTTACTCACTTCACCTCCAATAACGGAATGCGGACCAACAGTAGTAGCGCCATAAACTTTAGTCGCCAATTTCACCCTACCCGATTCGCACAAGGCAAAAGGTCCGCGGATTACTGAACCTTCCATGATTTCGGCATTCTTGCCAATGTAGATTGGTCCTGTTGACGCGTTTAGAGTGACAAATTCCAACTTAGCGCCTTCTTCGATAAAAATATTTTCGGGGGCTATTACGTTGACACTTTTAGGAATGGGTAACGAATGTCTGCCTTCGGTAATCAAGTCAAAATCCTCTCTGAGAGCCGCATCGTTTTTGGCAAAAATATCCCAGGTATGTTCAATTTTAATTCCTTCCTCTGTGTATTCTATAATTTCATAAGCTTCAAAATCAACTTCTTCCTGCGTATCGTTGGTATAAAATGCGACCACTTCTTCACCTTGGAAAATCGCTTGGTTTTTCTCTAAACCCTTTACCATCTCAATCAAAACTTCATTCGGCAAAAAGGAAGCATTAATCATAACATTATCCTCCATTTCTACCATCGGAAACTTTTCCGAGAGATATTCTTCTGTTAAAGTTGTAGTGGTGTAACCGAGATACTTTTCCCATTTTTCACGTATGGTTAAGATTCCAACTCTAATATCGGCTACCGGTCTGGTAAAAGTAAAGGGCAACAAGGCATTGCGCACTGTTCCGTCAAAAAGTATATAGTTCATTGAAGTTGCGAGTTAAAAAAGTTGCGAGTCCAAAGTTTATAAAAAAAATTCGTTTGGCAAGGTTTCGGGACAAAGTTTATTGCATAAAAAAACCACTCACTTTCGTGAATGGTCTTTCTAAAATTTGAACACTGAAACTACTATTTAGCGTGTTTAGCGTATTTGCTTTTGAATTTATCAATACGTCCGGCAGTATCGATAAGTTTAGATTTACCAGTATAAAATGGGTGAGATGTTCTTGAGATCTCCATTTTGTACACCGGGTATTCAACACCTTCGTGAACGATAGTTTCTTTAGTTTCTACTGTAGATTTAGTGATAAACACATCTTCGTTAGACATGTCTTTGAAAGCAACTAATCTGTAATTTTCCGGGTGAATTCCTTTTTTCATGATAAATCTTTTTATGTTTTTGAAGTAGTTCGTTTTGAAGCTTTCTACTGGAAAGGTGTAAACTGGCTACAACTTTTAATTATTTGTTTTTTTATTTGAGTGTGCAAAAATACAATTTTTTTATAAAAATCAAAGCTAAGTGTAACTTTTTTTAATTGTTTTAAACTTACTACTTAGTAATTGTGGAATTACTATATTTGTTAATTAATTTAAAAATGTCCTTTACTATGGAAAATATTACTTCACCGTCAAAGTCTGCTGTTCAATATGGCGTATTGTTTGGCCTTATCATGATTGTTGAATTTGTGATTTCTTATGTTTTAAATATTGACCCAACCACCAACAAAGCTTATGGCATAGTGGTCAATCTGATCAACTTCTTGGTTTTGCCTATCGCGCTCATATTAGTAGGTTGTAACAATTTTAAAAACAAGATCAACTCCGGATTTATTTCTTTCGGTGAAGCCATTAAAATAGGAGTTGTTATCTGTGTTATCGGAGCACTTGTTTACGGTATTTTCTCTGCTGTCTTTAATACGATTTTCCCGGAGTTTATGGAGGAAATTTTAAGAAAAACCAGAGATGTAATGGTGCAACAAAACCCTGAAATGTCTGAAGAACAATTAGAAATGGCCCTTTCTTGGACAAAAAAATTCATGAGCCCGGCCATTGCCATTCCAATTACCATAGTTATGTACGCCTTTATTGGTTTAATCTATTCACTAATTATTGGTGCCATTGTAAAAAAAGAACGTCCGCAAAGTTTCTAATTGAATGAATTTATCCATCATCATTCCGCTTTTAAACGAGCAGGAATCTTTACCCGAATTACACCAATGGATTGTCAAAGTCATGACAGTCCACAACTATACCTATGAAGTTATCTTTATAGATGATGGCAGTACAGACAACTCTTGGGAAATCATTGCCGATTTGTCAAAAAGCAACCCTAACGTTAAAGGCATTCGTTTTCTGAGAAACTTCGGAAAATCACAAGCCTTACACGCCGGTTTTGCCAAAGCCAAAGGCGACGTGGTGATTACAATGGATGCCGATTTACAAGACAGTCCGGACGAAATTCCGGATTTGTACAATATGATTACCCAGCAAAATTTCGATTTGGTTTCGGGTTGGAAAAAGAAACGCTACGACTCGGTTGTGGCCAAAAATTTACCCTCCAAGTTGTTCAATTGGGCGGCTCGTAAAACCTCCGGTGTTTATTTAAATGATTTCAATTGTGGCTTAAAAGCGTACAAAAGTATCGTCATTAAAAATATCGAAGTTTCGGGTGAAATGCACCGTTATATTCCGGTATTGGCTAAAAATGCCGGTTTCGGAAAAATCGGTGAGAAGGTTGTTATCCATCAAGCCCGAAAATATGGTGAATCCAAATTCGGCATGAGTCGTTTCATCAATGGCTTCTTGGATTTAATTACGATTTGGTTTTTGTCGCGTTACGGCAAAAGACCGATGCACTTGTTCGGAGCTGTTGGTGTCCTGATGTTTGTCATCGGATTTTTAGCTACCGGTGCCATCATAACACTAAAATTAATCAAGCTCTATTCCGGTTATCATACCATTTTAGTAACAGACAATCCCCTATTCTACATCGCTTTGACGGCCATGATATTAGGATCACAATTGTTTCTTGCCGGATTTTTGGGAGAAATTATTCTGAGAACCAAGAACAACGAAGAGCGCTATAAAATTTCGACTGAAGTAAATTTGTAATTTATTTCAAATACAATACCCATATGCATATCGATAAAGTCATATTAGATAAAGTGAACGAATGGTTGACCCCAACCTTCGACAACGAGACTCAAAATCAGATCAAAGAAATGATGACCACTTCTCCGAAAAATTTGGAGGAGAGTTTTTATAAAAATTTAGAATTCGGAACCGGCGGAATGCGCGGTATAATGGGTGTTGGCACCAACCGAATTAACAAATACACTTTGGGTAAAAATACCCAAGGAATTTCTGAGTACCTTAAAAAGTCCTTTCCTGGTGAAGCCTTAAAAGTAGTCATTGCCTACGATTGTCGCCACAACAGTGACACTTTAGGAAAAGTGGTTGCCGATGTGTTTTCGGCCAATGGCATTAAAGTTTTTCTTTTCTCGGAAATGCGTCCAACTCCGGAACTTTCATTTGCCTTGAAACACTTGAATTGTCATGCAGGCATTGTTTTGACCGCTTCTCACAATCCGCCCGAATACAACGGTTACAAAGTATATTGGCAAGACGGTGGGCAATTGGTTCCGCCACAAGATGAGGAAATTATTCAAGTTATCGAAAACTTAAAATACAGTGAAATCAAATTTGAAGCCAACGAAAGTTTGATTGAATACATTGATACTGAAGTAGATGAAGCTTTTGCCGAATCAACTGTAGCAAACGCGAGTTTTAACACCTCCGCTGCTGCTAAAGCCAATTTGAAAATAGTGTACACTTCTTTGCATGGTACTTCCATCAAAATGGTTCCGAAAGTATTGGCCAAAGCCGGTTATACCGATGTGAATATCGTACCGGAACAAGCAGAACCCAATGGTGATTTTCCTACAGTAGTTTCGCCTAATCCGGAAGAACCTGAAGCTTTAACCATGGCATTAGCATTGGCTGAAAGACTTAAGGCTGATATCGTTTTCGGTACCGATCCGGACAGCGACCGATTGGGCGTGGCAGTGCGTGACACACAAAATAATATGTTATTACTCAACGGTAACCAAACCATGGTTGTGATGACTCATTATTTGTTAGCGCAATGGCAAAAAGCCGGAAAAATAAACGGCAAACAATTCATAGGTTCTACTATTGTTTCTACTCCGATGATGTTGGAACTCGCTTCAGCTTTTAACGTAGAATGTAAAGTAGGTCTGACCGGATTCAAATGGATTGCCAAATTCATCAAAGACTTCCCTGAGCTTCAATTTATTGGTGGTGGTGAGGAAAGTTTCGGCTTTATGGTAGGTGATGCCGTTCGGGATAAAGATGCAGTAGGTGCTATTTTATTAATGTGTGAAATAGCCGCTCAAGCCAAAGAAAACAACAGCTCGGTTTATGAATACTTGCAACAAATGTATGTAGATTTCGGTTTTTACAAAGAGCACCTGATTTCACTGACCAAAAAAGGCATTGAAGGCGCTAATGAAATCAAACAAATGATGGTTGACTTGCGTGAAAATCCTTTAGCGGAAATCAACGGGCAAAGAGTTATCATGGTAGAAGATTACCAAAATTCAACCGCCAAAAACTTATTAAGCGGTGAAGTGGAAACGCTAACCGTACCAAAATCAAATGTATTGATTTACTATCTGGAAGATGGCTCGAAAATTTGCGCCAGACCAAGCGGCACCGAACCGAAAATCAAGTTCTATTTCAGCGTGAACTGCGCCATTGAAAGCTTGACTGATATACCGGAAGCGGAAAAACAATTAGAACAAAAAATTAAAAACATCATCGCTGAGATGCAGCTGAACTAATGGATGACAATTTAAAAAAGATTATTCCTTTTGCTAAGAAGTATAAGAGTAACGTTGTTTGGAATGTTATTCACAACATCTTATATGCGCTTTTCGGCACCATAGGAATGGTCATGATTTTTCCGGTATTGAAAGTACTTTTCGGCAATGAAGAAAAAGTAACACAATTGCCAACTTATGAAGGAATCGGAAAGCTAGATGACTACCTGAATGATACTTTATTTTACTATGTAAATTACTTTTCGGAAACGCACGGTCCTAATTATGCTTTGTTATTGACCGTTTCTATTGTTGTAGTAACCTTCTTGTTTAAAAACTTGTTCGGTTATTTAGGCTTGCAGAATTTAACCAAATTAAAAACAGGCGTTTTGCGCGATTTGCGCGAAAAAATGTTCAAAAAAATCATCGAGCTGCCTGTTCCTTACTATTCAGAAAAAAGAAAAGGAGACGTCATGGCTCGTATGTTGGGCGACATTAACGAAGTCCAAAATTCGTTCTTCATGGTTTTGGAGCTCATTATCAAAGAACCTCTTACAATAGTTTTCTCTTTGATAGCCATGATTAACATTAGCTGGAAGTTAACGCTGTTTGTTTTCATTTTCATTCCTGTATCGGGCTTTATCATTTCTAAAGTCGGAAAATCGTTAAAGTCTAAATCCAAAAGTGCACAACAGGAAAACGGTCATTTGATTTCGGTGGTGGAAGAAACATTATCTGGATTAAAAGTGGTAAAAAGCTACAATGCCGAAAATTATTTCTCTAACACGTTCAACGACTCAATCAACCGTTTGTACAAACTAACCAACAGCATCGGGAAGAAAAACAATTTAGCTTCACCGTTATCTGAATTTTTAGGAATCGTGGTCATCTCCATATTACTCTTTTACGGCGGTAATTTGGTCTTGGTTGATAAATCGCTTGATGGTTCTTTATTTATTGCTTACATCGGCTTGGCTTACAATATTTTAACACCTGCCAAAGCCATTTCTAAAGCATCTTATCAAGTTAAAAATGGTTTGGCCGCTGCAGAACGTGTTTTTGAAGTATTGGAAGTAGAAAATACTATAACTGATAAAAATAACGCAGTCACTGTTGAGCAGTTCAATCATCAAATCGAATTAAAAAACATCACCTTTGCTTACAACGAAGAGTCGGTATTAAAAAACTTTTCTCTAACAATTCCTAAAGGTAAAACAGTGGCCTTGGTTGGACAATCCGGTTCCGGGAAAAGCACAATCGCCAATTTATTAACTCGTTTTTACGATGTTAACGAAGGAGAAATTCTAATCGACAACCACAACGTGAAAGACGTAACGATGAAGTCGTTGCGCGGGCTAACCGGTTTAGTGACGCAAGACAGTATCATGTTTAACGGTTCTATCAGAGATAATATTCGTTTGGGAAAATTAGATGCCACCGATGCAGAAATCATCGAAGCTCTCAAAATTGCCAATGCCTACGAGTTTGTCAAAGATTTGCCGGGCGGAATTGAAACTAACATAGGCGATAGCGGGAATAAACTGTCGGGCGGGCAAAAACAACGTTTGTCAATCGCTCGAGCGGTATTGAAAAATCCTCCGATCATGATTTTGGACGAAGCTACTTCTGCTTTGGATACAGAAAGTGAAAAATTTGTACAAGTAGCTTTGGAAAACATGATGCAAAACCGAACTTCAGTAGTTATTGCGCATCGTTTGTCTACCATTCAAAAAGCCGATTTGATTGTAGTAATGCACAAAGGAGAAATTGTTGAGCAAGGCACTCACGATGAATTATTAGCGAAAAACGGCACCTATTCTAAATTGGTGGCCATGCAATCGTTCGAATAGTTAAATAGGCTGGTACTCCACCGCTTTCCACTCTTTGCTTACTAAATCGAGGTAAAAATAATGCAAACGGTCTTCTTTATCAAAAGCACCGTTTTTGTTTGTATCGTCGACTGTTCTGAAGTATAATCTGTTGCGACTGTCCACAACACTCCAATCGATTAACTCGTGAAAATCAACCGAAATCTTGGTGAATTTTTTTCCGGAAATCTCACTTAAATACAACGATTTAATATCGTTATTGTCCAATTTTGCATCTTTATTGGTATCCATATCGACCAAGGTGTAAACCATCAATTGCTTTTTGGTTTTATCAGCAGTCGATTTCAAATAAGTAGCTGTTTCGATCAATAAATTGGCGTCACTTAGGGCGTAAATGGTGTCCTTCCCTATTTCCTGAAACTTCAAATTCTTGAGATAACCTGAAATTTGATACTCGCTGTAATTAGAAACGGTATATCCTGTATTGGAATCATAAGAAGCTTTGATACCTTTCTTATCACCGGATACTGTTCCAACAGGAAAAATTAAATAATTAGTCCCGTCCATATTAATAGGCAAATCAGCTATCTCAATTTGAGTGGTATCTTCAGGCACTACGGTTTTGGTTTTTGAAGCATCCTCCTGATAAATCACTTTAGGCTTTGGTGTTTCTTCTTTTTTACAGCTAATTACTGTTAGTCCTAAAACCATGACGGCTATATAGCAAGTGTATTTTTTCATCTCAGCAAAATTTGTCTTTCAAAAATACAGATTTATTTTTAGAGTTTGGCCGTCAATTTCACATTGAAGACACGCGTAGTCATATAATTCGGAATACCGTACTGATTTTTGGTATACACATCGCGCACCCAAGTGTTGGTGATGGCATTTTGATTGTTGAATAAATTGAAGATTTCAAAACCAAAAGACAAATCTTGGAATTTTTTGAGCCAATGTCCGTCGGGTCTTTCATTGTTTCTTTCGGTCAAGACATAAGAAAAACCAACATCAGCTCTGCGATAATCGCGCAAACGACTTTGGTACACATAAGCATCCGCATAAGAAGGCGAACCACCAGGCAATCCGGTGTTATAGACCAAATTCAGGTACAACTTCATGTTGGGCAAATTCGGCATATAGTCTTGGAACAAAATCCCAACTTTCAATCGCTGGTCTGTTGGACGCGCAATAAAACCTCTGCCGTCTTGGTTCTCTTCCGTTTTCATGTATCCCAAACTCAACCAAGATTCGGTTCCGGGCACAAATTCTCCGTTCAATCTTACGTCTAATCCATAAGCGTAGGCTTCGGCATTATTGTTGGCGCGATAGCGAATACGAACATTCTCTAAAGTATAAGTGTTCACATCGGTCATCGACTTATAATAAGCTTCAGTCACTAATTTAAACTTGCGCTTGCTCATTTTGAAGTTATAATCGTTACTCAATACAAAATGCAGTGACTGTTGTGCTTTTACATTCGGATTTACCGCTCCGTTGATGTCTCTTAACTCACGATAAAAAGGCGGCTGATGGTACAATCCTGTGGCAAAACGAAACACCATATCTTTGTCCCAGTCAGGCTTTAAGGTAAATTGAGCTCTCGGACTCACTACGATTTGGCTTTTCGCATTCGAAATTCCGTCACCCGAAACTGTCCAGTTGTGGAAACGCGCTCCGGCCGTAATCCAGAAATCGCTGTTGCCTAACTTAGTTTCTGTTCGCCATTGGGCAAAACCGGAAATGCGGTCTATATCAATAAAATTAGTCGCTCTCACACTTTGGTAAGGCACCAATGGTCCAACATACGGATTATAAGGTTGGTCGTTCGGAATATCAATAATAGGCGGATTGATGGAAAATCCGGCAGAATCAATCACTTCCCACTCGACTATACGATCTCGGAAATTCTCACGTGTGTATTTAATCCCCCAATCAATTTGGTGTTTTTTGAGGTTGATATAATGCGTTCCTTTCACTTCGGCATTCACAATTAAAGCATCCAAATCGTTGCGAGCGTGGTTCAATTGGGTTCCGATGCCCTGAGAAAAAGTCACTTCTCCTAAGGTTTCCGAACCGATATTGGTATCAACTTCGCCTAAAAAATAAGCCGCAAAAATATCGAAGTACTCTTGCTCTTGCGTGTGGTAAATTGAAGTGATTAAGCGGTAATTGTTGTTCTCATTCGGGCTGAAAGAAGATTTGAAAGCCCCGAAAAGCGTTTGGTATTTGTCGTTCTCCTGACCTTCGTAAAAAATTTGCAAGGCAATAGGTTCATCAATGGTTCCAAAATTGGTTTGACGCGTTAACGGCTGGTAATTGTATTTGTTTTGAGAAGCATTTCCTAAGAAACTGAAATGCCATTTATCATTGGGCGAAAAATTCACATTGGTTTGAACGTCCACAAAGGTTGGTCTAAAATTGGTTTGTGTTTCCTGACTGTTCACCAAAAGCGAGTTGTCTCGGTAACGAATTCCGGTAATGGCAGACCATTTTTTATTTTTAGATATCCCTTCTCCGGTTAAACTTCCACCTAAGAAACTGGCTTCTGCCGTGACTCCGAACTTGGTAGGTTTGCGGTAAGTAATATCCAGAACTGAAGACATTTTATCACCATACTTGGCTTGAAAACCACCGGCAGAAAAGTCAATTTTCTGCACCATATCGGTATTCGTAAAACTCAAACCTTCTTGTTGACCGGAGCGAATTAAAAACGGGCGATACACTTCGATTTCGTTAACATACACTAAGTTCTCGTCGTAATTTCCACCGCGCACATTGTATCCTGAGCTTAATTCGTTGTTGGCATTCACGCTCGGCAGGGATTTCAAAACACTCTCTACTCCCGGCATGGCACTCGGGTTGGTTCTGATGGTTTCAGGCTCTATAGACGTTATGCCTTGCACTCTTCTTCGGTTGCTGGTAATGATAACATCCGAGAGTTGTTCGGCTTTGTCATTCATCATCACGTGGTATTCAAATTCCTCGTTCGGTTTTAATTGCAAGGTTACCGTAATACTTTTAAGCGAAGTATGGGTAAAAAGCAAAACCACTTTTTGATTAGCCGGTACTGTAATTTCGTAAAAACCGTTTTTATCGGTGGTGGATGTTTTGGTTTGATAGCTTACATTTACATTTTCAACGGGTTGGTTGTTTTCATCTAATACTACTCCGGCTACTTTAGCCGTTACATTTTGGGCCGAAACCATACAACTGAACGCCAAAAAAAGAAGCGTAAAAAGGAATTGATTTGTTTTCAAACTATGACTTTAAAGTTTTTGACTTCTAAAAAATTGTGTTTCAAAGATAGTAGAATTTCCAACATTATCAGTAATGACGATTTTTAAATCATTTTTACCTTCCGCTACGATACCGTCCTCAAATTGATGAACCAACTTTTTGGTTTTAGGGTCATATTCCAATAAAATCCATGTTCCGTTTAAATAACCTTCCCAAGTTTTCACCCCTGATAAATCATCCGAAACGGTAAACTGTAAAACCTTTTGTTGGCTGATCCATTGGCCTCCAATTCTATTATCCGACTTGATCTTGGGCGGCATACTGTCTTTGAACAGTTTATAAGTTCCCAAATATTTGGTATAAATGGTAAACGAATTTTTGTACCGTTTAGTATAATTGTAGTTAATCTTTTTACCTTCGACTGTGCCGATAAACATGCGCTGACGATCGGATTCAGACGCTAAAGAATCTTCAAAAGTGATGGTCATATTGGCAAAAGCCGGTTCTACATCTTGATGCAGGTAAGCGGTTCCGTTTCTGACTTCAAAATCCATTTTAAAATCTTTCAAAAAAGCCTTGGGTGGAATCGTTAGAGTAACATTCTCCAGGGCAAAAATTGATTCTTTATCAGCTTTAACCCAATATTTTGAAGTTTCTGGAGCTTCAGCCACCTTAACCATCATGGGCGAAAACTCTATCGGTATAAAAATCCGAGTGATGTTTTGGCTAAAATCGGCTATTTCAATTTTGTAATTTTGAGTAATGTTTGAGGCTATTTCGATTATGCCGTTTTGAGTTTCGGATTGTATAATACTCAAAGGATAAGGTTTTTCCATAAACAACTTTTGAACGCGTTGACCGGTTTTCTTATACCTGCCATAATCGATTAAAGCATTCACATAGCGCGTTTCATCAAAGGAAAAAGTATCGAATTGGTACTGAAAATCAAGTTTACCGTTTTTAAACGTTTGCACCTTGTAAATCCCGTTTCCGTTCCAAGAAACATCGTCATAATCGAAAGTAGTGATTCCGAATCCTATTTGTCCGTTAACTAAAACTTTCTCCGCTATATAACTGCCGTCTGTTTGTTGAGAAATAGCCACAGAAACCGGTCTTTGTGCGTGATTTACAACCGAATTTATTCCCAACGGATAAACCAACAACTGGGTCAATATCGGCCGCTTACTATCGGTAATCATCGAATCAAAACCAAAAAACATCGGATTGATAATTTTTTCCGAGGCAGTATCGCGAATTTCAAAATGCAAGTGTGGTCCATCGGAACCACCGGTGTTTCCCGACAAAGCAATGAGATTGCCTTTTTGCAACACCAAATCGTTTACAGGTAAATTCACATCAATTTCATAAGATTGTGCTTTGTATTGTTCCGCCTTAATCCGTTGTTCTACCGCTCCTGCTCCCGATTGCAAATGACCGTAAACCGTCGTATAACCATTGGGATGGGTAATGTAAATTGCCTTTCCGTAACCATTAACGGCTATTTTAATACGAGAAACATAACCATCAGCAGCCGCATAAACATTAAGCCCTTCTTTTTGCTGGGTCTTAAAATCGAAACCGGAATGAAAGTGATTGGGGCGCAATTCTCCGAAATTGCCCGATAGCTGTAACGGAATATCTAAAGGAGAACGAAAATAGTCTTTCGGATACCGATGTTGCCCGAAAACCAAAGCGGAAAGACAAAAAAACAACCCAATAAATTTCATAAGAAAGAAGTTTAGGCTAAGATACAAAAAGTAAGTTTACATTTACAAAAAATAAAATATCTATTTAATTAACTCAAAAACAATGCTTTACAAAACGAGTAAATTTAGTGAGAAATAATTATCAAAAATATTGTGCAAACAAAATAGAATCCTAACTTTGTAAAGTAAGTAATGAATAAAGTAATTTATGAGTGAAATTGCAGAAATAATTGATTCTGTTGAAAGTAGAATTCAAAAACTTTTTATAAAAATAAATAGTTTAGAAGAGAATGCTGCTGCCCTAAGAACAGAATTACAAAAAGCTGCTAATCTGATACAACAACAAAATGAACAAATCAAAACGTTGCAATCAGAATGCGAATCACTCAAAATGACCAATTCATTATTAGGCGGTGAAGAAAACAAACGAGAGACCAAGCTTAAAATAAATTCATTAATCCGAGAAATAGACTATTGTATTGCCCAGTTAGCCGATTAGAAAATGGAGAATAAGCTTAAAATAAAGTTATCAATTGCCGACCGAGTTTACCCGTTAACGGTAGATCCGTCGCAAGAAGAAGGGTTGAGAAGCGCTTCTAAAAAAATTGAGGCTATGATTAAGCAATTTGAAGAAAACTATGCAGTACGTGACAAACAAGATGTATTGGCCATGTGTGCCTTACAGTTTGCCTCACAAGTCGAACAAAAACAAGTTGACAATGCCATTGACGGCAAATTAACTCAGGAAAGATTACAAAAGATTAATGACTTATTGCTCGATTATCTCGAAAAAAAATAACGTTCTTAACATAGATTACGACACTGCCTACATTAGATTTTAATTGGTAAACTCAACACTAACAAATTAAAATGAGCAAATCGTCGCTACTAAAGCAAGCCGCTGAAACCGCGGATCCTTGAACAGTGAGTTAGCTCAAAACTTGTCTTTACGAGTTTATGCATTCACCTAATGTGGGCTTTTTTTATATATAAATACTAACTAAAACATGGAAATTACACTAATAATAATTGCACTGATTGCCGGACTTGCCGGAGGTTTCGGAATTGCAAAATTCTTGGAGAAAAGCAATGTCTCCAACATGATTAAAAACGCCAAAAAAGAAGCGAGTACCATTTTGAGAGACGCCAATATTGAGGCTGAAAACATCAAAAAAGACAAATTACTTCAAGCCAAAGAAAAGTTCTTGGAATTAAAATCGGAGCACGAAAAAGAGATCCTAAACAAAGACAAAAAAATAGCCGAGGTAGAAAAAAGAACACGAGATAAAGAATCGCAAGTGTCCAGTGAATTGGCCAAAGCTAAGAAAATTAATGACGATTTTGAGGCCAAAACCAAAGAGTATGAAGCCAAAATTGAATTGTTGGATAAAAAGCATCAAGAACTGGAAAGATTGCACAAAAGTCAAGTGGAACAACTGGAAGTTATTTCCGGTTTGTCTGCCGAAGATGCGCGTGAGCAATTGGTAGAAAGCCTAAAAGCAGAAGCCAAAACCAAAGCAATGTCGCACATACAAGACACCATTGAAGAAGCAAAACTTACGGCCCAACAAGAAGCCAAAAAAGTGATCATCAATACCATACAGCGCGTTGGAACAGAGGAAGCCGTTGAAAATTGCGTTTCTGTTTTCAACATTGAATCTGATGATGTTAAGGGTAGAATCATCGGTCGCGAAGGAAGAAACATCCGCGCTTTAGAAGCCGCTACTGGTGTGGAAATCATTGTTGATGATACTCCTGAGGCCATTATCCTTTCTTGTTTTGATCCGGTAAGAAGAGAAATTGCTCGTTTATCATTACACAAGTTGGTAACCGACGGTAGAATTCACCCGGCGAGAATTGAAGAAGTTGTTGCCAAAACTACCAAACAAATTGAAGAAGAAATAGCCGAAGTAGGTAAACGCACCGTTATCGATTTAGGAATTCATGGTTTACATCCTGAATTGATTAAAGTAGTTGGGCGCATGAAATATCGTTCCTCTTACGGACAAAACTTGTTACAACACTCTCGTGAAGTAGCGAAGTTATGTGGTATCATGGCTGCTGAATTAGGCTTGAATGTAAAATTGGCCAAGCGTGCCGGTTTATTACACGATATCGGGAAAGTGCCTGATACCGAAAGTGATTTGCCACACGCTTTATTAGGAATGCAATGGGCTGAAAAATACGGAGAGAAAGAAGAAGTATGTAACGCCATCGGAGCGCACCACGACGAGATTGAAATGAAGTATTTGATTTCACCAATCATTCAAGTTTGTGATGCGATTTCAGGAGCCAGACCGGGCGCACGTCGTCAGGTATTGGATTCTTACATCCAACGTTTGAAAGATTTAGAAAATATTGCCTTTGGATTCAATGGCGTGAAAAATGCTTATGCCATCCAAGCCGGACGTGAATTGCGTGTCATTGTGGAAAGTGAAAAAGTAAGCGACGATATGGCCGCGAACCTATCGTTTGAGATTTCACAAAAAATTCAAACTGAAATGACTTATCCGGGTCAGGTGAAAATTACCGTAATACGAGAAACCCGAGCGGTTAATATTGCAAAATAAAGATTAAAAAAGGCGACATAACAGTCGCCTTTTTTATTGGAATATATCTTTAATCAATGCACCGGTTACCGGTTTGGTGTAATACTTATCAATTTCTTCTTTAAAATATTCTGCCTTGGTAAAATCTTGTTTGTCTTCAGAAGATGTGATAATGTGAATAACAATCTCTTTAGAAAACTGCGTTTTGATAGCTTTAAATTCTTCCAAAAACTGCCATCCATCCAGTATAGGCATATTAATATCCAACAAAATCAAATCAGGAGGATTTTCACCTTTACTGATCATATTTTTTAAGCCATTTATCGCTTCAAAACCATTTTCAAAAAAACTGGGATTGACTTCTATCTGATTGTTTTGCAATAGTTTTTTGATCATGAAATGATGAATTTTATCATCATCCACCACAAAAATTTGGTTAAATTTCATTGTAAACAGTTTGGGGTTATTGTTGTTTGACGCGACAAAAATAAATAAAAAATCGACAAACTACCATTTTCTCGGATGAAATGTATGTATTATTTGCGTTAAATGTTTGCGATCCAAATGTACATAAACCTCTGTAGTTGTTATAGACTCGTGTCCCAGCATCATTTGAATGGAGCGCAAATCAGCCCCATTTTCCAATAAATGTGTCGCAAAAGAATGTCTAAGGGTGTGCGGACTGATATTTTTTTGCAAATTAATTTTAACCGCCAAAGTTTTGATAATCGTAAACACCATAGCCCTGGTTAACTGCTTTCCTCTGCGATTTAGAAAAAGAGTGTCTTCATGACCTTTGGCAATGTTCAATTGGTTTCTTATGGTGTTTTTGTAAAGTTCAATAAAACGCTGGGTATTTTGAGCAATGGGCACAAAACGTTGTTTGTTTCCTTTACCCGTAATTTTGATAAACCCTTCATCAAAAAACAAATCGGATATTTTAAGCGAAATGAGTTCAGATACGCGCAAACCACAACTGTATAAGGTTTCTAAAATAGCGCGGTTACGCTCACCTTCCGGAGTAGATAAGTCTACAGCCGCTATCAAGTTATCAATATCTTCTACACTCAGAGTATCAGGCAATTTTCTGCCAATTTTGGGCGCTTCAATCAATTCCATTGGGCTATCGGTGCGATAATCTTCAAAAATCAAATACGAGAAAAAACTTCTCAATCCCGAAATAATCCTCGCTTGTGAACGCGCATTGACCTCTTTGGACACCGCATAAATAAACTGCTGTATGGTTTCCTCTGAAATGTTTTCCGGCGAAACACTAATGGTGTTTTCGTTTAAAAAAGCACACAAACGCTCCAAATCAAAAGTGTAATTGGCTATGGTGTTTTTTGACAAACCCCGCTCAATCTTGAGGTAGGATTGAAAACTCTTGATATAAGGACTCCAGTTCATAACACAAAGAAACGAAATGTATGGGTATAAAAAAACCTCTCCTTTGGAGAGGTTTTAAATTATAATGTTTGTGCATTAGAATCTGTATCCTAAACCAACTTGGAAAGAAGTAGTTTTAGCATCAGCTCCATCAATATCACTTAAATTAGCCATACCTAAGTTATATCTAGCATCAAAGAACAAACCTGACTCTAGCTCATAACCTGCACCGATACCTAATCCATAATCAAATGATTTTAAATTGTCTGTAGCATCACCTCCTCCAGCAACAAAACCAAATTGAGGTCCTGCTTGTAGACTTAAGCCCTCCATAACATAATATTTTGCCATGATTGGAATTCTAACAAAATTCACATCAAACTCATCGTTATCAGCTCCTTCCATAGAGTATAATAACTCTGGTTGCACGTGAAATTTCTCAGAGATCGTAAAATCTACTAAACCACCGATGTAGAAGCTAGATTTAGCATCCGTATCATAATCCCCAGTGAAATTAGAATTAATGAAACCTGCTTTAACACCAAATTTCATGTCGCTAGAACCACCTTTTTTGTCTTGTGCATTTGCAAAAGACAAAGCAAATACAGCAGCAATAGTTAATACAATTTTTTTCATGTTTGTTTAATTTTAAAAATTAGTGTGGCTAAATTAGCATTTATATGTTAAAAAACAAACTTTGACCATTCTTTTTTAACACAAAAAAAACCACACTTTTGGTGTGGTTTTATAGATTAAATTTTGGTAACAATTAGAATTTGTAAACCAAACCGAACATTACATTATCAAAATCTACACCTAAATCAAAAGTGTTAGTTTTGTCCGCTCCGTTACCTCCATTGTCATTACTTGAATAACCTAAAACTCCAATAGAAGTTTCTAAAGCAAAATTGTCAGAAACAAAATAGTGGAAACCAGGAGCAAAATTAATTGCAAAACCTTTGTCTTCAAAATCAGTGGCATTCAAACTTCCGTCAGAATCAACAAACCACTCATTCTTGCTGCTAGTAAAGTCAAAACCTAATTGAGCAAATAAAGAGAATTTACTTGAAGGAGTAGCATAATATCTACCAAAAGCACCAAATGAAGTTTGAGTATTTGTAGCACTCTCCCCTAACTCAATTTTTTGACTTTCAAAACCTAAAGCTAAACCTAAAGCAATGTTATTGCTCACAAAATAAGCAGCTCTTGGAGAGAAGTTAAATCCGTTTGCTTTAAAATCTCCAGTTTTTGAAGAAGAAAGACCTACCGCTCCAGAAACGAAAACATCTCCTTTTGCAAATCCTTCAGAACCTTGTTTTTTGTCTTGTGCATTAGCAAATCCAAAAGCGAATACAGCTGCAACAGTTAAAATAATTTTTTTCATGTTTGTTTAATTTTAAAATTAATACCACAAAGTTATTAGTTTCATTTCTCAGCTATTGTTCAGGAAATTTGACTTATTAACAAGGTTGTTAACAATAAAATTCGCCAAAACAACTGTTTTACAATGATTTATACAAATTAATCGAAAGTTTGGTTTTTATTAACAAACTCGAAAACACCTTATTTTATAAGATTTTTGCATCAAACTGTAAATTTTAACCACTCAACAATAAAATCTCTATTGGCTCGTTTATTGTATAATGAATTTAAACTTTAAACTATTACACTATGAAAAAAGCAATTGTTTTATTAGCTATACTAAGCGGTATAGCCGGTTTGAATGCACAAACACTTAAATTCGGACTCAAAGCGGGAGCCAACTTTGCCAATTTAGAAGGCAACAACATTGAAGGTTCAACTTATACCAGCTTCCATTTCGGGGCTATGCTGGAGGTTAAATTATTAGAGAATTTATCGTTGCAACCCGAATTGGTATATTCTTCTCAGGGTACAAAAGTTGACGAAGCGGCTTTTGACGACATCAATTACAATTATATCACTGTACCGGTTTTGGCTAAATTCTATCTCACTAAAAACAAACTGAGCTTTGAAGCTGGGCCACAGTTCTCCTTCTTAGTCAATGAAAATGTAGCCGATCAATTTGAAGGTGAAACGTTTGATTTTGGATTAGCCGGTGGTTTAGGTTACAACATTACCGACCATTTTTTAATTCAGGCCAGATATGTCGCCGGTTTAACAGAAGCCAACAAAAACGCCGAAGTAAAAAACAGAACGATTCAGCTCTCTTTAGGGTATCGATTCTGATCAAAGAAAAGTTTAGCACTAAACCGTTGTCCGTTCGACAGCGGTTTTTTATTTTTACTTAAAATTCATCCTATGAAAATCATCATCATTAATGGTCCCAACTTAAACTTGCTGGGCATACGCGAACCTGATATTTACGGTGCCGCAACTTTTGAAGACTTCTTTACCGACTTACAAAACAAATATCCTAACGTGGAGTTGAGTTATTTCCAAAGCAATGTAGAAGGCGAACTCATTACCAAAATTCAGGAAGTCGGATTTTCATACGATGGCATCATTTTAAATGCCGCAGCTTACACCCATACCTCTGTTGGTATAGGCGATGCTGTTAAAGCAATCATAACACCGGTTATTGAAGTACATATTTCTAATACATTTGCTCGTGAGTCGTTCCGCCATCAATCGTTTATCTCGCCCAACGCCAAAGGAATTGTAATTGGCTTTGGGTTGAAAAGCTATGAGTTGGCATTGCAATCTTTGCTGTAGTTTCACAGAGATTCACAGAGCAAACGGAGATACACAGAAAATTATGGAAACTGATTTATTAACCAAGAAAATAATTGGATTAGCTATCGAAGTGCATCGCCATCTTGGTCCGGGTCTTTTGGAATCTGCTTACAAAGAATGTCTTTTGTATGAAATAAAAAAACATAATCTTGTAGTAGAATGTGAAAAACCATTTCCTTTAGTTTACAAAGAAATAAAGCTAGATCAAGGCTACAGAATTGATTTATTAGTCGAAAACAAAATAGTAGTAGAACTCAAAACAGTGGAAGCTTTTACCGATGTTCATTTTGCTCAAATTCTGACTTATATGAAACTTGGTAATTACTCCACCGGATTGCTCATAAACTTTAACACCAAAATGCTGAAACAAGGAATAAAAAGATTCAAACTATAAAACTCTGTGCGTCTCATTTTACTCTGTGAATCTCTGTGTAACTCTTTATCACTGTACAACAAATCATTAAACATGAAAAAAAAACTAACACTCTTCTTTCTTTTTATTATTGCTTTAACCAATGCCCAAGTCCGAGGGAAAGTCACCGACGAAAAAGGAAATCCGCTACCCTTTGTGAACATCTTTGAAGAAAACACCTATAACGGCACTACAACCAACGAGCAAGGTCGATTTGAAATCAACATTAAAACACCCGGCAACCACACCTTATTATTTCAGTATTTGGGATACAAAACCGCCAAGCAAGTCGTTACACTCGACAAAACGCCCGTGGAAATAGAAGTAGTTTTGATAGAAGAAAACATCATCTTGAATGAAGTAGTCATCAATCCGAAAGACAATCCGGCCAACGAAATCATCCGAAACGCCATCAAAAACAAAAAGGACAACTCGGCTAAAACCGCACGCTACACCGCCGATTTCTATTCTCGCGGGATTTTCAGAGTTAAAAATTTACCCAAAACCATACTCGGACAGAAGTTAGATTTTTTTGATGAGATCATCGATTCCACCCGTAGTGGTATATTGTATTTATCTGAAACGGTTTCGCGCATTACTTTCCAGAAACCCGACAAAATGAAAGAAGAAATTGTGGCTTCTAAAGTGAGCGGTAATGACAATGGCTTTAGTTTCAACAATGCGTCTTCAGCTAATTTCGACTTTTACGACAACTACCTGGAGTTTGACGCCAATGTGGTTTCGCCCATAGCCGACAATGCTTTCAATTATTATCGCTATAAGTTTGAAGGTTCCTTCTTTACCGAGAATCGTCAGCAAATCAACAAAATCAAAATCATCCCACGTCGAGAAACCGAACCGGTGATGTCGGGTTATATTTATATAGTAGATGACACCTACGCTATTTACGCTGTAGATGTTAGTTTTACCGGAACTCAAATTCAAAACCCGGCACTGAACACCTTAACTTTAAAACAAAACTTTAGTTATAACAATACCACTAAAGTTTGGGCCAAAAACACCCAAACCTTGGATTTCGATGCAGGGATGTTTGGCATTAATATGTCGGGGCGATTTACCTATGTATATACCAATTTTACATTCCCTGAAAAATTTGAAAAGAAAACTTTTAAAGCGGAAGTCATCAAGTTCGAGGAAAACGCCAATAAAAAAGATGACAGTTTTTGGAACACGATTCGTCCGGTGCCATTAACCGGAGAAGAAACCACTGATTACATCAAGAAAGATGCTTTGCAAGAAAAGAAAAAGTCGAAAACCTACTTGGATTCGATTGATGCTAAAAGAAACAAATTCGGTTTTGCTGATATTTTAAATGGCTACAGCTATTCTAATTCGTTTAATAAATGGTCGATTAACTATAACGGACCTTTATTAAACACCTCGTTCAACACAGTTCAAGGTTGGAACACCAATATTGGTTTGTCTTATTTCAAAAGAAACGAAGACAAAAACACCTATTACGGGTTTGGTTCTTCACTAGCCTATGGTTTTTCGGACGAGCGTTTCCGACCAACCGTTTATTTCTCTTCGAAACTCAGCAATAAAAGCAAAACATATTTATCTGTTTACGGCGGAAATTCGGTGAATCAATTCAACCGTGAAGAGCCTATTTCTAAACTAATCAACTCGGTGAGCAGCTTATTCTTCAAAAACAACTTTATGAAATTGTACGAGAAAAACTTTATTGCGAGCAACTTTTCTCGAGAACTCTTCAATGGTTTAGACATGAGTTTGGGATTGGAATATTCCGAAAGAAAACCTTTGTTCAACACTACCGATTATGCCGTTATCAAATCTGAAGACCAATACAGTTCCAACCATCCGTTGTTACCTTTGGATGAAACTGCTGCTATCATCGACCGCCACAATTTGGTTAAGATGAACCTCGGAGCCCGAATCAAATTCGGCCAACAGTACATTACCCGTCCGGACGGCAAATACAATTTGGGGAACGACAAATACCCGTCGATTTCCATCAATTACGAAAAAGGAATGGCCGGCAGTGAAGACAAGTACAACTACGACAAAATTTCGGCTCGCTTGCAGTATTCATTAACCTTAAAAAACAAAGGCGAAATTGACATCAATACCAAAGCCGGGAAGTTTTTCAATGCCGATGGTATTGCATTTGTAGATTACCAACATTTTAACGGCAACCAAACGCATGTAGTGTTTGGAACTGCTTACACCAATCAGTTTAACTTACTACCGTATTACACTGCCAGTACAAACGACAGTTATTGGGAAACCCATATGGAATACAACGACAAAGGATTTATTATGAATAAAATTCCGTTGTTGAATAAGTTGCAATCCAAATTGGTTTTGGGCTTCAAAAACCTTTCCATTCCTAACCGCAATTCGTATCAGGAATTCTCTGCCGGTTTGAGCAATTTAGGGTTTGGCAAATACCGTATTTTACGCATCGATTACGTGCGCTCCTACCAAAACGGTTATCAAGGCGACGGCATTATGTTTGGCTTGAATTTTTAAACGAAGAAAACATCATATCCAAAACGCAAAAGCGTCAGGATTACAACAAAAAGGAAAAACTTTCTAATGAAAGTATTTCCTTTTTTTATGGCTAATTTGGCGCCGAGCCATCCGCCAAAAGCATTGCAAAACGCCATAGGAATGGCAAAAGTCCAAATGATTTTACCTTTCATTACAAACAAACAAATCGAACCGAAATTGGTGGCCAAGTTAACCATTTTGGCATTAGCTGAAGCGTGCAAAAAATCGAATCCCAAAATCGACACAAAACCCAACACCAAAAAACTGCCGGTGCCGGGACCGATAAAACCATCATAAAAACCAACCAAAACACTAATTACAACGGCATACAACATTTGCCTTTTAACCGAATGTGATTTTTCTTGCTGTTGCCCGAAGTTTTTCTTTTTAAACGTATAAATCGCCAACCCTATGAGAATGAAAAACAACAGCGGTTTCATAAAATCGTTACTCACTACAGTAAGCAAAGCAGAACCGCCAAAGGCAGCACCAAAAGCTATAACCGACATCAATATGAGCAACTTCCAATTCAGTGCGACTTGTTTCAAATACTGAAAAGCGGCAAAACTCGTCCCGCTGAAAGCCGGTATTTTAAGCGAGCCGATAATACTCGCCACCGATAAATTGGGCATCAATATCATAGCCACCGGAGTTTGGATTAAACCACCGCCACCTACAATAGCATCAACAAATCCGGCAAAAAAAGAGGCAATACAAAGTAAGACGATGATGTAGGTTTCCATATTTTATAAATTCCAATAAAAAAATTCCAAATTCCAATCAATTAAGTTGGCATTTGGAATTCTATATTTAGTTTATTGAACACTAATTAGACACGAACAATATTGGCTCCCAAAGCTCTCAATCGCTCATCGATTCTTTCGTAACCACGGTCAATTTGTTCGATGTTTTGAATGGTTGAAGTACCTTTAGCAGACAGCGCTGCAATCAACAAAGAAATACCCGCACGAATATCCGGTGAAGACATTGTAGTGGCTTTTAATTGCGATTGAAAATTATGTCCCATAACTACGGCTCTGTGTGGGTCACACAACATGATTTTGGCGCCCATATCAATCAACTTATCCACAAAGAACAAACGGCTTTCGAACATTTTTTGGTGGATTAATACATCTCCGTTGGCTTGCGTAGCTACGACCAAAACTATGCTTAATAAATCCGGAGTAAAGCCCGGCCAAGGCGCATCGGCTATGGTTAAAATAGAACCGTCGATATCCGTTTTCACAGTGTATCCTTTAGTGTGTGCCGGAATGTAAATATCATCGCCTTTTTGCTCTAAGGTAATACCCAATTTGCGGAACACATTCGGAATAACACCCAAGTTTTCCCAGCTAACATTTTTAATAGTAATCTCACTGCGAGTCATGGCGGCCAAACCAATCCACGAACCAATTTCAATCATATCCGGTAGGATTCGGTGTTCACATCCGCCCAATTTTTCAACACCTTCAATGGTTAGTAAGTTCGACCCTACTCCGGTAATTTTGGCACCCATAGAGTTCAACATTTTACACAATTGTTGCAAATACGGTTCGCAAGCGGCGTTATAAATGGTGGTAGTCCCTTCTGCCAAAACAGCTGCCATTACTATGTTGGCCGTTCCGGTTACAGAGGCTTCATCCAACAACATATACGTTCCTTTCAAACGGGTTTTGGTTTCCACACCGTAAAAGTGATCTTCTCTTTCGTAACGGAATTTAGCACCCAAATTGATAAACCCTTCAAAGTGCGTATCCAAACGTCTTCTTCCGATTTTATCACCGCCGGGTTTCGGAATGTAACCGCAACCAAAACGAGCTAAAAGCGGACCAACTATCATAATCGAACCTCTCAAACTACCGCCTTCTTTTTTAAAAGCTTCTGTTTTTAAATAATCGATGTTCACTTCATCGGCTTGAAAAGTGTAATCACCCGGACCGTTTTTTTGTATTTTAACGCCTAAATTACCGAGCAATACTATCAGTTTGTTGACATCGATGATATCAGGTATATTGGTAATTCTAACTTTCTCTGAGGTTAATAAAGCCGGACATAAAACTTGCAATGCTTCGTTTTTGGCTCCTTGTGGTTGTACTTCTCCTTTTAATTGGATACCGCCTTCTATTTTGAATGTTCCCATATAGTTTAGGTTCTGAGGTTCTGAGGCTCTGAGGTTCTGAGGCCTTAGCATCTTAGAACCTTAGCGCCTTAGCACCTTTATTTCTGATTATTGTTATTCTTTACAAACGGTTTCTTGCCGTTTTTGCTTTTATTCTGCTTATTATTGTTTTGTTGCGGTTGGTTTTTGTTGGACATTTTTTTATTGGTTCGCATCAAATCGTTGGTATTTAACAACTCTTCGGTGCTTTGCAATAAGTTCAATTTTCCTCCTGACAACTCATACAAATGTTCAAAAATTACGGTATCGGTCACCGTATCTTTATTCCAACTCAAATACGATTTTTTCATGTGGTTGGCAATCACTTTGACTAAGGCACTTTTCATTTCACCTTCTTCCCAACTGTTGGCCACATCAATCATGTTCGTAATGTTATTACCGTAAAATCTGTATTTCGGATTTCTTTGCGGATAAGGCAAACGCTCAGGTTTTAAATTGATTACATCACGCGTTGGAATAGGATAAGGCGAATCAACATCCAATCTGAAGTCAGACATGATAAAAATCTGATCCCACAATTTGTGCTGAAAATCGGGCACATCGCGCAAGTGCGGATTCAAACTACCCATCACCTGTATAATGTATTTGGCTGCTTTGTTGCGCTCTTCCCTATCCGGAATGAGTGTGGCTTGGTCAATTAATTTTTGTAAATGCCTTCCGTACTCCGGAATAATCAAATGGGGTCTTTCGGCATTATATTCCAAATGACAAACCACATCATTGGCATTCTCTTTTACATATTTTTCAGCCATTACAATGAAATTATACCTTCTATATTAGACACCTCTATATATTTCTCTACCACGCTGTCGGGGCTTTCCATCATCACATTCACTGAGATGCTGGTGTACTTTCCGTTTTTAGATTGGTTGGTTTGAATAACCGCTCCCAAATTGTCGAAAGCATTTTCAACTTCTTCAATTTTTTTGGCTTCTGTAGGCACTATAAATTTGTACAAATACTCATTAGGCCAAGTAGAAGTATTACCCAACTCCTCGCGCAATCTGATATAAAATTCTTCAGTATTCTTATCCATTACATCAAAAATAAAAGCAAATATACAGTATTGATTTCAGATTATGTTGCACAAATTCATCCGTTTTATTTATTTTTTTGAACGAATGGTTCGGGCAGTTCAGCTTACCTTATTCCCGCTTTCCGCCTCGTTAGTAAACGAGACTCCAATCGGGGTTATGGGAGCCGCTTTTCGCACTTTGGGCTGCGTCCGAAATAAAAAAGCCAAATCCTTTTCAATATCTGATTTGTTTGAATAAATTTGCCACTTATTTCCAAAAATCTTGAAAAAAGAACTCATTGTCATCACCGGAGGTCCGGGCACCGGTAAAACCACTATCATCGATGCACTCATCGAACAAGGATATGCGTGTTTCCCCGAAATTTCAAGACAAATTACCCTCGAAGCTAAAAAACAAGGTATAGAACAATTGTTTTTGGAAAAACCACTACTCTTCAGCGAATTACTCCTCGAAGGCCGCAAAAAACAACACCAACAAGCCAGCGAAGATGTATCGGAAATTGTGTTCTTGGACCGAGGGATACCCGATATTTTGGCTTATATGCATTATATTGGCGACAGCTATCCGGCGTTTTTTGACCAAGCCAGTAGAGAACATCAATATTCCAAAGTGTTTGTCTTGCCGCCTTGGGAAGACATTTATGAAAGTGACGAAGCCCGTTATGAAAATTTTGAACAGGCCAAACTCATTTTCGGACACCTATTGGAAACCTACCAAAAATACGGTTACGAACTCATTGAAGTGCCCTGCGGAACCGTAGAAGAACGCATTCATTTTATCTTGAACCAGCTTTCATAAAAAAACTGGTTTTGGGTTTCGGGTTCCAAGTTCCGGGTTAATTCCAAATCTCTCAACGATTGCATTTTCAGGGAATAATAATCTTTTTCTTTAATATTTTTTTTAGCTTTGAAAAAGCCATAAACTTACAACTCGTAACCCGCAACCCGCAACATGTCTAAACCACTCGAAATCCTCAAGCAATACTGGAATCATAGTACTTTTCGAGAGCCGCAAGAAGCCATTATCCAATCAGTTTTGGCCTGCAATGACACTCTTGCCTTGATGCCGACCGGCGGCGGAAAATCGATTTGCTTTCAAGTTCCCGCCATGATGATGGATGGTATTGGGTTGGTCATTTCGCCTTTGATTGCTCTAATGAAAGATCAAGTGCAAAACCTGCAAAACAAAGGCATTAAAGCCATCACTTTAACCGGAGGTATTCGACAAGATGAAATCATCGATTTGTTAGACAACTGCCAGTTCGGCAACTATAAATTTCTTTATCTTTCTCCGGAGCGTTTACAAAATGACTGGATTGTAGAACGCTTAAAAAATTTACCCATCAATCTCATCGCCATTGATGAAGCGCATTGTGTATCGCAATGGGGTCACGATTTTCGTCCGGCTTATCTAAAGATTGCACAACTCAAAGAATACTTTCCTAAAGTTCCCTTTTTAGCGCTTACAGCTTCAGCTACACAGCGAGTGAAAGAAGATATTATCACGCAGTTACAGCTGGAGAATCCTAAAATTTTCGCAAAATCATTCTATAGAGAAAACTTGGCCTACATGGTTTTCGAAACCGAAGACAAACTCTATTTGCTGCAACAAATACTGCAAAAAAATCCGCAGCCTTCGATAGTGTATGTCAGCAACAGAAAATCATGTTCTGACATAGCCAAGCAATTAGAATCTTTAGGATTCACCGCTACCTTTTACCATGGTGGTTTAACGGCTAAAGACAAGGAAAAACAAATGCAACTTTGGATGGATGAAAAGGCACAAATCATGGTGGCCACTAACGCCTTTGGAATGGGGATCGACAAAGCCAATGTGAAAACCGTTGTTCATTTGCATTTACCGCAAAATCTCGAAAATTATTATCAGGAAGCCGGCCGTGCGGGAAGAAACGGTGAGAAAGCGTTTGCTGTTTTGCTACACAACCCTTCGGATATCCTTCATGCCGATGCACAGTTTATTAACGTTTTACCGGATAAAGCTTTTTTGAATGCCGTATTTTCAAAACTGTGCAACTATTTTCAAATTGCTTACGGAGAAGGCATCGACGAACAATTTGGTTTCAACTTACATCAGTTTTGCACCAAGTACAACTTCCCGACGCTAAAAACATACAATGCTTTGCAGTTTTTAGACCGACAAGGCATCATTACCTTATCCAGAGAGTTTTCGGAAAAAATCAGCCTGCAATTCATTATACCATCTAAAGAAGTCATTCGTTACATGAGTTTACATCCCAATGACGAAGCCATATTGTTGACCATTTTGCGGACTTATCCCGGAGTTTATGAAATGCAAACCGCTTTGAACGTTTCGTTGGTCGCCAAAAAATCCAATCGAAGCGAAACCGAAGTGCTATCGCTTTTACAAAACTTAAAAGAAAAGAGCATTATTGAAATGATTGCAAAGCACAATGATGCTACCATAACTTTTAACGAAGTACGCGAAGACGAGCGCACAATAAACCGGGTTTCCAAATACCTTGAAGCGCAAAACCAATTAAAAACCGAACAGCTTAAAGCCGTTTTGTCATATTGTGAAAACCAAAAAACGTGCAAAAGCAAACTCTTGATGGCCTATTTCGGAGAAAATCAAAAGGAAGATTGCGGGATTTGCTCGTATTGTATCCAACAAAATAAGAAAATCGTTAGCCCCGAAACTGCAACGGAAAAGATTATAGAGTTACTCAAGTTACAAGATTTTAATTCAAGAGATATTCAAAAACTAACCAAACTTCCCAAAGACGATGTTATCTTTGCCCTGCAAAAACTGCTGGAAGAAGAAATCATCAGTATTAAACCTAACAATTTGTACACTTTAAAATAAGCATGGAAAAATTACGCATTGTTTTTATGGGTACGCCCGAATTTGCCGTTGGCATTTTAGACACCATCATTAAGAGTAATTATGAGGTTGTTGGCGTAATTACTGTGGCAGACAAACCGGCTGGTCGTGGTCAAAAGCTGAAATATTCGGCTGTTAAAGAATATGCTTTAGCCAACAACCTTACCTTATTGCAACCTACTAACCTTAAAGACGAAACATTTTTAACGGAATTAAAAAGTTTAAATGCTAACTTACAAGTCGTTGTAGCATTCAGAATGCTACCTGAGGTAGTATGGCGAATGCCCAAATTAGGCACCTTTAATTTACATGCTTCTTTATTACCAAATTATCGTGGCGCTGCACCAATCAATTGGGCTATCATTAATGGCGAAACCAAAACCGGAGTAACCACTTTTTTTATAGATGATAAAATTGACACCGGTGCTATGATATTAAGCAAAGAAACAGCGATAGGACCCGAAGAAAGTGCCGGCGAATTACACGACCGTTTAATGGATTTAGGAAGTGAAGCTGTTATTGATACATTATCATTAATTGAAAACGGAAAAGTAAGCACCACCATTCAAGTAGATAATGCCGATATCAAAACGGCTTACAAACTCAACAAAGACAATTGTAAAATAGATTGGCATAAATCAGCTTCTGAGATTCACAATTTAATTCGAGGTTTATCACCTTATCCGGCGGCTTGGTGTTACTTTAAAGACAATGGAGAAGAATGGAACGTTAAATTGTATGATGCCAAGGTGATGGCTGAATCACATTCTTATTCAGTTGGTCAAATCATCACCACAAAAAAAGAAATCAAAGTTGCTGTTCAGGATGGTTTCATTCAAATTTTGAGTTTGCAACTGCCGGGAAAGAAAAAAATGGCTGCTCAGGAGTTGTTAAACGGAGTGTCATTTTCTGAAAGAGCGCAAGCAGAATAAGGTCTGCCGCCGTTTTTTAAGAAAAAAATCGACAAAAAGACCTGGTTTATCAACAAAACCCCGAAGTTATCAACAAAACCCTGAAAAAAACGCCAAAACTCTTGTGTGGTAAGGAATTCCTATTAAATTTGTTATCATTAACAGAATGTTTAACCAACAATTAATAACTAACATTATGAACAAATCAGAATTAATCGATGCAATTGCAGCTGACGCTGGAATCACAAAAGCTGCTGCAAAATTAGCTTTAGAATCATTTTTAGGAAATGTAGGTAGTACTTTGAAAAAAGGCGGAAGAGTATCTTTAGTAGGCTTTGGTTCTTGGTCAGTTTCTAAGAGAGCTGCAAGAGACGGAAGAAACCCACAAACTGGAAAAACTATCAAAATTTCTGCTAAAAATGTAGTTAAATTCAAAGCTGGTGCTGAATTAGACGGAGCAGTAAACTAATAAATTAGTTCTTCTGATATATAAAAACCATCCCAATATAACGGGATGGTTTTTTTGTTTTTATCAAAATCATTTGGATTTGTAAAATTTTTTTCCCAACTTTAATAAAATTTTTTGAGGGGAATGATTTCTGAAAAACTACAAAAAGGGCAATTATTGATAGCCGAACCTTCTATTATAGGAGATTTGTCTTTTAATCGTTCCGTAATTTTGTTGGCCGATCATAACGAAGAAGGATCGGTTGGTTTTATACTGAATAAACCCTTAAAATATACCATTAGAGATTTACTTCCCGAAATTGAAGCCAAGTTCAAAATTTACAATGGTGGTCCTGTTGAACAAGACAACCTGTATTTCATTCACAATGTTCCCGACTTAATTCCGAACAGTATAGAAATATCAAACGGCATTTTTTGGGGAGGAAATTTTGAATTAACCAAAGACCTCATCAACAAGGGATTGATCAAAAAGAAAAACATCCGCTTTTTCTTGGGTTACACGGGCTGGGATTCAGAACAATTGGAAAATGAAATGCAATCCAACTCTTGGATTCTAACCAAAAACATCTACAAAAAAGACATACTGGGTAAAGCTTCTACACATTTTTGGAAAGAAAAAATCTTGGAATTGGGAGGAGAGTATCTTATTTGGTCTAACGCTCCGGAGAATCCAATCTTAAACTAACTGAGAATTGTTTGATTCAGTTTTTCCAACAATTGTTTTGCCTTTGTTTTTTCAAATTCTTTTTTACGATATTTTGTGATGGGTTGAATCCCTATAATAACATTGGTAATAAACAACTCATCGGCTTTTTGCAAATCAAAGGGAGAAATAGGTTGTTCAATCATTTCAATACCATCCAATTCTTTGGCTAATTTCAGTATTTGCTTTCGCATAATTCCGTTCAAACATCCTTCAGTAATTGGCGGCGTTATTAATTGTCCATTCAACAACATAAACAAATTACCATTAGCAGCCTCTATCACATTTTTTTCCTCATTAATCAGCAAACAAGTATCGAGTCCGTTTTCTTGTGCAAAAATGCTTGCGGTAATTTGAATGAGCTTATTGTTGGTTTTAAGAGTTGACAACAACTGTTTGGCCACAGTAAAATCTTTATACAAATCAACTTCAAAAGTTACTTCATCAATAACATATGGTTTAACCGACAAAGCCGAAGCCTGAATGATAAAAGAAACCGAATTGTCTGTAGGCTTGTAATACCCGCCTTCATTTCTGAAAACGGTTAATCTAACACGGGCAGCCTCATGACAGTTTTGTTCACGAACTAAGGTCAGGATTTGCTCCTCGAGATATTCAAGGGTAAAATTCATGGGAATTTGCATCCGAATGATGCGCATGGATGCCAACAATCGAAAATAATGATCTTCAAAAAATAAAATTTGGTTGTTCAGTATTTTCAAGGTTTCAAAAACACCATCGCCATACAAAAAAGATCTGTTGGAAGCTGTCAGCAGCAACTGTTCGTCAGTGATAACACCATTAAAATTTACCATAAAAAATCCCGTCTTGAAGTTTTAAAATAAGACGGGACAAATATAAGTTTTAAATAGGATTTAGATAGAACCTATAACATGTTTTAAATCGGAAATTTGATTTTCCCACAATAATTTTGATTCTTCAATTTCATCTTCAAATGCATAGTCCACCACCATCAGGGAAACATCTTTTGTAATTTCATCTTCTAAAATTCTCAATTCAAAGTAGTAGTCGGTATCCTTTTTGTTGTCATCTACCCATTTGAATTTTACTTTTTCACCTGTTTTTTTAGAGGCCAACCTCGCATTCTCTTCAACATCATCCCAAATGAACGTAAAAAACTCACCTCTGGAATTCACGTTATCGGCAAACCATTCCTGTAAACCGGATGGTGTAGAAATGTACTGATATAACAATTGGGGTGATGAATTTACCGGAAATTCGAGTTCGTAACGTACTTTTTGATCCATGCTTGAACAAATTTTTGGGAAATATATAGAATATAAAGTCAAAAAAAAAACGTTTTTTAAAAATAAAAAAAATAACCAATATATGTTTGCACCCAATGATTTTAATTTTATATTTGCACCCGCATTCAGGGAATGCAAGTCTTGGCGAGGTAGCTCAGTTGGTTAGAGCGCAGGATTCATAACCCTGAGGTCACGGGTTCAACTCCCGTCCTCGCTACTTTAAAAGGTTCGGTCTTTACCGGACCTTTTTTTATGCTCCTACATCCTTCCCTACTACTTTGTTTTTCAATCAATTGTGGCATTGAAACTTAAGCACCTGTATTTTATTTTGTAAGTTTTATTCCTTATTTTTTTCAAAAAAGATGTATTTCATCGATTTTATTCTGCTTTTAATCGATTAAACAATTAAAGCATGTAGATTTGTTATGTCAAACAAAGGAAATGTATTTCAAAAATCATTTCACAATAATATTCATAAACTAAAACCCCTACAGTTATGAAAAAAACTACCCCTAATCTACGCACTAATTTTGCCATGCTTGTGGTTTGCTTTTGCACCACATTAACATTTGGTCAAAATCTTTATGACTCTAACGGAACTATCATTTGGGATGCCACTGCTAATAGTTCTTACAACAACAATGTCGATCTTATAGGAAGGGACGATAATGCCGGACTCAATAAGAAGCAAAACACAGACATTATTCCTCAACCTATGTTATTAATAGGATTAGGAACAATAGCGGCTAACAACGCTACAAATCCGAATTCTTTTGCCACAGACATGAACTTCTTAGTTTGGGGTGACAACAATGGTGATATGAGCGATACAGACGGAGAATTGACCATCACTTTTAACGGTGGTTCCGGAATGACAACAGTTGTTGATACTCCCAATAAATCATGGAAAATCATTGAGAATGGCGGAGATATAGGCGCTACCAGAATCTCAATTCCAACCTCAAGTTTGAGCGGGCTACCGGCTTTAACAGCAAATGACGCTTATGTATTGGTAATTGCTGATGATGAATCATTCTCTGTTAATGTTGAAACAGTTTTTTTAAGTACCAGTGGTGCTAACCAAATAGCTGATTATGATTTTGACGGAGTGAAATTTTTCACTTTCGGAGTTGCCAAACAAAATACTGGTTCTCGTCAAATCGTTTTTGATGGTTCTGATGATTATATCAAGTTTAATAATGTGAACAATCTAGCAGGCTCATTTACAATGATGTTTTGGATTAAACCAAACGGACAAAATGAATTGACCGGCGAAAGAACAATTGTTTCAAAATATGATGGAACATCAGGCTACAGAGTTTATCTCTCTACAGACAACAAACTTAACGTTATTTGGAATGGTGGCACTTTGCTAACGTCAAACACCGCTTTCCCTAATGGAAAATGGCACAATGTAGCCTTAACATTCGCCATTAATAAGCTAAGTCTTTACATTGATGGTGTACTGGACAGAAGCATAACCACAACAACACCGGCAGTAAATAATCATAGTTTTACAATGGGAGGCGAGTATTACAGTAAATATGATATACGCAATTACTTCAAGGGAGATATCGATGAATTCCGCTTATGGAACAGAGCTTTAGGATTAACCCAACTGAGATTTATCTTGAATCAAGAAATCCTCCAAAACAGCTCCAATACTAAAGGAACAATATTACCTGGCACTATATCTAAAAATGATGTAAGCACAGTTAAATGGTCTTCCTTAGTGGCTTACTACAGTATGAACTCTTTCATTGGTACTCATATTGATGACGATTCATCGAACAAAAATCGCGGATACCTTGTATCACAAAGCGAGGTAGCCGTTGAACTTCAAAAAGCACCTCTTCCCTATCAATCAGTTGCCGGCGGATTATGGAGCAGTGCAGCCACATGGTCCGGTGACGCTTCTGTTGATGCCCCTAACAGCTTATCAATCGTTGACAATGTTACCCCAATTAGCTGGAATATTGTTAAAACTGACCACAACATATCATCAACAGTAAACAACAGGGTATTAGGACTTGTTGTTGCTAATAACACTTATGCCGTTACCAATGATACCCGAGTGGAAATTACACATTACTTAAAATTGAATGGCAAAATTGATTTGGTAGGCAGATCACAGTTAATCCAAATAATCAACAGTGATCTTGATCCATCCAGTTCAGGCTCTTTGGAGCGTGATCAGCAAGGACAATCCAATAAATTTAATTACAATTATTGGTCATCTCCTGTTGGCGCAATAAACAGTAGTGCTAATAATCAAGGCTACACATTAAGTAACATTTTAAAAGACGGTACTACTTTAACCCCACAAACCTTAAATTGGACCTCTGGTGTAAATGCCTCTGCTACGAGTCCGATTACTTTGTCAAAATATTGGATTTTTAAATTTCAAGATTTTGCCAACGGTACAGCCAATTGGTCTTATGTTGGCAATACCGGAACGATTTTACCGGGACAAGGTTTTACTTTAAAAGGAAGTGGTGCAGCTACTGCTAATCAAAATTACACTTTTGTTGGAAAACCAAACAACGGAACCATCACTTCTTCTGTCTTACCAAACAATTTAAATTTAACAGGAAATCCTTACCCTTCAGCCATAGATGCGAATAAGTTTATTGATGACAATGCCACAAGTATTACCGGTACCTTATATTTCTGGGAACACTACAGCACAAACAACTCACATGCTTCTCAAGATTATCAAGGAGGCTACGCCACTTACACTAAAACCGGAGGAACAGCTCCTGTAGCTCCATCAGGAATTAGCGGTTTGGGGTCAAGTTCAAAAAAACCCAAAAGATATATTCCGGTTGGACAAGGTTTCTTTGTAAAAGGATCAGCTATAGGCGGCACAATCACCTATAAAAATAGCCAAAGATCATTCATAAAAGAAAATTCAGCATCCTCTTACACACTATTCCGTTCATCAACCCCTATTACAAACAGTGGAAACGAGGAAGACAACGGCGATACAGAGAATCCGGAAGAATTGTTCATGAAAATTCGTTTGGGCTATGATTCGGCAGACCAATACCATCGCGAAACCTTAATTGGTTTTATGAATCAATACGGTTCAAGTAACTATGACAATGGTTACGACGGTGTAAGTATGGAAACTTTATCAAATGATATGTACTTTATTTCAGGCTCCTATAAATTAAACATTTTGGCCGACGGATACTTCAATGCCATCAATAATTATCCTTTAGGTGTAAAAAATGCCACGCAAGGAAATGTAAGATTCAGTATTGATGAACTTGAAAACACTGAAGAATCTTTACCTATATACTTATACGACAATGTAACCAATACACATAACAACCTAAGAGAACAAGCCTATGTAGTTAATTTACCGGCTGGCACATTTGAAAACAGATTCTCATTGCGCTTTAGCACCGGTGCTGCCTTGTCAACACAAGATAATTTGTGGAATGGTTTACAAATCACTCATGCCCAAAATACACAAGTGGTAACTATTAAAAACAATGCATTACAATTAAATATCAGCGGCGTTGAATTGTACAATTTATTGGGACAAAAAATCAATACTTGGTCATTGGAGAACCAAAGCCAAGAAGAAATCAATCTTAAAGTTAACCAAGCCTCTTCCGGTACTTACTTAGTTAAAGTAATCACTAACAAAGGAAATTTAACTAAAAAAATAGTTTTATAAAAACCACATAAGTAAAGTAATTCATTTGTTTTTTTAATTCGCGACTCGGCATAACCGAGTCGCTTCTTATTTACGACCACTCATCGAAAATTAAACATACCGCTTACCGATAAAATATGTTAATACAACGATAAAAAAAGACAGAAAAACGTATTTTTTTGTAAGTATTTTACATTTATAAAAAATAAATAAGTGCATTTCATCGATTTTTTTGTGCTTTTTATCGATTATTTAAACTCTTTTGTATAGTTTTGAAACGTCAAATAATCAAATGAAGAGTTTAACAATCTTCACAAATAAAAAATCACATAATTAAGCCCAGAGTTATGAAAAATTTATTAACCAGATTAGTGAAAAGAAGTTACCTACTTTTATGGCTATTTTCAATAGCAACGTTTTCTCAAGTAACCATCAGAAGTCAATCTTTTGAAAGTGCTACTTCGGACAATTTAAGTTACACCGTAACATCAACTTCTAATATTACCACATCATCAGGTACAGGAGTATCCGGAAGCAATTCATTAAGTTTTAGAGGAAATAACCAATATGCTACATTTCAAAATGTAGACATAACCGGTTATGCCAATGTTGAAGTTTCTGTTTCATTTGCCTCACTTAACGTTGACAATGATGAAGATTTATTCATTCAATTTTCTTATGACAATGGTAGCAATTATCAAAGTGCTGTAAAATTAGTGGACGGAAGCAGTAACAAAACGATTTCCTACGGTACTTCAGATGCCTCTTCTAACCCCTATGTCTTTAGCGTACCTTCAGGCAACAACAGCATAAGATTTCGTATATACTGTGTAGGCGTTGATAATGGAGAATTTTACTATATAGACAATGTAACAGTAAGAGGATATGCAAATCCGGAGATTAATCTGCAAGCCAACGGTAATAACATTGCCTCAGGGAGCACCACTATTTCTTCAACTATAAACACTGATTTTGGTAGCACTGATGTAAACTCAGGAACTGTTTCACAAACCTTCACGGTTCAAAACATAGGTCTTGCAAATCTGTCAATCTGGTCAGTTTACACAGACAATGGAGATTTTTCAGCTTCCATTTCATCTTCAACAATTGCTTCAGGAGGCTCGGCAACCCTAACAGTGACTTTCAATCCTGTTTTAGCCGGTACTCGCAGTGGATTGGTCTATATCTCAAACAGCGATAGCGATGAGAATCCTTATTCTTTCAGAGTTCAAGGATTAGGAACAGAGCAGGAAATTAATCTACAAGGAGGTGTTGTTCTAACTGACATCCCAAGTGGTACTACAACAACTTCTGATGCTACCGGCACTAATTTTGGTTCAGTACCAACAACAAAAACATTTACAATTCAAAATACCGGGACTAGTCCGCTATCCTTATGGTCTGCCTGGTCATCATTAACAGACTATAGTGTATCTTTTTCACCAAGCACTATACCGGCAGGAGGCACAGGAACTTTAACGGTGGTTTATAATCCAACAGGAACCGGGACCCGCACTGCCACTATATCACTTTCTAACAACGATGCTAGTGAAGGAACTTATACTTTTAGAGTTACAGGAACTGCAACAGACAAAGAAATTAACGTAAAAGGAAACGCCATTAATATTGCTTCGGGAAGCACAACTATCAATGTCGATCGCAACACAGATTTCGGCAGTACTGATATCAACACAGGAAGTGTGACTAATAACTTCACCATAGAAAACACCGGAGTTAACAGTTTGTCTATTACTGCTGTTTCCTCTAACAGCGGTGACTTTACAGTGTCTTTTCCTGCTACCTCTATTCCGGCATACAGTTCAGTGACTTTACCGGTAACATTCAATCCAACAGTAGCCGGAACCAGAAATGCAGTTATTACCATTAACAACAATGACAGCAACGAAGGAACTTACACTTTTGCCGTTCGCGGTATTGGAACAGAACAAGAAATTAATGTACAAGGCGGAACAACGCCAACTAACATTCCAAGCGGTTCTACTTCAATTTCTTTTACTACAGGTACCAACTTCGGATCCTCTGCTGTAACAAGAACTTTTACAATTCAAAACACCGGAACCAGTAACTTAAACATTTCATCCGTTGCTTCTACTTTAGCAGAATATGCAGTAAGTGTATCTTCAAATGTTGTAGCACCGGGTAGTTCTGCAACACTAACTATTGTATTCAATCCTACTGTAGTTGGAACAAGAGCAGCAACTATTACCATTGTAAGTAATGATTCCGACGAGAGCAACTATACTTTTGCCGTTTCAGCTAACGTTACTGACAGAGAAATTAATGTTAAAGGAAACGGTGTCAGCCTAATCAATGGTCATACCTTAATTAGTGTAGCCAGAAATACCGATTTCGGTAGTGTTCAAGTTGATGGCGGATTGTCTACTAATAGCTTTGTAATAGAAAACATTGGAGGATTACCTTTAAATGTTACTAACATCACCTGCAATAATACTTTTGATTATGTTGTGAATTTTACTCCTACCTCTATTCCGGCAGGAGGAACTATGACCTTTACAGTAGATTTTAATCCAATTACCAACGGTGTAAGAACCGGAACAATTTACATCAACAATAACGATGCTGATGAGTCTAACTACCGTTTTAATATTTCCGGTAGAGGTTTACAAGACAATGACGGTGATACAGTTGACAGCAGTATTGATATTGATGATGATAACGACGGTATTACTGATATCATTGAATGTGGAACTTGTTTGAGTGATCCTTTTGTTAATGGTAGTTTCGAAACGCCTGTAATTGCTGCCTCAAGTTACGCTATTTTACCTACCAGCAGTGTTAATGGTTGGCAAACCAGTGCCGAAAACTTTATTGAAATTTGGAGTAGCGGCTTTAACGGTGTACCGGCTGCCAGTGGAAACCAATTTGCCGAATTAAATGCTAATGTACCCGGAACTTTATACCAAACGTTTTGCTTGAACGGTGCCGGCGGAACCATCAATTGGTCTATCAAACATAGAGGAAGAGGTGGCGTTGATCAAGCATTCGTTAAAATGGGAAGTACTTTAGCTGAAGCTTTAGCTTCAACACCAATTGTTGAAATGGTGGACGGAAATACAGCTTGGGGTACTTACTCGGGAATTTATGCTATCCCGGTGGGACAAACTCAAATTGTAATTACTTTCCAAGCGGGTTATACCGGTTCAGGAAGTGCCTCAGTCGGAAACTTTATCGATGACGTTCAAATTGTAATCAACCAAGGTTGTATCGATTCTGATGGCGATGGTATTCCGGACACTGAAGATTTAGATTCTGACAATGACGGTATTCCGGATATCGAAGAAGCCGGTTTCAAACAATACAGTAACAACACTGCTACTTTCGACAAAAGCAACCCTTCCCTTTGGACAGATGCTAACAGCAACGGTATGAATGATTACATCGCCAGCATGATTACAGCAGGAACTTACAATGTACCTGATACTGACGGTGACGGTTTGAGAAATTATTTAGATTTCGACAGTGACAACGATTCTTTCTTCGATGTAAATGAAGGTGGAATATTGAATGGTGACGGAGATATCAACGACGACGGTAAAGGGGATGGTGTTGATACCGACAGAGATGGTATATTGGATTTATATGACAATGCTACTTCTTTTGGTACAGTGGCCAGAAGTTATGCTCAAGATACTGATGGAGACGGAATAGCCGACTTCTTAGAATTAGACGCTAATAACGATGGTATTTTCGATATTACAACCTCTTTATACGACAATATAGACACAAATAATGACGGAAAAGTGGACGGAACTGCCGACGCTGACCGTGACGGAATCTTAGATGCTTTTGATACGAATGCAGCAGTAAAAGGTTCGCCGAGAAACTTGAACAAAAAGTTATTATTAGACTTTGACGGAAGAAATGACTACGCCGTGAGCGCACCTGTTTTGGGCGGATTAGCCAATGCAACTTTAATGGCTTGGATTGATTTAAGAAACGGATACAATGATGAAGGTGTAGTGGTCGGCCAAGATAAGTTCCACCTCAAGGTGAACAATAACAGAAAATTAGAAGCTGTGGTAAACGCAACTTCTGTAATGAGCACCGATGCATTAAATACTGCTCAATGGTATCATGTAGCCGCAGTTTTTAACGGTGCTGAATTAAAACTGTATTTAAACGGAGAATTGATCAAAACCAAATCGGTGTCCGGTGGAATCGAAGCTGATGCAACCAACTTTACTCTGGGTAAAAATCCTTCAGCTCTAAACAAATTCTTTAACGGAAAAATAGATGAAGTTCGCGTGTTTAATACTGCGCTTACTGATACTCAAGTTCAAAGAATGGTTTACCAAGAAATTGAAAACAATGGTTCTCAAGTTCGCGGTACTGTAATCCCAAGAGACATCCAATCGTTACCATACGCTAATTTAATTCGCTACTATCGCATGGATACCTACAAAGATGATATTGTGGATGATTTAGTAACTCCTGGTTTCGATGTTGGAACCGGAATGAAAATGTACAACCATAAAAACATTTATACGCAACAAGCACCTATGCCTTTTGTAACCAGAACTACCGGAAGTTTTGCAACCGCGGTTAACGATACTGCTAATGACATTAGAGGTTTAGACCTAAACGAATACGGCTATGCTATTGTAAGAGTAAACCACAATATCACCGAACCTGCTAATGTAGCCACTATGGGGATGATTGTAAGTCCGGGCGTTACTGTTGACATGAACAACGACAATAAATTGGAAAACAAATGGTATTTAAAATTAGACGGTAAACTCGACTTAAGTGGTAAGTCACAATTGGTACAAACCGTCGACAGTGAATTAGACGTGACTAGCGCAGGATACATAGAAAGAGATCAAACCGGGCAATCTAACAGATTCAATTATAACTATTGGTCTTCACCGGTTAGTACAATCAACAGTACTACTGTAAACCATGGTTACACTGTAGCCGGAGTAATGAAAGACGGAACTACAGCAACCCCGCAAAACATCCAATGGACAACCGGTGTTAACAGTATAGCTTCCAGCCCAATAACTTTGAGCAGCTACTGGATTTTCAAATTCCAAAACCTGACTAACAGTTATGCCAACTGGACTACCGTTGGACAAAACGGAACCTTATTGGCCGGACAAGGATTTACTTTAAAAGGCTCTAATGCATCAACGCCAAAACAAAACTACACTTTTGTAGGTAAACCAAATAACGGTACCATTACTTCAACAGTAGCGGCTAACAATTTGAACTTGTGTGGTAATCCATATCCGTCGGCTATTGACGCTGATAAGTTTATCGACGACAACATCGGTTCAATAACGGGAACCTTATTATTCTGGGAGCATTACAGCACCAATACTTCTCACAATACGGTTCAATACCAAGGAGGTTATGCCACTTATACCAAAGTTGGTGGTACAGCTCCGGTAGCTCCGGCGGGAATCAGCGGATTAGGGAACAGTAACCGTTCAGCCAAAAGATTCATACCGGTTGGCCAAGGATTTTTTGTGAGCGGAAATACAACCGGCGGCACAATTACCTTTAACAACAGCCAACGTATCTTTATCAAAGAAGACAATGCGCATTCTCAGTATTTGTTTAGAAATGCCGGAATGATGGCTAATAACACCCAAGCGGCTATCAATGCTGAAGACACTTTCGAAACAGAACAATTCACCAAACTGAGATTAGGTTATGTGTCGGCTAACAATTACCACCGACAAATATTAATTGGATTTATGAATCAACATGCAACCAGCGGTTTCGACAACGGTTATGATGCCTTGAGTATCGAGACTTTAGCCAGTGACATGTATTTTATGCAAGGAACCACTAAGTTGAACATTATTGGAGACGGTTATTTTAACGCCAACAACAGCTATCCTTTAGGGATCAAGAATGCTACCGCTGGAAATGTAAAATTCAACTTAGACGACAAAGAAAACTTAGACGAAAACCAAGAAGTTTACATATTTGATAATACAACCGGTATTTACCACAGCATCAAATCACAGCCTTTTGAAATCAACCTTCCGGCAGGTACTCATGAAAACCGTTTCTTCTTGAGATTCTCTCCTAATGGTTCATTAGGCACTAACGAAAACGAAATACAAAACGGTATCTCTGTAACCCATTCGCAAACAGACAATACCATCCACATCAAAAACGAATTGATGGAAGCTACCATTAAATCGGTAGAATTGTATAACTTATTAGGACAAAAAATAACCGATTGGTCATTAGACAACCAATCTGAAACAGAAATGCACTTGCCGGTTAACAATGTAAGTACGGGAACTTATATTGTAAAAATTGCCACTGACAAAGGTGATATCAGCAAAAAGATTTTGACTAAATAATGAATTGGATTTGACAAAAAAACTCTCCGTTTAAAACGGAGAGTTTTATTTATTAACTATAAAATTAAGACTATGCTATTATTACTTACACTTAAGCTAATTTCGCTAAAATACCCGCTACATCAGTTTCCGATTGTTCGCCGGTTAATAGGTTCTTCAAAATAAACATATTGCCTTTAATTTCTTTCACTACAAAAGGGATTTGACGTCGTTCCGCATGCTTGAATTGCTTATCAATTTTAGCCGCATCAGGATAAACCTCAGCTTTGATTCCTTTGGCCCTTAGGTTTGTCACAGCTTTCATCGCTTCAAAAGCCTGACTTTCGCCAAAATTTAAAAACAATACTTGCGTTGAAGTCGTTACAGTTGGCGGAAACAAATGCAATTCTTCCAAGACCAAATAAATGCGGTCTAAACCAAATGAAATTCCTACGCCACTCATATTTTTCAACCCGAAAATCCCGGTTAAATCATCATATCTACCTCCACCGCCAATAGAACCCATAGCCACACCTTCAGGAGCGGCAACTTCAAAAATAGCACCCGTGTAGTAATTTAACCCGCGCGCCAAAGTTACATCCAAATCCAAGTAGGCTTTTTGCAATCCTAATTGGGTTACATGGTCACAAATAAAGCGCAATTCTTCAATCCCTTTTTTGCCTTCTTCAGAGGTGACCAACAATTGCAACAATTTAGCTAATTTTTCTTGAATGTTTCCGGTAAAGCTAAATAACGGCTGTACTTTTAACAAAGCGGCTTCCGAAATGCCTTTCTCTAACATTTCCTTTTTAACGCCGTCCTCACCTATTTTGTCGAGTTTGTCCAAAGCCACCGTAAAATCAATCAGTTTATCCGAAGCACCAATAACCTCAGCAATTCCGGATAGAATTTTGCGATTGTTAATTTTTATCGTCACGCCTTCCAATCCCAAAGCGGCAAAAACCGAATCGTACAATTGCACCAACTCGACTTCCTGCCACAACGAAGCAGACCCAACCACATCGGCATCACATTGGTAAAACTCCCTGAAACGGCCTTTTTGCGGACGATCTGCACGCCAAACCGGTTGGATTTGATAACGCTTAAAAGGAAACTCAATCTCGTTTTGGTGTTGCACTACATAACGCGCAAAAGGCACTGTTAAGTCGTAACGCAAGGCTTTTTCGGAAATTTTTCCGGTCAATTTTTTATAATTGATGTTTTGCAATTCTTCCGCAGGAACTTTATCCAAATAATCCCCCGAGTTCAATATCTTAAAAATCAGCCTATCACCTTCTTCACCGTATTTCCCCATGAGGGTTTCGGAGTTTTCAAACGAAGGTGTTTCTATTGGTTGGTATCCAAATTGCTCAAAATGACGACGCATAATCGAAATGATATAATTGCGTTTGGACACCTCAACAGGTGAAAAATCTCTTGTGCCTTTGGGAATACTCGGTTTTTGTGCCATTGTTAATTAAGGATTTAGGAATAAGGATTTAGGAATGGTCAAATTCAGAAAATCCTAAATCGAAAATCCCAAATCCTAAATCATTTTGCAAATATCTTATTTTTTAAAACTATTTCCACTACGGTTGTAATATTCTTGTAACAAAAGCCGTATTTTCGTGTCAAACAACCGTTATGATTGGATTATTCAGAGAAAACGTCAAAATTGCGTTGGGTTCGATACGAGCGCAACTGCTTCGCACCATATTAACGGTGGTTATTATTGCTATCGGAATCACCGCTTTGGTAGGTATTTTAACCGTAGTTACTGCCATCGAGTACAACCTCAACTCGAGTTTTGCTTCGATGGGTTCGAACACCTTCAATATCAACCAGTACGAATCTACCGGTAGACGTCGCGGCAACGAAGAAATTGAAAAAATCAATCCCATCATCAGTTATCCCGAAGCCAAAGCTTTTAAAGAAAAATTCAATACCCCTTTTACCCAAACTTCCTTGTCTTTCATTGCCACTTCCAATGCCGAAGTAAAATTTGAAAACAAAAAAACCGACCCGGAAATTTCCGTATTGGGCATAGACGAATACTACTTAACCAATTCAGGTTTAGAAGTAACGCAAGGTCGAAACTTCAACTCATTTGACATTTCCAACAATGTTTATGCTTGTGTAGTAGGCTCCGATTTTGTGACCAAAGGATTATTGAAAGACATCAACCCTATTGATAAAATAATCTCTGTAAGAGGTGCGAAATTCAGGGTTATTGGTGTGCTTAAGGAAAAAGGATCTACTTTCGGAAACAGCCAGGATTTACGTGTGATGATACCTATTCAAGTGGCGCGTTCCATGTTTTCAGCACCTAACATCAATTATTCGTTAAGCACTATGGTGTCGAAGAAAGAATTACTCGACGAATCCATCGACAATGCAATTATTACCATGCGAAAAATTCGAAAATTGAATCCGGTGGAAGAAAACAATTTTGGTATTTCTCGAAGTGACGATTTGATCAACCGTATCGGAGAGTTGACCGGATTTCTATCATGGTCGGCTTGGATTATGGGAATCATTACCATTTTAGGTTCTTCAATAGCTTTGATGAATATCATGGTGGTTTCTGTAACCGAAAGAACCAGAGAAATTGGCGTTCGTAAAGCTTTGGGCGCCAAGAAAAGCACTATAGCCTTTCAGTTTTTTATCGAAACCCTGACTATCGGACAAATGGGTGGCTTTTTCGGGATTATCTTAGGAATACTTATTGGTTTTCTTATTTGCTTGGCTGCAGGCTGGGATTTTGTAATTCCTTGGGGTGCCATTATGGCTGCTTTTATAACGAGCTTCATAGTAGCTTTGGTTTCCGGATTGTATCCTGCTATTAAGGCCTCGCAACTCGACCCGATTGAAGCTTTGCGTTACGAATAATTTTTAAGCTTTGGTTGCCGAAATCATGCGGTCGTTACCGTAAATATCTTGGCGTAATTGCACTTCAGTAAACCCAAAACTTTCTACCAAAGCAAGCGTCTCTTTGCCCAAATATTGGTTAATTTCGAAGTACAACTTACCGTTTGGCATTAAATGATTTTGCGCTAAAGTCGCAATTTTTCGGTAAAACAACAATGCATCATCATCTGCCACAAACAAAGCCAAATGCGGTTCGTGCTCCAATACATTTGGTTTAATCTCAGCTTTTTCCAAATGCCTTACATAGGGTGGATTGGAAACAATAACATCAAAAACTTGACCTAAATCTTCAGTAGCCAATATGTCTTTTTGAATAAAATGAACCTCAACTTCATTCAGTGCTGCGTTCTTCATAGCCGTAGCCAATGCCTTCTCGGAAACATCAATAGCATAAACTTCGGCCTCAGGTAAATTTTTCTTAATCGCAATCGGAATACAACCACTACCGGTGCCTATATCAAGAATACTAACTTTTCCCTCTTCCCTTTTCCCTTTTCCCTCTGCAAGAATCAACGCAACCAACTCTTCCGTTTCCGGTCTCGGTATTAACACGTGCTCATTCACCAAAAACGGCAAGCCATAAAACTCAGTTTCGCCCAAAATATATTGAATGGGTTTTTGCCTTTTCAGTTCGGCCAAAGCACTTTCCCAACGCAACAACTGTAACGCATCCATTTCCATTTCGGGCTCCAATGCTAAATCGATTCGTTTTTTGCGGTGGAAACTTTCCAGTATGAGAAAAAAGAAACTTTCTATTTCTTGGGCATCATAAATAAAAGAAAGTTCTTGAAAGAAAGTGTCTTTATATTGCTTAATTACCATCGCATTTAGTTGTTATTGTCGGCATTCAATACTTTAATCATCCAAACAGGACAAGTGGAATGACCGGTATTGCCTAAGGGTTTGCAAAGGTATTCAAATCCCGCTTTTTGATACAAGTGTTGGGCGGCTTTCATTTCGGGCAAGGTTTCGAGATAGCATTTTTCATAGCCGAATTCCGTTGCTTTCTGTAAACACAACTGAATCATCTGAATACCAAACCCTTTCCCTCTGGCTTCTTGTAAAAAATACATCTTTTGCAATTCACAAATATTTTCCGTTGAATTGTCAAGCGGACTAATACCGCCGCCGCCAATTATTTTTCCCTCATTTTCAACTACAAAATAAACAGCTCGAGGCTTATCATAAGTTTCAAACATAAAATCGAGTTGAACATCGGCAAATGCCGTTCCTGTTTTAGGATAGTTATCAACCGTAAAAACTTCTCGTATAACGGCAGCAATTTGCGGATTGTCTTCCTTTTGGATTTCACGAATTATAATGTGACTCATTCTAAAAGTAATGTCTTATTTTTGTGTGGTGAAGATACATGAAAAATACCTATCGCGCTGTATCCAATTGGCCAAAAATGGCTTGGGCAGTACTTATCCCAATCCTTTGGTAGGTAGTGTTATTGTACACAATGGTAAAATTATAGGCGAAGGTTGGCACCGAAAAGCCGGGGAACCACATGCTGAAGTACACGCTGTAAATTCGGTAAAAGACAAATCACTTCTTAAGGAATCTACCATTTACGTTTCGTTAGAACCTTGCAGCCACTATGGCAAAACGCCGCCTTGTTGCGACTTAATCATAGCCCACAAAATTCCGAAAGTCGTTGTTGGCACCATTGACCCTTTTAGCAAAGTGGCCGGAACCGGTATTGAAAGGTTGCAGGAAAGCGGTTGTGAAGTTATCGTAGGTGTTTTGGAAAAAGAGTGTTACGAATTGAACAAACGGTTCTTTACTTTTCACAATAAAAAAAGGCCATACATTATTTTGAAATGGGCAGAGAGCAGTGACGGATTTATAGCGCCTTTGACAAAATGCAAAAAAGAGCCGGTTTGGCTATCCAACGAATATTCTCGCCAGTTGGTACACCAATGGAGGTCGGAAGAGCAAGCCATATTGGTAGGTACGCAAACTGTATTAGATGATAATCCGAGATTGGATGTGCGTGATTGGACCGGAGAAAATCCGGTTCGCATAGTGTTAGATCGCTCAGGAAAAATTGAAGATTCCTATTTTAACAACAACGAAAATTTGAAAACTATAGTTGTTACCGAACAAGAAAATTTGACATTTGGCGATAATGTTAGAACAGAAATTATTACATTTGATAATCAACTGTCGCAAAAAATAGTTGAAATGGTTTACCGAAAAGGACTGCAATCCCTCATCGTTGAAGGCGGAAGACAAACGCTGCAAACTTTTATAGATGACCAACTTTGGGATGAAGCTCGGGTTTTTGTTAGCAACAAACCATTAGGTGAAGGCATTCCGGCACCACGATTAAATCGTATTGGAAAAACCATAAAAATAAAAGCTGACCAACTAAATATTATTTTGAGCCATGATTAATACTATTATTTTTGACTTTGGAGATGTTTTCATCAATTTAGAAAAAGAGAAATCAATTGAAGAGTTCAAAAAATTAGGATTGGATGGTCCGAATGAAGAGTTATTAGCCCAAAACGATTTGTTCGAAAAAGGAAAAATCAGCGAGCTCGAATTTATAGAAAGTTTTCAAAAGTTCATTCCGAATGCTACAATACAAGAAATCATTCAGGCTTGGAACTCGCTAATTGGGGATTTTCCGTTACACCGATTGGAGTTCTTGCAAATGCTGTCCAACAAATACCGCTTGTTTTTGTTGACCAATACAGATTCGATTCACATTAGTCGTTTTGAGCATAAAGTTGGAATGTCTTTTTACACCGATTTTTACCGTTGCTTTGAAAAGGTATATTATTCCTATGAAATGGGCATGCGAAAACCTGAGCCGGAAATTTTCACCACGATAATCAACAAACACGATCTTTCGCCTAAAAGAACACTTTTTATAGACGACAAAAAAGACAACACAGATATTGCGGAAAGTTTGGGTTTACACGTTTGGAACCTTCAACCGGGTGTTGACGATGTTGTGAACTTATTCGAACAAAAGCACCTGCCTTTTTAATTAGGCAACCCAACTCATTTTCATCAAATTCAAATTCATATTACCTCAGTAGCGGTTTTTGACATGAAAGACACCTACAACACTATAGCTGTTCCTTCCCCTGAAATTCTTTACAAAGAAAAAAACAGTAAGTTTTTCGGCTATGCCTTTCCGGTTACCAACGAAGACCAAATCAAGTTGCATTTAGAGCAATTACGCAAACAACACTATGGTGCAGTCCATTTTTGTTATGCTTTTCAACTGGGAACAGAAACCGTTTATTACAGGGCTAACGATGATGGCGAACCAAGTAATTCAGCCGGTATGCCAATTTACGGACAAATTCAATCCTTTGGACTCACGAATGTATTGATCGTAGTGGTCAGATTTTTTGGCGGAGTGAAATTGGGTGTCGGCGGATTAATTTCGGCTTATCGCACTGCGGCGCAAATGACCTTACAAGAAGCGGAAATCGTTGAAAAAACCATCGACTTACATTATAAGGTATCTTTTGACTACAAAAACATGAATAAAGTGATGCGAATTATCAAAGAAAACAACTTAGATATAGTAGCCCAAACCATGAGTGAAAGTTGCGAAATTGAAATAGCCACCCGAAAAAAAAATGCCGAGAAAATCTTCGACATCTTTAATCATTTGTTTGAAATTGAGATTCAAAAAATTTAACTGTTCATCACATCCAAAATGTATTGTGGCGGAGGAATAGCTTTTCCCAATTTTACATCCACAAAAACCAATATGAAATGTGCAGTTGTTAATAACTCATTGTTTTCATTGCGAATTTCGCAATCAAATTCTATCTTCACTGAGGATTGACTTTTAAACTTGGTTATCACTGTAAGTAAGTCGTCATAACGTGCTGGCTTTTTGTAATTTATCGTCATGGAAACTATAGGTAACGCAATTCCGCTCTCTTCGAGCGATTTATATGAAATCCCTTTATTTCTAAGCCATTCCACGCGTCCCATCTCGAAATAAGGCACATAATTACCATGATAAACCACACTCATTTGGTCGGTTTCGGAATAACGAACCCTAACTTGAATTTGATGTTCTTTCATCTGTTTTTTTTGCTTTTAATCTATTTTCAAAATTCTTATTACAACAATATTTTTAAAAAATCAATACCGTATAAATTTTTTTTAACGAATTTTATTCACATATTTGTTATCCCGAAAATCGAAATGATAATCACTATCATTTTTGTTAAGAAACCTATCAATAATTACAATAATTTTTATCCAAAATATGAGCAAAACTGCGCAATCGGTATGGGAAAACTGTCTTGAGTTCATAAAAGACAACATTCAGGAACAAGCTTTCAAAACTTGGTTCGAACCGATTAAGTCAGTGGAACTTACAGACAATGCTTTGTACATACAAGTACCGAGCAAATTTTTCTATGAGTGGCTCGAGGAACACTATGTTAAATTATTGAAAGTAGCGTTAACCAAAGAACTCGGAAAAAACGCAAAGTTACTCTATAAAATCAAAATGGAAAACACTTATGGCAACAAACAACCGTTTACGGAACAATTGCCAAGTGCTCACCGCAGTCCGATAAAATCCCAAGAAGTTGACGCTCCGTTTAAAAACCTGAATCCGGAACTAAAAAATCCTTTTGTAATTCCGGGTATCAGAAATTTAAAAATTGAATCGCAACTCAATCCTAATTATAGTTTTGACAATTTCCTTGAAGGAGATTCCAACCGTTTGGCGCGCTCTGCCGGTATGGCCGTTGCCAACAAACCGGGCGGTACTTCTTTCAATCCTTTGTTGATTTTTGGTGGTGTTGGTTTGGGAAAAACACACTTAGCCCACGCTATTGGTGTTGAAATTAAGGACAAATATCCTGAAAAAACGGTATTGTACATTTCCGCGGAAGTGTTTACCCAACAATATATCGACTCGGTAAAGAAAAACAACCGAAACGATTTCATTCATTTTTACCAATTAATTGATGTATTGATTATTGATGACGTTCAATTCCTTTCAGGAAAATCAGGAACGCAAGATGTTTTCTTCCATATCTTTAATTATTTACACCAAAACGGCAAACAGGTAATCCTTACCTCAGACAAAGCGCCGGTTGACATGCAAGACATCGAGCAACGTTTGTTGTCGCGTTTCAAATGGGGATTGTCTGCCGAATTACACCAACCGGATTACGAAACCCGTATTTCTATCTTGAAAAATATTTTATACCGAGATGGTGTAGATATGCCTGAAGAAATTGTAGAATATGTGGCCCGAAACATCAAATCTAATGTAAGAGAATTGGAAGGGGCAATCATTTCGCTAATCGCCCAATCTTCTTTCAATAAAAAGGAAGTGACTTTAGATTTGGCTAAAAGTGTGGTAGAGAAATTCGTTAAAAATGTAAAACGTGAAATTTCCATCGATTACATTCAGAAAGTAGTATCCGATTATTTCCAATTGGATGTGGATACTTTACAATCTAAAACCAGAAAACGTCACGTGGTACAAGCCCGTCAATTGGCCATGTTTTTTGCTAAAAAATTCACCAAGTCTTCTTTAGCTAACATTGGCTCTCAAATTGGCGACAGAGACCATGCTACCGTTTTACACGCTTGTAAAACCGTTGACAATTTGGTTTCTACCGACAAGCAATTCAAAAAATTCGTAGAAGATATTCATAAAAAATTATCTCTGTAATACGGTTTTAACCGAATTATAACTTACAAGGAACGATATGCCCGTTAAAATTTTAATGGTTTGTTTGGGTAATATCTGCCGATCTCCATTGGCAGAAGGCATACTCGCATCTAAATTACCTCAAGACAAGTTCTTCGTTGATTCTGCCGGAACAGGAAATTATCACATTGGCAGACAACCTGATCAACGGTCAATCTTGGTCGCTCAGAAAAACGGTATAGATATCACTTATCAAAAAGCCCGTCAATTTTCCTCCAAAGACTTTGACGAATTCGATTATATCTATGTCATGGACAGTTCTAACTACGACAACGTAATAGAATTGGCTAAAAACGACAACGACAAAACCAAGGTAGAAATGATTCTAAACCATCTCTTTCCGGGCGAAAATGTGGATGTGCCCGATCCGTATTACGGATTACAGAATGGCTTTGACATGGTTTATGAAATGCTCGATGAAACTTGTACCATTTTAGCCCAAAAGCTAATGACGAAACACTCGTAAGCTATTTTCCCTCATTAAAAATCACAGTAAAATGACAACGCACAACCCAAAAGGAAAATTGTATTTAATTCCAACCACTTTGGGTGAGAGTGACCCCATGGATGTACTGCCGCAAACGGTTAAAAGAGCCATTGATTTCATTGACTATTACATCGTTGAAAATGAAAAAACGGCAAGAAGATTTATCAAATCGGTCAATACACAAAAAGTACAAGCCAATCTGAAAATTTCATTACTCAATAAACACACGGAAGTTTCGGAACACAACGCCATGATAAAACCTTGTTTGGAGGGAGTCAATATAGGTTTAATGAGCGAAGCAGGCTGTCCGGGCGTAGCCGATCCCGGTGCAGTTATAGTGAAAATTGCACACGAAAAAGGCATTCAGGTGGTGCCTTTAGTTGGCCCTTCCTCTATCCTACTGGCGATGATGGCATCTGGTATGAATGGTCAGAGTTTTGCTTTTAACGGTTATTTGCCTATTGACAAAAGTGATAAAAAATCGGCACTTAAAAACTTTGAGAAAATATCGGGTGACAGAAACCAGTCGCAAATCTTTATAGAAACACCGTACCGAAACAACAAGCTTTTAGAAGACATTCTATCGGCTTTGCAACCGAATACTCATCTTTGTATTGCAGCCGATATTACTTTACCAACAGAATACATTAAAACCTTACGCGTGGTCGATTGGAAAAAAACAAAGGTCGACCTGCATAACAGACCGACCATTTTTATAATTCATAAGTTGTAACTTAATTAACTTTAGCGTTTTTAATGGGTTGTATTCCTTTGGTATCAAATCCCCCAAAATCTCTAAGGTAAGTTCTCACTGAAGTACCGTAATTGTCTTTCATTTTTCGCTCTCCGTTAGAATTCAAAAAACGCTTCACCGAACCGGTACCGCCTAAATGCGCTGCTGCTAAAATTCCGGATTCTGTAATTTTAACGCCGTCTACCACTTTGCCTTCAAAGTACTGAATATAAGCTCGCAACTCGTATTTGTTTTTGGAAAGCAAGGTAACAAAGGCTTTTTCTTGGAGCTTCGGATTATTCAAAAAACCTAAACTATCATGAATACCAATAGATTTAAGGGTTCCGACACCGAATTGGTATTTTCCTAAATACCCTAAAGTATTAATTCTTCTGTATTTACCTTGAGATTCTTTGTGCGCAATGGCTTCTTTATAACCAATAAAATACCTTCCGGTATACGGCACTTTTAGATTAACGTAATCTATGTTGTTTTGAGAAGGAAAAACGTATTGCAATTCTTCATTTTCATCAACACCGAAATTGAAGTTGATTTGGGCATTGTAAGGTTTAAAACCTGAGCTTATAAAAGCTACTGTTAGTAGGATAGTTGAGTAAAATATTCCTTTTTTGATCATTAATTGTTATTTCTCAAGCGCTGTCACCGACATGAAATTACCGAGGGCAAATATACAACTAATTTTATAAAATTGACTATCAACAAGTTAAACTACTCTAAAAGTAGACCAAATGCCATTTCGTCCCTCCTGAACCCTTGATTTCAAACGTTGGAGCGGGAATCTTGATCGTGTTGCAAATTGTTAAAATAGTCTTAAGAAAATGCGATTTTGTTTCAATTTTGGTCAGATCAATATCGAGACTTAGGTAAAATTGACGATATCTTTGTTGTTCGGGAAGGAAAATAGTATTGACAAAAGCTTCTTTTCCGGTAATCATGCCTTCTGCTCCGTAACCAACGGCTACATTCAACCATTTGGGCACTTTGCTTTTTGGAGCAAAAGAATGAATGTTGAACGACAACCAATAAGTTTGACCGTTGTAATCTTTTAAAATTTGCTCTTGTAATGAACTTCCCAAAACTTCTGGTCGTGCAGCGGCATAAGGTGTAGTATGAAAAGAAAACTTAGGTACGATGCGCTGTTCTTTCCAAAGTAATTCTTGGGAAACATACAAAGCGGTCCCGGAAACATTAGCAACTACGTCTCCGAGTGAAGCACCCCAATTAGCCGAATAGCCGTCAAAAACCTCAACAGTAGTTAAAAAAGCCAAGCCCAAAGTAGCACCATAAAGTAACTGACTCTTTTTATTGGCTCCCGACCATTTTAAAGCATTAGCTCCAAAACTCCCTAAATGATAAGCCGAAAATACATGACCGGCTTTGTCCATTTGCAACCACTCCGCATTGTCATTGATAAAATGAAAATCTGACCTCGGATAATCGGCATACCAAACCTGATTTAACCCAACCAATGCTGCGGTTCCAAGAGTCGCTTCAGTAATTACTAAAGTTTTTAGTCGGCTTTTATGCAGCGTATCTGAAGGTTTCAAAAAAGCCTCTAAACCCTTTTGCGACCATAGTATAGAGGTGCAAAAAAGCAAGCATAGTATGTAACCCTTTTGCTTCAAGAGTTATCGCTTGGTGCCTTGGGCGTTCAACCAATCGGCGTATTTTTTTGCATTAACATCATGTTGCGCCATAGTAGCCGCAAATTCATGATAACCAAAACGTTCTACACTGGCACAGAAATACAAATAATTGTGTTTTTCGGCATTCAATACGGCATCAATAGCATCGATATCAGGCATGGCGATTGGTCCGGGTGGTAATCCTTCGTTTTGGTAAGTATTGTATGGAGAAGCAATAAACAAATCGTTATATAAAACTCGCTTGATGACCTGCTCAAAATTGTTGTCGCGCAATTTTAAGGCGTAAATTACTGTAGGATCAGCTTGCAATTTCATTCCGTCTTTCAGGCGATTTAAATACACCCCGGCCACGGTTGGTCGTTCACTTTTCTTAACAGTTTCTTTATGTACAATCGAAGCCAAAGTAATCACTTGCACAGGCGTCATGTTTAAATCGGCCGCCTTGGCCATTCGCTCTTTAGTCCAAAAACGATTGTATTCTTCCAACATCTTGTCTCTGAATTTCTCGGCTGAAACATTCCAATAAAATTCATAGGTATTGGGCAAAAACATGGCAAAAACATTCTCCTTAGTAAAACCGTTTTTTTGTAAAAAGAGACTATCACGGAAAGTCGCCAATAACTTAGTGGTATCAGGCTCAATTTGAGCACTGATGCGTTCGCACAAATTTTCCAAACGCTCTTGATTGTTGAAGGCCAATTTTACCGGTACATTTCTGCGCATTGCACTTACCAACTGAAAAGCACTCATTCCCTTTTTCAACAAAAATCTCCCCGGTTTGACATTTTCAGGATAGGACCGGAGTTGGGCAATAAACTCAAAATCGGACATGTTTTTTATGTAAGGCGAAATGATTCTCTGCACCTCATCATACTTAGAATCTGTTGGAATTTCCACATAAACTTCTTCTTTATCGAAAGCAGTATTGGAAGTAAAGTATTTGATGTACACAAATAACACGACCAATATACCAACGGCCGCAATAATTTTAAAGATTTTATTTTTGTTCAAAACCGACATTGTTTAAGATTCATTTTTTTATCAACTGAAAAAGGGCTTCATCGTGAAAGCGATTACCGGTAAAATTCCAATCTTTCTTCACGCCAATTTTTTCAAAACCAAAGGTAGCAAAAAGTGATAAACTCGCTGTGTTTTCCGTACTGATATTGGCATACAATTGGTGCAACTGCAACTGCTCAAAAGCAAAGCCAATCACTAAGCCTAAAGCTTCTTTACCATAACCCGAATGCCTGTTACGCTCATCTTGTATAATGATTCCCACTCCTGCTCGTTTGTTTTTGGGATCAAAGTCGAATAAATCAATCAAACCGATAGCCACTGCTGTATCATTTCTACAAATGGCCAAACGCAACTGTTTGGCTTCATAAATGTCTTGGTGGGCATTTTCTAAATATTGTCGGATTAGAAACCTGCTGTAGGGCGTTTGGGTGTTGCTGACTTCCCAAATTTGCTCATCATTTTCCAACGCGTACACAAACGCTAAATCTTCAGGTTCGAGGGCGCGTAAAAATATTTTTTGTCCTTTTAGAGTAATCATACTGCTTATACTTCTATGGCTCCTTGAAAGACAAAAGTAGCGGGACCTTTAAGGAATACATTGGTATATTTGTCACCTTCTTTTACAAAAGAAACCTCCAATTTTCCGCCTTCTACCTCTAAATGAATATGATGTGCATTGGTTTTTCCGGTGGCGTGCATGGCTATAGCTACAGCCGTAGCACCGGTCCCACACGATAAAGTTTCGTCTTCTACTCCGCGTTCATAAGTACGCAAAGCAAAATGATTTTCAGCGATTTGCTTCACAAAATTCACATTGCTTCCTGCCTTTCCGTACAAATCCGAGTAGCGTATTTTAGCCCCTTCAGTTTTTACGTCGAAATTTTTCAAATTGTCCACCATCATAATATGGTGAGGCGAACCGGTATTCAAGAATACATAGTCTTCCTTGATATGAACTTCTGCGACTTCTTTCATCCCTAAAGAAACGATACTGTCTTCAAAAACAGCAGCGTGGTGAGGTCCGTCAGTAGCAACAAAATTGGTGTCATTTTGGATTACCCCCAAACTCTTGGCAAAAGCTACTAAGCATCTTCCGCCATTGCCACACATAGAACTTTCGTTACCATCGGAATTGTAATAGACCATCCTGAAATCGGCTTCCGCATCTTGTTCCAATAAGATGAGGCCATCTGCTCCGATGCCAAAACGTCGATCGCACAATTTCCGAATAAGTGCTGTATTGCTTTTGGGAAACACGGCAGCCCTATTGTCGATCATGACAAAGTCGTTCCCCGTGCCTTCATATTTGTTAAAATTGATTTTCATAGCAGTGTTAAGTACCACAAATATAGCAAAATTTAAGATTGACTTAAAAATTGTTAAACGACCGTTAAAGGGTATTGACAGCGAAAATGAAACTTTTTAATTTTACTATAGATAATTTAAAAAACAGTAAAAACGATGAGAAGAGTATCGAGTTTATTTTTAGTTTCTTTATTAAGCGGAGCCACTACTTTAGGAGCTTACAAGTTATTCTTTGACAATAATGAAAGAGAGAGCATCGTTACTACAGCTTCCGATTCTTACGGAAGAACTGTGGGTTTATCGGGAGAAGCTATCGACTTTACTGAAGCAGCAGAAGCAGCTGTTCATACTGTGGTGCATGTTAAAAATGTTTCTATCAGAACCGTTTCTAACCCTATTATGGAATTCTTTTACGGTCAACGTGGTGGTCAGCAACAAGAACAAATAGGCACCGGTTCGGGGGTAATCATTTCTGAAGACGGTTATATAGTTACCAACAATCACGTGATTAAAGATGCGACCGAATTAGAAGTAACGCTAAACAATAACAAATCATACAAAGCCAAACTTATCGGTACCGATTCTAAAATGGACATCGCACTATTGAAAATCAATGCCGATGAAAAATTACCCTATTCTACTTTTGCCGACTCCGACCAAGTTAAAGTAGGTGAATGGGTTTTGGCCGTAGGAAATCCATATAATCTCAATTCAACCGTAACAGCTGGTATTGTTTCCGCAAAAGCGAGAAATTTAGACAACCGCAACGGCATTCAATCTTTCATTCAAACCGATGCCGCTGTGAATCCCGGAAACAGTGGTGGTGCTTTGGTAAATACACGCGGAGAACTTATCGGTATCAACACCATGATTTCCTCTCCTACCGGAAGCTATGCCGGATACTCCTTTGCCGTTCCTTCTAACATTACCCGAAAAATCATTGAAGATATTATGGAATTTGGCGGAGTACAAAGAGGAATTTTGGGCGTGGAAGGCAATGAATTAAACAGCAAAGCCTCGGATGAATTAGGCATTAAAGACACTGAAGGTTTTTATATCAATAAAGTCAGTAAAAACTCAGGAGCCGAAAAGGCAGGATTACGAAAAGGAGATGTGATCAAAAAATTAGACAATCAAAAAATCAGCACTTTCGCGGAATTGACCGGTTACATTAACACCAAACGTCCTAACGACAGAGTTCAGGTTACCTATGTACGCGAAAATGAAACCAAAACAGCTTGGGTAACACTGATTAAAAACGATATTTACACCACAGAATTTAAAGGGTTAGAGTTGGAAAACATCGACAGTGCCGATAAGAAAAGATTCAGAATTGACTATGGTGTTCGCATCAAGGAAATCAATAATGACAATTTAAGACCTTATTACGATCAGCTCAAAGGGAACATCATTCTTTCGGTAGACAATGTAAAAGCTACGGATGTGGAAACGATTTCAAGATTTTTGAATAAAAAAGACGAAAACCAAAGTGTCAGCATCCAAATGATCAACCGATTGGGACAAGTGATACAGATTATCATCTAAATACAAAATCATCTTACTTATTTTTCGAAAAAGCCGACCTTATTCAAGGTTGGTTTTTTTTATGCCAAAAAAAGTTACGAAATCGTTTTCGTAAAACATTGGTATTTTATACTTTTGCGCCACCTGAGACTGACAAGTCTTTTTAAACAAGGTTAAATTATAAAACACAACTAAACACTTTCATTTTTATGAGCAGCAACACTTTGTACGAGAAGGAATTATCGTTCCAAGCCGACAGACGAAAAGCCGGAGTAGAATTCATCAAAATCATCAGCGATTTGTGGTACGACAAGTCCATCGAGTTGGTTCTTTTCAGAAACCAGTTGATAGACCGAAACGTGAGTGACATCATCAATTTACACGAATACGCCGGTGAATTTGTTCAAAAACCCATCAACGTTTTTGACTCGGTGGAAATTGCCAGAGCGATTTTAAACTTAGACTTACCACCTTCTCGTATCGACATCGGAAAACTGACTTACGAATACCATTTGGAAGACAATAAGTACCATGATGCTCGTGCATTTGTGATTGACAAATTGAAAAATGCCAAAAACTCTAAAAATATCCAACCTAAAGATGTAGTGTTGTATGGCTTTGGCCGTATTGGTCGTTTGTTGGCTCGTGAAATGATGAGTAAAATTGGAAAAGGACAACAACTTCGTCTGCGTGCTATTGTAACTCGTGACCGCAATGATGCCTCATCTTTAGAAAAAAGAGCTTCGTTATTGCGTTATGATTCGGTACACGGCGACTTTGAAGGTTCTGTTCAAGCCGATGTGGAAAACAACGCCTTAATCATTAACGGCACAACAGTACACATCATTACTGCGGCAGGTCCGGAAGAAATAGATTATACGAAATACGGCATCAATGACGCTTTGGTGATTGACAATACAGGTGCTTTCACTACTGAAGAAGCTTTGAAACGCCACCTAACTTCTAAAGGAGTGGACAAAGTATTGCTTACCGCTCCGGGCAAAGGTGTGCCTAATATCGTTTACGGTGTAAATCACAACGATTACAATCCGGATGAAGTGAATATTTATTCTGCTGCTTCATGTACCACCAATGCCATCACGCCTATTTTAGCTGCTGTGGAAGAAACATTAGGCGTAGTTAAAGGCCATTTGGAAACCATCCATGCTTATACAAACGACCAAAACTTGGTAGATAACATGCACAAAAAATACCGTCGTGGTCGCGCTGCTGCTTTAAATATGGTGATTACCGAAACCGGAGCCGGAAGTGCTGTAGCGAAAGCACTGCCAAGTTTAGCCGGAAAATTAACCTCTAATGCGATTCGAGTTCCGGTACCTAACGGTTCTTTAGTAGTACTTAATTTGGAAGTAGGCAAAGCAACTTCTATTGAAGAAGTAAACGGCATTATGCGAAAATATGCTTTGGAAGGCGAATTGGTGGAACAAATTAAATACTCTTTGAACAACGAATTGGTTTCTTCCGATATCGTAGGCACTTCAGCCCCATCTATTTTTGACAGTAATGCCACGATAGTTTCAGGAGACGGAAAAAACATAGTGCTTTATGTTTGGTATGATAACGAATACGGCTATAGCCACCAAGTAATTCGTTTGGCCAAATACATTGCTAAGGTAAGACGCTATACTTATTATTAATAGGCAAGAATTAATTCACTTGAAAAATCTCGTTTATCCGGTAGGGTAAAACGAGATTTTTTTGTTAATAAGCATATAATTTGTTAATAAAATTAGGTTTTAGAAAAATAATTACTATTTTTCGCCTTCCAAAAACAACGCCCTACAACCTGCTTATGAAAAAATTAATTTTGAGCTTGTCGATTCTGACTTGTTTTGCGTTCTCCAATGAGGAGCCGAAAGTAACAACCTACAACTATGGTCACAACGGAATGGAGTATGTGGCGCGTAACAAAAGCGGTACGGTAATCATCAGTACATTTAATTCTAAAATTACCATTCGCCAAGAAATAGCCACCAGAATTTATGAAATGTACCTTGACCGTAAATTAGAAAACAACAAAACAGTTACCGTATTTGGTTCTGAAGCCGATGTAACCGGAAAATGTGTCATCAAAAAGAAAGACAATTTAACGACAGTCGATTTTTACTACGAAAGCGTACTATGGTGTTCCGGACATAAAGAAATATATCAAAAGAAAGCATAACAAAAAAGCTCAACGTAAAGTTGAGCTTTTTTTATGATTGTTTGAATCAATTAGGCTTTTCCGGCAGCAATCAAGTTCAAGGCTGAACCGGCTACAAACCAACCAATTTGACTTTCGTTGTAAGTGTGGTTAGCCAAAATGGTGTCTTTCGAACCATCTGCATGAACAAACTCTAACGTTAACGGTTTGCCAGGTGCGAACTCGGTTAAATCTAAGAAATTGATAGTATCATCTTCTTGAATTTTGTCGTAATCCGCTTCGTTTGCAAAAGTCAACGCCAACATTCCTTGTTTTTTCAAATTGGTTTCGTGAATACGAGCGAATGATTTTACCAATACCGCTTTTACGCCTAAGAAACGAGGTTCCATAGCGGCATGCTCACGAGATGAACCCTCACCGTAATTGTGGTCACCCACAACAATCGAAGGTACTTCGGCAGCTTTGTAAGCTCTTTGCACCGCAGGTACGGCATCATAAGCTCCTGTCAATTGGTTTTTTACCTTATTGGCTTCTTGATTGAAAGCATTAATGGCTCCAATCAACATATTATTAGAAATATTATCTAAGTGTCCGCGGAAACGCAACCATGGTCCGGCCATTGAAATGTGGTCAGTAGTACACTTACCGAACGCTTTGATCAACAACTTGGCTCCAGAAATATTTTTTCCGTCCCAAGCATCAAATGGCGCTAACAATTGCAAACGATCTGAAGTTGGCGAAACCACTACCTCAACCGATGAACCATCAGCTGCAGGTGCTTGGAAACCGGCGTCTTCTACATCAAAACCTCTTGTTGGTAGTTCGTCTCCTGTTGGCGGGTTTAATTTTACCGCTTCACCTTTATCGTTTAACAAAGTATCCGTGATTGGATTGAAAGACAAATCTCCGGAGATAGCCAAAGCCGCTACCATTTCAGGCGATGTTACAAAAGCGTGTGTGTTCGGGTTACCGTCGGCACGCTTAGAGAAGTTTCTGTTAAACGAGTGAACGATAGTGTTTTTTTCCCCTTTGTCAGCACCTGTTCTGTCCCATTGTCCGATACATGGACCACAAGCATTGGTAAACACTTTAGTTCCCATTTTTTCAAAAGTAGCAATGATGCCGTCTCTTTCGATAGTGTAACGGATTTGCTCAGAACCCGGGTTGATACCGAATTCGGCTTTAGGCGTAATACCATGAGCCACGGCTTGCTCTACAATAGAAGCCGCGCGGGCCATATCTTCGTAGGAAGAATTGGTACAAGAACCTATCAATCCCCATTCTACTTTCAAAGGCCATCCGTTAGCGGTAGCTTCTTCTTTCATCTTAGACACAGGTGTTCCTCTGTCCGGAGTAAAAGGTCCGTTAATGTGCGGCTCTAATTCAGACAAGTTGATTTCAATTAATTGATCAAAATAATCGGCAGGATTAGCATACACTTCGGCATCTGCTGTTAGGTAAGAAGCTACTTTATCGGCAGCATTAACCACATCTTGACGACCGGTAGCCGCTAAGTATCTTCTCATAGAATCATCGTAACCGAAAGTAGAAGTAGTCGCTCCGATTTCGGCACCCATATTACAGATGGTTCCTTTTCCGGTACACGACATAGACGTAGCACCTTCACCGAAATATTCAACGATAGCACCGGTTCCTCCTTTTACGGTAAGGATATCGGCCACTTTTAAGATAACGTCCTTAGGTGCAGTCCAACCGTTTAATTTTCCGGTCAATTTAACACCGATTAGTTTAGGGAATTTCAATTCCCATGACATGCCCGACATTACGTCTACAGCATCGGCACCACCAACACCAATGGCCAACATACCCAAACCACCGGCATTCACCGTGTGAGAATCGGTACCAATCATCATTCCGCCCGGGAATGCATAATTTTCTAAAACAATTTGGTGTATAATTCCTGAACCCGGTTTCCAAAAACCGATTCCGTACTTGTTAGAAACTGAAGATAAGAAATCGAATACTTCTTTCGATTGGGTATTGGCTACAGCCAAATCGGTTTTAGCACCAACTTTAGCTTGGATTAAGTGATCACAGTGAACGGTTGTCGGCACAGCCACTTTGCTTTTACCGGCGTGCATGAACTGCAGTAAAGCCATTTGAGCAGTAGCATCTTGACAAGCTACTCTGTCCGGTGCAAAGTCAACATAATCTTTACCGCGGGTAAAAGATTGAGAAGGCATACCTTCCCACAAATGCGAATATAAAATCTTTTCAGATAAAGTAAGCGGACGCCCTACTAACTCACGTGCTTTGTCTACACGAGCAGCCATAGTAGCATACACTTTTTCAATCATTTCAATATCAAAAGCCATAATAAATTTGGTTAATTTGTTTGCTTCGCAAATTTACGAAAACGTTATACTTATGAAAAGTTTTTACTAAAATATGTTGCTCAAAACGACTGTTTTAAGGAATAGTAATTTTTGATAGTTTTTTTTTGACAATAACGTATTTTAAAAGTCAAAAAATGTCAATTATTAATTTTTATCCCTCAAATTCATCAATGGCAACTCATAAAAGCGATAAAGTAAATAGCTCAAAACTAAGGTAATTGTGAAATATCCGAGGATAAAAATGCTGACTTCAAAAGTATCTTGAGCATCGAAGGGAATGTAATGTTTCATAAGCAGTAAAATCACACTGTAATGCAACAAATACATGGAATACGAAATCTTACTTAGGAAAACAATCGGTTTTTCAAAAAAGAATCCTGTAGCTTTCCATTGGGACAATAAAGGTAAAAAACAAGCAACGGCAACAGACAAAAGCGGTAAATAAAACACATTCCACAGCAGAGGATGTGTTTCTATAACCCAACCTAAAGAGCCGATAACAAAAAACTGAAAAAAGAAAAGCAAAGCACCTATACCCACGAACAAAACTTGATATTTTATCCATTGGGTTTTAAAATTGTAATAAAGCCAGCTGCACAAAACTCCTATAAAAATACTGTCCAACCGGTAAATTACAACAGCTTTGAGCGATAAGTTCCATTGTGTCAGATTGGTCGTTGGTTCGTTAAAATGATAATAAAATTTAGTCGCTAAGAAAACACCAATCAACACCAATACCATTTGCAGAAAGAAGCGTCTTTTATTCTTGGGTTTAAGCAAAAGTCCGGCCATTAAAATAAAAAACGGCAATACGATGTAGGCATACTCTTCCACCGAAAGGCTCCAAGATTCCGGAAAAAAGGGCAGCATGGTAGTGTTTAAATTTTGCCCAAAAAAGAAATATTTCCATCCCGACAAAGCGGCATACCCTACTACTGAGGCAATGCATAAATTGAGCACTAACACCAAATAGTAATTCGGCAACGTGCGGTACCATCTTCGCTTGAGAAAATAAAAAACCGTAGCCAAACTAAAATCGGAATTCAGATACAGCTGGTAAAGGATTCTACCGATGAGAAACCCACTTAACACAAAGAAAATCTCGACTCCGAAAAAACCCGACAATACCAACAGTTGGTGCAACAAATTATCCCTCTCAGGCACTATCCAAACGCAATGTCCAACAACAACCATTAAGATGGCTATAGTACGCATTAAGTCGAGACCAAAGATTCGTTCGTTGACAAGAGGATACTTTACTATTTTATTCATTAATTAAATGTAATAAAATAATAAAACCGGATTACAATAATTTACTTATGATTTGTTCCTCTGTAATCCCCTCGGCGTCGGCTTTGTAGTTTTTGATGATTCTGTGACGCAAAATGCCGGTAGCAACCGCTTTTACATCTTCAATATCCGGAGAAAATTTACCATTAAAAGCGGCATGAGCTTTAGCAGCCAAAATTAAGTTTTGAGACGCTCTGGGTCCGGCGCCCCAATCCAAATAATTATTGACATACTCTGGAGCCAAAGCGCTTTTTGGACGGGTTTTGCCTACCAAAGACACCGCGTATTCAATCACATTATCCGCCACGGGAACGCGACGAATTAAATGCTGGAAATCGATAATTTCCTGAGCAGTGAACAAAGCGTTTACTGTTGGCTTTTCGTCGTTTGTTGTACTCTTTACCACCTGAACTTCTTCTTCGTAGGTAGGGTAATCGAGTTTGATAGCAAACATAAAGCGATCTAATTGGGCTTCAGGCAACGGATAAGTTCCTTCTTGTTCTATAGGGTTTTGGGTTGCCAATACAAAATAAGGTAAAGACAATTTATAGTTCTGACCGGCTATGGTAACAGCACGTTCCTGCATAGCCTCGAGCAGAGCGGCTTGGGTTTTAGGAGGTGTTCTGTTGATTTCATCAGCCAAGATAATATTCGAAAAAATCGGACCTTTGATAAACTTGAACTGACGGTTTTCATCTAAAATTTCACTCCCCAAAATATCAGAAGGCATCAAATCGGGGGTAAACTGTATGCGCTTAAAATCTAATCCTAAAGCCTGAGCAATGGTGTTGACCATTAAAGTTTTGGCCAAACCGGGAACCCCAACCAACAAGGAGTGTCCGCCTGAAAAAATGCTCAACAAAATCTGGTCAACCACTTCATCCTGACCCACGATGATTTTGGAGATTTCCTTCTTGAGTTCAATTCTTTTTTGAACTAAATTTTGAATGGCAGCTACATCAGACATTTGATATTAGATTTAAGATTTAAACTATTTGATTAAAGGAGTACAATTTACTTGAATTTTATGGCAAAACTATTTCTTCAGCCAATTATTGAGAAACAAACAATCTCTGTATTCTCCGTTGATTTTAATGTAAGTTTCTTTGATTTTTTCTTCCGTCCATTTGGCAATGGCTTTGATTTGTTTTTCTTTGAGCGCTAAATCTTTGATTTTGGTGTAATCTTTGGCATAATCTGCTGTGTGCTCATTGATTCTGTTGGTTACCGTGATGATTTTGTATTTCTTACCGGTTCTCGGGTCATCGTCAAGGATTGGAGGAGTGATAGCGCCGTCTTTCAAGTTAGACACCTCGCTGTACAAAGACGGATCCATTTTAGTCAATTCGAAACGAGTATCTTGTGTTTTGGGATTGATTAGCGTTCCGCCATTGGCTCTGGTTTCTTTCTCGTCTGACAAAGTGCGAGCGGCTTCTGCAAACGAAATCTCTCCTTTTTCGATACGCGATTTGATGGTTAAAATCTTTTCACGAGCTTCTCTCAAAGCTTGGTCGGACACTTTGGGCATCATTAAAATGTGACGCAATTCCACTTCCTGTCCTCTGATTTTTTCCACCATAATGATGTGGTAACCATATTCGGTTTCGAATGGTTCAGAAATTTCTCCTTCACCTAAACTGAAGGCTACGTCTTTAAATTCTTTTACGAATTGTGTCTTTCTGTTGATTTTGTAAAATCCACCGTTTGAAGCCGAACCGCGGTCATCGGAATAAATAACCGCTCTGGTTTTAAAGCTGGCACCGGCCAAAACTTCTTCTTTAATTTCTTTGAGTCGGCGAATCACTCTTTGTTTCTCTTCCTCAGTAATTTTAGGGATAACCACAATTTGAGCTACTTCCATTTCGGCGCCGAAAACCGGCAATTCATCTTGTGGAATTGATTTAAAGAAAGTACGTGTTTCTTCAGGCGTAATTTCTACAGCATCCACAATCTTTCTGCGCATTTCACCGGATAGTTTATTGGTCTTGATGATATCAAATAAATCCGTTCTGAAATCATCTTCATTGTCTTTTTTGAAATATTGAATTACCTTTTCCATAGAACCTAACTGCTCTACCATGTAGGCAATTTGCTCACTCATTTTCTCTTTTACTTCTTCGTCCTTAACCACTATACTGTCCTGAATGGCTTGGTGTGCATACAATTTGTCTTCTAACAAACTTCCCAACATCTGACAACGACTGATATCTTTTGTAGGCTGCCCTTGACTGGCCAGTTCCAAATAAGCTTTATCCACATCGGAATCCAAGACCAAATAGTCTCCAACGGTAGCAATAATACCGTCTACTTTTAATTTCTTTGAGGCATTGTTTTGCGGTTTAGGCTTGATACTGTCCTTAATGATTTCTTGTGCATTGACAGAACCAACAGAACAAATCAGCACCAATACGGCTGTGGTTAGTTGGTTATTTATATATTTCATAATCGTTGTTTTTAATGGCATCATCGGTGATTTCTTTTTCAAACTGCTTTATTAATTCTAATTTTCTTTGGTTCAGTATAACTTCCTTTAATGTGGGTTTGATGTATTCAAATGGCGACACTTGATTTTTATCAATCACATTGGTTATTTTTATCAAATACACATCGTCATTGGATTGTATTTCAGCTTTCTTTCCGGGTCTGATAATCTCATCTCGGTTGTCGGGATTAATCACCGGTAATTTGTAATAAACCTGACTCATATCTACCCAAACCGAATCGTTCATCGCAAAGCTTTTGAACTGTAAGGCGTAAGTATCCCAAAACTTTTTATCCTTCTTATTATAATTAAAGAACTTGTTTCTTATGGCAGCAAAGCGAGGATTGTCTTTGGCCAAATTGATAAAACGCAAACGCACTAAAGTACCGTTGGTTTTAAAATTTTCTTTGTTCTCTTTATAATATTTTTTTAATTCTTCCTCTGTTACTAAAGTGTCTACGTTATTCTTTACAACTTCTTCTATATAGGCTTTAGTGTACAAATCAATTTTATATTGTTTAATCAAAGCGTTGTACTCGCTTTTTTTCTTATCACTCAAATTGCGTTCTGCAGCTTCAATGAGTAGTTTTTGACTTGCCCATCGATTGATAAAATCCCTAACCAAAAGGATGCTGTCTGCTTTGGAAGTTCCTGCCGGAACCAAGGTAGCAATATCACTTTTGTACAAATAGTTTTTTCCGACTCTGGCAATCGATTCCGGTTTTTGTTCGGGCTTGAAATAATTACAAGATCCCAACAACAATAGGAATAAAAAAAAACTACTTCTGATCATTTACGGATGCAACTGTTTCTTAACGCTTTCAAAAACTTCTTGGTTGACCTTAACATTGAATTCTTGTTTTAAATCGTCAACCCATCTTTGCTCTAAATATTGTTGGTATTCATTAACCAATTTCCCTCTGCATTCATCCAAAGTTTTCACTCCGGCCGGCAATACTTTATCCACTTTTACGATAAAATAATATTCTCCTTCTTTAAAGATATCTGAAGTACCAACTTCAAACTTGGTGGCTTTTGGCAAAGCACTGTTCCCTTCTTCAAACCTACCGGTATTGGCCATAATATTGACAACATTGTCGGTATTGAGTTTGTCTTTGATTGATTGCGGGTCGGTGTTCTTTTTCAATAAAGCCAATGCTTTTTTAATGGTTTCCAATTTGGTTGAAGACAAAATAGTAGCTTCTACCCTATTTTTCCACATATGGTTAAATTTGGTTGAATTGTAAAAATTTTTCAACCCAACGGTATCGGTTTTAGCACGTTCCCAAATTTCTTTTTCCATCAAGTCGAACAACAACAATCCATCTCGATATTCTTCCATTACATAAGCAAACTCAGGAAATTCTGTCTCCAAATTTTCATCGTAATAGGCAGTTAATTGTTCGTCTAAAAACTTGTTGTAAAGCAGTTCGTTAAGAGCTGAAAGTGGTTTTACTTTCAATCCGGCTTTTTGTTGCTTGTCAACAAAATCCAAAAACTTTTTACCTTCTATTTTTTTGTTGTTGATGGTAAGCAATATACCCGAGTAATCTTTGGCTGCTTCCGGTTGCGACCATTTCGACTCATAAAAATCTTCTGTTATCCATTTTGATAATTGGTCATAGACCTTAGCCTCTTTTTTATAAGTGTATTTTTTTCTGAGCTTCTCGTTGAGTGAAGCCGTTATTTTTTTGGAACGATCATCTTTTCCGATTTTATTTTCCAATTCCATTTTCATCTCAGCCTGTGTTCTGATGGGATGTTTTTCTATCAACTTCACTATGTGCCAACCAAATTCCGTTTGGAAAGGTTTGGAAAGATCATTAGGCTTTGCTAAGGAGAAAGCCACTTCTTCGAACGCTTCAGAACTCAATTGTCCGGAGCCGAATTTGCTTAACAATCCGCCTTTAGGAGAAGAAGATTTGTCTTCGGAAAATTGCTTAGCTAAATCTTCAAATTTTTCTCCTTGCTGGATTTTTTGGTAAATTTCATTGATGGTTTTTTCCGGCTTCCCTTGGTCGGCATCTTCAGGTTTGGCTTTTAAAATCATGATGTGAGCCACAGTAACTTCACCACGATTAGGTCTGATGTCATTTACTTTTACAATGTGGTAACCAAAACGGGTACGGGTAATTTTTGATACTTTCCCTTTGGCCGTATTATAAGCAGCATTTTCAAAACCATATACCATTCTGAACGCAGTAAAATAGCCCAAATCCCCTTTGTTTTCTTTGGCAGATGGATCTTCGGAAAACTGTTCGGCTAATACCGCAAAGTCTTCACCCGCTTGTGCTCTTTTAGCAACATCTTCGATTTTTTTGTAAGCCTTCAAGGTGTCCTCTGGAGAAGCATTTTCGTCTACTAGTATCAAAATGTGAGAAGCTCTGACTTCTTTTTGCAAACGATTGTAAGCTTCTTCGATTAAGGCTTCGGTTATTTTAGTGTCGTTGAAATAGTTTTTAGCCAACTGACTGCGGTATGATTTCAATTCGGCTTGGTATTTGGCGCTGTTCTGCAACCCTAATTTATAGGCCTTGTTGACTTTTAATTTGTACCCGATAAAGAGCTCTAAATACTGATTTAAATCTTTTTGAGATTCGTCTTTAACCAAGTCTAAGTTTTTCTTATAAACCCTCGAAAACTCATCGGTGTAATATGACTTATCGTTAATAGTAAACAAAACTTCTTTTGTATTGGTTTGCCCTAAAACAGCCGTAGCCATCAAAATGAACAATCCTAAAAAAAATGGTTTTATACTCATATGCGCTTAATTTCTTTATAAAATCAGAATTAATTTCTTGCTTTTTGTTCCCCGTTTAAAGCGGTTTGTTTTAATGAGGTAACAATCAACAAAAGTAACAATTCAAACACATTATACAAGTATAGCGCTGACTATTAACAAAATTTTATTAACAGAATTTTACGGTCATTTCAACCCAAAAAAAACTGCTACAGATTAGCTGCTCGAATTCTGACTAAATAATAGTATTTTTGCAAACCATTTATCAAAAAAAATTCATGAGTTTTTTAAAAGAAATACAGCGTCGCAGAACATTCGGTATTATTTCACACCCTGATGCCGGGAAAACAACCCTTACGGAAAAATTGTTGCTTTTTGGTGGAGCCATTCAGGAAGCCGGAGCCGTAAAAAACAATAAAATCAAAAAAGGAGCTACTTCCGATTTTATGGAAATAGAACGCCAAAGAGGAATCTCGGTGGCTACTTCGGTTTTGGCTTTTAACTATCAGGATAAAAAAATCAACATTCTTGACACGCCGGGTCACAAAGATTTTGCCGAAGACACTTTCAGGACCTTAACTGCTGTTGACAGTGTGATAGTGGTAATTGACGTGGCCAAAGGGGTTGAGGAACAAACCGAAAAATTGGTGGAAGTTTGTAGGATGAGAAACATTCCGATGATTGTTTTTATCAACAAATTGGATCGCGAAGGTAAAGATGCGTTTGACTTGATGGATGAAGTGGAACAAAAACTCAAACTTAGTGTAACCCCTTTGAGTTTCCCTATCGGAATGGGTTATGACTTTCAAGGGATTTACAATATTTGGGAACAAAACATCAATCTTTTTAGCGGCGACAGCCGAAAAAACATTGAAGACACTATAGCGTTTTCCGACATTAACAGTCCGGAATTAGAAAAAATCATAGGCGAAAAACCGGCGGTTAAACTGCGAGAAGAGTTGGAGTTAATAGGCGAAGTCTATCCTGCTTTTGACCGTGATGCTTACCTCAACGGCGACTTGCAACCGGTATTTTTTGGTTCGGCTTTGAACAATTTCGGAGTTAGAGAGTTATTGGACTGCTTTGTGGAAATTGCGCCTTCACCGAGACCAAAAGAATCGGAAACACGATTAGTACATCCGGAAGAAGAAAAAATGACCGGTTTTGTATTTAAAATCCACGCCAATATGGACCCGAAACACCGCGACCGTTTGGCCTTCGTGAAAATTGTATCGGGCACTTTTGAACGAAACAAACCTTACACTCATGTTCGATTGAACAAGAATTTGAAGTTTTCCAGTCCGAATGCTTTTTTTGCCGAGAAAAAAGAAATTGTAGACATTTCCTATCCGGGCGACATCGTGGGATTACACGATACCGGAAACTTTAAAATAGGCGACACTTTAACCGAAGGCGAATTGATGAGTTTTAAAGGTATTCCGAGTTTTTCTCCGGAACATTTCCGCTACATCAACAATGCCGATCCGCTCAAAGCCAAACAATTGGACAAAGGTGTAGATCAGTTGATGGATGAAGGTGTGGCTCAGTTATTTACTTTAGAGATGAACAATCGAAAAGTTATCGGTACCGTTGGCGCACTGCAATATGAAGTGATCCAATACCGTTTAGAGCACGAATACGGCGCTAAATGCAGTTATGAAAACTTCCCGGTACACAAGGCTTGTTGGGTAAAACCGAACGACCCGAAAAGCGAAGAGTTTAAAGAATTCAAACGCATCAAACAAAAATTCTTGGCGCATGACAAATACGGACAATTGGTGTTTTTGGCCGATTCAGAATTTACCATTCAAATGACTCAAAGTAAATTTCCTAATGTAAAATTATTCTTCACTTCCGAATTTGATTGATAACCTGAATTTTATCTGATAAATTTTTTAAGTTTGAAAATGATTACTATATTTACCACCTGAAATAAAATGACTATGAAAGACTTTTCAAAAATATACTTATTAGCCTTTTTGATTTTTGCTGATGTAGCAGCTTTTGCCGGACCAGGAGACGACACAGGTGGAGGTGATTTAGGAGGAGGCGATCCGCCACCGGCACCGATAAATACTTATCTGATATTGATGATAGGTTTAGGGTTACTTTTGGCTTTTTATTCAATAAGAAAATACAAAAAACAAATCAACTAAGACAGTCATATAAAGAGTTCCTTTTTAAGGAACTTTTTTTATACCAAGAATAAAAAAACCCATCCTTTCGGATGGGTTTTTTAATGCTATTGATTTAAGATTATCTTTTCACCAATCTTAAGGTTTTAACATTCTCCTCTTGAGTTACAACTACATTGTAAACTCCTGATGGATAACGCTCTCCTAAAGATACTACCGGCATATCAGCTGCATTTACCTCACGGGTCTCAATCAATTTACCAATCATATCATAAACCTTGA
>Ga0208243_1000051_pt1 | contig 139381 bp, 124 predicted proteins | sample Subbio2Aug_QV12A_FD_184826 | JGI IMG/M metagenome (GOLD analysis project Ga0208243, IMG submission 184826) | Serpentinite rock and fluid subsurface biosphere microbial communities from McLaughlin Reserve, California, USA - CR12Aug_QV12A (SPAdes) | ecosystem: Environmental > Terrestrial > Deep... | reverse complement strand
TGGATCACCTCCTTTTATAAAGGAAACCAATTACCTTTCGTTAGGATTGTTGTCACGCTACGTTGTATATTGTAAAAGTTAAGCTAAGAAATTAAAGCTTTCACCATCTTCACTTTGAAACCTCGCTTACTCTTGCGGGGTTTTTTTATGCCTAAACAAGGTTTTGTATTTCGTTAAAGCCTGCGGCTGTCTGTGGGTTGAGAGAGTTTCGGGGGAAGACTGTCGTAGATTCATAAAAACCAAGGGATTTTTCGGTTAGTTTTTGGTTTTTTGTATGGAATAAAGCTATAAATGAATTTGGTTTAGAATGTCTGATAAAGATTGGTTTTGAATCAGTTATTTTCTTTAAATAACTAGCTGATGGTAAATTGATAAGAAATATATTGATTACTCATAATCAAATTAAATTGGTTCCAATCATTTTTTAATTTTCTTTTGGTAATAAATTGACTAAAATTTGTTAAATTATCTGGGGAAATTTTATGGAAAAGCCAATCTTAATCCTTAGTATCGTATTTTTTTTAAATATATTCTCTAATTGTAAATACCGACTGGGTTGTAATGCAGGAGACGATGGAAGTATATGTGGTATTGAAAATGAATACATAAAAAGTCTCGTAAATTCGGCTAATACAAATACAAAATCCCCAGCAAATACACTTCCACCTATATCTTCTTATTCTTTTTCTGGAGACTGGAACTGTAGTGTCAATTGCCAAGATGTTTTTGAAGTTGATGTATTAGAGAATGGGAATTATAGTTTTAATGTTTCCAGTGTGACAAATTCCTCTGTTTTACGATGGTCATTCATGGCACCTGCCATTCCATTAAATGGTACGAATCTTTTTAATAGCCTTACGAATGATACTATGTGTTACGGCCAAGATATAGGTGACAATAGATCTTATTCGACTTCTGCATTGGGAAAATACCAACTTACAATTGGTAGAGATTACGGAGCTAGCGCTGGAACCCAAGGAACATATAATCTCTCAATAACAATCTCACCATCCAGTCCTTCCTTTACAGTCGTACAAACCCAAAATGATACAGCATCAAGCCATACGACTACAAGTTGCCCTTAGTAAATAAATGTAGCTTTATGGTTTTTTGATTCGCAAATTACTGAACCGTTAAAGTTCCTAATTGAGAAGTTGAAAAGGTTAGACCTGAATATCCTCCGTATCCATCTAAATCACAATAGGTCTCTCGTGCAACTCCTGTTATCTTTACCCTGCCAACATATTTATAGGTTCCGGGATTTGAAGGTGCTGTAATGAATGAATAATATTCATGGTTGTTTCCACAGCTTAAACAAGAGGAATTGTAGGATGTAGAAAAGAAAGTCCAGTTTTGAGGTTCCGTCATAGGGTTCGAATTATTGGGTCCGTATCCTACTTGCAATTGAACTCGAGAATCAGCTGCTTGTGGGAAGATATTCGTTACATTTGTATGATAAAATTGAATATAGATCGCATTGGAAGCATTGGCTGTTGTATTCCTTGTTAAAGTTAAAGTTGTAGGCCACTGAAGAATGCAACTTTCGACTAATGGCAGGTTGGATGGAGTTTGGTATGTTTCTGTACTTAAATCACTTTCTCCATAGGCAGCTGTCAATGTAATCTTAATGTAATAGGTTGAATCATTAGATAGACCTGTCAATACGATGGGAGAACTTGTACCTGATACGCTCGAATTTGATTTCGTTACTCCCGAAGTGGTACTGTAATATACTTTATATCCTGTTGCTCCCGATACAGTCGTAAAGTTAACACTTAATTGACTAGTTCCAACCCCAATCGAAGAAATGACAGGAGGACCAACATAAAAACTTTGAGAACTGACAGCACTACTGTTCTTTGCTAAATCTATTGCTCGATACTTTACTTGTATACTTCCATTGGAAAGGGCAAATGCGGAACTATAAACAGATCCATTTGTAACAGCACCATTGGAATCAAATGTAGGATCTGTGCCATTGAGAGTATAGATGATTTTATCGCAGCCTGTTCCACCAGTATCAGAACAACTGAGTTCAAGTTGTATCCCCGAATTAAAAGGACCTGAACCAGATGGTGAAGTAATACTTACGATTGGAGCAGTTGTATCCTTATTGGTCGTGCGTGTTGTAAATCCAAAACTACCGACCAAGTTTGAAACACAAATTCGGATCGTGTTGTCTCCTTCACTGAAGTGAGTATTGGCAATAGTGGAACTGATGTCTGTTGTTGCAAGAGCTGAACCTGTAACATTGGAATTTCCTGACCCATTGTTTAGAGCAGTACCTGTCGAACAACTGCTACCTCCGATTCGAATTTGGTAGGTTCCAGCTTTTGAGCTTTGCCAATTGAGACTAACACTATTAGTTCCATTGACTGCTGAAGTATAAGAGTTAACTGTGATGGTTGCTACTTGGGTGTCGACTGTGTAAGTCTGTGAATTGATAGAAGAAATGTTTCCAGCTTTGTCACGAGCAACAAACTTAGTATACGTTACGGAAGAATCTGACATATCGATACTTGAGTTATACAATGAACCATTCGTAATGTTTCCTGTTGATCCTTGGATAGCCGGATTTGCTGGTGCACTTCCTACTTGGGTTGTGTAAGCTATTTTATCACAACCTGATCCTCCCACATCAGTACAACTAGCCGTAACAGATGTAGCAGAACTATAATTCCCTGTACTTGGAGATGTAGAAACAATTGGTGCTGTGTCGTCTCTTTGCAGAGAAAAAGAAATAAACCCAACCAACGCATTGGATCCAGTCACACAGATTCTGTAGGATTTTGTCCCTTCACCAGAAAAATGAGTATAAGAGCGAACAAACGCTATGTCCTGATTGGCGGAAACTGACCCAGTTGTTAAGCTCGTTCCCGAACAAACACTACCTTCGTAGATTGCATATGAGCCAGAACGATTTGATTGCCATGTTACGGTAGAAGATTGAATGCCATTAGCAGATGAAGTTACAGCTAATGAAGTTTGACTCACTAATGTTAAAGCAGGTACTGTAGTATCAATTGTATAGTTAATTTGTAAAGTAGATGACGAATTACCATTCAAGTCTCGACAGAAGGCTTTTAAAGTTCGACTCCCTTCAAAGGACAGACTAACAGTTTTGGATGGAGGAGAAAGAATAGTTCCAACTTTTGGTTGGAAGTTCGGTGTTGAACCATCTAAAGTGTAAACGATACTCCCAGCACCAAAATTGTCAGAACAAGTCAATGTAGTAGTTTGTGTGGTTGAATAAGTTCCTGATGACAATGAGCTAGTGAGGGTGGGTGGAGTTGTATCTCCAAGGATCTGTGCCACCAAAGTATCATTAGCCGTTCCATCTCCATCTGTATCAAAACCAATTAGATTCCCATTTGAATTTACGATTGCTACCACTGGATTTCCAGATCCACCAGGTCCTGATGTAAGAAAAGCGGGAGGATTTGGATTGATGTAATAATCTGCAATACCATCTCCATTTGTATCCACTGCATCCGGGATACTGTCTGCATTTGTATCGATGAGGACCAAGTTCGGGACACCGTTTCCCGTAAGATCTATACCATCGGATATCCCATTGCCGTCAGAATCGACTAGTGTTCCAGAGAATGTACCGTTACTTGATAGGTCGACGACTGTTCCAGGTTCAACATTGACTGGTGCGGAGGAACGACCTCCCAAGCCTAACAGAAGGCCCATGGCACTTGAGTTGGAACCATTGTTAGGTATCAAAATACAAAACTGAAATAAACAAATAAGAAGGAGGGAAAGGTAATTTAGGGTTTTCGTATAGATTCGCATGTTTTTTTTCCAGACAGGATTCTGTTTGGTTACACATAAGGAGACCTCGGCATTACCTTCTAGTCGAAATTCCCATCTAACGAAAAAAATTTCCAAAATACCGTTAAAAACGTTCTAGTTTTGCGAAAAAAACGTTAAAAACGGTGACCATGAGTCATTTAATTTCGTTTCTGTATACAGTTTGTTTAATCTTAGTTTATCTATATCAAATATTCTAATCTAAAGAGTATTTGAATGTAGTCGTATGAAAGATTCTACCAAAACTTTTCCGTTGCAATGTATCAAAGGAATCTTAAATGGAAGCAGACTTGATTTGTATTTTATTTTATATGCGGGTCCTTAGATTCGTTTCAATCATGAGACAAGTTAGATAAACTTTACTGAACCGAACATTCAAAAACTTAGCTATTGAAAATTCGATTCAGAGGTAATGAGAAGAAAATCTATGTCCAGTTATTTGTTGAGAAGTTCTTTTAAGTGGTCTTCGTACTCTAAAATATGTGGTTTGTATACTTTTACCTTTAATGGATCAGGGATACCTGCCTTTTGCAAATCAAATGTTCCATTTTCTTCTTTTCCCCACCATGCTCCAAAATGTTCGTAACGGTCTGAATATGTTTGGTTATCAACTAATTTCAACTTGTTGTCATACAATAAGAATTTTGTTTCAGTTTGGATACTATTCCAACAAGGGAATGTGCCAATTGATAAGATACAGAGATGAGCAGTGATGAGGGTACGACCTACATTTCCCATACTTTCGTCGAATGCGGGACCATGGATTGCAATTAAATAATAATCAACGTCTCTCTTTTTTAAGGCAAAGGTAGTTTTCTCATCAACTTTTTTGATTTCGATCATTTTTGAGATTTCTTGTAGACCCGAAATTTTCACTCTTTCTAAATAAGTCATCGCAACATCCTTTGATGCTTCCGGGGATACACTGGAATCGATTCCGGTGCTAGGTATCATATCTATTGGTTTCCCAATTGTCATAACAGAAACAGTTGGATGATTATAATCCAATGTAGCAGTTGTGGTACGAGTCCTTCCGGAAGTGATCGTTGAGTATTGATAAGGGAAAAAACCAACTAATGCAATTTTCAATTTAGAATTAAACTCAGTGGTTTTTTGAGAATAATCGCGAACAAGAACAATATTTTTACAAGATATAAATGTAAAAAAAACAATCAAACTAACGAAACTAACACGTAACATAAAAATCTCCCGCTATATTGGTTTCTATTTTCATAAGAAAGTCAATGTTTTTTTAACAAAGGATTGAAGTTTGAATTGTAGAATATTACAAAAATTGTATTTTTAAAAACTTCGATTTGCTAACAAAACCTAACAATCTGATTCCTATTTTGCTCGGAGTTCAAAGATTACCTTTTCCGAAGAATCGATTTCATAACGAGTGGAACCTGCCGTTGCATTGATGATACGTTTCGCAGGAATGTTCTTTTCTCGCAAGATTTGAAAAATGGCTAAGGAACGGTTGATTCCAAACTGCTCATGTAAAGGATCTTCCTCTTCTGTACCAGGGAATGGTGCTACAAAGTTGATGATCACAATTTCATATTCAGGGTATTCTATTGCAAAACTACGAGCAAGTGCATCTAATTTTGCTCGGCCTTCTATATGGATTCTTGTTGTTTTGGGCTCAAATAGTTCGCTTGCGAGAAATGAAAACGTTTTGATTCGCGGTGGTGCTTCTACGGTTTGTGTTTTATCGAGGTTTTGTGTTTCCGAAGTCACTTTCGATTCTTCATTGGAAGAACCAATTGAAAATTGTTTTCCAAAACCAAGGCTCACAAAATTTTCTTCAAAATTACCTCGGTTAGGGATTCTATTCACTTGGGCTTTATAATCCACTATGTAAGTATTTGCCTTTATTGCTTCGAAGAATAAGAAATAGGAGGATGCAAAATGAAATCGTAAACCTAGGCCGGAAAAAAAACGTTCCACTCTCCCACCTGATAGGCGTTCGTTTCCGATTCCTCCACCGAATCGGATATAAGGATCAAAAACAGAATTGGGAAAAAAATGGATTCCAAAATCCAAATTTCCAGTTGTGATCGAAGAAATTTTTTGGTCTTTTCGAATTAAAAACGAAAGTAATTCGGATGAAAACAAACTTTCATTATAAGATCTAGAAGGATTTTGGCTTTGTAATTGGCTTGCATTTAATAGAACAAGCGTAGGTTCTATTTGGCGTATATTTGATGCTTCAATCGACTGGTAAACACCCGTTAGTCCAATGGAAAGGTATTTGAAAAATGCATATTGGACTCCCACTTCTCCCAAATTACTATTTAATCGGACCTGGTCCGAGTTAAAGTCAGTGAGTAGATAATAGGAAAATATCTTTGCATCTGTACTGACTCCATCACGAAAAAAAAGATAGGATGGGAAATTATATGTTTCTACAAAACGTTCTAAACTTCCTGAAGACATTCCCAGACCATACGATCCAGAACCAAATAACATGAGATTGCCTTTCTGAAACCCTTCGGCAGATAAAAATTGGGGAATTAAAAATAAAAAAAGCCACTTACATTTCCACATGCGGTTATCCTTCAGAAATCCTTTACTTTTCTCAACTTATTTTTTTAAAGAGGAAAAAAATAGAACATAACAGCAGATACGTCATGAGAATGAATGGCAATCAATTCATTGATTTACAATTTGTTCTTTGCGAAAGGGATCGTAAGGGCGCGTTAGCGGTCGCTATGAGCGACCAAAGCCCTGGAGAGCCCGACCCCAAATGTTTGTGGAATGATGGTCTTTGTTTGTCATGATTTTTGGATAGGAATTCATTTTTGGGGGTTCGCCCAAAATTTTATCTCTCTCTATTGGAGAGATGGTTACAGGAATTTTTGTCCATAATAAGTTAACATATGTTACTTTTTTATTACCTCAACAGTGAATGTTTTTGATTGGATTTATCGGAAAAAATAATTATGGAATGAATAATTCTTTTCAATCTTCTCTTTCGATACTAAATTCGTTTTCAAATCAAAGGGGTAAAAATGGATCAAAATACATCTGACCACGTATCCTATCTCAAAATTCGCATTACTAAATTGAAAGAGAACCCGATTCTCAACCAAGAACAAATCAAGGCGTATGAGAAGGTGTTGGGCATCGCAAACACTTCTTCCAGTTATGAAGAGTATACCAATCAGTTGGGCACTGACTCAGATTTATTTTCCGTTGCCAAAAGTGAACAGATGGATCGTTACCGATCAATGAAACAATTATATGAAAAATTCGGCATGGAAGAGAATGCGCGTGTTTATGCAAAACGAGAAGAGGTGGCTCTTGGTTGTAAAAGTTATGCAGAACTCGCGACCAAACTTCCGCAGTCCTTATCGTTTGTCACAGAAAATGAAACAAATGAGAAAATCAATCAATCTGTTCTTGTATTGCAGTTACTCTTTCAGATCAACACAATTGCCAATGTTTCCCAACAAAAAGAAAAAGCAAAACAAACAAAAGAAGAATATTTAAAACTAAAGGAGTTAGACCCAGTTTTTAGTTTTGATTCTTATTTCCAGAATCCATATCAATTGTTAAATCCATTTACAAAATCACAAATGAATCGTTTGGTTCAAAAAATAGAATCATTATTAGGTGAGGATTTTTAATGGAACCAGCACTAAGAGATTTACTTGATTCATACCGAAGTGGACTTAAAAACTATTTTGATTCTTTGCCTGAAGATAACAAAGAAGTGCTGAATGCAAAAAAATTATTATCTGAAATGGAAACACTAGCTGAATCTAGCAAAGATTATTCCGCATTCATGGCCGATGCTCAAAATAAGAATTATTTCACTGAAATCATCGGCTTCTATTCTAAATTAGGAAATGAAGCTTACCAATTAAAACCTAAATCGAATCGGATTCCCTCTCCACAAGAGATTGCAAAAGGGTATCACTTGTCCTTTGAGTCTTTAGGAGAAGCAAAAAAAGATCCAAACGTTGCAAAGATTTATAATCGAATTTTCCAATTAGAAAACGAATCCACATCCGGACCAAATTTCATTCTCAGAATGGAAGAAGAAGATCTTTTTTTGGGGATGTCTAAATACCATCTGGTATATGTTATGCGGAATGGATTAGAAAAACTTCTGAATTCTGGAAATCCTGAAATTGTAACTGCAGAAAAATCTCTGGGCATTGTGTCGAGTCCTCAAATGGAACATTATTTCCAATCAATGCAAAACAAAATGAATGAGGCAAAGACGGTCATCGAGATGGAAATTTTATCCTTTCAAGAAGCAGAAAATTCCCGATTTTCGAATCTATGGGATTACTGTTTTCTTTTTGCAGTATTTCAATCCTTTTTATCTCCCTTGATTTCTTTTCGTATGACTGGATCTAAAGAACATAAAGACGATACCAAACAAGCATATGAATTTGTGTGTGAATTTTATGGAACAAATTGGAATGAGATCTTTGAAAATCCTCGGATATGGGATTATTTTGAACGAACCATTTTTGGAGGTGGTAAAGAAATATTTAAAGAACAAGGATTAACATCAGCGAAAGAATTACAGCACCATCTGAGAGGTTATTTAGAACAATGTGTACAAGATGTCGATCGAGATACTGATCCATCGAAACAAGTTGTTTTGTTTCGTGATTCTGAAATTGAATTGTCACACGTCTACGAATCATTGAAGAAAGCCTAGAATTATAAATATTTTTCTTGATTTAAACTCGAGCAAAAGTAAACTTTTCGATTGCTTATGAAAACCAGGAAACCTTATCTAATTCTAATTTTCTTATCTTTATCTGTTGTGTTTGCAGATACGATTCCAGATCCAGTGCCAACGGAACAAGCTGAGCGAGACTTACGATCAACATGGTCTAAAAAATACCCAGGTGAAACAATCATCTCTGTCACTTCCGCTGGAGACCCAGGAACACTAGAAAAAGTTGATAAAAAAGGAAAACTCATTGAACGAAAACTAAAAGTTCCTTTTCAAGTGGTTGCAGAGAAGTCTGGAACAAAGAGAGAATTTGAAGCAGGTGCCAATTATATCCAAAAAGGCAACCAGTGGAAATTTTCAGAAATTGGAATTGGTGATGTAAAGGCAGTTGCTTCAGAAAGTGAAAAATCACCTAAAAAACCTGTGGTGAAAGAACTTGTTGTGAAAGCTTTTTCTGAAAAATACTCCGACTATACTTGGTCGAATGTCCTCATTGATGATGGGACGTTTAACAAAGGTGCAAATGGTGGGTTTTACCGCTATGAAGGAGATATCAATCGGACTGATTCGGAAGGACAAACGATTCAATGTAAGGATATTGATTTTATGTTAGTAAAAGACAGTTCTGGAAACTGGGTCGTGGACATTACCTCCCAAGGGAAGTGTTATTAATTTAAGTCAAGTCTAACGTTTGAGGGTGAAATGATTGGATTGGTATAATATGCCAATACTTCTTTTCACTCAGTTAGGGAAACAAACAACTTCATATACGGAAATTGGTTTTGATTTTCCTTTCACAATGACTTTATCAATTTCTCGGATCACAAACCCATCCGATTCACTAAATTTTCCTTCAATTTGTTCGAAGGTAACTTCCGAAATCAAAATTGAACATTGGTAGTGTTTGGTTAATCCTTCAATCCTTGATGCTAAGTTTACATTGTCACCAATAACAGTATAATCTAACCTTCGATCGGAACCAATATTTCCAACAATGACTTCACCTGTGTGAATTCCGATTCCCACCTGGATTTGATCTTCAGTTAAATTCTTTTTTTGATTGAATTGATGTATCTCTCGAATCATTTCCACAGCCGTTTTGACGGCGCGGAGTGCATCGTCATCTCGTTTAAAAGGTGCACCAAAAATCGTCATGATGGCGTCTCCAATAAACTTATCGATGGTTCCATTGAATCGAAATATAATGTCTGTCATACGAGATAGATAGTCATTTAAGAATAGAACCACTTCTTCGGCCGACCTTTGTTCAGAATATTTTGTAAAGGATCGTATATCAGAAAAAAGGATTGTTACCTCTTTCATTTCCCCGCCTGGTTCTAATTGTGCATTGTTTTTATAAAACTCACTGACTAATTGAGAGGGAAGGTATCTTTCCATCATTTGTTTTGCGTTCGCTTCTTTAACCATTTCAATGTTGGAAACTGTTGTCACATACCCAATCGCAAGTATCATTCCCAGTCCAAATAACATGGGGATCAAATCAATTGGGTATCCTCCTCCTAACCCGATGGAGATCACAAACAAGAAAACAAATGATAAAAATGCTCCATAGATGGTTCCAATTTTGGAATGTCTAAGTAAGTTAAATTGGTAGATGAAAATGGCTCCAATCATTGCGATAAAATAAATAACACCATCACCTCTTTGGACCGTTGGATCAAAAAAAATCATTAACCCAACAATGGTATAATCCAAAGTGATGGTAAAAAATTTAAGATAAGGTTGAAAGGAAAAATGAGTTACGAAAAAAAGTACAAAACCTGCAAAAACCAAAAATGTTGTGTCTAACAAAAGTGTGATGATTGTGGGAGGAACAATTGTATAATTAATCACATGGAAGTAGGACAAATAATCCATGAGTGAAGCGAAGGAAAAAATGGCAAACCGAACTACAGCGACTGTTTTCTCATTTTTGATCTCTCTTGAGATTAAAATTTCATCGACTATCGTTTTTTTCATTCCACCCCTCCCACTCGAACCATGATTTAGTTTTCTTTTTTTGTGATCAATGAGGAATCAATGGATTGATTTAACTTACGTAGGTAAGGATTGGGATTTATTCGATCATTTTCTCTGGAACAAGCGGAATTGATATTCGGCAGATTACTTTTGTCTTTGGTTGGGATTTTGCATATAGATGATCGATAATATTTTTAATTTCAATTTTGCCTTCAAATCGTTTGATGATTGCTTCTACTTTTGTTAATCCTAGACCGAAATCTAGAGTTTTGTAGTCATCGTAAACATATTTTGTGAGTCGAAAAAATGGTTCAAATATAATGTTTTCGAATTCTAGAGGAATTCCTTCTGTCCTATCTGCATTCAAAATCGGAGAGTTATAAACAGAAATTACTATTGATCTTCCTTCAATATACATAACAATGTGGATGCTACTTTCCGGAATTGAAAATTTACATGCATTGGTTAAAATTTCTTTCAATGCCATGATGAAATAATTTTTATGAATTTTGATATTGTTATGATCAAATGATGTTTTTTTTTCACTTAAATACAGGTAATTTTTTTGGATGTCTAGGACGTTACTCATTTCATTTGTAACATTCTTTATTTCATTATATAAATTACTTAGAGAGATCGTCTCCAATTCAATCTTTCCGTTTAAGATTTCATCGATTTCAGAAAACGTATATAAAGCTTTTTCCGCCATCTCTGCATTTGTTTTGATGAGACTCATGATCTCGGTATCAATTTTATAAAAATCTCCTTCAATTTCTGCTGAATCAGAAACGATTTTTAATAAAGAGACAAGAGCTCCAAATCCTGTTCCTTGATTGAAACTAGTTTTTAAACTCTCAAATAAATTTTGATTTAAATTTTTGGATCTACCGGATCCTCCCATTTTTTCTTTCCATTTGATCCAATCCAAATGACTTTCAAGGCGCATTTCCCGTTCTCGCTTTGCAACCTTTTCTAGTTTTTTAATGTTGTGAATTTCAAAGGCACGCTGAAGTTTGAGAGAGAGTTCTTCTGCTTCAATGGGTTTTACAACATAATCGTAGATTCCTCTTCTCATGATATCAATGACAATTGATGTCTCGGAATGGTTTGTTAAGACGATGATGATCGGTTCAACCTCTTCTTCTTTTAGAAAATCGATGAGTTCTATTCCGTTTACATCTGGCATATCATAGTCTGTTATAACAATGGGAAAAGGGTTTTCTAAAAAGAGTTCTTTTGCTTTGCGTCCATCCTCAGCGAGTGTTACCTGATAACCGAGTGAAGTCAAAGACTCTTGGAGTAAGGTGGCGGAAATTAAATCATCTTCAGCGAGGAGAATTCGTTTTTCATTCATATCAATATAACTTTAAATCTTGATTTCAATTTTATATTTGGTTCCGTTAGTGTTTTCTATATGAACAATACCTTTTAATTGTTTCACTAACATGTTAATTAGGTTTAAACCAAAACTATTTGTAGATTGAAGTAAAATCGTTGGATCAATTGGAATTCCATCATCTTCATAATTGATGATTAATATCTGATTTTGAATTTTTGCATGAAAAGTGATTTTCCCTGATTGGCCTTCGTTGAAGGAATATTTCATGGAATTGGTTACAAGTTCGTTAACGATGATCCCAATGGAAGATAAAATTTTTGTACTAATCGCAACAGGTTCTACATTTATATCAGTCGTAATGTTCCCTTGGTGTGGAAAAATATTTAATATCTCTGTAATCAAAGTTGGAAAATAATCTTTAATGGAAATGATATCTGTGTTTTCCGATCGATATAATTTGTCATATAACAACATCATACTTCGAACTCGATTTGAAGCATCGAGTAAGATGGATTGATGTAATATATCGTCTTGGGAATTTGCTTCCATTTTTAATAAACTATAAATCGTATTCATATTGTTTTTGATACGATGGTGTACTTCGACTAAGATCAGTGCCTTTTCATTGAGTAGGGATTTGATTTTTTCATCCGCTTCTTTGATTTCTGTTATATCCGTTCTGATGGAGAGGTATTTTTCAATTTCACCGCGTGCATTTTTGATAGGTGCAATGGTTGTCGAAACCCAATAAAAACTTCCATCTTTTGCTCTATTTTTGATTTCACCATGCCAGGTGTTTCCTGATTTAATTGTATTGTATAAATTTTTAAAAAACTCAGGCGGATGGTATCCAGAATTGATGATACGATGGTTTTCGCCGATTAATTCATCCCTTGTATACTTACTAATTTCACAAAACTTTTTATTTACGTAAATAATATCAGCGTTTAGATCGGTGATGGCAACGATTGCATGTTGGTCGATTGCAAATTGCCTTTGTCCTAATTCAAAATAAGTTTCTTCTAGTTTTAAATCCAAGGTCCGTTTGAATGTGATGTCGTTTGCGGTACCTTGTACGCCAATAAAATCTCCAGATTCGTTATAGAGAGGCGTGGGATAAAAATTTAAATATTTTATCTCTCCTTCTTTGGACAAAAATACTGATTCGTAATTGTTTTTCGAAGATTCTCTACCTGACTTAAATGTTTCGAATACTTTCTGTTCGCGAATCGCAATATCTGCAGGTTGAAAATCGGAGAAAGGTCGATTTAACATTTCTTCCTTAGTGTGTCCTAGTAATTTTTCCCATGCAGGATTTAGGTACGAAAACTTTCCGTTTTGATCCGTACTCCAAACTAAACTTGCTGTATTTTCGACTAAATTGGAATATTTTTTTTCACTTTCCTTTAAGTGAATTTCCAATTCCTTTTGTTTGGTGATGTCTTGGCAAGTTCCTATGGAAATCTCAGGGTTTCCTTTTGAATCAAATAGGGAATAACAAGTTTCTCTTACCCACTTAATACGTCCATCTAACAGTATAAGTCGGTGTTCAATTTCATATTTTTGTTTATTGATTAGAGATTGAGAGTATGCGTGGTTCACTTTGTCTCGATCTTCTGGATGGATTACGGATAAAAATGTTTCGTAACTTGGTTGGAATTGGTTTGGATCCAATTCAAAGATTTCATAGATTTTTTTTGACCAGTCTAAAGATCCAGTGATTAGATTTAACTCCCATCTACCAACATGGGCAACATTGGAGATGTCTTCAAATTCCATTTTGTAGGAGATTTTATTTTCATTTGATGTCTCTAACGCAACTAACTGGATCCACTCTCCGTCTATGGAGAGATTTGCAAAGAGAGAAACTTGTTTTGTGAAATTTTGACGTACGATAATTTCCACCAGGCAAGAGTTTTTGTTTTTTCCCAATCCAATTGTATTGATGAAGGAATGGAAACTCTCTTTTGATGTTTCGGATAGAAGTGTCGTAAATGATTTTTGGTAAAGTTCGGTTTGAGATATCGCAAATAATTCCTGAGCTTCAGAATTGATAAAATTGATGATCCCTTGTTTTGAAATTTGGAAAATTGCAACTGGTAACGAATTGTAATATTCGATTGCCATCCCATTTTCTTTATTTTCTTGAAACATACTCTGATTCATACCAATGAAATTGATTACACTGAAGCGTTTAAAAATTAGTTACCAATTGATATAGATCATGGAAAAAAAACCAGCATATTTTTCTTTTGATCAATCGAATCCGGGGATATCAGAAATTATAGAAAAAAATTTCCCGTTCTGTGATCGAGATGAATTGATACGTTAATGTATTTGATTATTAAAAAATGCGCAATTCGTTGTACCTACTGGCACTTAGCTTCAATTGAATCGAAATTTGTGTCAGATCTGTATTAGAATGATTCTTATTCTTAACGGTGAAGTTGCCAACGAACGAACATTTGTCGGTCTTAGAAACTCATTTGCAAAAGTGTAGGTAATTGTACGTATAGATGATACTCATTTTTTATACAGACTTTAGTTCCATGAGCAAAGTCTGAAAAGTATTCCACATTCCTTTCGCATCATTGGATTGGTCAGGAGCGGTGCGATTGATAAAATCTACATGCATAAGTTCTTGGAAGGTATTCATTGCAGTTTTGGATCACTTCTAAATTGAACCTTCTGACGATTTCTTTGTTTTTTTCTAACTGAGCCATTGATTCTAATACCATTTGGTAGGTTCGACAAATTGAATATTCAATTATTTAAAATTCTTTCGGTTCCACTTTTGGGACAAACTGTACTATCAATTCCAATTCAAACATCTTGAAAAAAATCATGATAAGAAGTGGAGATTCCCGTGTTCTCTCCTCTTTTCTGAACATACCTTTCCTGTGAATACCAGAGCTAACGGTTCAGAATCTTCTCCAAACTTCTTTTTTTTTTTCGAAATTGTCCAGATTTAGCATCCTCGATTGCTATAGACAAAGGAGGGCACGAAAAAATGTTCAAAACCTTACAATCCAAGTGGAAAGGGAAACGAGGTAGGTATCGGATAGGAATCTTCTTCCTTCTGTCTTTTTTTTTGATTTTCATCCTTCTTTTGATTTTTGGAATTTGGTCAGCAAGTAACCAAATTCTTTTCCCAAAATGGAAGGGAATCACCAAGGATTTGGGTGATTGCAATCGGGAAGTGGAAAGAGTATGGGGAAAAAAATGTGGAAACATTCGCCTAACAAAAGAGTACTTTTTTAGCGAAATATCAGTTCCATCTATCAATGGTTATCAATTGCCAGGTTGGAAGGTAATACCGTCTGAGAATGAAAAAAACTTTGGAACCAAAAAATCGAAGGTAATCATTCTTGTCCATGGTGGCGGCTCAGACAGGAGGGAAGTCTCTCGGTACATCTCCTTTTATCTGAGTTTAGGAATGGATGTGATCAGTTTTGACTTATCTTGTCATGGGGAAGCACCTTGTCATTTCCCGGGATTGAGCTTTGGGAGTAGAGAATCAAGAGATGTTCTCTCCATTTTGGTTTATGTGAAAAAACAATACAAAGAGATTTACATGTTTGGATCTTCTGTGGGAGGTTCTTCCATACTGATCAATCTTCCCATCATAAGCGGAGTAAACGCGATCATAGTCGAGAACCCAATGATCAGTTTTGAACGATTGATTTCCGATTCGAAAGAAGCTAAAGAACTTCCGAATTTTATGATCGATCTGTTGGTAAACTTGGTATTGTTAAGAGGAAATTTTGATACAATGCTTAGTCCGGAAAATTCTATGAAGATTTCAAATGGTATTCCTATTCTTTTGATCCATAGCCTACAAGATCAAATCGTTTCCTATCATCAATCAGAATATTTGTCAGAACTTTATTTGGGACCAGTTGAATTATGGTTTCCCAGTTATGGAGAACATGGTCTTATTTGGAATTCCAATCCTGCTGAGTATGAAGATAAGATTAGGGAATTTATAGGGAGTTATCAAAACAAACGAGGTGAATGATGATGGAAGAATATTTAATTTTAATGCGATTGGATTTTTTGACAAAAGGTGAAAAACCTTCACCAGAACAATTAGAGATTTATATGAAACAATACCATGAGTGGGTAAACGAGATCATTTCAAAAAAGAAATTCATTTCTGGAATTGGACTTTCGGAAGAAGGAAAAGTAATTCGCTCCAAACAAATCGTAACGGATGGTCCATTTGTTGAAACGAAGGAATCGCTAGCTGGTTTTATCATCATCCATGCAGAAAACTGGGAGGATGCAGTGGGGATTGCGAAAAAATGCCCCATATTAGGAGGTGAAGGGAACAGTGTGGAAGTCCGGATGGTAAAAGGGACACATCAGAATTAAATTCAAAATGTTCAGATGGTAATAGAGTCAATGGATATTTCCAATCGGATTGCTGGTTTGTACAAGACGGAAGCTTCCAAAATGATTTCCGTTCTATGCAAATATTATGGAATTCAGTTTTTGGACAATGCGGAAGAAATCGTAAATGATACTTTTTTAACAGCAAGTGAAGATTGGGTCAAAAAAGGAATACCAAACAATCCAATCCCTTGGTTGTATTCCGTTGCGAAAAACAAAGCTAACAATCGATACAAACGAGATAAGATCCACCACCAGAAGGTCATCGATCATTATTTGCAAGAAACTGTCTCATCCGAAATGGATTTCGATATTGTGATGGAAGAGGTGATTGACAGTCAACTGATGATGATGTTTGTACTTTCCCATCCTTCCATCCCAATGGAATCACAAATAGGTTTAGCACTTCGGATTTTATGTGGATTTACCATTGATGAGATAGCAAAAACATTCTTAACCAACAAAGAAACCATTTCAAAACGACTTTACCGTGCAAAAGAAGTCCTAAGGGAAAATGGTATCAGCTTAGAATATCCGACTTCAGATGAGTTTCAAAATCGTCTCCAATCCGTTTTGAGAACATTGTATCTCATTTTTAATAAAGGGTATTCAATGGAAGGATTAGAAACAGAGATTCGAAGGTCATTATGTTTGGAGTCAATCCATCTCTGTAGCCTTCTTTTAGAAACTAAAATTTCCATTCATTCAGATGTTTATGCTCTGCTCTCTCTATTTTGTTTTCAATACTCCCGTTTTGATTCTAGATTTAGTTCTGAAGGAGAAATGATACTTTATGAGGACCAAAACCGAGATTTTTGGAATTTGGAATTCATTCAAAAAGGAAAATACTTTTATCACTTGATGAGTCAAAACCCAATGTTTTCAAAATTCCATTTGGAAGCGAATATTGCTTTTTGGCATAGTTTTCCAGAAGGTACGGATGGGAAATGGCAAAGTATCTGTGAATTGTATTCGGCACTTCTTTTGCTGGAATCCTCTTCTTTGATACATCTCAATCGAATTTACGCAATCTACAAAGCCTATGGAAACGAAGAAGCGTTAAGAGAATTGGGAATGTTGGATTTTCCAAAGAGTTATTATTATTTTTCTTTGTTAGGTGAATTGTATTCAAAATTGGATCCTATGAAATCAAAAGAATATTATACACAAGCTATATCTTACGTAACCTCTCCCCATGAAATTAATTCCATTCAGAATCGAATGAAAAAACTATTGTAATGATTTCTGAATCACAAATTTCTTTTAAGTCGTAAGTTTTTTCTGGTATTATTTCGTCGAAACTATTGGTTAGATTAGGATAAGAGCTAATTCTGACTTTTGCTGGAATTGAAATTTGAATACTAAATTCCAATTTAATGGGATTACGTTTCGAAGGAATGATTGATTAATTGTATGACTACAATGAGGCAAAAACAAATTCGATTTATTGGATACCTAAGTGGTATTTTTATCACGTTAGCAATTATCAATTCACTTGCTATGTTATTGTTTTTTGGGAAAACATTTTTTTCCTTTTTTGGCTTCTTTGTTGCTCTCTTGTTTTATATTACCTATACATTGAACAAAAAAGGATTCCATTTCCTTTCCAAAAATTTAATTTTATTACTATTTAATTTTGCGATTATAAATATATCGAGTACGCAAGGGAAAGGTTCTGGTTCGATTCTTTTGTATTTCCCACTTTTGAGTTTATATTTTTTGGTATTTGAAACGGTCCAGTGGAGATGGATTGTTTATTGGACTTTGGTCTCGTTGCTTTCTTATTTTTATCTGGAATCATCTGAATATTCCATTCTTAAGTTTGGTGATATGGCTAAGATTGATCTGAATACACTTTTTCAATTTAATCTTTTTTTGAGTTTTCTTGGTGAATTTTTAATCATGCTCATGTTTATACGTGTGAATCATGAATTAGAAAACTCTTATGTGGTAAAAGCAGAAGAATTAAACGATTCATTGAGGGAATTAAGTGTTGCTAAGGAAAAAGCAGAGAAGGCTGCGCAATCTAGGTCTATGTTTTTATCTTCCATGAGTCATGAGATTCGTACTCCGATTAATTCAATCATAGGATTTACAAATATTATATTGGATGATGATCCGAAAGAGGAACATAAGGATTTTTTATCTATGATTCAGTTTTCTTCTAAAAATCTATTAGTTATCATCAATGATATTTTGGATTTTAATAAGATGGAGGCGGGTAAGGTTGAACTTGAATTCATTCCCTTTGATTTTCAATCTTTAATCCATAAAATCTATCATTCTATGAAGGTTAAAGCGGATGAGAAAAATCTTGAATTCAAACTGGAAATAGATGAAGGTATCAGTAAATTTTTAATTGGTGATCCGAATCGCTTAACGCAAATTTTAATCAATTTGATTTCGAACGCTATAAAATTTACATTAGATGGTGAAATCGGTTTAGTCGTCAAACTTGAAGAAGGTTCAAATGATAAAGTAATAGTAAGATTTATTGTAAGAGATACTGGCATCGGTATCCCAGAAAAGAATCAAAAAATCATATTCGATCATTTTTCCCAAGCTGATTCTTCCACTTCAAGAAAATTTGGTGGTACAGGTTTAGGATTATCAATTGTGAAAAAGCTTTTTGAACTCTATGGTTCTAACATTACATTGGAGTCGAAAGAAGGTGAAGGAAGTGAATTTTCATTTCTTTTGGAATTTGCAAAATCAGAATTGATTCCAGAAGAGAAACGTTTTGTGATTCAAAAAAAATCTTCAAATCAAAGAAAGAATAAAACTATCCTTGTTGTAGACGATAATGAACTCAATTTAAAAGTAGCGTTTCAATTTATCAGAAAATGTGGATTTGAATGCCTATTGGCGAGTAATGGTAAAGAAGCTTTACAGATTGTTAGTAAAGAGAAAATCTCTTTGGTCTTAATGGATCTGCAAATGCCTGATTGGGATGGATTTGTTACTACTGAAAAAATTCGTGCTAGTGGAATCTTCACTCCTATCATAGCTCTAACTGCTGATGTTTCGATTGATGTTAGCAATCATGTGAAACGTTCAGGTTTTTTAGATATAATTCATAAGCCATTTCTACCAGAAGATCTAGTAAACAAAATTGAACTTTATGCAGAGTAAGCCATTTAAGGATTGGAAGTTCCAATCCTCATTTTGGTCTCTTAGTCTCCAGAAAATTTTTGTGCTTCTTCACATTCTGGTATGGAAACTTTTCCTTTTGCACCTTTGAATGTATCACATGTCAATTGATCAAATGCTAAGATACACTTTTCAAAGGCTTGTACTTGTTCTTCAGTTACTTCCTTTTTCTCTTCGATTCTTTTTTTCTCAGCTTCTTTCATTTTTTGGTCAAAGAACGTGATACAGTTTTCTTCCGACTGCATAAAAGGTGGGATCATATTCCGATAAGCAGGAGGGATTTTTGCAAATTCATCCTTCGTACACTCAATCGTTTTGGAACACATTGTCTTTTGGAATTTTGGAACTAATTCTTTTAGTTTTGCTTCTGGTGATTGTGAAAGTTTGTTACAAGCCAGTAGTGACAAAAGAGTGAGAAGAGTCAGATTTGTTTTTGAAAGAAATTTCATAGAGACTTCCAGTTGATAAAATTTGACCAAATTTATCATTTTCCAAATGATTCGAAAAGGAAAATTTATAAATTTGGTTTTCTCAATGGAAATATATTTACTTGTTTTTTTGTTTATCGATCAGATATCGTAAAGCACCCGTAGACCATAATGCCCAAAGGATTAGGACAGGTTGGAAAAATAGACGGATCAGTCTTTTCTCATCGGTATCGAGACCAAAGGCACTGATCCCATTTGTATATTGGGAAATATTCCCTGGGAAGATTAAAACGAAAAAGATTGCAAGTAGGATCCCCACTTTAATCCTCTCTTTCGCCCAAAAAAGTAAAGACAGTCCAAATGTGATTTCCACCACTCCTGAAGACAATACAACAAAATCCATAAACATTGGATCTTGGGGTAACCAGCGCGGAACCTGGGCTAAAAATTCTTGCCGTTGGAAGGTAAGGTGGCCTACACCAGCAAGTGTCATAAAAAGTCCTAGTACAGTTCGTAAGATATTTTGTAATAGATTTGTTTGCATCATTTTCCTCGGTGATTTAGACGTAAATTCGATGTTAAATGAATTTGATTTTATTAAAAATAGTTACCTTAAGAATTGGATGGAAAGTAAAGTTACATCGTCTTCAAAGAGTTCAGAGTTTTGATGGGAAATCGCTGATTGTAACAAAGATTTGAGTGAATTGTCGCGTTTCCAAAGAGATTCATCCTTTAACCATTCAACAAATCCCTTTTCTCGGAACATCGAATTGTCTTTTGAACGGACGTCAAAAATACCATCTGAGAATAAAAAGAGTTTATCTCCCACTTCATATGGTAGTTCGAAATTGGTTCCCTCCCATTCAGGAAGAATGGAAAGAGGTTTCCCTTTTCCTAAGAGAGCAGTGATTTGATTTTGATTGCCGAAATAAATGTCTTCGTGACCTGCTTTCGACCAAATGAATTTTTTTTCATGGGGATCAATGACAACGGCAACTGCAGTGATGAATAATCCTGCCGTATTTCCATATAGATTTGAGTTCAGTTGGGTCAAACATTCGGCAGGATTTTCTTTGTTGTTACTGGGAAGTTGTAAGCTAAAGTGTAATAAGGTGGAGATCATTCCTGCAGAGAAACCATGCCCTGATACATCTGCTAATAGAACAAAAGTTTTCCCATTTTCCAATGTTTGGATGCAATAATAATCACCTGCAATTCCATCACTTGGTAAAAATTCTAATTTAACATCGATTTGATTTTTATTAAAATTTGGTTCAGGCAATAGTCTTTTTTGGATTTTGATTCCACGCGCTAATTCATTTTGTAAATAAAATTCTTTTTGTTTCAATCGTAATGCATTTCGAATCACACTCAATAATTCAGATTCTAAAAAAGGTTTTGAAAGGTATAAGTCAGCACCTTCACTGTGTAATTCCTTTCTTGAGGTTACATCCGCTTTGGCTGTTAACAAGATGACAGGTAAGGAATGGAATAGTTCTTTTTTTCTAATTTCTTTGATCAAATCAAGACCACTGAGTTTTGGCATCATCAGGTCGGTGATGACTAAGTCTGGATTCTCAGAGTAAATCGTTCTTAAACCTTCTTCTCCATCTTTTGCAACGAGGACATGGTAACCAGCCCTCGTGAGAATTGATCCTAAGTAAGATCGAAGGTCTGGGTTGTCTTCTACAACTAGAAGTTTAACAAAATGTTTGTAAGGTGGTTTTTCTAGATCTACAATAAGTGTTTTTGCCTCTTCAGGAATGTATTCATGTTGGAAAAGGTGTGATTGTTTTTCTTTCCAACTTGAGATATCTGTTGTCTTTACATTCTTTAAAATGGGTAAGGAAAAATAAAAATGAGAACCTTTTCCTATTTCACTTTCAACTCCAACTTTACCTCCATGTAATTCCACTAACTCTTTCACAAGTGCTAAACCAAGACCTGTACCTTCTTGTTCTCTTGTGAGGGAAGCTTCGCTGATTCCAAAACGAGAAAATAGGCGTTTCATTTGATTTTCATTCATTCCAATTCCAGTGTCGTAGACTGAGACAATCACCTCCCCATCCTTTTCCTTAGTTTGTAATTTGATGTTACCACCTGATTCAGTAAATTTGATGGCATTGGATAAATAATTGAAAATACATTTATCCAATTGTTCTGGATCAGCAGCAACAATGGGATCATTCTCTTCTAAAACGAGTTCAAATTGAATGTTTTTTCTTTTGACGTAGGCATTAAAATTTTCTGATACCAACGATAAAAATTCACCTAGAAGGATGGGTGATGTTTTGATTTCCATTTTGCCTGATGTAATTTTTTGAAGGTCAAGTAGTTGGTTTACGAGTCGAGTTAATCTTCTACCTTGGTTGGCTATGATTTTGACCTCCTGTGGATTTAATCCTTCCTCACGAGTTAATGCGGATTCAGAAGGCCCTGAAATTAACGTGAGAGGTGTTCTCAATTCATGTGAGATGTTTTGGAAAAAAGCAGTTTGTGCTTTATTTTCTCTCTCTAACGAGTCTTCGGCGATATTGGCAGCTAACGTAAAATAATATGCAAATCCTGCATGGAATAAAGTGGAAAAGACAATATTGGATACATTGATGAGTGTGAGAAAATTTGTACTCCATACATAAATGGGAGGATAATTCATCGAATAATAATAAGTAGATGCGAATAAGAGGCACCCAATCACAATGCTTCCAAATTTAAGAAAATTTTTTCCAGGAGGCAAAAGGAAAATTCCTGTTGCAAATAACATCATGTAGTATTGGTATCCTGCCCCCCATCCAAAAAAATAAGTCGCTGTTAGTGCATGTAAAAACACTTCAGAAAAACATAAATACAAGGAAGTAAATAGATATTTTTTTCGATTGATCCAAATTGTAAATGCAAACCAGAATACACTTCCAATGTTGAAGATTGCCATCTCATAAGCACCGACGAACCAGAAAAAAAAGACAAATGTAAAATGGATAAGACCTGCTAAAACATAAATTGAGTTAGTCGCGACGTAGTATCGTTGGTACCGCAATTCGACTCCCACTGGTGCTTGGAATAATGAGCGAACAAAGGTTAAAATCTGGATCATGTTGGAAAAAATGAATCAGATTGAGTGCGGAAAGTCAAGAATTCCATCTGATCGTTTAAGAGAAATGAGAGAATGAAAGGATTTGATTCATAGAACATCAGAAGATTCGGTTCATAGAAATCATGTTGTGTTTAAGAACCAAAACAGGGAACTAGTCAGCTGTCTTCATTGGTTGGATCCAAGAATTTAAGTGAGTTCCGAAATTTAGGTTTTGTATCTTAAAAAAGACAAGGAACCATTTCAGAGGATTTGTAGTGAACGGGAAAAGCCATTCACAAATCCAAACTTGCGGGGAATAGGATCTTGTAGAAACTGCATGCGAATCTGTACGAAAGATTTCGATCCAATTATTTTTTGCTCAAAGTATAAATTGTACTCGTTGCCAAACCATGGAATTTTTAGTCGTAGTATAGGATATGCAAACGAGACTCAAAATATACTTCCTCCTTAGTTTTTTAGCGTTCGGGATATTATGTTCCCTTGGCACTTTTTTATCACTGCATCTGATGCAGAATTTTGAGGATCAATTGTTAATCCAAATTGGATTTACGCTTGTTATCATTACACCTGTTAGTTTTGGTATAGGGATTGTTTTTGGAAATTGGATTACTTCCATCTTTATGAAACTGGAATCTGCTTTTAAGGAAGTTGGTTTGGGGAATTTAGGAATCCAAATTCAGTATCATAAAAATGATATTTTTAAAGATTTTTATCATAGTTTTCATCGTATGATTTTGGCACAAAGTGAGCTGATCCAACACATTAAAACTTCTGCATCTACTCTTTCGAATGAATCAGTTGAGATGAAAAAAATCACGAGTGAGTTTGCATTAAATTTACAATCTCAGTCGGCTGCAACAGAAGAGGTTTCAGCTTCCATTGAGGAAATTTCTGGTGTGGCAACATCCATTTCCAATATTGCAAATGAAAACAAAGATAGTATGTCGGATCTGAAAGAGAAAGTTGAATCATTGTCTACAGCCATTGATGAAACAGCAGACACAGTAAATGAAACTTTGACTTCTATCCAAGTCATCATCGAAAAAGCAGAATCGGGAAAAACATCATTAAAGCTTATGAATGATGCAATGGAAAATTTAACATCCAGTTCTACTGAAATTTCTCGTACAGTAGATATCATCAATAAAATTAGTGAACAAGTGAATATGTTGGCATTAAATGCTTCCATAGAAGCAGCAAGAGCAGGAGATGCGGGAAGGGGATTTGCTGTTGTTGCTGATGAAGTCTCTAAATTAGCTGAAAGAACAGCAAGTGCAGTAAAGAGTATCGATCTTCTCATTAAAAAAAATCAAAAGGATGTTGAGTTAGGTAGGGAAAGGATAGAATCTACTACTTCCGAAATCCAATCCATCATTGGTACCATTGATGTCATTTCAAGTCATATAGAAGAAGTAAAGAATGCAATTATATCGCAAAAGAATGTTGAAGGTAAACTTTTTAATTTAGCTCAATTTGTTAAAGAAAGATCAGATGAAATTAAAAATGCTGTCAATGAACATAAAACGGCAACAAACGAAGTAATGGTTTCTGTATCTTCCATCAGTGAGATTTCATTTAAAAATTCCGAACAAAGTGAATTTTTGGCAGATAACCTCAATCAATTCGGCAATGCCACAGAGAAATTGATTTCCATGGTGAATCTTTTCAAAACCAATGCCACTGTTTCCCATCAGAATGATTTTTTTAGGGATTCAAAAACTCATAAGATTGAATATTCATCTGAAATTGGCGACATTTACTATGTTCCTAATCATCATTTAATCGAAGTTGTGTGGAAACCAGATTACAGTGATGAAGGATACAAATCCATTCTCTTAAAAGCTTTGGAAATCATTGATAAATGGAAAATTTCAAAGTGGTTGGCCGATACAAGGCAAATCGGTTTGGTTTCAAAATCGGGACAAGATTGGGTTAACCTTGAATGGTTTCCAAAAGCAAGTAATTCAACACTTCGTAAAATGGCTGTTGTCTTACCAGAATCAGCACTATCTGCCATTTCCATTGAAGATACCACATTAAAAACTGGACTAGTGGAAATGAAGTCGGTTCCCAATATGGAAGCAGCTTGGAAATGGTTGGTATAGAATAAAAGAGTAAAGAATCTGTGGATGGGAAGCGATCACAATTGACTTTCCATTCGTCTACATACTATGGATTCATTTACAATTTTGAATCAGATACAACTCATATCATGTGCGATGATGGTCGCTGTCATCTGGATCATTCAAATCCTTCATTACCCAACTTTTTTTTATATAAACGAATCAGATTTTTCTAAATTCCATGAGTTTCATTCTTCTCGAATCACTTGGATTGTAGCTCCTTTGATGTTCCTTGAACTTGTGAGTGCAAGTTTCCTTTGGTATTTAGAAATGAATTCGATTTTTTACCGGCTTAATTTGGTTCTCGCAATTTTTGTATGGTTTGTTACTTTTTTTGTGAGTGTCCCCATTCATAATCAATTGTTAAAGGGAAAAGATTTGAATCAAATCAAACGATTGGTTTTTACAAATTGGATTCGCACAGGGGTTTGGACCTTTCGATTCGGATTGTGCTTTTTTTTATCTCAAGTTTGATTTTACAATTTTTAGGATCGTGTGGAAATTGAGTCAAAAGAGGTTTCCTTCTGATGAAACAAATCCAAACGGTCCTACGATTTTTTCCGTTCTTTTTTTTAATTTTGTTTTATACTCACTGTCATGTGAGTTCACATACATACAAAAACTATCCAATCATTACCTCTAATCAAACATTCACACTTCCCATCAATCCAAAGACATATGTCGATTTCCAAACCATCAAAGCAGCCGATTGGGAAGTGCCACTTGCGGGTTTATTGGATTTAGAGGATCCAAAATCCAAACTCGCCAATCTAAAGGACAGACTAGAACCAATATCAATTTATTTTTATTTGATCAAACACCCAAAAGAGGGGACCTTTATGATCGATTCCGGGATCGGGGAAAGTTTTACAAAAGGAAAAGACCAAGTTCCAGTCAGTTCCCTTGTTGCCTCTCAAATGAATTTTGATAAATTAAAGATCTATGAAACTACAAAAAGTTATTTAGAAAAAAATAAAATCCAATTGAAGGGAGTCTTTTTTACACACTTACACCTTGATCATGTGATGGGTGCTAGTGAGTTAGACCGAAACATTCCATTTTATGTTGGACCAGGTGAGATGGACCATTCACAATTCATCAATGCTTTTGTACAAGGGTCTACCAATCGTTTGTTAGGTGAAAATCCAAATTTATTACAACTTGATTTTGGTGATGTCAATTCTAGCACTTTTGTTTTTGATTTTTTCGGTGATCAAAGTTTTTTTATCATCTCTGTTCCAGGGCATACACGAGGAAGTTTAGCATTCTTTATCCCTTCCAAGGATGGTGGTCACTTGGTTTTAGGTGACACTTGTCACACACGTTTTGGTTGGTTAGAAAATGTAATTCCTGGAACCTTTACGACTGACCCAAAATTGAATCGTCTGAGTTTGGATACTTTGAAGGGTATTGCAACGTATCAAAAAACCAAATACATTTACCCAGGCCACCAAGAGAGGATCATTTCCAAAGAATCAAAATAAACGATTGATTCTTTTTAAAAACAATCAATACTCTACGCTTCTATTGCCCGAGGTGATTTGATGAACCAAAAAAGAAATCTATTTTTGCTAATTTGTCTTTTCTTTTCGTCATTGTTTGCTGTTGACCAGGTGACTTGGAACCAAGCAGACAAGTTTTTGAAAAAACAAGATTACCTCTCTGCATTCAAACTATCGGAAGGGATTATCCAAGCGGATCCAAAAGATAGTTTTGGTTGGTGGCTTCGATTGGCTTCTTCATCTCAATTGGCGAGTAAAAAAGGGAAATGGCCAGATGAATGTGTGAAGAGTGCAAACCAACATATTATACTCGTTCCTGAAGAAGAACCATCTAGTTTGACAACAGCAATCTGGTGTCTCAATCATGATGCTCGTTATTCTGAAATGGTATACCTCATCCCTAAGGTCATTCCGAAAGCAAGAGAAAAAATTGGGGATGACAACTATGGGTCTCTAATCAATGTTTTAACGATCGCATATTTAAAGTTAAATGAAAGAGAGAAGGCCAGGGAATTTTTATACTCTGGTCTTTCTTTGTTATCTGGAAAAGATGCAGCAATGAACACTGGTTATAATGTCGGTGAACTTTTTATCGATTCAGAAATCACAATGGACGAAAGGGAAAAGTGGCATGAATTATTTCAGAATAATCTGTTCAAAGATAAATTGTCTAACCCACTCGTTCCTGCAATCGCTTGGAATACTTCCTTACTCACTGATGAATATGTAAAAAAAGGGAAATACAATTACGCATTTGATACCATATCTTTGTTATACCCAGATATGGATGCACACGTAACCTCATATTGGAATTTTTTACGAGACCAACTTCTCATCAAATACAAGGCGTTACAGTTTAGAACAAAAAAGTTAAAAGAAGAACCTCGTCGGAATCTAAAAATGATATTTTTGGTTGTCCCTCGCACACGATTCAAAGATCCATTACCTAATCAATTAAGTTCCTTTGGAAATATGGATGCAGATTTATCGGAAAAGGATTTTTCCGATTTATTGTTAAGTTTTATTTACTTTCGAGACTCCTTTGAAGAGGTATCTAAGGGAATCCATTGGGATTATGAAGTGATCCGTACCAATTCAGAAATCACTTCCACAAATTTTAGAGATGAATCCTTTCGTTTTGTGATGCAACCTTCGCTCGAATCCATCCAACCAGCATTATCAAAGGATATACTCGACCAGATCAAATCAAGTGATGGAGTGATTGTCGTTTGGCCAGGTGTCAAACAACCAAATCGAGTACTCATAACCAATGGAGGTGGGACTGAATGGAATTATGGCACTGATGCAGATCCAGAAGTGAGACTGACCATCCTTTCGGATTCCAATAAAAGTATCGCAAGTGGAAATCATGCCAACCATCCCATTTTCATTTACCATGAATTATTCCATGTTTTGGAATGGGCATACCACAAATCCAATTTCCCTAAAAAAGACCATCCATACCAAAGGAAAAAAGAGTGGCCTCGCGATTACCAAGGAAATACAGAGTGGGACTTTTACTCGGAAACATTTAACAAACGTATGATGGTAGAAGACCAAATGGATCGATTGTATTGGATAGGAAGAAAAGAAGGGTTTTACGGAATCAAAGTCAAAGAAGAAAAAAAATAACACAAACGGTTAACTTTTTTTCCGCCTTTCCTTTCAATCAATATGTAAAGTTAGATGGTTCCATCTAACTTTGCTTCTTTTAGAATGGAATGGATATGGTGGTTTAATAATTTTTGGAATTCCGGATTTTCGAGGAAAAAAGGCCAAAGGGGTAAAAATATCCATCCATTGTACACTTTAAATTTTGATCCTCAATTTGGCAAAAATCAAAAATCGGCAGAAATTCAATTTCTGAAATCCATTTTGGAAATGCAAAAATCTGGGTTTTGGTATGAAAAGGCAAAAGAAAAATTAAATACCCTCATAAGATAAGTTTACAAAACGTTTTTTTAGATACAAAATGTCTAACTTAGACAGCTGTGTTTGGAGAAACTTCTTTGCCAACAATCCTCATATCCTTATCAATCGTAGTGGTATTTTCTATTTCTTTTTTCCAATGTAAGGCATTTGGAAAAGACCCAGAAGGTTCCCATAAAGAATTGATTCAAAAATCAACCCATTACGATCATTCACGCGAACAGTTCGTAAACCGAAGACCAGATGTACTGGAAAAAATGAGAGAAGGTCAAAACTTCTTTTCTCTTTTCGTTAAGTTTATGTTTGGTGGTGACAAATACCAGAAACCTTCCGTAAAATTACCGGAAGAAAAACCAAACTTTCAGGAATTTTTAAAACCTGACGAAAGTATCAAATTTATTTGGTTTGGGCATTCTACATTCCTTGTGAACATTGAAGGAACCATTTTACTCTTTGATCCTGTTTTTTCAGGGTCAGCAGCTCCCTTTGCTTTTATGGTCAAACGATTCCAAGATGCTGTTGTGAAATTAGAAGAATTGCCAAAAATCGATTATATTATTATCTCACATGACCATTACGATCATTTGGATATGGAAACTATCGATTTTTTTAAAGCCAAAGATACTCGTTTTCTCACTCCGCTGGGTGTGACTTCGCATCTAAAAGAATGGGGGATTCCTGAAGATCGGCTCACAGAACTCGATTGGTGGGAAAAGTTTACCATTGGAAAAATTCAAATTGTTTGTACACCTGCTCAACATTTTTCAGGACGGAGGGGCATGAATGGGAACCAAACTCTTTGGTCTTCTTGGACAGTGATAGGTGAAAAGGAACGATTTTATTTTAGTGGGGATTCCGGTTACGATATCCATTTCAAACAAATTGGTGATACATATGGTCCCTTTGATTTAACTTTCATCGAAAATGGACAATACAATCCTATGTGGGAAGCGGTTCATGTTTTGCCAGAACAAACCGCAAAAGCTCATTTGGATTTAAAAGGCAAACGATTGGTGCCTGTCCATTGGGGAATGTTTAATTTATCCCTTCATAGTTGGTATGAACCAGCTGAAAACATTGAAAGAGAATCAAAAAAGTATAACATTGATTTGATGACTCCAAAATTTGGACAGTTGGTAAAACTAAAGGAACCAAATCTATTGGAACGTTGGTGGAAAAAATACATAGAAACCGATTGAGTTTCTTTGTCCAACAATCCAAAAGAGAGTAGGATTGTTGGATTTCTTTCTCAATTAAAAAATGTTAGTTGTAAGGGAAACTGGATTCAATCACTAATTTGATTCAACATAATGTTTGAAATTATTTAAGATCGATTGCCATCCATCTTTTTGCATCTCCACTGGATTTTCATTCTCTGCATCAAAAACAACAATCACTTCCGTATTGGGAGATTTGTCTAAAAATTGCACCTTAACCTTTCGACCGTCAGGCATTGTGTAAGACAATGATTGAAATTCTTTCACTTCATCGAATATTGCTTCAAAATCGAATCCAAAACTTCCATCTTTTGCTTCCATTCTTGCAAAATACTTTCCACCTGCAACTAAATCCACTTTTGCAGCGGGACAATGCCAAGAGGGATCTGCAAAATTCCAAGATGTGATGTGAGATGGGTTTGTATAGTATTCCCAAACTTTTTTTCGTTCGGAAGTGATGAGCGCGTTAATCGTAATTTCTGTAGGCATAAGGGAAAATGGATTCAGTTTGTAACCCTTGAGTCAATGATATTTTCCCATCTTTTTTAAAACCATTTCATAGAAAGATTTACCCCAATCCATTACAAGGTGGTACAACAAATGGGAAAAAAAATCTATAACTATCGTTATGCAAAAATTCTTGTGATGACTTCATTCGTTCTCGTTTTGTTTGGTTGTTCCGACAATTCGAATTCAAATTTTTCAAATTGGATGGAGGGAATCCTTCTTACGGTCAAAGTGCCACAAGTCGAAACATCGAATGAACCAAATGAGCCAACATTAGGGAATGAATTTGAGATCCACTCCTTCACTCCAAACGTACTTTTGGAAAATTCTAACTTTGTGATCACAGGTAAGAATCTCCTCTTGTTATCTCCGAAAACATTGTTGGGAGAAGTTGGTGATAAGTATGTTTCCTTTATAAGCACGACTGATCAAGAAATTAAAGGGCAAGTGAAAGTATGTCCGAGTCCCATGATCGAAGTTCAAATTGTCAGTCCATCGAACGGAAAAGAAAAACGCCTTTTGCCATGTCTAGGTTCCTTTTATTATTCATTCCGTTCTTACTTTTTGGAAACCAACCAGGCGATTTCAAATTTTGAACCAAGGGCTTTGAATCCTTCCTTACAAGGATTAGTGAATTTAGGTGAGATTGTGTTTGGAATTGAACCCCAACTTCCGAGTAGCATTTTTTTCGATTCCAATACAGGTATAGTTACGGGAATCCCAACAACTTCTTCCAATCAAATGTTTCAATCTTTTCAAGTGACTGCTTCTTTAAAATCGAATCCAGAACTTAAAATCCATTCCGAGTTCAAACTCATTGTCCTAACGAGTGAAGAAAAAAATAACCGAACTTGTCGTGAGATCACAGCTACCTCAACTTGTAACGGACCATCACCTCATGTTTGTTCCAATAGTAGTAAATGTTTTATGAGTAAACTAGCTTGTATCTCAGATATTGAGTGTGGCCTTTAAAAAAAGGAAAACCTCTATTTACAAATCGAAACCAATCCGAAAAGATGTGAAAGTCAGGTGGTCACCATTGAAATATTCACATCTATTTTTTGTTAGTTTTTTAACTCTTGTTTTCCCTCTCCTTGCCATTGATGAAAGTAGAGAACCAAATGTTCAATATACACTCCAAATCAATGGAAAGGATTATGATCTCATCGCTGATGTTCCTAAAAAAATAAACGGAAATTTCCAAAACTTGAATCTATTGTTAAAAGCAGGTAAATGGAAAGAGTTCGCTTATGGTGGAATTCAGTTTTCCTATTTAGCTTCCTTTACTTGGGAAGCTGATATCCAATCCGATAGTGATAAAAGTTGGGTTTTGTCTGGTAATGATTTTAAAATCATGTATTTTGTTTTGTCTGAAGCGATTACAATCGAAGATTATACAAATGCTTTTGCAGATCGAATGGGAAAAGAGAATACCCAAATCTTTGATGTAGAAGATCGTTTTGGAAATGCTACATACACTGGTAAAAAATTATTTGTAAAGATTTCTGGTGTGGACCTTGTTTATGAAATTTATCTTATCCCTACAAAGGAAGGCACAAGGATCTTAACATTACAGGATGCACCCGAAAGTACGGACAAGTCAAGCCCGGAAAAAATCCAAATGATGGAACAAATTCGAAAACAGTTTACCATTCTCAAATAATAAAGAACCAACTTCGTATTTTTTTACCTATTTGTTTCGACAAGTAGGTAAAGTATGCGTAAGTTTTGTTTTTTCCATTTCTGTATGGTGTTGTTTGTTTTCCAATGTTCCTCACAAGAAGACAAAGGACTCATTCCTGGCACCAGAATCACTGGTGATCCACTCGGTGATGTTTTGGTATTTCTAGCATTATCGAATCCACCATGCCAATTTTTAACAAGTGAAAATGCTGGAGTAACATTTGTTTTACGAGAAGGGCAAACATCTATATGTAGTGCACAACTTGTGAATGGTTCACTTCAGGTAGAAAAATCGGGAAAATACCAGGTCCAATCATTTGCGGGTAAACAGACTTTATCTTCTTCCAGATGTAATTCCCTTTCTTTTGATTTCCATGTAAAATTGAGAGAGGGAAGTACCGATTTATTTTCCTCTCAGAATCCCACTCCAAGTGAAATCAGTCTCGAGATGGGAAAACAATACCAAATATTGGCTTCTGGGCTTGTAAATCCCGATTTGTACCAGTGCCAAGGACGTCCCGTTTCCTCATCGGTCACTGCTTACCGTATCCAATTCCAAAAACTTTAATTTGATTCGGTTTCCCCTCTTTCCAAATCCATAACTAAAAAATTGAGTTTCGAAAAACTGATTTAGGTAGTATCCGCAAATGCGGATAACTACCATCGCTTTCCCTCCGTTAGGAGGTTATACTTTCCATATGAGGTGGCTCTTCTTTCTTGTAATAGGTTTCCATTCTTGTACCAGTTTTGACCGTATGGTATTTTTAGGCATCGTGGATGATTCGATCAGAGAAAAGAGAAACGAATACATTCGCCGGCAAGTAACATTAGGCGCCAGTTCGGAATGTTTGGTCCTACCGAGTGGATCGATTCCTTTTTCTCGAATGGAACCTTGTCCGATTGGTGATTTCAGAAGTGTCGATTATGACCGAATGATCAAAGTAGAAGGTCGTATCCATGTATGGTATGTTCCAAGTTATGTATTGGAAGGACATTCCAATTTAGAGTTTTACCAAGACGTCACACTAGGACGAGGCCCATTTCATAACCGATCGTTAAAGGAGAATATCCTCCGACAATCCATGTCTCAAAGCCAATATCAAAATCGAAAGATTCCGACCTTACAATATTCGAAATGAAAGAGGGGTTCATACAAATGACTCAATATTGGATTCTGTTTTTCATCTTTGTTTTTTGTTTCGATTGTTCGGGGCGGCAGAAGAACCAGGAATATATCACTTTGGATGAACCTGCTATCCCCATCAAATCAAATGGTGGAGGGTTTGCAAAGAAGTATGGTTATCAATCAGAATGTTTGGTTTTGATGGAAGGGCCTGTACCCAGTCGATTGGAACCTTGTGTGATTGGTGATGTTCGGTCTGCATCTATGATGTATAAAGAAACGGAAGTGACCGTTTCGGGTGAAACTGCTCAATTTGAATGGCAAATGACAGGCATGGTGTATTCACCATTTGTGAACGAAACCTATTACCAAAATGCGATTTTATACCGAGGTTCCTTTTTTCGAAAATCAGACATTCAATATGATAGACGATCTCCATATCCGACCATTGTTCCTTATTTGACAAGGCCTTCCTATCATTACCCAAGGCATGGGTATTACCGGTATGGTAGATAAGGATTTACGATTGACGTTACTCAATCATCCATCCAAACTTCTATTAGGAGATAGGTTCTTCTCGTTCTATCATTTCTCTCATGAAACATTTTTTCTTTATTCTTCTCGGTTTTAGTTCACTTTCCTATCCCCTGGTCTCAAAAGAGTCAAAAACTCTTTCGATTGGATTTGGTTCTTGTTTGCACCAAGAAAAAGAAAGTCCTATTTTAAAAATCATCCAATCAGAAAAAATGAATTATTTCATCATGTTAGGTGATAACATTTATGCGGACCAATTGTTTGCAAATGATAAAATTCCTGCTTATGAAAAACAATTCAAACGACCAGAATGGAAGTTGATCCAAAAAGACACCAAACTACTGTTTACTTGGGATGACCATGATTACGGGATCAATGATAGTGGTGGCGAATATGTAGACAAAGTAAATTCCAGAAATATATTTTTAAAATACATCTCACCTATGATGCCAAAACAAATTTCATTTGGCACAGAAAATAAAGAAGGAATCTTCTACTCCTATTGGATTCCATTTCAGAGAAAAAAAATCCATATCATCATTCCCGATACTCGTTACTTTCGTTCTCCTTTAGAAAAGAGTTTTTATTCTTATTTGACTGGGAAAAGCCAATACAGTCCTTCTTCCGATACAACTCGGACCATTTTGGGACAAGAGCAGTGGGAATGGCTTACAAAAGAACTGGCAAAACCATCCGACTTACTCATTTTTGTTTCTAGCATCCAAGTTTTACCAACAGAACAACCATTTGAAAAATGGAATAATTTTCCACATGAAAGAGAAAGGTTATTACTCGCTCTACAAAATGCGAATACTAAAGGATTGTTACTTGTATCTGGAGATAGGCATATTGCCGAAATCCATGAATATAAAATCCCGGACAAATCTTCTTTGATTGAAATTACATCTAGTTCACTCAATTTGCCCCTTCCATTTTTACCTTTAGAATATGATTCCGAATTGAAGATTGGGAATGCATACAAAAATGAAAATTATGGATTCATTCAAATCTCTTTGAAAGATGGTTTGTTACGCTGGTCGACATCCATCAAAGATTTAAATGGAAATTCTGTTTTAGAGGTTCATTCCAATATGCCAGCGAACCAGTTAGAAAAAAAATAGAGAATGGAGTCATCATTTTGAAACCGAAAGATAAAATTTTAGAAAGTTCATTTGCTTTGTTCCGTGAGAAAGGATTCCAAGCTACAGGCATTGCAGAAATATTAGAAAAGGCTGGTGCTTATAAAAAAACTCTATATGATCATTTTCGATCAAAGGATGACATTGGATTTGAATACTTAAACTATTTGTCCGAACAACAAAGGATAGTGATGTTAAAAGTGTTAGGGAAAGCAAACGACCTTTCTGACTTCATTGATAAATGGGTGAATTTCATTGTTCGTAACCAAAGGAATACCTCCAGAAAAGATTGTCCGATTGCATTGTTTTCAGGTGAAATTTCCCACCTGAACCAATTTGATTCGTATCGGAATCGCGCCATACAACATGTGTTAGAAACTGTAGAAATTTGTATCCTGAAGTTCGAGCCGAGTTTACGTCCCGATCTTGTAAAATCCTTGAGTTATGAACTATATATGAGTTATTTAGGTGGATTACGTTTGTATGCACTTACCAAAGATCGTAAGGTAATTGAAAGGATGAAATCACAAATGATCCATTCTGCACAAAGGTTAATCAAAGTTTAGTTATTTATGACCAACTTCCACTCGCACCACCACCACCTGACCTTCCTCCTCCGCCAGAGTAGGAGCTACTAGAGGAACGGTAACTGGAACCTGATCCAGAACTTGAGGTAGAACCAGAACCAGAACTTGTAAAAAAGTCCCGAGTATAGGTACTGACTGTCTTTGACCAACCGAGTTTTCGAAAGATAAAAATGAAGATCGAAGTGAAAATGGCTGAACCGATCATGGATAACAGTGCATATAGGTTAGGTGAGTCTGGTAAAATGTATAACTTCATTCGTATGATGACTCCGATCACATAAAATAGTCCATAAAAGAAGATCATTCCTTCACCCGAAGCCAAACCAACCCATAAGAAAAAAATCATCAACATGAAGAACAATTGAAATAGAAAATGTGGTTCCTTAATGATTACTTTTGAAGTGGAAGTCGCGGTTGATGTGTTCGATGAATTTTCGTAATTAAAATCCTTTTGGTAACGAAGTGAATTGAGATAATGATCAATTCCTTCCGCACTTCGAATGCAGATCCAATCAATGTCTGCTACCTTTAGTTCGGATTGTATCGCATTTGTAATCGATTCTTCCAATTTTGGATTTTCAATCGAGTAATGAGATGATCCATTGATTGACTCAATCATAGAATTTTGATCGGTATAAACCAAGAATTTTTTATGATTTAAAGAAAAGAGTAAGGTGATCCCAGGTGACTTTCCAAAAGCCAATTGGTGGTATTTTTTCCCTTCTTCCGTTAAATCACTTTTTGTATCTAAGAAAAGAATTTGAATTCCAATTTTGTATTCTGTTTCTAACTTTCGAATGGTTTCACCTGCCCTGTCATAAGAGAATCGTTCTAATGAATCAAAAGGATCGTAGATTCCTGTGCCTTTTTCGATTTCGATTTTTTTCTCATGACGGATATGATCTAATAGTTCTAAAAATGCGCGGTATGTATAATTTGTAAAATCTCCTGTTCTTTTTTCATGGTATCGATTGTGAAAGATACTCCTGATTTTGTTTTGGCTAAGAGACCAGTAAAAATCTGGGCTTGTTACGATTGTGCCTTTATATTCATTTTTAGGTGAAGTTACAAAAATGACAGAACTTACATTTGGAGAAGATTTTTGTCGTTGTAAGAGTAGGTGATTGGCTGCTCCTTCTAAAGCAAATTGGGATTCTAATGGAAGTACACAAAATTTAAAATCAATCAATCGAATCGATTTTGTTTCCTTCAAGAGGTAAGGAATTGTATCCGAATGTAATTCTGAATTGGTATCACTAAATGGTTTTGGGCAAGATTCATTCGTTAACTTCGGTGATTGAATCCTGAGTTGTTCTAAAATGGCAGTGACACCAGAGATCATCGCCATAGAAGGATTTCCCGCTTTCATATTGGGTATGATGATTTCATCAATGATACGTTTTGCGATTAAATCAGTAAGGATTGATTCGAGACCATAACCAACTTCAATTCTTACCTTTTTATCATTGGGAGCAAGTAACAACAATATCCCATTGTCTTTCTCTTTTTGCCCGAGTTTCCATTGTTCAAAAACAGCAACTGCTTCTTTTTCAATTGTACTATCTTTCAAACTTTCTGTTATATATACCACAACTTGATTGGAAGTTATTTTTTCTTCTTCTAACAAGATGGTTTCTAGTTTTGATTTGATTTCCAATGGCAAATATCCGCTTGGATCAACCACTGGTCCCGTAAGTACTGGATAAGAACCGAAGGGTACCTTACATGAAAAAATACTAACTAACGTTAACGTTAAAAAAAGTCTTTTCATCGTATCAAAACTTATTTTTCTTTTGGAACTTCTTGGATAAATAACCAGATGAAACCATCTTTTACTTTGCCAAGTCCCAGGTATAACCAATAGAAAGGATATCCAACGGGTCCTGGTTGGTATTCTTTTTGTACGACTGGTTCCCATTTTTGTCGAACGTGGACTGTCACTGTCGAAAGTTGGACTGCTTGGGATAGATATTTTAATTTTCCTTCCCAACGTTCTATGGATTCAGATACTTTATTCAGTTCAGCTTCTACTTTTAAAGTTTCTTCCAAAGTTTTTGCCGTTTTTAAAATTTCTAATAACCGAGTCCGCATTTTTTGAGCATTTTCTAAACGGATCTCTGTATCTAAATAATCTTCTGTAACATCTTTAGCAGAAACATCTTCTGAATAGTTATGAGATTCTTTTTTTAAATTGCCGAGAAAGTTTTTTAGATTTTCCTGTGGGATTTTTAATTGAATGGTTCCTTGGGAACTATATTGGAGTGCATAACCTCCAAACGTTTCTGCCAATTTGATGATTTCTAATACTTTTGGTTCAATCTCCTTTGATTGTAAATTCACTACAACTGTATAGATCATCATTCTTTTTGGGGATTTGTTTTCTTGTGGTTTACCCTCCGATTTTGGAGATGAGGAAACACCAGATGAAACTTTTGATTCTTCGTATTCATCTCCTGAATTACGCGAAGCATATTCTCGTTCGCTGCGACTGGTACTAGAGCATTGGATGTGTAAAAGAAATAGGGAGAGAAGGATGGAAAAAGAAAAAAGGGAAATCGAGTTTGGTTTCATGGTTTGGTTGGATACTGAATCTATTCGAACCAGTATCCAACTTCAAACCTTTTTTAAGCACCGATTTGTGATTCTAAAAAGCGACCATACCCTCGTTCTTTTCCTAGTCCGGAGACGGGTTTCCCCCCATCCACGGCTAGTTTTCCATTAATGAAAACTTTTTTGATGGTATCATCATTACGACGAACCCATCGTTTAAAATCTTCCATAAACGGCATAGGTGCTTCAACATCCTTGGCCAATGACTCATCCAATTTGTTTGGATCAATTAGTACGAGGTCAGCTCGTTTTCCTTCTTTGATATAACCTGCATCAATTCCAAACCAATCACCAATTTCACCTGTCAGTCTGTGAACAGCACGTTCTATACTCATAAATGGTTTGTTTTCCAATTCGGCATCTCGTACTAGTTTTAACATTCGAAGCGGGAAGTTGTAATGTGCCATACCTCTCAGGTGTGCTCCTGCATCTGAAAATCCGATGAGAATATCTGGATAAGAAACTATTTTTTGAAGTGGTTCCTTTCTATGGTTTGCCATAACAGTATACCACCTAACTTTGTTTCCATGTTCTGCCACTAAATCCAAAAATGCTGTCACAGAATGGACACCTCTTTCTTTCGCTACATCATCGATTGATTTACCAATAAGGGATTTGTCCGGTGCATCTACGATTTTTGTTTCTCTAAAGTTTCTGTGAAACACTCGAGGTAAAAACCAATTTGTCCATTGTCTTTTGAACCAAGATCGATAATTTGGATCCTTCATTAGTGTTTTTCTTTCCAATTCATCTTCAATGTGGTTTGCTTTTGCACCAGCTGCAAACTCTTCAAATACAACCACATCCATTCCATCTGCATATAGATCAAATGGTTCAGGAAGAGCTTGGAATCGAAAGTCCGATCGGAAAAGTTTATTTGTAATCCTTCCAATCACTCCTAATAATTTATACAAACCGGGATCAAATTTTACATCCATAAGAGAGATGATGGTAGTTTTTAATGGTTTTCTAAAAATACCAAATGCTTCCTTTAAAAACATCAAAACATTGATTTTAGTGGATACGTTTGGAACACCTTGGAATATTTTTCCACGTTTTCTTAGAGTTTTATTTAAAAACTCATACTCACTCCAGTTGGCAAAGGTTGAAGGAAGAGGTCTTGAGCGAAACCGGGAACCGTCCATTTTATCCCAAACAAGTGTATTGATCGATAAACCCATAAAACCAGCATCCAATGCTTCTTCTAAGTGTTGGTTCATTTTCTCTAACTCTTGTTTGGTTGGTTTTTCTCCTTTTGTTAAAGATCTCTCTAATCCCATTACATGAGCACGGATTGCTGAGTGACCTGCAAAGGAAGTCACATTGGGCCCTAATGGAAGATCGTTTAAATGTTTTTTGTATTCAATGGCGGAGTTCCAATTTTTTTTACTCTCTAATATCGATAATACATTTTTTCTAGGGATTGCTTCGACACGGCTAAACATATCAGCAAGATCAGTCGGATCACCAACTGCCAAACTCAAAGAACAACTTCCAAGAGAGATCGTTGTAATTCCATGTCTCACTGATTCAGAAAGATCGGGAGCCATTTCAATTTCAGCATCATAATGAGTATGAAAATCGATAAAACCTGGAGTGAGCCATTGGCCTTTTGCATCAATGACTGTTTCTCCTGGTTTTGCACTCAATTCAGTTTTAGAAATCGTCTCCACAATTCCGTCTTTGATCCGCACATCTCCAATAAACGATGGGTTTGTGCTTCCATCAAAAATACGTGCTTGTTTGATAAGAGTTTCTGCCATGATACCTCCAGAAAAACCATTCGAAATTATGGCAGATTGACAAAGATTTGTCAACGATTCCTGATGAATTGCCTCAAGTTTCTCTGGACAAAACCCTTTACTGTTCACTGATAGGTGAGAATCGATCGGCTGAGTTCCACTAACTCTGTTTCGGTGATTTCTCGATTGTTCTCTTTGGAAGAAATTGACTTTGCAACTGAGAACAAATGGTGAATTTCTTCTTTTGAAACTTCGATCCCTTTTTGGCGTAACAAAAATTCGATGGCTTTATGACCAGACTGGTTGGTGAACGAAATTGTTTCTTTGTCAAATCTACCTACAAATTCTGGTGAAAAGGTTCTATAAGCACCTTTGGATTGGTTCATAGTTTTGGTGACTCCGTCTTGATGGATGCCTGATCGATGTGAAAAGATATCTTCACCGATGATGGGAGTTTTTTCTCCAATTGGAATTCCCGTTAATTCTGAAATTCGTTTTGCAGTTGGATAAATTCTATCAAACTGAATGTTCAAAGATTCACCATTTTGGTGTAAGGCAATCACTGTTTCATACAAATTGGTATTACCTGCTCTTTCACCAAGTCCATTCAATGCCACTTCAATTTGTTCTGCTCCGACATACACTGACTCAACCGATGTGGCAGTTGCCATACCCAAATCATTATGTGTATGAATGGAAATCATTGCTTTGTCTCCAATTGATTCCTTAATTTCCTTAACCATATTGACAAAAACCATCGGGCGATAACGTTCCACTGTATTTGGCAAGTTGATGATATTGGCACCAGCTTCAATCGCAGTCATGAATGCAAGTTTTGTGAATTCAAAGTTTTGGATGGCATCTCCAAAATGTTCCCCTGAAAACTGTATTTGGTGGTTTGGTCCAACAATCGAACGAGCAAAAGAAACAGAAGATTTGATTTTTTGAATCACTTCTTTTTCTGTAATCTTTAACACATGTTTAATGGAGAAGTCACTAACAGGATATACAATATGCATTCGAGGTGAGTCTGCCTGTTGGATGGCTTCCCACGTAACAGCGATTTCCTTTTCATTGGCTCTAGACAAAGCAGCAATTGGTTTGCCCTTTGGCGCTCGTTTAGACAAAACTTGACAGGTATAAAATTCGGATTCATTGGAAAAGGGAAATCCCACTTCTATGCCATCTACATTTAAACTGACAAGTAAGTCGAAAACTTCGATTTTTTCATTAAGTGTCCAAGGTCGTTTTAACGCTTGGTTTCCGTCCCGTAAGGTAACGTCTTGGATGTGAATGGTTTTTGGTTTCATGGTTCCTCCGTTTTCGCGATCTCACTACCGACCGGGGGAACAAATAAAAAAGCCCACTTCCCGGTTGGGAGTGGGCTTTGTCACATAGCACTCTCTCCCTCGAATTATAAAATTTCGAGGAGGAGGAGAAGCTGAATGTGTGCGAAAAATTTCATTGTTAACTTTTAGACGAACAGAGAACGGATTATCTGTCAACTTTTTTTAGCAATTTTCCTATCGAAACAAAACTAAGCAAAGAACCAAAACCAATGGGGACAAGAAGGGTAAAGGAAAGTTTCCAAACCAAACCCACACCTACAGTCGTGAGGATACTAGATAGGAATAAAAAAGAAAAGAGAGAACCAGAGATAGGAAGTTCCTTTTTCCCTTTGGCTAAAAAGAAAACAGCGATGGAGGGACCAAGTGTGTAAGAAAATATGGTGAGTCCCATTTCCAAAATTCCTTTTTCCCAAGTGTCAACAAGTGCATAGGGGATTAGGCTTGCGAAAAAAAGAAGGACACCGAAGAACAAAGACAAAATTCTCGGACTAAACCATTTGTCCATTTCCCAGTCCCTAGCCCAAGTGAGGGACAATGAATTGATAGTGGAACTGAGTGTGGACATCGCACTGGCAAGGATAGCAGCAACAAGGATCCCAAGGAAAGGAGATGGCACTTCCGTGATGATAAAATGACTAAACACTTTATCGGGTGGAATTGACTTCCCATTATAAAAAACAAACAAAAGAGATCCAATGCACAAAAAGAGTAAAAATTGAAAGAAAACAACGATACCACTTCCGATCAAAATCTTTTGACCAGAGAGTAAATTTTTTGTTGCTATCACTCTTTGGACAAGCATCAAATCAGTTCCGTGCGAACCAATGGAGATAAAAGCTCCTCCAATGATGGCAAACAGAATGAAATAACTATTATCTCCAGTTTGGTTATAGTCGAAGACAAACACTTTCCATTTACCCAGAGATTGTAATTGTTCGATTACATTTGAAAACTCTTTACTACCAAATTGTGAATATATCAATACAAGTGCAAATATCCCACCGATAATATAAATGATCCATTGTAAGACATCCGTAAAAACAATTGCCCTAAATCCACCAAACACAGAGTATATGATGGTAACAATGCTGAGGATTGTTAATGCTATAATTCCAAGTATCTCAGGTGATACAGAAAATCCCATTCGTTCCAATAGAAATGCGATCGGTAAGGAACTAACATACAATCGGATTCCATCACCGAGTAAACGTGAAATCGTAAAAACAAAAGAGATCGTTTTTTGAGGAGATTTCCCGAATCGATTGCCTACATATTCATAAACTGAAATGGTGTTTCCCGAGAAATAAGAAGGCAAAAGATATAATGCTACAATTGTCCTTCCAAAAATATAACCAATTGCTATTTCTAAAAAACGAAAATCTGTTTTGTAAGATAAGGAAGGAATACTTAAAAATGTTAAACTAGAAGTTTCGGTGGCCACTAGAGATAACATCAAAAACACCCAATGGATTTCTTTTTTTGCTAAATAAAAGTCCTCTTCTTTTTGTGTGTTCTTTGCAAAGTGAAAACCAAAATAGAACACGATAATAAAATAAATCAATATGACAAAAATGTCCCAAATCATAATTTTCCTTTTACAATGATTAAACCGTTAAACTCAAATTGGGATATTTCAAAAGAAGTCGAAGTAAATCTGATCTTGTGATGATGCCAATAGGTAAATTATCGTCATTTACGATTGGTAAACAACCAATTCTTTCTTCGAGTAAAACCTTCGTGACCTGTCTGATTTCTACTCCGGGTGTACCAACTAATACGCGTTTGATCATTGCATCCGAAACAGGCATTTCCCTTTCATAGGATTTCATTTTATCTAATAAATCCCTGTCAGAAACAAATCCAACGAGTTTTCCCGACTCATCTGTGATGGGAAGGTGTCGGATTCCTTTTTCCATCATAAAGTCGAGGCAGGATTGGGTGGATTCGTCCTGGTTTTTGGTCCAAACGGGATTTGTCATGATCTCGTGGAGGAAAAAGACAGGTTTTTCAGAGGGAAGTGAGGATTCTTTGTAAACATCCTCTGGGGTTCTGTGGAGAAAAGAGCCTGTGGGAGTTGTGCCAGGTTCTCCTTCCCCGATGGCTGGTGCGGAAGGTTTGCCTGATGGGTGGACCATAGGGACACGATTGGGTTGGATTTGCGGGGGATTGGGGGATATACGGCCGTCATGGATCCAAAAGAACATAATTATGCCCTACCTTTCTGAAAAGTTTGTCAAAAATAAGAAAAAACTTGCAAAAAACGAACAGTGATTTTTTATCCATCCTACATTTCCTGTAAAAAGAACGAACTGAAAAAGGCAAACCTATGAACCAAAACTACCAAATCCTTTACCAAGCATTGGAATCCGTCGCAAATACCTTCCCAACGAAAATTTCGTTCCGGAAACGGAAGTCGACCACTGAGTTTCCTGGGATCAGTTTTGGAGAATTGAAAGAGTTTGTCGACCACTTGACTTCGGGATTCATCGATCTTGGTGTTGAGGTAGGGGACCGAATCGGATTTTTTTGTGATGCATCTGTTAATTGGCTTAGGACCGATCTCTCCATTTTAACTGCAGGTGCGGTGGTCGTCCCAAGAGGAACAGATATCGTTCGTGAAGAAATTTTATACATCTTAAACCATTCAGAAGCAAAGTTTTTGGTAGTTCAAAAACCAAAAGATAAAAAGCGCATTGATGACCTGTTAGGTGAGCTTCCTCATTTGAAACAGATCTTTGTTTTGGAAAATGAACAAGGTGAACTCATTTCTGGACCCAATTCAATTTTATCATTGGCAGAAAAGGGAAAAGAAATTTGGAAAACAAATGGAAAACAAAACTTAGAGAATCGAATCAAACAAGTTGATCCAGATGCTTTAGCCACTTTAATTTATACTTCTGGGACCACAGGAAATCCTAAAGGTGTGATGTTGTCTCAAAAAGGATGGATCACTGCCATTCAAAATACAATTGCTCGTTTGGATATGAATTCAAATGACAATGCTGTAAGTTTATTGCCACCTTGGCATGCTTTTGAAAGAGCCATTGAATACGCAGGTATATTCCTTGGTTTAGATTTTTTAGTTTCCAATATGACAAGTTTGAAGGATGACCTTCGTGATTTTCGTCCTACGATTTTTCCATCCGTTCCAAGGATTTGGGAATCTGTTTATAATGGGATTATGGCGAAAGTTGCCAAAGAAGGTGGTTTTAAAGAAAAGTTATTTCATTTCTTTTTAAAAGTAGGTGCTACATGGGCACGATACTATGCAATGTTTATGGGTTTTGAGTTTGAAATTAAAAAACCAAACTTCATCGTTTCTTTATGCAAACGGAGTTATGCATTATTGATTTTAATTTTACTCTCCCCATTAAAGTTACTTAGCATAAAAATATTTTCTACCATTCATAAAGCATTGGGTGGAAGGATTCGAATTTGTATATCTGCTGGATCAGCCTTACCGAGTGTAGTGGATGGGTTTTTATCAGCCATTGGATTAAAAGTTTTAGAAGGATATGGAATGACAGAAACTTCTGCTGTAGTTTCCATTCGATCCAATACAAAACCAACAAAAGGAACTGTTGGAATACCAATTGATGGTTATTCTATTCGTTTAAAAGATGAGACAGGTAAAATCTTAACAAAAACAGGAGATAAGGGAACTCTTTGGATTAAATCCAAACAGATATTAAAAGGTTACTATAAAAGACCTGAACTCAATCAGGTTGTTTTTGATGCAGATGGTTTTTTTGACACTGGTGATTTGATGATGATTTCACATCGAAATGAACTTGTGTTTGCTGGTAGATCAAAGGATACCATCGCCCTTATTGGTGGTGAAAACGTTGAACCAATCCCAATCGAAGACAAACTCTTAACATCCTCTTATATAGATCAAGTGATGGTTGTTGGCCATGATAAGAAAACATTAGCTGCTTTGATTGTTCCAAATTTTGAAGCAGTTGAAGCAAAAATTCCAGGTTTATCAAAAGACAAAGCTGTTGAATGGAACACTAATCCTAAGGTTCGTGAACTATTTCGATCTGAGATTTCCAAAATTATCTCAAAAGATAATGGATTTAAGTCATTTGAAATGATTCCAGCTAACAATTTCTATGTGGTGCCACGGCCATTTGATCCAGATGTGGAAATGACAAGAACTCTTAAAATGAAGCGAAATATAATTTCGGAAGTATTTACAAAACAAATTGAAGGAATATACCAATGATTAATCCCAAACTAAATCCTTATCTGGGAGATGAGGAAAGAAGTTTTTACAACACAGTCTTTCAATTTTCAGAAGATAAAGTATACCCATCTTCTGAAGAAAGGGACGAAAAAGAAATTTGGTCTGATGAACTCTGGAAAGAGTTTTCGAAAGCAGGTTTAACTGGTCTTACGATACCAGCAGAATACGGTGGTGAAGGTGCAAGTTGTTTGTTATGTTCAATCGCAACTGATGCATTTGCTTCTGGTTCACTCGATGGAGGTATTGGTTTATCATGGGTTGCCCATTTAGTCATTGGTACGATGCCCATTGTATTCCAAGGAACTGAAGCCCAAAAAGCCAAATACCTCACGAAATTAGCAACTGGTGAATGGATGGCAGGATTTGCGCTCACAGAACCTGCTTCAGGTTCAGATGCTGCTTCCCTTCTGACAAAAGCAGAAGAAGTGGAAGGTGGTTGGAAACTAAATGGATCAAAAACATTTATCACAAATGGCCCTGTTGGTCAGGTGTTTATTGTCATGGCAAGAACTTCCGAAAAAGGAAGAGGGCCCATGGGAATCTCTGCCTTTATCGTAGAAAGTAACACACCTGGCTTTAAGGTGAGTAAGGTTCTAAAAAAATTAGGCCATCATACTTCCATGACTGCAGAACTGGTTTTTGAAGATATGATCATACCAAAAGAAAATCTTCTTGGACCATTAAACACTGGTTTTATGAGAATTGGTAAAGAAACCTTAGAATGGGAAAGGACTGTTTTTGTGGCAGGACTCAGTGGAGCAATGGAGTTTTGTTTTCGCAAAGGAATGCGATATGCCAACGAAAGAGTCCAATTTGGAAAATCGATCTCCAGTTTTTATGGAATGCGAGATATTCTAGTACGAAACTGGGTATACATCCAAGCAGCCAGAAGATTGATTTATTGGGTTGCAGAGAGAAAAGATAGGGGAATCCCTTCTCCGCTTGAAAGTAGTTTAGGTAAATTAATTTCATCAGAACTCGCAGAAGACGTAGCAAAAGACACCGTACAATTGTTTGGTGGATACGGTTACATGAAAGAGTATGCTGTCGAAAGATTTTACCGTGATGTTAAATTAGGTACAATCGGTGGTGGAACCAGTGAGATCCAAAGATCGATTATTTCTTCGTTATACCCTGGGAAGGAAAAATTCCAAAAAGAATTTAGTGCCATTGGAAATCCACAGAGTGTTACGGATTCCATTCAAAATTTATTATTTGATATCATTCTAAAAATGGATGGGGAACCAAACCGCAAAAAACAACAATCCATAGAATTTGCATTTGCTGATGTGTTATCGGTATTTGTGATCCTCTGTTTATCAGAAATTGACACTCATAAAACGATAGATTCTTATCCAAAAGAAGAAAAAATGATAGATCGGAAGTTACTTTCGTATTATCTTGTGGGTAAGTATTTAATGTCCATGAGCCGTCTCAATCAATTTGTACCAAAAGAACTCAATGAAATTTGGAATCTCTATCGAGAGTTAGCAAATTCAATCGAAGAAACGGTTCATACTAGGTTTTCTTCTCTCCAGGAGTTAGCCTAAATTGTGAAAGCAGCTGCCCGGATTGCAATTTTTTATTTGTTCTTCGGGTATCTGTGGATTTATTACTCTGATTATGCAATTTCCTTATTTTCTCTTACCGCAGACGATATAAGAGAAATTCAAAGTTTAAAAGGATGGGGATTTGTCACAATCTCCGCTTTCATCATCTATTTCCTGTTAGTTCGCGAGTTAAAATACCAAAAAAAAGTATTATCCGAGAAGTTTGAATCGGATCAGTTATTCCAAGTTATATTAGAACGTATTGAAGATGCAGTGATCGTTTTCAATTTGGATACTTGGAAAATTGATTTTTTGAGTGAACAAGTATGTAGGTTGTTTGATACTGAAACTAAAGAAATTTTAGCGAATCCACAAGTTTTGATTGATCGTGTTTATGAGGGAGATCGAACACGTATGTCTCATATCTGGATGAATCAATTAAGAGAAAATCATACGGGTTTATTGTATCGGATTCAAATGAAGGATGGAAAAATCAAATGGGCATTGGAGCACCGATTGTTCATCCCTTCAATTGATGGAAGTCCAAACAAAGCAGTCGCAGTTATTTCAGATATGACCAGTTATATGGAGAATCAAACTAAACTGGAACAATCTTTAAAAGAAAATGAAACTTTACTAACAGAAGTTCACCATCGAGTTAAAAATAATTTAGCTGTTATCATTTCTTTTTTACAATTGCAAGTATATTCATCTCCCCCAGAAACCGCAGATATCTTAGAACAAAGTATTGTTAGAATTAAAGCTATCGCACTTGTACATGAAAAATTATACAGCGGTAAAAACTTATCAGGGTTAAGTTCCGTCGATTATATCACAAGTCTTGTTGAAAATATAAAACTCATGTATATGCGTACAGATATTCTCATTGAACTGGATATCCAAAAGATGGAGTTTAACATCATTGATGCGATTCCTATGGGACTTATGATAACAGAGATGTTAACAAATAGTTTTCGACATGCATTTAAAATTCCAAAAGAAGATGCTCAAATTAAAATTGAATTTATTGTAAATGAAAATGGACAGTTTGAATTAAAATATCGTGATAATGGAAGTGGTTTTCCCATTGGGTTTGATTATCGAAAAGCAGAAACCATTGGATTGTCCGTCATCTTTTCATTGAGTAGCCAATTGAATGGTCGAGAGATTGAATGTTCTTCAAGTCCTGGCCAAGGTGTTTTTTATCATTTTTCATTTTCGCCTAAAAGAACAAATTCAAAATAAATAACATTGTTGTAGGTATTATGTACAATCAAGGAAAACGTTTTTCAGAAATCCAAATTGGAGAAAAAGCATCGTTTACAAAAACAATATCAGAAACAGATGTTTATCTTTTTGCCGGAATCAGTGGAGATTTTAATCCCTTACATGTGGATGAGGAATATGCGAAAACAACTAGTTTCGGAACAAGAATCGCACATGGGGGACTTGCTGCTTCATTACTTGCTCCTGTTTTGGGGATGAAGTTGCCTGGCCTTGGAACAGTTGCGTTAGAAACAACAACCAAGTTTCGAAAACCTGTTTATTTTGGAGATACGATTACTTGTTTGGTGGAAGTTGTTGAAAAAGTCGAAAGGATAAAAGCAGTTAAAATGAAAATTGTTTGGTCCAATCAGAAAGGGGAAGTGGTCAGTAAGGGAGAAACTTTGGTCATTCCTCCTGGTTGAGGAATTGGCCAACTAAACCAATTTCATCTTCAACGAATTCTCGAACTTCTTCCAGTTCATCTTCGTCCAAAATTTCTTCTAAGATTTCTTCTCCAGCTTCGTCTTGCCCAAGTCGCATAATAATGTATCCTGGTACTTCCGAATCTGGATCATCCATTTCTACATTCACAAATTGGTATTCTTGCTCTGTTGTGGGTATAAAAACGAGATAATCATTTCCGAGTAAGGAAAAGGAATAAAATACTTCCCATTGGTAACTATTTCCTTTTTCGTCCACCAAATCAACTTCTTCCGAGGTTCGGTTTGGTAAAAAATCATCTGCTTGGAATCCGATTTCTTTATTTTCCATTAGCTAAAGAATTCCTTCTCAAATGGTAGACTATGTTTTTTTTTGAAATTACATTCTTTACAAGCTGGAACTAAATTTGCTTTGACTGACTTCCCGCCTCGTATAAGAGGAATTAGATGGTCCATTGTTAAGTCTTCTACCTTGAATTTTTTTCCACAATAATGGCAAATTCCAGAGGCACGTTTGTTTTTCCACCATGCGGTTTCTTTTAAATCTTTTGCTTTTTTCCTTTCTCGACGGATTTCTTCATCGCTGATATCAGAAAAAAAAGGTTCCAGCGGTAGATCGGTCATACCTTAAAAAAATCTGTTATTTTCCATTCGTCAAGAAAAAGATGGAGGAATGGGACGACTCATATACCTCGATAATTTACGTTCTTTTGCCTTATTACTTGGGATTGTTTTTCATTCTGCGATTGTTTACGCATCTGATATCAAATATGGCATCCAAACAGAAGAACGAAGTGAGATATTGTCCTACTTTTGTTATTGGATCCATAGTTTTCGAATGCCAATGTTTTATATGATCTCTGGTTTTTTTTCCGCAATGGTCATTGAAAAAAAAGGTACATCATTTTATCTAGATGGAAGGTTGAAGAGAGTATTCATTCCTACCATTTTTGGATTGGTCTTTCTAGCTCCGATACAATACTTTTTAATGGAAAAATTAAATTCACCTAATTTGGGTTTGATGGAATTTTTGACTTCTTTTTTCACTAAGGATAAATTTCAACATTCTCATATTTGGTTTTTAGTCGATTTGTTTTTGTTTAGTATGATTTATGTTCTAATCCAAAAACCATTGCATCATTTTGCAAATTGGAAACCATTCCAACATTTATCTGGAAAAATATATTATCTAATTGGTTTTACTTTTCTTCTAGTTCTTTTGGCACACACACAATTTGGCAAAGGAGAATTTGTATATGGAATTTTTAAATTAACCTTTGTTTACCAATTTGCATTTTTTATTGTGGGAGTGTTTTGTTATTTTTGGAAGGAAATCCTTTTTGAAGTTTCCATGCCAAAATTGAAACCGTATGCAATATTAGTTTGGGCGATTGTAGTTTCTCTTTTACTCATGGAATTAGAAATATCCGATCCGCTATGGATTTATTTTTCTTATGCGAATCCGATGTTTCGAATATCCCATATTTTTTTATGGGTCCTTTCTCCATTTTTATGGACTGTATTCTTTGTATTTGCATTTGTTCAAATTGGAAATAAGGAAGGGAAAATGGGAACCTATGTCATCGAAGCAAGTTTACCCATTTACTTATTACACCATCCGATTTCATTAACATTTGCTTACATGATGAAAGATAGTCCTTACCCGTTATGGGGTAAGTTTCTCTTTCATAACCTGTTTGTTTTGGTACTTAGTTTTTTACTGTATGAAATTTTAATCAAAAGATCTCGATCGTTACGATTTATCTTTGGGTTAAAAGTTAGTTAGGTTTTACTAATTGCTTGGATGGCAGAGGCAACTGCGCTATCCATACTCCCAGTGTGTAACGCAAGATGTTCGCCTGCAAAAAATACTCTTTCAAAAGGTTCGTTCCAAACATCTTTGATCCCATAACTACCTGGTGGGAAAAGGGATACAAATCCTGACCTGCCAGTTGTTTTTTGAAAACTATGAAAATGGAAAGGGTTTTCTTGTACTAACTCGAAATTCCCCAATTCTTCCAAAGCAGACAACATTAGGTTTTTTTTCTGACGATCACTCCCTTTTTCAAAGAGGGATGCTTTATCACCAGTTGATATCGAGGTAACAGCTGTTACATTTTGTCCAACAGCTTGGTCAGAAACGTAAAAAGTTTCAGCGGCTGTATTTGTAGATTGGAAAAAATTAGAATAACTACTATTACTTTTTACAAAACATATGTTCTTTGAAATTTTACCAGTTTGCATGCGGAGAGCAGAATAAATTAGGTCTTTAGGTAATGTTGGAGTCCATTTTATGTCCAACACAGCTGCAGATGGCAAAGTACAAACTATCAAATTTCCTTTGATGACTCGTCCTGAAGATAACTCCACCGTCACTTGGTTTTTTTGTTGGGAAACTTTTGTTGCTGATTCCCCAAGTAATAATTCTTGTCCTTTTAGTTGAGTTACGAGTGCTTGGATGATTTGTTCTGCTCCGCCTCCCACTAAATACTTTGGTTTGAGTGCAGATTGTAAGGCTGAGAGATCATCTAATACCGATTCACTGGAGATTTGATTTAAGTCTGCACCTAAAATGGTACGATAAAGATCATTCATTGACCTAATTTCTTCTTCTGTTAATCCTTGGTACCTTGCATAAGATGAAAAATTGATTTTATCTAATCCTTGTTTTTGGCCTGTTCCCAAGGATTTGTGTAACTCTATCACCTTATCTAATGTATCGATGGAAGTGCTCGAAATTTTATGTTGGTCGGAATTATTTTTAGATAATGAAAATCTTTCAGAGACATTCGCATTCACCAATTCAAGGCCTAATTGTTTAACAAGGCTTTTAATGTCTGTTTGGTTTTCGCTGATCCACTCACCACCTAAGTCTTGTACAATTCCCAAACTTGGATTGGAGTAAGTAGCAATCCTGCCACCAAATTGGTCTCCTCTTTCGATGACTGTTACATCATATCCCGTTTGTTTCAGTAAATAGGCTGAATAAAGTCCCGACAAACCCCCACCTAGTACGATGGCTTTTTTTGCACCAGAGATTCGTGTTTTTGTTTCTGCGCTCACCACACCTGTGGATTGTCCGTAGAATTTTTGAGGGGAGAGAAGGCTTATGCCCGCTGCTGTGGCAGTCAAATTTTTGAGGAATGTTTTTCGATTCATAGAACTTTCCCCTATTTTACCACTCAAAACAAAAAAGGCTAGAAAAATTACAAAAATAGAATCTATTGGCTTTGGCTTTTTTATGCGAAATACAAAAACAATTTTTACAATTCCGATTCTGTCCTACTTTTTTGCGATCCTTCTCATCCTTCCTGCGAATTTCTTAAGTGCGACACCTAAAATTGATTTGGCTACCGAAATGAGCGGAGTGGCAATCTGGAACCAAGTTTTGGTTTTGGAAGATCCTACCCAATCCATATCAGAAACGACGATTGTGTCTGGTGAAAAAGACGGAGAATTCAAACAACTCTCCTCACCTAATTTAGGTTTTTCTCAATCGGTGTTTTGGGTTAAATTGGATATCTCCAATCCTAATTCGCAAACAGTGAGATGGAATTTGTTATTTGATTTTCCACTGATAGATGAAATCCAAATTTTGGGTGACCCAGTTCCCAAAAATGCGATCCGGAAACTCGGTGATTCATCTCCTTTTGCCGAACGAAATGTGGAATACAGAAATCCAGTTTTTCCCTTTGAAACACTTCCGAATGCAAAGGCTGTCTATTATCTCAAAATCAAATCCGAATCAACTATTCCGTTGGCATTGGAACTATGGACCGAACGAGAGTTTAATGAAAAGATAAACAAAGAACAAATGATCTTTGGAATTTTTTATGGAATTTTGTTTGTGATGATTGCTTACAATTTTTTCATCTATATATTCACGTATGAAAAGAGTTATTTATTATATCTTTTTTTCATAAGCTCAATATTTTTCTTTCACTTAGTAAACAATGGATTTGCCTTTCAATACATTTGGCCCAATTGGGTCTTCTGGGCAAATTATTCCTTGCCATTTTTTATCTGTTTGTCCTGTATCACGGGAATCATCTTTACTCATAATTATTTAAGTTTGAAGAAACACCTCCCAAAAGTTTCCAAATTGATGTGGGTTTGGGTAGGGATCCTTGTATTGTTTTCTTTTGTAACATTTTTTTTGCATTACCGAGTTGCGATGGTCACATCGATACTGCTAACTGTTCCCACTGCACTGTTACTTGTATATAGTGGAACTTATACATTTTTAGCAAACGTTCGAACTGCTAGGTATTATTTAATCTCTTGGTTGTTCTTTTTGTTAGGTGTTCTGTTGTATTCTTTAAAGAGTTTAGGATTTTTATCTGACAATCATATAACAAGATGGACGATTCAGATTGGAACAGCTTTACAAACAATATTATTATCACTTGGCTTAGCAGACAGAATCAATTTTTTAACTAGAAGTTTAAGGGAAAATTTAAGAGATTTGTCACATGCAAAGATAAAAATTGAAGAGTCGGAAAAACGTTTTAGAGAAATTTTCCAAGGTTCTGATGAAGTGATTTTAATGATGAACGAAGATTTCGAAATCATCAATGCGAATCGATCGTTATCAAAACACCTAGGGTATCGACTGGATGATTTGAGAAATAAAAAAATAACAGAAATCCTTTATACAGGAAGAGATCAAAAATCAGATTACAATGTCATGTATGTAAATGACAAACTCACAGACTTAAAGATGACTGGATCCGCAATTAACTTTCGAACTGAGTTATCGCAGAAGTATGTAAAAGAACCAAAAGAAATGGTTTGTCGTATCCAATATATAGATTTTGAAGAAACGAGAGAAGTGTTAATGACCTTGTCTCCTGAATTTGAAGATACCATTATCCAACTCATTGATTCTGAAAAAATCGAACTTTCGATGAATAATTATCTACGAAATGCAGAACTTGTTTCCCAAAAAATAACTTCCCAATTAGCAAAATACCTTACAAATATTGAACAAACGGAAGTTCGATCGTCAGTTCGAGAAATCATAATTAATGCAGTCGAACATGGAAATTTAAATATCAGTTTTGATGAAAAATCGAAAGCGCTGATGGAAGGAAACTATTTAGAGTTTTTACAAAAACGACAAGAGGATCCAAGGTATCGGCACAAAAAAGTAAAAATAGAATACTCCTTTAGTAGTGAGTATGTGGCGTATCGGATCACAGATGAAGGACGAGGGTTTGACCATAAAAAACATATGGAAAAATCATTGGATGCAATGAACGAGGCACATGTCCAACATGGAAGAGGGATCCTTATGACAAAATCTGTTTTTGACAGAATTGAATACAATGACAAAGGGAATCAGGTCAGTTTGATCAAATTTCTCAATCGTAATTAATTTTTTTGCCAGTCAAGAACCCACCATTCGTTCCATTCTTTGGAATAAAGGAGTTTTCCTGGCAAATGACTCTGTAATAAACTTAAAAATTCATCTTTTTTCTCAGTGATGATTCCTGAAAAAATGATTCTAGGTGCATTGATTTTTGCCAAATGACGGATGTTTTGTGAGAGAACCGCAAAGGTAATATTGGCAATTGCCAGATCATACTTTTCATTGGAGAGTTTGGGATTGTCGATCCCCGATTCTTCTACACTAAATTGAAATCCTTTTGGGTATTCATTTTCAGTCCAGTTGGACCAAGCTGCTTTGACAGCATTCGGGTCTATGTCCAAAGCAAAAATTTTAGAAACTCCAAACTTAGCAAGACCTATGGATAAAATTCCAGATCCTGTTCCTACATCACATGCGGATTGGAATACAAACTTTCCTTCTGCATATAATGAATCCAAATGTTCTAAAATCAGTTTTGTTGTTTCATGGTGACCTGTTCCAAAAGCAACTCCTGGGTTGATAAAAAGTGGAATCCCTCCAGTCGGTTTCCATAATGCGATTGTATTTGGTTCATGTTTTTCCCAAGTAGGAATCACCCAAAGTTTGTTTCCAATCGGAAAAGGTTTGTAATATTCTTTGTAAGCTTCTTCGTAATCCCTTGTTTCGATGATACGAGATTCTGAATTAGAATTGTTAGGTGCATGAAGTTTTAGAAAAATTAGAATTTTTAATTCTTTTTCTACTTCATCAGTTTGTAGATAAATACGAATGTTTGTATTGTCTCGAATGAGGCCCTGGTCTTTTTCTTTTGGAGCTTCACCATCAAAAAGAATTTCATAATAACCAGCACATTGTAAAGAATCTAGAAGTTCATAAAATGGATCTGATAATTCTTTTGGTAAATTGACTTTTAATTCTCTGTATTCCAAATTTAACCTATCTCATCCGTGTAATCCATCACCAAGTACATAAGAGTTTCTTGGTCAGTTGGATTGGAATACTCATGAGAGACATCCGCTTTAAAAAATACAGAGTCTTTTGGTTCCAGTTCGACTACCTTTTCACCCACACGCAAACGAAGTTTCCCAGAGACAACAACAAGGTTTTCTGTGGTTCCTGTTTTGTGTGGTTCGGCAACTTCATGTCCACCGGGTTTTAAAATGAGTTCATAAAATTCCGTTTTGCGGTTTCCTAGGAATGGAAACAAGGCACGGCTTGCAAACACCTTCGAGTTGGAATACAAAACCTTGGAGTTTTCGGCCTTTAAGATATGGATGCCGTCCTGATTTTTTTCTTTGAGGAGTTCGGAAAAAGGAACATTGAGCCCGTTTGCAATTTTCCATAAAACGGAAATGGTCGGCACAGATTTCCCTTGTTCAATTTGAGACAACATCGCACGGCTCACACCACATCGATTGGCGAGTTTGTCCAAAGAAAATCCTTTGGTGTGACGGATGAGTTTCAGGTTTTCTTTGACAACGTCTGTTATATAGTCGCCCGACTCTGAAATTAAAGGATCTAATCCGTCACTTGTTTGTTCTACTTTACTGACCATTGTCCAAGCGTCCAATATAACAGAGGTACTGTCAAGAAACTATCGTTTGTGCCTTTCTTTTTTCTCTTCGATGACAAATACGGGTGGGAGTTTCATCCCTTGGGGGAATTTTTTTTGGACTTCCTTGGCTGTCCCACGGAAGGAAGTTTCGTATGCGAACGAAATTCCCAGTGCCAAAAAGATCATACGATCATTCGGAAGGATTTTGGCGAGAGTTTCCAGACAATGTTTGGCACGATAAGGGGTTTCGTAAAATGCAAGTGTGATCCCGAGTCCTAAGTATTGTTTTAAGGTTTTTTCCCTTTCCTTTTCCTCTCTTGGTAAAAATCCAAGGAATAAAAAAGGTGAGGTCGCAAAACCAGAACTTGTAAGTGCTGAAACAAGAGCTGTCGGTCCCGGGGCTGATCTCACTTCCACTCCCATCTCCCATGCGAGTGGGACAAGCCACTTACCTGGGTCTTCGAGGCCTGGACTACCAGAATCAGAAATGAGACAAGTACGTTTTGTCATAGCAAGTTTCATTCCTATCTCATCCATCTCATTTCTCGAAGTATGTTCATTGAGAAGGTCAAAAGGTTTTGAGATTCCTAGTTTTTTCAATAGGGTAGACGTGGTCCTTTGTTCTTCCCCTAAAATCCAATCTGCTTCCTCTAGCAATTGTTTGGTGCGTGGTGGGAGGTCTAAATCGTTTCCAATGGAATTGGATACTAAATACAATCGATTCATTTGGTTAAAGTTTGGTAGGTAAAATACGGTTGGATGAGAATACCTTTTGCACTGCAGGCCTTAACAAATTCTGGATCACCTTTATCAATGGCTACTCCAAATTCTTTAGCTTTGGTTAACATCGGATAGTCATTAAATGAATCACCAAAGACCAAATCAGGATAATGACCTATCCTTTCTTCGATAGCTTTGACTTTCCCTTCGCCATATGTATATGGTTCAATCAGTTCGTGAGTATATTTTTCTTGTGCGTTTAACGTTTGTCTCATGCCAATCACATTACTTTCTAAAACGGGAAAGTGGTGGGCGATGGCCGCAATGCCGGGTTCAGGAGAGGCAGTTACAATGTAGACTTGCCATTTGTGGTGGTATAAGTACTGGATTAAATCTTTCATCTCCACTTGTGGAAAAACTCCAGACTCATCTTCCGGTAAGTTCACTCGTTTCCAAGCACGTCTTGAGATTTCATAATAATCCTCTTTGGATAGACCTTGGAATAAAAAACAAGTCCAACGATATCCTCTCTCAATTCCAAATTCTTTTAGCTGAAAAGCATATTCTTCCCATATCAAATGTTCTTTTTCAGCTAAACTGAGTTTGGTGTGGTCTTTCCAAAGTTTTTTATCACGAAAATACTGGGAGAGATCAGTCGGCAAAAATGTAAGATTTTCCCTGATGATTTGGTCCATAATTTTTTCGCCAAAATCATTACGGATAAGAGTATTATCAAAATCAAAACAAGCAATGCCTGTTTTTTTAGGGATCAGTGTTGTCAGACGGTTATAAATTTCATCTGTCCAACTATGCTTTGTAAGGTTTGTCACAAATACTTAGTCTGCAAATCCGACAAGGTTTGTGGCAACACCTTCTTCAAATGGTGTGAGAAAGTTTTCAGGATTCAAATACACGTTATGAAACCGAACTTCGAAATGGACATGAGGTCCAGTTGACTTACCTGTGTTTCCAGAAAATGCGATGATTTGCCCTTTTTTCACAATGTCACCAGGTTTGACGAGTAACTCTTGGTTGTGTCCATACACAGTATGGAAATGGTTCATGTCGTGGTGGTAAATTTTAACGGCAAGGCCGTAGTCCCCACCTCTCCCTGCTTCTTCGACAACTCCATCTGCTGCCGCAAGGACAATCGAGTTTTTCGGAATGGCGATGTCAAGGCCTGTATGCCAAGTGTTCCAACGCCTTCCAATGCGCGAAGAAATTCGAGATTTGTTATTGGGTAAAACGGGCCAAATGAATTGGTCAATAGGAGAATCGATGGTTTCACGAAAGAGTTCTTTTTCTTGGAGGTTCCGCATGTATTCAGCGGAGTATGGGAAAAAAATGGAGCGTTTCAAACGTTTGAGTTCGGTTTCCGTCAGGTGGTTGATTTCCATTACCTCTTGGGCAAGGACACCAAACTCGGATGCTTTTTCCAGTAAGGATTTTTTCTCTGCATTCAGATCCACCCAGAGACCCCATTGGTCGTTATACCGTTGGAACACATGGTTGTCCAAAAAAACAGGACCATTTTTTTGCTTTTGGTATGCCGCATAGGCCGAGTAGGTCACGACAAAGAGGATTAGGACCAGTATGATATAGTAACTGCGGTTTCGCTTCATCTCATTTCGCCTCAAAAACTATGGTGCAATGCCAAATTCTCACGGCCACCCACCGGGTCAAGGCGAAGAGGTCGGAAACTTGCGTCAATCATGGCTTTTATGTGACATAAGAAAGTGGTTCCTCTCTCTGTCATTTCCTTTTCTCGAGGGAAATTTAAATATTAACGTCGTTCATTATGGTGAGATGGTTTCGGGGAAGGGGAAAAAGAGAAGGGAAAGGAGCGATTGGTTTTCGATCCTTTCCTTTTGGTTCCGATTAGGAGGCCGCTTGTGTTTTTTGTTGGCCAGTGCGGTAGAGATATATCCCAGCAATCACCAAACAAACAATGCCAATGGCATAATAAGCCCAGTTGACATCGAAGTATCCTAAGACTAAGAATCCAAACAGTAATCTTGTGATCTCCAAAGCTCCTGCCCAAGTTTTGTTTTCAATCAGTGCATTGATGGCAACAAGAGAAAGTGTCACCCAAATGGTCACAAGGACTTGGGAGACAAAACTGAACTTTGGAACAAAGAGTAAAAACGCGAATGAGAGGAGTAATACCAAAACAAACCATGTAGTGGTATAGGTTTTCACTTCTGTAGCTGGTTTTGGGTCATACTTTTGGAACGAATTTGGGCTTACTTCTGGGATGGGTAAAAATCCTGCAGGTTGGTTTCCTTGTCTTGGGTACCAACCTGGTGGTTTTAAAAAGACGCGGATTTTATCCATAAAGTATTCAGCAGCAAAAGCTTGTTTCAGAAGTTCCCAGTAGTAGTGGAAGTTTGCATACACAGGGTTAAAACTACGAAGTGGTTTTACAGTTCCATACACACAAGGTTCTGTTTCTTCTTGGAAGGTCCCAAACATTCGATCAAAGAGGATAAAAATCCCACCGTGGTTTTTGTCGATGTAGATGGGGTTAATCGCATGGTGTACTCGGTGGTGAGAAGGTGTTGAAAGTATGTACTCACCAATCTTTCCAATTTTACCAACTGCTTTTGTGTGCACCCAAAATTGGTAGATGAGATTGATTTGTCCACTGGCAAGATACATCCATGGATGGAACCCAATGAGAGCAAGTGGTACATAAAATACCCAAGTGACAAGGCCACCAAGACCTGTTTGCCTAAGGGCAACCACAAGGTTGTATTCTTCGCTATGGTGGTGGATGACATGCCCTGCCCAAAGAAAGTTCACTTCATGTGCTAAACGGTGTGACCAATAATAGCAGAAATCTTGACCAACGATACAAAGAACCCATGCCCAAGGGTTTGTCATGGCAAATTCAAAAAATCGAAAGTGTTCATAGATATAAAAATAGGCGTATAAACCCACACCTTTTTGGAAAAGGCCCCAAATTTGGGAGATGATTCCCGTACTCAAATCGGCAATCGAATCATTCAACCGGTACAGGTCATTGTTCCTGCGGTAACCGATGTACACTTCAATGCCAATCAAAAGGAAAAAAACGGGGATGGCATACGTTACAATGGGAGGGGGTGTGAAATTCTCAAACATAGCGGACTATATTTGACATCATTTTGACAAAATGTCAAGTAAATGTTGACCAAGATTCAGAAATTGTTCACGGTTCAATTCTTCGGGACGTTTGGTCGGAGGGATTTCCGAACGGACCAATGCCTCACCCAATGCTTCACGGAAAATGGGATCCTCTGAAAAAGGAGATTCCCGTAAACTCACTTGGATTTGTTTTCGTTTGCCCCAAAAAACAGTTCGTAACATCCGAGACCAAATTTCCACTTCTGCTTCAGATCGAGGAGACCAGTGATGTTTTCCCTTTTCTTTTTTGGGAGAGAGTAAAATCAGTGCGGAATGGATTTTGGGAATGGGAAAAAAACAATTTTTATGGACGGTCTTTACGTATTTCACTTCGCAGAAAGCAGACAAAAATACAGAGAGGGAAGAAGTTTCTTTTACAAGTCGTTCTGCAAACTCCTTTTGCACCATAAAAATGCCACCTTGGAAGTTTCGGCAATGGATGATCAGGGTGTTGATGATTTCTGTTGTGAGGTGGTATGGTAAGTTTCCAAATACAAAAACTTTTTTCGGAAAAATATGGTGTAAATTTTCTAAAGCATCACCTGCGAATAAATTTGCATTGGGGAAATTTGGTAAAATTTCATCTTTTGCCAATTGGATGTAAGCAAAATCAATTTCAAATAAATCGGTAGGTTTACCTAAACTCAATATTGGATAGGTTAAGGTTCCAAGTCCAATTCCAATTTCTGCCAATGAAACATCATCGTCAGTGAACAAAGGTTTTGCGGTATTTACAATATATTCCACAATGTTTTGATCAATTAGGAAATTTTGACCAAATTTTTTTTGTGCCCTGATTCCTTTGTGTTCAAAGAAGGTTTGGATTTGTGAGATAGTGGAATAAGGAGATTTCAAATTGATCCTCAACGATGATGATTTTCCATGCGTTAGAAATCCCAAGTAGTTTTTGGTAGGTGATCCATTCTTTTGCTTCCTTTTTTTTCCAAGGAGGGAAATCGAGAACTAGGATTCCCTTCCATTTTTGTAAGGAATTGAATGTTTCTGATCCTTTTAAGGCACGTAATAAAGAGTTCACTTCCTTCGGATTGCCATCAAATCGAAATAAAGTTACATCCTTTGTGAGATCGTTTCCCAATCGGAGTGAAGATTGGATTTTGAACCCTTGATTTTCAAATTGCCGAATGAAAGGGGAAACCTGTGTTTCGAAAAAAATCACATCTTTAATTTTCTCTTTTTTTTGCAGTCTTAAAACCGTTTGTAAACAGGATTCGGATTCGAATAAGATTTGTTTGATTGGATGGTTTGATTTTGGAAGCGCGATTCGTTTATGAGGAGGACAAATTCCATAGAGATACATTTTGTTCTCGAGAGTAATCGTAAAATAACCTTTTCCCGATTGGGTGAGAATTGGTTGAGAGCCTGTATCCTCGTGCCAAAAACTAAATGGAAAAAATAGAAAGAGTACACTAAGGATCAATCGATTGGTGATTTTGTTATGGTTTAGGTTGTAACGATGTAGTGCCCAAAGGATCAAAATGAGAAAGAGTGAAAGCACGAATAAAGGGGTTGTCTCAATTTTCCATTCCTTGTAGGCTCTTTCGAAATTTGATAAGGATTGAAAGAGTTTTAAAAAAAGAGAAAGTAAGTAACTTGCCGGTATCCATATCCAATCGGAAAGGAGTAACGAGAGAGAACTGGGTAAAAAACTTTGGAGAAGGAGTGTTAGATACAAACTAGGAAGTAAGATGCCAGCAAGTGGAACCAAACAATAATTGATCCAAATCCCACCAAATGAGTAAGAGTGAAAAAAATACACAAGAACCGGAAAGGTACATAAGGAACAAACGGTAGTTAGTGTTAAATTTTCCTTTAAAAAGGATTTGTTACTCTTAAAAAACATTTGGTCCAAACTCGGTTTGAGATAAAAAATCCCAAAAACGGCACTAAAAGAGAGTAAAAAACCGATACTTAAAAAATCCGAATAACAAAACAAGGCAATGATTGCAGAAGATATGATGAGTAGATCACTAACTGCGATTTTGCGGTAAAATAAGGAGGAAACCAAGGTTAAAAAAGCAAAGAGGTAAGCTCTGACAAAGGAGACAGGAAAGTTTAATACATATAAATACATAAATCCAAATCCAAGTGAGAGTAGGATGGAGAGCCAGCGGTGTTTCGAAAAAATTAAGTTTCCGAAAAATTGAATGGATCCAATAAAAATACCTAAATGGAGTCCTGAGGCAGCAAATAGGTGTAAGATGCCCGATTCCTTTGCTAGTTCTTTAAAGTCTTTTGGAATTTCTTTTGTGGAACCTGTCACAAGACCCATAACAATTCGTGATTCAAAGGGAGAAAGAGGTGACCTGCTTAGTTCCTGTTTTAAAAAATCACGAAAAAAATGTTTTGGTAACTTTTGAGAGAGTGTTTGGTTGGTATCGGCAAATAACAAAAATAGAAATGATGCAAGAATTAACCACGGGATTCGATGATGGAAATATTTTGTGAGCTTTGGTGGAAGGATTATGATTAGGCAAAAGAAAAGAAGTTGGAAGAGAAAGAGAGTGGCATAAATTCCAGGGATTTTGTTTCCGATTTTGATTGTTGTGGCTGTAACACAAATTCCAAAACAAAACCATCCAAAGTTAGAATTAGGAAGTAGTTTTGTGTTTACTCTCACATGGAGATAGGTTCAAAAATGAAACACTTGGTCTCTTTTAAATTTAGAAAGGATAAATGCCGAGAGTATTTCTCACTTCGCTTAATTTTTGTTCTGCAACTTCCTTTGCTTTTTGTTTCCCAGTTTTTAATACTGAATGAACATAATCTAAATTTTTTGAGAGTTCTTCTCGTTTGGATCGGAAAGGTGCAAAATGATTCAGAATGGATTCAAGGAGGTCTTTTTTTAAATCCCCGTATCCAAATCCACCTTGTTTGTACTTTTGTTTTTGAGTTTCTTTTTCTGAATTTGTTAAGAATAAAGAATGAATTTGGTAAATGATAGACTCGTCTGGATCTTTTGGTTCTTCGATTGCTTTGGAGTCACTTACAATCGACATCACTTTCTTTTTGATCTCTTTTTCTGTACCAAAAAAATCAATCGTATTGTTATACGATTTGGACATCTTTGCACCATCTACACCAGGCACTGTTGCTGTGTTTTCATCAATGTCAGGTTCAGGAAGTGTTAATACAGATCCAAATTGGTTGTTGAATTTTTCTGCAATGTCCCGAGCAAATTCTAAATGTTGTTTTTGGTCTTTTCCAACGGGAACTTTTTCTGCTGAAAACAGTAAGATGTCACTTGCCATAAGGATTGGATAAGTAAAAAGACCAGCACCTGGAACAAATCCTTTGGCTACTTTGTCTTTAAAGGAATGGGCAAGTTGTAATTGGGAAACAGTGATTGATTGTGATAAATACCAAGTGAGTTCAGTGACTTCGGGAACATCACTTTGAACCCAAAAAACAGTTTTATTCGGATCAACACCTAGCGCAAGTAAGTCGATTGCGCAACCTAAGGTGTAGTCTTTCAGCTCTTCTTTGGAACGAAAGGTAGTTAGTGCATGTAAGTTTGCGATAAATAAAAATAATTCTTCTTTTGATTGGTAATCTAAGATTTTTTTGATCGCTGAGAAGTAGTTTCCTAAATGTAATTTTCCTGACGGTTGTAATCCTGTGAGAACTCTCAAGTATCTTCCTCTTCCCCTGTTGTTTCGTTAGTCTCATTTGATTCGGAACTATTCGCATCACCTGACGTTGGTTCTGGATTCCCACTATCTTTGTGAAAGGTAGAGTAGGTAAGTCGTTCGTATTCTTTATTGAGTTTGATCAGTTCTTGTTCGATTTTTCTGTGAGCTGTTAGTTTGGATGTAGTTGTTGGATCTTTAAAGATAACAGCATAATTATATAAATATTTTGTGAATTGAATGAAAACATCTTCCACTTTCATTCCATTGATTCTCTCTTTTGCAACAACTGCTTTGTCATAGTGAGGAATAAACCTTTGCGCAATTTTAACTTCTTCGATGACTTTGTCTTTTGTGGAAATGATTTTGTCGTTTGTTTTCCCTTTTGCTTCAGTTGCTTTTGCCATCAGGTGGTTTTCCACGATGATATTAAGTTTACCGGCAAAACTTCCAAAAAATTCAGAAGCATCTTGAAGGGCTTGCACAATTGGTCCTGCAATTTGATCACTGGCAGCATTCCCTGTGCTAAAATCCATTCCATATTGTTGGAAACTATATTGGAAACTTGGAAATTTTTTATTAAAATTATCAATGGTTCGAACAAGTGTATTCAGTTGGTCAATTTCGTTTCTAAAAAGACCAGGTTGGATGATGAGAAGTTCTTGGTTTTGGTTTTTGTCACCTAACCGAATGTAACCTTCGATGAGGTTGATATAAACCGTTTGTAAGTCACGTAGTAATAGGTAAACGAGTCGGTGTGGTTGTGATTTGTAACTGTTTTTGACAGTTTGGCTTTTTGCCGATTCAGGCATATGGTGAGCCATAAAATCATCTACAACGTGGTTCAAAAAATCAAAACTGATTTTTCCTTTGTCATCAATTGAAAAATATCTGGATCTAAGGTTTTGTAATTCTTCTTTTTTGAAGGTTCTTGTGTTGATATCGTCGGAAATTTTGGCTACGGTGATTTCTACTTCTTTTTGGATCTCACGTGCTGCTTGGAATTTATGTTCTTGGATGGGCGGAACTCGTAAATCGGTTACAATTTCTGGCCATGTAAACATTTTTTTCTTTGCTACGATATAAAAGGCTGTGATCGCATCAGATAACTTCGGTTTGTTGTTTTCTAAATTGATCGCATAGTTCACACCTTCCATGATTTTGTTTAGTTTGGGTGTGAGTTTTTCATCCATCTTTACGATGTCTGGTAGGTTGGACAATATGATATCTTTTGCATCATCTCTTTGTAAAAAACGTACATAAAACATCTGCATTTTAAGGGAACGTTCCAAAAAAATCTCTGCAGAAATTTTATCCAAGATGAGTGCATCAAGCGATGCAAAGGCATTGAAAAACTTATTAAAATTATTGATGATATTGTAAACGAGTGGTGTCCAAATCCTCCAACCTTGTTGTTCTGAAACACGAAGGGCTTGGATGGTTGGAATGAGGACATCTTCTTTAAGTCCACGAAAAATTTTTTCCACATTGTTGGAGATGGCTGGATTTCTTCCAAATAAACCGATATCTATGGTTCCCGTTTCTTTGGCAAATTTACCGATGGAACTGTTTGCATTGTTCCCTCCGCCAAAAAGTCCTGCAAGTAGTCCTCCACCTTGTTTCTGTTCGGTGGCCTTTTTTCTTGCGGGATTTTGTTTTTGTTTGGCACTGTCTACCGTGACTAAGTCACTGGATCGTTTTGGTTTTGGATCGGGAGTAGAGGTGCGAGAAATCACTTCTCTTTTTGGTTGTTCTCTCTCTGGTAAACCACGGTCACGGCTCTCTTCTTTTTTGGGTTTGTTTTTATTTTCGTAGTCTTCGTCCACTTTCCGGATCAGATCAATCCGTATGAAGACATCGTTCGATTTTAAAATCGCTTCATCAATGAGTTGTTGGTGCTCAGGTGTCCTTGTTTTGCGATACAAATCTGCAAAAACACGATGCGCTTCGGTACGAGAAACTGGTGTCACAATTACTCCTTTTGGTTGAGAGGGTTCTCAACAATCTGTGAGCTTGTGGGAGGTTGGAAGTTAAAGAGTCCAGTTCCGAGACCAATATTGGTAGCAATGCCTGAAAAAGCAATTTCTGTGATTTCTTCGTCGGAACGTTTCATTTTGAGAACACGGGGGAGGTCGTTATCAGAGACGACTAAAATGATTTCATTATAACGTTTGGTAGTAGAAGTGAGACGAAATGTTCTACCGCTAACAGTCACGTTTTCGTAACCAGATAATAATCCGCCAAGTCCACCGGAAACACCTTTTAGGTCTTGTTTCCCTGCAATTGAGGAATCAGGATTATAGAACCATAAAATCCTACCATTGGAAGAGATGATCCTTCCATCGCTGAATCGAACATGGAGTTGGTTTGGGCTTTTGTAAGAAACGACGCCAGTCAGGCCACCATTCACAGTGACAGAGGCACGAAAACTTTCAAGGGAGTTCATTCTGCCGATGACGGCATTGAGACGATCTCGTCCATCCTCTGCCCAAAGGGAACCCCATTGGACAGAGAAAAGGAGAACAATCTGGATTTTGAGAAGGAAATTTCTCAAAGTTAGATGGTTCGTATTGGGAATTAACCCAATACTTTTTTGAATTCAGAAGTAAGTGCAGGCACTACTTCAAACAAATCAGCGACAACACCGTAAGTTGCTACTTTGAAGATCGGAGCATCTCCGTCTTTATTGATCGCAACGATGTATTTAGAAGATCCCATACCCGCTAAGTGTTGGATGGCTCCGGAAATTCCGCAAGCGATGTAACAGTTAGGGGAGACAGTTTTTCCTGTTTGTCCTACTTGGTGTGAGTGAGAAATCCATCCTGCATCTACAGTCGCACGGGAAGCACCAAGTGCTGCACCGAGTGTGTCTGCTAAGTCTTGGATGATTGGCCAGTTTTCTGGTCCTTTGATTCCGCGTCCGCCAGATACGATGATAGAAGCATCAGCTAACTGCACTTTGTTTCCACCAGAAAGGTCTTTGGAAAGTGATTTTGTTCTCACTTCACCAGCAGAAGCGCCAGATTTTTCAACCGCACCTGCTCCTTCTTTTGGAGTTACTTCTTGTGAGTTCGCACGCACAGTGAACATTTGAATGTCAGAAGACACTTTGAAGTTCGCATACGCTTTACCAGAATAAATTGGTTTTTTTGCTACTACTTTACCACCGTCAACAGAAAGACCCACTGCATCCGCAACGATTCCTGCATTTGCTTTGATCGCTACTCTTGCAGAGTATTCTTTTCCTTGAGCAGAGTGTGGCATAAGAACCACTGCTGGTTTTTTCTCTTGGATCACGGCAAAAATACCGTTTGCATAACCTTCTGGTGAAAATTCACCGAGGTTTGCACCGATCACAGCGTCAGCACCAACTGCTTTCAAATCACCTGCAAACGCGTCAACGTTGTCAGTGATGATAAGAGTGTGAACTTTACCGCCGATTGCATCCGCAATTTTGCGAGCTGCCGAGGTAAGTTCTTTTGAGATTTTTTTAAGTTCGCCGTTTTTTAATTCACCAACTACTAAAACATCAGCCATGTTCGTCTCCTTAGATGACCTTCGCTTCTTCGCGAAGAGCTTTTACAAGTTGAGATGCAAAACCTTGTGCATCTGCTGCTTCCAGTTTTCGACCAGCGATACGTGGAGGAGGTGGTTCAAGAGAAACAACTTCGAGTTTGGAACCAGTTGCACCGAGTTCTTCTGGTTTTTTCACATCGACTGGTTTTTTCTTCGCAGACATGATTCCTTTTAAACTTGGGTATCTTGGTTCATTCAAACCTTTTTGCGCAGTCACAGCAAGAGGAGCAGAAGTTTCAACCACTTCAGTTCCACCTTCGATTTCGCGAGTTGCAGTTACTTTTTTACCATCAAACTCGAGTTTGAGAGCCATTGCTACGTGAGGAACATTCAATCTCTCTGCAATTTGTACGACAACTTGTGAGCTGTCAGTATCGATGGATTGACGACCACCAATCACTACATCTGCATTTTCTGCTTTGATGAAATTGGCAAGAAGTTCGGAAGTGTATGTAGAGTCAAAAGTTACATAGTCATCCACTTTTACATGAACGGCTCTGTCCACACCCATAGCGTAGGCAGTGCGAAGTGCTTCTACGACACGGTCCGGGCCGAGGGACACTGCGATGACTTCTCCACCGCTTTTTTCACGAATTCTGATTCCCTCTTCGATTGCAAATTCATCATAAGGAGAGATGATCCATTTTACGCCAGCTTCGTTGATCGATTTGTCACCGACCTTGATATTGGTTTCCGTATCCGGAACCTGCTTTACTAGAACAACAATTTTCATTCCTTAACCCCGTTTTCGTGGATTACCTTAGACCAGAAAACGAGAGGGAAGTCATAAGGGAAGTAATTTATTCTCGGAAGAAACTGTATTTGCTCCAATTATAAGCCCAAATGATCCAAACGATGACAACAAGGACATTCGCATCCGACCGGAGGTAAAATTGAAAACCAATGACCAAGGGAAGGAGGAGGAAAAGGATAAAAGCGAGTACGAGTACTAAGTTGGGAGTTTCTTTCCAGTGTTTACCGGCGTTTTGGATTTCAATGAGAAGGTTTCCCTTGGGACCCTCCACCTGGGAGCGAAATCGGAACCAGTAAAGTGAGCTCAGGAGAAAAAAGAGGAAAAGATGCAAAAAGAGAAATAACATAAACCCAACCTTATTTTTTAGCGGAGTCCAGAGAAGAAAAAAATGATCGCAGGTAAAAACATCGGAACATAGGAAAGTTCGGAAAATAACTTTTGGGAGGAGGGTTTTGGGATCAAATACCATGTAACCCCAAGCCACACGTAGGAAAGCCCCATTCCTAAAACGAAAACAAAAGGAATGGTTTGGGTATAAAAACAAAAACAAAGAAAACTAAACCCAAAGAGGAAAACCAAAATTGCAAAACCTTTTGCTAGGTTTGGAGAAAGCCAAAGGTTGAGAGTATTTGTATTTTGGAGTTTGTCTCTCTCTCTGTCGATTTGGTAAGTCAATAAAACATTGGAGAGCACATGGAGGAAAAAAAGTACAACGATTGGAGGTAGTCCTTTGGCATTAGAAAACGGAAGGAGGATTCCCCAGGTATAAAATACGGAAACCAAAATTTCCTTTGGAATGGGAGAGAGTTGTTTCACAACAAGAACTAGGGCCAAAAGAAAACAAATGAGGTAGGGATAGTTCTGGTAAAGGAATTTCCATTCCCAAACCAAACCGAGTAGGAGTGCTACCAAAAATGAAAACCCAATTGCCACTTGGATTTTAGATTGGTGCCGTAAATAAAACTGGGAACGAAGAGAGAGTGGGGCGATTTCTTTTTTAGCATCCCATAGGTGGTCTGCCAAATACAAGGCCCAAACAGAAATCAGATAAAACAAGAGTAAGGTAAGGCGAAGTTCGGTTTGGAAATACGCTTTGAAAAAAATTAAATTCGCAAAAACGGAAACCACAATATCAAAAGATAAATCAGAAAAAGCGAGTGAAACGTTAGATGCCCGATTGTTGTTTTTGTTTCGGAACATAGTTCATCTATTCCCAGAAGGAATCCAAAGGCAAAAAGAAAATTCCCTTGCCACAAAAACTTTCACAGTCTGAAATGTATGCCAATGTTCAGGTCCATTCGAAACGCCATTTATTCTGTGTATTGTATCCGTGACCAATTCCCCAAGTATATGTCGGAATTACTTTTAGAAGAAGAAGAGATGGGAGCATTGTTTGCAGTTCGATTTCGGTATGTCATTGGATTTGCCCTCATTGCTAGTGCGTTTGCCAACCTAAGTAATATAGATACGATATGGGGTTATTTGGTCAACTTCATTGCCATCAGTTTCTATTTTATGAATACATTTGTACATTTGCATATTCTGAAAAAAAAGGATAGCAAATGGAAAACGAAATATGACTACATAAGTTTACTTGTAGACAATGTTTTGATTACAATGACCATTTTAAACTGGTATTGGATCAAGGGAGATGGGAATCCCAATTTTTTGGTGAAAACCCCTCTTGTGATTTTTTATTTGTTACCTTTGTCATTGTGTTTGTTCCAATACCGATTTTCTCTAGTTGTTTTTAGTTTTGTTTGTTTTCTCATTAGTTATTATTCTTTTATCACTATCGCAATCCTTGATCCTGATGCACAAATTAGTTTGGATTGGACCAATTATGTGTTAGGTGATGAAATCATCCTATTAGATGCCCTTGTTTCCAAACCTGTGATTTTTTTGATTTTAGCTTTTGCGATATCCTATGGAATTTTTCGTAGTCTCAGGATGTTGTTAAAATTTGCTGCATCCGAAACACAAAAAACAACTCTCTCGCGATACTTCTCTCCTGATTTGGTTTCGGAAATTGTTTCCGACCCAGAGGTTATTGGCAAAGGAAAACGCCAAAAGGTAACGGTTCTATTTAGTGACATTCGAGGGTTTACTCAGTTTTCCGAACTTCTGGATCCCGAAGAATTATCTGTATTTTTAACAGAATTTCGTCGCAGAATGGTTCGTGTCATTTTCCAAAACAAAGGTAGTTTAGATAAATTCATTGGAGATGCAGTCATGGTTACCTTTGGAACTCCGCTTCCTTCAGAAATCCCTGGGGAAGATGTTAAGAATGCCGTGAATGCCGCATATGCAATGTTAAATGAATTAAAAATTTGGAATGCGGAAAGAAAATCCCAAGGCCAAGTAGAGATAAAAATTGGAATTGGAATTCATTCTGGTGAAGTGTTTTGTGGGAGCATTGGCTCAGAAGAAAGAATGGAATATACAGTCATTGGTGATACTGTCAATACGGCATCAAGGATTGAATCGGCTTGTAAAGAGATAGGTTCTCCACTTCTCATTTCGGAAGTAGTTTGGGATGAAATTGGAAAACCTTCTGAATGGAAAAAAAATGAAGGTGTATTACTACCTGGTAGGGAACAAAAAATCAATCTATATGCTTATCAATACGTATGAATTAGGTATTCAAATTTAATTTATAAACCGCATCGTGTAAGGCGGGATTGAGTTCTGGATCAATGATATAAATCACACGTGTTGTGCCAGCTTGTAGGGCTAAATCCATAATTGCTTTTCTACGATCAATTTTGATGCTCTTTAAATCAAAGTCTGCAATTTTAAATTTGATCCCTTTTTGGAACACAGGATTGATGCTACAAATCCTTTGGAGTTTAGGTCTTGTTTGGTATCGGCCTACATCCAAAACAAGGCAAATGTCAAAGTGAGCACGTTTTTCTGAATCGACAGAAGCAGTGATCACAAAGTCACCAAAGTTAATGATGTTTTCGTTATTGGTGAGGGAACTTCCAACATAATCAAGGAGGTGGCGAATGTTTTTGTTGCTATAAGAAAAAAACGAATCGTTTAGAATCATTTTGAGTGCAGTAGAAGATTTAAAAGCAGGTCTCCAAGGTTGGTTGGAAGTTAGGGATGCGTATTCACTTGCGAGTGATAAAATCGCAATGTCTTCTTCAAAACTAGAAGTTGTGACATTATTTTCTTGTAGGTGTAATTGTAATTCGATATCTTGAGTGATCCTTTCTTTTCCCACTTCTTTGTTGTATTTATCACGAACTGACATGAGTTTGGTGAAAAGTGATCTTGGGTCTGGGAAGTTATTGTTCACCCCATTACCTCGGTAAGGTCTGTGGTGATTTAAAATCAGAGTTCGAACATGGGATTCAACTTCGGGAGCAGGAAGGGTCATTAAATAACTAATGATAGGGTGTTGTTGCACAACAGCATATTCTTCTTTTGTGAGTTTTGGAGTTTGTTTGACTTCAAGCCTAGAATACCCAACATCCATCAAATAACTTGCCATCATAAGGCTTAAGTGGTCTTTTTTATTGGATTCTTCCTTCCCTTCGTTCACAATTTTACGTGTACGAACCTTCATTCCCATGGCGACAACTGTCCGTTTTGTCATAAGCTCGGACTCAACGGAAACACCGGCTACACTTAAGATTTCTAAGATATTAAATATTCCCAATTCAAAATCAGGATTACTTGTAAAATCGGTGAGAAGTTCATTCACAGAGTTTTGTACAAACACTGCTTGGTCAGAGGAAAAGGATGTTTTGCGTAAATCTTCTATTAGCGCCTGCGATTGTTTGGCGAAACGAGCGGTTTTTTCTATGTCGAATAATTTTGTAGTTCTTCCTGGTTCTAAATAAGGTTTTTCTGCACCGTTAGGTTTTGATTTTTTTAATTCAGAGATCAAAAAGTAAACCCCTTGCATCTCAAACTTCAGTAGTTTACCAAAGTCTGCTTCCGTTGGATTTCTTTTTTTATGAATTAAAATTTGTCCGTCTTTATTGTATAAATCGAGTGGGATGTTTTGGTTTTTCCGAAAACTATTTAATGATTCTTCGGTTAACTCAAATTTTGCGAGCTTGTCTCTAGGTACTATATTTGTATCATTTGTGCTCATAGGAAACTACAACCATTCGACTAGTTTAACTTTATGAATGTTTAGGCGATGATGTATCATCTTCCTTAAATTGTAAATTCATTCCTATGTTTTGAATCTCATTTTTATTTTTAGGGAATTTCCGTAAGTAGTAATCCTAATCTATAATAGTGGATCTTCTTTTTCTCGTAACAATTGTAACCAATCATAAAAAGATGTGTCAGGAAAGATACATATGATAATATACGTTAGGTGATTTACGAACATTGTCATTTTGATTTGTCATATTTCGAAAATTCGATGTTCGTTTTTGGAATAAAATGCAACAAATGTAGACAATTGACTCTGATTTTTTCGTTTACAGTTTCAGGAAAAGTACGGAAAAATCTTCTCTATGAGCATTCTTACGACCAAAAAATCTTCTTATGATTTATTCAATCCAACAGAAGACCATTTAGCCCTACGACAATCCGTTGCATCATTTGCAGAACGGGAACTAGACGAACAAGCGAAAGAGAATGATGAAACTGAATCGTTTAATGAGATGTTATTCAAACGACTAGGTTCCGAACTCGGAATTTTTGGAATCACAGTACCGGAAGAGGAGGGAGGTCATGGACTTGATCCACTTGCTTCAGTCATCATCCACGAAGAGATGAGTCGTTTTGATCCAGGATTTACACTTTCCTATTTGGCTCATGAAGTTTTATTTGTGAACAATTTCTTTTATAGCTCCAATGCTTCACAACGTAGCCGTTACCTCAGCAAAGTCATCACTGGAGAATGGATTGGTGGAATGGGTATGACAGAACCAGGTGCGGGAACTGACGTACTTGGGATGGCAACTCATGCTGTCAAAAAGGGAGATCGTTACGTCATCAACGGTGTAAAACAATACATCACAAATGGTTCCGTTGGCCAAGTATTTGTTCTGTACACAAAGTTGGACAAAAATGCAAAAAAAATGACTTCGTTTGTAATCGAATCGTCTTACAAAGGTTTCTCGGTCGGGAAAAAAGAAGAAAAAATGGGAATGCGTTCGTCTCCCACAACCCAACTTGTATTTGAAGATATGGAAGTCCCCGAAGAAAATTTACTTGGGGACGAAAACGGTGCCATCACGCATATGATGCGTAATTTGGAAATCGAAAGGGTAACACTTGCTGCACAGTCACTTGGGATTGCTCGTCGTTGTGTGGACATCATGTGTGATTATACGGTTCGTCATAGAGAGGCTTTTGGAAAAAAACTCATGGAGTTTGGACAAATCCAAAGGTTGGTAGCAGAGTCTTATGCAGATTACCAAGCAGCGAGAGCTCTTGTGTACCAAGTGGCAAGTGAACTGGGACCAGATGTTCGTAATTCTCTTGGTGCAGCGTCTGCAAAACTAGTAGCAACACAAATGGCAGAACGAGTTTCAAGAAACGCCATACAAGTACTAGGTGGTTATGGTTATTGCCGTGAATACCCAGTGGAAAGACTTCATAGGGATGCAATCCTTCTAAGCATCGGTGGTGGAACGAATGAAGCCATGCAAAAAAATATTGCAAGTGATCTCAAAAAACTTTGGTCTGAGTGATCGTTCAAATCATCTAAACTAAAACTTTTTTCCCATTCGATTTTTATGCCAGTCTACTAGTTACATGGAAAAAGAATGGGATGTGATTGTCCTTGGCTCTGGGCTTGGTGGTCTCTCTGCCGCTTTATCTTTTGCAAACAAAGGCAAACGAGTTCTCGTGCTCGAAAAGAGTATCTCACCTGGAGGTTCAGCCTCTAGTTTTTGGAAAAACGGATATTTGTTTGAATCTGGTGCCACGACTCTTGTTGGTTTTGAACCTGGTCTTCCCATGGATCGACTCACAAAAGAACTTGGCATCCAATTTCCAATCCTACCCATTGATAGGTCAATGGTGATTCACCTTCGTGGAAAAACTATTGAAAGATATAAAAACAGAACACTATGGATCAGGGAAGCCAAGCGTGTGTTTGGTGGAGGATTTCGTATGGTTTTGTTTTGGAAATTGTGTTTTTTCCTTTCGGATCAGCTATGGAGTTTGTCGGCAAGATACAAATGGTTTCCGTTTCAAAACCTTCGAGAGGTATTTATCAGTCTAAAAAAGTTTCGCCCTTTTGACGTGATCGTATTTCTGTTTTCGTTTGTATCCGTACGATTTGTACAAAAAATGTTTTGGTTACACAAAAATAAAGAGTGGAACCAGTTTTTGGATGAACAACTTCTCATCACAAACCAATCCATTTCAAATAATGCACCTTTCGCCTTAGCTGCGGCTGGACTTACCTATCCTAATTTACAAAATTATATAGTAAGTGGTGGCATGTTGGAGCTATCTCATACTCTAATCAAACGATTGCGGGAATTGGGTGGAGAGTTTCTGTCAAAACAGGAAGTGATCCTATTGACCAAAAAGATTTGGGACAAACCTTCTGAACGCTCCAATAAAAAAATGTTAGGTGATCATTCCTCCTTTCCTTCTAACCATAAAACTATTTGGGAAGTGAAAACAAAAAATAGAGAACATTCAGTTTTTTGTGCACCTATCCTCGTATCAAACCTTCCAATTTGGAACCTAGTCACAATGACTAAATGTTTACCAAAATTAGAAAACAAGGCAAATAAAATGGAAAAAGGGATATGGGGAGCCTTTACCATGGGAATTGCCATCCAAGTAGGTTCTCTGGAACATTCTCTTCATAAAGAATGCCTCCACCACCAAATCCATTTAGAATCACCTCTTCCTCACGGAGGAGGGCGATCGGTATTCGTATCCATTTCACACCCTGAAGACAAACTCCGATCCAAAGATGGAATTCGTATTGTTTCGGTTTCGACTCATTTAGAAAATCCTGAGAAATGGAAACGTGACAAAGACTACCAGATACGAAAAAAAGAAATCGAATCCGAGATTCTATCTGCTTTGGAAAAAAACTTTGATTGGTTCAAATTTACAAATATCCTATTTTATCATTCTGCAACACCTGTTACGTGGCAAACCTGGACTGGACGAAAGATGGGACGTGTGGGAGGAATCCCTTCCGTTTATTTTTTTAATCCTTTTCGAATGGTATCCAATCGATCGGAAGATCCTAGTCTTTTACTGACAGGTGACACAGTGTATCCAGGTCAGGGGATTCCTGCAGTTGTACTTGGTGGACTCAATGTTGTGGAACAATTTGAATCCCGAAAGTTCGGTTGATTTCCGAACCGAATCCTAGAGCCTGGGCGAAACGATGGTTCGCCTTCCAAAGATTCACATCAAAGTGCCAGGAACTTCTGCTAATTTAGGTCCTGGGTTTGACCTCATGGGCCTTGCCCTTGACATCCATAATGAATTTGAATTTCAGTTTTCCAAAGAAATTACAGAAACCAAAACCGAATTGAAAAACGGAAAATCTTTACCTTTCTCCAAAAAGGAAGATTTGGTTTTGTCGTCTTATTTGTCTTATTTTTCGAAATTTGTAAAGGATCTCACACCTCCACCTTATCACTGTAAAATGACCTTGGCATTACCATTGAAGGGAGGTCTAGGGTCTAGTGCATCCGCGATTGTTGCTGGACTCTGTTTGGCCAAAGAAGTCCACAAAAGATTAAGTCCTGAATCATTGCCAACAGAACAAGAGTTCACTCAATACTTAGCGGAATTTGAAGGCCATCCTGACAATACACTTCCCGCATACCTTGGTGGATTCGTTTTTGCTTACTCTACGTTTGGTGAGACATTACGTTATTTTCGAAAAAAGTTCCCTTCTTCAGTTTCCATTTTTGTCCTCACACCTGAGTATTCTGTTTCTACAGAAGAATCAAGAAAAACTCTGCCTAAGTCATATGTGACCTCTGATGTGATATTTAACCTTTCACGAATTGGTGCTTGGATGCATTTTTTGGATAAACGTAAGTTTTGTGATCTATTAGTTGGATTGGAAGACAAGATGCATACTCCTTATCGAATTCCAAACTCATCTCCACTTTTTCCTTTAGCTGATACTTTAAAACAAGAAGGGATTGGGTATTGTTTGTCTGGTTCTGGTCCAAGTTTACTAATTTTTTTAGAACGCAAGGCTTTAAAATCAAAACTAAACGAATTGGAATCAAAAGTTTCAAAGATCATGAAGGAATCAGGCATCATGTATCAATTTCGCAGGGTAAAACCTGATGGAATAGGCGTACGAATCAAAATTAAATGAGTTCATTTGCTAACCTCTGATAGGTTAGGTGAATAGTTTTTCGGAGTTTATTCTTCTTCCGCTCCTTCCTCTTTTCCGAATCCATAAACATCACCTCTGAATCTCACTTTTCGGTTGATCCCCGGTTGTATTTTACCAACTTCAAAGGTAAACTTCATTCTTTCTTTACCTGAGCGATTGAAATAGAAGGAAGATGTGAGTGAAATTTCGATATAATTCACCATTCTATCTTTGGTAATTTTATCAGAGATTCTAAATTCAGCGGGGTGACCAATGATCTCATAAGAATCAAAGGTTTCTTTGGATTCCATTTTTCCATAATGTTCCATTCTTGGAGGTTTATAAAAACTGGGTCCATTTTTTAAAACGGTAATCGTATAATCTTCGCTATCTCTACTTTTTTTGAATTGGAAAATCAAATGATCTTCCGTGATGGCATTACAACGTGTTGCCAATTGTCCTGTTTTACAACCAACTTGGAAACTTGCAAATCTAGAAAGTTCATCTACTACTAAATCATATTTATCTCCCGTTTGGACAGGGATAAATCGATCTGATTCCTTTCGCATAAAAATGGGATGGATGAATTGGTTGTACACAACAAATCCCAGTCCTAAAATGGAGATTGTAAGCACACCACTGAGGACTAGGACAAAACTATCTAAAATGGCAATGCTTAAAAACAAAATTACCTTTTTGTATCAACCTTATGGCTTTTTGTTTCCGGTAGAGGAGTCCTTGTCACAAGTGAAAGAAGGTCCTTCACTTCCTCTGGAGAAATGATTTGGTTTAGTTTTTCTTCTAGAGAAGCTGGTGTCGGTTTTAAAACCAAATCTTCAGGTTTTACTTTCGATTCTGATTTTGTTTTGGCTTCGTTTACGGCCACTTCATTGTTTGTTTTTTTAGGGAAAGATTCCTTTCCTTCCTCCGACTGTTTTCCCGTTTGTGTGGGAAGGGTGGGGGGAATGGATAGGCCAGGATTCCCTTGGATATTGATTGTATTCATAGTTCCCAAACCTCCGTGTTCAGGATCGGCAATTGAAGAAAAAACTTTCCTTTTCCCTCCCTCAGATTTTCGGTCAATTCGAGGTTCGCTTTAGCGAAAATCGAAACATTTTTTAGGATTTTTCCGTTTGATTGCCCGCTTTATGGCCGGGAAGCTGGCAGAGATGGAAAATAATTTTAAATCGTGGATGGCTTCGCCCATCTCTAAAATCTTCATAGTGACCAATTTGGTCTTTGCCGTGCTTTTTTTAGTCAGTGTTCCTTCTTTTGTGAAAGAATACATCACCCAAGATGCAGTGAGTATCGGTGGAAAAAAATACGACTTGAGTGACGTGAAAGACTCCTCACCGATTGCATATTCCAAATTCCAATCTGAATACAAAGCCCTTCTCAAAAATACCTTTGGTGAATTTGCTCAGGACAAATTATTTGAATTAGTCGCAAAAGATAAAAACATCAAACCTTCGGAAGTTTTAAATGAAGGATTTGTTTTAAGAGAACCTTCGGAAGAAGAAATCTTAAACGTATATATGTCTAACAAAGCACAGTTAGGTGGGAAATCTCTCGCTGAAACAAAAGATAAAATTGTTGGATTTTTAAAAAACCAACAAGAACAAGAACATAGCAGAAACAAATACCGTGAGATCATCACGAAATACCCGGTTGATTTCTTAATCAAAGAACCTGAAGCAATCCGAGTGACTGTGGATGAAAAAAACAATCCAAGTATCGGACCAAAAGATGCTAAGATTACTGTGATAGAATTTTCAGACTTTGAATGTCCGTTCTGTAAACGTAGCCAGGATGTGAATCGCCAACTCCGAGAAAAATACAAAGGGCAAATCCGATGGGTATTCCGTGATTTCCCTCTCCCATTCCACCAGGACGCAATGTATGCACATATGGCTGCAAATTGTTCTATCGAAGAAGGAAAGTATTGGGATGTTTTTAATGTTTTATTTGATAACAGCGGTAATTTGAGTAAGTCAAATGTAGATTCATTGGTATTAAAAACAGGATTATCCAAGGACAAATACCAAACTTGTATGAAAGACCAAGCTAAATTAAAAAGTGAAATCGATTCCGATATCCAAGATGGACAAAAAGTAGGAGTCAGCGGAACACCTGCATTTTTTATCAACGGGATCTTTGTATCGGGTGCCTTACCTCTTGAAAATTTCGATGAGATCATCCAAAAAGAACTGAAACAATAAAGGATTATAAACCAAAAAGGAAAAATTATATGAGCAAAAAAGTAAAAGTTGCTGTAACAGGTGCTGCCGGACAAATCGGATACGCACTCTTATTTCGTATCGCTTCAGGACAAATGTTTGGACCTGAGACAGCTGTCGAACTCCAGTTATTAGAATTGGAACAAGCGCTTCCTGCAGCGAAAGGTGTCATCATGGAATTGGATGACTGTGCGTTCCCATTACTCGAAAAAGTATCAGTTACTTCGAACTTGGATGAAGCTTTCCGTGACATCAATTGGGCTCTTCTTGTTGGATCGGTTCCAAGAAAAGCTGGAATGGAACGTGGTGACCTTCTCAAAATCAATGGTGGTATTTTTACAACCCAAGGGAAAGCGATCGAAAAGAATGCTGCAAGTGATGTAAGAGTTCTTGTTGTAGGTAACCCATGTAACACAAACGCACTCATTGCAATGAATAATGCAAAAGGTGTTCCGTCTGACAGATGGTTTGCGATGACTGGACTTGATGAAAATCGTGCAAAAACTCAATTGGCACAAAAAGCGGGAGTTCTTGTAAAAGATGTTTCCAATGTCGCTATTTGGGGTAACCATTCGGCTACACAATACCCAGACTTTTACAATGCAAAAATCAAAGGAAAACCGGCCACTGATCTCATCAGTGATGAAGCTTGGTTAAAGGGAGATTTTATCTCTACTGTGCAAAAACGTGGAGCAGCCATCATTGCTGCAAGAGGAGCATCTTCTGCTGCTTCTGCTGCCAATGCAGTGGTAGACACTGTGCATAATATTGTAACTCCAACAAAACCAGGAGATTGGTTCAGTGCCGCTTGCCATTCCAATGGTGAGTATGGTGTAGACAAAGGTCTTATCTTTGGATACCCACTCAAATCGGATGGGAAAAAAGTAGAAATCGTAACAGGCCTTGAGATCAATGCTTTCGGTAAGGAAAAATTTGATATCACTCACAATGAATTAAAAGAAGAAAGAAACGAAGTAAAAGATATGTTAGGTTAATCTATGAACGTATCTTTTCCTATCGATTTTTATCTTTAGGTGAGTAGATTTCTTACGAAAAAGCCCACTGGTAACATTTTGTTCTAGTGGGCTTTTTTATCATTTTTTAATTTTTAGAAAATCCGCGAAAACGATACGCAAAACCTAGTTTCTCAAGAAAGTCCTTCAATCCAACTCTAAAGCATTGATAAAACTCGTTGGTTCTTCGAAAAATGGCAAATGGCCACAGTGGTCTAGAACTGATCGTTTCACAGCTGGAAATTTTTCAATGATTGTATCCCATGTATAATAAGGAGCCACTTGGAAATCATACTTTCCTAATATGAGTTTGATTGGATGTTTTAATTTTGGTAAAATGGTTTCGACATTAATCTCGACAAAAACTTTACCAAACAAATAATCAAACGCTAGTTTGTTCGTTCTTATTCCTTCCCATAGGTGAGTGGAATCCATTTTTAAATCATAAAAACCCAATGCATCTTGACTCACACAATATAAATTGAAAAAGTTCAGGAGGCCTTCTGGATGCGACTCAATTCGTTTTTGGAAATTGGTTTGGAGTTGAATGTGTTTTTCTTTTCTCTCTTCATTGGCGAAACTTGCAAAGTAAGTTTCCCTTTCCAAGAGAGGAGCTCCATGGTTTGGACCTGTTGCTACCATCACGAGTTTGGTAACACGATTTGGGTATTTTTTCGCATACGTTAGAGCCATGTATCCGTGTCCTGAATGGCCAAGAATCGTACAAGCTGGGATTTGAAGATGGTTTTGGAAGTAATGAAAATCATCCAATACCACATCCAAATCATACGTTGATTCGTTTTCCGAAGTTGAATCAATACGGTTTGCGAATCCTCTATGGTCCACAACAGTGATGTGATACTTGGATGCCATCGTTTCAGGGATCACCCTTGGGTAGTACAAAGCACTTCCGAGCCAATAGAGGTTTGGTCCTTTCGTATTGTTTTGTGCGATTAAAAATTCAAATCCATCCCTTTCGATTGTCTGATAGTTCCATTCCATAACATTCCCTCCCAATTCATGCGGTGAGTTTTTATTTTTTATATAGATGCAGTATACAACCATATAGTTGCATTATGCAACTAAAAAACTTGTCAAAAAAGACATTTAATCTAAATTTGGAGAATGAATGAAGTTTTTTCCTATTTAGGTATTCACTTAAGTGAAACTTTACTCCAGATGCGAAAGTTTCTCTCAAATGAATTTGAAAAGAATCGAGTAGGGATGCGATTTGAAGAATGGATCCAATTGATTCCTCTAATGGAAAAGGAAAGTTTGAACCAAAAAACCTTAAGTGACAGATTAGCCAAAGATAAAACCACAATTTCAAGGTTAGTCGATGGTTGGGTAAAAAAAGGATGGGTCAAACGAATCCAATCGATTGAAGACAAACGAAGTTTTAGTTTAAAATTCACAACGAAAGGGAAATCCATTTGGGAGAAGGGGATTCCCGTGGTCAAAGAAGCAGATTTAGTATTTAAAAAAAATCTAAGTCAGGAAAATGAAAAAGAATTGTTTGTAACTCTCTTTAAGATTCAAACTTCGATTCAGTTTTCAGCAACAAAAAACGTTCCTTATTAGAACTATCCAAAACCTTTTTAGGGGAAACAAAACCCAAACTGATGGCCAAATTTTCTAATTCCTCTATGTATTTTGGATGGGTTTCCATTAAAAACCAACCACCTGGTTTTAATCTTTGTTTTACAGAATAAAATAGATCACGATGGAAAGAAATAATATCGGAGACAAATAAGGCTAAATGAGGTTCATACTCCAAAACATCGAGCATAATGTCTTCTTTTTCTGATTCAGGGATATAGGGTGGATTTGAAACAATCACATCAAATTGCAATTCACTTGGGAGTGTTTTGTCAAAACTCGAAATGTAAAACTGAACGTTTGTTAGATTGTATTTGCTGGCATTTGATTTACTGGTTTCGATTGCTTTTTCAGATATATCCGATAACACCACAAGGTTTGGTTTTAGAAGTAGTGATAAACTAAGACCAATACATCCACTTCCCGAACACAAATCCCAAATTTCTAATCCATTCGGAAATTCCTTGGATAGTGTTTCTTTTTGTTTAAAAAGGTAATCTACAAGTTCTTCCGTTTCTGGCCTGGGGATGAGAACATCTTCCGATACAATGTATTCAAATTGGTGGAATCCTTTTTTCCCTGTGATGTAAGCTACTGGTTTTCGTTTGCTTCGTTCTACAATCCTTTCCCTGTACAAATCGATTTCTTTTTGTGAAAGTGGCATTTCAAAATTGGAATAGAGTTTGATGCGAGGGAGATTTAATAGATCAGAGAGAATCCATTCAGCATCGACACGAGGGTTTGGAATTTCCTTTTTTTCCAGAAATTCTGTGGAACGTTTCAGATAATAAAGTAAGGTTCCTGGTTGTTCCGCCATAATCTTTGCCCCCAACAGGATTCGAACCTGTGTCCCCAGTTTAGGAAACTAGTGCTCTATCCACCTGAGCTATGGGAGCTTTTACGTAGGTTTACGTTTCTGATTCACTATCCTTTGGAAATCGGAGATATTGTGAATAACAATTTTATCTGGGTAGAGGTCAAGTTTCCCAGTTTTTACATATTGCATGAGGACTTTTTGGACTTCTCCTACCGGTTGGGCACACCAATTGGCAATATCATCCACTGTTGCAGAAAGAATGATTTCGTTATAAACATCATTATTATACTGCTTTTCGTATAACATCACAAAGACGTCACAAACTTTTCCTACAATGTCATCCATAAGAAGGATCATAAGACGTCTTTTTTGGTCATAAATCCGAAAGGAAAATATATGTAATAATTTCATCGCAAGAGCAGGGTTTTTGGTCATGAGCATCTCAAAGTTTGCACGATTAAAATTGAGAGCTTTGACTTCCGTCACAGCGATGGCAGTGGCCGATCTAGGTTGTTCTTCTAAAATTGCCATCTCTCCCAAAATATCACCTGCTTCCAAGACATCTAAGGTTTTGATACTTGTGCCTATAGTTTTTGTGATTTTGACTTTGCCTTCTTTGATGAGGTAAAAGTCGTTACCAGGTTCGTATTCACAAAATAAAACTTCGTTTGGTTGGAAAACCTTTCCAAATTTCCCAAACATAGCTTCTAACATTTGGTCGTTCACTATCTACCTCCTTTGAGTTTGGATTTGGCATCTTCTGAGATACTGTCATCCATAGGAGGCATTTGTGTTACCTTTTGGAAGAGTTGTTTTGCTTTTTCTTTGTCCCCGGAGGCTTCTGTTGCGAGAGCCAAATGGTAAAGGTTTTCTTTGAGCAGTAGACCTTTTGGATAACGTTTGATAAAACTGGAAAAATGAGAAATGGCACTTGGATAATCTTTTGCTTTAAAACTAGATTTTCCCATATAAAAAAGTGAATTTTCAACAAACTGTTCTTCTTCTTGGGTCACTGAATCAGTTCGATCGGATACAGTTTTGAAGAGTTCAATCGCATCTGCATATTTCCCTGCATTCATGAGAGTGGATGCTTTGTCATATTGGGAAAGAATGGAATTTGGGTCCACACTGGAAGTGGCAGTTGGTGATTGGACTGCCATTGTTTTTAACATCTCTTGGAGTTTTCCTGTTTGGGATCCTGGTTCGGGCTTATAAACTAACTCTTGTATGGTGAGAGGGAATGGTGTTTTTTTGCGAGCTAAGTCTAAAAGTTGTTTGGCTCGGTCTAAGTACATTCCGTCCGGATAATGTTGGATGTATTTCTCAAATGCATAGGCTGCATGGTCAAAGTTACCATTTTTATAAAAAACTTCTGCAACGTTCATGAGCTCAAATGCTGGGTTCTTCGCTTCCCCTTGTCCGAGGATTTCCCTAACCTGTCTGTGCACTTGCCTCAGTTGGCTTGAGAATACTTTGAGCATTTTGATGATGAGATGGGTTTTATCTGAGACAAATTTTTCGAATTCAGGCACTTTGAAGACAAGCACTGTTGCAGCACCAATCACTTGCGCTGTTTCTTCCCTAGGGTAACGACCAATGGCACTCTTCACTCCGAAAAACTCACCGAGTTTTACATCCTCTTTGAGTTCCACTCCATTGATATTCGTGTAAGTTAGTACAACTCGGCCTTTTTGTAGTACAAAGATATCCTCTGCCTTGTCTTTTTCAAAATAGACAATGGAACCACCTTTATAATTTCGTACGATAGGACCTGACACTCATGCCTCGCTTGCGCTTCATTTTTAAAAATTAGGTAAAAAAGCCAAACTCTTTTTGTAACCGACACTGTCAGAAACTTGTTTCATGAGTTTTTTTGGTGAACCCGCAACCAACTTGTTTTTTCCTTCGATCGAAATTTCTTCTGTACCCAATCCAAACTCTTGGAAGAGTGACAAAAATTCAAGTGATCCATAAATGGGATAACCATCGATGACAACTAAATCAATGTGTTTCCAATGAAGTTCCGATACATTTAACTCAGAAGTTTTTTTCTCATCACTGATCACAACAAAATCACAATTTAAACCAGGCATTAGCGAATTTGGATTTCCCATCCGAAAGGCTTTTCTTGGATTTTCCGTAACCATTTGTAATAATGTTTCTTCAGGTAGTTCTTCACCGTATAATCCAAAATAAATGGATTTTGCAGTTTTTAGTTCTTCCAATAAATGATTGGATCCACTTGGAGAAGAATCTGTCCCCAAACAAACGTTAACTCCTCTTTCTAGGAAGAGTTTGATATTGGTAGTTTTTCCAAAGATGTGGAGGTTTGAAGTAGGGCACCAAACAATGGATGCACCTTTTTCTGCAATTTTATCAGCTTCTTTTGGTCCAAATGGCAAACAATGAACAAGAACAGAATGAGGCCCAAGAGCATCCATTTTTTCTAACATACGAAGGGATTGTTTGGAATCATCATCTAAACCTTCTGCTAAATGAGTGACAAAAGGAAGGTTTGCGTGTTCTGCCATTCTATATTCTAATGCAGGCCCTTCACCCCAATCCAAACTATAATTCCCTACGGAATGTGCTAAGGTATAATCCGATATCAATTTGACCGGCAAAATTCCTCGAAAGGGGTTTTGTACAAAATGAGGAATGTGATCAAAGACAGACGTCACACCTGCAAATAAGTTTTTATAAGCACCGAGGTAGTATAAAATTTCTGGATCAATTTGTTGGCGTTCTGCAAACACACCTGAACTTTTATACAAATTATCATAGGATAACCAGGAAAGGTGTTTTTCTGTTCCACCTACTTTTGGTAAGTAACTGGCAAGCAAATGGTCATGTGAATTGATAAATCCAGGATAAAGTTTTTTCCCTTGTAAGGAAACTGTAAACATATCCTTGTTAGGTGTGATAGAGTCTTCGATACTTGTGATTTTTTCACCCGTAAACAGAAGATCTTTTGATTCCATTTTTCCATTTCGGAATAGGGAAGCAGATTGTAACAAAATAGGTCGGGTCATTCAAATCCCCTTTGTAAGATGAGTTCAGGATTTAAATTGGTTTTGTTTTGGTTGATTTGGAAATACAATCCCTTGTCTTTTGCTAAAATTCCCAATCGATCTTTTGCATTCACTTGTTGGCCTTCTGTGACTTGGATCCTTTCTAAATTTCCGTAAACGGAATAAAGTCCGTTTTCATGTTCTAATATCACAAAGTTTTCATACCCATCCATATAATCTACATGTACGACTTTCCCTGAAAAACTGGCACGGACAAGAGAGGAACTCCCCCTTTGGAATTGAATTCCTTTATAAGGGTCATATGTAAGTTCAGAAAACTTCTTTTGGATTTTTTCTTTTTGTCCAAGAGGGAAGGTGATTCTTTCTTTTATCTTTGTTTCAGACGGAATCGAATTGGTTTCTTTATCTCTTGGGATACGTAATTTTTCATTTTCGAACAAATTTTCAGCAGTGGTCCTTCCATTTAACTTTGCCAAGCTTTCGGCAGGAACTTTCATTTTACGAGCGATGCCATACCAAGAATCACCTTTCACAACTCGGTAAGTCAATGGGGTTGTTTGGTTTGGATTTAGTTTTTGGATTTGTTTGGAAAGGATGGGAAAGGTGATCAGTGCCAAACCAAAACTGAATATGATGCCTTGTTTTCGCATAATTCCCTAAGGAAAGTATCGACATGAAAAAGCGGGAGGGCAATAAAAAAGGCGGGAGAAACCCGCCTTTTCCAAAACCAAACAGATTTAAAAAACGAAGTTTTATTCTTCGTCTTTGTTGTTGACTTTGTATTTTTTCATTAACTCTTCCGCTACGTTTCTTGGAACAGGAGCATACTTGGAGAATTCCATGGCAAACTCAGCTTTTCCTTGGGTAGAAGAACGAAGCACTGTCGAATAACCAAACATATCAGCAAGAGGAACCTCGGCTTCGATTTTTGCGTAACCGTTCTCTTCTGTTGTGTTTAGGATCATACCACGTCTTTGGTTCACAGAAGCAAGGATCGCTCCTTGGAATTCAGTAGGACCTTCTACTTCCACACGCATGATTGGCTCGAGGATGATTGGTGCTGCTTTTGAGAAACCTTGGCGGAATCCGTAACGAGCACCAATTTGGAATGCCATATCGGATGAATCCACATCATGGTAAGCACCATCATTGATCACACAACGAACTCCGATGATAGGGAATCCAATGAGGGATCCTCTTTCTAAACAAGAACGAAAACCCTTATCACAAGATCCAATGTATTCGCGAGGGATGGAACCACCCACGATTTTATCCACGAATTCGTAGTCTTTTCCTTCTTCTTGTGGGATTGGTTCGATGTAACCTGCCACACGAGAGAACTGACCTTGACCACCCGTTTGTTTTTTATGAGTGTAATCAAATTCTGCAGACTTAGTGATCGTTTCACGATAAGCTACCTGAGGTGCACCAGTCACAAGATCCACACCATACTCACGTTTCATCCGTTCGATGTAGACTTCGAGGTGGAGTTCTCCCATCCCTTTGATGATGGTTTGGCCAGACTCTTTATCGATTTCTGTTTGGAAGGTTGGGTCTTCTTTTGTGAAACGGTTAAGAGCCTTTGCAAGGTTTGGAAGTTGTTTTGACTCTTTGCATTCAATGGTAAGTGAAATTACTGGATTTGGAACAAACATAGACTCCATAGTGAGTTTTGTTTTTCCATCAGTGAATGTATCCCCAGACGCACAATCGATACCAAAAAGAGCAACGATGTCACCCGCTTCTGCTTTCGAAATATCTTCCATTTCGTTTGAGTGCATACGAACAAGACGTCCAATGTTGTGGCGTTTGTTGTTAGATGAGTTGTAGATCGTCATCCCTTTTTCAAGTCTACCTTGGTATACACGAACATAGGTTAACTGACCGTAACGACCATCTTCCAGTTTGAATGCGAGGCAAACTAATGGTTTTTCTGGATCTGAATCCAAAATGAGTTCGTTTTCTTCGTTTCCAATTTCTTTTGCTGTGTTTTCTACATCATAAGGAGATGCGAGGTAGTCTGCTACTCCATCCAGAAGTCTTTGGACCCCTTTGTTTTTGAAGGCAGAACCCATAAATACAGGAACAAATTTAAGTGCGAGCACACCACGGCGAATCGCTTCTTTGATGCGAGCTTCGGATGGAGTTCCTTCTAACATCTCTTCTGTGAGTTCGTCACTAAAAAGTGAAACTGCATCAAGAAGTGCCTCACGTTTTTCGTTTGCTTGGTCTTTTAACTCATCTGGGATTTCAGTGATTTTGATGTCTTGTCCGTTTGGACCTTCAAAGTAATACGCCTTCATTTCCACAAGGTCAACGATCCCTTTTAGATCGTTTTCGAGTCCGATTGGAAGTTGCACTGCATGGGCATTGAGGTGGAGTTTTTCACGGAGTTGGTCAATTACTCTCCATGGGTTTGCACCTGTTCTATCAAGTTTGTTGATAAAGGCAACACGTGGAACGTTGTAACGTTTCATCTGGCGGTCAACCGTGATGGACTGAGATTGAACTCCCGCAACACCACAAAGAACCATAATCGCAGAGTCAAGTACTCGAAGGGAACGTTCTACTTCAATCGTGAAGTCAACGTGGCCTGGAGTATCTATGATGTTGATTGTGATATCTTTCCAAGTGGCATAGGTAGCTGCTGACTGGATAGTGATCCCTCTTTCTCGTTCGAGGTCCATACTGTCCATAGTTGCACCCACACCGTCTTTTCCACGTACTTCGTGGATGGCGTGAATTTTGTTCGTATAAAATAAGATACGTTCTGTTAGGGTTGTTTTCCCAGAGTCAATGTGTGCGGAAATCCCGATATTACGGATTCTTTCCAATTTTGGATCACGTTTGGTTGCTTGCGTCGCAGAGGTCATATTTTCCTCAAAAATAAGGTTAAAGTTGAATTGATTCTACCAAAATCTGAAATGGACTGCGTTTGTAAAGTACTTGGGATTTTTGGTTAGCGGGAAAATCCTGGAGAAAGTAGAGAATAGGGAAATATGCCACTTGCTCGTTTCAATCGATTTTTTCGTACATTGTCTTTTGCCCGAGTGGTGTGCCTTGGTTTTTTTGCCGCCATCTTACTTGGGTCGTTTGGCTTGTACATTTCGGAAGAAGGTGAGTTGTCCTATGTCGATAGTCTCTATCTCTCCGCCTCGTCCATTTGCGTGACGGGTTTGTCACCCATCCCCCTTTCGGGACTGAACTCCTCCACTCATTGGATCATGTTATTCCTCATCCAACTGGGGGGACTTGGGATCATCAGTTTTACGGTGATTGTGGGGTTTCTCATCACAAAAGGGATTTCCAGGAATGCTCGGTTTAATGCCTTTGTTGGTGCTGCCATTGACACGCAAACCGAAACAGAATCACTTGCCACCAATGAAGTGAACCGGATTTTACTTTCTATTATCAATATTTCTTTTTCGATCGAAATCCTGGGAGCCATTGGTTTGTACCTCCATATGCCAGAAGGAGTGGAAGGGGAGAATACCCGTTGGTTTTTTTCCCTCTTTACCGCAGTTTCTTCTTTCAATAACGCAGGTTTTTCGATCACAGATGACCTCAGTGCTTTACGATTGGATCCTTTTTCTCTATATATCGTTTCGGGGCTTGTGATTTTCGGAGGGATTGGATTTCCTGTCATCATCCTACTCGAAAAAGTCTTACTCACGATCTTTGTGAGAATTGTTTACCGCATTGAAGTGGTCGCTGAGACCCTTATGATGGAAAAAGCTTTAAAAACAGGGAATGTCCCTCGTTTTTTATTATTACCTGCACAGTTTTCTGCTATTTTAGAAAATCGAATTGAAGAATACAACAAACACTTACGCGGAGAAACCACGCGGATTCAATCCAAACTTTTGGTGTATGGGTCTTTTGCTCTCTTGTTATTTGGATTCCTTGGAATTTATTTCTTAGAAAGGAGTAACCCTCATACCTTTCATGGCATGGAACTAGTCGATAAAATTTCGAATGCATTTTTTATGTCAGTATGTTCCCGAACGGCAGGTTTTTCGACAATGGACCTTGGCCATTTGAATGATGCTACTGTGATCATCATCACCGTACTGATGTTTATTGGTGGTGGTCCACAAGGGACTGCGGGTGGTATCAAAATCACAACTTTTGTTTTGTTGCTTGCTTATTTAAAGAATGTCATCCAACCTTCCAAACCTGTCATGTTATTTGGTGAAACGGTTTCTAAAAATTCCGTGGCAGTAGCAATTCGGGTTTATTTTTTAGCAACGGTATCCTTGGCATTTGTATTCATTTTGCTTGGGGTTTTGGACCAAAACCAACACTCTCTCCATGTTATCTTTTTTGAATTGATTTCTTCGTTTTCCACAGTGGGGTACAGTTTGAACCTGACTTCCCAATTGGGGGATATCGAGAAGTTATTTTATGCTGCTGTGATGTATGTCGGTAGGGTGGGAATATTTACAGTTCTTATCGCAGCGACAGGCCATTCAGGAGTCCCAAAAATGGGTACCATCGACGACGGTGTAAAAATCCAAGTCGGGTAAAATGGATAGAAAAATCAGTTTTAGTAATTTTAGGCACAATCAGGATTGGTAGTTGTGAAAATGTCAGTGAAAGAGTTATTCCTCTCCTATTGGAAATCTCCCGTTCTTAGTTCAGAAGAAGAGACGATAGAAGTTCTTAAAAAAGAAAAAAAACAAAAACTGGGCCAAATCGAATCTCGGTTAGAGTCACTTGAGATTTTGATAGCAAATGATAAACTCGCAGATGCAAATATTTTATTAAAATACGTTGTGTATGATTTGGTAAACTTCTACCAAAACTTAAATGGTAAAAAGGAAATTCCAAAGGACAGTGACCTGTCTTCTTTCCAGTTACCAGAAACAAAATCAAAAGCATTTCAGTTTTTAAAAAACTTTAACCACCAAGTAGAAGTATCTGAAACGAAGATAAACGAAATTTTTGATGGATGTTTATTCACTTATCATTATTTAATAAATGAATCAAAATCATTATTTCGTTCCAAAATGGAAACGAAACTTGATCGATTCAAACAGATTCGAAAAATACGGATCATTGTTGTTTCTTCGATTTTACTCTTATCCCTCATTTCTGTTTTATACTACCAATATAAATTTCCTGTTTTGAAGGACCAATCCATCAAAATGTATACCTTTTTGGACAAAGAACACCCACAAACTTCAGAATCACTGATGGTCTCTTTGCCAGTTTCAAAAACGGGAGTCGGTGTTTGGAATGAATATGTTTTTACACTTCCTGAAACAATGAGTCAATTTGGTGGACTCAGGATTGATCCTTTGGAACAAAGAGGAATTCGATTTGTTTTGGATGATTTACAAATATTAGATGCAAACGGCAAAGTTTTGTATTCTAAAAAAATTACGGTAAGCCAAAGTTTACTGCCAGAAGATTACCAAGACTTTTTAGAAATTAGTGATATCAAAACCGCTGGGAAACAATTGCCAGGGGAGTTAGTCGAGATGATATCCACTGGTAGAGATCCAAAAATCCTGTTAGTGTTTCCCAAATTAGAGAATGCCAAAACCATCAAAGTCAAAATGAAATACATTGAAGCCCACAAAGTGAAGAAAAAATGATCTATTTATACATTAAACTCATGAGGATCCCACAGTGGATCAAAAACATCATCCTGTTTGCTGGATTAATTTTTTCAAAACGAATTTTTGATGTACCTTCCTTCACAAAGGTATGTTTGGCATTTTTGTTTTTTTCACTTGTTGCAAGTTGCCAATATGTCTTTAACGATTTTTTAGACCAAAAGGAAGATGCAAAACACCCTGAAAAAAAACACCGTCCTCTTGCCAGTGGGGATTTGGATTCTGGAATTGCTCTTGCAATAACAGGCGTTATTTTGCCAATCGCTTTGATTGGTTCTTACAAACTTTCACCTGTATTCTTTTATTTAACCATCTTTTATCTATTATTCAATATGTTGTATAGCAAGGTTTTAAAACACATTGTGATCTTAGATGTGATGAGTATTTCAATCGGGTTTGTACTTCGGGCCATTGCTGGTGCCATCGTCATTGGTGTTGAATTTTCGCATTGGTTATTACTTTGTACCTTTATGCTCGCACTCTTTTGGGGATTTTCCAAACGGAGAGGTGAAATCAATATCCTAAAAACGGATGCTGGCAAACATAGAAAAATTTTGGAAGAATACTCCATTGAATTTTTAGATTTGATGATGGCTGTTGTGGCAACCTTAACTCTTGTGAGTTATGTGATGTATACTGTCAGTCCCGATACGGCAAAAAGTTTAGGAACTCCTTATATGGTGTATACAGTTCCGATTGTTGTGTATGCGATTTTTCGTTCCCTTTATATCATTTACATCAAAAATATGGGCCATAACCCCACAAGAGCGATTCTCACCGATGTGAGTGTACTCGTCTCTGGTGTCATTTGGCTTGTCCTCATCTTATTTTTGATGTTTGGGAACATATCGAGCCATCTACCAGTCTACCAATAGAGATGAAAATTTGGAAGCAGTTGCCTTATGGCTGGAAAGTGGTGTTTGCCTTTGTTTTCTTTTTTTCGGCAACATTAGGTTTTGCCTACTTTAAGGCAAGGGACACAAACCCATCCATTCCGATTGAGGCACTCGCAACAACCCCAACGGAAGCCAACTCATGGAAAGGCCACCCGAAAGTGGTTTATTTCTGGGCAACATGGTGTACGGTGTGTAAGGCCTACACTCCCATCCTGGAAGCTAATTTAAAATTTTTACCAAAAGAAACTATGTTTTTGTCTGTTTTAGAATCCGAAGATTCAGAGGAGACAAAAGAAATCCTCTCCCACCTATCTTCTGAATCCACTTATCCGATCTACACTGCAGATTACCGAATGTTAAAGGAATGGAGGATTTCCGCTTATCCAACCACACTCTTTATCGATGCCAACGGAAAGGTTGTTTTTGCAGATTCTGGAATTTTGAGTCCCATTGGATTTTGGATCCGTTCTTTTCTTTTGCGCTTTTTTTAAACTGTCGATGATCTAATATGGACTCGAGCTTCAAACCCAAGCCACTTTTGAATAAGTCGGAACTCCGGCAGATCAAACGAAGTAAAACGAGGGTTGAAGGGAAAAAAGTCATCACCGATGACGTAAAAAAACTCAAATCACTCAAAGTTACACCGGAACTGAGTTTCCAAGAGTCAATTGATTACTACAAAGAACCTATTTGGATCGAATATTACATTCCAAAAGAATCCAGGTTTGCATTTGAAACCAAGTATCTATTCATCTTGTTAGTTGATCCAAAAACTACTGACGAAGAATGTGATTTGGCTAGAAAAGAAGCTCAGGCGAAAAATGAAATTGTAGATGTTTTTGGGTATATGGAATCACACCCAGATTCCATTCGTCTCATTGAAGATTCCTACCATTCCACAATGTCGATGCACGAAACCATCCACCATATCTATCGCAATTATAAAGAAACTGGGGCAACCGAAGATTTAAAAACTGCTTGTTATCTAACTGAGGCATTACTCAAATACGAACCAACCATTGCAGGTCTTACTTATTTTCGTGATTATAGTATCTATAATTTAAACTTTTGGATCCGAACGCTAAATCGATTGAAAATCGACTTTGCATTGGAAGATGCAACCGTATCTCTTCTCATCAAACGAAGGAATGAACTTTGGGAAATGGAGAATCGGGAAGAAGATGAAGACTTTGATTTGTTAGCTGCTTTGTTTTTTGAACAAGCCTTTCCAAACCGAGGAGCGGGTGAACTTTCAAGTGATGACATGTTATTATTTGAATGAATCGCATGGTCTTCTATTTTGAATTTCCTTAACTCACAAACCATCTAAATAAATCGATATGGTCTTTTATGGATTGGAAAGATTGATCTGCGGATAAACTGGTGACATCAGAGAGTTTCATGGAAACGGGGATTCGTTTTTCTTGGAAGGTAAACGTTACTTTGGATACTGATTTTACTGATTCTTTCCAATGTTTTTCTTCACCTTGTTCTTCTGTGAGAGGAAAACTTTCCAAAAATACCTTCCAAAAGTCCTTTCCATCAATGAGCACTTCTGAGATTCCACTGATCCCCATTTTTAAATCGCGATAAAGATTTTCTCGATTAAAATCTTTGATACCGATTGACAAAAATGGTTTTTCTCTTTTGATTTTTTCTAAATTTGGGACTAACAACTTTGTATCTACTTTGTCCCAATCCAATACCAAAAAATGACATGGGCCAACTAACAATCTTTTGAATAAAAATTCAGGATTGGATTCCGTAAAAACAATATACCCTAAAGTCTTTAAAACCCTAGAAATGTGTTGGTCGAGGATTTGATTTTTTGTACAAACAATCCAAGTTAATTTTTTTTCAGGCTCTGGGAGGAGAGGTAGAGTATGAATTTTCTGAAAAGGTTTATCCCATAAAAAGGATACACCAATAGATTTATATTCCTCTTTTTCTTCTTTTGAGAATTGTCCGCATAAGATTGGTTCTATGCTCCAATCCAAAAGTTCTTTGGCTAATTCTGGACTTGGTTTAGAAAAAACTCGTATACAATCAGGGAAATCTTTCCAATTTTTACTTGTACATTCTTTCACTACGGACCCATTTACTTGTAACCATGCAATGATAAGTTCTTTTTCCCGATCTGGGAGTTGTGTCAAAACGGCTCCGAATAGTGAGTCCATACGATTGTATTTTAGTTGACCCCCTAGGCTTGAAAGTCATTTTAAAAAGCATCTCCGATGAAGCTCCTCAAGCGATACGCAAACCGTAGACTCTATGATCCAGAAACAAGTTCCACCATCACGTTAGAAGATGTGGCAAAGATGATCATTGGTGGGGAAGAAATCAAAGTCCAAGACAACCTTTCCGGGGAAGATATTACACCCAAAATCCTCGGACAAACTTTTTTAAAGGTAAGCCTTGGCCAAAGGAATGAAGATTTTTCTAATTTTATGTTAACTTCTCTCATCCGAGAGACAGGTCGCGATGTTTCTGGGCTTTTTGAACGATTGGTCCTCGGTGGAATTGGTGCCAATTACCTTACCCGCGAACGATTGGAAAAAATTGTCAATTCGATGGTGGAACTCGGGGAATTGAAGGAAGTGGATTTTAGTCTCTATAGAGAAGATTTACTCCGAAAGATGGCATCCCGTGCGAGTGAAAAAAAGGAACAAATCCAAAAGGATTTGGAAAAATTCAGCCAATCCATTTTGGAAGAAGACAAAGCAACCCTTGGCGACTTATCCGAAAAATTAAAAGAAGTCGCAGAAAAATTAAAAGAAAATTAGCCAAAATAGGTTAGAATGTCCTCCAATTTTAGGGGGAAGGAATGAAATTCCAACATGTTCTACTACTCGTCTTTTTATGGAATGTCAGTTTATTTTCAGAACAAGATGAGGCCTTTTTTGAAACCCAAAGGAAACGACTTTCCTCTTCTGATATCTTCGAAATTCGTGATGCCATTGACCGTTTAACATTTATTAAATCAAATAGAGGGTATCGGGACATACTTTCTGCTTTAGAAGGGACACCCAATTTTCCAACGAGTGAGAACAATGCCCCCGCTGTGAAATTTTATGCGGCAAAGGCTCTCGCAAAAAAAGGGGACAAAATTGCCATCCCTGTTCTCATCAAAACCTTTCAAAAAGAGTCTGCTTTCATCATCGAATACAACCCACCAAAAGTAAGAAAAATCAGTGACGGTGTTGCCGATCGTCATTCTACCTCGAGTCCATACTTTTACGAAGATGGTGAAATTTCCATGGTTTTGGCATGTGGTGAGATGTTACGGGCGTTAGGTTCACTCCCAACAACGGAATCCTCCGAACAAACCATCAAACAAGCATTGTCTCACCCAAATTTTTATATCCGAAGTTCCGCAGCCGATGCAATGTATGAATCCAATCGTAAAGAGTGGATCAGTTCTCTTGCAGACGGCCTTGGGAAAGAACAGGTTTCTTATGCAAAAATTTCTATTTTATCGGCCATTGTCGGTTTAGAACGATTACCCAATCAAAATTTTAAAGCAGTGACAGAGATGTTATCCCATGAAGATCCAGAAGTAAGGAAAAAAGCCTCTCAGGCATTACGTCGATTAGACCTTCGAATTGTAGCACCTTACCTAGAAAAGGCGATTCACGTTGAAAATCACCCAAATGTTTTATCACAAATGAAAGAAGATTATTCCTATCTTATTTCATTTCGGAACCCTTAGACTTATTCCATTTCATTGTGGACAAATCTAGATTTTCTTTAAAAATGTGACTTAAACGGAGAAATTATGAAATTTAATAGTATTTTAGATGCCATTGGCAACACACCACATATCCGATTGTCTCGTTTGTTTGGAACTGATCACGAAGTTTATATGAAACTAGAAAGACAGAACCCAGGTGGATCGATTAAAGATCGTATCGCCCTTGCGATGATTGAAGATGCCGAAAAATCAGGGAAACTTAAAAAAGATTCCATCATTGTGGAGCCTACATCTGGAAATACTGGGATTGGTCTCGCAATGGTTGCAGCTGTGAAAGGTTATGCGATTACTCTCGTGATGCCAGAGCATATGTCAGTGGAGAGACGCCGGATTATGGCAGCTTACGGTGCTAAGTTTGAACTCACTCCAAGGGAAAAAGGAATGCCAGGTGCGATTGCAAAAGCACAAGAAATGGTAGCTGCCAATCCAAATGCTTGGATGCCACAACAGTTTGAAAACGATGCCAATATCCAAGTTCATAGAGAAAAAACAGCAGAAGAAATTGCGAAAGATTTTCCGGATGGTTTGGACTATATCATCACTGGAGTGGGAACTGGTGGGCATATCTCTGGTTGTGCAGAAAACTTAAAAAAACGATTTCCGAAACTAAAAGTATTTGCTGTAGAACCTGAAGGTTCTCCTGTACTCAGTGGTGGTAAACCAGGTCCACACCCTCTCCAAGGGATTGGTGCTGGTTTTATTCCTAAAAATTGTAAAACAGAATTACTCGATGGAATCATCACTGTTGGAAAAGAAGAATCGTTCACGATGGCTGTTCTTGCTGCCAAAAAAGAAGGGATTTTTATCGGAACATCTTCTGGTGCAAGCCTTGCAGCAGTCTCCAAAAAACTAAAAGAAATTCCTGCAGGTTCCAAAGTGCTTACCTTCTGTTATGATACAGGTGAAAGATATTTATCTGTGGAAGGACTTTTCGTTTAATCTTTGTTTAATGGGATTTTAAAATCACCAATTTAATTGTTGTTGAATCTCCTACAAAAGCTTCAACCATCAATTCTTACTTAGGTAAGGATTGGTTGGTTGTCGCAACAAAAGGTCATATCAAAGACCTGCCACCCAAATCCTATGGAGTGGATATCTCCAACTCTTTTGAACCTGAATATGAATGGCTCAAAGGGAAAAAAAAACTCTTTACCTCTATTGTTTCGAAAGCAAAAAAATGTTCTAAAATTTATATAGCAAGTGATCCGGACAGGGAAGGTGAGATTATCGCTAAACATTGTTTTGATGAATTGGTAAAATTAAAAAAACCAATCTACCGCTTACGTTTAAAAGAAATTACAAAAGCTGAATTGAACATCCAATTAGAGAAAAAAAATGGACTAGATTTAGGGGAAATTGAATCACAAATAGCGAGAAGGGTGATTGATCGAATTTTTGGTTTTGAAGTATCACCTGATTTATGGAAACAATTAAAAATACCAACCTTATCTGCGGGAAGGGTTCAATCTACCGTTTTACATTGGATTTGTGAAAGGGAAAGGGAAATCCAAAACTTTACAAAACAAACTTATTTTTTACTTAAACTTCATGGTAGTTTGAAAAAACAAAAAATCGAACTCAAATACCATTCGAAAGAAAAACTGAATCAAGAAGATGTAAATGCGATCGTAAAAGAACTGGGATTGATCCCTGAACCTTCTAAGCTAAAGGAACTCATATTATCAAATATCAAAATAAAACAATTGAAACGAAATCCTCCAAAGGCATTTTCTACTGCCAGTTTACTTGAAGTTAGTTTTCGAGCTTTAAAATTTGATTCAAAAAAAACGATGCGAATTGCACAAAGTTTATTTGAAGGCAAAAAATTACAATCGGGAGAAACGGTAGGTCTTATTACCTACATGAGATCTGATAGCACTCGTGTTTCCGATTCCAAACTTCAGTTAGGTGAGAATTATTTAAAACAACACCATCCAAAACTTCTATTGGAAGGGAGTGGAAAACAGTCCAAACAGAAAAAGTTTTCGCAAGATGCTCATGAAGCTGTTATCCCCATTAATCCCAATCTAACACCCAATCAGATTCGGAATTATTTGACAGTAGACGAATGGAAACTTTACCAATTGATATGGGAACGATTTTTAGTCTCTCTCATGAAGCCCGAATTAGGTGAAGAGGTTGTATATGAATTCCCAATTGGAAAACATGTATTCACACATTCCTTTGAAAGAATTTTTGATGGTGGGTTTAAAAACTTTCCAGAACCAATTTCGGATCAAAAGAAAAGTCCATTGGATGCAAAAGTGGGAGATGTTTTTTCCTACGAATCTTTTTCGACTTTAGAAAAGGAAACAGAACCTCCTGAAAGATATACCCAAGGTAAGTTAATACAAAAAATGGAAGATACGGGAGTGGGTCGGCCTTCCACTTACGCTAACATTCTTGAAACATTAAAACTGAGAAAGTACATTGTTGAGTACCAAAAAAACATAGGCCCTTCTGCCTTGGGAATGAAAGTGGATGTTTATTTGGATTTAAACTTTCATGATCTAATTGGTGAATCCTTTACAAAAGATTTAGAACAACAGCTGGACGAGATCACTGAGAACAGAAATTCAAGAGTGGAATTAATTTCAGCATTTTATGCGAAGTTAATACAAATTATAAAATCACCGAGGAAAAAAATAGATTCTTCTGGGCATGAGATTGGAACAACCACGAAGCATGAAAAAGCTGTTTCTGATAGTTCAGCAATCAAAACAAATGCTCATTCCAAAAAAAATAAGAACCAACATCTACCGAAAGAAACGAGTCTAACTCTTACAGAGAAAAAAAAATGCCCAAACTGTTCAGATGGAACCATCAAAACCAAATTAGGGAAAAATGGAAAAACCATTTATTTTTGTTCTCGTTACCCACACTGTGACTACATCACCTATGACAACTAATAATGAAAAAACTTTGATCCTTGTGAATTTGGGAGGACCTCGAACATCCTCGGAAATTGAAGTATTCCTAAGAGATTTATTTTCAGATCCATTTGTATTTGATTTGCCATTGCCAGAATTTTTCCGCATTCGATTGGCAAGGTTCATTGCAAAAAAACGTGCTCCAAAAGTGCAAAAAACTTATGAATCCATGGGTTTTGGTGGTGGTTCTCCTCTTGTGGACGAAACAGAAAAACAAGCAAAGGTTTTGGAATTCATTCTCAATCAACAAACGAAAGTAAAATGGAAGGTAAAAGTTTCCATGACTTGCGGATATCCTAATATTAGAGAGGATGAGTTTACCAAACCCGATGCAAATACTTTGTATTTACTACTTTACCCTCAATTTTCCAGGTCTACCGTACTATCAACACTGGCGATTTTAGAGTCAAAGTTTGGTGAATGTCCAGTTGGGAGTGGTGGTTATATCCCACATTTTGGTTTGGAGCCAAAGTTTCACCAAATCACTGCTAGGTTTATTTATGAGTTTTTTACAAACCAATTAAAATCCGATGATTTTTTACATTATCCGCATGAAACTCCGAATTGTGATTGGAAAGACCTAAATCTAATTTTTTCTGCTCATGGTGTTCCTTTGCGACTCATTCACAAGGGTGATCGTTATATGGAAGAAGTAGAAATTTGCGTCAAAAAAATTTCTGAGGAATTGCGAAAGTTTGGTTTCAGAGGCAATGTACATGTTTCTTACCAAAGTAAAGTTGGCCCTGCCAAATGGACAGAACCAAACACCATTCAAATGATTACATCACTTTCCAAAGAAGGCAAACAGATAGCAGTGTATCCCATTAGTTTTGTGAGTGATCACTTGGAAACATTAGAAGAAATTGGAGAACAGTTTAAAGAACTCACATTAAAAAATGGCGGAAAATCTTTTGTCCGTATCCCTGCATTTGGTATCTACAAACCATTTATGGAATACTTGGCAGAACGAGTGTTACTTGCCGATACAATGGTAAATGAATGTATTTGTAAAAAAAATGGAGGAGAATCGTTAAAACATTGTCGATTCAAAAATTGATCTAAGGCCAATTCCTTTTCTGTAATTTCCATAAAATTTGATATTTTTTCCTTGGGACAACCAGTTTAATTCTAATTGATCAAGAACCTGGTTGAACTTAAATAAATGAGAGTCATACGCAGGGAAAACACCTTCCCATGTTTTTCGGTAAACAGCTACTTTCGATTCTGTTTTTTTTGTGATGAAAGTTCTATCTTTTTCTAAAACAGATTCAATCGAATCGTTACGAATATTAGCATTTAAATTGGGATATATCCAAGTTTCAGAATTTAATTTATTTTTGACTCTACCATCAAAAATATCGGAATTACATAAAACACCTAACGCATTCACTCCTTCATTTTTGCCAAATAATACTCCGAAACATGGTTTTTTTGTTAGCTTGGTTTTACCAAACCTTGTTAAGGTGGAAATAGTCAATAAATTGGGTTTCGATTCGAATTTGATTTCCGAATCGAGAATTGGTAATAAATTTTTAAGTGAAATACAAATTTTGACAGAACCATCTAAATTTTGAATTTCGTTTAAGTTAGAAAATGAAAAACCAGTTTTGATGGTAATTTTTGGAGATAAGTAAGAGACTAGATGGGTAACAAGATCACCCATTCCATTGGGAAAAGAAACCGTTCCGTAGGTTTTCTTTTTGTTTTTTTTGATCTCTTTAAAAATCGTACTGTTACCTCTGCCGTCCCATTTTGAAAAAATAGTTTCTGGTTGTAATTCTGACAAACGTGTGCCGTAAATTCCACCTAAAGCAGGTTCTATGATGTTTTTTGTAACAGAGGATCCAAACATTTGATTTCCCCAATTTTCAAAATTTAGATTTGGATCAAATTTAAGTTTTTTGAGAAAAATCGAGTATAGTAATTTTGTGCCTGCTAAGATTGAGATTGGAAACTGTGATAATTTTTGATTGATCCAAAAATACCTTCGTTTTGATGCTTTTTTGGGGAAAACAGGTGATAAACCTATGTCATCTAACATGGATTTGATATCATCAGTCAATAGAATTCCATTGGCAGCAAGTTCTACTAATCCTTCCGGTTTGTTTAGTGTTCCTATCACACCACCTAATGTATCTTTTTCTTCATACAGTGTGACAGAATTTCCTTTTTTTACTTGGTGGTATGCCATAAAAAGGCCAGTAATCCCACCTCCTAAGATATGAACATTTTCCTTCATATCGCTTTTGAAAAAACGGGACCAGCTGGTTTAGTCGTTTGGAGTTTTTCATCAAATGCCATTGCAATGATTCTTAAAAATGGTTTTCCTGACTCTGTAACACTTAGTGTTTCCTGATTCCATAAAACCAATTTGTCTTTTTCCATTTCAGATAAAAAATCTTTAGTGTGGTTTAACAAATCTATTGGTACTTTTACTTCCCAAGAAGTCATCAGTTCCAAGATTAAATGTTTACGCAAACGATCAGAGTCAGAAAGTTTATGGCCTCTTAGGATCGGTAAATTTCCCTCCAAAAGAGATTTTCTATATTTCATTTCTAGTTTGATGTTTTGGAAAAATAAATTAGGTGTTTCAGAAATAGCAGATGAGCCAAGTCCGAGCATCACATCGGTTTTTGAGTCACTGTATCCCATAAAGTTTCTATGTAACTGTTTGGAATGGAAGGCTTTCCATAACTTGTCATGAGGAAGAGCAAAATGATCCATACCAATTTCCCTATAACCTTCTTTTTCGAGAAGTGACCTTCCCATTTCATATAATTCTCGTTTGAGAGTTGGGTCTGGTAAATCTGCTTCCGTGAACAAACGTTGGGATGCTTTGATCCATGGAACATGGGCATAAGAATAAAATGCAATTCTATCTGGTTTTAATTCTAATGTTTTTTCCATTGTGTATAACATGGAGTTTAAAGATTGTTTAGGTAATCCATAAATTAAATCAAAGTTAATTGAATTAAATCCAAGTGATCTTGCTTCTAGGGTGATAGTTTCAGTCAGTTCAAAAGGTTGGGTTCGGTTTACCAATCGTTGCACTTCTGGATCAAAATCTTGTACCCCTAAACTAATTCGTTTGAAACCTAAATTGTGCAAAAGTTTAAGTTGGGAGATTCTTGTCCTTCTTGGGTCTACTTCAATGGAATATTGTGGGTCTTTCGAAGAGGGTAATTGGTTTAAGATGGATTCGATTGTCGATTGAAGGTTGTAATCGGAAAGGTAAGTTGGACTCCCTCCCCCTAAGTGAAGTTCGCTGAGCTCTTTTCCTTTAAGAGAAGGTACACTCTGCATATAAAGATCGAGTTCCGTACGGATTGCTTTGACATAAGGCTCTTCAACCGTATGGTTTTTTGTAATTGATGTATTACATCCGCAAAAAGTACATAATGTTTCACAAAATGGAATGTGAAGATACATAGCAAGTTTTGAATCTTTTGGGGAAAGATGTGTTTCCAATGATTCAATACATTCTTCAACTGTAGGTGAATCAGTCCAATACGGTACAGTTGGATAACTTGTGTATCTTGGAGCAGGTGTATCGTATTTTTGCAGTAAGTGTTTCATGTATTAAACACCTTTCTTGTTGTTTCGATGAGAAGATGCACAGACTCTTCTGGAGTGTATTGTAATACACCATGTCCAAGTCCAGCCACCCAACCTACACGATCTTTTGGGTCCAGATCTCTTATCGGTAATAGGTATTCTTGGATTTTTTGTTTAAGGGTTGATTTGTCAGCAAATAATAACTCTTGGTCAAAATTGCCCTGAACAAATCCTTTTCCACCAAATTCCTGTAATATGGTTGGCATAGAAAACCGGTGATCCACACCAAAGCCAACTAGGTTTTGAATGGAATGGATTTGCCGTATTTGTGCTTCTGTTGAATTTTTGGTATAATAACCAACTTGATTGGGGAATGCTTTAGTTAACTCTGTTATGGGTTCGGTGACATACCTTCGGAAATTAAATGGATCTAACATTCCAGCTGCGGTATCAAACATCATGACGACTTCTGCACCACCTTGCAATTGTAATTCGATGTTTCGTTTTAGAAGTGGTAAAAGAATGGAATAAAACTGATCTACAAACTCTTGGTTTGTTTTGATAAACGATAAATTTCCATCGTGTTTTCCTATACTGGCATAGGTCATAAGGGTAAAAGGGCCACCAACAAAACCAATTAGGGAAACATCTTTTGGTAACACTTCTCTGGTTCGGATCACTGCTTCTTTTTGGAAACGGAGACCTTCAATGGCTTCATCAACAGGTTTTAGTTTTTTGAGATCAGCTAAAGAGGTTAGTGAGAAAGATAGTTTAGGGCCTGGATCGTAGGTAAGACCCATACCAAGTGCTTCCAATGGGAATAGTAAATCAGAAAATAAGATACTGACATCAAATCCAAATTCTTTTACGGGACCTAACGCTACTTCGGCTGCCAGTTCTGGTTGTTTGCATAGATCCATAAAACTATAAGTTTCTTTGAGTTTACGATAGTGGGAATGGTATCTCCCTGCTTGGCGCATAAACCAAATTGGAGGTGTATTTTGTGGAACTAACTGGATCGCATTTGCAAAACGTTCATTGTGGTATTTAGTTGTGATCATAATTTAGCCCTTTAATGCCTGTTTAATTTTTTCAAGTGTGAGATCGATGATTTGCTTCGTATGGACAGTGGATAAGAATCCCACCTCATAACCACTTGGTGCTAGATACACACCTTGGTTTAGTAGTTTGTGGAAAAAAGTTGCAAAGTTGGATTTGTGAGAACTTGGAATCTCCGCAATCGTTCTGATCGGTTTTTCTGTTTTTCCTTTTAGCCAGAACAAACTTCCAAACGTTACTGCTTCCCAATTGGGATCACCAGATTCCTTTAGTAGAGTTATAATTCCATCTGTGAATTGTTTGGTGGTTGTTTCCAGGTTAGGATACGGATTCTCATTCCAAGCTTTTGTAAGGGTTTTAAGCCCCGCTCGCATCCCAATTGGGTTTGCAGACAAAGTCCCTGCTTGGTAAACAGGACCACTTGGTGCCACAAGGTCCATAAATTCTCGTTTTCCAGCATAAGCTCCAACTGGAAATCCTCCTCCGATGATTTTTCCATAACAGACCAGATCAGGGACAATTCCTGTGATTCCAGCCATACCTTGGAAAGAAACTCGGAAACCAGAAATCACTTCATCAAATAAAAGTAATACTCCATACTTAGTCGTTAGTTCACGGCATTTTTTTAAGAACTCAATTCTTTGTGGAAGTAGACCATAATTCGCAGGTAATGGCTCAATCGCCAAACAAGCGATATTTGATTCTTCTCTTTGGAACAATTCTTCTAGCTTAGTTTCGTCATCTAAAGGGAGGACAAGTGTGTTTTGAATGATCTCAGGTCCAATTCCTTTGCTATCACTGGAACTAAGGCCTGCAAGGCCCGAACCTGACTTCACTAAAAGTTGATCAAGGTGGCCATGGTAACAACCATCGAATTTAAGAATTTTGTTTCGCCCCGTTGCAGCTCTTGCCACTCGTAAGGCACTCATAACAGCTTCCGTTCCCGAGTTTACAAATCGTATTTTTTCGACCCATGGAATTCTTTCTGTGATGAACTCAGCAAGTTCCAAGGAGTAAGGTTCACAAGCACCAAAAGACCAAGCTTTCCTCACTGTATCTTCTACAACTTCTTGGATTTCGGGATGTCTATGGCCAAAGAGAAGTGGTCCAAAACTCAAACAATAGTCGATATAGTTTTTACCTTCGACTGACTTGAGATAGGCGCCGTTTGCTTCACTAAAAAATACAGGAGTTCCTCCGACTGAGGAAAAAGAACGTACTGGACTATGGACTCCACCAGGGACTACTTGTTTTGATCTTTCGAATAAAGATTCAGAATTCATGAATATATCCTTTTTGCTATCCTTGCACCATATGTGATTAAAAAAGAAGATCCTGCTCTACGAAATACATCCCAAGTTTCTTTTAAACCATCTTCAAAATCTAAAAATCCTTCTTTCGCTAAGTAAACCAAACTTGCATATTCACCACTCACTTGGTAGGCACCAGTGGGAAGCCCCGTTTTTTCTTTGATGGGACCAATTAAGTCGATAGCAGTCATACCTGGTTTTACCATCAGTAAATCAGCACCTTCTTCTTTGTCACGAACGGATGTTTGAATGGCAGTGTCTCTATCTCTAACGTCTAGTTGGTATCCACTCCTGTCACCAAACTGCGGTGAGGAGTCTGCTGCTCCTCGGAAAGGACCGTAAAAGTGACTTTTAAACTTCGTGGAATAACTCATAATGGGAACATGAGAATGATTGTTTTCATCTAAAATTTTTCGGTGTGATAATACACGTCCGTCCATCATATCACTAGGGGCAATTCCATCAGCACCAGAATCAGCGTAGATTAAAGCAAGTTCGGACAATCGTTTTAACGTTAACTCTAAATTGATAGTTCCCTTTGGATGAAAATGACAACAATGTCCCGTTGTTGTAACAGAACAAATGCATGTGTCTAACCACAAAAACATTTCAGGGAAAGTTTTTTTAATTTGGTTGATATTGGATTGGTAAAAGTCCTTTGAAAAACTTGTGTCCGATTTTTCATTTGGCACCATAAAGAGTAAAAATTGTGAAACCCCAGATTTTAAATCTGATTCAATTTGTTTCAATATTGTTTGATTGGTATCACGATACACATCCGGTAGACCTTTGATGGGTTCTTTTTCATTGATACCTTCTACTAAAAACAATGGTTGGATCATTTTATTTACGTTAAGTGAACCTGATTCACTCAAATGGCGTAAGTACTTATTGGAACGAAGTCGAAGGGATTTTGTTTTCATTGTTTGATGTACTTCTCTGCCCAAGATTCAAAAGATAAGGAAACAAAAATTTTGTTTTTAGAACCTTCTTCACCTAGCGCATGTTTAATTTTTCTGAACGTGCTTCCTGGACCAACAAAATGGATTACATTCAGTAGTTCTGGGAATCGTTTGGTTACGATGTCAAACTCAGATCCACTTCTCCAGTAAGCAGCTTTGATTTTGGATGTGTCAAAAGGGATTGGTATTTCTGGTGCTGAAACAAAGTAGGTCGGAATCACGGGATAAACACTAGAATGTTTATCTGAATCCATATGGGTCAGTTTTACAAAATTAGGTTTTCTTCCTAAAATTAAATCAATTTCGGGAGGTTCACTTTCACCGAGTCCATCACAAGTTCCATTCACCCAAAATCCACGAAGAGCAAGGTCTTTCCAAGTGGAAAGTCCAGCTGACCATAATATCTGATTACTTGGGTTTACTGATAAATCTAAGGGAAACGCATACCCTCTGGAAACAAATACATCAACGTCTTTTGGAATGCTATAAGTGAGACGTTCTCTTTGCCTTGCCGCCATTTTTGCATTAGGTGGCCAAACTTCTTCTTTGGTAAAAGATAAATCAGGACTATCTGCTAGTTCCTTCGTATATAGGATTTCTCCCTGTTCTGTGATTCCTCTCACAAAAGTGACTTTCCCATAATCCCTTTTTAAAACAGTCACTCCAATTTTTTGGTGGCAACCCCCACCATACTTGGACAATATTTCTCGTTCTTCGTTTGCAGTGAGTTCGGTTTCTGGATCAACAATTTGTGTTAACAAAGACTTAAGGTGTTCGTCTTCTTTTCTGATTTCCGCACATAACGCACCTTGTGCGGGTGCACTAGGAAAAATAGAAGAAGGCAAAACCATAAATAAGGAAAGATTTAATGTATCGCGAATGAGTTGTTTTACTTCTTTTAGTTCAGGTAGTACATTATCATTGTCTTGGAAATTTAAGATTCGATCCAAAGCAGCTTTTGCTACTAAAATACCACCAGACTCATGATCTAAATATTTGCGAAGCCTCGTTTGGATATTGCCACGTACAGATTCAATTTTGATTTCAAAATTATTGATTGGTGTTGGAAAATAATTTTTCAGAAATTCTTTGATATGGTATTCACGTCTAGGAGAAGATGTTAGAATTGTGATTTCATTTGGCAAATTGATCCATTTTGTTTTTTTGAATAATAATACATCACGTACATCTTCACGAGTTAAAATAGGGATAAGTGTTGTATCCTTTCTTTCCTTTAAATCCATATCTTTAAAAGAGTGGATCACAATGTCCAATTTATGATTGAGTAGGTCTTCTTGGAGGTCTTTAGTGAAAATTCCTTGGCCAGCAAATTGCCAAAGTGGAGTTGTTAAATCCTTATCTCCGGATGATTCTCGAAACACAGTTTCGAAATTTAACTCTTTGTTTTTTTCTTTTAACGCTTGTTTGACAGTGTGGATTTGAATGCGAGAGAGTAGGGAGGACCTACCTCCTATTTTGATTGCTTCAGACAAGTAAATCTTCCCATCCATTCATAATATGAAGTTGTTCTTCCTCCCGTTCTCTTGTGAGTTCCGTGAGATAGTATTGTAAATCCATTTTGACTGCTTGGATTTGTTCATCTGTTTCGTGTAAGTCATTTAGAATTTGTGAAAGTGGAATGTAGTGATCATAATTTTTGTTCTCAACTTTATTTTCTCTAAAATCTAAAATGATGGATGATGACTTGATCATCTCATCCCAGTTAAATGGCAAAAAACTTGAAGCTATGATGATCGCTTCATTGTTTGGTTTATAATCTTCCCAATGGTATGTGGAGATGGGGTAAAGGGCACTTAGTTCTTGGAGTCGGTTTTGGTTACGACCAATCAAACGAACTACTTTTTGTTTGGATACAAGATAGGGCAAAATCGAATCTACGAGTTTACCTGTACCGAGCAGGGTGACTTCTTTGTGGTTGTGTAAGTAGGATTCGGTAACACTTCCATAAGTTTGTCTGCCAATGCCAACAAGATACTTGGATCGGATTTGTTTGGTGTGTTCTAAAATTTGGTCTCGGAGGCGGAGTAGTGAAGTCCCAAAATTGGAACCGCTTGTATTTTCTTCACGGAAACGGTCCCGAAACTGTGCTTGGATTTCTGATTCTCCGAATAATTTGGATCGTAGACCCGAGACCACTTCGAGTAAAAATCGATAGGCATCATAACCATGGTAAACTTCCCAACCGTCAAAAAAACGTTCATTTCCTTCCAAGGGAAAAATCCGATTGTCAGTGAAGACAAGAGTCCTTTGACAAGTTTTCCAAACCTCTAGATGAGAATCGTCTAAAGGTTTAGAGATGGGATCAGTCGAATGGAGTAGAATCAGGTTTGACCACATAATTTTATTCTATCAAATACATCCTGGGTACTGTCACAAGATTGTCAGTTCCTAAAAAAAATAAATGTGATATTGATACTTATTCTCAATTAATAGAGGCAAACGATACAATGGAAAATCAAAATTGGAAAGAGGTTCTCACTCCACTGCAGTACCAAGTGACACGAGAAAAGGGCACCGAACGGCCGTTCACTGGTGAATACTATGCTCACAAAGAAAAAGGTACGTATTTATGTGTGTGTTGTGGTGAGGCTTTGTTTTCTTCAGATTCTAAGTATGATTCTGGCAGTGGTTGGCCAAGTTATTATGAGCCAGTACGGAAAGAAGTGATCACAACCGAAACTGACAAAACCCACGGGATGGTTCGAACAGAAATCATGTGCCAAAATTGTGGAGCACACTTGGGCCATGTATTTCCTGACGGTCCCAAACCAACAGGACTTCGTTATTGTGTGAACTCTGCTTCTTTAAAATTTCAAAAAAAGGAAACTGAAACGGAATGAAAGTTCCATTGGAACTCTTAATCTTGTAACCAAGATACCTCTTGGCATGTTTCCCATTTCCTTGGACTCACTTCCTTTCCATTCCATTGTGCTAATGTATAGGAATCAGATCGGATTCCCACTCGTTTCACAATTTGGTTGGCAAGGGAAGTATAATGAAGTGCCTCACAACTGTGACCCAGTTTTGTTTCCAATTTTGCCATTTGGAAGAGAAGATGTGCGTTTCCTTCAGTGTCTTTCATCCCAATCGATTGTTTGAGTAAAATTGCTTTTTTGAGATCATCTCGTGCGGATAAGAAGTCTCCTGATTCCATTTTTTTTGCCGATCGTTCTTCCAACTCGGCAATGACCATTGGAATACGAGAAAGGCGAGTGTGGCTTAAGATTTCTTCCACAGATTGGTCCAACTGAGGTTCTGCCCACAAACCAATGGAAATGATGAAAAAGAGAGCGAAATGATAAGACTTCATACGTTGGTTCCTTACTGTTTTCAATTCATAGATCAAATTGCATAAATTGTGCCAAAGTTTTGAAATACTCCTCGACGCACTTCCGAAATCAAATTTCCATGAAAGGGACTCTGGCCGAGCGATCGCCTTTTTGTTTCCCTCTGGAAATAATGGGGAGGAAAGTCCGGACACTAGGGGACAATCGGACCAAGTAATGCTTGGGCTTTTTCTTTCTAGCAATAGGGAGGAAGGGACGGAAAGTGCAACAGAAAGAATACCGCCTACCTTGGTAGGTAAGGGTGAAATGGTGGGGTAAGAGCCCACCGCTTTGTTTGTGAAAACAATGGCCGGTAAACCCTCCGATGTGCAATCTCAAGTAAACAACCGTTATGAGCCTGTCCCGCCAGGTTGTGGGTAGAGAGCATTAGATAAATGATCGCCTAAAACAGAATCCGGCTTACGGGCCAGAGTCACCATTTTTTAAAATCCCCTGGATTACCTTTTCTTCGTTAGGTGGGTAAAATACACAGACCAAACTCCGAATTTTTAATATTGTTTCTGCCAATAAAACTTTAGTTTCTGTTAAATGCCAATTTTCAAATCCAATCAAAATTCCACATGTTTCTTCCATACCTGCAAATTCCTTACAAGAATAATGGCGCATTTGGTTTTCCATTAAAAATTGTTTTAAACCATTTTGGAGTAATGATTCTTCGGATGGATACAAAACAACAATTTCATCATTTTCAATTTCTAAAACTTTTTTGGCATAACCATAACACCAACGCATCTGATCGGTTAAGTCTTCATCATTTTTAATGAATTGGATGTCTGAAAAATTATCTAATATGGGTGTTTCTGAAAAATCATCGAGTAATGAATTCGCGAATGTAACAATCTCTGGTGAATTTCGTATATTCCTTTTGATGTCCCAAACATGGACAGGTAACGATTGTAAATAATCCAAAATTGGAGTAGAGGAATACTTGAATCGTCTAGATACAAAAAGGATCCATTCCTTTTCCTCCCAAAAGAATTTTGAAAGGTATAAAAAAAGTTCGGATTGTTTTTCATCAGAAAGGATCTCTTCTATCCCATCCACAAGTAAGAGATCGAAATGATTGTGATTGATTTCTTTATAATGGGAAATGAGTTCTATATTGTTTTTTTCTGGGATATGACTCAGTTCTTCTTTCCAAATTTCATAGAGAGCTTTTGCTCCCTGCCATAAGAGAACTTTTTTCCCTTTCCTTGCATTTTGTAAGGCGAGTTCCCCACAAAGGATGGATTTTCCAGAACCTGAACTACCAAAAACCAAGTTATGCGAATATTGACTGATTCCCTTCACAAGGTTAAATTGTTCTTCAGTGAAAAATAATAAGTTCTCTTCTTCTTTCTCTTTTTTCGAGCGAAAGGTTTGGAAAAAATTTAGATTCTTTTTGATGATTTCATGTGCTTTGACAAGTACGGAATCGGGAAGTGGTTCTCTTCCATTTCGATAAAAAATGGATTCTAAAATTGTATTGAGACTTGTATCTTCTCCTACTTCCTTGCCACCAAACACAAATAAGTTTTGGTCATTGGGTAAGTGGAATTCTTTTCTTTCGTTTTTTAAAAAGAAAATTGCACTATCATAATATTCTTCTGGAAATAAATCGACAAGTTGATTGTGATTTTTGAAAAATTCGCGAATGATTTCTCTTTGTGTGGTTACTTGTTCGATTGGATTTTTATAAGACTTTCCTTCAACTGGTTCCCATTCCCTACCTCTTACATTATAAAATTCCCATTCACCTTTTTTTTGCCTCCACTTACCGTTTTTTAATTCGATGGTGATCACACCATATGGAGATACAACTAGAAAGTCTATCTCACGCATAGGAACATCGGGAGTGATTAGGGTTAGAGAATAATAAATATTACAAGGGAATTGAATTTCGTTCGAAAAACGATGGTAATAATAGGATTCGAGAGAAATGTCTCGCGTTTTTCCATGAAACTGTTTCGGATAAATCATTTTTTAGTTCTGTAATCTTTGTCGTATCTGTTCTAATGACGATATGAAACGGATACCACGAACCTTGTTATTCTGCCTATTGTTTTGTGCCTGCGCAGGGGGGAATATTAAAATAAAGATCAAACCTGACCTTTCGGGGGAACTCGTCATTTACCAAAAAAAAATCACAAAGAAACAGAAGGGGAGTTTTTTAGGTTCTGGTTTAACCGATACAGGAGAACTTACCATCACTCTCAAAGAGAGATCATATCAGTTTGGGAATTATACCCATATGTTACCTCCTGGATTTCGTTTTGTTACGTTTGTGGAAGACCAAACTCCTGAGATCCAACTTGGCATCGATACAAGCCAAAACTCACCTCTTCTCTCGGCTCTTGAAATTGTTCGAGAAGACATCAATTCGATTTTATCGGAGGCAAAATTAAGAGATGACTTACTTCGTTTTAATACCCTTGTGGAGTTCATTCAATTTGAGGTACACTTCCCATTTCCAATTAAAAAAGTTAAATTTTTAGATCCTAGAACCGCAGGAGAGTGGACCGTGCGCCTTGATAGTAGTGATAAAATGATCGTAAACATTCCCTTACATGCGGTTTGGGCAGGCGAACACGCGTTAACGATTGTTCAAATTTATCCGGAATGAGTTTTATGGTTTGTGAAAGTATTCTGAATTTAACTTTTGGATGATTTCTTTTAATACTTTTCTTCTTTGATCTTTGTCTGGCAGAATTTCTTTGAGATTCCGTCTCATGGCAAAAATAGTTTCTAATAACTCATGGTCTTCGTCTGGGATGGTTTCCTCAAATAGTTTACGCAAACTGGAAGAAACACCAGCAAACATTCCGTCGGTGGAAATCGCAAATTGAATCGGTCCAATTTGGATTGTGGAAGAAGAATAAAAATCACAGTTTTTAGGATCATCCACTGAATTCACCCATATGCCTTTTTCTTTTGCGATGGACCTGAATTTTTTGTTCGTGCTCGGATCACTCGTTGCTAAAAAAATAATATCTCTATCGATTAAGTCTCCTTCAGTGATCGCTCTTGTTTCGGTTTTGATATTGGGGTATTTTTGTAAAAAAACTTTCACTTCTTCCATGTAATCCATAGAGATGATGTGGATATTGGCGCCTGTATGTTCGAGCCCTAATAATTTTTCCAAGCAAGCGTTTCCACCACCTACTATCAAAATATTCCTACCTTCTAAGTTGAGAAAGATTGGGTATTTTTTTACACTCATTCCATTGGTTCCGAAAAAAAAGGAAGAAAAGAAATACTCTCCAACTTCTTATTTTCACCTAACAAAAGTGGACGAACAACTTCACCAACGTATAAAATACCTGGTCCATTTGTTTGTTTTTCCAAACCTTGCGTTTGGGTTTTGTCAAGAGTGGAAACGGTATAGGTGGCACGAGGACTACCTGCATTTTCCAAAAGGACGATAGGAGTCGATGGACTGACACCTTTTCGGATGAGTCGTTCTGCTAACTCTTTTGTTTTTTGGCTTCCCATGAGGATGACAATGGTTCCTGGGAAATTTTCCATTCCCATCCAACTCCGTTCCTCTTCTAAAATGGTGTGGCCATCAAGGATGATGATTTGGCGCGATAAACCTCTTACAGTCAGTGAGATGCCAAGGTCTGATGCCCCCGTTGTCACAGAACTCACTCCTGGGATCACTTCGTATGGGACTCTGTTTGATTCCAATGTTTGGATTTCTTCCGACAACCTCCCAAAGATGGAAGCATCTCCCCCTTTTAGGCGGACCACTCGTTTGCCTTGGTTTGCATATTGAACCAGTAGGGAATTGATTTCGGTTTGGGTGCGGTAGTGTTCTTTGGCACGTTTGCCTACATAGAGGATATGGGCGTTCTCGGGAAAAAGTTCTAAAAAACTAGGGTCGAGCAGGGCATCGTATAGGATGACATCGGCGGATTCGATCCGCGATTTCCCTCGAAGGGTTAAGAGGTCAATGGGGCCTGGGCCACCACTCACAAAACTCACAAAACCTTGTTCTGTCTTATTGGAGGACATATCTGCTATACCTTGCAATCCTGCTAGAAAACGTCAAGTGATTGGCTAATTATTTCTACAAAATCTCCAGTTTTTTGGTTTACTCGTCTCTAACCTTGGGAAAAGATTCAATTTATAAGACTTTTTGGATGTTTTACTGGAATCCAACACAAGCATAGGTTTTTATGTTATCCGATGAGAAACGCAATCGATTTTTACAGTTATTAAAAGAATCCACTAAGGATGAATGGGTCTGGATGTCGGGGTATCTCTCGGCACTGACACAAGCAAGTATTGGGGGCAGTGTAGACGTGTCCCTCACCCCACCTGTTAGCATCTCGTCGAGTGATCCTTCTCATGGGAATTTAAAAGCCGCACCAATTCAATGTAGTGTTGTGTATGGAACGGAAACAGGGAATTCTAAAAAACTGGGAACGGAACTTGTTAAAAAATTAAAAGAACTAGGTGTCCAAGCCAAATTAAAAAGTACAGACACTTACAAAGCAAAAGACCTGAAAGAGGAAGAATATTTATTTGTGATTGTTTCCACTCATGGAGATGGAGAACCACCTCAGGCTGCAAAACCTTTTATCCAAATTCTTTCAGATGCAAAAGACAAATTAGCGAAAGTAAAATTCGCAGTACTTGGATTAGGTGATACTAGTTATCCACTTTTTTGCCAAACAGGAATCGATGTGGATTCAATGTTAGAAAAATTAGGTGCCGAACGAATTCATGATTTAGGGAAATGTGATGTAGATTTTGATTTGGTTGCAAAACCTTGGATGTCAGAACTCATCACAAAACTCAATACAATTTCGAAAACTGCAACAACACAAGTTTCCAAACAAACACAAGGGCCAGTTTCCAAACCAAGTGCTGGTGGTAAGGTTGTCTACGAAGGAACGGTGATCACTAACTTAGTGTTAAACGATGTTGGTGCTACCAAATCCACTAGGCATATCGAAATTAAATCTTCGGTTCCTATCGATTATTTACCAGGGGACAGTGCAGGATTTTTGGCTTATAACCGTGAAGAGGAAGTGGATCGAGTTCTCGCATTACTGCAAACAGACAAAGAAACAAGAGTCACTTATAAAGGTGAAACTTGGATGTTGTATGATTTACTTCGCAAAAAAGTTTCCATTCGTTTTTTACCGGACAGAGTGTTACAAAAATATGCAACCCTTTCCAAAAAAGAAATTCCTGCTGGTAAATTGGATTTAGATGTATTGTTAACACTGTATCCATCTGATACAAAATTAGAAATCCAGACATTGGTTGATATTTTGGAACCAATTGTCCCCAGGTATTATTCCATTGCATCAAGTCCTTCCGCTCATGGAGAAGAAGAAGTGCACCTAACGGTAGCAGAAGTGGAAATTGAAACCTTTACGGGTATCAAATCTGGATTTTGTTCTGGTTTTTTAGCATCTTTAAAAGAAGGGGATACAGTTCCTTTTTTCATCCAAAGAAACAATTCCTTCCGATTGCCAAATCCAGATACAGACATCATCATGATTGGACCGGGAACTGGGATTGCTCCTTTCCGAAGTTTTTTATTTGAAAGGGAACAATCAGCAGGGAATGGAAAAAATTGGTTATTCTTTGGTGAAAGAAACTTTGTTTCAGATTTTTACTACCAAACGGAACTCTTGGAACTTATGGACACAGGTGTATTACATAAACTGAATACAGCTTTTTCCCGTGATACCAAACAAAAAGTATATGTCCAAGATCGAATGGGGGAAAATGCACAAGAATTACTCAAGTGGATTGAGAATGGTGCTATCATTTATCTCTGTGGATCCAAAGATCCTATGAGTAAAGATGTAGATAAAAAATTAATTGAAATTTTATCGGAAAGAACTTTCGACACTGGTAAAGAAGCTTCCGATTATTTAAAAGAACTAGAAGAATCTGGGCGTTATATCAAGGACGTTTACTGAGGAACTCATGGCTGAATCAAAAAAAGAAACACAAGCAGAAAAAGTAAAACGAGTGAGTCGTGGCCTCCGAGGCACCCTTGCTGATAGTTTGAAAGACGAACATACTGGTTCCTTACGTTCCGATGATCAATTATTACTTAAATTTCATGGTATGTACCAACAGGATGATCGAGATAGAAGGGACGAACGAGCGTTAAAGAAATTAGAACGTTTGTATTCTTTTATGATCCGTTTGCGAATTCCTGGTGGTATGATAGGCCCTGTACATTGGGAAGCACTTCATAATGTTGCTGGAGAAAATTCTACAGGAACCATTAAAATCACAACAAGACAAACTGTCCAATTACATGGAATCTTAAAATCGAAAATCAAACCAACAATCAAAGCTTTTGATTCGGTATTTTTGGATTCGATTGCCGCTTGTGGTGACGTAAACCGTAACGTTACCTGTACATCCAATCCAGCCGCAAGTCCACTCCACAAAGAAGTGTTTGGTTATGCCGGTGAAATTAGCCGTTCCTTATTACCCAAAACGAGAGCTTATTATGAAATTTGGTTGGATGAAAATCTTTTAGCTGAAAAGGAAGAACCCGAAGATCCATTGTACAAAGATGTTTATCTTCCTCGAAAATTTAAAATCGCAATTGCAATCCCACCATATAATGATGTGGATCTTTTTACCAATGATATTGGACTCATTGCCATTATTGAAAATGGACATTTATTAGGGTTTAATGTTTCTGTTGGTGGTGGTCTTGGAACCACTCATGGTAACCCCGATACGTACCCGAGAGTAGGGACTGTGTTTGGATTTATTCCCAAAAAAGACATTCTTAAAGTAGTGTATGAGATAGTCACTGTCCAAAGAGATTTTGGAAACAGGGAAGATCGTAAACTTTCTCGATTGAAATACACCTTAGATAGATTAGGTGTTGAGTTTTACAAACGTGAAGTAGAAAAACGCGCAGGTATTAGTTTTGAACCTACAAAGGATTTTCAATTCACCCAAAGATCCGATGATTTTGGTTGGAAACAAGACGCGGCCGGGAACTGGCATTATACGGTATTTGTGGAAAATGGCCGAGTTTGTGACGAACATGGTTATAATCTCAAAACTGCACTTCTAGAAGTTTCGAAAACAAGAAGGGCAACCTTTCGGTTTACTTGTAACCAAAACTTAATTTTATCGGATATCTTTCCAAAAGACAAAGATTTAATTGAATCAATTTTAGTAAAGTTTGGTGTTCATAGGAAAACGGCAGAAGTTTCACCGATCCGAAAAAATTCTATCGCTTGTGTAGCACTAAACACTTGTTCCTTGGCTCTTGCTGAGGCTCAGAGATACCTTCCCAGTTTAATCGATAAAATTGAACCAATCCTTTCCAAACATGGACTTTTGGACGAACCAATTTCGATCCGTATGACAGGTTGTCCAAATGGATGTGCAAGACCTTATATCTCGGAGATTGGACTTGTGGGGACTTCGTATGGGAAATACAATCTCCATTTAGGTGCTGATGCCGAAGGGTACAGGCTTAATCAAAAATACAAAGAAGATTTGGATGAAACATCTATCTTACAAGAGTTAGATGGATTGTTTGGTAAATTTTCGAAAGAAAGAAATGGTAAAGAATCGTTTGGAGATTTTGTCAATCGAATCGGGATTCTGAAATAAACTTAGAGTTTCTAAATAGAAATAAGGCACCTGATTTCAGGTGCCAGTATGTAATAATTCTCTACAATAACATCCCTGCGGCTACAGTTTGGTTGGTTCCCTCATCCACGAGGACAAAACTTCCCGTGCCTCTAATTTTGGAATAAGGATCATAAGCGACTGGTTTTGCTGTCCGGATTGTCACTTTACCGATTTCATTTAAACCAAGATTTGTTTGTTCCTTTTTTTCATGGGTACTTGTTTCCACTCTGTATTCCAAAGAACGAATGGAAACTTTGACTGCATTTGTCGTTTGGCGTAAAAGGTATTTTGAACCTGGTGTCATCACCTTTTGGTCCATCCAACAGATATGTGCTTCTAAGTCTTGGGAGACAATTGGTTCTTTTCCTGTCACAACAAGCATATCACCACGGCTCACATCAATTTCATCTTCTAATCGAATGGTCACTGACATGGGAGCATACGCAGTGGTCAGTGCTCCATCAAATGTGTCAATGGCCTTGATTTTCGAAGTGAGTCCACTTGGTAAAACAGTGATAGAATCGCCTACCGTAAAATAACCACTTCTAATTTGTCCCGCATAACCTCTGTAATCATGGTATTCCGTTGTTTGTGGCCGGATTACATTTTGGACGGGAAACCTTGGAGCAGGGGATTCCTCTTCGGTATGGATTTCAATTTCTTCTAAAAAGTGTAATAATGATTTTCCTTTCCACCATGGCATAGAACTGGAAGGTTCCACAACATTATCTCCGTTTAATGCAGAGATCGGTAAAAAGTGAATGGATTTTAAGTTTAAGTCTTTGGCAAATTCCAAATATTGTTTTTGGATATTTAAGAATACTTCTTCTGAAAATTCTACCAAATCCATTTTGTTCACACAAACAACTATATAAGGAAGTCTTAATAATGATACAATATAGGAATGTCTGAAGGTTTGTTCGATCACACCTTTTCTTGCATCGATGAGGATGATGGCAAGGTCAGAGTTCGAAGCTCCTGTTACCATGTTCCTAGTATACTGTACATGGCCTGGGGCATCTGCAATGATGAATTTACGTTTGGGAGTGGAAAAGTATTTATAAGCAATATCAATCGTAATCCCTTGTTCTCGTTCTGCCTTAAGTCCATCCGTGAGAAGGGCCAGGTTAATTTGTCCGTTTACTTGGCCCGCACGTTCAATCGCTTCTAATTGGTCTTGGAAAATGGATTTACTGTCGTATAACAAACGTCCGATGAGAGTTGATTTCCCATCATCCACACTCCCTGCAGTGATAAACCGTAAAATATCCATTAAAAATACCCACCTTTTTTTCTTTCTTCCATTGCAGCTTCCGAACGTTTGTCATCCAAACGGGAACCTCTTTCTGTGGTGCGTGAAATTTGAATTTCACGGATGATATCTTCCACTGAATTTGCTTCTGATTCCACAGCTGCCGTACAAGTCATATCACCGACAGTGCGAAATCGAACCGTTCTTGTTTCTACTTTGTCGGTACCATCTAAACTGATGAATTTTGAGACGGGGAACACCAAATCCTCTCTCCACACAATTTCCCTTTGGTGAGAAAAATACAAAGAAGGAAGGTCTATGTTTTCTTTTCGGATGTATTCCCAAACATCAAGTTCTGTCCAGTTACTGATTGGAAAAACACGTACGTTTTCACCCACATGGATTTTTCCATTATAGATATTCCAAAGTTCTGGACGTTGGAGTTTGGGATCCCAAGTTCCAAATTCATCACGGACAGAAAAAATTCTTTCTTTGGCTCTTGCTTTTTCTTCGTCACGACGAGCTCCACCGATACAAGCATCAAATTTAAATTCGGCAATGGTATCGAGAAGTGTCACAGCTTGGATGGCATTACGGCTTGGGAATTTTCCTTTTTCTTCAACAGCTTTTCCTTGGTCGATGGAATCTTGCACATAACGAACAATTAACTTTTCGCCGATTCGTTCTGCCAAAGAATCACGAAATTGTAGCGCCTCATCAAAGTTATGCCCTGTATCAATGTGAACGAGTGGGAAAGGAAACTTTCCTGGACGAAATGCCTTGAGTGCAAGGTGAACCAAACAAATGGAATCCTTTCCTCCAGAAAATAATAAGGCAGGTCTTTCAAATTGTGCTGCCACTTCACGTAAAATATAAATGGCTTCTGACTCTAATTGGTCTAAATGTGATAGTCGATGGGTACTTGTCATAGTCTATTATCCTTTCTTTGGTGTGAGTTTTCCATCTACCCAATGCAAACCACATTCCTTTTTTGATTCTTGTTCCCACCACCAACGTCCAGCTCGAAAGTCTTCTCCTGGTTCGATGGCTCGTGTACAAGGGGCACAACCTATGCTTGGAAATCCTTTGTCATGTAACACATTATAAGGTACATTCTGTTCACGAATGTATTTCCATGTCTCTTCAAAACTCCAATGGAGGAGAGGTTGGTATTTGATTAAATTTCTACTCGGATCGGATTCAAATAAAGACATCTCTGTCCTAAATCCAGACTGGTCTTTGCGTAAACCGGTCACCCAAATTTCCATATTCTCTAAAATCGAATCCAAGGGAACGAGTTTTCGGATCCGACAACATTCCTTTCGTAATTCTTGTGAGTCATAAAATGCATTGGGTCCGTTTTGGTTGACAAAGGATTCAATTTCCTTTGCGTTTGGATAAAAGGTTTCGATTTTTGCCCCATAACGAATGTTAGTTTTTTGCCAAACATCATAGGTTTCTTGGAATAACCTTCCCGTATCCAAAGTGGCAATCCGAATGGGGATTTGTTCGGAGAGGATGGCATGGGTGATGGCTTGGTCTTCGAGACCAAAACTTGTAGTGAAGACTACCTTGCCTGGAAATTCAGAGGAAAGGCGTTTTAACCCTGCTATGAGCGACAAGTTGGCATAAGATTCTGTCAAAACTTCCAAATTTCCCATATTTATCCCGTCCTACCATCCAATGTTTTGTATATTGGACGATTTGTAAAGTATATTAGCGGAAATTATTAGATAGAGAAGTCCTCTACATATACTTTTGCCTTTTTGATGCGGAGGTAAACCGTCTCTCCCGGTAGTAAATTGAGGTATTTATAGGTTTCTTGTTCGAGTACGGATTCGATGAGGGTTCCTGTATCCACACGTTTTAATTCCACTCGGACGTTGCGTCCCGTGGAATGGATGTATTGGATTTCGGCCGCGATCCCTTGTTCTTTTTCCCTGACAATTTCCACGTCATAAGGTCGCACATAAGCAACCGCATCCGATTCTTTGATATTTTCATGTTCAGAAGAATCAAGGGCGATATTTCCAATTTTCGTTTTTCCTTCTTCGATACGGCCGTGGAAAAGATTCACATCACCTAGGAAATGGAAGACAAAAGGTGATTTTGGTTTGTTATAAACCTCGTCTGGACTTCCAACTTGTTCGAGTTGGCCTTGGTTTAAAATCACAATCCGATCACTCACTTCGAGAGCTTCTTCTTGGTCATGGGTGACAAAGACACTTGTGATATGGATTTCATCGTGGAGTCTACGTAACCAATTACGAAGTTCCTTTCTCACCTTTGCATCCAATGCTCCAAATGGTTCATCGAGTAATAAGAACTTAGGTTCGATTGCAAGTGCACGAGCAAGTGCCACACGTTGCCTTTGCCCACCTGACAATTCATGTGGATACCGGTTGTGAAATTTTTCAAGTTGGATGAGAGTGAGGAGGTTTGTCACTTTCTCTTGGATCTCTTGTTTGGAAGGCCTTGTGGATTTTGGTCTTACTTCCAAACCAAAGGCAATGTTTTCTGCAATGGTCATATGGCGAAACAGTGCATAGTGTTGGAACACAAATCCCACTTCACCATTTTGGATTTTGGCAGAAGACTGTCCTTCACCTACAAACCGAACAGAACCAGAACTTGCTTCTTCAAGGCCTGCGATGATGCGGAGTAAGGTTGTTTTTCCTGAACCCGACGGACCAAGGAGTGCCACAAGTTCACCATCGGGAATAGTTAAGTTTACATCTTTTAAAGCGGTAAACGAACCAAAGGTTTTTTGTACATTTTGTATTTCGATAGGCATATTAAGATCTCTCGGTACGTTTTTCCAAAATCAATTTGAAGATTAGAGTGAGGAGTGATAAAAACACAAGTAAGGTGGCACAAGCAAAGGCACCAACGGAATCAAATTCATTGTATAACATTTCGATATATAATGGTAGAGTTGTTGTTTTGCCTCGTATGTGTCCACTGAGAACCGAAACAGCACCAAACTCTCCCATAGCCCGTGCATTACAAAGAATGATCCCATATAACAAACCCCATTTGATATTGGGAAGGATGATTCTTAGAAACAATTGACTAAAACTGGCACCAAGTAACATCCCTGCTTCTTCTTCTTCACGGCCTTGGCTTTGCATGAGGGGAATGAGTTCTCTTGCCACAAAAGGGAATGTGATAAACACCGTAGCGAGGATGAGTCCCGGAGTATTAAAAACAATTTTAATTTGATGTTCTGCTAAGAATTCACCAAAGGTTCCTTGTCTTCCGAATAACAAAAGAAAGATGAGACCAGATACAACGGGTGAAACTGCAAAAGGAGAGTCAATGATAGTGATGAGAAGATTTTTTCCAGGAAAGGAAAACCTAGTAATCGCAAATGCAGCTGTGACTCCAAAGAATGTATTTAATAGTACAGAAACAATGGATACTTTAACGGTTAGACCAATTGCAAATAATGCATATTCACTTGTGATGGATGAGTAGTATTTTTCCCAACCTTCCGAAAATGCTTCCGTAAACACTGTATAAATAGGCAAAAGTAATAGGATGCCAAACAATGTATAGGCAAGTAAAACAAGAAAAATGGGCAAAAGTTTTGATTTCATGTGAGTTTTTTGGAAGCCCGCTCTTGGAAAAAATTAATGAGAAACATAAATAAAAAGGAAGTGAGTAACATCACAAGTGCGATCGAAGTAGCCTTTTCGTATTCGTATTGTTCCAGTTTGGTGACGATGAGTAGAGGGAGGATTTCTGTTTTACCAGGTAGGTTTCCAGAAATGAATACAACCGAACCATACTCTCCGATACTCCTTGCAAAAGCCATTCCAGTACCAGCGAGTAGAGAAGGCCAAAGTTCGGGTAATAAAACCTTTCGAAAGGTTTGGAAGGGAGTCGCACCAAGGCACCTTGCACTTTCTTCTAGTTCCTTTGGAAGTTCCTCTATGACAGGTTGTACAGTTCGTACGACAAATGGAAAACCAATGAAAACAAGTGCAATGACAATGCCAATCGGAGTATATGCAATTTTGATCCCCCATTTGTCAAAAAAAGATCCAATGATTCCCGTTTGGGAGTAGATCGTAGTAAGAGCAATCCCGGCGACAGCAGTGGGCAAAGTGAACGGTAAATCAATTAATGTATCAAAAAACTTTTTGAAAGGAAATTGGTATCGAACGAGTACCCAAGCAAATAAAAATCCAATGAAAAGATTGAGAACTGCAGAAATGAGTCCTACACTAAAACTTAAAAAGAGCGCAGATCGAATGCGCTCTTCTGTAAACACTTCTAAAATCCCTGTGAATCCTATCCCCAGGGAGTGATAAAAAAGTCCAAATAATGGAATGATCACAACGGCGGACGAATAAAAGACTGTGTATCCTAAACTGATCCCTAAATGGATTTTTTTGTACGGCCGTGTTTCAATTTGCATATATTATTTGGTTTTGTAGATGGCATCAAAGACACCTCCATCTGCAAAATGTTTTTTCTGTGCAGTGTCCCAAGTTTCCCCTAAATCGGATAGAGAAAATAATTTGAGATTTGGAAATTCTTTCGCAGAGGATTTGCTTACTTTCGGGTCAATGGGTCTAAAAAAATGTTTTGCAATAATGGTTTGGCCTTCATTTGTAAAAAGAAATTCCAAATAGGCTGTTGCTTTTTCTAAATTTCCTTTTTCCGTCGCAGTTTTTGTCACAACAGCAACCGGGGTTTCTGCACGAATGGATTCCGAAGGATAAACCACTTCTAAACTATTTTTACCAGAACGTTTTTCTTCATCTAACGCTAGTTTTGCTTCGTTTTCCCATGTAATGAGAACATCTCCAATCCCACGATTGACAAACGTAGTAGTAGATCCACGAGCCCCTGTATCTAGAACTGATGTATTTTGGAACAATGCTTTTACAAAGTCAGTTGCTTTCTCTTCGGATTTATACTTTCGTTTTGCATAACCATAAGCGGCAAGGTAATTCCACCTTGCGCCACCACTCGTTTTAGGGTTTGGAGTGATGACAGAGATTCCTGGTTTTACAATATCATCCCAATCTTTGATTTTTTTGGGATTTGATTTACGGACAAGGAAAATGATAGTGGAGTAGTATGGTGTACTTTTGTTAGGAAGTTTAGTTTGCCAATTGGCATCAAGTAACTTTGATTTGCTGGCAATGTTATCAATATCATAAGAAAGTGCTAAACTGACTACGTCCGCTTCGAGTCCATCAATCACAGCCCTTGCTTGTTTTCCTGATCCACCGTGGGATTGTTGGATTGAAAATGTTTCTCCTTTTTTTTCCTTCCAAGATTTTAAGAAACTTTTGTTGATATCTTCATAGAGTTCCCTTGTTGGATCAAAGGAAACATGGAGAAACGTCGATTCAGCCAATAGAGAAGTGGCGAGCCCAATTCCCATTATGATAGTCAATATGGCAGAAAAACTTGGTTTAAATTGGAGGAATTGGAGTATTTTTTTCATTTTCTCGTCCTTTTGGTTAATAAAACAAACTAATCCTCCAATTTAGTGAATTTTTGTCAAGGGAAAATCCAAGTCTTTTTCGGTCGTACTTGGGTTTCCTGACATAAACCTAAAAAGGAAGAAGATAATTCTCTCAAGGAAATCTGAGGAAGTTCGATCCTAAAGGGAGAAGGCACCCCAATGAATGTAAATGTTGATAAACAAAACCTAATTCCCTTCCCTCAAGTTGAATTGAGACATGGCAAAAGGGACGGTGCCGATAACAACTATTTTGCGGTAAAAGAAAGTTTTGGTGAAATTTTAGAAAGGGAATTCCAAATCCATTCTGAAAAACCAAACTCACCTTCCGAATGGAAACCACTGCAAGCAGAGAAAAATCCATCTGATTCCCCAGCAGATGTTGTTTCGAAAATGGAATCAAATCAACCATCCAATTCAAATGTGATTCCATCAAATGAAGTAAATGACAACAATTCATCACAAAAAACAAACGAAGAATCGAAAGACGAAAATTCGGAAGAAGAAGATCTGGACCGAGATGCACTCGAATACAGCATTGGAATTTTATCCAACCAACATCTATTCGATCAAAAATTCCTTCCTGCAAATGAAGTAAACGAATCTTTACAAAAAGAAAAAACAGTTGCACTCTCCATGCAGAAGTCTGCAGAAAAAAATACATTGTATGCGACAAAAGAAGCAAAAACGTTTTTAGAAGAAACTAAAAAATTAGCAGAAAGTCTTTTGCAAAAAGACTTTGTCAGTTCAAAACAAATTTTTTCCCATCACAAACAAGATCTGCAAGATTCAATTCCTTCCAATCTAGTGATGTTTCCTGGTTCACAAAAAAAAATACAAACGGATAGAGTAGTGAACGAAACGAAACAAAACCCAAATGTAAGTTCACAAAAAAAAGAAACTGAACTGAGTGGGTTAAATCTTGTCACATCTTTTCTCCCAAAAGAAAAAGGGAATCGTGGACTTGAGAATGAAAGTCCTTCGGAAATTTCCCTTCGCAAACTAGATCCAAAGGGCAAAAGTTCAAAACACAATAAATCAGAAACAGTTTTATCTGAAACAAATCAAGAAAAAGATAACTCCAATCTTTCCATCACATCTGATAAAATGGTACGAAGTTTGGGGTTTAAAGAAAAAGAATTCCAAAAACTAAATGAAAACAAAAACCAAGTCCAAAACGAAAAGATTAAAACAGATTCATCTTTTGTGAACCAAGTCCAAACGATATTTTCTTCTAAAATGGGAGAAGAAAATGGGAAATCTTCAGAAGATAAAGGTAACAAACAAGGATTTAACCTACATTCGGTGGAAAATAAACTTCACTCCAAAACGGAAGATGTAAAAACTTTGGAACGAAATCAAAAACCGAAAGAAACCAATTTAAATCAAAATTTGGATGAGCTCATCAAACAAGCTAAGTTTGATATTGTTCAAAATGGAAAATCGAGTGCTGAAATCATAATGAATCCAAAAGAGTACGGTCGTTTAACTCTTAAGGTGACTGTTGATGGAGAAAAAGTAGAAGGTCGAATTTTAGTTGAATCAGAAGAGTTACAAAAATCCCTTCAGAACGAAATCGAAACAATTAAGGAAAATTTGAAAGAGTCAGGTCTCGACTTACAAGCGCTCATCATAGATTTATGGGATGACGGGAACCAATTTGCAGAGAGACAAAATCAAAATGAACTTTACCAAACACTGATGGAAACTGCAAAAAACCGCGGAAATATTCAGAAATTGGAAAAAGAAAATGGAGTAGGTTTAGATGATATCTCTTTACCACCTGATTCCAAAGTATTAGAATTTTTTGCCTAAATATACGAAATAAAAAAAGATCGAGGACAATATGCCAGACGGAATGCAAGATATCTCTACACAAAATTCTGCAAGAACCAAATACTTTGAAGGTGATAGAAGTTTTAATATCCGCAAACATTTGGACCAACTGGAAAAAGAAGAGACAAGTGGTTTAAAAGGAATTGAAATCCGAGAAAAACAAAAAGAGTTAGGAAAAGACGATTTCCTAAAACTACTTTTGACACAATTGTCTCACCAAGATCCAACAAATCCAGTGCAAGACAAAGACTTCATTGCACAAATGGCTCAATTTTCTTCACTCGAACAGATGAAAAATATTTCATCTGGGATTGCTCGGATGGAATCTAAACAAAGTTATTCGGTCGTAGGAAAAATTGTATCAGGGCCAGATTTAGTGACCGGTGAAGATGTCACAGGTGTTGCAGGTGCAATTTTGTTCGATAACGAAGGAAAAACTTATGTTCGTGTGAACGGTCGTATGCTCGATGTTTCAAAAATCAATTTAATCTCTGATCCAGAGTTATTAAAATCAGAAACTCAGTTCCAACAACAACGTCCGACAAACATTCCAAACAATACTTTAAAAAAACAAGAAGCTTATCAGGATTAATTGAAAAAGGTCGATAAAAAAAGAGAGGATAGAACGTTATGATGAGATCACTTTATTCCGGTGTTTCCGGATTGAAAAACCACCAAGTTAGAATGGATGTTATTGGTAACAACATCTCTAACGTTAACACACATGGATTTAAAACAGAACGAGTAACGTTCCAAGATATGATCTCACAAGAATTGCAAGGTGCATCTGAACCAAACGAAAGGATTGGGGGAACAAACCCAAAACAAGTTGGTCTTGGATCTCTTATCGCAGCGATTGATAAAATCATGACACAAGGTGCCTTACAAACAACTGGCAAAAACACTGACCTTGCTGTATCAGGGGAAGGATTTTTTATCGTTAAAGATGGTGACAAACAGTTTTATACTCGTGCTGGTGCGTTTAACGTCGATAAAAATGGTTTTTATGTCAACCCAGCCAACGGTCTTAAAGTACAAGGTTGGAATTCAAGACTTGATGAAACTGGAAATAAATACATCAACTCTGCCGGGTCTTTAGAAGATATCGTAATCCCATTATATTCCAAAGAACCTGCTCGAGCTACAAGAAATGTTGATTTTCAATCTAACCTCAATGCAAGTGTAGCTGCTGTTCCTGCAGATGCAACTGAAGAAGACATCCAACGTTATATCAATGACCCAGACCCTCGCCAAAGACGTGGCCATGTAACTTCTATTAACGTGTATGATGAATTAGGTAACACTCGCCAAATGGGAGTGGAATTTTACAAAATGCGCGACAATGTTTGGAAGATGCGTTTTAAACTAGAAGATGCAAGCCAAGTATCTGTTGATGTGAATGGAACTGGTGGTGAAAACACAAGTGTTTCTGGAAATACTGAACTCGAAGTTTCCTTCACACCAGATGGTAAAATCATCAGTGTATCAGATGGTGTGGATTCACAAACAACTGGAAAACTCCAAGCAGATATTTCCTTCCGTATTCCAGGCAATCCAACAGCCCAAAAATTCAGTTTGAATCTTGGGGAAGCAGGCCTTGTGGGTGGAATTACACAATTTTCTTCTGATTTCACAACCAAAGCGGTGAAACAAGATGGTTACCCAATGGGTTATATGGAATCGTTTTCCATTGATAATACAGGAACTGTTACGGGAGTTTTCTCTAACGGAGTCCGCCAACCTCTTGCACGAGTTGCACTTGCCAACTTCACAAACCCTGCTGGTCTCAATAAAGAAGGGGACACAATGTATAGTTTCTCTCTCAACTCTGGGGAAGCAAACATTGGAGAAGCAGGAAGCCAAGGTCGTGGAAAAATCAATGCTGGCCTCCTAGAGATGTCAAACGTTGACCTTTCTGACCAATTCACAGATATGATTGTGACACAAAGGGGTTTCCAAGCAAACTCAAGAACCATTGTGACATCTGACCAGATGATCCAAGAAGTTTTAGGTCTCAAACGATAAGAGTAGTGGAAGGACGGGGGTAACCCCGTTTTTTCCTTGAGTTCTGCAAAATTCTAAGAAAACTAGGTCAAACTAAACTTTTTAGAATTGTTTCAATTGTCACGTTTTCAAAAAAATACACTCCTCATTTTCACACTTCTGGCGTCAGTCGCCTATGCTCCGTTATATTATTCTATTAAGAATGTAATTAAAAAAGAATCGATTCCAATTACTTTAGAAACTCCAGAGACTGTTGTTTTTTTTAGTTTAGGAGAGTTTGATTCCAAAGGGCAAATGAGTGACCCAAGGACAATACAACTTCTTTTGGAAACAACCCATTTCCAATTCCAAAACACTACGGATGCTGTGTATTTGGGAAAACACCAAGAACTTTCACCTTCCAAACAAAGTCGTTCGGAAATCATACTAAATGGAACCTTCCAATGGGAAGAAAAAGGAATCAAATTTACGCCTAAACTTCGTTATGTGGAATCTAAATCTACAACGACAGGAAATCCTATCTCTGTGAAATACGAAGAACGAGGCAAATTGATTTCGGAAGTCCAATCTTCGCTCACTCATTTGGTAGATGAAACGATAAGACTCAACAGACTCATCAAACGGAATCCACAATGGGTTTTCGTATCAGAGGAAGAAATTCTTTCTGAATCAGAATTTGTTAAACTCTCAGAATATGATTTTAACGTTAGTTCCGAGAGTCGAAAAACTGTTTTAGTTTCTCTCAATTTAAAAACCAATTTTACAGAGTGGCTTAAGTTTAAGGACCGATTGGAGAAACAAACTGAGGATAACTTAAAGGAGATATGGAAAGAAGTTGGTTCCAATCCAAAATTATCTAAGTACTTACGTTTCCAAGTTGCTAAAAACATATCTCATTTTTATTTCAATAAGGCTGAATATCCTAAATCAATCGAATATGCAAATTTTGCTAAGCGAGAAAAAGAATCCTCTAAACAAGTCTTTCATAGTGATTATGCAGACATTTTGTCTTTAATTGGGAAATGTTTGGTGTTAGATGGAAAAAAAGAGGAATCAATATTTTACCTAACATCAGCTAAAAAAATCTATGAAACCTTGGGACTCTTAAATGATCCAGAAGGAATACAAAACTCCTATTTTTATGGATTGGTGTTATTTGATGTTTCTCAGTTGGAACTTTCTGCATATGAGCTTTCTTCCATCCAAGGGAAATTCGGTGATGTATACCAAACAATTTATTTGGAATACAATTTAGCACAAACTCTCTATCGATTGGGCCGATATGAAGCGACAATCACATTGTTAAAAGAACAACGCACTAAAATCTTTGAAGTTTCTATTCCGAATTTTGATATTGCATTACAATCTCTATTATTGTATGGAGCAGCACAATATAACGTTGGAAATTGGAGTATCGCCAAATCAGTTTGGGAATCAATTCTCCATGCGAAATCTACGTATGCTATTGAAGAAAAACCTTATTATCGATTTGCACTTTTTAATTTGAGTGTTTTGTCTAGGCAAAGAAATTATTTCGAAGAATCGGAAGAGTATTACAAACAATATGTAAAACTTTCGCCATATGGCCAAATCGAACCATTACCAACAACTGTAAATTTTGAAATTGGTAAACCAATTTATCCTTACACATGGAATCTAACAAATAATGGACTTTTTTCTGAAATGGAAGAAAAAACGATCCGTTCATATACTGGTAGGTATTTATTCCAATCCCAAGATGAAGAGATTAGGGCTAGAACCTACGAAAATCGATTAGAAGATACCAATTTAATCTTAGATGACCTATTGAATCCAAATGCTTATCTCTCAAAATCAATGTTAGTTCTCAGAAAATCATTGTTTGGTGACCTAAAATTACATGAGAGAGGTAACCAAGTTGTATTTTTAGATATCGGTCCTGCATTAAACCATCCTGAGTATCCAGGTGTCACTTCACAGGCGGTAGCAAAACATTTTCCCAAAATGGAAGTTGTATTATGGGAACTACCGGGAGAAGTGGAACTATTCTTAAAAAAAGTAAAACCTGAATTGAAAGAAAAGTTATACGCTTTTTCTAATATTAGGATCCTGTCTGCGGACGGAGTTGGTGATTTTTTAACCGAATACAATGATCCCAAACATTGGATACTCAGGAATCGTTCCATTCCCAATTTGAAGCAAAAAACCATTGTCATACGAGCAGCTAACTCAATTGATATTTACGAACCTTACACAAAAATTTTACCTCATTTTCAAAACCTTGGTAAGGAATTGAAAGAGAACCCTGTTTTGTATTTTTTCAATCGCAGTATTTTACTGAAACCCAAAGGAAAAGAAAAGTTTATCCTTATCGGAAACCAATCCATACGAGGGTTTCATCATAATTTCCAAAGTTTAGATCGTAATGGAGAACCTCCTTATTCGATCCTTCCATTTAGTATCAGCGAAGAGGTGATACCATGATCTCGATCGAAATTGATTTTATTTATTTTTTTGCATCTCTCCTCTTTTTGCAGTATAGTTTGCTTTCTATCACAAAGAATGAGAACAAAAATTTGTTCTTAGTGTATTGGTTGAGTCTTTCTGTCATCGGAATTTTATTCTTAATCTCTCTTTCAAAATGGGAATTTTCCGTTTTTGGTTGGGATACCCAATCCATTTTTTTTCTTCTTACAAAAACCAACCTAATTTTATTTTTCGCATTTCAGGTGTTAGGAGAACGAATATTCTCCTATTCTCGCATCGCTGGATTTTTCATTTTAGTTTTACTGACTCTTTTTTTTGGATCTTTTTTTTATTGGATCCATTTGTTTCAATCGCAACTACTTGCTCAGGATGAGTCTAGGCTTTTGCCGTTCACGATTGCCATGGGTGCTTTTGTATGGACTCGGGAAATGTTTTGGAATCCCCAAAATTTAAACGAATCAAAGTTAGTGGAAGAAGATAAGCAGAATCTATTATTTTTGTTTTTACCTTGTATCCTATTCCTTTTATCACCTTACAAATCTAATTATGAGTTCATTGAAATGATAGGGAAACCAGTGGTATTGGGATTTTCTTCCTTAATTGGTTTTTCACTCATTTCACAATACCTAAAAGTTTCCATACCAAGAGAAGCTGAAATCGGTGTATGGTTAGGAAGTATTGGATTTTCGACAGCGATGAGTGTGGAATTAGTGGTGAGTATTCCTTTGGCATTTGTAATCGGAATGTTCGGCCGAGGAATCTATTTTTACCTAGATGAATTGAAATGGTCAGATTCTGGAAAACGGGGAGTTGTTTCCTATTTGCTTCCTTCCGTAATAGCAACTTTTTTGCCTTTTTTAGTCATCGAACCAAAAGATTGGAATCACGCACCCTATGTCTTGTTAGGAGTCCAAGTCTTATATTTTTTGAGTTTTTATTTGATTTCAAGTTTAGTTTTTGGCTTTCTACTTCTAATCAAACCAAAGTCAGTATAAATTTTTGAAAAAACAATCGACAGTGAATTTTTTGCTGTCGATAGTAATTCTGTGAACCCATCTTCGGATTCGAAATACATCATCACGGATGACCCTTTTTTTGAAGGTAAAATTTCCGATTTTTCTAAAAAACTAAAAACTAAAGTCCTTTCCCTCTCCGATTTACCCAATACAGATTTTGATTCACAAGGAAAAATCATAAAACTCTTATTTTACATCTCTCGTTATGAGTTGGAAAATAAACATAAAGAAATCCATCAGTTTTTAAAAGAAAATCCTACAATTATGTCCAACATCATTGTTCGGGCACCTATCGACTACACAGGTTATATGGCATTGTCGATTGAGGAAGAATTGTTTTTCACAAATGTTCCGGATGATGCTCCTTTGGTATTTCTCATCAAAAATTTGGTAAATGCATTTACCAGCTTACAGATGATTGTTGATAAATTTGAACTACAAAAACGTATCAATGTATCTACAAATGAAATCTCAAAATTAACAAAAATTGGTATCAGCTTAGCAAATGAAAAAGATTTTACGAAATTACTTCGTGATATTTTGAATTCTGCACGCGAGATTTCCAATTCAGATTCTGGTTCATTGTATTTGGTGGAAAAAGATGAAAGGGGAAATCCAAGAAATTTACGTTTTAAAATTTCTGCATTGGATTTGAATAGTGATGAATTCATCCTGCCTATCAACAAAAAAAGTATCGCAGGTTATGTTGCCTTTACTGGTAAACAATTGAATATACCAAACGTATACGAACTTTCAGGCAAAGAAGAATATAAGTTCAATAGTGATTTTGATCGAATGAGTAATTATTACTCAAAGTCGATGTTGGTGGTTCCCATGAAAGACCACCATGATGAAGTGGTAGGTGTCATCCAACTCATCAATCGTAAAAAGAATTTTCAGACCAAATTGACGTTAGATGAAATGAAATCTAGTTCAGTTTTGGATTATGATAAATATTCGGAAGAACTTGTGATGGCAGTAGCAGGACAAGCGGCTGTTGCCATCCAAAACAATAACCTTGTTCATGAAATTGAAACCTTATTCGAAGGGTTTGTAACTGCTAGTGTATCAGCCATCGAATCTAGGGACCCAACAACATCAGGTCATTCTTTTCGGGTGGCTCAATACACGGTTGGACTTGCTGAATCTGTAAATGGAGTGCAAGTTGGACGTTTTAAAGATGTTCACTTTAACGAATCTCAAATTAAAGAAATTCGTTATGCTTCCTTATTACATGATTTTGGAAAAGTTGGTGTCAGAGAAAAGGTTTTGGTAAAAGCCAAAAAATTGGAAGATTATGAGTTGGATCTCATTCGTTGGAGATTCCAATTTATATTGAAAGATGTAGAAGCAAAACTTGCACAAAAAAAAATTGAGTACTTAAAAAAACACGGTAACAACGGTTATCCTCAGTTTGAAAAATCAATCGAATTAGAATATACATTAGAGAAAGAAAAATTGGAAGAGATGGTTCGTGTCATTACCGATTCGAATGAACCAACTATATTGGAAGAGGGGAATTCAAACTTTTTAGAAGAAATTTCGAAAATGAGTTACCACACAACCGATGGTAACCAATTGAGTTTGTTACTTCCAAAAGAGTTTAATTTTTTATCAATCCGTCGTGGTTCTTTGGATTTTGAAGAAAGAAGGGAAATTGAATCTCATGTGGAACATACGTTTCAATTTTTATCCAAAATCCCGTGGACAAGAGAACTCAAAATGGTTCCAAGTATCGCACACGGCCACCATGAAAAATTAAACGGTTCGGGATACCCAAGAGGGTTGTCTGCGGTCGAGATACCCGTCCAGGCGAAAATGATGGCCATTGCCGATATTTTTGATGCACTTACCGACCAGGATCGTCCTTATAAAAAAGCTGTGCCACTTGATCGGGCGTTTGATATTTTAAAAATGGAAGTACGAGACCAACACATCGATGGGGACCTTCTAGACCTCTTTATCGAAAGTCGTGCTTACGAAAAAATTCAGCACAAACGATAAAAAAAACCTGAAAAAAAGTTCGTCTTTTAAAGCACCTCCGAAACTTGTGTGTCTAAGCATTAGGAGGAGACATGAACCAAACTCTAAAAGGTCGCACAGTGATCATTACTGGCATTACAGATGCGTCCTCACTTGCACTTATCATTGCAAAAGAATGTAAAGACCAAGGCGCCAAACTCATTTGTACGGGACTTGGAAAAACACCCTTTCACAAAAATTTATCTGAAAACAGCATAAACTTTTTAGATCGTACCTATGCAGATTTTCAAAATACCGTAAAAAAAGAATTAGGTGAAGATGTGATCACCTTTCCTCTCGATGTCACCATCCAAGAGAGTATAGATTCCTTTGCTGACTTTTTATTGGAAAAAAAAGAAAGTATTCATTCTTTATTACACTCCATTGCAATGGATAAAACCATTCGCCAAGGGAAAGTTAAGCCAATCATGACCGTATCAAGAGAAGAGTTTATGGATGCAATGAACGTTTCTTCTTTTTCGTTACTTGCGATTGTCCAAAGCCTTTATAACCGCAATCTTTTAGCTACGGGAGCATCTATAGTTGCTCTCAGTTACTTAGGTGCTGAAAAAGTTGTGGTTCACCCATATAAAAACATTGGTGTTGCCAAAGCTGCACTCGAGCGACTTGTGAAAGAGATGGCTATGGAACTAGGTCAAGAAAAAGAAATCCAAGTGAATGCGATTCGATTTTCTCCTTACCGCGCAAGTAAGGCTGGTTCTGCGATCGAAGGATTAGAAGAAGCAGAAATCCACTGCCAAACTTCCTCTCCACTTGGGAATGCAAAAGCAAAAGATCTTGCAGAAGAAGTAAGTTATTTGTTCCGTCCTTCCAATCGAATCACAGGTGAAATCCGACATGTGGATGGTGGTTACCATATCCGAGGATAAAACTTAAACTAGGGAAGATCCAAAAAAATCTTGGATTAGATTTTTAAAGTGATTCCCTCTCTCTTCAAAGTTTTTGTAGAGATCAAAACTGGCACCTGCCGGTGAAAAAATTACCGTCAGGGTTTCCTCTTTTTGAAATTCGGAATTGGTTATCCATTGATGATCAATTCTTTCTTTTATGTCTGTTATTAATGATTTTAAATCATCAAAATAAAAAACTGGCAATCCCGTAAGATTTAAATCCTCACTCCAAACTTCTTTTGCTTTTCCAAAGACAAATAGAGGACATTCTAACTCTTTCCATCTTTTTATCAGTGGAAAAATTGGTTCCACTTTGGGAATTCCACCTAATATTAGATAAATGGGATCACCTTTTTGGAAACCAGAGATTCCAGATAACATTGAATGTAGGTTAGTTGATTTTGAATCATTGATGAATCGAATGGATTGGTATTTTTGACTGATGGTTTGTGTGGGAATGGATTGAAACCTGTGAGGCAATCCATCAAATGTTTCCAATTGGCTTTGGATTTGGTCCGGACTTAAACCTACAACCTCAGCGAGAGCAATGGCAAAACATAAATTCATGAGGTTATGTTTTCCTTTTAAAGGGAATAAGGAAACATCATACTCATGATTCGGTGTATGGATTTTATTTGGGTTTTGTGTGACAAAATAAGATTCCTTTTCTCCAACCAAATGTAAATTGGAATGAGTAGGAATCACAAATGGTGTATAATTAAAAAAATTTGGATTCACAAAACATTGGTGTTCCTTGTCTAACAAATTTTGAATTTTCCATTTTGCAAGTGCATAGGATTCCATTGTTTTATGCCTTTCTAAATGATCGGAGGCAAGATTTAAGATCGCTGATGCCGTCAGTTGTAAGTTAGGTGAATCATCCAATTGGTAACTTGATAATTCTAATACAACAATTTCTGGATTTTCCCTGCAAAACGAAGTAAACGGAACTCCAATATTCCCTCCCATTTTTGCATTTGGGTATTTTTTCTTTAGCAGATGATACGTTAAAGCCGTTGTTGTCGATTTACCATCGGTGCCAGTGATCCCAATCACTGGACCATTGAAAAAAATTCTACCGAGTGCGATCTCACTTAAGATGGGAATTTGTTTCCCACGTGCAAATTCTAAGATTGGATGATCAGGTAGAATTCCAGGACTTTTGATGATACAATCAATTCCATCGAGGATTTCTTGTGGCATTTGATCGGACAAAACTTTCAGATACAGACTTGGATTTGCTTTCTCTGGGAAACGATCCGCGAGAATCACTTTTTTCCCAAGGGAATTGAGTAGGAGAGCTGCCGAATCACCGGAGGACCCGCCCCCTAAAATGAGATAGGAATCAAGATTTTTAAGGTCATTGGGGCTGAGCATGGATTGAGAAAACATTGATTGACACTCCGTTAAAATACATTGATTTTGTAAAATCATATCAGGTTGGGTAAATAGGTGCTGAAACACGAAGTGAAAGACGGAAAACTAGTCGTTTATTTGGAAGGTCGATTGGACGTTTCTGTGGCGAATGAAGTGGAAGAGGGACTCACTGAACTCATTGACTCTTTAGGTCATAGAAAGGTTCTTCTCAATATGAAAGATGTCGAGTACATGTCGTCGTCTGGGTTTCGTGCTTGCATTTCTACTTTACGCAAACTCAATTCCAAAGAAGGATTTCTTAAGATTTCCAATATCAAACCAGCTGTGAAAAGGATCTTTGATGTCATCGAACTAACTTCTTTATTCGATATTTATGATTCAGAGGAAGCAGCGTTAAAATCCTTTTAACCAATTCATTTGAATCCTATTTTACACAAAATTGTAGAAACGAAACACTCTGAAATCAAAGAAAGTCGTGGTAAGGTTTTGCCCGACAGAACGATTCCCATTCGAGATTGGAAATCTCATCTCAAAACAACATCCATCTCAGTGATAGCCGAATGCAAAAAAGGGAGTCCTAGTGCAGGGGTGATCCGGCATGATTACGATCCAGTCACCATCGCATCCGATTATGAAAGTTCAGGGGCGGGTGCCATTTCTGTCCTCACTGACAAGTCATATTTTTATGGATCCTTAAGTGATTTACAATCCGTCGCCCATAAAGTTTCTGTTCCAGTCATTCGTAAGGATTTTATTTTAGATCCAATTCAAATCGATGAAGCCTATGCTTATGGTGCCTCTGCGATTTTACTCATCGTTCGTATCCTTTCCCCTGAACAATTAAAACTTTTACACGAACATGCGACACGTCTTGGTCTTGCTGTTCTTGTGGAAACCCATAACCAAAAGGAAGTGGATATTGCACTAGACATGGGCGCAAGTACCATTGGGATCAATACTCGTGACCTAGATACATTCCAAATTCACAAAAATTTGATCGAACAAATTGCACCTAAATTGGATTCGTCTATCATCCGAGTGGCTGAGTCGGGAATAGAGTCATTTGAAGATTGGCAAAAATACAAAGGAATGATTGATTCTATGTTAGTCGGAACTTTTTTTATGAAGAGTAAAAATATTCCCGCTGATTTTTTGACTCTCCTCAATGGTAAAACTGCCCTCAAAGCAAAAAATGAATAGAGCACAAATGAAATTCGCTCCAATTATTTGAATTAAATGTTGTTTTATTTATAAATTCGGATTTTTTAATATAGAAAATTATGGCCTGGAAGTCATTCTTAAAAGGTATCTTCCTCTTTTTAGCCTACATTGGTTCTGCCAAATTGGGTATGGAATATTTTGCATTCCAACCTATGAATTTGGCTGTATTATGGATCCCTTCTGGGATTGGTCTAATCGGATGTATATTTTTCGGATATCGATTTTTCCCAATTGTTTGGTTAGCAAGTTTTCTTGCAAATAAAGATGGATTGATTAGCAGTCAATTCCAACTCACACAGTTTCAATTATATCTTAGCATTTGTTTAACAGCATCTGTCGATGCGTTTCAATCAGTTCTCGCGTATTTTTTCTGGACTAAAAAAATCAGAAAAAACCTCAATTCGACAAAAGATAATTTTTATTTTATCTTATATGTTGCCTTTTTCTCTAGTTTGATTTCGATTTTACTTCTTGGTTTTGTTCTAAATTCCTTTGGATACTTTCATAACTTAAATTTAAATGAAATCGTTCGAACCCTCGTTGTAATTACCTTTGGTGATACAATTGGAATTTTTATCACTGTTCCAATGTTTATGGCTTGGAGGAAATTGGTATGGAAGGAGTTATCCTTACGTCTCGTTTTCTGGACAGTCCTATTTATCGTTTTCCAAGCAGTGATTGTTTATCAATTTCCATATTTATTTTTTCTTTCGTTTCTGATATTGATTTATTTAGGGTATCGATTTCAAATCAAAGGAGTCACTTTAGGCGTATTTTTATTGTATTTGTCGAGTGTGCTCATGACTCGATTAGGTGTTGGACCATTTGTACAACCGGTTATCTTTGATTCTTATATTTATCTGATTTCGTTTTTGATTCCATATGCAATACTTGCTGAGTTTATCACCTTACAATACCAAAGGTTATTGTACAATCGTTTTGAGTTGGAAAAAAAAGTATATGACCGAACTAAGTTACTCAGAACTCAGATTTTTGAAAAAACACAAGCGATTGAAGCATTACACAAATCTGAAAAACTTTTAAGTGATTCCAATCGCACAAAAGATATATTTTTTTCGATCATTGCTCATGATTTACGGAATCCCTTAGGTTCCTTTAAACAAATCACGGAATTGATGTATGCAGACTTTGATACTTATACTGATTCTGAAAAAAAGGAAACCATTTTCGAAATTAAAAAATCTGCCTCAAGGGTTTATAGTTTGTTAGAACAACTTCTCGATTGGGCAAGGACTCAAACAGGAAACATGCCCTTCCGACCGAAAGAAATCAACCTTCGGACAATTGTTTCTAAGATTACAGAACAAATGACTGCATTGATTCAGAAAAAAGGGATTCAGTTCACCGTAGTGATTCCTGAAAAGTTTTCGTTTGTGTATGCAGATTCTGAAATGATCCAGGCAGTCTTACGGAATTTGATTTCCAATTCGATTAAGTTTACCAATGACAATGGAAAAATCCAAATTTCTGTATCACAAGATGAAGATGGTGTCCGAATCGAATGCAAAGATAATGGTGTAGGAATGAATAGCTCTGATTTAGAGAAATTATTTCGATTAGATGCACAATTAACTAGTATAGGTTTAGAAGGAGAAAAAGGTACGGGGCTTGGTCTCATTTTATGCCATGAATTTGTTAAATTACATGGTGGAGAAATTTGGGCCACAAGTGAAAAAGGGAAGGGAACTACCGTTAGTTTTCGATTGCCTGATCCCAAATAAAATTTGATAAAATTCTGATTTGTCTTAATCAACGATTAAGCTACATTTTCTTCTAGATTTGGTTTTTGGCTGTATGGCAAATATACAATGAATTTTGTATTTCCTTTTGTCGATTTTACATCAATGATACCCTTGTGTTTTTCAATGATTTGTTTTGAAATGTACAAACCGAGACCTGTTCCTTGGCCAATTGGTTTTGTTGTAAAAAATGGATCAAAAATTTTATCTAATATTTCTTTGGGTACTCCAGGACCTGAGTCTTCAATGCAGACATAAGCAAATGGATTATTTTTTAAGATGGTCTGATTGATTTCGATATTTAGTTTTCCCTTCCCATTCATTGATTGGATTGCGTTTTGGATCATATTGGTCCAAACTTGATTGAGTTCATCCGGATAACATTCAATTGGTGGGATATTGACAAAATTTGTTTTTAATTCGATTCCATGTTTGAGTGAACCTTGTAAAATTGTTAGAATTTGATTCAGAGATTCTGATAATTGAATGGTTTTGATTTCTGCTTTTGGGTCAAAATGGGTGAAGTTTTTGAGAGCTTGTGCGATTTTAATGGCTCGATTTGCAGAAGATTGGATGGCATTCGTCCCTTGTAGAATCGTGACAATTTTTTCTGTTAATAATAGTAATGCTTTGGAATTGGAATCATGTAAAATCTGAAGCCATTCTTTTGGTACTTCCTTCACTCCTAAGGTAACAAAAATATCTGCATATTGTTCGCTAAATTCAATTTCATTATTTTCCAAATCATTTAGAAATTGAGATTTTTTTTGTCTAAATTCGATTCCTGTTGGTAAGTTCTCTTGGTTTAATGCTTGTTCAATGAGAGTGTAAACAAAGGGAAAACTCTTTTTGGAAATGGATTCCAACTGTGGGAGTTGTTTGAAAAAATCAGAAATATTTTCTCTAATAGAATCACTTGTCAAAATCACCGCACTTAAAGGCGAATTGATTTCATGAGCGACACTTGTCACGGTCATACCAATTGACGATAATTTTTCGGATTGTATTAATTGGAACAATACGTCCTTAAATTTGATTTCTGCAGATACAATTTCACCAGATATATGTTTTGATAAAAATAGAGACTGGAAAAATACAAATAGAAGAAGACCAAGATTTAAGTACATTGGTTCTGATCGATGGACAAGAGTTAAAATGATATCATTTGTCGCAGCACCGATTAAAAACAATATGGATAAACCTAAATAGATGTAACCTGATCGTTTGTCTTGGATATAACGGAAGATCAAATAAAAATGTAAAATTAGAATCGGAATGATGAGGCACAGGACATAGAAGTGATAAGAACTGATAGACCTCACACTGCCAAAAATTGTATTGAATAGTGGAATCAAAATCAGAAGTGAAAATCCATAGATGATCTTTTTGTTTATGTATTCCTTCGTAAGGCAATGGATATAAAACAATCCTGCAATCACTCCCGAATATTCTGTAAACAAATCAATTCTGTAGACTAGTTCTCCCATTTTTTTGCCAGTTACCAAGAAGAGACTTTGGGAACCCGTGGATAAAATTTGGAAAAACATTAAGATACAAAATAGAAAAAAGTATAGGGATCCTTTCACTTTTTTTCGAGTGAAATAAATTCCCAGTTGGTATAAGCCTAAAAAAACAAGTCCACCTGATAAGATTGCTTCTTGTAAAATGGAAACTTGGATCGATTTATATACCTCTTCTTCTGTTCCTATGATAGGTGGAATCCGAATCCCACCAAAATGGTAAAATCGATTTTTAACATAAAAGGTAAGTGTCACCTGAGGTCGGTTTGTTGGTTTTAGTGAAAAAACTCTCGGCATGCGATCCATAAAACCGTCTTCATCGAATGAACCAAATTCTCCTATTAGTTCTTTGTCTTGGAAGATTTTACAATCAGAGTGTATCATCGGTAAATGGATTGCTAAACGTAATTCATCTTTGGGAAGTAGGATTGTGATTTGGTAGGTGCCAATTCCCAAACCTTCTTCAATAGTTTCTTTCTGGAACTGGTTCCAATTTGGTGTGTTTGGAATGGAGATTAAAATAGTATCATTTGTATCAACATCCGTGAAAACACCAGGCGTAAATTTCCATTCTCCATGTAATGGGAGAGTCGTTTGGATCTGAAACGAGTTTGTTTGTAAATTTAAGACAGCATTTTGGATTTGTGGGAGTGTTTCTTGAGATTGTTTGCAAAAAAGAAAAATAAGGAAACTTAAGAATACGATTATTTTTGCATATACATTCATTTGTTTACAATTTGTTTCCAATCGGAATGCGCCCTTTAACTGATTTGATTTTTTGGGATGGTCAAGTTTATTTTCTAAATTTCTAAGTTCAGAATTTAGAATCATTGTAATAGTCGAATGACGTATGTTAGCAAGGCCTCTGCCGAGAATTGGTCAATTAACATCACAAAAATCAGCTTCAATTTTAGTTCACTACAATCAAATTGGGAAATGGAATGTTTGCGAAACGTCGTTTTTCAGTATTCTATTCCTGAAAAAAAAGAATGAATCCGGGACAATTTTTACAATAGATGGTTGACGTAGAGTGTACATTCCCAATGATGGTGAAACGGTGATTGAGTGAAGCCTGGAAGGGAACTGACTTGATTGCTAAGAAAGTTCTTTTACAACATACACAGTAGCGTGACTCCAAGACAATTCTAGCGAGAAAAAACCGAGGGAATGGAAACGTTCTCTCAAATGAAGACTAGGTGTAGTTGTTACAGCATTCGG
>Ga0208243_1000049_pt1 | contig 143837 bp, 142 predicted proteins | sample Subbio2Aug_QV12A_FD_184826 | JGI IMG/M metagenome (GOLD analysis project Ga0208243, IMG submission 184826) | Serpentinite rock and fluid subsurface biosphere microbial communities from McLaughlin Reserve, California, USA - CR12Aug_QV12A (SPAdes) | ecosystem: Environmental > Terrestrial > Deep... | reverse complement strand
AATCGGCGGAAGCAAGCAGATGGGGCGCAAGATGGCCGGACCGAAATCAAAATCCCTGTTCGATCGGGGCCAGAGGGTGCTGGTCGAAGGCGTCTCGTCGGCCTCGCGCGGCCCCGCAACCTTTGGCGGCGCGCCGCGTTACATGAGCCACGGCGCCGGCGCCCGGCTCTATGACGTGGACGGCCGCGAATACATCGACTGGATGATGGCCTTCGGGGCGCTTCCTCTTGGCCATGCGCACCCGAGGGTCGTCGAAACCATCGGCCGCGAGGCCGCCCGCGGCACCCATTTCGCCACTGCGCTCGAGGTCGAGGTCGAGGTGGCCGAGATGCTGGTGGCCCTTCTGCCGCACGTCGACAAGGTCCGCTTCGCCAACACGGGGACCGAAGCCGCGATGGCCGCCTTCCGTCTTGCCCGCGGCCACACAGGGCGCAGGAAGATCATCAAGTTCGAAGGCCACTATCACGGCTGGTGGGATTCGGTGCTGGTCAACACCAACCCCTATCCGCCGACGCTTCTGGGCCATCCGAACGACCCGATCCGCATCCCTGACAGCTCCGGCATCCCCGAAGAGGCGTGGAAGGACACCATCGTGGTCCGCTGGAACGACGTCGAGGCCCTGGAGCGCGCGATGGCGCTGCACGGCGATCAGGCGGCCTGCGTGGTGACCGAAGGGGTGATGTCCAACATGGGCGTCATTCCTCCGAAGCCCGGCTATCTGAACCGGATGCAGGAGCTGTGCCAGAAGCACGGCGCGCTCTTCTACCTCGATGAGACGGTGACGGGCTTCCGCCTGGCTGCGGGCGGTTGTGCCGAACTTTACGGGCTGACCCCCGACATCGTCACCTACGGCAAGGCGCTGGGCGGCGGGCTGCCGATGGCGATGATCGGCGGGCGGGCGGATGTGATGGCGGGCCTCGAATGGGGAAAGGTGCTGCACTTCGGCACCCACAACGCCGGACGGCTGGCCCTGCATGTGACCAAGGTCATGCTGGAAACCATGCTCGCCGACGATCAGGCGGGCTTTGCAAAGATCAAGGACCTGGGCCTGAAGATGGCCGACAGCATCCGGCAGGTCGCCCGCACGTCGAACCGCCACGGGATCGTGGTGCAGGGCGTCAACTCGATGTTCCAGGTATTCTTCACCGACAAACCCGAAATCGCCGACTACCGCGACTTCTGCACCCATGTCGACCGGATGAAGTTCCGCGACTTCGCGCTGCGGCTGATGGAGAAGGGCGTCTACATGAACCCCTCGGCCACGCTGCATTCGCTGTCGTCGATCGTCCATACCGAGGCAGACATCGCCACAACGGCGAAGGCGATGGCCGAGGTTCTGGAGGAAATGCCGTGACCACCATCGGAATTCTCGGGACCGGCGGGCTCGCGGCGCTGATGGTCCGGGGGGTGCAGGGGGCGGGATACCGTCTGATCCTGTCGCCCCGGAATGCAAGGGTCGCGGCGCGGCTGGCCGAGGATTACGGCTGCGAGGTCGCCTCGTCCAATCAGGCGCTGATCGACGCCGTGGACGGAGTCTTCGTCGCCCTTCCTGCGGCCACCGGGGCCGAAGAGTTGACGAAGCTGACCTTCCGCCCAGGCCAGCCCGTGCTGTCGGCGATGGCGGGGACCGGGCTGCAGCGCCTTCAGTCGGTGATCGGTCCTGCCCGGGCGGCGGTCAGCATGATGCCGGGCTATGCCAATGCGCTGGGGGTCGGACCGTCGATCCTGTATCCCGACGATGGCTTCTGGCGGCCCTTCCTGGCGGCGACCGGCCCGGTGATCGCCTTCGACGATGAGGCGATTTTCACCACCGCGGCCAGCTTCGGCGCCTTCTCCGGCGCGTCCTTCGGCCTCATGTCCCACATCATTGCCTGGTTCGAAGACCAGGGCCTGCCCGCCGACACCGCCCGGATGCTGGTCGCGGCCACCCTGCGCGGCAATGCCGAGGTGCTGCTTCGGGAAAACCGCAGCCTGCCCGAGATCGCGCGCGAGGTGATCACGCCCGGCGGCATCTCTGAACTGCTGGTCGCAACCCTTGCCGAGCGCGACGCCTTCTCCGCCTGGGACGAGGCGTTGACCCGTGTCCGGCGGCGGATCGGCGGCTGACCCCGGAATTCGCTTGCCGCATGGCCTGATCCCGGCTTTCCTTCGCCTGTCCAGCAACCAGGGGGAAGCCATGACCGAGGAAGTCGTCCAGGGCCGCGAGGTCACCATACGTTTCGACGGCAAGCGCTGCGTCCATTCCCGCAACTGCGTGCTGGGCCGCCCCGATGTCTTCGTTCCGAATGTGCAGGGCGAATGGATCCACCCCGATGCCGCCAGTGCCGAGGCGGTGATGCATCTGGCGCTCTCCTGCCCCTCGGGCGCGATCCGGGTGGCGCACAACGACGGATCCGCAACCTCGGATGCGCCTCCGGTGGTGAACACGGTCCGCGTCCGAGAAAATGGTCCCTTGGCCATCGAGGCCGAGCTGGTGATCGCCGGTCAACCGCAGGCCACGCCTCGCGCGACGCTCTGCCGCTGCGGGCAGTCGCAGAACAAGCCCTTCTGCGACGGGGCGCATGTCGCGGCCGGGTTCACGGCGACCGGGGAACCGGCGGCGAAGGAGTTCACGGCGCTGGAGGTGCGGAACGGCCCGCTGCATGTCCAGCCGCAGCCCAACGGGTCGCTGATGGTGACGGGGAACATGGAGGTGGTCTCGGGCACCGGGCGGACGCTGAACAAGGTGACGAAGACCTGGCTTTGCCGCTGTGGCCATTCGGCGAACAAGCCTTACTGCGACGGCAGCCACAAGGCGGCTGGGTTCGTCGCGGACTGAGGGGCGCCTCCTCGTGCGCCTTCGGCTTCTCGTCGGGAATGTCCGGGCGTGCCCGGCGAGGAGCGACGAAGTCGACGACGAGCCGGCCTTGGGCGAAGGTTTACAGATCCCTAACGCCCGCGACCAAGCCGTTGATTTTTATGGATCATGCAGGTTTGTCCACCGTGGACAGATCAGGCCGCCAGGTCCCCCGAGCCCACCTCGTAAAGCCCCGCCGCCCCCTCCTTCGCCTGGGCCAGAAGGCCGGGAAGCTCCGGCAGCAGCCGCCGCACCATGACCCGGGCCAGAGCCACCCGACCGGGATCGGCCAGGGCCGCCTTCAGGTGCGCCTGCCCGCCAAGAACCCGGGCGAAGGCTCGCAGGTAGGGCACCGCCCCGGCGAAGCGGTCGTTCAGGGGCAGCGCCAGCACCGCCTCTGTCCCCTCACGCAGCAGCTCGGCTGCCGCCCAGACCTCGCCGGCCAGGTCCGGCAACGCGGCGCGCCCGTCCTCGGCCCCGCGCTGGACCTCGTCGATCAGCCGGAACGCCGCCTCGCCCCCGTCCACCAGCTTCCGTCCCACCAGGTCCATCGCCTGGATCCCATTCGTTCCCTCGTAGATCGGCAGGATGCGGGCGTCCCGCAGATACTGCGCCGCCCCCGTCTCCTCGACGAAACCCATGCCCCCGTGGACCTGCACCCCGATGCCCGCCACCTCGCAGGCCACGTCGGTCCCGTAAGCCTTGGCGATGGGGGTCAGGAGTGCTGCTCGGGCCTGCCAATTCGGGCTGCCCGTAGCCGTGGCCATGTCGATCGCCTTGGCGCAAGCCAGCGCGATGGAGCGGGCGGCGAAGACCTCAGCCCGGGCCAAGGCCAGCATCCGGCGGACGTCCGCGTGGTCCAGGATCGGCCCGTCCGCTGCTAGGGGCGTCGGTCCCTGGTGCCGCTGCCCGGCATAGGCCAGCGCGTGCTGGAGTGCTGCCTCCGCCAGCCCCACCCCCTGCGCTGCCACGGAAAGCCGGGCGTTGTTCATCATCGTGAACATCGCGGCCAGTCCCTTGTGCGGCTCTCCCACCAGCCAGCCCCGCGCCCCGGAGTATTCCATCACGCAGGTCGGGCTTCCGTGGAGGCCCATCTTGTGTTCCAGGCTGATCACCCGGAGAGAGTTGCGCTCCCCGAGCCTCCCCTCCTCGTCCGGAATGAACTTCGGGACCATGAAAAGGCTGATGCCCTTCGTCCCCTCGGCACCGTCCGGAAGTCGGGCGAGGACCAGGTGGCAGACGTTGGGGGTCAGGTCACTGTCGCCCCAACTGATGAAGATCTTCTGGCCGCTGATCGCATAGGTTCCGTCCCCGTTCGGCACCGCCTTCGTCCGCAGCGCGCCGACGTCCGAGCCCGCCTGAGGCTCGGTCAGGTTCATCGTCCCCGACCACTCGCCCGAGGTCAGCTTCGGCAGGTAAAGCGCCTTCAGAGCATCCGAGGCGTGATGCTCCAGCGCCTCGATCTGGCCCTTGCTCAGAAGCGGCTTGATCTGCAGTGCTAGGCAGGCGCCCGACATCATGTCATCCACCCCAAGCGCGACCGAGATCGGAAGGCCCATGCCGCCGAAATCGGGACTTGCGGCCATGCCGACCCAGCCACCCTCGGCAATGGCCCGGTAGCCCTCGGCAAAACCGGGAGAGGAAACGACAGCCCCGTTTTCCAGCCGCGCCCCCTGGCGGTCGCCCACCTGGTTCAGCGGCGCGAGGATGTCGGTTGAAAGCCGCCCGGCCTCGGTCAGGATCGCGTCGGCAAGGTCGGGCGTGGCAGCGGCGAAGCGGCCGGTCGCGGTGACTTCCGCAAAGCCCACAACGTGGTCGAGGATGAAGCGGATATCCTTGACGGGGGCGCGGTAGGGCATGGGGCCTCTCGGGAGTCGCTTGGCAAAATGGGGGGGCTGCCTTATGGACGCCCGGGCCAAGGCTATTCCTTTCGCCAAGCCCATCAAGTTGGACGCTGCGTCACCATGACCCGAACCCTTGCCGCAGATGATGCCGGGATCGCCGAGGCCGCGCGGCTTCTGGCTGCGGGTGACCTGGTCGCCTTCCCGACCGAGACGGTCTATGGTCTGGGCGGGGACGCGCGCGACGACCGGACGGTGGCACGCATCTACGAAGCGAAGGGGCGGCCAAGCTTCAATCCCCTGATCGTCCATCTGCCCGACCTGGAGGCGGTCGAACGGATCGCCGAAGTCGGACCCAAGGCGCGGGCCTTGGCGCAGACCTTCTGGCCGGGGCCGCTGACGCTGGTGCTGCCCCTGCGCGCGAGGGCCGGGATTTCGCCCCTGGTGACGGCCGGGCTGGACAGTGTCGCCGTGCGGGTGCCGGCGCATCCCCTGGCGCAGCGGCTCCTGCGGGCTTTCGGCGGCCCGCTCGCCGCGCCGTCTGCCAACCCGTCGGGCCGCGTCTCCCCCACGCGGGCGGAACATGTGCTGGATGGGCTGGCAGGCCGGATCGCCGCGGTCCTGGATGGCGGTCCCTGCGCGGTGGGGCTGGAGTCGACCATCGTGCTTGCCGATCCTGATCCCGTTCTCCTCCGCCCCGGCGGAGTGCCGGCCGAGGCGCTGGAGTCGGCCCTGGGTCAGCCGCTGGCCTTGGGCGGAGATGCGGGGAGGCCGACCTCGCCCGGCCAACTTGCCTCGCACTATGCGCCCGAGGCGGCACTGCGTCTTGGTGCGACCACGGCGCGGGACGGCGAGATCCTCGTGGGGTTCGGCCCGGTCGAGGGCGCACTTTCCCTGTCACCGAAGGGGGACCTGGTTGAGGCGGCGGCCTGTCTGTTCCAGATGCTTCGCGAAGCCGACCGGCTGGCGGGGCCCGGCGGACGCATTGCCTTTGCGCCCGTGCCAGAAACGGGTCTCGGGCGCGCGATCAATGACCGGCTAAGGCGCGCCGCTGCCCCGCGCTAGCGGCTAAAACCGCAAAAGCGCCACACCGGATTCGCCCGTGCGCAAAGCTGCGAATTTTCCCCGTTAATTTTCGGTTAACGTATGCAATAGTCTTGCGCGGGCCAAAGAGCCTGGGAACAAAGAGCTGCCGGTCAAGGTGGCGACAAAAAGGGAACCGTGAAATGCTTAACGAATTCAAGGCCTTCATCGCGCGCGGCAACGTGCTTGACCTTGCGGTCGGTGTCGTCATCGGCGCCGCCTTCACCGCCATCGTGACCTCGCTGGTGGACGACCTGATCAACCCGCTCATCGGCCTTATCGTCGGTGGCATCGACTTCAGCAGCTGGGGCTTCGCAGTGGGCGACGCCAAGTTCGCCATCGGAAACTTCATCAATGCGGTGATCAAGTTCCTGATCGTCGCGTGGGTGGTTTTCCTGATCGTCAAGGCCGTGAACCGCGCCATGCCGAAGAAAGAGGAAGCTCCGGCAGCGCCTGCCGGTCCGTCCGACAACGATCTGCTGAAGGAAATTCTTGTGACGCTTAAGGCGAAGTAAGGGGTCCAGGTCCCGGACAGGCGGCCCGCAGGAGCGATCCTGCGGGCCGTTTCCATTCATGCGGCAAGGGCCACGCGCGGGCGCAGGTACCAGTACCACAGGCGATAGCCCCATAGCCCGACGAGTGGGCCGAAGTGGATGGCGGCGGGGCCCCAGCTTCCCCAGTCGTGAAGGGCGGCCCAGTGGAGCAGCACAAGGATCGCAGCCGGATAGGCCCAGCGTTGCAGGGTCTTCCAGCCCGTCTGCAGCCAGCGCTGCGCTGCGTTGTTCGACGTGACGGCGAGCGGGACAAAGATCAGCATGGCCAGCCAGCCGGTCCAGATTTCTGTCCGCCACAGCGCCTCGACGATCCGGTCCAGGGTGCCAAGGTCGATCACATAGACTGCCGTGTGCAGCGCGGCGTAGACGAAGGCGGCAACCTCGATATCGCGGCGGTGGTGAACCAGCCAGCGCGGCCAACGGCGGCCCTTGAACAGCAGCATCAGCCCCGAGGCCATCATGCCAATGATCATGAAGCGGGCGGCCCATTCCCCGGTCGGGTGGAGGAGCCGGTGGAAGGCCTGGGAATCGTCACCGAAGAGGGCGGGGATCAGGGGAAGCCCGGGCAGGGCAAGGACGACCCAGAGGGTCAGGGTCGAAGGCTTGTAGCCGAAGATTGTCATGGGGCACCTTTGGACTGGTACCCGTGATACGCCCGGCGCGGCGTGGTCCGTCGCGCCGGGCGGAGGCTCAGGCCGCCAGGGCCTGCGCAGCGACGATGCTGGGCAGGCCGAGGGCCTCTCCCACGGCGGCATAGGTCAGCTTGCCGGCATGGACGTTCAGGCCGTTCAGGAGGTGCCGGTCATCCGTGCAGGCCTTCTTCCACCCCTTGTCGGCAAGGGCGAGCATGAAGGGCATGGTCGCGTTGCCAAGCGCCTGGGTCGAGGTGCGCGCCACCGCGCCGGGCATGTTGGCGACGCAGTAGTGCATGATGCCGTCGACTTCGTAGATCGGGTCCTGGTGAGTGGTGGCACGGCTGGTCTCGAAACAGCCGCCCTGGTCGATGGCGACGTCGACGAGGGCCGCTCCGGGCTTCAACTCCTTGAGCTGTGCCTTCGAGATCAGCTTGGGTGCCGCCGCACCGGGGATCAGGACCGCGCCGATGATGAGGTCGGCTTCGCGTGCCAATGCGATCGTGTTGCCGGCCGAGGCGTAGGCATTCTTGAAGGAATGACCGAAGACGTCGTCGAGGTAGCGCAGGCGGTTGATGGACCGGTCCAGCACGGTGACATCCGCGCCCATCCCGGCAGCGACCTTGGCGGCATGGGTGCCGACGACGCCGCCGCCGATGACCAACACCTTGGCCGGGGATACGCCGGGAACGCCGCCCAGAAGGACGCCGCGGCCGCCGTTGGCTTTCTGCAGGGTCCAGGCCCCGACCTGAGGCGCAAGCCGGCCCGCGACCTCGGACATGGGTGCCAGGAGAGGCAGCCCGCCGCGGTCGTCAGTCACGGTCTCGTAGGCGATGCAGGTCGCGCCGGAGGCCAGGAGGTCACGGGTCTGGTCCGGATCGGGGGCGAGGTGGAGGTAGGTGAACAGGACCTGCCCTTCGCGCAGACGCTTGCGTTCGACAGCTTGCGGTTCCTTGACCTTCACGATCATGTCGGACTTGGCGAAGACCTCTTCCGCCGTGTCGACGATCTTTGCACCGGCTGCGGCATAGTCCGCGTCAGCGAAGCCGGCCCCAAGTCCGGCCTTGGTCTCGACCATCACCTCATGGCCGTGGTTGACAGCCTCGCGCGCGGCATCGGGTGTCATCCCAACCCGGAACTCCTGCGGCTTGATCTCTTTCGGACATCCGATCTTCATGTTTTCCTCCCTTTGGGCCCTGGTCCCTGTGGGAACAATCCTGATCCGATTTTCAGGCGATGCTTTGAATTCTGATTGGCTGACGCAGCCCTTTGGCGTACTTTCTTCTGCAAAAGCCACCAAACGCCGCAGATTCTTGCATGCCCCTAGACCTTGACGCCACCGACCGCCGCATCCTGACCGTCTTGCAGAAGAACGGACGGATCACCAATGCCGAGCTTTCCGAGGCAGTGAACCTGTCGCCCTCCGCCTGTCATCGCAGGGTGCAGCGGCTGGAAGAAGAAGGCTTTATCGCAGGCTATGTGGCGCTTCTGGACGCGCGCCGCATGGGGCGGATGACGACGGTCTTCGTGGAGATCACCCTGCAAAGCCAGGCCGAGGACCTGCTGGACGCATTCGAGCGCGAAGTGGCCAAGGTGCCGGACCTGCTGGAGTGCCATCTGATGGCGGGGACGGCGGATTACCTGCTGAAGCTCATGGCCGAGGATACCGAGGACTTCGCCCGCATCCACCGACAATTCCTCAGTCGTTTGCCGGGTGTGCGGCAGATGCAGTCGAGCTTTGCGCTGCGGACCGTGGTGAAGACGACGGCGCTTGCGGTCTAGGCGGCCGCGGGCATGTAGCCCTGCAGATAGCCCATCACCGCGCGGCGGGTGCGGTCGGTCAACGCCGAGCGGTCCGCCTCATGCGCCTCGCTGGCGGCGTCGATCATGCCACGAAGGATCGCGAGGATGTCCTGCGCGGTGGTTTCCGGGCGCGAGATCTTCAGTTCGTCGAGGCGAGCGGCGATCAGCACCGTGATCCGGGCCGAGAATTCGGCGGCCTCCGGGTCGGGTGGCAGTTGTGTGCGGGCGAGGTTCAGCGTGCGCGAAAGCGATGGACGCGCGAGATAATGCGCGACTGTCGCCTCGATCAGTTCGTCGACGAGCTTGGTCAGGTCGTTGGCCGCGTCCGACGAGACGATCCGTTCGACCGCTTCCAGAAGGTTTGCCCGCTCGGCGCGGATCAGCGCCGCGAGAAGCGCCTGCTTGCCGGGGAAGTACTGGTAGAGCGAGCCGATCGACACGCCTGCCCTTGCGGCGACGGCGTTCGTCGTCAGCGCGTCCAGACCCCTGCCCGAGCAGAGATCGGCGGCGGCGGCAAGGATCCCGTGCACCTTGGCGCGGGAACGGTCTTGGCGGGGGTGTTTGCGAAGCTCGATCATGCCCATACCGTAGGGTCACGAATTGCGGCAGAAAACTGTTAAATGTGGCGACAATTGGAAAAAGATTGTTGATACCCGCCCAAGTTGCACCATCCGGCCGCCACATTCTCGACACACAACCTTCGGTTATCCGGCGCTGGCTGAACGAGCGGTCCGAAAGCCTTTCCGGCGAAATGAAAAACCCCCGGCCTCGCGGACGGGGGTTGATCGGGACGGGAATCGCTTCCCCAGTGTCGCTTGAGACGTCTTAGAGACCGCCTTCGCGCTGAAGCTTCTTCCGGGCAAGTTTCCTTGCACGGCGGACCGCTTCGGCCTGTTCGCGTGCCTTCTTGACGGAGGGCTTCTCGAAATGCTGCTTGAGCTTCATTTCCCGAAACACCCCTTCACGCTGAAGTTTCTTCTTCAGAGCACGGAGAGCCTGTTCGACGTTGTTGTCGCGGACGCTGACCTGCATGTGGTTGTCACCACCTTCCTAAGCTAGAGTTGCACTGACTTGTGCAGGCCGGCGCGCTATATCAAAGGGAAGCAGGCTTGTCTACCAAGAGGAGGACGCCCATGCCCGAGGACGAAATGAAGGCGAAGCTCCTGGATGCGGCGCTCTCGCATGTGCCCTTCGACGGTTGGTCGGAAAGCACCTTCAAGGCGGCGATCGCCGACTCGGGCGTGGCGCCCGGTCTCGCGCGGGCGCTTTTTCCTCGGGGGGGAGTGGACCTTGCGCTAGCCTACCACCGGCGCGGAGATGACGAGATGGTCGCGGCGCTGGCGCAGCGGAACCTCAATGCCCTTCGCTTCCGCGACCGGATCGCGCTGGCCGTCCGGCTGCGGCTTGAGCTTGCGGACCGTGAGCTGGTGCGGCGGGGGACCACGCTTTTCTCGCTGCCCATGCATGCCGCAGATGGCGCAAAGGCGATCTGGCAGACGGCGGACCGGATCTGGACTGCCCTGGGCGACACGTCGGATGACCTGAACTGGTACACCAAGCGGGCGACCCTTTCCGGCGTCTACGGTGCGACCGTGCTTTACTGGCTGGGCGACGATACTCCCGAGGCACAGGCGACCTGGGATTTTCTGGACCGCCGGATCGACCAGGTGATGCAGGTCGAGAAACTCAAGGCCAGTTTCCGGGAAAATCCGTTCGGGAAGGCCTGGATGGCCGGTCCCGGCAAGCTTTTCGAAACCATTCGCGCGCCAAAACTACCGGATGACCTGCCCGGCCGGACCCGCGGATAGAAGGACCCAAGATGACCCTGTCGCACAGCATGCTTGCCATCGAGATCTCGTCGCCCGGGGGGCCTGACGTGCTGCAGCCGACATCGGTCCCGGTCCCGGTGCCGGGACACGGGCAGATCATCATCCGGGTCGCCTATGCCGGGGTGAACCGGCCGGATGCGCTTCAGCGGGCCGGCGCCTATGCACCACCGCCCTCGGCCTCGCCGTTGCCGGGACTGGAGTGCTCGGGCACCGTGGTCGAGGTCGGGCCGGGCGTCAGCCGGTGGAAGATCGGCGACCAGGTCTGCGCGCTGTTGCCGGGTGGTGGCTATGCCGAATACGTGGTGACGCCGGAAGCCCACGCCCTGCCCATCCCCAAGGGCCTTTCCCTGAAGGAAGCCGCCTGCCTGCCCGAGACGTGTTTCACCGTCTGGTCGAACGTGGTGATGCGCGGTGGCCTGCGCGGGGGCGAACGGTTCCTGGTCCACGGCGGGACCAGCGGCATCGGGACGACGGCAATCCAGATCGCCAAGGCCCTTGGGGCGCGGGTCTTTGCCACTGCGGGCACGGACGAAAAGTGCCAGGTCTGCCGCGACCTTGGGGCGGAGGCTGCCTTCAATTACAGGGACGCGGATTTCGTGGCCGAGATGAAGGCGCAAGGCGGGGCCAACCTGATCCTCGACATGGTGGGCGGCCCCTATATCGAGAGGAACCTCAAGGCCCTGGCTGATGGAGGCAGGCTGGTGCAGATCGCCTTCCTGCAGGGTGCCAAGGTCACGCTGAACCTGGCCGAGCTGATGACGCGGCGGCTGGTGATGACAGGGTCGACGCTTCGACCGCAGTCTGACCTTGCGAAAGCCGGGATCGCCAAGGCCGTTGAGGAAAACGTCTGGCCGATGATCGAGCGCGGCGCCGTCAAGGTGGTGATGGACAGCGAGTATGATTTGCCCGATGCTCCCGCGGCGCATTGGCGGATCGAGTCCGGCGGACACGTCGGCAAGATCGTTCTGCGCGTAAGCCCGTAAGGAATTCCTTACCTGTCCACGGTCGGTTTCACTCGTGCCGTGCCTTCACGGCAGCGTGAGCATGACGTAAGGTAAAGGAAGGTCAGGCGGGGTCGGATTTCGACCCAGACATTTACACCCGGGCGGACCCCAGCCGCTACGGGACCCATGCATTGAAAGTCAGCTTTTCGCGATCCCCTCAGAAGATGCGTTTCAAACCCGGTCCCGCCGACCGCCACGTCAGCGGACGGGCTCCAGCACGGCATCGCGCAACCGGCAGTCCCGGATCACATCCTTGCCGCAGCGCCGGTACTGAAGGTCCGTCGTCAGGCAGACCCGAGCTTCCTGGATCAGCCCATCCTTGCAGGTGATGGTGATCTGGTCCCGCGCCAGATCCGGATTGGCTTCCAGAAACGCATCCTCGATCACCGTCGCAGGAACGTCCAGCCGCTGGGATACATCTGCCAGAAACTCGGGAACGATCACCTTGTCGAAGGCCTCGCGCGCCAGGCCGAAGTAGGCGGGAGCGGACAACCCGGAGCAGCGTCCATGCTTCTTCCACTGGTAGAAGGCCAGACCCGCGCCGCCCATGATATCTGCCATTGCCGCCGTTTCGGCGCGCGTCGGGTCGCGCTCGACGGTGCGGCAGAACGCAGGCCATCCGTCCTCGTATTGCGGCCAGAGACCGTGCAGCACGAAGGTCAGCCCGCGGCCGTCATCGCATTGCGGATCGTTGCGGGAATCGCCCTCCAGCGCGCACCAGGCGGCCGACCACGACAACGACAGGACATAGTAGTCGAAGTCACCCGCGCGCTCTCCCTCGGCCCGCGCGGGGCCGGACCAGCACAAAGCCGCGATGGCCAACAGGAACAGGCGCATTTTCGCTTCCCCTTTGCGTGTTTCGGCCCTATATGGCGACCTGAATTCCCCGAAATCGTGGAACTCGCGGGCCAGGCCCGCAGCCGTTTTCCCGGCACGGGACAGGTTTGTAAAGGAGAGATCCGATGTCGAAACCGCTTATGGCCAAGGCCACTGCCGTCTGGCTGGTGGACAACACGACGCTGAGCTTTGCCCAGATTGCCGACTTCTGCGGGATGCACGAGCTTGAGGTTCAGGGCATCGCCGACGGCGACGTCGCCACCGGGGTGAAGGGCTTCGATCCGGTCGCCAACAACCAGCTGGACCCGATCGAGATCACCCGCGCGCAGGCCGATCCGCTGTACCGCATGAAGCTAAAGTTCAACGCGGCAGCCGTAGGCGAGGAAAAGCGTCGCGGACCGCGCTACACGCCGCTGTCCAAGCGCCAGGACCGTCCGGCCGCAATCCTCTGGCTGGTAAAGTTCCACCCCGAGCTGTCTGATGGCGCGATCGGCAAGCTTGTCGGAACCACCAAGCCCACGATCCAGTCGATCCGCGAGCGGACACACTGGAACATCGGCTCGATCCAGCCGATCGATCCGGTTGCGCTCGGCCTCTGCAAGCAGTCCGAACTGGACACGGCCGTCCAGGCTGCTGCCCGCAAGAAGGCGGCCGATGGAGTGGTGATGTCGGATGACGAACGCCGCAAGCTGGTTTCGACCGAACAGTCGCTCGGCATGGCGCCGGACGCTCGGATGCCCTCGGGACTTTCCGGGCTCGAGGTCTTCGGCGACGAGGAGAAAGACGAAAGCCCGGCCTCTGACTTCTCGGACGCGGACAGCTTCTTCAACCTGCCGGCCGGTGGCCATGACGACGACGAGGACGAGGAAGACCGTCGCCGCTGATCCTGTTTGGCGCGTTACAGAAGTCCCGGTCGCAGCTGATGCGGCCGGGGCTTCATTTTTTCAAGCGCGCCTAGCGCCACCACAGCGGGGCAAAGCTCAAGAGCGCAATGCCGACGCACATCCACGCGATGGTCGAGATGTCCATGGGTCACCTTCCTTTCGGAAGCAATTCCCCGCGGTCCGGTTGGTTCCCTCGCCGGCATGATGTCCCTCCGGGGCGTGCCGGTTCCGCCGGGGTTCAACGGCGGAAAAGACAAGAAAAAACCCTGCAATCATCGGATTGCAGGGTTTCTCTATTGGTTTGGTGCCCAGAAGAGGACTCGAACCTCCACGCCTTGCGGCACTGGTACCTGAAACCAGCGCGTCTACCAATTCCGCCATCTGGGCGATGCCGTGAGCCGCGATGTAACGGTGCCCCAAGGCAGAGTCAACGGCCCCTTCAGCAAATTTCTTGCCGCCGCTTTGGCCTTGCCCGCCGGGGGCGGCGCGGCTATTCATCGGCCCAGATTCCGGTGCCTTCCAGGCGCCCGCGAAGGAGTGCGCGCATGAGCAAGCTGGTCACCATCATCGGCGGTTCGGGCTTCGTCGGTCGCTATGTCGCCCGGCGGATGGCGAAGGCTGGCTGGCGGGTCCGCGTGGCAGTCCGTCGCCCGAACGAGGCTCTGTTCGTCAAGCCTTACGGTGTCGTCGGACAGGTCGAGCCGGTGGCCTGCAACATCCGTGATGACGCCAGCCTGCGGGCTGTCATCCGCAGTGCGGACGCGGTCATCAACTGCGTGGGCGTGCTGAACGGCGTGGGCGCGAATACCTTTGACGCGGTGCAGTCCGAAGGCGCGGGCCGGGTGGCGCGGATCGCGGCAGAGATGGGTGTGGAGCGTCTGGTCCACATCTCGGCCATCGGGGCGGACGCGCAGTCGGACAGCGACTATGCCCGGACCAAGGGCGAGGGCGAGGTGGCGGTCATGGCGGCCTTCCCTGCGGCGGTGATCCTGCGGCCGTCGATCATCTTCGGGACCGAGGACCAGTTCTTCAACCGCTTTGCCGCGATGACCCGCATGGGGCCGGTGCTTCCCGTGGTGGGTGCGAACACCCGGTTCCAGCCGGTCTATGTCGATGACGTGGCCGAGGCTGCGGTCAACGCCGCGACCGGTGAAGCAGCGCCCGGCGTCTACGAGCTTGGCGGGCCCGAGGTCGATACTTTCCGGGGTCTGATGGGCCGGATGCTGAAGGTCGTCCAGCGCCGGCGGGCCGTGGTAAACATGCCTTTCGTGCTGGCGCGCGCGATGGGCTTTGCCTTCGACATGGTGCAGGCGGTGACGCTTGGTCTTATCGAGAACAAGATGATCACCCGCGACCAGGTCCGCAACCTCGCGCGGGACAATGTGGTCTCGCCCACCGCCCGCGGCTTTGCCGATCTTGGGATCGCCCCCACGGCGATGGAAGCGGTGCTGCCGGAATATCTGTGGCGCTATCGTCCCTCGGGGCAGTATGCGGCCATCAAGGATTCTGCCAAGAATCTGAAAAAGGCCTGAGGTGTGGAGAACACGATCACCGCGGCCTTCCTGGGTCTCCTTGAAGGGCTGACCGAGTTTCTGCCGGTCTCGTCGACGGGGCACCTTCTTCTGGCCGGGCATTTCCTGGGCTTCGAATCCGAAGGCAAGACCTTCGAGGTGGTGATCCAGCTGGGCGCAATCCTTGCGCTGTTCTCGGTCTACGCGACGCTTGTCCTGCGCCTGGTCCTGCGCGCGCGGCACGAGGATGCGGCAAGACGATCGCTTGTGTCGCTGCTGCTTGCCTTCCTGCCGGCCGTTGGCGTCGGTGTCCTTGCGCATGGCTTCGTGAAGGAGGTGCTCTTCGAGACCCCGAAGCTGATCGCCGTGGTGCTGATCCTGGGCGGGTTCGTGCTGCTGGTTATCGACCGCATCGCCCCGGCGCCGGTCCACCACGATGCCTTGAAGCTGCCCTTCGGAAAGTCTTTGGCCATCGGCTTCTGCCAGACCCTTGCATTGGTCCCCGGTGTATCGCGGTCGGGGGCAACCATCGTCGGCGCTTTGCTGATGGGTGTCGAGAAGCGGGCCGCGGCCGAGTTCTCTTTCCTCCTCAGCCTGCCGACAATGGGCGCGGCGGTGGTATTCGACCTGTACCAGAACCGCGACGTCCTCGATTTCGCGGCGATATGGGAGATTGCGGTCGGGTTCTCGGTCGCCTTCCTGACTGCTCTGGTCGTGGTCCGCTTTGTGCTGAACTACATCAGCCGCCACGGCTATGCCCTGTTCGGCTGGTGGCGAATCATCGTGGGGTCCGTCGCCCTGGCGGCACTTTCGTTGGGTTACTAGGCAGGTTTGGAAACTATACTGACCTAATTCCTCGACTTTAAGTCAAGTTTGCTGTCCCATCTTACGATAAACCGATATTTAGGTAAGCATTACTGACTTTTCATCGCGGCGGAACAGTTGTATCTCGCAGGTCCCGAAAGAACCTTGCGAGGGGACGCAGCCAATGGCCACGCAGAAGATGCTCAAGTTCGTCACCGTGGGCAAAGAGATGCCCGAGAAGCGGGACGCATCCTCGCGCGCGCAGGATTTCAACGAGATTTACCGTGAGTACGCGGACCGCAAGGCTGCCGAGCAGGCCAGCCGCTGCAGCCAGTGCGGCGTGCCCTACTGCCAGTCGCATTGCCCGTTGCATAACAACATCCCCGACTGGCTGAAGCTGACCGCCGAGGGGCGGCTGCAGGAAGCCTACGAGATCAGCCAGGCCACCAACACCTTCCCGGAAATCTGCGGCCGCATTTGCCCGCAGGACCGGCTGTGCGAAGGCAACTGCGTGATCGAGCAGTCGGGCCATGGCACCGTCACCATCGGCAGCGTCGAGAAGTACATCACCGACACCGCCTGGGAAGAAGGCTGGGTCAAGCCGATCCGTCCCCATGCGGAACGGTCGGAATCCGTGGGCATCATCGGCGCGGGGCCGGGGGGCCTTGCGGCGGCGGACATGCTGCGGCGGCAAGGCGTGCAGGTCACGGTCTATGACCGCTATGACCGCTCGGGCGGGCTGATGACCTATGGCATCCCCGGCTTCAAGCTGGAGAAGGATGTGGTGGAACGCCGCAATGCCCAGCTCGCGGACGGGGGCGTGAACTTCGTCCTGAACTGCAATGTGGGCGAGGACATCACCTTTGACGCGATCAGGGGCCAGCATGATGCGGTGCTGATCGCCACGGGCGTCTACAAGGCGCGGGACATCGAGGCCCCGGGCGTTGGCGCAAGGGGGATCGTGAAGGCGCTGGACTATCTGACGGTGTCGAACCGCAAGGGCTTTGGCGACGACGTGCCGGAGTATGAAAGCGGCGAGCTGAACGCCTCGGGCAAGCGCGTGGTCGTGATCGGCGGCGGCGACACGGCGATGGACTGCGTGCGGACGGCGATCCGTCAGGGTGCCCTAAGCGTCAAGTGCCTCTACCGTCGGGACCGGGCGAACATGCCGGGTTCGCAGCGCGAAGTCGCGAATGCGGAAGAGGAAGGCGTTGAATTCGTCTGGCTTTCCGCGCCGAAGGGGTTCACAGGCGGGACCGAGGTTGATGGCGTGATGGTGCAGAAGATGCGCTTGGGCGCTCCCGACGCGACGGGCCGCCAGACGCCCGAGATCATCGAAGGCGCCGACTATGTCGAACCCGCCGACCTGGTGATCCAGGCACTGGGGTTCGAGCCGGAAGACCTGCCGACGCTCTGGGGTGTGCCAGAGCTGAAGGTGACGCGCTGGGGCACGATCAAGGCCGATTTCCGCACCCATGAGACCAGCCTTCCGGGCGTCTATGCGGCGGGGGATATCGTCCGCGGCGCCTCGCTGGTGGTCTGGGCGATCCGCGACGGGCGCGAGGCGGCCGAGGCGATCCTGTCCTACCTGAACCAGACCGGAGCGGTGGCGGCGGAGTAATCTGGTCCCAGTATGGATTGCGTATGGAAATCGGCCATACGCGCGTATGGGTCCTAGAAAGTTAAACGTCAGGGCTTGTGACCTGACTTCTGTGGTGAAACGGCGATGCGGAAGTTCCTGATCCTTGCCTGCCTGAGCGCCCCGGCCGCCCCCGCGCTGGCTGGCACCTGGAAAACTCCGGCCGGGTGCGAGGCTTTCCTGACGGTGCAGTCGAAGGAATGTCGCGTCTCGCATTACTACCGCTGTGCCGCCGACCAGCCGGGCGACCAGTGGCGGGTGGACCTGGATCAGGAGGGGCCGTTCTTCTATTCGAAGATCGACTTCGAGGGTCAGTGGATCGAAAGCTACGATCCGGTGAAGCAGGTGCTGGACCCGAACCCGGCGGATGCGGCGAGCATGTCCGAGCTGATCGGCGAAGGCATGGACACCTGGAGCTTCAGCCTGTCGAAGGAAGACGGCACTGGCTCCCGCGCCGAGGGCTATGACCGGCTGACCGGGCAGAGCGTCACCATCGACGGGATCAGCCTGCAGCAGACCGAGGTGGACTTCACCGAATACGACCTGTCCGGCAACGTGCTCCGCCGGTCGCGCGGGAACGAATACATCCACCCCGAGTGGCGGCTGTTCTTCGCGGGTCCGGGCGAGACGGACCTGGGTGACGGCCAGTGGCTGCCGATCGACGGCTCGCCCCTGCAGTTCATCTTCCCGGGTGAGGATGGCTTCCTTTCGAGCCAGCCACTGTACGACTGCGACGCGCTGACGGCAGAGCTGCTCGTGTGGAGGGTCAGCGATGAGCCTTGAACGGACGGGCGGTTGCCTGTGCGGCGCGGTGCGGTTCCGGGCCGTGCTGACGGGGACGAATTTCGGGGTCTGCCACTGCCCGATGTGCCGGAAGTGGACCGGTTCGGCCCTGCTGGGGATCACGGTTCCGGCGGCCAACGTTGAGTGGTCTGGGCTTGAGCATGTGGCAAAGCGCCAGTCGAGCGCCTGGGGCGAGCGGGCCTGGTGCGCGGAGTGCGGGTCGGCCTTGTGGTTCCGGGTGACGGTGGACGGGCCGTACTCGGGAAACCTGGAGCTGCCGGTTGGCACGTTCGACGATGCGAACGGGCTGACCATGACCAATGAGATCTACATCGACATGAAGCCCGACAGTTACGCCTTTGCGGCGACGGATCGGCAGGTTTTGACGCGAGCGCAGTGCGTGGAGAAATTCCCGCTTCTGGCCAGTGAATGAAGGAGAGGCCCATGACCAAGTTTGATGCCGCCTGGGTGAAGGCCGAAGAGGAAAAGCGCGCCTGGCTGGACGCGAACGGGCTTTACAAGACCGAGGATGAACATTCGTCCTGCGGCGTGGGGCTGGTTGTCTCCATCTCTGGCAAGCCCAGCCGCAAGGTCGTGGAGAACGGGATCAACGCTCTGAAGGCGGTGTGGCACCGGGGCGCGGTGGACGCGGACGGCAAGACGGGGGACGGGGCGGGGATCCATGTGCAGATCCCGGTCAGGTTCTTCTATGACCAGGTGCGCCGGACGGGGCATGAGCCGGATGTGGCCAAGCTGATCGCCGTCGGCCAGGTCTTCCTGCCGCGGACGGACTTTGGTGCTCAGGAACGCTGCCGGACCATCGTCGAGACCGAAGTCCTGCGGATGGGGCACTACATCTACGGCTGGCGGCATGTGCCAGTGGATGTCTCAGTGCTGGGCGACAAGGCCAACGCGACGCGCCCGGAGATCGAGCAGATCCTGATCCGCTGCGAGAAGGACATCGACCAGGAGCAGTTCGAGCGCGAGCTTTACATCATCCGGCGGCGGATCGAGAAGGCGGCGACGGCAGCGGGCATCCAGGGGATGTACCTGTGTTCTCTGTCCTGCCGGTCGATCATCTACAAGGGGATGATGCTGGCCGAGCAGGTCTCGACCTTCTACCCGGACCTTCTGGACGAGCGGTTTGAAAGCGCGTTTGCGATCTATCACCAGCGGTATTCGACGAACACCTTCCCGCAGTGGTGGCTGGCCCAGCCGTTCCGGATGCTGGCCCACAACGGCGAGATCAACACGCTGAAGGGCAACGTCAACTGGATGAAGTCCCACGAAATCCGGATGGCCTCGGCGAACTTTGGTGAGGCGGCAGAGGACATCAAGCCGATCATTCCGGGCGGGACCTCTGACTCGGGCGCGCTGGATGCGGTCTTCGAGGTGCTGGTGCGGTCGGGGCGTTCGGCTCCGATGGCCAAGACGATGCTGGTGCCGGAGGCCTGGTCGAAGCAGACGGTGAACATGCCCAAGGCCTGGGCGGACATGTATTCCTACTGCAACTCGGTCATCGAGCCCTGGGACGGTCCGGCGGCGCTGGCGATGACCGATGGGCGCTGGGTCTGCGGCGGGCTGGACCGCAACGGTCTGCGGCCGATGCGCTATGTCATCACCGGCGATGGGATGCTGATCGCGGGGTCCGAGGCCGGGATGGTGCCGGTGGACGAAAGCACCGTCCGCGAGAAGGGCGCGCTGGGGCCGGGTCAGATGATCGCGGTCGATATGGTGGAGGGCAAGCTCTACCACGACGTTGAAATGAAAGACAAACTGGCCGCTGCCCAGCCTTATGGCGAATGGGTCGGCAAGATCGTCGACCTGAACAGCCTTTTGCGCGACATCCCCGAGACGCAGACCTTTACCGGGTCGGACCTGCGCAAGCGGCAGATTGCGGCGGGGTTTACCATCGAGGAACTGGAGCAGGTCCTGGCCCCGATGGCCGAGGACGGGAAGGAAATGGTCGCCTCGATGGGCGATGACACGCCGCCGGCGGTACTGTCGTCGGTCTACCGGCCGCTGTCGCATTATTTCCGCCAGAACTTCAGCCAGGTGACGAACCCGCCCATCGACTCGCTGCGGGAAGGCCGCGTGATGTCGCTGAAGACCCGCTTCGGAAACCTGCGGAACGTGCTGGACGAGAACAACAGCCAGACCGAGATCCTGGTCCTGGAAAGCCCCTTCATCGCGAACCGCGAGTTCGATGTGATGGTGCAGCGCTTTGGCGATCAGGTGGCGTTCATCGACTGCACCTTCCCGGTGGGTGAGGGGCTGGACGACCTGCGGCAGGGGCTGGAGCGGATTCGGGCCGAGGCGGAGGATGCCGTGCGGTCCGGTGCAGGCCAGTTGGTGCTGACGGATGAGCATCAGGGGCCGGAAAAGGTCGGAATGCCGATGATCCTGGCGACCTCGGCGGTGCATTCGTGGCTGACCCGCAAGGGGCTGCGGACCTTCTGTTCCATCAACGTGCGGTCGGCGGAATGCATCGACCCGCATTACTTTGCCGTGCTGATCGGGTCGGGTGCTACGACGGTGAACCCGTATCTGGCGCAGGATTCCATTGCGGACCGGATCGACCGGGGGCTCTTGGACGGTACGCTGACCGATGCGATGCGGCGGTATCGGGATGCCATCGACGCAGGGCTCTTGAAGATCATGTCGAAGATGGGGATTTCGGTGATCTCCTCCTATCGCGGTGGGTTGAACTTCGAGGCCGTGGGTCTCTCCCGCGCGATGGTGGCCGAGTATTTCCCGGGGATGCAGTCGCGCATTTCGGGCATCGGCCTGACGGGCGTGGAGCAGAAGCTGGAAGAGGTCCACAAGCGCGGTTGGCTGGGTGGGGCGGATGTGCTGCCCATCGGCGGCTTCTACAAGGCGCGGCGGTCGGGCGAGAAGCACGCCTGGGAAGCGCAGACGATGCACATGCTGCAATCGGCCTGCGACCGGGCGTCCTATGACATCTGGAAACAGTACAGCGCGGCGATGCGGGCGAACCCGCCGATCCACCTGCGCGACCTTCTGGACATCAAGACGCTTGGGAAGCCGGTGCCGATCGAGGAGGTGGAGAGCATCACCTCGATCCGCAAGCGGTTCGTGACGCCGGGGATGTCGCTGGGGGCTCTGTCGCCCGAGGCGCACAAGACGCTGAACGTGGCGATGAACCGGATCGGGGCGAAGTCGGACAGTGGCGAGGGCGGCGAGGACCCGGCGCATTTCGTGCCGGAGCCGAACGGGGACAACCCGTCTGCCAAGATCAAGCAGGTGGCGTCGGGGCGCTTTGGCGTGACGGCGGAATACCTGAACGCCTGTGAGGAACTTGAGATCAAGGTGGCCCAGGGCGCGAAGCCCGGTGAGGGCGGCCAGTTGCCGGGGATGAAGGTCACGGCGCTGATCGCGCGGCTGCGGCATTCGACTCCCGGCGTGACGCTGATCTCGCCCCCGCCGCACCACGATATCTACTCCATCGAGGACCTCGCGCAGCTGATCTACGACCTAAAGCAGATCAACCCACGCGCCAAGGTGACGGTGAAGCTGGTGTCGTCGTCGGGCGTGGGGACCATCGCGGCGGGGGTGGCGAAGGCCAAGGCGGACGTGATCCTGATCTCGGGCCACAACGGTGGGACGGGGGCATCTCCGGCGACGTCGATCAAGTACGCGGGCCTGCCGTGGGAGATGGGCCTGACCGAGGCGCATCAGGTGCTGGCGATGAACAACCTGCGGGAGCGGGTGACCTTGCGCACGGACGGGGGTCTGCGGACCGGGCGCGACATCGTCATGGCGGCGATGATGGGGGCCGAGGAATACGGCATCGGCACCGCGGCGCTGATCGCGATGGGCTGCATCATGGTGCGGCAGTGCCAGTCGAACACCTGCCCGGTGGGCGTCTGCACGCAGGATGAACGGCTGCGGGCGAAGTTCACCGGCAGCGCGGACAAGGTGGTGAACCTGATCACCTTCTACGCGCAGGAAGTGCGGGAAATCCTCGCCTCTATTGGCGCGCGGTCGATGGACGAGATCATCGGGCGGGCCGATCTGTTGACGCAGGTTTCGCGTGGCGCGGCCAACCTTGACGACCTCGACCTGAACCCGATGCTGATCAGCGTCGATGGGGCGCGGTCGATCACCTATGACCGGTCGAAGCCGCGCAATGCCGTGCCGGATACGCTCGACGCCGACATCATCCGCGATGGGCATCGGTTCTTCGAGGATGGCGAGAAGATGCAGCTGTCCTACGCGGTGCGCAACACGCTGCGGACCATCGGCACGCGGGCGTCGAGCCATATCGTGAAGAAGTTCGGGATGCGGAATGCGCTGCAGCCGGACCATCTGACGGTGAAGCTGACCGGGTCTTGCGGGCAGTCGCTGGGGGCGTTCTCGGTGAGGGGCCTGAAGTTGGAGGTCCAGGGCGACGCCAACGACTATGTCGGCAAGGGGTTGTCGGGCGGTACCATTACGGTCCGGCCGCTGATGTCCTCACCGCTGAAGGCCGAGGAGAACACGATCATCGGGAACACCGTTCTCTACGGTGCGACCGACGGGTTCCTGTTTGCCTCGGGTCGGGCCGGGGAGCGGTTCGCGGTGCGGAACTCGGGCGCTTCGGTCGTGGTGGAAGGCTGCGGGTCGAACGGGTGCGAGTACATGACCGGCGGCGTTGCGGTGATCCTGGGCCGGATCGGGGCGAACTTTGGTGCCGGGATGACGGGCGGGATGGCCTATGTCTACGACCCCGAGGGCTTGGCCGAGGACTTCATGAACCTCGAGTCGATCCTGACCTGCGCGGTCGAGCATCCGCACTGGGAGATGCAGCTGAAGGGTCTGATCCAGCGCCACCTGGACGAGACCGGAAGCCGCATCGCCGAGCGGATTCTGGCGAACTGGGACCGCGAGCGGCTGAACTTCCTGCAGGTTTGTCCGAAGGAGATGGTCGATCGCCTGCCTTATCCGCTGTCGGACGAGGTGGCGAAGGTTCCGGCAGAGTAAGTTTAAAGGACGGCCCGGGCGATCGGGCCGTCCTTTCCCCTGTCAGACCTCGGCCAGACCCACGACGTAGTTCTTGCCATAGGCTTTCGCGCATTTCGGACAGGTGGTGTAGAAGAACCAGACCTTGCCGTCCGGCTTGCCGTGACTGGCGCTTAGCGCTTTCAGGTCTTCCTGCCAGGCCTTGGCATCGCTGTAAGGCCCTTCGAAAACCTTCGTGGCATAGTCGCCGGAAAGCCTGGTCATCTCCTCCTCGGGCACGTCCTTCGTCACCGCGAACAGGTGCTCGCCCTTGAAGGCGGACAGATCGCGGGACAGGACGATGACCTGTTCGGGGTCCATTGCACCGGCGCCGTCAATGTGGCCCTGCACGCGGGTGAAAACCTTGCCCATGTTCAGCGGGATGTGCATGGCCGACAGCGTCTCGGCCCGCAGGAAGGGCTTGTCACGGAAGTGGAGCTCGGCCCCGTCCCAGCCTTCGGGGTTGAAGCGGGGGCAGCAGCCGGTGGTGTTCACGGACTGGTCGTATCTGGGAAGTGCGTTGGTCTGCATCGTCCTTCTCCTTCGGCGGGTTGCCGGCGGGGACGGTAGCCGAACGCGAGACTGGCCGCCTTGACGGGGGTCAAGACGGCCAGTCGATCAGCACTATTCCTCGGACGAGCGGGCCCAGAGGTTGATGTCCTTCTCCTCGGAGATGGCGTCGATCTGGGCCAGTTCCTGAGGCGTGAAGTCGAGCTTTTCCAACGCGCCGACGCAGTCGATGACCTGCTCGGGTTTGGAGGCGCCGATCAGGGCGCTGGTGATCCCGCCGTTCCGCAGCACCCAGGCGAGCGCCATCTGGGCGAGCGTCTGGCCACGGGCGGCGGCCATGTCGTTCAGCTTTTTCACCGAACCGATGGCCTTTTCGACCACTGACGGATGCAGGGACTTGTCCTGCGCGGCGCGGCTGCCGGCGGGGATGCCGTTCAGGTATTTGTTCGTCAGGATCCCCTGCGCCAGCGGCACGAAGGCGATGGAGCCGACGCCGAGGTCCTTCAGCGTGTCCTTCAGCCCGTCGGTTTCTACCCAGCGGTTCAGGATGTTGTAGCTGGGCTGGTGGATCAGCAAGGGCGTCCCCAGATCCTTCAGGATCGCAACCGCCTCACGCGTGCGCTGGGAGTTGTAGCTGGAGATGCCGATGTACTGCGCGCGACCGGAGCGAACGATGTGGTCCAGCGCGCCCATCGTCTCTTCCAGTGGGGTGTCGGGGTCGAAGCGGTGGGAATAGAAGATGTCCACATAGTCGAGGCCCATGCGCTTCAGCGACTGGTCGCAGGAGGCGATGACGTATTTGCGGCTACCCCATTCGCCATAGGGGCCGCCCCACATCAGGTAGCCGGCCTTGGAGGAGATGATGAGTTCATCGCGGAGGCCGCGGAAGTCTGTCTTGAGCAATTCACCGAACGCCTCTTCGGCGCTGCCGGGCGGGGGGCCATAGTTGTTGGCGAGGTCGAAATGGGTGATCCCAAGGTCGAAGGCGGTGCGGCAGATCGCCTGTTTCGTGGCATGCGGCGTGTCATGGCCGAAGTTGTGCCAGAGACCCAGGCTGATCGCCGGAAGCTTCAGGCCGGAATTGCCGCAGCGGTTGTAGATCATCCGCTCATAGCGGTTGGCGGCGGGCGTGTATGGCATTGGGGTCCTCCTGTTGGCGCTATCATGCGCCGTGCGGGTGGCGGCTTCAAGTTGCGCCGGGCGGGATTCCGGGGGATGCTGAGGCCATGAAGATCCTGCGCGAGGTATGGGAGTTCCTGGTCTGCGTCTGGACGCGGGTCGGCGACGGGCATTTCGGGTTGATTGCGGCGGGCGTGGCCTTCTTCGCGATGTTCGCGGTCTTTCCCGGCCTTGCGGCGGCCATCGCCGTGTGGGGTATGTTCGCGGACCCCCGCGTCATCCAGGGCTACCTCTCCATTGCCGAGCGTTTCCTGCCACCCGAGGCGCGAACGTTGGTGCATGATCAGGTGATGGGCCTCATTTCGGCCCCGCGGACAGCGCTGCAATGGACGACGATCCTGTCACTGGTCATCGCGCTCTACTCGGCGCGGGCCGGGGTTTCGGCGCTGGTGCAGGGGCTGGACGTGGTGCACCGGTCGAAACCGCGGGGCTGGCTTTGGGGCTGGGCGGTGGATTTCGTGCTGACCGGGGCGCTGATCGGAGCCTTGTTCGTGGCGCTGGTCACGGTGGTGGTGGTGCCGATCCTGCTGAGCTACGTGACCTTCGGGACCTTCGAGGCCTGGCTGACCAAGGTGCTGCCCTGGGGCGCGATGTTCCTTCTGGTGGTGACCTGCCTGTCGATCCTGTATCGCTTCGGACCGAACGTGCCGGGCGGGTTCCGGTCGCCCTGGATTTCCGTGGGCGTCCTGGTCGCGTCAGTGGCCTGGGCGGGGGTGTCGATCGGGTTCTCGGTCTACCTGTCCAATTTCAACAGCTACAACCTGTTCTACGGTTCCATCGGCGCGGTGATCATCCTGATGATGTGGCTTTATCTGTCGGTCTGGTCGGTCCTTCTCGGCGGGGCGATCAATGCCGAGCTTGATGCGCGGATGCGGATGCGGGCGGCTCGTCGATGACTTCGTCACTCCTCGCGAGAGGCCAGCGAGGAGAAGCCGAAGGCGCACGAGGAGCGGTGGTCAGAAGCGCGCGTCGGGCAGGCCGCAGAAGGGGTCGACCGGGTTCTTCCCCTGGAACTCTGCCCGGCCCAGAAGGCAGTCGAGCGTCGCGCGCTGCATCGAATCCATCGTGGCATAGGCATTCACGACGCAGGGCAGGCGCGGCGCGTCGTACAGGTAGTACGGATAGCCGAAGGAAATGAGCGCCGTCGGAACCTCGTGCCAGTGCCGGGCCATCGCGCCATGCATTCCGCCGGTCAGGCGGTTCCAGTCGAGGAAGATGCGGCCGCGGGTCAGAAGCGTCTCTTCGGCCATCACGTAAAGCACCAGGTCGAACTGGCGCGGGTCAGGCCGGGTGGCGGGGTCGTGGAGGGTTACCTCGAACCCCTCGGCGCGCATCAGGTCCGGGAAGATCATCGGCATCCCCTCGCCGTGCAGCGGCGTGACGATCCCGGTGGAGTAGATCAGCACCCGGCGGTGGTGCCGGGGTGAGAGGGGCAGGATGCCTTGCGCGTCCTTCACCAGCGTCGGCGCGCGGGCGGTGACCTTGCGGGCAGCCTCGGCGCTGGCGGGAGTCGCGAGCTTCGCGCGGTCCGCCGGAGCCTTGCCGTCCCTGTGGAGCCCAAGCGTGGCCTTGAGGCCCAGGACGCGGACCATCGCTTCGTCCAGGCGGTCGGCGGTGATCCGGCCGTCGTCGAGTGCGGCCTCGATCCGGGCGATGTCAGCTTCGGGTTCATCGGAGAAGAGAATGATGTCGCAGCCCGAGGCCACCACCTCGGGCAGGGCCAGGTCCCGATGCGCCCAGGCGCCAAGGCCCGCCATCGGCGTCGCGTCCGAGACGATGAGGCCGTTGAACCCCAGCTCCTCGCGCAGGAGGGTCTGGTTGAGGAGGCGGGAGGTCGAGGCGGGGCGGTAGGCTTCCAGCCCGGCGTCCGGGTCACGCGCCAGAACATAGGCCGGGAAGGCGATGTGGGCGGACATGACGGACATGACGCCAGCCTCGATGGCCGCGCGATAGAGCATGCCGTGGGTGGCCTGCCAATCCTCGATGGACAGCGGATTGATCGTGGTGACGAGGTGCTGGTCGCGGTCGTCGTGGCCCTCGCCCGGCCAGTGCTTGACGGTTGCGGCGACGCCGGCGGCCTGCAGCTCGCGGATATGGGCCAGCGCATGGTCGCGGATGCGGACCGGGTCGGAGCCGAGGCCGCGGGTGGCGACGATGGGGGACCGGAAAAGCGCGTTGATGTCGAGGACGGGCGTGAAGGACCAGTTGATCCCGGCGGCACGGGCTTCCTCAGCCATGATCCGGGCAATGGTCGCGGAAGCCTGGACGTCATCCACGGCGGCAAGGGCAAGGGGATTCGGCACCTCGGTCCCGAACGAGGGGCTCATCCGGCTGCCTTCAAGGTCGGAGCTTACGAGGTAGGGGATGTCGGCGGCGGCACGAAGGGCGTCCATCGTGTCCAGCTCGGCCTGGCCATCGGGGCCGAAGAACTTGGTGATCCCGGCGGGGGCGAGCGCGGTGATGCGGTCCACCACCTCGGGCCCGGTGCCAAAGCACATGTGGACGAACAGCTGCCGGACCTTCGCGGCGCGGTCCATGCCTGCCAGCGTGGTCCGTACCCAGTCGCGGGCCGCAGGGGCAAGATTGAAGGGCGCAGCGGAAAGGATGCGGTCGATCTGGTCCATCTGGGGTCCCTGCGGGTTACTGTGCTGCCATCTCGCGGGTGGCGGGCGACAGGATCGCCTCGGTCACCTCGGACAGGGCCAGTGCCGCCGCGCCGTGCGCCCAGAGGAGGTCGCCCCAGGCGTGGATCTCGATGGGCGGGCGGGGCCGGCCGGTGTTGATGGCAAGGTTCTCCATCTCGTCCAGCGTCTCGGCGGCGTAGAGGTAGTCGTAGCGCATGCGCTCGCCCGACAGGATGATCAGCGACGGGTCGAAGAGGTTGACGACGTTGGAGAGGCCCAGGGCCAGGTAGCGGCCCGCGCGGCGGAAGATCGACTTCGCCGTGACGTTTCCCGCCTTGGCGTGGTCGTAGAGGCTTTCCAGAAGGACGTTGATCGGCTGGCTTTCCTTGTGGCCCCAGTTCAGGGCCGTCGTCGCCTCACGCGCAAGCGCGTAGTCGGCGACGTAAGCCTCGATGCAGCCGCGCTGGCCGCAGCGGCAGAGCGCGCCGTCCAGCTGGACCTTCATGTGCCCCAGCTCCATCCCCAGGCGCTGGGCGCCGCGGTAGATGCGGTGGTTCATCACGAAGCCCATGCCGACACCATGTTCGATGGTGACGACGGCAAAGTCCGACAGGCTGCGCCCCGCGCCGAACCAGAGCTCGGCGAGGGCGACAAGGTTGGCGTCGTTGTCGACATAGGCCGGGATGCCCAGCCGCCCCGTCGCGGCAGCGGCGATGGGGACGTTGCGCTCGGACAGGATCGAGGACCAGAACACTGTGCCTTCGGCGCAGTCGACGAAGCCGGGAAGCCCGATGCCGACGGCGGAAAGATCGGAACGTTCCACTCCCGCCTTGGCGCAAACCCGGGCGAGGAGGGTCTCGATGGCTTCGAGGATTTCCGGCAGGGACATCGGGCCGGGACGCCGGGGGATGGCGTCGTCGGCAATCAGCTTGCCGGCGAAGTCCACGATGACGGCAGTATGTTCGCGGTCCGAAAGTTTCATCCCGGCAACACGGTGGGCCTGGGCGCGAACACCCAGCGCCACGGCGGGGCGACCGCGGCCGGCGTCGTTGTCGCGCGGGGCGGCGACCTCTTCGATCAGGCCCGCCTCGATCAGTTCGGAAGAAATGGTGGTCACCGAGGCCGGGCTGACGCCGAGATCCTTGGCCAGCTGCACCCGCGGAATCAGCCCTGCGGCGCGCACAAGCTCGAAGACCTGCTGTCGCAGCGGGCGCTGACTTTCCGTCAGCGGCGGGATCAGCGGGCCGACGCCCCTGCGTCCCTCGCTGCTGGCGGGTCGAGTCGCCTTGGGAAGCATTTCTTCGATCCCCGAAGTAAACGATGCCAAATGTGGCGGGACTTGCCGCGCCTTAACCATATTTCTGCCGGATTTGCCCCGACACTCGCGAATGCCCAGCTTCTGTCAGACGATTTATTTTGACAACTGAAATTGTTGTGGCAGCGTCGGGCCGAAGTTGGCTCAACTTAAGCGGTATTCTGGTCGAGATCGCATTTCCTGGAGGAGACATTCGATGCGCAGCCTTATCCTGGCGGCAGCCCTCGTCATGACAAGCCTAGCATCCGGCGCCTTTGCCGAGGGCAAGAAGATCGGCGTCGCCTGGGGCGACTTCCAAGAGGCGCGCTGGCGCTGGGACGCCACGGCGATGCGGTCGATGATCGAGCGGCAGGGCAACGAATACATCCCGACCAACGCTGGCGGCTCGGCCGAGCAGCAGCTTCGAGATATCGAGACCCTTGTGGCCGAGGGTGTCGACGCGCTTATCATCCAGCCCGTCGACAAGGAGGCCATCGGCCCCGGCGTGGATCGGGCGGCGGCGGCCGGCATCCCCATCCTGGGCTATGACCGGATGATCGAGGACGAGCGGGTGTTCTACCTGACCTTCGACAACGTGGGCGTCGGGCGGCTGATCGCGGCGATCGTCAAGCAGGTCCAGCCCGAGGGCAATTACGCCATTATCCTTGGCGATCCCAGCGATGCGAACAGCACTTTCCTGCGGCAGGGCATGGAAGAAGTCATCGGTGCCGCGGTGGCTGGCGGCCAGATCAAGATCGTGGGCGAGGCCCATGCCGATGGCTGGAAGCCCGAGAACGCCAAGGCGGTGATGGAGAAGATCCTGGCCGACAGTGGCAATCAGGTTGACGCGGTTCTGGCGCAGAACGACGGGATGGCGGGCGCAGCCATCGAAGCTCTGACCGCGGCAGGACTGTCTGTGCCGGTGGGCGGGCAGGACGGCGACAAGGCGGCGCTGAACCGGGTGGCCCAGGGGCTGCAGACGGTTTCGGTCTGGAAGAACAACTTCGAGCTTGCCAAGCGGGCCGGGCAGATCGCGGGCCTTCTGGCCGAGGGCACGCCGATGAACCTGATCCCCGACGCAACGCAGTTCAGCGGGGGCGAGAGGGGCATTCCGGTCTGGGCGATCCTGCTGACACCGACCCCGGTGACGGCAGAGAACCTGGACGTAGTGATCGACGCCGACCACGTCACCAAGGATGACGTCTGCAAGGGCGCTCAACCGACAGTCGAGGCCTGCAAGTAGCTTTGGGGGAAAAGGAAGCGCCGGCGCGCCAGTCGCGCCGGCGTTTTATATTTTGACAACTGAAATTATTCGCGGCACATTCGCGCCTGTCACGGCGAATCTGCCGGGCCGGCCATCTGCTGGCCGATACACTAGGGAGGTTACACATGCGTAATGCAATTCTCGCCGCCGTTCTGGCGGTGACCGGCTTTTCGTCGGCCGCGCTTGCCGAGGGCAAGGTCATCGGCGTGAGCTGGGCGCAGTTCCAGGAAGAGCGCTGGAAGATCGACGAAGCCGCGATGAAGGCCGCGATCGAAGCTGCCGGCAACACCTACGTCTCGGCCGACGCCCAGTCGTCCGCTGAAAAGCAGCTGTCGGACATCGACGCGCTGATCGCCCAGGGCGTCGACGCCCTCGTCATCAACGCCTGGGACAAGGACGCCATCGGGCCGGCCATCGAGAAGGCCGCTGCCGAAGGCATCCCGGTCGTGGGCTATGACCGCCTGATCGAAGACGACCGCACCTTCTACCTGACCTTCGACAATGTGGGCGTCGGCCGCATCATCGCGGAAGAAGTCTTCAAGGTCGCGCCGAAGGGCAACTACGCGATCATCAAGGGCGACCCGGGTGACCCGAACGTCGGCTTCCTGCGTCAGGGCATGGAAGAAGTCATCGGCGCGGCTGTTGCCTCGGGCGACATCGTGATCGTCGGCGAAGCGAACTCGGACGGCTGGAAGCCCGAGAACGCCCAGAAGAACATGGAACAGATCCTGACCGCCAACAACAACGCCGTTGACGCCGTTCTGTCGCAGAACGACGGCATGGCCGGTGGCGCTGCTGCGGCTCTCGCGGCTCAGGGCCTGAACGTTCCGCTGGGTGGCCAGGACGGCGACCTTGCCGCGATCAACCGCGTTGCTCGTGGCACCCAGACCGTTTCGGTCTGGAAGGACGCCCGCCAGCTGGGCAAGGCCGCCGGCGAAATCGCCTCGGCTCTGGCCGAAGGGGCCGCTCTGGACGCCGTTCCGGGCGCGACCAAGTTCTCGGGCGGCGAGAAGGGCGTTGAAATGAACGCCATCCTCCTGTCCCCGACCCCGATCACCAAGGAAACGATCGGCGTTGCCATCGACGCGGGCCACATCTCGAAAGAGCAGGCTTGCGAAGGCGCGGCGGCTGACGTCGCTGCCTGCCAGTGATCTGACCAACCGGCGCCGTCCCGATGGGGCGGCGCCACCCCTTTCTCTCTGGCTGGTCCGTCGCCCGCATTCGGGCGCAATGGCGCGCAGTGACGCGCCCGGTTCCGGCACAGCCCCATCCCTCTCAGGCTGGACGAGGACATGACCGCAACACCCCAATCCCCGACGATCCACGCGCCGAACGAGGGCGGTTTCACCCGCTTTCTCCGCGCGACCGAGATCGACCCGCGCCTTCTGGGCATGGTCGGCGCGCTGCTGCTGATCTGGGTCGCCTTCGAGGCCTATTCGACCTTCGTCCTGGGCCGCCCTTCCCTGCTGCTGGGCGCAAGTCAGGCCGAAGCGAACGGCTTCCTGACGCCGCGCAACCTGTGGAACCTCTCGGTCCAGACTGCCTACATCGGCATCATGGCGACCGGGATGGTGCTGGTCATCATCACCCGGAACATCGACCTGTCGGTTGGGTCCATCATGGGCATGGTCGGCATGTACATGGGCCTGCTGCAGGTCGAGTACCTGACGCCCGCCCTTGGCCTCGGCCATCCGTCGATCTGGATCATCACGGTCCTGTTCGGCATCGCGATGGGCGCGCTGATCGGAGCCTTCCAGGGAGTGCTGATCGCCTTCCTGAACATCCCCTCGTTCATCGTCACGCTGGGCGGCCTTCTGGTCTGGCGCGGCGCGGCCTTCCTGGTCGCGGGCGGCAAGACGATTGCTCCGCTGGATGACACCTTCTCGCTGATCGGCGGCGGGTCCTTCGGGGCACTGGGCAAGACGGGAAGCTGGATATTCGCCGTCATCGCCTGTGTCTTCGTCGTCTGGGCCTTCCTCAGCGGTCGCAAATCGCGCAAGACCCACGGCTTTGCGCAGCGCCCGGTCTGGGCCGAGACTTTCGTGATCGGCCTGGTCTGCGCGGTGATCCTTGGGGCGACGGCCATCGTGAACTCTTACATCTGGCCGACCGGCAACATCCAGAAATACTACCAGGCCCTGGGCCAGGAGATTCCCGCCTGCGCCGAACGCGGCGGAGACATCTACTCGGACGTCTGCGCCAGCTTTGGCCACGGCTTCGCCTATCCGGTGCTGATCATGATCATCGTCGCCATCGGCATGACGATCCTGATGACCCGCACCCGGTTCGGCCGCTATGTCTTCGCCATCGGGGGCAACCCCGAGGCCGCGGCCCTTTCGGGCATCAACACCCGCGCGATGACGGTGAAGATCTTCACCCTGATGGGCGCCCTGGCCGGTGTCGCCGCCGTGATCGGCGCTGCCCGCCAGAACTCGGCCACCAACGCGATGGGCAACCTCGACGAGCTTTACGTCATCGCGGCGGCCGTCGTCGGCGGCACCTCGCTGGCCGGGGGCGTGGGCACGATCTACGGCGCGATCATCGGGGCGCTGATCCTGACCAGCCTGCAGACCGGCATGGTCCTGATCGGCTTCGGCGACGGGTCCTACCAGCGCATCGTGATCGGCGTTGCCCTCGTTCTCGCCGTGTTCCTCGACATCGTTTACCGCAAACGCATCAAGTAAGGGGCTGACATCATGGTAGACAGAACCGGAACCCCGCTTGTCGAACTGCGCGACATCTCGATTTCCTTCGGGGGGATCAAGGCCGTCGATCACGTGACGGTCGACCTTTTCCCCGGCGAGGTCGTGGGCCTTCTGGGCCACAACGGCGCGGGCAAGTCGACGCTGATCAAGTGCCTGTCGGGCGCTTATCAGAAGGACAGCGGCCAGATCCTGATCAACGGCCAGGAAGTCGAGATCAAGGATCCCCGTGACGCCCGCGCCCAGAACATCGAGACGATCTACCAGACGCTTGCGCTGGCGGATAACCTCGATGCCGCCTCGAACCTGTTCCTGGGGCGCGAGCTGGTGAACAGCTTCGGCTTCGTGGACGAATCGAAGATGGAGGCCGAGACGCGGAAGATCATGGGGCGGCTGAATCCGAACTTCCGCAAGTTCAACGTTCCGGTGAACATGCTTTCGGGCGGACAGCGCCAGTCAGTCGCCATCGCACGGGCGGTGTATTTCAACGCCAAGATCCTGATCATGGACGAACCCACTGCCGCACTTGGCCCGCACGAGACGCAGATGGTGGCCGAACTGATCCAGGAACTGAAGGCACAGGGCCTGGGCATCTTCCTGATCGAACATGACATCCACAACGTCATGAAGCTGTGCGACCGGGCATCCGTCATGAAGAACGGCCAGCTGGTCGGCACGGTGAACGTGAACGAGGTCACCGACGACGACATCCTCGGCATGATCATCCTGGGCAAGAAACCACAGCACCTGGCCGCGTGATGTATATCGGGCTCGATCTCGGGACCTCGGGTCTGAAGGGGATACTGATCGGCGAGGACCAGTCGGTCCTGGCCGAGGCCACGGCGCCCCTGACCGTGCAACGCCCCCATGAGGGGTGGAGCGAGCAGGCCCCCTCGGACTGGATTTCGGCAGCAGAGACGGTGTTCGACCGGCTGGCCGCGCAGAAATCTCTGGCCGGGGTCCGCGGGATCGGGTTGTCGGGCCACATGCATGGCGCAACCCTGCTGGATGCAAGGGACGAGGTCCTGCGCCCCTGCATCCTGTGGAACGATACCCGCAGCCACGAAGAAGCGGCGGAGCTGGACGGCGATCCGATGTTCCGGCGGCTGACGGGCAACATCGTCTTCCCGGGCTTCACCGCGCCGAAGGTGGTCTGGGTCGCGAAGCACGAACCGGCGATCCGGGAACGGCTGGCAAAGGTCCTTCTGCCGAAGGATTACCTGCGGCTCTGGCTGACCGGAGAGCATGTGGGCGAGATGTCGGATGCCGCCGGGACCTCGTGGCTGGATACCGGCAAGCGCGACTGGTCGGATGACCTGTTGCAGGCAACGGGGCTGGACCGCAGCCACATGCCAGGCCTTGTCGAGGGGTCCGAGGTCTCGGGCTATCTGCGCGAGGCGCTGTCGGCGCGCTGGGGCCTACCGAAGGGCGTGGTCGTGGCGGGTGGCGGCGGCGACAACGCGGCCTCGGGCGTGGGCGTGGGGGTGGTGCGGGCGGGGGAGGCGTTTGTCTCGCTGGGCACCTCGGGCGTCCTGTTTGCCGCGAACGACGGCTACCAGCCCGACCCGGCGACGGCCGTGCATACCTTCTGCCACGCGCTGCCCGACACCTGGCACCAGATGGGCGTCATCCTCGCCGCGACCGACGCGCTGAATTGGTATGCCAACCTGATCGGCACCGACGCGGCGCGGTTGACCGGAGAGCTTGGCGACCTCCAGGCGCCCGGCAAGACGATCTTCCTGCCCTATCTGGGGGGCGAGCGGACGCCCCTGAACTCGGCCACCGTGCGGGGGGCCTTCACCGGACTGGAACATGCCACCGACCGCAAGGCCGCGACGCGAGCGGTGCTGGAAGGCGTGACCTATGCCATCCGCGACAGCCGTGATGCTTTGGCCGCGACGGGGACGAGGCTGGAGAACCTCCTTGCCGTCGGCGGCGGAAGCCGTTCCGACTATTGGCTGAAGCTGATCGCAACCGCGCTTGACTGTCCGGTGCAGCTTCCCGTGGCGGGCGATTTCGGCGGGGCTTTCGGGGCTGCCCGGCTGGGCCTCATGGCCGCAACCGGAGCAGGCGCAGAGGTTGCAAGACTGCCGCAGATCGCCCGCACCATCGACCCCGATCCTTCCCTCAAGGACGCCTTTGACGCGGGCCACGCAAGGTTCCGCGCCGCCCAATCTGCCATCAAGGACCTGACATGACTGACTTCTTCAAAGGCATCCCTGCCATCAAGTACGAGGGCCCCCAGTCCACCAACGAGTTCGCCTTCCGCCACTACAACCCTGACGAAATCGTCATGGGCAAGCGGATGGAGGATCACCTGCGCTTTGCCGTCGCCTATTGGCACAGCTTCGCCTGGCCGGGTGGCGACCCGTTCGGCGGGCAGACGCTGCAGCGGCCCTGGTTCGGCGACTCGATGGACTTGGCGAAGCTGAAGGCCGACGTAGCCTTCGAGATGTTCGACATCCTGAATGTGCCGTTCTACTGCTTCCACGATGCCGACATGCGGCCCGAGGGGGCGACCTTTGCCGAAAGCCTCGAGAACCTGAACGAGATCGCGGATTACATCGGCGAGAAGCAGGCCAAGCATAAAGCCAAGCTCCTCTGGGGTACGGCGAACATGTTCAGCCACCGCCGCTGGATGTCGGGCGCGGCGACGAACCCCGATCCGGACGTCTACGCCTATGCCGCCGCGACGGTGAAGGCGAACATGGACGTGACGCACCGGCTGGGCGGGGCGAACTACGTCCTCTGGGGCGGGCGCGAGGGGTATGAGACGCTGCTCAACACCGACCTCAAGGCCGAACGGGACCACGCGGGCCGCTTCCTGCAGCAGGTCGTGGAATACAAGCACAAGATCGGCTTCAAGGGCACGATCCTGATCGAACCGAAGCCGCAGGAACCGTCGAAGCACCAGTACGACTACGACGTCGCGACGGTCTATGGCTTCCTCAAGGACTTCGGGCTTGAGAAGGAAGTGAAGACCAACATCGAACAGGGTCACGCGATCCTGGCCGGCCATTCGTTCGAACACGAAATCGCTCTTGCCGCCGCGCTGGGCATCTTCGGGTCGATCGACATGAACCGGAACGACTATCAGTCCGGCTGGGACACCGACCAGTTCCCGAACAACCACGCCGAAAAGGCCGTGGCCTTCTACGAGATCCTGAAGGCGGGCGGCTACACCACCGGCGGCACCAACTTCGACGCCAAGATCCGCCGCCAGTCGCTGGACCCGGAGGATCTGATCCTGGCCCATGTCGGCGGGATGGACACCTGCGCCCGCGCGCTGAAATGTGCGGCGGCCCTGCTGGAAAGCGGAGAGATGGAGGCCGCGAAAGCTGACCGCTACGCCGGCTGGAAGAACCCCAAGGCGCAGGCGATGCTGAAGGGCTCTTTGGAAGAGGCAGCTGCGCGGGTCATCGCCGAGAAGATCGAGCCGCAGCCCAAATCCGGGCGGCAGGAGCGGCTGGAGAACCTCTGGAACCGCTACGTCTGACGGGTCCTCGTGCGCCTTCGGCTTCTCGTCGCATGAGCGAGGAGCGCCGAAGGCGACGACGAGCGGTTCAGTCGCCCCCGGCCAGCAGCGCCGCGAGGCCCTGCGGGTAGTCTGGGTAGAGGAGCTTCACCCCGAGCTCGTCTTTGATCCGGTCGTTCCGGACCTTCTTCGATTCACTGTAGAACCCCAGCGCCATCGGGGTCATCGTCGGCGCGACCACTTCGAAGGGCACGGCGGGCGGTTCGGGCATCCCGAGCAGTTGGGCGGCGTAACCGATCACCTCTTGCGGCGGGCAGGGGTTGTCGTCGCAGACGTTGTAGGCTGCCCCCGGGTTCGGGTGGCGGATCGAGGCCTCCAGCACCTGCGCGATGTCATCGACGTGGATGCGGCTGAAAACCTGTCCCGGCTTGATGATCCGCCGGGCGGTGCCGTCGCGCACCTTCTCGAACGGGCCGCGACCGGGGCCGTAGATGCCCGCAAGGCGGAAGATGTGGACGGGCAGGCCCGTGGCGCGCCACTGCCCTTCGGCCAGGACGCGCTGACGGCCGCGGTCGGACTGCGGGGTCAGGGGCGTATCTTCGTCCACCCAGCCGCCGTCATGGTCGCCGTAGACCCCGGTTGTGGACAGGTAGCCGACCCACCCGGCCTTGGACTTCGCGATCTCCGGCACGGCCTGCAGGAACGGGTCCCCTTTCGCGTCCGGCGCAGCGGAGCAGAGGATATGTGTCGCCTCGTCCAGGATCCAGTCCAGGTTTCCCGGCCACAAGAGCGGCTCAACCCCTTCGCTGCGGAACTGGTCGGCCTTGGCCGGGTTTCGGGTGGTGCCGATGATGCGCCACCCTTGCGGCACCAGACGGTGGGCGAGGGCGCGGGCGGAATAGCCGTGGCCAAGGGAGAGGAGCGTGGACATGGGGCGACTATCGGGGTGGGGGACGGGGGGCGCAAGGGCTTGCGGCACGGGCCGGTGCATTCCATGCTGGACTGTGGGAGGTGCGACATGGGCCAGGGTCTGAAGGGCGCGCTTGGGCTGACGGGGCCGGAGGCCTGCCTTGCCTACTACCGCGACTGGGCGGCGAACTACGACCAGGGCTTCGCCACCGAGATGCAGTATCTCCTCCCCGCCCATGTCGCGGCCGCCTTCCTGGGGGCACGGGGGCAGGGGCCGGTGCTGGACGTGGGCGCGGGGACGGGATTGCTTGCCGAAGCGCTGCGCCAGATGGGCTTCGAGGATGACATCGACGCGGTGGATTTCTCGGCCGAAATGCTTGAGCGTGCGGCGGAGAAGCGCATCTACGAGGGGCTCCATCAAGCTGACATCACCAAGCCTCTGACCCTGCCCCGCCGCTATGGCGGAATCGTCTCCTCCGGCACCTTCACCGCAGGGCATGTGGGGCCCGAGGCGCTGCCGCATCTTCTGGCCGTGGCCCGACCGCAGGCGCAGTTCGCGCTGTCGATCAACCGACGGGTCTGGACCAGCGGCGGGTTCGACACGGCTCTGGAGGCACTTGCAGGCGAGGCAAGGATAACCGACCTCCACCAGATCGAGGTGCAGGTCTATGGCGAGGCTGCCGCGCGGATCGACGCAGACCATGCCGGCGACCGGGCGTTGATCGCGCTCTTCCGCTCTGCCTGAGCCGTTACAATCGCTTCACTTGCGCCCGTGCCCCGGTTTCGGCTTATATGCCGGATCAATTTGCAGGACCCGCAATGGACGACGCCCACACCATCCTTTCCCCAGAAGCCCCGGCGCATGAGAGCTTCACCAGCGCCGCCGCCGCAGTCGACCGGCTGGAGGCACTGTATTCCCAGGCCACGCAGTTCCTGTCCGACCAGTTCCTGCGGACCGTGTCGAAGGGCCATCCAGGGCGCCGCATCCGGGCCTACTACCCGGAAATCCGCATTACGATCAACAGCTTCGACAAGGTCGACACCCGTCTGGCCTTTGGCCATGTTTCCAGCCCCGGGACCTATGCCACCACGGTCACGCGGCCCGACCTCTTCCGCAACTATCTGGTACAGCAGATAGAGCTTCTGATCCGCAACCACGGCGTTTCCGTGGACGTGGGCCTGTCCGAAACGCCGATGCCGGTGCACTTCGCCGTTTCGGGCAGCGCAGTGGCGATCCCGCAGGAAGGGGTGATGGACTTCTCGCTTCGTGATGTGTTCGACGTGCCGGACCTCGTCACCACCAACGACGACATCGTCAACGGGGTGATGACGCGGTACGACGACGGCTCCAGCCCCTTGGCACCCTTCACCGCGCAGCGGGTGGATTACTCCCTCGCGCGGTTGTCGCACTACACGGCGACGGACCCGACGCATTTCCAGAACCACGTCCTCTTCACCAACTACCAGTTCTACGTCGACGAGTTCGAGGCCTATGCCCGCCTGGTGTTGGGGGACAGGTCCACGGGCTACACGGCCTTCGTGGCGACGGGGAACCAGGTGATCGAGACGCCGGACGGGGTGATCCACCCGGTCACCAAGATGCCGCAGATGCCGACCTACCACCTGAAGCGGGCGGACGGGAACGGGATCACGCTGGTGAACATCGGGGTCGGCCCGTCGAACGCCAAGACAGCGACCGACCACATCGCCGTCCTGCGCCCCCATGCCTGGCTGATGGTCGGCCATTGCGCGGGGCTTCGGAACAGCCAGAGCCTCGGCGACTTCGTCCTGGCGCACGCCTACCTGCGCGAGGATCACGTTCTGGACGACGACCTGCCGATCTGGGTCCCGATCCCGGCGCTGGCGGAAATCCAGATCGCGCTGGAAAAGGCCGTGGCCGAGGTCACGCAGCTTGAGGGCTACGAGCTGAAGCGCATCATGCGCACGGGCACGGTCGCCACCATCGACAACCGCAACTGGGAGCTCCGCGACCAGTCCGGCCCGGTCCGCCGCCTGTCGCAGTCCCGCGCGGTGGCGCTGGACATGGAAAGCGCGACCATCGCCGCCAACGGCTTCCGCTTCCGGGTGCCTTACGGCACGCTTCTGTGCGTTTCGGACAAGCCCTTGCACGGCGAACTTAAGCTGCCCGGCATGGCGTCCGAGTTCTACAAGACGCAAGTGAGCCGCCACCTGCAGATCGGCATCCGCGCTATGGAACGGCTGCGCGACACGCCCATCGAACGGCTCCACAGCCGGAAACTTCGCAGTTTCGAGGAAACCGCCTTTCTTTAGCGGTGGAAAACACCGCCGATCCCTTGTCCGTCGTGGTTTTTGGGTTGATTTTGGCCCTCAAACCGTGTGTCTGGGCCATGGCCCCGGAACGGGGGGACGCCCGGCATTTGCGGGTGGAAGCGTGCTTAAGTCACGAAACGAATAACAACGAAGGATGATCCAATGTCCAAACCGATGACCAAAACCCAGCTGGTGGCTGCCGTTGCCGAAGCCATGGGCGGTGACAAGAAGACCGCAAACGCGGCTCTGGATGCCATCGCGGCCGTCGTGTCGCGCGAAGTTGCCGCTGGCGGCACCGTGACCCTGCCTGGCCTCGGCAAGGTTGCCTGCAAGGCCCGGCCGGAGCGTCAGGTCCGCAACCCCGCGACGGGCGAGACGATGACCAAGCCGGCCGACAAGCAGGTCAAGTTCGCCATTGCAAAGGCGCTGAAGGACGTGGTCAACGGCTAAGGCTTCCCGCCTATCCCGAAGTGTGAGAGGGTCGTCCCGTGGGGCGGCCCTTTTGCTTTGGAGACGCACATGGCCAAGGTCACCGGAATCGGCGGCATCTTCTTCCGGGCGCGCGACCCGTCTGCGCTGAACGCCTGGTATCAGCAGCACCTCGGGATCACCCAGCCGGACGTGGCCGTCTGGATGCAGGAAGCGGGGCCGACGGTCTTCTCGCCCTTCAAGGAAACCAGCGACTATTTCGCGCCGGACAAGCAATGGATGCTGAACCTGCGGGTCGACGACCTTGCGGCGCTGACCCTTCGGCTGCGCGCCGCGGGCATCGAGGTGGAAACCCGGCCCGACTGGGACGGCGATGGCAGCTACGGCACCTTCGCCCGCATCCACGATCCCGAAGGAACGCCGATCGAACTTTGGCAGCCGCCGTCAGGCGCCTAGCGGTCGCGGAACTGGGGCTGGCGCTTTTCCAGGAAGGCGGCCATGCCCTCCTTCTGGTCCTCGGTCGCGAACGTCGCGTGGAACATCCGGCGCTCGAACAGCAGGCCCTCGGCCAGGCTCGTCTCCTGCGCGCGGTTCACGCATTCCTTGACGACCATCGCGGTCACGGCGGATTTCTCGACGATCTTTTGCGCGGCCTTCATGGTCTCTTCGATCAGGCTCTTCGCAGGGACGACGCGCGAGACAAGGCCGCAGCGTTCCGCCTCGGCGGCGTCCATGAAGCGGCCCGTCAGGTGCATGTCCATGGACTTCGATTTGCCCACCGCCCGGGTCAGGCGCTGGGTCCCGCCCATGCCGGCCACGATGCCAAGATTGATCTCGGGCTGGCCGAACTTGGCGCTGTCCGCCGCGATGATGAAATCGCAAAGCATGGCAAGCTCGCAGCCCCCGCCCAGGCAATAGCCCGCTACGGCGGCGATGATCGGTTTGCGGGCCTGCGCCAGAACCCGGGCCTCGGGGCCGAACAAGTCATCGAAGTAGACGTCGATGAAGCTTTTCTCGGCCATCTCCTTGACGTCGGCGCCGGCTGCGAAAGCTTTTTCGGAACCGGTGATGACGATGCAGCGCACCCGTTCGTTCGCTTCCGCCGCCGTGACGGCCGCCGCAAGCTCGCGCATGAGCGTCGAGTTCAGGGCGTTCATGGCGTCGGGGCGGTTCAGCCGGATCAGCGAGACGTAGTCCTCGACCTCGACGATCAGCGTTTCATAGGCCATGCCGGCCTCCCTAATGGCAGTCCCCGGGACTCCTAGCACCAAACGGTGCGTTGGCAAGTCACCTCTGGCAGGACGGGCACCAGAAGGACGACCGGCCCGACTGCACGGTGCGGGTTATGGTGCCTTTGCAGCCGGGGGTTTCACAGGGGTCGCCCTCTCGGTCGTAGACCTGGAAATGCTTGGAAAAATAGCCAAGCTCTCCGTTGGCCTGCCGGAAGTCCCGCAAGGACGAGCCGCCCGCTTCGATGGCCTCGGCCAATACCTCGCGGATCGTGGGCACTAGGGACTGGACCTGGCGTGGTTTCAGCTCTCCTGCCAGACGCAGCGGGCTGATCCGCGCGCGGTAAAGCGTTTCGGCCACGTAGATGTTGCCCAGGCCAGCAATGATGCGCTGGTCCAGAAGCGCGGCCTTGATCGGCGTCCTGCGGCCCTTCAGCCGGCCGGCGAGGTAGGGCTCGTTGAAATCGTTGCCGAAGGGTTCGGGTCCCAGATCCTTCAGAAGCATGTGCTGGTCAGAGGTCTCGGTGGGCATCAGGTCCATCGCCCCGAAGCGGCGGGCATCGTTGAAGGTGATCCGCGCGCCGTTGTCCATGTGCAGCACGACATGGTCGTGTTTCTGCGGTGCGGGATGGTCATGGTAGTACGTGCCAAGCTGCGCGCCCGAGATCAGCATTCGGCCCGACATGCCGAGATGCACGAGAAGCGTCTCGCCGCTGTCGAGGTCGGCGAGGATATACTTGGACCGCCGCCGCAGCGCGGTGACCCGGCGTCCGGTCAGCCGGTCGGCCATCCGCTCGGGCAGCGGCCAGCGCAGGTCGGGCCGGTTGACCTCGGCCTTCGCGATCACGGCGCCTTCCAGTACCGGCAGAAGACCTCGCCTGACGGTTTCGACCTCGGGCAGTTCAGGCATTCAGACCTCTCTCAGGATGGCCTCTGCCTTTTCCCGCAATGCGCCGTAGCCTACAACATACTTGTGCGCTTGCACCCGCGTGCCATCGCGGAAATGGAAATCCAGCGTCCAGCCGCGCCGGTCGACAACGGCGTCCAGATCGCGCCACTTCCGTGTCGTGCGGCCGAACCACCACCTCGGCAGCGAGATGGTCTCTCGGTCATAGACGATCTCGTAGAACGTCGTGTGAAGTGCCGTGTATCCCACGACCAGGATCATTGCGGTCTCGATCCCGAACAGCGGCGGGTTGACGGACAGTGCCGCAGCGCTCACGGCACCGAAGCCAAGCCACCAGACCGCCCGCATGCCAAGGGTCGCACGAAGGCGCCTGGTCCCAAGCGTTTCGGCAACCGGCGCGCCATGCCCGATCAAGGCGGCGATCCGGGCGAGCGAGTCAGGGTGTTGAAGCTCCAACCGGGTGGGCACAAGGCCCTTCGGAACCCGCTTCCGCAGCAGCCAGGCCAGGGCATACCGCAGGAGAAAGAGCGCCGCGCCAATCCAGAGGATCGCCATCAGCGTCCGGACGAACTCTGCAATCTCGGCCTGCACGGCAACCCCTGCGGCAGTTTGCGGTTTCCCTTCGCGGGTATGGAGCGCTATATCCCCCGCGGATGGCTTTTTTCGGGCAGGTAGAATGACCGGGCACAAGACGACGCATTTCGGCTTCCAGGATGTGCCCGAAGCCGAAAAGGCCGGGATGGTGCATGGCGTCTTCTCCCGGGTTGCCTCGAAGTACGACATCATGAACGACGTCATGTCGATGGGCATCCACCGGCTGTGGAAGGACGCGATGATGGACTGGCTGGCCCCCCGGCCCGGCCAGCGTCTACTGGACGTGGCGGGCGGCACCGGCGACGTGGCCTTCCGCTTCCTGAGCCGCGCGCCCACGGCGAGTGCCGTCGTCTGTGACATGACCGAATCCATGCTGGTCGAGGGCCGCAAGCGCGCCGAGGCCGAGCGTCTGCAGGACCATCTGGACTGGATCGTCGGCGACGCGATGGCGCTGCCCTTCCCAGACAACAGCTTTGACGTCTACACGATCTCCTTCGGCATCCGGAACGTCACGCGCATCCCCGACGCGCTCGCCGAAGCTTATCGGGTGCTCAAGCCTGGCGGGCGGCTCATGGTGCTGGAGTTCAGCCAGATCCCGAATGACCTGATGCAGAAGGTCTATGACCTCTATTCGTTCAACATCATTCCGGCCATGGGCCAGGTCATCGCGGGTGACCGGGCGTCGTACCAGTACCTCGTGGAATCGATCCGCAAGTTCCCCGACCAGGAAACTTTCGCCGCGATGATCCGCGCCGCGGGCTTCGGCATGGTGAAATACCGCAACCTGTCGATGGGCATCGCCGCCCTGCATTCCGGCTGGAAGCTGTGAAAGGTCCGCACAACATCCTGCGGCTGATCCGCACCGGCGCGACGCTGGAGCGGACGGGCGCCATGGACGTGGTGCTGGAAGCCTTCCGTGCGCCCCCCCGCCTGCGCTTCGCCGCACGGATGCTGGGCTGGCCGTTCAAGTGGCTGGGCCTGCGGGGCGACCCCGAACTGCCCCCCGCGACCCGGGCGCTGACGGCCCTTGGCCCCGCCTACATCAAGTTCGGCCAGGTCCTGTCCACCCGCCCGGACATCGTGGGCGAGGAGCTGGCCCTGCAGCTGAAATACCTGCAGGACAAGCTGCCGCCCTTCCCGACCGAGATCGCCAAGAAGATGATCCAGGCCGAGCTGGAGCTGCCGGTCTCGACCCTCTTCTCCGAGTTTTCCGAGCCTGTCGCCGCCGCCTCGATCGCCCAGGTCCACCGCGCACGGCTGGCCGATACGGGTGAGGAAGTGGCCGTGAAGGTCCTCCGCCCCGGCATCGAGCGCGCCTTCCGCAAGGACATCGACGCCTTTTACCTTGCCGCCCGCTGGATCGAACGGCTTGCCCCATTCTCGCGCCGTCTGCGCCCCGTTGAAGTCATCAAGCACTTCGAGGGCGTGGTGATGGGCGAGCTGGACCTGCGGCTGGAAAGCTCGTCAGCCGCCGAGTTCGCCGCGAACACCGAGAAGGACGAAGGCTTCCAGGTGCCGAAGCCGCACTGGTTCCTGTCCGGGCGCAGCGTCATGACCCTGGGCTGGGCCGAAGGGATCGGGCTGAACGACAACGCGCAGATCGACGCGCAGGGCCATGACCGGGCCGTGCTGGCGGCGCGGGTGCTGCAGCTTTTCCTGAACCACGCGCTCCGCGATGGGTTCTTTCACGCCGACATGCATCAGGGCAACCTGAAGGTGGCGGCGAATGGTGACATCATCGCCTATGACTTCGGGATCATGGGGCGGATCGACGAATACACCCGCCGGGTCTATGCCGAGATCCTGATGGGCTTCATCCGCAAGGATTATCGCCGCGTCGCCGAGGTGCATTTCGAGGCGGGCTATGTCCCTGCCGATCGTGACATCGACGAATTCGCGCGCGCGCTCCGCGCCGTGGGCGAGCCGATCTTCGGCATGGACGCGAGCCGCATCTCGATGGCGCGGCTCCTGGCCTACCTTTTCGAGGTGACCGAACGTTTCGGGATGGAGACGCGGACCGAACTGATCCTGCTGCAGCGCACGATGGTTGTGGTCGAAGGCGTCGCGCGGTCGCTGGACCCACACATCAACATCTGGCAGGTCGCCAGCCCCATCGTCGAGCGCTACATCCGCGAGAACATCGGCCCGAAGGCGGTCGTCCGCGACCTGCTGAAGACCGCCCGCGTGCTGGCGCGTTTCGGGCCGAAGCTTCCTGCCCTGGTCGAGGCGCAGCTGATCCGCGCCGGCAATCCGGCCACCGTGATCGTCAAGCCGCGGCGGTCCTTCGCGCCTGTGCTGTGGGTCGTGGCTCTCGTGATTGCCTTCGTGGCGGGGATCAGCTTCGACCGGTTCTTCTGATCGCGGGCGGCCCTACGACCGCGGTTCGCGCAGCGCGGTGACCTCGCTGGCCGGGACCTCGATCCCGCCTTCCAGGACCAGCCGGGTTCCGTTTGATCCGCCACCCTTCGCCTCGATCACACGGGCATAGTGTTCGACCGGGGTGGTCGCCAGCACCCTCTCACCGCTGATGCTTTCCAGGGTCAGGGAGTAGACCCCCGACGGCAGCGGCGCGCCGTCGGCCCCGGCGCCAAGCCACTGGTAGGGTTCGGCGTTGGCCGGAATCTCCTCGCGCGAGACAAGGTTGCCTTGAGCATCCCTCACCACGAGGACCGCGCGGTCAGCACCCTGGGCCGGGTTCGGGGATAGCGTGACTGGCGCGCCTTCGTACAGCACGGGCGCGGGCGAGCGCGCCTCCTTCCCGATCCAGCTGGCCATCTCGGACATGCCGAGTTGCTGGAACTTGCCCTGCAGGTCAGCCAGCAGCTGGTTCGTGCGCACCTGCTGTTCGACGCCCGAGAAGGTGGCAAGCTGGACGGCGTAATCCGCGGAATCGATCGGCTTGAGCGGATCCTGGTTCTGCATCTGCACCGTGAGCATCCGCAGGAAGGTGTTGAAGTCCGAGGTGATCTTCGAGGGCGCGGCAGCGGCCGTCGCGGTCGTTGCGGACGAGGTTACCGGGGTGATGTCCATTCTGGCCTCACAGTCTCAGGTCAAGGGATGCGCCGGCGGCAACGCGCGGCGGGGGAGATGGGGAAGCGGAAGCGCTGGTCTCCGGCGCGTCCTGCGACCGTTGGGCCGACCCGCCGCCTTGCGCGTCGTTTCCGGGCGATCCGGCGTGGTCCTGCCCAAAGCCGATGTCTGCCCCGGAATAGCCGGCTGCCCGCAGCGCCTCGGCCAGTTCACCGGCGTGGCGGCGGAAGAGGTCCAGCGTCTCGGGCCTTTCGAAGGTGATCATCACCACCATCCGCTCGGGGTTGCCACTGTCCGGCTCCAGCCGGAGGCGGACCTGCCCCAGCTCTTCGGGCGCGAGGGCAAGTTCGGTCGCCCCGTCCGCGCTGCGGGTCAGGGCGGCGGTGATCTGCGCGGCAACCTGGGGCACGGGGGTGGACTGCGGAGCAAGTGCCCCGGCGGGGCTGTGGATCGTTGCGCCGGACGACGCGCTTCCCGACGCCGCAGGCGCGCCCAAAGCCACTTCTTCCCCATCCAGGTGAATGGTGCCGGGGGATGCCAATTCCAGTGGCGCTGGCGCCAGGGCCGGAAGTGCGGCCACCAACTTGACGACCTCGGCCTTCGGCCAGTCGTGGGCGGCAGTCTTCTCGGCCCTCGGCGTCTCCCGGAAAGATGTCGGTTCGGTCTCCGGGTTCAGGACGGGCCCCCGGTCGGCCGCATCCGAAAGCAAGGCATCATCTTGGACAGAAGGCAGCGGGCGCAGTATATCACCCGGCCTCGCTTCGGCAGGAGGCAGCGAAAGGCTTTTGAACATGCTTTCCCAGATCCCGGGCCGGGCCGCGCTTTCGCGAGGTTGACGGTCGTCTGTCGGTTCAGGGTCCACGCCCGGAGCCGCTGGTGTCTCCGGCAATGTGGCGTCCCCGGGCAACGCGTCCTGGCCGTCTTTCGGCGCCAGGGCTTTAGGTTCGGTGCCGGCAGGAGGCGCGTCGGTGGAGGGAGCATTTGCCCAGGCGCCAGGGTTCACCTCCCGCGGCCGCTCTGTCTGCGGGTTTCCGGATCGTGGCGCCGGAAGCTCCGCGTTGATCGGCAGGCCCTGGGTCCGTCCGGGGGCTTGTGCAGGCGCCGCTTCCGTTGGCCCGATCTCTTTGCCTTTCGGTCCATCAGGGACGATAGGGACAAGATCCGGTGCGCGCAGGCTGCCTGACTTGCCACGTTCCGGGACCGCCTGTCGAACAGCATCCGAAATGGCGCGGCCATCGGCTCGGCCCGGGGACCCGGCCATCGTCAAAGCCGTGTCGCCTGTTGCCGACCGGGCATCAGTGGCCATTCCCGCCCGGTCGGACATCCCGGTCCGCAGGTCCATTTGCGGAACGACGGCCGCGGGGGGATCCATCCCCTTGTTCCGACCCGACTCATCCGCGGCGACCTGTGGCGCGACCTTTGCCAGAACGGGTGCCGCGTCGCCAAGCGGACGTGATGTCGTCGCCTCAACCTCTGTGCCGACCGTTTCTGCGGGAGCCAGAACCGGCACGACGATCGCCGATGCGGCAGGAACCGCAATCGTCATGACCGGCAGCGCGACTGACAAGTCTGGTGCCGTCTCCGCTTCCAGCGAAGCGAGGAACGCCCCCTCCGGCGAGGGCGGCATCTCGACCACCATCTCCGGCATCGGGGCCATCAGGGGCGCAAGGGCTAGGACAGGCTGCATGGTTTCCCGTTTTCTGCCAGGACTGCCCCGTTATCCCGCCAAGAGGTTACCCATTCTTTACCCCCCTCCGGCATGGTTGCGGAAAATCCGACCGATCCCGGAGGACCGATGGACATCGCACCGATCACCCTGCCCACCCCGTCGCGCCATGATCAGCTCTTGGCCAAGGCGGGGGAGCTGGAGGCCACCTTCCTGGCCGAGATGCTGGCCCATTCCGGCCTGGGCGAGATGCAGGGCGCCTTCGGCGGCGGCCAGGGAGAGGCGCAGTTCACCTCATTCCTGCGGCAGGAACAGGCAAAGCTGATCGTCCAGCAGGGCGGCATGGGGTTGGCCGAACTGATCTTCAACTCGATGGTAAAGGCTGAAGATGGCACCGCTTGAAGACCTGCTTGATCAGGCTGCCCGGTCCCTTCTGGCCGGGGACTTTCGCACGCTGGCCACCCTGACCGCGCAGATCGAATCAGCCCCACTGCCGCAGGACCGCGTCAGCGCGGAACGGCTTCGCACCAAGGCCGAGCGCAACGCCCGCCTCCTGGACGCCGCAAGGCGCGGCGTGAAGGCCGCCCGCCTGCGCGTGGCCGATATCACGCGCGGACCCACGCTTACGACCTATGACGCGCGCGGACACAAGGCGCAGATCGAACCGCAGGGGCTGACGGCGGCCAGACGCGTCTGACTTTCGTCAAATGCCGCGTACTTGGCCGAGGGCATTTAGGAATTGGTTCACCCCTTTGCCCCTTGATTGGCAGCGCGTCCCATGACGGGGCGGCGCTTCCGGGACCTCCCGCAAGCACGGACAGAATGCCCATACCGCCACGCTTGTGGCTTTTCCGGCCGTGAAACCTGCGGCCCCGTGCGAAGGACCATGTAATGTCGTCGATCCTGACCAATACCAGCGCGATGGTTGCCCTGCAGACGATGAAGGGCATCAACGCCAGCCTGAACAAGACCCAGGCGGACATCTCCACCGGAAAGTCGGTGGCCAGCGCCAAGGACAATGCCGCCGTCTGGGCCATCTCGAAGGTGATGGAATCGGACGTGGAGGGCTTCAAGGGCATCTCCGACAGCCTGTCGGTGGGCAATGCCACGCTGACCGTCGCGCGCAACGCCTCGGAATCCGTGACGAAGCTGCTGACCGAAATGAAGGGCAAGATCGTCGCGGCCCAGGCCGAAAACGTCGACCGTGGCAAGCTGCAGACCGACATTGTCCAGCTGACCAAGCAGATCGAATCGGTCGTCGGTGCGGCACAGTTCAACGGCCTCAACCTGGTTGACGGATCGCAGACGTCGATCAACGTGCTGTCGTCGCTGGACCGCAGCGCATCGGGCGTCGCGTCGTCCAACATCGAAGTCACCGCGCAGAACCTGTCCACCTCGGCGGGAACGGCCCTGTCCGGCACCGCGCTTGGCGCAGTGACGAACGGGACGGGTCTGCCGAACGCGACCAGCACCATCGGCACCTTTGCCATCCAGGGCGGGGCCGGTGCGCTTGCCTCCAACGCCTTCGGGGCCAACCCGCTTACCGCAACAGCGCTGATCGAAGGCGATGCCATCGAACTGACGGTCGGGGACATCACCGGACGCTACGTCGTGCAGGAAGGCGACACCAACGAGGAACTGGCCGCGGGCTTGCGCGATGCGCTGACCCAGGGCGGGCTCAACGGCGCTGACTTCACGCTGTCCGCAAGCGCGGGTGTGCTGAGCGTCACCAACAACACCAATACGGCGGCTGCGGTGTCGGTGGCGGCCACCCGCGGTGAGGGCGGGCTGGCTGCGCTGGGCACGATCGATGTGACCGCCGACGCGGCCGGGGCCCTGACCGACATCGAGGGCCTCCTGCAGACCTCGATCAACGCGGCGTCGAGCTTCGGTTCCTCGCAGAAGCGGATCGACATCCAGTCCGAGTTCGTCGGCAAACTGACCGACTCGCTGAAGACCGGCATCGGCGCGATGGTCGATACCGACATGGAGGAAGCCTCGGCCCGGCTGCAGGCGCTGCAGGTGCAGCAGCAGCTTGCCACCCAGGCCCTGTCGATCGCGAACCAGCAGCCGCAGGGTCTTCTGTCTCTGTTCCGCTAAGCACTTCGGGCCGCGGGGGATGACCCTCGCGGCCCGCCTTCACCCCCGGCTTTCGAACAGATGGACACCCCATGACCTTCCATTCCGCCATCAGCTACGCCCGGCCCGAGGCTCCCACACGGTCCCTGCGCTCGGTCGAGTACGACCTTCTCGCACAGACCACGCAGCGTCTGCGCGCCGCCTGGGCCAACCGCGAGACGGATTTCCCTGCCCTGGTCCGCGCCGTGACCGACAACGTGACGCTCTGGTCGACGCTGGCCTCGGACGTGGCGCTGCCCGGCAACAGCCTCCCGGCCGCGCTCCGGGCCCGGCTCTTCTACCTTTACGAATTCACTGCCCAGCACAGCCGCGCGGTCATGGATGGCAAGGCCAGCGTCGAGGTCCTTGCCGACATCAACATGGCCGTCATGCGCGGCCTTCGCGGCGACGGAGGCATGAGATGAGCGGTCTTGTCCTGAAGCTCGGGCCGCATGAACGCGTGCTCATCAATGGTGCGGTGATCGAGAACGGCGACAAGCGCTCGCGCCTCGCGATCATGACGCCGAACGCAAACATTCTGCGCCTGCGCGATGCGATCCACCCCGAAGAGGTCAACACCCCCGTCCGTCGGGTCTGCTACATCGCCCAGCTTGTGCTGACCGGAGATGCCGACCCTGAAGAGGCGAAGATGCAGCTTCTGCGCGGGATCGAGCAGCTCAGCCAGGTGCTGACCGACTATGACAGCCGCACCCAGCTGACCATCGCCAGCCGCGCGGTGATGGAGGCACAGCCCTATCAGGTGCTCAAGGCCCTGCGGGCGCTCCTTCCGCGCGAGGAACGACTTTTCGCCGCGGGGCGCGCATGAGTTTCCAGCCGGTCCTGCCACTTTCGGGCTTTACCGGCTGGGGTTTTCTCAAGCGGACGATGGCCAAGCAGCAGGCCGTCCAGCAGGCGATGCCGGTGCAGCAGCGGGACGAAGCCTATTTCCGCGACAGGATCGGCAAGGCGGACACTGCTGAAAAGCTGGTCAACGACAAGCGGCTGTTGCGCATCGCGCTTACGGCCTTCGGGCTTGAGGGTGATGTGAACAGCAAGGCCTTCATCCAGAAGATCCTGGAGGGTGGAACCCTGAAGGAGGGCAGCCTTGCGAACAAGCTGGCCGACAAGCAATACGCCAGGTTTGCCGCTGCCTTCGGATATGGCGATTTCTCCGTGCCGCGGACGAAGATTTCCACTTTCGCGGACGAGATCCTGACCCAGTTTCGCGCCCGAAGTTTTGAATCCGCCGTGGGTCAGCAGAACAACACCTACCGGCTGGCGTTGAACGCCGAGCGTGAGATCCCGGCACTTGCCTCCCGGACGATCAGCGAGACTGCCAAGTGGTTCACGGTCCTGGGCAACGCTCCCCTGCGCGAGGTCATGCAGACGGCGCTCGGCCTGCCGAAAAGCTTCTCCTCCATCGACCTCGACCAGCAGGTCTCGGTCTTGAAGAAGCGGACGGAAGCCGCATTCGGTTCGCCCGACATCGGCCAGTTCAGGGACCCCACAAAGCTCGAGGCGTTGACCCGGCGCTTCGTCCTCCAGTCCGAGATGCAGGGGCAGATGTCTGCCAACTCGCCTGCCGCGACCGCACTGATGCTCTTGCGGCGCTAGGAGGGCCTGCTGGCGGGGACGAGGGTTAACGCCACCTGAATCGAAATCGGCAAGTAATTGACTGGAAAAGGTGATCTGAATTTGTCCACCGTGGACACCTTGCCCGGGAGAGTCTTTTGTGGCCCCGATCACCCCTTCAGGCTGGCCCGAAGCCGCTCGAAGCTCCCCTCGATCCCGTTGGCCGGCGCCGGCTCGGCCAGGAATCCGTCCAGCTGAGGCCAGACCTTGATCGCGCGGTCGATCACCGGGTCCGACCCTGTCGCATAAAGGCCCGCCTGGATCATCATCTCGGCCCGGTCATAGGCCCCAAGAAGCCGCCGCGCCTCGCCGATGAGCTGGTTCTCCTCCTCCGTGGCTGCCTCGGGCAGGGACCGGCTGACCGACCGCAAGAGATCGATCGCCGGAAAGCGCCCCCGTTCCGCGATCCGGCGATCCATGACGACGTGCCCGTCCAGAACCCCGCGCAGGATATCGGCCACCGGCTCCTCCATGTCCGACCCCGCGACCAGGACCGAGAAGACCGCAGTAATGTCGCCTGCTCCCTCCGGCCCCGGCCCGGCGCGTTCGGCCAGGCCCATGATCGCCTGGGTCAGCGAGGGCGGAAACCCGCGCAGGCTGGCGCCCTCACCCCCGGCAAGCGCCACTTCTCGGTGCGCCTCGGCAAAGCGGGTGACGGAATCGACGAGCAGCAGCACATGCTTCCCCTGGTCCCGGAAATGCTCGGCCACCGCCATCGCCGTCATCGCACACATCCGCCGCATCAGGGGCGACTGGTCCGAGGTTGCGGTCACCACCACGCTGCGGGCCATCCCCGCCGGACCGAGCACCCGTTCCGTGAATTCTCTCAATTCGCGGCCACGCTCTCCCACCAGCGCGATTACCACCACGTCCGCCTCGACCCCGCGGGCGAACTTGGCCAGAAGGGAGGACTTGCCCACCCCCGACCCGGCAAACAGACCGATCCGCTGCCCGCGGACCAGGGGGAGGAGGGTGTCAAACACCGCCACCCCGGTTTCGAGCCGCCCACCCAGGCGACGGCGCGAGGCCGCAGCCGGAGCGGGTGCGCGCAGCGCCCGGGACTGGGAGCCGCGCAGCAGAGGGCGACCGTCCAGCGGTTGGCCGGTCGCGTCGATGATCCGACCGATCCAGCTGTCATCCGGAGCGATCTCGGCCTTGCCCAGAAGCTCCACCCGGTCGCCGATCGCCATCCCGTCGCCCGAGGCATCCGGCAGCACCGAGCAACGGCCCGGTGTCAGGCGCAGCACCTCGCCTCCGGCTGTGCAATCGCGGCTGTGGATCAGCACCCGGTCGCCGATCGCTGCCGCATCCAGCCCCGTCACCTCGGCCAGCCCGCGGCGCGTTTCGGTGACGCGCCCGACCCGGCGTACAGAAGCACTTCCGGCAATTTCCGCCAGGAGACCATCGAAAAGACCAGCCACGGGATTCTCCCTTTGTTCGCTCTCAACCGTTTCTAAAGGAATCACCCTTAAGCCTTGGTGAAGCAGGTCGAGGGAGAAGCCCCGATGTTCGAGAAACTGGAACTTACCCGAATGGCGCAGGCGCTGGCCGCGCAGTCCGGGTCACGCATGGCGGTGATCGCGGAGAACATCGCCAATGCCGACACACCTGGCTACAAGGCCAAGGACGTTCCCGTCTTTGCCGAGGTCTACGAGGCCGCAGGAATGGATCTGCGCTCAACGCGACCGGGCCACCTGACCGGAGCGTCGCCGGGAAGCCAGCCGGTGCCGGACATTGCTCGGGGGCATGAATCCCCGAACGGCAACTCTGTTTCGCTTGAGGCCGAGATGGTCAAATCGGTCGAGGCGAGACAGAGCCACGAGATGGCGCTTGCGATCTATCGGGCAACCTCGGACGTGGTCCGGGCAAGCCTCGGCCGGCCACGGTGAGGTGAGTTATGGGCAATGACCTGATTTCCTCACTGTCCTTCGCGGCCTCCGGCATGGAGACGCAGGCGATGCGGTTGCGGCATGTTTCGGAGAACATCGCCAACGCGGATACCCCCGGTTACCACCGCAAGGTGATGACCTTCGAACAGGCCATGGACTCGGGCCTCGTCCAGGCCGGACAGGTGAAACTGGACCAGAGCGAGCTTGCCAAGATCTACGACCCCGGCCACCCGCTGGCGGATGAAACCGGTCACTACGACGGCTCGAATGTCGACCTGGTGATCGAAATCGCTGACGCGCGCGAAGCGCAGCGCAGCTACGAGGCGAACCTCCGGATGTTCGACCAGACGCGTCAGATGACGCAAAGTCTGTTCGACCTTCTGCGCCGATAGGGGAGATCCAGAATGGATGTGAAAACCTCTTTCGTTTCGCAGGCCTATGCGAACGCCCGCACTGCCGCCGCCCCGCAACCGAAGGACGGAGCGGCGGAACAGGGCTTCGCAAAGCTTGCCGACAACTTCCTCGGAGCACTGCAGGAGCATGAGGCCGTCGCACGGTCGGCGATGACCGGAGGGGCAGATCCGCATGCGCTGGTCCAGGCTCTCGCCTCGTCGCAAATGGCGGTGGAGACGGTTGCGACCGTGCGTGACCGGGTCGTCGAGGCCTACCAGGAAATCCTGAGGATGCCGGTATGACCGAGCCCCTGATATATGACCTGACCCGTCAGGCGCTGTGGGTCTGCGTGGTGATCTCTGCGCCGCTGCTGGTGGTCGGGCTGGTGGTCGGTGTGGTGATCGGCCTTTTCCAGGCGCTGACCTCGGTGCAGGAGATGACGCTGACTTTCGTTCCCAAGGCGGCAGTGATGCTGGGGGTCTTCTGGCTGTCGATGAGCTTCATGACCTCCACGCTCGTGTCCTTCTTCACTGACACGATCATCCCGCAGATCGCAGGAGGCTGAGATGGACGCCGCTGGTTATGCGACGCTGAACCGCCAGTCGGGCCTGATGCGCGAGATGGGCGTGGTGGCGAACAACATCGCCAATTCCTCGACCACCGGCTTCCGGCGCGAGGGCGTGGTCTTTTCCGAATTCGTGGCGGCCCTGGATCAGGACCCGTCGCTCTCCATGGCCCATGCCAGCGGACGCCATGTGGACCTGAGCCAGTCGACACTCAGCCAGACTGGCGGTCAGTTCGACTTTGCCATCCAGGGCGAGGGGTTCTTTCTGGTCGAGACGCCGCAGGGCGAGCGCCTGACCCGCGCCGGGAGCTTCACGCCGTCCGCAGAAGGCGAGCTTGTCACGGCTGACGGCTACCGGCTTCTGGATGCCGGTGGCGCGCCGGTCTTTGTCCCGCCGGATGCGAAGGGCGTGGCACTTGCCGCAGACGGAACGCTTTCCGCAGACGGTCAGCCCATCGCGCAGGTGGGACTTTGGCGACCGACGGACCCGCTGTCGCTTCGTCACCAGGCCGGGACCATGTTCGCCGCCGGAGAGATCGAGCCGGCGGAAGGGGCGACGGTCCTGCAGGGGATGCTTGAGGACAGCAACGTCGAACCGGTGTCGGAGATCGCCCGGATGATCACGGTCCAGCGCGCCTATGAGCTGGGCCAGAAATTCCTGGATTCCGAGGACGAACGGGTCCGCGGCGTGATCCAGGCGCTTGGTCGATAGGAGGCCGGAATGAAGGCTTTGCAGATCGCCGCGACGGGCATGTCGGCGCAGCAGATGAAGGTCGATGTCGTCTCGAACAACCTCGCGAACATGTCGACCACGGGGTACAATCCCCGCCGCGCCGACTTTGCCGACCTGACGTACCAGCAGATGGCCCGGCCGGGCAGCGTGTCGGCGGCGGATGGGTCGATGCTGCCGACCGGGGTGCAGATCGGTCTTGGCGTGCGCCCGGCGGCGGTCTCGGTTGTGGTCGGACAGGGCACACTGGATGCGACCGGCGGAGACCTTGACGTCGCCATCGACGGCAACGGCTACATCGAGGTGCAGATGCCCTCGGGCCAGGTCGGCTATACACGAGACGGGGCGCTGAAGCGGTCGGCCGAGGGACTGATCGTGACCTCGGACGGCTATCCCGTCGTGCCGGGCATCACGATACCCGCCGATGCCCGCGGCCTTACGATCTCGCCGACCGGCGAGGTCTGGGCCGACTTCGCCGATCGGGTCGATCCGGAGCTGATCGGCCAGCTTACGATTTCGAGCTTCCCGAACGAGAAGGGGCTGGAGGCTATCGGGTCGAACCTGTTCCTGGAAAGCCCGGCTTCGGGCGCGGCCTTCTCGGGCACGCCGGGGCAGGAGGGGCTGGGGACGCTCCGGCACCGGTACCTGGAGAGCAGTTCGGTGGACGCCGTGCGCGAGGTGACAGAGCTGATCAAGGCGCAGCGGGGCTACGAGCTGAATGCCAAGGTCATCACCGCCGCAGACCAGATGCTGGCTGCCACCACACAGGTGCGCTGATGCTTCGGCTGATCCTGATCCTCGCCCTTGCGGCTCCGGCCTCGGCGGAAAGCCTGGTGGCGACCCGGACGATCCGCGCCAAGACGGTGATCGCACCGGAGGACCTGACGCTGGTCAGCGCGAAACTTCCCGGTGCGCTGACCGACCCCGCCCAGGCCGTCGGGCTTGAAGCGCGAGTGTCCATCTATGCCGGCAAGCCGGTTCGGGCGGGTGACCTTGGCCCACCGACGCTGGTCGACCGCAACCAGCTTGTGACGCTGGTCTACGTCTCGGGCGGCCTGGCGATTTCAACGGAAGGCCGTGCGCTTTCGCGCGGGTCGGAGGGCGACGAGGTTCGCGTGATGAACCTTGGCTTGCGGAACACGGTCACGGGCCGCATCGGTCCGGACGGAGCAGTCTATGTCGGATGGAATGGATAGATGATTATGCGGTCCTGGATGATTCTGGCGCTGGCACTGGCCGGTTGCGGCAAACTGGAACAGGTCGGGCGCGCGCCCGAATTTTCGGGCCTCGAGGGCTCCGACCAGCACTATGCGATGTATTCGGCGTCGCTGCCGGAAGACCAGCCGCCAGCCACCGTATCGGATGGCTCGTCGCTGTGGACCGGCGGAACGGAATCCCTGTTCGGTGACCGGCGTGCCGCGCGACGCGGGGATATCCTGACCGTGGTGATCGAAATCGACGACAGCGCGTCCATCCGGAACTCCACCGGCCGTAGCCGGAGCGGCGAGCAGAGCGGCGGCATCCCGGACCTTCTGGGCCTGCCGCAAAGCCTGGACGAGGGCCTGCCTGCGGGAGCCAGTCTGGGAGATGCCTTCGACATGGAGTCGTCCTCGACCTTCAAGGGCCAGGGCTCGGTGTCGCGCAACGAAGAGCTGACACTGCGGGTCGCCGTCACGGTGGTAGAGGAACTGCCGAACGGCGTCCTGAAGATCGAGGGTCAGCAGGAGGTCCGGGTGAACTTCGAGATGCGCGAACTGATCGTGTCGGGATATGTCCGCCCCACCGACATCTCGCGGCAGAACGAGATCACCTATGACAAGATCGCCGGGGCCCGGATCGCCTATGGTGGCCGGGGCCAGATCACCGACGTGCAGCAGCCGACCTATGGCCAGCAGGTCGCCGACATCGTGATGCCGTTCTGATGCTGGGCAAGCTCTTTCCCATCCTTCTCGCCCTGGTGGGCCTTGCTGGCGGCGTCGGGGCCGGGCTGTTCCTGCGCCCCGCACCCGCGGCGGAAGAGCACGCCGCCGGGGCGGACGCTTCCGCCGCTGAAGACGAAGGGCACGCCGAAAGCGAGGATGGCGAATACTCGGAAACCGAGGAAGGCGCGCCGGAATATGTCAAGCTGAACAATCAGTTCGTTGTTCCGGTGGTGGAAAAGGGCAGGGTGGCGGCGTTGGTGGTGCTCTCGCTTTCGCTGGAGATCGAACCTGGCAATACCGAGGCCGTCTACCTGCGAGAGCCAAAGCTGCGCGACGTCTTCCTGCAGGTGATGTTCGACCATGCCAACACGGGCGGTTTCTCCGGCTCTTTCACCGACGGATCCAACCTGATCGGCTTGCGCACCAGCCTGAAAGAGGCCGCGGCGCAGGTTCTGGGGCTTGTCGTCACCGACGTCCTCATCACCGACATCGCTCGCCAGGATAGCTGAGCGTCATCGATCCGGTTTCAGCCGCGTGGCAAGGCCGCTCAGCGCCTGCACGCGGCCAAAGGCCGTCTGGGCCTCGGCCCGCGCCTCGATCCAGTCCACGGTCTGCCGGGCGATCACCAGGTTCAGCTCAGCCCGGCGCTGGTCGGCCCAGCGGCTGTAGGTCAGAGCCACCTTCTCGGCCCTCACCGGCTCGAGGTCCTGCGGGGCTGATGGCAAGTCGAGTGCGGCGATCTGCATCCGGCTACGCTCCAGTTCAGCCACCGCGCCCCGAAGCTTGCCCAGTCGGTGGTCCAGCACCAGCTGCGCCAGGTCCGCCAACCGCGCCATGTCGGAGGCCTTGCTCATCGCCGCCGCGCCTTCCTGCGCATGGTTTCGGCGAAACGGATTGCCGCGGCGACGGCCCGGTACTGCTCGACCCGGATCTCCTGCCCGATCTCGACCGTCGCATGAATCGCACGGGCCGTCGGCGGGTCGCTGTGAATCGGCACGCCATGCTCGGCGGCCCGTTCCCGGATCATGCGGGCGATTTCGTCCACGCCTTTGGCGACGCAGATGGGAGCGCCGCCTTTCGCGCGATCCCATTTGAGCGCAACGGCATAATGGGTCGGGTTGACCACGACGACGTTCGCCGTCGCGACGTCCGACAGCATCCGGTTGGCCGCAACCTCTTGCGCGCGCTGGCGCCGGGCCGCCTTCAGATGCGGGTCTCCCTCGCTTTCCTTGTACTCGTCCATCATCTCCTTCCGCGACATGCGCAGTCGCTGGCGATGCTGGAAGGTCTGCCAGAGGAGATCCACGCCGCCGATCACGAGCTGGATCACGAAGACGATGAACAGGAAGTGCAGGGTCATCCGGGCCATCAGTGCCCCGGACATGGCTGGTGTGAGATAAAGGCTGGCCAGAATTTCCTCCAGCCGTGCAGCGAGGAAGTAGTAGAGGATCAGACCGACGAGGCAGAGCTTGATCGCGCTCTTGGCGAATTCCATCAGCCCTTCGATGCCGAACTTGTGCCCTGCGGTTGCAATGGGGGATATCCGCGACAGCTTTGGTGCAAGCTTCTTCGGGGCAACGACAAATCCCCGGGTAGCCACAAGGAGAGCCAGCACCAGCACCGGCCCCAGAAGGAGCAGTGCCAGCGGTGGACCGGCGACCGTCAGCAGGATGCCCGCCACCGGACCGCTGCCTCCGGTGACGACCAGGGTCGAAAGCCGGTCTGCCTGATCGAGCAGCACCATGCCTGCCGTGCCCGACTGCGTCACGGCCCAGGTCCCGAAGGTGAAGAGTGCCAGCAGGAACCCCCCGGTCGCGACGGCGGTCTGCAGATCGGCGGACCTTGGGATGTCCCCGTCCTCGCGGGCCTTGTCCAGCTTCTGCTGTGAGGCCTCGTGTTCCTTGTCGGACTCGTCTTCCTCGGCGCTCATGGCACCACCGCGAAGGGTTGCTCCAGATGGGTGGTGAAGGCGTCCAGCCAGACGGCAAGCAGCACCGGCGTTGCTACGGCCAGCAACGCGAGGCCGCCCAGCGTCAGAGCCGGGGCACCGACCATCGAGACCATCAGCGTGGGCATGGCCCGATTGATCGCGCCCAGCGCCAGATTGTAGATCAGCGAGGCGATGACGAAGGGCGCGGCCAGCGAGAACGCCAGACTGAAGGTCCGCCCGATCAGAGCCAGCCCCCAGTCGGCCGCCTCCGCGGCGGAATGGTGCGCTCCCGCGGGCAGCACGTCGTAGGAAATGAGGACAAGCTCGGCGGCGCGGACATGCAGCCCTGCTGCCATGGCCAGGGCAATCCCGGCAATGATGAGGAGGTTGCCGATGGCCGGTTGCGGTTCCGGCGCGACCCCGGAAAAGAGCTGCGACAGCGTTGTCGCCTGGGCAATCATCACGGCCGCAGTCTGGAGCGCCGCAATGAAGAGCCGCATCCCGATGCCGAGGATGAGACCGGCCACCGCTTCTCCGCCGAGGGCCAGGAAGGATGGTGCGACATCCGTGGTGCCAATCCGCTCGGCCAGAAGCGGCGCGACCACCAGGGTAAACCCGACGACGAGCGCAAGTTTGATTCGTTGCGGTAACGCGGATTCGCCGAGGCCCGGCATCAGCGCGACCATCGCTCCGATCCTGACGAAGGCCAGCGCTACCGCCCAGGCCAGGTTTTCGGCCAGGCCTAGAAGTGCTGAGATGTCTGCGACCAGTTCGGTCACACGGGCACCTGTCCGATCAGGGCGGGCCGCGCATCTGTCCCGATCTCTTCGTAGGACAGGACGGGCATCTGCAGTCCCTTGGCATGGACCACCGTGCGCAGGAAGCGCCGCCGCCCCACCGAGGTCACCAGTGCGGGATAGACCCCGGTCTCGGCGGCGCGGTTGGCACGCTCGGTCAGCCCGTTTGCGAGCTTGGCGAAAACCTCTGGCGGCAGGGCCACGTCGCGGTGGCCGCGGTCGCTGTCAATCTGGTAGGTCGAGAAGGTCCTTTCCCAGTCTGGCGAGAGCTGGATCAGCGGGACCGAGCCGTCGGGCCGCTTGAGGTCGGCAATGATCTGAAAGCCAAGGCGCTGGCGGACATGTTCGCAAATGGCCTCGGGTGTGCCAAATGACCGGGCTTCCGCCACGGACTCCAAGATCAGGGGCAGGTTCCGGATCGAGACGCGCTCGTCAAGGAGAAGTCGCAGGACGGCGTGAAGCAGATCGATCGGCACCTTGTCGGGGATAAGTTCATCGAGAAGCCGCCGGTTCGCCTCGGCCCGGACGGGATCGGACAGCTTCACGAACTCATCGAGCAGCCGGCGGAGGCCACGCAGCGTAAGGAGGCGCGCGAGGTTCGACTTGAGTACTTCAAGAAGATGGGTCGCAAGAACCTCGGTCGGCGAGACGACGGTCAGTCCGGACAGGGCCGCATCCTCCTGCTGGTCGGGCAGGATCCAGCGCGCGGGGGCGCCATAGACCGGCTCGCGCGCGTCCAGACCGTCGGGGGCTGGAATACCCTCGCTCAGGAGGACAAGGACCCGGTCGGGAAAAAGTCGGTCGGCCACGCGTTCCACGCCCTGCAGCCGGATCCGGTACTGTCCCGGGGGCAATGCGCTTTCGTCGGTCAGGCGGATCTCGGGGAGGATGAAACCGTAAGCGGTGGCGACATGGTTGCGCATGTTGGCGATGCGGCTGTCGAGACCGGTGGCCGGGTCCAGCACCATGGACACGAGGTTCGGCGCGAATTCTATGTGGATGTCGTCGAAGTCGAGCACATCGCCGATCGACCTTGGTTTTGGCGCATCAAGTGTGGGCGGGGGCAGAGCCTCTGGCTGTGCGGCGCGGCGGGCCTGGTAGAAGGCCATCCCGCCGAGCGCCAGCGCCGAAAGCATGAAGGGGAGGAAGGGCATCCCCGGCACCAGCGCGAAAAGCGCCATCAGCGCGGCGACGGTGCCGAGCGCGCCGGGGTAGCGGCCAAGTTGGGCGAAGAAGGATACGTCCGCGGCCCCCTTCTGGCTGCCCTTGGCAAGCAGAAGCGCAGCGGCGACGGAAATGATGACGGCCGGAATCTGGCTGACCAGGCCGTCACCGACCGTCAGGATTGTGTAGGTCTCAAACGCGGTGGCGGTGTCGAGCCCGTGGACGAATATCCCAACGATGAGGCCCACGACGATGTTGAGCATGGTGATGAGAAGACCGGCAATCGCATCGCCCTTGACGAATTTGGACGCACCGTCCAGCGAGCCGAAGAAGTTGGTCTCGGCCAGTTCCTGCTCGCGCCTGCGCTTTGCCTCGGCATGGTCGATCGCGCCGGCGGAGAGATCTGAGTCGATGGCCAACTGGCGGCCCGGCATTCCGTCGAGTGCAAAGCGGGCGCCCACCTCGGCCATCCGCCCCGCGCCCTTCGTGATCACGATGAAGTTCACGATCAACAGGACGATGAAGATGACCAGGCCCAGGATCAGGTTGCCGCCCATGATGAACTCGGCGAACCCCTCAATCACATGGCCGGCGGCGTCCGTGCCTGTATGGCCTTCGCCGATGATGAGCTTCGTCGAGGAGACGTTGAGGGACAGCCGCAACAGAAGCGAGGCCAGAAGGATGGTCGGAAAGGCCGAGAAATCCAGCGGCCGGTCAATGAACAGCGTCACGGTCAGCATCAGGATCGCAAGCGCGAAGGAGATGGCCAGCCCGAGGTCCAGCATCCACGGTGGGATGGGCAGTATCATCATCACGATCACCGCCATCAGACCGATGGCCAGCAGGATCGTCGGGCGGAATGCGGCTGCGGAAAGTCCCTTCAGCATCTATGGGTTCCCGATCAGGCGGAGGCCGCCAGGGCTGGCGGGAACGAGCGATCCGCGCGCTCCGCCCGATCCCGCCACGAGGAGAGGAAAGCGGTTTTCGCGAACAACCGGGCCGGTTGAGGCCATCGGAACAGTGCCGCCGTCAACTTCGGCCAGTGCAGCCTCGAACTTCGCTTGGTAGGCGGCAGCAAATTCCGGCGTCGATGAATGGTAGGCCGCCGCCGCCTGGGCCCAGTCCCCGGTCCTGGCGAAGTGGTGGGCAAGATACTCCGCCGCGTAGTTTGCGTTCTGGGCGGGATCGAGCATGTCGGCAACCGACGCAAAGCCCTGAGCGTGCCAGCGGTAGTTCAACTGGAAGCAGCCAAGGTCGACGTTGGTCGCACCCATTTCCAAAGCCGCCGCCGCTTCCGTTTCTGCTTCCAGCGCATTGTCGTACCAGCGGCCATCACCGCCAAAGTTGACCGTCCAGGGCCAGGGGCGCCCGTGACGCCCGGTCTCGACGGTCGAGATCGCGCGCAGGACGGCGAGTGGCACGCCTGTGCGGTCCGCTGCGTCGGAGGCTGCCCGGAGGCAAAGATCGGCAGGGTCGTCCCGCCCCTCGACCGTGGCCGCAGTGAACCAAAGCGCAAGGGCAGCTGTTGTCACGGTCAGGAAGATTGGTCGTGTCCGGCGCATTCTCGCTCCTGCCCGGGCGTTCTGCCGGGGTTGGGCGCAGACTATCGGGCGAATCTTTCTGCCGGGTTACCAGCCTCAGTTCGTGGCCTGCTGGACAACGTCGGCGAGAAGATTCTCGATGGCCTTGCGCGCCGCGATGCTGGCTTCCACCGTGCGGCCGCCTCGGTCGAGAAGTCCGGCGGTTTCTCCATCCGGCAATGGTGCGGCAAGCCTCGCAGCTTCTTCCCAGGCGTCTTCTGGGGCCTGCGTCCAGTTTCCACTCCAGAGACCGACACGCGCCGCCGTTTCAGCATCGCCTGACTGCAACAGCGCGGTCTCTGCCGCCTGCACATCACCGAGCAGGAGAAGCGCGTGCGCGCGAAGCTTTTCCGCATCTTCTCCCGTCGCGTCTGAAAGCAGGGTGAGCGCGGCCCGTGCATTGCGACGGTCAAGTTCCGCTTTGGCCGCCAAAAGGCGCAGCTCGATCGGGTCGGATGCGTCCACCGGTCCCAGCCAGACGATGGCGGCGTCCGGAAAATCCAGCGAAAGCAGGCGTTCGGCAACGGACCGCGCGATGTCTTCCGCAACATCCGGGCGCGGGGAGTCCGCGGACAGCACGGCGTGAAGCAGGAAGTCGTCGTTGGTGGCCCGATCCGCGACCACGCGCCACAGGTCCGACATGTCGGCCGGTGCCGGCCCGGCAGCAAAAGCGGCGCTGGTCTGATCGGAGAGGGCAAGCGCGAGAATCATCGCACGCTCGACCGCAGAACCGGCGTCGTTGCCTTCAGTCTCCCTGCGGATCGACATGAGGGCTTCGGCGATCTCCGGTTCCAGGGGCTGAAGCTTCCGGAAATGGGTTTCCACTAGCGCGACGAGGCTTTCCGCCCGGTCACCGTCAAGAGCCACCGCTTTCTCGGCGAGGGCTTGGGCAGCAGCGAGATCGCCTTCCTGCAGCCTGGTCTTTGCATCCAGAAGGGCCACGCTGCCCGGATCGGCGTCTGAAGACCGCTGCATCGCGTCGCGGATGATGCGCACCGCTTCCGTATCGTCGCGGGCAAGAAGTTTTTCGGCCAGGACCGGTCCCAGATGCCGTCTTAGATGTGCGGGAAGTGCCAGGAACGTCTGGAGAATGGCATCGCGGTTCAGGCCGGGGCCGGAAGGAAGGCGGTCATGTGCGAGAGCCGCCCACATGGCAGCCGGCCCATCGCACTCCAGCATTCTGGCGAAAGGTGTCTGCGGATCCGTCTCGCCATCGACCAGACGGGACATGGACCTGTAGAGCGCTGCTTCCTCGCCGGCGGCGTCAACTCCAAGCATGTCGAGATGCTGCCGCGCTTCGACCCCGAAGCCGAGGTACAAGAGTTGTCGTACAGACCGCAGGACGGACCCGGAATTGGGCAGGTCGAATTCGCCATAGAGGTCGGACCGGGCCGCGACCAGCAGTTCCGAAGGCTTCAGGTCCTGTCCCCATGCAGCCAGATCGACGAGCGCAGGATCGGCGCAGGGCAGGGTGACTGCGTCTTCTGGTATAAGCGCGCCGGGTGCTGTGACGACCACGCCGGGGTCCTCGCCGATCCTGATGTTGGACCACGGCAGAGTGGAACGATCAATCACGGGGAGCTTTGGCGGCTTTCCGGGCAGCTCCATGTCTACCACGCCATCCGACGCCCCCTTGGCGATCTGCTCCAGAAGTTCGTCGCGCAGCGGCTTCAACGATACGGCGCCGGTGTCGAGCGGCAAGGACGACGGGGCACTTGGCGGAGAAACGGAACGCCGGTCCGCAAGCCACTCGTAGGATCCGGTAGAGGGCGGGCTGGGCAAAGGTGTGGCGGTCCGCGGAAAGGGTGCTTCGAAAGCTGAGCCTTCCGGCGCCGCGCCTTCCCTGATGTCAAGAACCACGATCCCACTGCCGTATTCGAACGGAAACACATGGCAATCGCAACCAAGGGCCAGAAGCAGGGTGCCATTGGCCTTGTCGACCTCCAGATCGACGAGCCGGGACCTGGGAATCCGCTGCCAGACCGCGGAGAGGTCGTAGGCAGGCTGGGTGTCTGCCAGCGCACCAAAGGCATAGCCGGTTTCTGTCCGACCCATGGTCCATTCCTGCCCTTCCGGCAATTCGATCACCAACCGGGTGAAATCCCCGTGCTCGCCGGACAGGATGCGCGCGGTCTGAGCCTGTGAAGCACCGGAAAACGCGAGGAGCAGGACGATGGCCCGGATCATGCGGCTTCCTGCTTGAGGCTGCGCATGGCTTCCTCCAGCTCGCCGAAGCCCGGCCGGAGATGGTGCGGCGTGTTCTGGCGCCCGACCTCGATACAGATGTTGGCCGGGTGGCGGTGCAGGTTGGCGACCAGCACTTCGCGGATCAGCTGGTAGAAATGGATGTCTTCTTCGACAACCGATTTCACCCGGGCGGCAAAAGGGCCCATGAGACCATAGGCAAGGAACACGCCGAGGAAGGTTCCGACCAGCGCGCCGCCGATCATCTTTCCCAGGACTTCGGGTGGCTGGTCGATCGAGCCCATGGTCTTGATCACGCCCAGAACGGCCGCGACAATTCCCAGAGCTGGAAGCCCGTCCGCCACGGTCTGGAGCGCGTGGCTGGAATGCATAGCGTGGTGGAGCGTAGCCTCCATCCGCTTGTCGAGAACCTCTTCGACCTGGTGGGGATCGTCATAGTTCATCGAGGCCGCCCGTAGCGTGTCGCAGATGATGTCCATCGATTCATGGTCATGCTGGATGCGGGGATACTTCCCGAAGATCGCCGAGGTGTCGGGTGACTCGATGTGCTCTTCAAGCGCGACCGGATTGGCACGGGCCAGGCGGATGAGTTCGAAAAGCAGGCAGAGGAGGTCGCGGTAGTCGTCGGGCTTCCACTTCGGACCCTTGAACACCTTGCCGATGTCCTTGAGCGTGTGCTTCACGGCGGCCATGTCGTTCGCGATCAGGAATGCCCCGACCGCCGCCCCCCCGATCATGATCATCTCGAAAGGGAGGGCCTTCAGGATGATGCCCATCTTGCCGCCGGCAAGGACATAACCGCCGAAGACCATGACGAGGATGACGGCGATCCCGACGAAGCCGAGCATTTTGATGTCCTGTATCGTGTTCCGTTGCGGGCAGTATCGCGGCGGTGGGTTAAGACTCTCTGACCGGCGTCACTCCGTGGGGACACCTGCATTGCGGCCAGCCACGATCACGCTGACTCCGTAGGCGGCCTCGGCAGACATGCCTGACAGGATCGCCGCAGCAGCCTCGGGAGGCATCCGGCCCAGGAACCCGGCCGCGAAATCCGGGGACATGGTTTCGAAAAGCGCAGCCGCATCCTTGGGCTTCATCGCCTGGTACACGGCTGTCAGGTTTTGGACGTCCTCCTCGGCCGCCCCGTCTGCCAGGGCAAGAGTTGCCTTCAGCTCCGCTTCGACGGCCTTCATTTCCTCGAGCCGCTGCGAGATCGCCGCTTCGGCCAAGGTCAGCGCGGCCATGCGGTCCTTCAGTGCGGCCTCCTGCGCGGCCACGCGATCCTCGCGCAGTGTCAGCGCCTCGGACAATGCACTGGGCAACTCGCAGCTTTGGGTGGAGGTGTCCGCGACGATCGGCTCCTCGTCCTTGGACTTCGCCAGCGCTGCGCCGATTCCCGATCCCAGGCGAAGCGCGCCGGATGATGCGAAGAGCATCGCCACGATGAAAAGTGCGCCGTGGCCCGCGCGGCGACGGCGGCTCATTCCGCCGCCTCCAGCTCGTCCCGCGGGGCGCGGCGGCGGACGAAGCGCAAGCGACGCTCCTCCTCCGCGAGCTCTTCGGCCGCGGGGCGCGCGGCTGGAGCCTTCGGTTCCGGCAGGTCATGCAGCGAGGCGACCAGGAGTTCGAGCTTGCGCGCGACAGCCTCGCCCCGATCCGTCAGCGCCTCGAGGCTTTCGGCGGAACCGTTCGCCGCGCCCCGAGCCTTTTCCAGGGCCACCGTCATGTCATCAACCTGTGCGGAAAGGACTGCAATCGCGCCGCCCATTCCGGTTTCAAGCGTGGTGAACTTCTTCAGCCGCGTGGAGAGCACGTAACAGTAGATCGCGGCCCCGAACGAGCCTGCCATCAGAAGGATATCGGCGATCAGGTCCATGGTTCCTGTCCTAGTTCAGCACGAATTCAGTGATCAGAAGGTCGCGCACCCGGTCCTCGCCGGTGACGACCTGGATACGCCGCAGCATCTGGGCGCGCAGTCGCGCCATCGCCTGTGGGTCCTCGATCGAGGCGGTATCGATGGCGCGCAGGTAGCTGTTCACCACGTCGAGGATGCGAGGTGCCAGCGTGGTCACATCAGCCGCCGCCGCGTCCACGACCTCAAGCTGCGCCGTGAAGCGCAGATGCGCGCTTCCCGAATCCGGACCAAGCGAAATGACGATGGTCTGAAGCGGCACGAAAGCGATGCCGGTGAGCGGGCCCGGGAGCTTTTCGTCCTCGGCGTGCTCCGTGTCGCCACCCAGAATCAGTCCGGAAAACGTGGCGTAGAACCCGCCACCGCCAAGCATGAGCGCAAGCACAAGGCCGATCAGCAGGGGCTTCTTCGACCGCTTCTTCGGGCTCTCGTCGAGCGTGGCTTCCGCCGTGGCCATGTTCATGCTCCGTTTCTCGGGACAACGCGACCATAAGCCAAAGGTCACTAACCGATTGTTAAGCCCGACAGGCGAAATCTGGGGCCACGGCAGAACCGCCGGACCCGGAGAATCGCCTTGCAGAACGTGATCGACATCTGGACCAAGCTCGACCTGCGCCGCCGCATCATCATCGTGGGGGCCACGGTCGCAATGTTTGCCGCGGTGCTTGCCCTAAGCCGCATGGCCGGAAAGCCGGAAATGGGCCTGCTGTACGCCGGGCTGGAGCCTGGCGCGGCAGGGGAGGTCGTGGCGGCGCTGGATCAGCGCGGGGTGGCCTATGAAATCCAGGGCGATTCGATCCTTGTCGATGTCTCTCAACGCGATGCGCTGCGGATGGCGCTGGCGTCCGAGGGGCTGCCTGCGGCCGGTGGCGGGGGATACGAACTGCTCGACTCCCTGTCGGGCTTCGGCACCACGTCGCAGATGTTTGATGCCGCCTATTGGCGGGCCAAGGAGGGCGAAATCGCCCGCACCCTTCTTGCCATGCCCGAGGTCAGGGCGGCCCGCGTGCATATCGCCAGCGCACCGACCCGCGCGTTTCAACCCGAATCGCAGGCCACGGCATCGGTCACTCTGACCACTGTTTCGGGTAGCCTTAGCGAGGCGCAGGCCCGGGCGATCCGGCATCTGGTTGCAAGCGCGGTGGCCGGGATGACGCCCGATGCCGTGCAGATCATCGACACGGTCGCCGGGCTTATCGGCGGGCAGGAGACGGATGCCTTCGAAAGCGGAGACGCCGCGGATCGCGCGGCTGCGATCAAGGGCAACGTCGAACGCCTGCTTGCGGCCCGCGTGGGGGCCGGAAAGGCCGTAGTGGAGGTGTCCATCGACCTTGTCTCGGAACGCGAGGCGATCACCGAGCGCAAGTTCGACCCCCAGAGCCGTGTGGCGATTTCCTCGGAAACCGAGGAGCGCAGCGGCTCCAGCACCGAGCCGGGGGGCGAGGTGACGGTTGCCTCAAATCTGCCGGAAGGTGGAGCGGAAGCGGGTGGCCAAGGCCGCAGCCAGAACTCCGAAACGCGGGAGCGGGTGAACTACGAGGTGTCCGAGACCCAGCGCGAGATCCTGCGGAATCCGGGCTCCATACGCCGCATGACCGTGGCCGTGATGGTCGACGGCGTCGCGGCGGTCGCGGAAGACGGGACGCGGACCTGGGCCCCGCGTCCGGAGGAGGAACTCGCGACCCTGCGCGAACTGGTGGCTTCGGCCGTCGGCCTCGACGAGGCGCGGGGCGACGTCCTGACGTTGAAGTCGCTGGAATTCCAGGAGCTTCCCTTGCCGGAAGGGACCGAAGCCACGTCCAGCCTGTTGCCACCGCTGGGGCAGATCGACGTCATGTCGATGATCCAGACTGGCGTCCTGGCGCTTGTGGCACTGGTGCTCGGTCTCTTCGTGATCCGCCCGGTCCTCACCTCGGCCAACCGGGCGACCCTCCCGGCGCCCGATGCACAGCTTGCGCTGCCGCCCGCCATGGCCACCGGGTCCTATGCGCTGAATGGCGAGGTCGATGACGGGTTCGACTACGGCTCCTTCGCCAGTTCCCGGAGTGACCGGGCTGAGGGCGAAGAGCCCGGCGAGGATCCCGCCACCCGCCTCCGCCGTCTGATCGAGGAGCGCCAGACCGAATCGATCGAGATCCTGCGCGGATGGATGGAACATGAAGAGGAGCCCGCCTGATGCCGGGACTGCGCCTGGAGGTATTCGACACCGCCTCGGCGGCCGACGGCTCGCTGCGGCCATTGGTCGAGGCCACGGTGGTCGAGGAGGCGAAGGTTGCCTCGTTCGAGCAGGGTTATACTGCAGGCTGGGACGATGCCGTCGCCGCCCAGCAGGGCGATCAGGCCCGCATCCGCGCCGACCTTGCGCGGAACCTGCAAAGCCTGTCGTTCACCTTTCAGGATGCCCGAGGCCATGTCCTCCAATCGATCAAGCCGTTGTTCCTGGAAATGGTGAACCGGCTTCTCCCCGAGGTCGCGCGCGAAGCCCTGGCCCCCACGGTGCTGGAAGCTGTGATGCCGATCGCCGATGATCTTGCCGACACGCCGGTGACCCTGGTCCTGAACCCGTCCGTCCGCGGACAGATCGAGGACCTCCTGACCCAGGCGACCGGGCTCCCCATGGTGATCGAGGAGGAGCCGACGATGCCGGACGGGCAGGTCTACATCCGCTTCGGAGCTTCGGAAACCAAGGTCGACCTCGGCCAGGTGACCACCGACATCGCCATCGCTGTCCGCGCCTTCTTCAACCTCAACACCTGAGGAAACCCATGGAAGACATTGCCGATTCAAACCCCTTCTCGCAGGTCCCGATCGAGGTCACCATCTCGGTCGGCCGCGCGAGGCCTCTTGTGCGGGACCTGCTGCGGCTGTCGAAGGATGCCGTCCTGCAGCTTGACCGTCGGGTCGACGACCCGGTCGAGCTTTACGTGGGTGACCGCCTCATCGCGCGCGGCGAACTGACCGAGCTCGACGGCGAGAATGCTGGCCAGCTTGCGGTGCGGCTTACCGAGGTCGCCAACCTGCGGGGCGGGCTGTGAGGCTTGCCGTTGGTGTTGCCGTCGGACTGACGCTGCTTGCCGGTCCGGCGCTGGCGCAGCAGATGACACTGGACTTCGGTGGCGAGGGGCAGTCGCTGTCGCTGAGGTCGGTGCAGCTTCTCCTCCTGATCACGGTCCTGTCGATCGTGCCGGGGCTTGCGGTGATGGTCACCTGCTTCCCTTTCATCGTGACGGTGCTGTCTATCCTGCGGCAGGCGCTGGGGTTGCAGCAGGCACCGCCGAACATGCTGATCATCAGCCTGGCGCTGTTCCTGACCTGGTTCGTGATGGACCCCGTCTTCACCGAGGCTTGGGTCAAGGGGATCGAGCCCTTGACCAACGGGACGGTCGAGCTGGGACCGGGGTTGCAGGCGGCGATCGAGCCGTTCCGGGTCTTCATGGCGGCCCGGGTCGATCCGGAGACGCTGCAGACGCTGCAGGACCTGCGCTCGACCACCCCGATCACCGCCGGCGAGGCGCCCCTGTCGCTGCTGGTCCCATCCTTTCTCCTGTCCGAGATTCAGCGGGCGTTCGAGATCGGGTTCATGATCTTCCTGCCTTTCCTGGTCATCGACCTCGTGGTCGCCGCGATCCTGATGTCGATGGGGATGATGATGGTCCCGCCAGCGATCGTCTCCTTGCCGTTCAAGCTGGTCTTCTTCGTGGTGGCGGACGGCTGGGCGCTGATTTCCGGGGCGCTGGTGAGGAGCTACTTCTGACCTTTGTCCACGCCGGACAGCTTTCAGGGGCCCATGAATTTCAAAGGCTTGTCCGCGGACGTTCAGGATCCGTTAAGCATTCCCGGATCAGATGGTGGCGTTTCAATCCAGGATGCGGCCGGTCTCGATCCACCAGAACGGATGCACGGCTCGGAGGGTTTCCGCGGCCGCGCGCGCGGCCTCGGCGGTCGCATACAGGCCGAAATGCGTGCCGCCCGAGCCGGTCATCCGGGCAAGGAGGCAGTCGCGCGTCGTCTCAATGGCGGACTGGACGTCCACCAGGATCGGAGCCACCTCGCGGGCCGGAGCCACGAGATCGTTGCGGCTTTGCTCTGCCAACCAGGAGGCGAAGGATTCCGCCGAGCCCAGAGCAAGGGCCGGCAGGTCCGGCAGGGGCGGGTTGTCGCGCGATTGAAGGGCCGCAAAGACCTGCGGGGTTGGAACCGGCAACCGCGGGTTCACCAGAACGCAGGCCAGCGGCGGCAGGGGAGGAAGCGGGGAGATCCGTTCACCAATGCCAGCCATCCGGGCTGGGCGCGCCGCAAGGCAGACCGGAACATCCGCCCCAAGACGCACGACCTCGTCCCCGGGCGGCAGGGGCAGCCCGGTCAGCCGCGCCAGCGCCCGTAATGTGGCCGCCGCATCCGCCGAGCCGCCGCCGATTCCCGAAGCGATGGGCAAGCGCTTGTCCAGGATCAGGGCGGCATCCTCGACGCCCATCTCACGTGCGGCGCGCAGCACGAGGTTGTCGGGCTCTGCCTGCAGGCCCGCGCCTTCCGGTCCCGCCACGACAAGCGAAAGCCCGCGCGCGTGGCTGGCAAAGACGCGGTCGGCCACATCGGCAAAGACCACAAGACTGTCCAGAAGGTGATACCCATCCAGCCTGCGACCGGTCACATGGAGACAGAGGTTGATCTTGGCAGGCGCGGTTTCTGCGACTGCCTCAGTTGTCATTCTCGGCCGCCTTGACCGGAATCGGGGCGGTGCCCTCCTCGGCCATCACCACGTCCAGGCCCACCTCAAGCTTGCGCAGGATGCGAGCCTTGTCCTTCTCGGTCGGCTCGAACGACAGGGCGCGGCGCCACTGGAAGCGGGCCTCAAGCTTGCGGTCATTCATCCAGTAGACGTCGCCAAGGTGATCGGTGACGATGGGGTCGACGGGCTCCAGGAGCGACGCCTTCTCCATCGGCTCCAGCGCGTCTGCATAGCGGCCAAGCTTGAAATAGGCCCAGGCGAGGCTGTCGATGATGTATCCTTGGTCCGGGTCGCCGGCGACGGCCTTCTTGATCATCCCGAGCGCTTCTTCCAGCTTCTCGCCCCGGTCGACAAGGCCGTATCCCAGGTAGTTCAGCACTTGGGGCTGCGTCGGATTGAGTTCCAGTGCCTTGCGGAAATCGGCCTCGGCCGGTGCCCAATCCTTGGACTGTTCGTGACAGATGCCGCGGTAGAAGTAGAGCACCCAATCCTCGGACTTGGCGGCCGTCCCAAGGTCGATCGCCGCCGTGTAGGCGACTTCAGCCTCGTCGAAACGCTCTTCGCTGCGCAGAAGGTCGCCCAGGGCGAAATGTACGCGCTGGATGTCTCCGTTGGTGCGGGCCAGCGCCTGCAGGGCCTCGATCGCGGCATCGGCGCGGCCTTGGGATTTCAGCGCCCCGGCGCGGCCGATCTCGGCGGTGACGAAGGCGGGATCTTCCGGCGGGAAGACCGCATAGGCGTCGGCGGCAAGCTGATGCTGGCCCAGCTCCTCCAGCACATCCGCGGTCAGAAGAAGCGCGTCCGTGTGATCGGGCCGCAGGAAGCCCGCGATCCGCAGGTGGAGGAGGGTGTAGACCGGATCCGCTTCGCCGTTCAGCGCGGTCGAGATGGTGAAGAATACCTCGGCGATGCCGTCCCGGGCGGAGCCTACCGTATCGAAGGGAATGGGTTCCCCTGCCTGCAGGCGCTTGCGGAGCGCATCGACCATCGGGTCCGGAACGGTGCCGAAGGACCGATCCAGAAGGTCAAGCGCTTCCTGGTTACGTTCCAGCTGGCTGAGGATCTGGGCATGGGCGAAGACGCCGCGTCGCATCACGTAGATCGGTCCGGCCGCCCGGCCGGACAGGATTTCGTCCGCGCCCTCGAAATCGCCGACCGAAGCCAGCGCCAGGGCCTTGTGGTAGTAGCCGAAGGCTTCAAACCCCTTCTGCTTGGTCACGGCGTCGAAGGCCTCGACCGCCTCGGACATCTTGCCCTCGCCCACCTTGGCCCAAGCGACCGCCAGAGCGTTGGTAAGCTGCCCGACATCGCGCCCCGCTTCGGCAGCGGCAAGGATCGCGGCATAGTCCTCACGTTTCGCCTCGTCGGCGAGCAGGGCCATTTCCGCAAGCTGGCTGGGTTCCCCCTCGATGGCCTTGCGCAGCTTGGCGGCCTCGGTCGCAAGGGCGAAGTCGCCAATGCCGATTTCCGCCAGGATCGCGCCGTCCAGAAGCTGGGGGTTGGCGGAATCGGCGATGATCGCCTTGCCGTACCAGGTCGCGGCCGCGCGGAAGTCGTTTTCGGATTCCGCAATCCGGGCCGCAAGATATGCGCCGCTGTCGACCTTCTCGTCTGCCCTGAGGGGAGTGCCCAAAGCTGCTGTCAGCAGAAGGGCGGTCAGGGTGCGGGACATCATCTGGCGCATCGGCCTCTCCTGTTGGGGTGGGGTGAAGGTAGCCCGAGGTGGGGCCGCGCGCAATGCAGCGGGGCCCGACCTTGCGGCCGGGCCCCCGTGATCGGGACAAGCTTTCGTGAGCCGTTACATGTTCGGGTAGTTCGGCCCGCCACCACCCATCGGGGTGGTCCAGACGATGTTCTGCGACGGGTCCTTGATGTCGCAGGTCTTGCAGTGGACGCAGTTCTGGAAGTTGATCCGGAAGGTTGCGTCCTGGCCTTCGCCCAGCACCTCGTAGACGCCCGCCGGGCAATAGCGCTGCGCGGGCTCGGCGTATTTCGGCAGGTTGACGGCGATAGGGACCGAAGGGTCCTTCAGGACCAGGTGCGCGGGCTGTGCCTCGTCGTGGTTCGTGAAGGAGAAGGCCACGTTGGTCAGCCGGTCGAACGAGAGCTTCCCGTCGGGCTTCGGGTAGTCGATCGGCTTGAAGTCCTTGGCCTGGCCGGTGGCGGCGGCGTCGGACTTGCCGTGGCGGATCGTGCCGAAGGCGGTCAGGCCGATGGTGTTGAGCCACATGTCCACGCCGCCGCCCATCAGGCTGGCGACGAGACCGTATTTCGACCACAGCGGCTTGACGTTGCGGACCTTCTTCAGGTCCTTTCCGATGGCGCCGGTGCGGACTTCGGTTTCATAGGTGGTCAGTTCATCGCTTTGGCGGCCCGCAGTGATCGCGGCATGAGCGGCTTCGGCCGCAGCCTTGCCCGACAGCATGGCGTTGTGGTTGCCCTTGATGCGGGGAACGTTCACGAGGCCGGCGCTGCAGCCCAGAAGCGCGACTCCGGGTGCGACCATCTTGGGGATCGACTGCCAGCCGCCTTCGGAGATGGCGCGGGCACCATAGGCCACGCGTTTGCCGCCCTTCAGAAGCTCGGCCACCATCGGGTGGTGCTTGAAGCGCTGGAACTCCATGTAGGGGTAGAGGTGGGGGTTTTCGTAGTTCAGATGGACGACGAAGCCGACGTAGACCTGGTTGTTCTCCAGGTGATAGATGAACGACCCGCCGCCGGCATTGGACCCGAGCGGCCAGCCCATCGTGTGGGTGACCGTGCCCTCGCGGTGCTTTTCCGGGTCGATCTCCCAGATTTCCTTCATGCCGAGGCCGAACTTCTGCGGGCAGTGGCCCTTGGAGAGGTCATACTTGGCGATGACCTGCTTCGCCAGGCTGCCGCGGACGCCTTCGGAGAGGAAGACATACTTGCCGCGAAGCTCCATCCCGGGCTCGTAGGACGGCCCCGGCTCGCGGGTTTCGGGGTCGCGGCCGAATTCGCCGGCGACGACACCCACGACCTTGTCATCCTCGAAGACGAGTTCAGAGCAGGCCATGCCGGGGAAGATCTCGACGCCCAGCCCCTCGGCCACACCGGCCATCCAGCGGCAGACGTTGGCCATCGAGACGATGTAGTTGCCGTGGTTCGACATCAGGGGCGGCATCGGCCAGTTGGGGATGCGGATCTGGCCGGCGGGGCCGAGGAGGTAGAAGTTGTCCTCCTTCACCTCGGTCTTGATCGGCGCGCCCATGTTGCGCCAGTCGGGGAGAAGCGCGTCCAGGCCGCAAGGGTCCAGCACCGCACCCGAAAGGATATGCGCCCCGACCTCGGAGCCCTTTTCCAGCACGACCACAGAGCGCTCCGGATCAAGCTGCTTCAGCCGGATCGCCGCCGACAGACCGGCAGGGCCCGCGCCCACGATCACGACGTCATAGTCCATCTTCTCGCGCTGAACGGTCATTGCTGTCCTTCCCGGGCGGTCCCACCCACCCTGAACCCTGGCTTCTTGCGGCGTCCCTGTTGCCCCAGCGGCGACCCGAGGTCAACCGTGACGCAACATCACGACACAAGCGCACCGGACGACGAAACTTTCTGTCTTCCACGCGACCCGCTGTTGCGCAGGCGCGGCATGACCCCTTGCATTTATGTACTTCATCGGGTGAGGTGAAGGGGACCTAGTCCGAAGTCATGGGCCGCGACCCGGCCCGTGGCTTCTTCTTTTACTGTGGAATGGCGATGGAAAAGATCCCGATGACCCGGCGCGGTTTCGATGCGCTGGATGCTGAACTCAAGCAGCTGAAGACGGTGGACCGTCCGGCGATCATCCGGGACATCGCCGAAGCCCGCGAGCATGGCGACCTGTCGGAAAACGCGGAGTACCACGCCGCGCGCGAGAAGCAGGGCTTTATCGAGGGCCGGATCAAGGAGCTTGAGGGAACCCTGTCGCTGGCCGAAGTCATCGACCCGTCGAAGCTGAGCGGTGCGATCAAGTTCGGTGCGACCGTGACGCTGGTTGACGAAGATACGGACGAAGAGAAGACCTATCAGATCGTCGGCGAGGTCGAAGCCGATATCGAGAACGGACTTCTCAACATGCGCTCTCCGCTTGCCCGTGCCCTGATCGGCAAGGAAGAAGGCGACAGCGTCGAGGTCAAGACGCCGGGCGGAACCCGGTCCTATGAAATCCTGTCGATCCGCTACCTCTGACCAAGGGGGGCCGTTGTGAAACCGCCCGTGAAGGACCTGCCGAAAGGGGACGCCGGCCTTATCGAGGGCCCCTTGGCGCAGCTGAACGATCCCCCCCGGCGCGGGTTGGAGATCGCGGGCATCGGTCTCAGCTTCGTCTGGGTCATGCTGATCCTGGTCTACGTGCTGATCACTCCGCCGGGGAGCGAGTCGCGGACCCTGGGCTTGGTGATGACCCTCCTCATGGTCTTCCTGCCCATCGCCTTGATCTGGGCGGTCGTGGTCACCCTGCGATCGATCCGCGAACTGCGGGCCGAGGCAAAGCGGCTGCAGGCTACGGTTGACGCGATGCGGTCCAGCTATGTGCAGGCACAGTCGCAGGGGCAGGGGCTCAAGCCTTCGGTCGAGAAGAAGATCGACGAGATCGCCGCCTCGACCCGTGAGGCGCAGACGGTGCTGGCGACTTTCACCTCGCGCCGGGATGCCTCGCTGACGGTCCCGTCGGCCGACCGCAAGGCCGCGCTTGTGCAGCCCCGGGTCGAACCGACGACGGAAGAGCCGACGCTGGCGCTGGGCACCCCTGTCGAGGATTTCCGGCCGCCCTTGTCGGTGACCGATTTCATCCGGGCGCTGCAGTTTCCGGAAACACCCGAGGACAAGGAAGGTTTCCGGGCCCTTCGGCTGGCGCTGGAGGACCGGACCTCGTCGAAGCTGATCCGCGCGGCGCAGGATGTGCTGACGCTGCTCAGCCAGGACGGCATCTACATGGATGACCTGCAGCCGGACCTTTGCCACCCCGAACTTTGGCGGCGCTTCGCGGGTGGCGAGCGCGGGCGGTCAATCGCGGCGCTGGGCGGGATCCGCGACCGGGCCTCGCTGGCTCTGACCACCGCGCGGATGAAGTCGGACCCGGTCTTCCGCGACGCCGCGCACCATTTCCTGCGCACCTTCGACAAGACCTTTGCCGCCTTCGAGCCGAATGCGACGGATGCCGAACTGGCCGACTTGGCCGACACCCGGACGGCACGGGCATTCATGCTGTTCGGCCGCGTGACGGGGACATTCGACTGATGGCCTTCGGTGGGACGAAGGCACTGTCCTCCAGCCGTCCTGCAGAACGGCATTCCTATTTCCAGCGCCAATCACGCAGGGGGATGAAACCCTGTTCCGATGGGCATATGTTTCCTCCAGTCAGGATTCCAACCGCAAGAGGTTCCACATGGCCATCCGCATCAACGACGTCGCTCCCGATTTCACGGCCGAGTCCACCGCTGGCACGATCCGGTTCCACGACTGGCTGGGCGATAGCTATGGCATCATCTTCAGCCACCCGCGTGACTTCACCCCGGTCTGCACGACGGAATTCGCCGCCGTCGCCCAGTTGGCGGCCGAATGGAAGAAGCGGAACACCAAGGTGATCGGCGTGTCGGTCGACAGCGTGGAAGACCACGGCAAGTGGAAGCGCGACATCGAGACGTTCGGCGGCGCGCCCGCCGATTTCCCGATCATCGACGACACCAGCCTGACCGTCGCCAAGGCCTATGACATGCTGCCCGCCGACTACTACCTGCCGACCGAGGGGCGGACCCCGGCGAATTCGGCCACGGTGCGGACGGTCTATATCGTCGGGCCGGACAAGAAGATCCGCCTGTCGATGACCTACCCGATGTCGATCGGTCGCAACTTCGCGGAAATCCTGCGGGCGCTGGATGCCGTGCAGAAGACTGATGGCGTGCCGCTGGCCACCCCCGCGAACTGGGTGCCGGGGCAGGACGTGATCGTCGCGCTGGCGCTGAACAACGACCAGGCCAAGGAGCGCTTCGGCGAGCTGGACATCAAGCTGCCTTACCTGCGCTTCGCCAAGGCCTGAGCCCCCGGATAGGCTGCACCCCAGACTCTCGCCGCCTCGCGTGCGAGGGTCTTTTGTTCAGCGCGGGCGAGTCTGTCGCGCGCCGTCTGCGTGCAGCCGGTTTCGCGCAGCGCCTTCTGCCAGATGCGAAGGACCGAGGCCGCGCTCCAGGGGAGGGCGGCCCCGGCCAGCCATGTCCGCAGGTCCGGGGGGAGCCGGTCGTAGGCAGACATGGGATTGGTCGCACGCCAGCGGGCGCGGGGGGAGGTGAGGTTCCTGCTCATGCCGCCTTGCGCCGCCAGTCGGGGAATGGGTCGGAGAACCCGGTCCAGGCTTCGGGCGTGAACTTCGTCGCCGGGACAAGGGCCGCGTCGAGCCGGGCACGGAGCGCCGCTTCGTCCATGCCGTGGCCAATGAAGACGATCTCTTGCCGCCGGTCGCCCCACGGTTCTTCCCATTTCCCGGCAACCTCTTGCAGTGCGTCGGGATGGGTGGGCCAGCGCTCCCTCGGTACGGAGGCCCACCAGCCGCCAAGCGGGGTGATGGAGGAGACTGCTCCGGCCAGCGAGAACTCGGCAACCCAGTTGGGCCGGGTCGCCAGCCAGAAGTGGCCTTTGGCACGGATCACGCCAGGGAGGTCGCCGTTCAGGATGGCATGGATTCGTCCGGGGTGGAAGGGCGCGCGGGCGCGGTAGACGAAGGAGGTGATGCCGTATTCTTCGGTCTCGGGCGTATGGTGAGCGAAGCCGTAAAGCTCCTTGGCCCAGAGCGGATGCTCGGCGGCACGGTCGAAGTCGAAAAAGCCGGTGTTGAAGATCGCATCGGGGTCGACTTGGGAGTGGTCCGTCTCGATCAGCTGGGCGTCGGGATTCAGGGCCCGGATGATCTTGCGGGCCGCATCGGCGCGGTCGGGGCCAGCGTCGCGGACCTTGTTCAGGATCACCACGTTGGCGAATTCGATCTGGTCGGTCAGGAGATTGACGAGGGTGCGGGTGTCTTCATCCCCCAGGCTTTCCCCCCGGTCGGACAGGAAATCGTGGCTGGAGAAGTCATTCAGCAGGTTGATCGCATCGACCACGGTGACCATGGTGTCGAGCCGCGCCACGTCGGACAGGCTGTTGCCCGCCTCATCGCGGAAATCGAAAGTGGCGGCCACGGGCATGGGTTCGGCGATGCCGGTGCTTTCGATCAGGAGGTAGTCGAAGCGCCCCTCGGCGGCCAGGCGGCGGACCTCGGTCAGAAGGTCGTCGCGCAGCGTGCAGCAGATGCAGCCGTTCGACATCTCGACCAGCTTCTCCTCGGCGCGCGAGAGTTCCGTACCCTCGCGGACGAGGTCGGCATCGATGTTCACTTCGGACATGTCGTTGACGATCACGGCCACGCGGCGGCCGTCGCGGTTGTTCAGGACATGGTTCAGAAGCGTGGTCTTCCCGGCGCCAAGGAAGCCGGACAGCACGGTGACGGGCAGGCGGGTATCGGACATGGGAACCTCCGGGTTGGCGGAGGTCTTAGTATGTTATAATATAACATTCAAGGGGTCAGACGCTTTCGACCTTCGGCAGAAGCAGGACCGGCGCGCCGAGTTCGACGGCGTTGTAAAGCTCCATGATGTGTTCATTGGCCAGACGGACGCAGCCGTTCGAGACCGCCGAGCCGATCGTCCAGGGTTCGGGCGTGCCGTGGATGCGCAGGAAGGTGTCGTTGCCCGCGTCGTCGAAGAGGTAGAGCGCCCGGGCGCCCAAGGGGTTGTCGGGGCCGCCGGGCATCCCGTCCGCCCATTTGGCATATTGGTCCGGGTCACGCTCGATCATGTCGTCGGTCGGCGTCCAGGAGGGCCATTCCTTCTTTGCGCCCACCGAAAAGACTCCGGACTCGTAAAGCGACCCGCGCCCGACGCCGACGGAATACTGGATGCCCTCGTCCGCGGTGATGGCCAGATAAAGCGCGAAATAGTCTGGATCGACGATGACCGCGCCCGGCGCCTGAGGTTCGGAAAAGCGTACGGGGCGGGGCAGGAACTCTTCCGGCATGACCCACTCCTCGCCTGACCGTTCGGTATGGGCGAATGCGCGCCCGCAAAAGCTGGCGGCAAGGCCGGTTGCAATGAAGGTTCGACGGGTGAAGATCATGCTCTTGTCCTTTGTTGTCATCCTTGCGGCGAGGCGGGTCACGCGCACCACAAGAAGCCGTGAGACAAGACGGAAAAGGCCCCGCGGTTTCCCGCGGGGCCTTCACATTCTCGCCAGACGATGGGCTCAGCCCTCGGCGGCTTCTTCCTTTTTCTCGACGATTTCCTCGCCGGTCTCTTGGTCGACCATCTTCATGCCAAGGCGCACCTTGCCACGGTCGTCGAAGCCCAGAAGCTTGACCTTCACTTCCTGGCCTTCCTTCAGGATCTCGTTCGGGTGGTTCAGGCGCTTGTTGGCGATCTGGGACACGTGCACCAGACCGTCGCGCTTGCCGAAGAAGTTCACGAAGGCGCCGAAGTCGACCAGTTTCACCACCTTGCCGGTGTAGATCTGGCCTTCTTCCGGTTCTGCCACGATCGACCAGATCATGTCGTAAGCCTTCTTGATGGCCTTCTGGTCGTTCGAGGCGATCTTGATCTGGCCGTCGTCGTTGATGTCGACCTTGGCGCCCGAGACCTCGACGATCTCGCGGATGACCTTGCCGCCCGAGCCGATCACTTCACGGATCTTGTCGGTCGGGATCTGCATCGTCTCGATCTTCGGGGCGTACTCGCTGAAGCCCTGCGGGGCCGACAGCGCCTTGCCCATCTCGGCCAGGATATGCAGACGGCCGTCTTTCGCCTGAGCGAGAGCCTGCTTCATGATGTCGGGAGTGATCCCGGCAATCTTGATGTCCATCTGCAGCGAAGTGATGCCCTTTTCGGTGCCCGCGACCTTGAAGTCCATGTCGCCGAGGTGATCCTCGTCGCCCAGGATGTCGGTCAGGACCGCCCAGTCACCGTCCTCTTCCAGCACCAGACCCATCGCGACGCCAGCCACGGGGGCCTTCAGCGGAACGCCCGCGTCCATCATCGACAGGGACCCGCCGCAGACCGACGCCATCGAGGAGGAGCCGTTCGATTCGGTGATCTCGGACACCACGCGGATCGTGTAGGGGAAGTCGGTCGGAGCCGGCAGGACCGCCTGCAGCGCGCGCCAGGCAAGCTTGCCGTGGCCGATCTCGCGGCGGCCGGGCGAGCCCACACGACCAACTTCGCCGACCGAATAGGGCGGGAAGTTGTAGTGCAGCAGGAAGTTGGACCGATAGTTGCCGTTCAGCGCATCGATGATCTGCTCATCTTCGCCCGTTCCCAGCGTGGTGACGACAAGACCCTGCGTTTCACCCCGGGTGAACAGCGCCGAGCCATGCGCACGCGGCAGGACGCCGGTTTCGCAGACGATCGGGCGGACGGTCTTGGTGTCGCGGCCGTCGATCCGGGCGCCCTTCTTGACCACGTCACCGCGCAGAACCGCCGATTCCAGCTTCTTGATCGCCGGATACAGGTTCGGATCGGCCTGGTCTTCTTCGCTCATCTTCGCGGTGATCGCAGCGACGGCGGCTTCGATGGCCGAGGTGCGTTCCTGCTTGTCACGCAGAGCGAAAGCGGCGCGCATCAGGCTTTCGCCGGCCTTCTTCACCTTGCCGTAAAGCTCGGAGAAGTCGGGCGGGGAGAAGTCGTAGGGTTCTTTCGCCGAGGACTCGGCGAAGTCGATGATCAGGTCGATCACCGGCTGCATCTGCTCGTGCCCGAAGACCACGGCGCCGAGCATTTCCTCTTCGGTCAGCTCGTAAGCCTCGGATTCCACCATCATCACGGCGTCCTTGGTGCCGGCGACGACGAGGTCCAGGCGCTGTTCGGGCTTCATGCGCAGCTGCGTCATGTCGTCCATTGCCGGGTTCAGCACGTACTGGCCGTCAACGAAACCGACGCGGGCCGCACCGATCGGGCCCATGAACGGAACGCCCGAGACGGTTAGGGCGGCGGAGGCCGCGATCATCGCCACGATGTCGGGGTCATTCACGAGGTCGCAGGACAGCACGGTCGCCATGACCAGCACTTCGTTGCGGAAGCCGTCGACGAACAGCGGGCGGATCGGACGGTCGATCAGACGGGAAACCAGCGTTTCCTTCTCGGACGGACGCGCCTCGCGCTTGAAGAAGCCGCCGGGGATCTTGCCGGCTGCGTAGTACTTTTCCTGGTAGTGAACGGTCAGGGGGAAGAAGTCCTGGCCCGGCTTCGCCGATTTCGCGAAGGTCACGTTGGCCATCACCTGGGTTTCGCCCAGCGTCGCGATCACAGACCCATCAGCCTGGCGCGCAACTTTCCCCGTTTCCAGAGTGAGCGTTTCGTTGCCCCACTGGATCGATTTCTTCGTCACGTTGAACATGTATCGTTTCCTCTGGAGATGCGGCCCCTGCCGTCATCCCCGAACATCTGGCGGCCCCATTGCCGCCGTCCCCCCGTATCCTCTGCATGTGCCCCGGGGGCGGGCCTCACGTCTCAGATGGCGCGGGCCATACAGGAAAACCGCCGGGTTGGGAAGGGCCGGGTCGGGCGGCACGGGCCTTCGGCGGTTTACCGGCAATTGGGCATCCTGCATCCGGTCGGGTGGGAGGTAAGCATGGGTTCCTGGGGTGTCGGGCTGTTCTCGGACGACACGGCCTGCGACGTGCGTGACGAATACCGACAGGCCGTGTCCGAAGGGTTGGACGCGGTGGCCGCCCGCGACAGGGTGCTGGAGCGCTTTGCCGACGCCCTCGACGACATGGAGGACGGGCCGGTCGTCAGGCTGGCGCTGGCCGCCACGGCCTGGAAGATGGGGCGTCTGGACGATGCCACCCGCGAACGGGCGCTGGCGATCATCGCCGGACGCGAAGGGATGGAGCGTTGGGACGAGGCGGGGCTGGGTCGGAAGCGCGACGCAGAACTCGCAAAACTGGCCGAGACGCTTCGCAGTCCGCAGAAGCCGCCCGCGAAGCCGAGGAAGAAGCCGGGCTTCGTCAGTTCATGGGCTGTGGGCGAGATCATCGGCTACCGGCAGCAGACGGGCAGATGGCTTGCGCTCCATGTCGTGGGACATGTCCAAGGGGATTTCGGCTTTCCGGTGGTGAACCTTCTGGACTGGGCCTCGGACGAAAAGCCGACCGAAGCCGATCTGGCGCAGGCGGTACCGATCCTTTTCCCGCCGGACTGGGACATGACGCTGCCCAAGAAGCAGGACCTCTGCCTGATCCTGACCCGGAAGCTGGAACGGAGCGCCTCCTTCTTGCCCTGCGGGTTCGAACGGGATCCCGGTCGCAGCGGACCGTTCCTGTCGACCGCGATCTCCTATGTCGGCCCGGAACTGTTCGAGTGGGACATCGTCGTGATGTGGCAGGCCCAGCGCGCCTGACGGTCAGAAGATGGCATGTGCCCCGCGGTCGTCCGCGACTTCTCCTCGCAGCATCGCGGCGTAGTGATCCTCCAGCCGGTCGCTGCCGAATTCGGGCGTTGCGTCAGCGTCGTAAGACTGCGTGGCGGGGTCCCACAAGAGCATGGACTGCGTGGCGTAGTAGCGGCCGATGCGGGCCAGTTGCGCCTTTGCCCTCAGTCGCGGGGAAATCGTGCCGAGGACCGTCAGCATTCCGACGATCGCATGCATCACGGCTACGGGTACACGCTTGATCCGGACGGGTTGGCCCGTGAGGCGTTCCAGCATCGCCGCCTGGTCAAGCGGGGTGATCGCCGGACCGGGCCCGCCGATGGGCAGGATGCTGTTGCGCTGCGCGGGGTCGGTCACGGTCAGCGCAATGAACCGGCCAAGGTCGGCGTCGGAGATGGGTTTGCAGGCCGTCAGGCGGCCGTCGGCGAAGACCAGAAACGGCTTTCCCTGCGCAACGCGGGGTACCTGACCGGAGAGGGATTTGAAGAAGGCCGTGGGGCGGACAATGGTCCAGTCCAGGGGTGCGGCCTGCAGTTCGGCCTCGAAGGCCAGCTTGGCGCGCTGGAACTCCAGCAGCGGCTTTTGCACGCAGATGGCAGAAAGCAGGGTGAAGTGGCCTACCCCGGCCGCCACAGCCGCCTTCAGCGCGGCGGAGTTGGCGCCGTGGTCGACGGTCCAGGCGTCCTGCGGCGCGCCGGTCCGGGACGCAAGGCAGGAGACGACGGCCTCGATGCCGCTCATCGCCGCGGGCAGGGTATCGGACAGCTCCCCGCGGATCACCGTGCAGCCGGGCAGCAGCGCGGCGTCGGCGTCGGGCCGGATCAATGCCGTGACCCGGTGTCCTTCGGCCCGCAGCGCCTGCGCCGTCGCCCGGCCGATGGTGCCGGTGCCGCCAAGGAGAAGGATGGAAAGCGGGGCCATTCTGTCAGTCTAGCATGACGGTTCCGGGTGACAATCATTCGGCAGGAGCGGGACGCCTTGCCCGACCGGTTGCGACAAGGGCGACACCTGCCAGCGTGATTGCCAGGCCCGCGCCCATAACCCAGGTCAGCGGTTCGGCGAACAGCGCCCAGGCCCAAAGCAGGGTGACCGGCGGGGAGAGGTAGACCGTGGCCGAGACCATCGCAGGCGGGTAGAGGCGGAGGAAGAGGTAGTAGATCAGCCAGCCGCCATAGGTTGCCAGCACAACCAGCCAGGCCATCCCCAGCGCATAGTCCACGGTTATCTCGGGGACCAGCCCGCCGCTGGCCACCGCGAAGGGCGCGAACATCACTGCGGCCCATAGACACTGCAGGCACAGGCGCTGCGGGATCGACAGCGGCAGGACCGCATGGCGCTCCTGCACCACGGTGGACAGCGCAAAGGCCAGCATCCCGAGGATCGGCAGGGCATAAGCCATCGCGGGTGCCTCGCCCAAGGCCAGCGCATCGGCCGAGACGAGGAGAACCCCCGCCAGCGCGACGGCAGTGCCAAGCCATTGGCGGGGGCTCAACGGCTGGCTCAGGATCGGGGCGGACAACACGGCGATGCCAAGGGGCACAAGATCGGCCATCAGCGCGACAAGGCCCGTGGGCACGCCCTGCCCGATCGCCACCGCGAAGCCACCAAGGTAGCAGAACATGCCAAGGAAGGCGTAGACCCCCTGCTCCAGCACGGCGCTGCCCGTGATGCGCGGTCCGATGAGGAGCGCAACGGGCAGAAGCAGAAGCCCCGAGATCGCGCTTCTTCCGAACAGGATCTGCGGGACCGTGGCTGCATCGGTGGTGAACCGGATTCCGACGAAGCCCGAACTCCAGCAGATGACCAGGGCGGTGGCGAGCGCAGAAAAGAGGAGTGGGGAGGGCCGGAGGGTCATGATCCGGGCGCAGTCTGCCCATCCGAAGCGACTGCGCCGTTCTGCCCCCGACCCCTGGGACGAAGGACGCGACGACTGCTATTCAGCCGCGGGAACCATTCGGATGCCGTCCACATCGGCATAGGACGACCTGGGCAGCCAGCGTCTGATTGTCCGTATCAGCAATGCATCCCCGGAAAGGAACAGCCGCCCCGCCTCGGTTTCGCGCTCGACCGTCGACCGGCCGTAGAAGATCGCATTCCAGGAAAACTTCGTCGTCTCGATGTAGAGATCGACATCGACCGCGGGAATTTCCACGCAGACTTCCGGCGTGGCACCGGGCTGTGCGACGAGCCACCAGGTCGGGTAGGGTCCGGTTTCGTCCGTGAAGTTCATGCGGATGACCACGCGGCGGGTGGGGAGTTGGGCGGCCCGCACCGTCCTTCCGAAGTGCTCCATCATGCTGGCAACGTCGCCGTCGGAAAGGGCAACTTCGGCGTCGATGTGCCGCTGCGCCCAGATCGCAAGTGCGTCCATCGCGGGCTCCAGTGCCGCCCCTGCCGGGGTCCGGACATAGTCGACCGTGCCCTTTGCGCGATCCTCGACCCGCTCGATCAGACCGGCCTTCTCCAGGTCGGCCAGCCGCTTTGACAGCACACCGGGAGAGATGTTGCCCACCGCGCGCCGGATGTCGTTGAACCGGGTATAGCCGGACCAGATCTCGTTCAGGATCAGAAGCGTCCAGCGCGGCTCGATGATCTCGCAGGCCTTGGACAGGGCGCACAGCATTCCATAGGGCTTCGAAGGCATGGCATGTCCTCCTCGTGCGAGAAGCATACGAGCTGGTGAGGTGGTCGGCCTAGTTCGAAAACCGTAGCGCGTTCCTTCGGTCCCTGCACTGGCCGGTTACGGCGCGGGAGAGCGAGACTGCCTGTATCGAAACCCAAGCAAGGAGACGCGAAATGGAAAGCGCACGAAGCAACCCGGTCCCGACCTGGATCATGGCCCCGGTGATCAACGCGACGCTTCTGGTGGGCGTGTTCACCCGGCGGCGGCAGATGAAGGCCTCTGTCGGAGGGCTGTCGGAAGAATTGCTGCGCGACATTGGTCTGACGCCGGATGATGTCGAGGCCGCGCTGGGCGCACCTTTTGACCATGACGCCTCGGATGCGATGCTGCGCGAGGCGGTGGCGCGGGCGGGCAACTGGTAATGAAAACGCCCGGCCCTTGCGGGGCCGGGCGGTGGAATGCCGTCCGGGTGAATCAGATCGCCGACTTGATCCAGTTTTCCAGCGCGGCCTTGGGGGCGGCGCCGACCTTGTTCGACACGACCTGGCCGTCCTTGAACATGAACAGCGCCGGGATGCCGCGCACGCCAAGGGTGGCGGGGCTGTCGGGGTTTTCGTCCACGTTGACCTTCACGATCTTGACCTGGCCCGCATACTGGGTTGCCAGTTCCTCAAGCGCCGGGCCGATCTGGCGGCAGGGGCCGCACCATTCGGCCCAGAAGTCCACAACGACCGGAATCGGCGACTTGCGTACTTCGGCATCGAAGGTGGCGTCGGTAACTGCGACGGTGGCAGCGCCCATGATCGTTCTCCTACGGGATTTGTCGGGTTAGGAAAGTAAGAAGCCGGGCCCGGAACGTCAAGGTATCGTGGCACGGGCCAGGGCCGCCCTCACGATGTCGGGATCGACGGGCATGAGCCGGGGGGCCTTGGTCCACAGGATCGCGGTTTCGATCCGCCGGTCGGGGTAGATCAGCCCCAGCATGTGGGCATAGGCGCCAAGCTGTCGGAGGATGCCCTCGGGGACGCTTTCAGGGCGGTCGGGCACCACGGCGTTGGACTTGTAGTCGATGATCAGCACCCGGTCCGCTGCGATGACCAGCCGGTCGACGGACCCCGAGAGGACCCGGTCGCCCCAGTGGGCGGTGACGGCGACCTCGGACAGCGTCTCGGGGCCGAAGATCGGGGCTAGCTCCGGGCGGGTCAGGACGATCTGCGCCTCGGCCAAGGCATCGGCGCGGTGGGCCTCGTCCAGAAGCGCGTCGGAGATGGCGGGCCAGTCCGCAGGCGGGCGGCCGGGCAGGCGGTCCAGCAGGAGGTGCAACGCGGTTCCGCGGGCCTTGGCCTCGCCCTCGGGCCAGGCGGGTTCGCCCGGCAGGGCTTTCTCCCCGCCCAGATCAGAGGGCGACAGGACCTTGGCCGGACGAAGCGGATCAGGGGCCGGAAGGCTGGCCCATGCGGGTGGAAGGGTCGGGGTTTCGGCCGTGATGGTCCGGACCGCCGGAAGGGGCCATTCGCCAAACTGGTGGCGCAGAATGCCGCCTTCGATGGTCTCGGCCCCGGCGGACTGGACGCCCTGCCGGATCAGGTTGTGCCAGCAGTCTTCCTTGTCCGTCTTGCCAGCTCCGGCGACCACCAGCCACGACCGCGCCCGGGTCATCGCGACATAAAGAAGCCGGAGCCGTTCTGCGGCATCGCGCGCCTGCCGCGTGGCGCGTTCTCCGGCAATGACCGCCGGACTTTCCTCCTTGGCGACCTTCCAGACCGGGGGGCCGTCGGAAATTCTGAAGATCTGGTCCCGCTCCTGCGGGTTGCGGTCGCAGGTGTCGGGCAGGATCACGATCTCGGCCTCCAGTCCCTTGGCGCCGTGGACCGTCATCACGCGGATCCGGCTTCCCTCGCCGTCGAGCTGCCGCTTCACCTCGACCTCGTCGGTTTCCATCCAGGTGAGGAACCCGGTCAGGCTGGGGACTTCCAGGGCTTCATAGGACAGGGCCTGTCCCAGAAGTTCGTCGATCCCGTCCTCGGCCTCGGGGCCCAGCCGGCCGATCAGCTTGCGGCGGCCGTCGTGGCGGTGGAGAACGCGCTCGATCAGGTCATAGGGGCGCAGGAAGTCGGCCTGCCCCCGCATGTCGTCCAGGAACTCCAGCGTGTTTGCATGGTCCGGGTGGTCGCGCAGCGCCTCCCACAGATAGCCGCGGCGGGAATGGGCCAGGCGGAAGAGGTCGGTCTCGGACCAGCCGCAGAGGGGGGAACGCAGGACTGCGGCGAGCGAGAGGTCATCCTCGGGCGTATCGAGAAAGGACAGAAGCGCGGTCAGGTCCTTGACGGCCAGTTCGCCGCCCAGCTTCAGCCGGTCAGCCCCGGCAATCGGAAGTGCCAGGGACTTGCAGGCGCGGATGATCTCGTGGAACAGCTGTGACCGCCGCTGCACAAGGATAAGGACGTCGCCGTAGTGGATGGGGCGCGGGCCCTTCGTCGTCGGGATCTGCTCGCCGCCGTCCACCCGCGCCTTGATCCAGCTGGCGATGTCGCTCGCCAGAACGACATTGGGGTCCTCAGGATGCGGGGTGTCGATGGGTTCGAACCAGGGGCCGGGTTCCTCCTTCGTGTCCTTTTCGATCACCGGCCAGATATCGACGCGGCCGGGCAGCGTGTCGTTGAACGCAAGGTGGTGCGAACCGCCGCCAAGCGCCTGGGCTTGCGCCGGGGTGAATGTGCGGTCCACTACCTCCAGGATTGCGGGCGAGGAGCGGAAGGAATGCTCCAGCGCGCTGTCCGCAAGCCCCGGACCACTGGCGAGGCGCGTAGCGAAGTGGTCGCGCATGCGGTCGAAGGCCGCAACATCGGCGCCCTGGAAGGAATAGATCGACTGCTTCTTGTCACCCACCACGAACAGGGACCGCGGCCGGTTGTGCGCGCCTTCGCCCGCGATGAGTTCGGCGGCCAGCGCCTCGATCAGTTCCCACTGTTCGGGGGAAGTGTCCTGCGCCTCGTCCACCAGGATATGGTCAAGGCCCCCGTCCAGCCGGTATAGCACCCAGGCTGCCAGCGCGGGGTCCTTCAGCAGCGCCTTCGCGCGGGAGATCAGGTCGTCGAAGTCCAAGAGCCCCCGCGCGGCCTTGCGGGCGGCATATTCCGGCAGGAAGCGGGCGGCGAAGTCGTGGAGCGCCAGGGTCTTTTCGGCAGCCGCGAGGGCACACCGCTTGGCCCGGGCAGCTTCGACACGGGCCATCAGGTTGTTCAAGGGGTCGATCAGGCCGCCCAGCAGGGGTTGGACGGGCTTGGTCGGGAAGCTGCCGATCTTCGCGGCATAGTGCTTGGACACATCAGCGCTGCCGCCCTTGCTCAGGAGGCAGTCCTCCAGCGCCATCAGGGTCTGCGACGTGGGGACGCGCAGGTCCAGCGCCTGCAGCGTCTCCGCCGCCTTGGCGTCGGTCTTCGAGCCGTTAGCGAGGATGGAGATGACGCCTGACATCCAGACCGCCTCGTCGCCGAAGAAGACATCGGCCAGCACGTCACCCAGCGTGAAGCCGGGAGGCAACCCGAAGACCGACCAGATTTCGGCGCCCGTCCTGGTTTGCGCGAACCCCGCCCGGTGGCCTGCAATCTGTTCGACGAGCGCACCGAAATCCTCGCCGTTCTGCACCTCGGTCAGGCGGCGGACGACGGCGGCGTGGGGACCGTCGGCCAGCTCCTCGACGATTTCGGCGCGCATCACCTTGGCGGCGCGGTCGTCCATCTCGGCGAAGCCGGGGGGCACGCCGGCCTCCAGCGGGAAGCGACGTAGGAGGCTGCCGCAGAAACTGTGAATGGTCTGGATGCGCAGGCCGCCCGGCGTTTCGATGGCACGGGCGAAAAGCTGCCGGGCGCGTTGGAGGCGTTTGGGCGAGAGGTCCGTCTCGCCCAGTTCCGCCAGTGCGGCACGAAGATCGGCGTCAGGCTTCATCGCCCATTCCCCCAGCCGCCTGAACAGCCGGTTCTGCATCTCGGAGGCGGCGGCCTTGGTGTAGGTCAGGCAGAGGATGTGCTGCGGTTCGACGCCGGAGAGCAGAAGCCGCGCCACCCGGTCGGTCAGGACGCGGGTCTTGCCGGACCCGGCATTGGCGGACAGCCAGGTGTTACGGGCGGGATCGGCGGCCTCGATCTGGCGGAGCGCAGCGGGGGTCATGCCAGGTCCTCCGGCACTGGGTCGTCGGTCAGGTCCCATTCTCCGAAACGCGACAGGTGGTCATAATCCGCTTGGTCGCGGACCGATTCCAGCGCGCGGCGGGCGGTGTAGCCCTGTCCGGGACGGGCGTAGGCGGCGATCAGGCGCGCGAACTCTGCCCAGACCGCGGCCACCTGACCGGGCTCCAGCGTGATCTCCTGCGTTTTCAGCTGCGCCTTCAGCCCGACATAGACCACCCGGGCGACCTCTTCGGCGTCCAGGTCCTTGAAGGCCCCTTCCTCGGCCATCGCGGCCAACAGGAGAAGCTGCTTGTCGAAGTGCTGCTGCTGCTTCGGCGTCGGCGGCTCGCCGGTCTTGTAGTCGATGAGGAGAAGCCGCCCGTCCTCCAGCCGGTCGATCCGGTCGGGCTTGCCGGTGAGCGTGAAGTCAAGACCGGGAAGCTGGACCGCCCCCTTTTCCTCCATCAGCACCGGGGTTCCGCCGGTCGAGGCGCTGAACGCGAGGAACGCGTCCGCTGCCTTGCCGATGCGCGAGAGCCAGATGGTCCGGGCCAGCGGCCAGGCGACCTTTTCGGCGATCACGGCGGCGGCGATGGACATCAGCACCTCGCGGCCCCCGCCGCCCCGGCGGAGGTAGATCTCCAGGATTTCATGCAGGACCACGCCGCGCAGGCGCGGGTCGGGCTCGGGCCGCAGGGGGTCAAGCGGCTTCAGCTTCAGCACATGCCGCGCGTAGATCGCATAGGGGTCGCGGATCAGGGTCTTGATCTCGGTCACCGAAAGCCGCTTTGGCCGCGCCTCGACCGGCGGACGGGGCGCTGGTCGACGGGCCGGCGGGATGGGATCGGCGCGGTCAAAGGCGGCAGCCATTGCCAGCCAGCTGTCGCCGCGCTTCTTCATCAGGTCCAGCGCCTGCGGGCCATTCCGCTCTGGCAGGCCGGCCATCAGGTTCACCAGACGGTTCAGCCAGCGCGAGGGGACCGTCTCGGCCTCGGCCCCGCGCTTCGACCGCGACAGGATCACGCGCTTCGCCGCGACGGCCTGCTGGAAATCGTGGGCCGACAGCCCGATGCGGCGTTCGGGGAGAAGCAGCCCCGATTCCTTCCGCATTGCACGGTTGAGCCACGGATCGGGCGGCGGCTGGGCGGGCCAGGTGCCGTCGTTAAGTCCGCCGAGGATGACCAGATCCGCCCCCTGCACCCGCGCCTCGAGCGTGCCCCAGATCATGATGCCGGGATGGGCACTTTCCGTCTCGCGCACCTCGTGGCGTTGGAGGACGCCCTGGAACATGCCGATGTAATCCAGGGGCGACATCTCGCCCCCGGCGTCGGCCTCGGCCTGCAGCTCGGCAAGCGCTTTAGCGGCCTCTTCCCCGGCTGCCTTCTCCCACAGGTCACCGGCCCCGCTTTCCGCAAAGCCGCGGGCAAGCGCTTCGGTCAGGGCGAGGTGACGCTGGACGAAATCGGCGAGGCTTGTCCGGCCCATCGTCTCATGCCCGCAAAGCGTTTCGCCCACGATCCGCGCCCAGTCCGCCGCGCGGTCCAAGGTCTTGCCCTCGGCCCAGTCGCGAATGCTCTCGGCCGTCGGGAAGGCGGGCCCATGCCGGCGGAGGTGCAGTTCGAACTCGCGCGTCAGGATCAGGTGCGGGCCGCGGCCGGGGCCGGAGAAGGCGAGCGGATGTTTCAGCAGCGCCAGCAGCGCGTCGCCCGTCAGCTTCTGGCCGAAGAGCGCCGCAACCTGCCGCATCAGGCGACCGGGGGCGGAAAGTGCCAGCGGCCGCCCGGCGGAATCGTCGGGGCGGATGCCCCAGCGGTCCAGCGCGGCGGTGACGCGGCGGGTCAGGTTCCGGTCCGGAGTGACGAGCGCGGCGCTTGTCCCCGTCTCGGCCGCTTCGCGCAGGACAAGGGCGATGGCCAGGGCCTCGGCGCGTTCGCTGGGGGCTTCGATCAGGCTCAGCCCCTCGGTCGCGGGGATCAGGTCGGGGAGGTTCGGTCCCTCGGCCAGCCACTGGTCGGTGATGGGGGCGGGGCGAAGCGAGAGGGACACCAACCGGTTGCGGTCGGGTGCCGGGGCTTGGGCGCGGGTCCAGGGCCGGATGTCGGATGGCCCGCATCCCAATAGCTCCATGAGCTTTCGGTAGCGGTATTGCGGATGGTCCTCGGCGGTCAGCGCGTCGTCCATGCTGTCCCAGACCGTCGCCGGCATGTCGAAGTCGAAACCCGGTAGCACCACGTAGCCGTTCGGCGGGCCCGCAAGCGCCTGCATCAACAGCGCCGTCGTCCCGCGCGATCCGGTGGAGCCCGCAAGGATGACCGGATGCTGCGGCGGACGCTCTGCCCAGCCCGTCCCCAGCGCGGAAACGGCGCGGCGCAGGACGGCTTCGGCATCTTCCGCCTCGCCCTCCAGAACCTGTGACACGATCCCCAGGAAGGCCTGCATCCGCGCCCAGTGGGCCGAATGGTTCGCAACGTCCAGCGCCGAAATTCGCTCGGGCGTCACCCCTTCGCCCTGCATCTCCTCCATCAGCGCGGCAAGGCTGTCCGAGAGGTCGTAAAGCGCGGTGCGCGGGAAATGCGTTGTCCCGGTGGCAAGAAGCTTGTCCAGCAGGACCGACAGCTGCAGCCGCCGTCGCAGGGGCGAGATCGGGCGGGGCAGGGTCAGGTCGGCCAGCGCCGCGACCTCGGTCACCAGCAGGATGCGGGGGAGGAGAAGCGCGCCGTGAGTCTGGAAGCATTCCGCCACCCGGCGGCGCATCCGCTGGGTGTTGACGATCAACGTGACCCGCGCCAGCGCCTCGGGCGTCTGGCCTGCCGTTCTTTGCAGGAGGCCCGCGACCAGTTCGGCCGGGAAGTCGGCACCGGGTGGCAGCGCGAAAAGGTTCGGGATTTCAGCCATGCCGGGCAGAGTGGAGGAGCCGCTCGGCCTCGGCAATCCCCTCCGGGTGGCCGACGTCGCACCACTGGCCGTCGTGGACCAGCCCGAAGGCGGTGCCGGCGGCGATCATCTCGGTCCAGGTCCGGTTCAGGCCGAAGACGGCATCGGGCGTGGCCGCGATCCGTTTGGTCTGCAGGAGTTGCGCGCCGATGTAGACGTGGTCCTCGCCGCCTTCACCCCGGCTGATCCGCCCATCGGGGGCCAACCGGAAGTCGCCCTTCGGCCCGTGGGCAAGGGTGCGGTTCAGCGGCAGGAGGAGCAGCAGCGCCTCCATCCGTTCGGGGTCCCATGCCTGCGAGAGCTGGGTCAGCGGGTTGGTTCCGGTCCAGATACCGTCGCTGTTCAGGATCGCAACCGGGCCGTCGCCCAGAAGCGGCAAAGCGGCTTTCAGTCCGCCGCCGGTGTCGAGGATCTGCCCGGCCTCATGGCTGATCGCCACACCGCGTCCCGCCAGGTGGCTCTCGATCTGGTCGGCCAGGTAATGCGTGTTCACCACCACCTGCGCGGCACCAGCCTCGCGCCCGACCTCCAGCGCGTGATCGATCAGCGGACGGCCCGCGACGGGGATCAGCGGCTTTGGCCGGTCACGGGTCAACTCGCGCATCCGGGTGCCGAACCCGGCGGCGAAGATCATCAGCGGGAAGGGGAAGCCGGGCATTGCTGTTCGATTTTCTGCAGGACCTCGGAGGTCGGGACGGGAAGCAGGGCATCACAGATCGCCCGCAGTTCGGCAAGCGCCGGGTGGGCGAGGTTGCGCTGAAGTTGGTCCCAGACGCGAGGGATCAGTCGCAGGTACTGGGGTTTTCCGGCGACGAGGCAGAGTCGGGCGAAAATGCCCAGGATGCGCAAGGCGCGCTGTGTGCCGAGGGTCGCATAATGCGCCGCGAATGCTGCCGGATCGGCGCCGGTTGCAGCGGCAAAGCGGGCGACCATTGCTGCCTCGGTGGCCGGAGCCACGTCCCGTCGGGCGTCCTGAAGAAGCGAAACGAGATCATAGCCCGGCTGGCCCAGTTGCCCAAGCTGGAAGTCGAGGATCCCGACGCGCTTCAACCCCTCGCGTCCCGGCAGCCAGAGGAGGTTCTCGGCATGGTAGTCGCGCAGGATCAGGATGCGCGGGCCGTCGGCATGGGCTTTGAGCGCGGCGGTCAGTGCGGCGAGGAAGGCCGTGGGGTCTGGCTTCCGTCCGGTGGCGGCGAAGGCGTACCAGTCCAGGGCGAAACCGGCCGCCTCGGCCCAATCTCTGGCGGAGAGGTCCTGCAGGCCGGGGGGCGGGTCCGCGTGTTGCAGGCGCAGAAGGACGTCGACAGCGGGTGCGTAAAGCTCGGCCTCCCGGTCGGGGTCGGCTGCCATCAGGCGCGCGAAAAGGTCGTCGCCAAGGTCTTCCAACAGAAGAAGGCCGCGGGAAAGGTCTTCGGCCAGGATGGCGGGGGGAGACAGGCCAAGTCCCCGCAGATGGCGGGCCATCGCCGAGAAGGCGGCGGGATCGTCGGCTCCACCCGGCGGGTTGTCCATGAGGACGGCGGTCGCGGCCCCCAGCCGCAGCCGTTCATAGCGCCGGTCGGAGGCATCGCCGGCCAGGTGACGGCGTTCGGCCTTGCCCCAACCGGCCGCAGTCAGGAAGGCAAGGATGTCGCCCTCGCGGTCAGCCATTCCGCAGCGCTTCCGCAAGTCCTGCGCGGCCGCCGGAGATCATCGCCCGCCGACCCTCGCCCTCGGCCGCAAGCCGGATACGCAGCGCATCCGGCGGCACGTGCTCGCCCAGCCGGTCAGGCCATTCGACCAGAGAGATCGCGGTGGTGAAAGCGTCGTCGAGGCCAAGTTCCCAGACCTCGTCGGGGTGGGTCAGGCGGTAGAGGTCCGCGTGCCAGATTTCGCCCGCCTTGTCCTCATAGACCTGGACAAGGGTGAACGTCGGCGAAGGAACCTCTTCCTCGCGGCCCAGGCGGGCGCGGATGAAGGCGCGGGCCAGGCAGCTTTTCCCGGCGCCGATCGGCCCTTCCAGCAGGATCACGTCGCCAGGCCGTGCGAGGGCCGCCAGGCGGTGCCCGAGCGCCTCGGTATCGGGGGCCGCACGCAGGTTCAGGATCACGTCACGGGACATGGCGCGACTGTAGCGGCCCCGTCCGCCGCTGCAAGCGTCACGCCGAAAGGAGCCCCACGCCCCCGGTGTCGCGGACCGAACTGAAGCTTACCGACGCCTGGATCCGGAACGTGATCAGGGTGGCCCCGCCCGTCAGAGGGCGGAACCGGCACACGACCAGGCGGCCGTCCAGCAGCCGGACTTCGCCTTCCCAGGGGGTACGATCGCCCGAACTCGTGACGTAGTCGGTGGCATCGTCCCACAGCATCGTCGGCGCGGCATGCTCCCGCCACCAGGTGCAAAGGGTCGAGACGCTGGCCTCGGACAGCAGGACCTGCGGGTCATGCTGCCACAGCTGGGCGTAGGCATGGTTCGACATGACAAGCTGCCCGCCCTGCGAGAAGACCGCGACCCCATCCTCGACCGCGTCGATCACCGACTGCCCAAGCTCCACGTCCGCGCGGTAGCGGCGGGTGCGGGACATTTCATTCGAGATGTCTTCGAACATGAAGGCGAGCGCCCCATTCGGATGCGGACGGCCGATCACCCGGTAGGTCTGGCCGCCCGGCAGGCTCCAGGTTTCCTCGAAGAGGCCCATCGTCGCCTCTTCCTCCAGCCGGGCAAGCTGCTTGCGCCAGCTGCGGTAGTCGCGCGGCTCGGGGATCATCGCCTTGGCGCGCATCGCATCCAGGAAGGCGTTCAGGGTGGGCCGCGAGATCAGAAGCTCGGGCGAAAGAGTTGTCAGGTCGGCCAGGGCGGGGTTGAACATCTGCAGGCAGCGCGAACGGTCGAAGATCGCCAGGCCGATCGGCAGGTCCGCGAAGGTCTTGGTCAGCGTCTGCATGAATTCCCGCAGCGCGGTTTCCGCCTGCACGGCCTTGTCTGCCGCAAGAGCGTAGCAAAGGTTTTCCTGCCCCGACGGCATCCGGACCAGGTCGAACCATTCCGGGCCGCTGGGCATCTGCAACTTCAATCGCGGCGCCCGACCCTTGCCAGGATCCTGATCGAACAGCTTCGGCAGCGGCCAGGACAGATCCTCGCCTTCGGGCAGGAGTTCAACGGCGCGGATCAGATAGGCGTGATTCGCCCAGATGACTGCACCGTCGGGCGCTTCCTTCCACATCAGGACGGGGGCCTTGGACAGAACCGCGCGCTGCGCCATCACCTCCTGCTGCAGGGCCGCCGCGGTGGCGGCATCACCTTTCTCGGCGCTTTCCGCCTGCCCGCTGTCCACGGTCAGCCGGGTCAGTCCCGAGACAAGTTCGGCCGTCAGGATCAGGGCAGGGGACACGCCCGGCCGGGAAGCCAGGCGGAGCTGGCCGATGCGGGGAAGGGTGGACAACTGTTCGGAAAGATTGGGAAAATCGGGTCCAAATCGGGCTACAAGACGCGGCCATGCGCGGTTGTCCTCACCCTCGGGCAGCAGGGCGCGTGCTGCGGGCGATGCGTCCACCAGCCGTTCCTTGTCGAAAAGGAAGGCCACGCGGGACGGAGACTGATCGAAGATGCTGGGCCCGCGGTCCGGTCGGCGCGACTGCCAGGCGGCCAGCAACAACAGGCCCGCCATTGCGGCCAGAAAGGCGCTTAGCACCAGACCCAACGCCATCGACCATTCGACTGCCATCCCAACCCCCCCGGAGTTTCACCCGTCGGGAAAGCTTGGGGGCAATGGGTTAATTGCCCGTTAACTGCACTTTACGTTTCGATCCGCTCGTTCTTGCCCAGCCCGCCCTGACTTGGCGGCGGAACGAGGTCGGCGAACTCCCAAATCGCCTCGACCACTGCGCCCGACCGGTCGGGCCGTTCCTTGGGGGCGAGGAACGGGTCGGTCGCATTGGCGAAGGACAATTCGGCGCCCGACCGCTCCAGAAGCGTCTTGGCGATGAAAAGGCCCAGACCCATTCCCTCGTACCCGGGTCGCTTCTCGATGTCCGGCTCGGACCGGCGGGCGCGGACGAAGGGGTCACCGATGCGGCCGATCAGACCCGGCGGAAAACCGTCGCCGTCGTCAGTGATGCGGACGATGATCCGGCGGGAGGTCCATTCGCCCTCGACCCAGACATGTGACCGTGCAAAGTCCACGGCGTTCTGCACCAGGTTGCGAAGCCCGTGGATCACTTCGGGCCGTCGGAGGATGGTGGGCTGCTCTGGATCGCCTTCCTGGGCTGGTCCGACCGAGAAGTCGACCTGCTTTCCCCGGGCGAGGTGTGGTTCCGCCGCCTCGCGGAGGACGGCGGAAAGCGGGGCCTGGCGCAGGTGGAGGTCGTCCTTCCCGGCACGGCCCATGTCGCGCAGGATGTCCCGGCAGCGGTCTGCCTGGTCGCGGATCAGGCGCGCGTCGTCCTGCAGGTCGGGCTGGTCGTCCAGCTCTTCCATCAGTTCGGCGCTGACCAGCTTGATCGTGGCCAGCGGCGTCCCCAGCTCGTGCGCCGCTGCGGCGACGACCCCGGCGAGATCGGTCAACTTCTGCTCGCGCGCCAAGGCCATCTGTGTGGCCAGAAGAGCCTCGGACATCGAGCGCATCTCGGTGGCGACCCGGCGTGAGTAAAGGCCGAGGAACAGGATGCCGATCACGATCGACAGCCAGAAACCGAAGGCGAAGATGCCGGGAATGACCAGCGCGCTGCCATCGGCAAAGCGAAGGGGCAGGTACCAGACCATCGCCGCCGATACGACAAGGATCGCCAGCGCCCCAAGCACCACGGTCGACCGAAGCCTCAGCACGCTGGCCGAGATCGTCACGGGTGCAAGCACAAGGATCGCGAAGGGATTGGTCAGGCCGCCGGTAAGAAAGATCAGGAAGGCAAGCTGGCCAAGATCGAACAGAAGCGTGAAGAATGCCTCGGTCTCGGTGAGGCGGCGGGTCTCGGGGAAGAGCATGACGAGGGCGAGGTTCGCCAGGACCGACGCGCCCACCGCCAGCGCGCAAAGCCCCAGCGGCAGCTGCAGCCCGTAGACCTGGCTGGCCACCAGGATCGCCGCGATCTGCCCGGCAATCGCCATCCAGCGCAACAGGATCAGCGTCCGCTGCCGGACCATGTTGGCGCCGTCATCGGCGAGCGGGAAACCGGGAAGAGCCGTGGCCATCTGTGACCGGATGTCCTTTCCTGGGGTTTGCCATTGTTAAGGGGCCGCCCATCTGAGATCAATGCGACCCGTCAGCCGAAGGAGATGAGACATGTCCAAACTTTACGCCGGAGTCGCCGCCGCCGCGGTTGTCGGCCTTCTGGGCGGGTCGTTTCTTTACATCCAGATGCAGCGCGGCGGGGACGATTTTGCCGAATGCCGGCAGGGTGTTGCGGGTGGCGACATCGGCGGACCCTTCACTCTGGTCAATTCCGCGGGCCAAACCGTGACCGAAAAGGAGGTCCTGCAAAAGCCGAGCCTCGTCTATTTCGGCTATACCTTCTGTCCCGATGTCTGCCCCCTGGACATGCTGCGCAATGTCGAGGCCGTCGACCTTCTGGATGAGAGGGGAATGGACGTGACCCCGGTTTTCATCTCGATCGACCCCGAGCGGGATACGCCCGAGGCGCTGGCCGACTATGTCTCGAACCTGCATCCCAAGCTGATCGCCCTGACCGGATCGGCCGACCAGGTGAAGGCAGCCGCCCAAGCCTACAAGACCGTCTACAAGAAACGCGAGACAGGTGACGAATACTACCTGATGGATCACATGACCTTCACTTACCTGATGCTTCCGGGTGAGGGTTTTGTGGATTTCTTCCGCCGCGACATTACCTCTGAGCAGTTGGCGGAAAGCGTTGCTTGTTTCGTTCAGGCAAGCAAAGCTGACACCTGAGGCTGTAGCAGGAAATAGCATGACGGAAGACCCCATCGACCTTGGACCCGATCCGACGCTGCTGTTGGTCGACGATGACGAGCCATTCGTTAAGCGGTTGGCCAAGGCGATGGAGAAGCGGGGTTTTCTGACGGAAACCGCGCAAAGCGTGGCCGAGGGCCGCGCCAAGGCGGTCGCCCGGCCGCCGGCCTATGCGGTGGTCGACCTTCGGCTTGAGGATGGCAACGGACTTGAGGTGATCGAGACACTGCGGGAAAAGCGCCCGTCGTGCCGGATCGTCGTGCTGACGGGGTATGGGGCTATCGCGACCGCGGTGGCGGCGGTGAAGATCGGGGCCATCGATTATCTCTCTAAGCCTGCCGATGCCAATGACATCACCAATGCGCTTCTGGCCCGGGGTGGAAATCTGCCCGAGCCACCGGAAAATCCGATGTCGGCCGATCGGGTGCGCTGGGAACATATCCAGCGCGTCTATGAAATGTGCGACCGGAATGTCTCGGAAACCGCGCGCCGGCTTTCCATGCATCGACGGACTTTGCAGCGGATACTCGCGAAGAGAAGTCCGAAGTAATCATCAATTGTTGCATAAAGGTATTTTCGGGCCTATTGATACCCCGTCTTTATCCGAGGGGGATCAGAGATTGAACATCGACCTGAATAATCTTTCCCTGAAAGAGCTCAAGGACCTGCAATCGCAGGTAGCAAAAGCTATTTCGGGTTACGAGGATCGCCGCAAGCGCGACGCCTTGGCGGAACTGGAAGAAAAAGCGAAGGCGCTTGGCTTTTCACTGGCCGAGCTGACGGGGGTCACCGCCACACGCAAGCGCTCACCGTCGGTGGCGAAATACGCCAATCCTGCCGACAAGTCGGATACCTGGTCTGGCCGTGGTCGCAAGCCGCGCTGGTTCTCGGAAGCGCTGGCAAAGGGCAAAAAGCCTGAGGATCTGGCGGTTTGAACGTCAGGCTTGGGCATTCAGCCATCTAAGAAATGCCCGGGCCGCCGCGCGCTTTGGCCCGGGCAAAGTTACGACGAAATATGCGGGCAACTTTTCCCGGCTTTCGTGAACGATGCGCAATCGACCTTCGGCCACGTCGGATTCGATCAGCGCAACACTTTCCACAACAAGCCCCAATCCCTGCCGCGCCGCGGCCAGTACCAGCTCTTCGTTGCTGATGTCCGTACTGCTTAAAGTTGCAGGCTCCAATCCCAATTGCCGAAGATAGGCGTCCTGTTCCGCCCAATTGCGCGACAGGATCCAGTCCATTCCGGCCATCTCCTCGACCGTCGGCGCGCGGTCCCCGATCAGCGAAGGGGCCCCGGCAATCACCAGCCGGGCCGAGGTGAGGTAAGTCGCCTCGACCCCCGGCCAGTCGCCGTTGCCGTAGCGGATGCCAAGGTCCATCCTCTCGCGGTGGAGGTCGACAACCTTGCTGTCGGGGTGCAGCGACAGGCCGATGTCGGGATGTTTCCGCCAGAAGTCCTTGAGCCGCGGCATCAGCCATTGCGCCGCGAAGCTTGCCGTCAGGGTCACGCGAACCGGCCGGTCCGCCTCGCCCGCGCGCAGCGCTTCGAGCCCGCGCTGGATCGCCCCGAAGCCTTCGCCAAGCGCCTCGGCCAGTTGCTCGCCGTCCGCGGTCAGGCTGACCCCGCGCCCTTCGCGCTGGACCAGGGGGCGCCCGAGTTGTTCCTCCAGCGCTCGGACCTGCTGGGCCACGGCGGCGTGGGTGACGTTCAGAACCCGCGCCGCCTGGCTGAAGTTGCGCAGTTCCGCCGTGGCCGCAAAGGCGCGGAGGGCGGTCAATGAGGGCAGGCTGCGCCAGTTGGTCATCTGTTAGTCCACCTTACAGTTCGCAAGTCTTCCTGAGTCGTATCACGGCACTTTTCATGGCAAAAGAGATCATCGAAACCCTGAAAGGAGAAAGGTCATGTTGAACATCTTTGCCGACGCCCTGCTGATCGCGACCCGGTTCAAGCACGCGTCCGAGGACTATCTGCCGCGCCACTATCGGCGCCGGTCCCCGCGTGAATTCCAGGAAGACGCCGGTCTGCGCACCGCCGATCACCTGCGGCACATGGGCCGCTGATGCCCGTTTCCTGTCAGCACGCCTCTAGCAGTCTCGCAACCGTCGAGACATAGTCCGCCCGCACCTCTGCGGGCGGACGAAGCCTTATCTCCAGCCGGTGGATCAGTTCCGGCAATGGTCGTCCGAACAGTTTGTCGGCCTCCGCCTCGCGGAACCCCGCGATCCGCACCGCTTCCAGCCAGGCCGAAACCTTGTCCGCCGCCTTGATCGCCTTCTTGATCGGCATCGGCAGAACCGCGGGCAGGCCGAAGCGCAGATGCACCGCCGCGGTCAAGCGCTGATCCAGTTCCCCATATCCCGGCCCCACGGCTGCCTTCACCGGGCTGATCATGTCGCCGATCACATATTCCGGCGCGTCGTGCAGTACCGCCGCCAGCCGCCACTTGGCGGCAATCCCCGGATTGGCCCGCTTGAAGATCTCTTCCACCAGAAGCGAGTGCTCCGCCACCGAATAGGGCCAGTCCCCGCGCGTCTGTCCGTTCCAACGTGCGACGAAGGCCAGGCCGTGGGCGATGTCCTCGATCTCGATGTCGACCGGCGTGGGGTCCAGAAGGTCCAGCCTTCGGCCCGATAACATCCTCTGCCAGGCGCGGGGTTGTTTCATCTTCGGGCCTTTGTTGTCTGTTCGCGCTTTCAATGCTATCTGCCCCGCCAACCAAGGATCAAGGAGAGCGCAGAATGGCTGCGGATTACATCGTCAAGGACATCGCCCTGGCCGACTTCGGCCGCAAGGAGCTGACCATCGCCGAAACCGAGATGCCGGGGCTGATGGCCTGCCGCGAGGAATTCGGCGCGTCGCAGCCGCTGAAGGGTGCGCGGATCGCGGGCTCGCTCCACATGACGATCCAGACCGGTGTGCTGATCGAGACGCTGAAGGCCCTGGGCGCAGATGTCCGCTGGGCGTCCTGCAACATCTTCTCGACCCAGGACCACGCCGCCGCCGCCATCGCGGCAAGCGGAACCCCGGTATTCGCCATCAAGGGCGAAACGCTGGAGCAGTACTGGGACTACACCGACAAGATCTTCCAGTTCGGCGGTGAGGGCGGGACCTGCAACATGATCCTCGACGACGGCGGGGATGCGACGCTGTACATCCTCCTCGGCGCGCGGGTCGAAGCCGGCGAGACGGACCTGATCTCTGTCCCGACCTCGGACGAGGAAGTCTGCCTCTTCAACCAGATCAAGAAGCGCCTCGCCGCCTCCCCCGGCTGGTTCACCAAGCAGCGCGCCGCAATTCAGGGCGTGTCCGAGGAAACCACCACCGGCGTCCACCGCCTGTACGAGTTGCACAAGAAGGGCCTCCTCCCCTTCCCGGCGATCAACGTCAACGACAGCGTCACCAAGTCGAAGTTCGACAACAAGTACGGCTGCAAGGAATCGCTCGTCGACGGCATCCGCCGTGCCACCGACACGATGATGGCCGGCAAGGTCGCCGTGGTCTGCGGCTATGGCGACGTGGGCAAGGGCTCGGCGGCCTCTCTCCGCGGCGCGGGGGCCCGGGTGAAGGTCACCGAAGTCGACCCGATCTGCGCGCTGCAGGCTGCGATGGACGGGTATGAGGTCACCCTCCTCGAAGACGAAGTCGCCAGCGCCGACATCTTCATCACCACCACCGGCAACAAGGACGTGATCCGCATTGAGCACATGCGTGCGATGAAGGACATGGCCATCGTCGGCAACATCGGCCACTTCGACAACGAGATCCAGGTCGCGTCCCTTCGGAACCACAAGTGGACCAACATCAAGGACCAGGTCGACATGATCGAGATGCCCTCGGGCAACCGGATCATCCTCTTGTCGGAAGGCCGCCTGTTGAACCTTGGCAACGCCACGGGCCATCCGTCCTTCGTGATGTCGGCAAGCTTCACCAACCAGGTGCTGGCGCAGATCGAGCTTTGGACCAAGGGCAAGGACTATGCCCCCGGCGTCTATATCCTGCCCAAGGCGCTGGACGAAAAGGTCGCGCGCCTGCACCTGAAGAAGATCGGCGTGAAGCTGACCGAGCTTCGCAAGGATCAGGCCGACTATATCGGCGTCAAGGTCGAAGGCCCGTTCAAGTCGGACCACTATCGCTATTGATCTGGAAAGCGGCCCGGTTGACCGCCGGGCCGCACCTTACACCTGCTGCGCGGCCTCGACAGCCTTGACCTCATCCGCGGCCAAGCTGGGCGATTTCTGGTTCATCAGGCCCCAGAGGAAGCCTCCCGTAAGGCTTTGCAGACCCAGCCCCGACAGGACAGCCACCAGCGAGGCCGCCCGCGTGATTGTGCCTGGGTCGACCGGGCCAAACCCGTTCGCAGCCCAATGGCCGACCGAAGCGATGGTGGCCACCAGTGCAAGAACAAGGAACGCCGCTCCGCCCTTGCAGGCCGACAGGCGGGCGCGCAGCCTCTCGAACCTGGGCGAGGTGGGCAGAAGGTTCATCCGCACCGCGAAGAGGCGGGCGAGGACATGGAACCACATCAGCTGGAAGCCGATGATGATGAAGGTCGACGCGAAGATCATCGCGCCGGTGTCCAGCGTCAGCGCACCGAGGTCGAGCGGACCGAAGAGCAGCGGCAGGAAAAGCAGCGATCCCAGAGCGAAGAGCATCGCCCCGGGATAGAGAAACAGGCTGAAGGGCGCGAAGGTCAGCAGCAGCTTGAGGTGCCTCCATCCATCGTGCCAGGTGCGCAGATGCGGCTTCCGGGACCGGCCGTCGGGCTTGAGCGTCGTGGGCACCTCGACGATCTTCAGCCCCGCCATCGCGGCGCGCATCACCATCTCTGGGCAGAATTCCAGCTGCTCGGTGATCAGGTTCAGCGCCAGGATCTTGTCGCGGGAGAAGCCGCGCAGGCCGCACTGGAAATCGCCCACCGGCGCGCCGTAAAGCACGCGGCCGACAAAGGACAGCACCGGATTGCCGAGATAGCGGTGCAAGAAGGGCATCGCGCCCGGCTCGATCCCGCCGCGGAAGCGGTTGCCCATCACCAGGTCCGCGCCCCCGCGGAGCGCCTCGACAAAGCCGTCCAGGCGCGAGAAGTCATAGCTGTCGTCGCTGTCGCCCATGATGACGTAGCGGCCCTTCGCCGCCGCGATCCCGGTGGACAGCGCGATCCCGTTGCCCTTGCGCGGCGCAAGCACCACGCGGGCGCCATGCGCCTCGGCAATCTCGCGGCTGCCGTCGGTCGATCCGTTGTCGGAAATCAGGACCTCGCCCTTGATGCCCGTCCGGGCAAGGAAACCCTTGGCCTTGTCGATGCAGGTGCCAAGCGTCTCGGCCTCGTTCAGGCAGGGCATCAGGATGGTCAATTCCAGCATCGTCGGATCCTTGTCGCGCCAATCCGGGCCGCAGAGCGTCATTGAAACACAATGGATCCCCGAACTATGCCGGAAATGCGGCGAGATCGGTGAGGAAACACGGTTTTGCGGGCCATTTTTCTTGGAAGCGGAGGATTTTCGCCATAGTCGTGACTGTTTCCAGCGCCAAAGTTATCCGCGGCTCCGAACAACTTTCGACAGCCTCTGCGAAACAGCCAACAGTGATTCCCCCGTGACGCCATCGACCGACTCGCGCCCGCTGCTGATCTGGTGGATCTGCCTTGGTGCCATCGCGCTGATCCTGCTGAATGCCGTGCGCACCTGGCCTGAAGTGGGGAACCTGATCTTTCTGACGGACAACGACGATCTGATGCGGCTGGTCCAGGTCCGTGACTGGCTGGGCGGACAGGACTGGTTCGATACGCGCCAATACCGGGTCCTTCCGCCCGAGGGCATCTCGATGCACTGGTCGCGCTATGTCGACGCCGGAATCGCCTCGGTCCTGATCCCGCTGTCCGGGCTGGTGCCGATGCCCGAGGCCGAACTGCTGACCCTCGTCATCTGGCCCACCCTTCTTGCCTGCCTCATGGTCCTGGTGATCGGGCTCGGCACCAACCGTCTTTTCGGCCCGCTGGCGGCCCTTGGCGCGCTGGTGGTGTTCCTGACCTGGGGCAAGCTTCGGGGTGAGTTCACGCCGCCCCGGATCGACCATCACAACGTCCAGATGCTGTGTGCCACGGCGGCGCTGTTCCTCGCGGTGCTGCCGGGACGGGAGCGGCTGTTCGGGGCGCTCGCCGGGATCGCAACGGCGATGTCGCTGGCTGTCGGGCTGGAGATGCTTCCGGTCCTTGCCCTGATCCCGGGTTACATCGCGGTGCGGCACGCCTTCGACCAGCCGGGCGCCGGGCGATGGCTTCTGGGCTATGGGCCCGCACTTGCGGTGTCGGCCCCGCTTCTGCTTGCGGGACAGGCGAAATCCTGGACAGCCATGCACTGCGACGTGCTGGCGCCGCCAGTGCTGGCGCTGGCCGCGACCGGGATCATGGCGACGCTGGTTCCAGTCCTGGCTGCCGGGCATCTTCGTGGGCCGGTCCTGCGCATCGTCGTGATGGTGGCCCTTGTCGCTTTGGGTCTCTGGCTGTCGGCCCCGCTTCTTTCGCCCTGCCTGGCCGGTCCCTATGCCGACATCCCGCCCGACGTCCGCGCCCTGATCGAAAGCCGCATCATCGAGGCGCTCTCGGCCGCCGAACTGATCTCGGTCCTCCCCGAGATGCTGGTCAAATCGCTTCTGCCTCCGCTGGTGATCCTGGTCCTTGCCGCAGCCGCTGCAGCTGCGCTCTGGTCGCGCCTGGGCCAGGTGCAACGGACCGCGCTTGCGCTGGCCTTCCTGGTCGCACTGGCCGGCCTTGCCGTAGCACTTCTTCAGATCCGGGCCACGACCCTGATGGTCCCCGCGCTGCCGCTGCTGGGTGGGTTCCTGGCCTACGCCTTCGGCCAGATCCCGCGATCCAGCTTCTGGCGTCTCCCCGCCCTCCTGCTGCTGGCCGTGGCCACCCCGACCGCGGTGGAGGAAGCGGTCCCCTGGGTTGTCAGCCGGGCGGCACCGCAGGTGGCCGCCGTCAGCCCTGCGCCGCCGCATTCGACTGCCCCGGGATCCTGCCGCAGCCCCGCCGCAATGGCCGAGCTCGCGAGCCTGCCCCCGTCGACGCTGTTCTCCACCTTGAACCTGGGCACCACGATCCTCGCCTTCACGCCGCACTCCGTGGCCTCCGCGCCCTACCACCGCAGTCCGGACGCCTTCTGGAACGGCATCGCCGCGCCGGAAAGCGAGACCAACATGCGGACCGCCCTTGCCCGGTCGGGGGCCGACTACCTGGTCCTCTGCGCCGGAGAGGCGGCAAAGCCCTATGCCGCCCAGCTTCTGCAGGGGGACTTGCCTGACTGGCTTACAGACGTCAGCGACGGGCGGAGGCTCTGGCGGGTCTACCTGGTCGACCAGGTCGGACTGGCCGGAGTGGTGGGGCAATGAGTACCCTAGTCCGCTTCCTGCTGGTCGGTGCGTCCATCGCGGTCCTCTATGCCGTGCTGGCGGCGCTGGCGACCACGCACCTCCCTTGGCCGATGGCCGTCTCGGCCGGGGTGATCTGGATTGCGTGCATTCCGCTGGGTTACTGGTGCCAGCGCAGGTTCACCTTCACCGACAGCGCCCCGCGCCCCTTTGCGCTGGGGCTCTATGCCCTGACGCAGGTCCTTGGCATCTGTATCGGGTCTGGTGCCGCATACCTTTTCGCCACCGGTCGCTTCGGATCCGATATCTTCGTCCATCTCGGCGCATCCGGACTGGCTGCGATTCTCAGCTACATCATCAACCGCAACGTTACCTTCCCAACGCGAGATCCGCGCTGAAGGCGATCCTCATCGGCCATGCGGCAAGAACGCGCGAGTGAAAAGCCGCGCGTGAAATTCCCCTTTCGTAACGCCAAGGGCAGCACTACGGTTCCATCGTTAACGATCACGTTCCAGTCAAGGGAGAGACCAAGTGGGCAAGAGGGACGAACTCATCGCGAAATACGCCGATGACCTGAAGAACAAGTGCAAGGTGACACCCGACATGGCGCTGCTCACCAAAGTCACGATTGGTTGCGGACCGTCGATCTATGACAACGATGCGCAGACCGTTGCCGCATCCGACAAGGATGAGCTGGAGCGCATCAAGTCCAACTTCCTCATCAAGAAGCTCGGCCTCAAGGACGGAGCGAACCTGATGGAAGGGATCAACGCCGCGGTCGAGACCTATGGCAAGTCCGAGCGCAACAAGTTCCGCGCGGTGTTCTATTATCTCCTCGTCAAGCATTTCGGCCGCGAGGCCGCCTACAAGTAAGCCGACGCGCTGTCGTGCCGCCAAGGCCCGCGCCGCCCGGCGCGGGCCTTCTTCGTCTCGGATTTTAGCCAAAGGCCTGCCATTGCGCGCTTGCCCGATGCCGGGGATTCGGGGCATCCATGCGTTGTCAGGGCAGGACGCCCGGGACCCTTTACAGATCACGCGGTGCGATGGGGTGTGCGCGTGGGTTGGATGAAGGGTTCCGTAGGGGTGCGGGGCCCTTCATTCATTTTGATCTTCCCGGCACTCCGAACGGGTGCTCCGCCCCCCGTCAGAATGCGTTCAGGACCGCGCCCATGATTGTGCAGCCCACCACGCTGTTGACTCCGTCGATCACGGTCAGGGCAGGCTTTCGCATCGCGAAGGCATAGTTCATCGCGACCCAGGGCGTTATCAGGAAAGCTCCCACGCCAAAGCCCGCCATCGCCCCCGCACCCACCGTCGTGACGCCCGATGTCGCCAGAAGGTGCCGCATCATGCCTGCCACCAGGATCATCGCCAAAAGCCCGACGACGAAGGGCATCCGACTTGACCCGCCCGACTGACCCTCGCGGCGGGAGGGGCGACCGTTGGAATCCACCGGAACCTCGGCAGCGGATATCCAGGCTTTCGACATCGACATGTACCAGACCGCCCCGAAGGCGAAAGCAGCAAGTGCCGCCGCAATGACGCTGAGAAATTCCATGACTGTCCCTCCGGTTTTTCCGGAAGGATGCCGCAAATCCGGACTTCGGGAAAGTCAGCCGATCCGGCCGCGCAAACTGCCCGTCTGGCCGCGGTCCAGAAGCAGGTGGTCCAGGATCACGCAGGCCATCATCGCCTCGCCGACCGGCACCGCGCGGATGCCCACGCAGGGGTCGTGGCGGCCCTTGGTGATGAGGTCTGTCTCCTGTCCCGTCTCGGTGATCGTCTGCCGGGACGTCAGGATCGAGGAGGTTGGCTTGACCGCAAAGCGGCAGACGACCGGCTGTCCCGTGGAGATGCCGCCCAGGATGCCGCCCGCGTGGTTCGAAAGGTACTCCGGCCCCGCCGTCCCCATGCGGATCTCGTCGGCGTTCTCCACCCCCGTCAGCGCCGCCGCCGCCATCCCTTCGCCGATCTCCACGCCCTTGACGGCGTTGATCGACATCATCGCGGAGGCCAGGTCGCTGTCGAGCTTGCCGTAGAGCGGAGCTCCGAGTCCCGGGGGCACACCCTCGGCCACCACCTCGATCACCGCGCCGACCGAGTTGTGCGACAGCCGCAGGTCATCCAGATACGCGGCCCATTCCACCGCAGCCACGGCATCCGGCACCCAGAACGGGTTCCGCTCGATCTCTGCCGCGTCGAAGCGCGACCGGTCGATCCCCTTGATCCCCATCTGCACCATATACCCGGTGATCTTCAGCCCCGGCACCAGCGTTGCCAGCGCCGCCCGCGCCACACCGCCCGCCGCCACCCGAGACGCCGTCTCCCGCGCCGAAGACCGCCCGCCGCCGCGATAATCCCGGATGCCATACTTCTGGTGGTAGGTGATGTCCGCATGGCCGGGCCGGAAGGACCTGGCGATGTCGCCATAGTCCTTGGACCGCTGGTCGGTGTTCTCGATCATCAGCTGGATCGGCGTGCCCGTGGTCTTCCCCTCGAACACCCCCGACAGGATACGGACTTCGTCCGGTTCCTTCCGCTGCGTCGTGAACTTGTTCTGCCCCGGCTTCCGGCGGTCCAGCCAGGGCTGGAGGTCCGCCTCGGTCAGTGCCACGCCCGGAGGGCAGCCGTCCACCGTGCAACCGATGGCCGGCCCGTGGCTTTCGCCCCAGGTGGTGACGCGGAAGAGATGTCCGAAGGTGTTCAGGCTCATGGCAGTCCCCAGGCTTCGCCTTGCGGCATACAGGCCGCGCTGCCGTGGCGACAAGCCCCGAGGCCCGGGAAAATCGGTCAAGCAGCGCGATGCGGTCACGCTTCCGTGAAAAAAGCGCGACGAGAGGGGTTGAAATGTCGCACCTTGGGCCCACTTTAAGCCCTTGCGGGCCGGGCCCCTCTGACGACGCATGTCGTGATGTCGGACCGCATCGAGAAATCGTGCTCGATGTCATGCCCGGCAACCTGCTTCTGAAAAGGCTGACCTCTCGACACACCTAAGAGAGGTAAACGGGGATGGAATTCCTCTTCTACGAATTCGTCAACAAGCCCTTGTGGCTGTGGATGATGTTCCTGACGATCGTGATCGCGCTGATGGTCTTCGACCTTGGCGTGCTGCACAAGGACGACCACGAACTGGGCGTGGCCGAAAGTCTGAAGCTTTCCGCTTTCTACATTTTCATCGCTATTCTTTTTGGCGGTTACATCTGGTGGGCCTGGCAGAACGGCACATTGGTCACCAGCGACGGCACCAACCCCGTGGCCAGCTACTTCCAAGGCTACATCATCGAGAAGGTGCTCTCGATCGACAACGTCTTCGTCATCTCGCTGATCTTCGGCTACTTCGCCATTCCCCGGAAGTACCAGTACCGGGCGCTCGTCTGGGGCATCATCGGCGTGATCATCCTGCGCGGCATCATGATCGCCATCGGGGCCGAGCTGATTTCAAACTACGGCTGGGTGACCCTGGTGTTTGCCGCCTTCCTGGCCTTCACCGGCATCAAGATGCTGGTCGTACCGGAAGGTGACACCGACGTGTCGAAGAACCCGGTGGTGAAGCTTACGGCGAAGTACATGAACGTGACGAAGGACCTGCACGGGCAGAAGTTCTTTGTCCGCCAGCCGCACCCCACCACAGGCAAGCTGGTCGTCTTCGCGACGCCCCTGTTCGTCGCGCTGATCGTCATCAACTTCGCCGACCTGATCTTCGCCGTCGATTCCGTCCCCGCGATCTTCCTGATCACGACGGATACCTTCATCGTCTACACCGCGAACATCATGGCAATCCTGGGCCTTCGTGCGCTCTACTTCGCGCTGGCGGCTCTGGTGCACCGCTTCCACTACCTGAAGTACGCGCTGGCCATCGTGCTGATCTTCATCGGCCTGAAGGGCTTCTACAGCTACTTCTTCGGCAAGTTCGACCCGTACCTGTCCCTCGCCATCACCATCGGCATCATCGTGGCGGGCATCTTCTACTCGCTGTGGAAGACGCGCGGCGACGATGAGGGGCACGACAAAGAGGCAAAGGCGGCCGAATAAGGCCGCCACCCGAGGCAGGAGAGCAGGCGCCCGCCCCGCGTGTCCTCGCGGGGCGGGCGTTCCTATTCTGCGCCTCGTCGGATCTGGGACCGGATGTCCTGGTCAAGGGGCACCCCTGCCAGCCGCAGGACCGAAAGCCCCAAGGTCACGTCCACGCTGCCGTCGGCCCGGCGGGAAACCTCGGGGAGCCCCGGCCATGCGGTCAGGTCATAGACCTGCTCCGACGTCCAGTGGCTGACTTGCGTGACCCCGCCATAAGCCAGCACGAAAACCACGGCACCTGGTCCGGGGTCGATCAGGTTGATCCCGGTTCCGGCATGGACCGTGTCATTGCCGCCGGCAAGCCTGACCCGGTTCCGACCCGGTCCGGTCTCGACAACCGACGAGCCGTCGCCGTCCAGGATGTCGTCATTGCCATGCCCGCCGAAGATCCGGTTCCGAGCCGCCGTGCCGATGATCGTGTCGTCCCCCGTCCCGCCGTTCAGCACGTCCCGCCCGCCGCCGCCGACCAGCCGGTCGTTCCCGGCCCCGCCGTAGAAGAAGTGCCGCGAGCCTTCGTTGACCGAGATCGCGCGCAGCACGTCGTCCCCGTCGCCCCCGTGGAAGGTGGCGCCGCCGTATTTCGGGCCGATCATCACATCATCCCCGCGCGAGCCGCGGACATCGACCATCACCCGTTCGGTCGTCTCGAAATGGATCGGACTGTCTGGATGCGCGACGATCCGCATCACGCGGGGCGACTTCTTTGCGGCCTCCGGGTCCTCGTGGCGTGCAAGAACCGTCGCGATGCGGATGTTTTCCACGTTCATCGGGCAGTGCAGAACATACCCGTCCGGTCCGCCAAGGTACCAAAGCGTATCGTTGCAGCCGTCCCTGGTTTCCCTGATCTTCTCGGCCTCGGCCCCATAGGCCCAGTAGTTGTCGTTCCCCCGGTGCCCTTCCAGCACCACGGACCCGTCCACTGCCATCATCGCGTTGACCCCGTCCGCCGGGTTCTCGAACCCCCGCAGGTCGAGGCCCAACTCCAGCGCCCCCTTCACCAGCTCGCCCCGCAGCACATCCATCGGGGCGGTTGAGACGAGGTTCTTGGTCTCGCCGGGGTCGTCCACCACGTCGTAGACATGCTCTTCGCCATTCGGGTAGCGGAAGTACCGGTACTGGCTGAAACCCTCGATGGAAGGTCGCACCGACAGCGTGCCGAAGACCGAGGTGATCGGCGATTTCGTCGTGTCGAAAGTCCCGAAACTCGGGTCGATCAGCGGCAGCAGGCTTTGGCCCGAGGTCCAGTCCGGCCGCGGCGGCAGACCCGCAAGCTGCATCACGGTCTTGGGGAAGTTGTGCAAGGAAACCGGCAGGTCGATGACCCGCCCCTCGCTCATCCGGGGAGACCAGATGCCAAGAGGCACATGGGCTGCACTGTCCCACTGGCTCATCTTGTGGAAGCTGTCATGGTTCCCAAGATTGAAGCCGTTGTCCGACAGGAAGATCACCGTCGTCCGGTCGCCCAGCGGAGAGGCTTCGAGCGCGTCCAGGAACCGCCCGATCTCATGGTCGACATGGCTGATCGCGGCGAAATAGGCGCGGACCACCTGCCGCCAGCCGTCGTCGCCACCCTTCTCGGGCGTCCAGTTGCCGTTGGCGATATAGGCCGCCTCGTAAACCGCGAAGCCGGGCGGCGGGCCGTAGTAATCCTCGGGCGCGGCGATGTCCGGCCAGCGGATCCCGGCGGGGTCATAAAGCTGGTAGAAGCGGTCCGGACATTCCAGGTTGTAATGCGGGTGCTTGAAACCCAGCTGAATCAGGTGCCGCCGCTTCGGATCGGCGCGACCAAGGAAGTCGATTGCGTTCTGCGCCACGGTGAAGTCATAGAACAGCCGGTCCTGTGACCCGTCGTCGTCGGGGTGGTTGATCCCGGCAATCCCCGGCCCCCGGTCCAGATACTGATGCACCTTCGTCCGCCCGCCGCTGTCGAAGGCCAGCACATCCTCGTGGAACAGCACCCGGCGATAGCGTTCAGGCATCGGCTTGTAGGTCGCGTCGACCTTGCCTGTGGTGAAGGTGTAGAACCCCGCCCGCCGCAGGTCGTAGGCCCAGGCTTTCTCGGGTGGGAGGACCTGACGCCAGAACCGGTTGAGGTCCACCAGCCCCGTGCGGAACGGGGAGAGGCCCGTCGCCAGCTCGGCCCGGCAGGGTGCGCAAAGCGGGATCGTCGCATAGGCATTGCCGAAGCGGACGCCCCGCGCCATGAGGCGGTCAAGGTTCGGCGTCTGGATGCGGATGCCGAAGGTGTCGCGCCAGGTGAAGACGTCGATCATGTCATCCACCCAGATGACACAGATGCTGTCGCCCCGGATGCTTTCGGCGTCGAAGGCCATCCTACAGGCCCGTGAGCTTCAGCCGCGCCGGAAGTGCCCAGCGGCGGACCCTGCCCGCGCCATAGTCCCCCCGCAGCGCGCCCCGGTTTGCCGGATAGGGTCCGTCCCCCGGTGCCGCGGCATGGGCGTAGGTCACGTAGACGTCGCCCTCGGGTTTCTTCGAACAGGTCAGCACCACCACCTTCGGATCGGACGGGTCGATCCCGACGCCGGTGACCCTGGCCTTGTTCGTCGCGCCTTGCAGCGCGAAGCCCGCCAGCGGACCTGCGCCAAAGGGGTCATCGCCGTCGATCTCGAGAGCATCCTGCGCCTCGCAGATCAGGCGGATGTCCTTGCCCGACCACTCGGCAAGCTGGATCGTGGGACATAGCCACTTGCCGCCCCCATGAACCGCAAGAAGCGCTTCGGTCAGCATGACAGCCTTTTCTGCGCGGCCCTCGTCGGTCAATCGTCCCGTGTCGTCCATCCGGAACGCATAGGATGGCGCGGCAAAGACCAGCTGGTGATCCCCGTGGTTCCAGGACAGCTCCCATTGACCCTCCAGCCCCGGGCCCTGTGTAACGCTTTGGGTCCCGCAGTCGAAGGCCGACAGGAAGACCGGCCGTGCAAGCCCCTCTTTCGTCATGCCCCGCGTGATCCGCTCCATCAGCGCGATCATCCCGTCGCGGTATGCCACCGGGTCGCCGCTCAGGTCCTCCAGCGTGTAGTCCAGGACCACCGCCAACACCTGCGCGCCGGTCCCAAGCCGCGCCGCGGCCGCCTTGAGATTCGCGAAGGCGCGGTCGAGGTTCGCCACCGCCGCCCCTGCGCCCAGGTCATGCGCGCTGGCGGATGTGTCGGTCTCGGCCCGTACCATGAACAGCGGCAGCGACTGGTGCTCCGCGCGCCTGCGCGCCAGCAACTCATCCGCGACCAAAGCCTCGACGGTCAGCTCGCGCAGGGGTTCAAGGGCGTCGGTCGCCAGTGCCTCGCCCTCGCCACCCTGTCCCACCGCGCCGATGTCATCGGCCGGCCCCAGCACATGCCAGCGGAATTGCGCCGGACCGGGCGAGCCCAGCCCCGCCCGCGCGCCGCCGATCCCCAGGATGCCAAGAAGCGGCCCCCGCGCCTCGGCCAGGATCGCGCCCCCCGCGACGTGCCGCCGATAACCGCGTGGTCCGTCCGCGCCGGGCAGGTTCGCCTGGAAGAACAGCCAGTCCCCTTCGCGCCGGGGGGCCCAGAGGTCGATACCCTCGGGCAAATCGGGCAGATCGCCAAGGGGCTTGGCCTCTGCCTTCGCGGCTAGCGGCTTCAACTCCAGCCGGTCGGCGATGTCGCGGATCACCCGGTCCGAGAGGCGCAGGACCAGCCCGGTCTCGTCATAGCGGATCACGTCGCCGTTCTCGGCCCGGATGATCACGCCCTCGGTCGGAATCTCGTCGGCCATCAGAACAGCACCTTGAACCGCTCGGGCAGCCGGTAGACCCCCTTGGGCCGCGCGCCGCCGGGAGCGAAATAGACCACCTTCTTTTCGCGCCAGCCGTCCACCATTTCCTTGCGGAATTCGGGGAAGTCCACTGTTTCGGCCCGCGGCTTTTCCTGCGACAGCGCCTTGTAGGTATCCCAGGCTGTATCCCAGCCGGTCTTCTCGCGTTCGACCTCCTCCAGCGCGCCGCTTTGGATCACCCGTTGGGCGCGGCGCGTGGCGAGGCGTTTTTCGGTCATGTCATGGTCGATGAAGCGCAGATGGAACAGGTACAGATGCGGGTCCAGATGGAGCTTCGGATGGTTGGCGAAGTGCCCCCCGGGGGCGAGGTCGATGCGGTCGCGGGTAATGCAGGGCTTGGCGTAGTTGGCGTTCAGCCGGAAGATGCGACGGACATCCAGGATGTTGCGGCCGTCGCTGATAGGCTCGGGTTCCAGGCCGGGGCTGTGCACCATCTCGATGGCGAAGGGCGTGATGACCCGCGGGCCACCCTTTACCGCATATTGCGCCAGATAGTCCGGCAGGCTGTCAGACACCGCCGGATCCACACAGACGATCTCGTCTACGTCGCCCACCAGCACCCAGTTGTAGAAGTTGGTGAAGCCGCTCGTGACCCGCGACAGCATCTGCCAGCGCCGCTGGTTGAAGCAGTTCCGCGTCTCGTCGAGGGGCAGGTAGATGACGTTGCAGCCGGCCGCGATGCGCTTGTGCTCGGGGTCGCCACCGTGGGACAGGACAAAGCAGTTCTCGCGCCCAAGCTGGCGGCCGTAATAGTCGACCCAGCGGCTCAGGAAGAAATGGTCCCCGCCCACCATGGTCATCGCCATCATCCGGCCGCGCGTCTGATCCATGCACTCGTTCCTGCCTGCCGCCCCCGCATAGCATGAGCCAAAGCCGATGGCCTAGCCCGCCAGTGCGTCCTTGAGCGCATTCGCCGCCGCCCGTCGCGCCCGGCGGATGAAGACCTTCTCCTCGTCGGGCAGGTCGGCACCCAGCCGAAGCATCGTGTCGGCCGCCCGGACCACAAGCGCGTGCCTCCCGCGGTTCGAGGCGGCGGCCAGCAGCGCGCGCTGCCATTTCGTGACGCCACGCCGGGCGCGGTAGGCCGCCCAGAACTCGCTGCCGATCTCGTCGCGCCGGACCAGAGTGTCGACCAGCAAGGGGAAGGTCCCCGATTTCAATACCACACGGATCGCTTCATGCGTCGTGAACGGGATCGCCAGGAGCTGCACGTTCGGCCCGGCCAGCCGGGCGGAATGGGCACGGTCCTCGGGGACGAAGGGATCGTAGGCCACCACGGCGCGGCGGATGTAGGGCACCGCAGCCGCCGCATCCAGGAAGGGCGCGCCCTCCCAGTTCGACTTCCGGACGGCGAAGGGAAAGCGCTGTTCGAACGGAGCAATCGCCTTGTTCATCGTCGACTGCGGGCTGAACGCCAGGACTCGCGCCTCGGGGATCAGGGGCGCGAAATTCAGCGCCGCGAAGCCCCCCATGGATGCCCCGGTCAGCACCACGCGGCGGAAGCGGCGGAAGAAGCCCCGTTCCTCCAGCCCGCGCAGAAGGGCAGGGGCTGTCGGCTGGCGGAACCAGTCCTTCGCATGGCTCTGGACCCCAAGCACCGAATGGCCCAGCGGCTCCAGCCGCTTCCAGGCCCAGGGCGCGCGCGGCCAGCCTTCGTCGATGGTTGCAAGGTTGTCGAACGAGACGATCAGCGCGTCGCCCGCTCCTTCGAACCAGAGATTCGCATGGTCGCCCCGGACGAGGAAGCGGCCTGCGGTCACGGCCTCGTCCAGTCCCATCTCGGGCGGCACGTCCAGTGCGGGGGCGGGCGCGTCCACTAGTAGTCCCAACGATAGTGTCGTCGCAGCGCCTCAAGCGCCGCCCGGTCCTCGGGCTCTTGCGTCCCAAGCAGGGCCCGGTCGGGCCAGAACAGCACCTCATGCAGGCGCGACTGCCCGAGGGTCTTGGCCAGCCCCGCCCGGTTCGACCGGCAGCCGATGAAGAAGTCCGCCTGGTGCGCCAGCCCCGGCACCTTGATTGCGGCCACTTCGGCAGTGCGTCCGTCCATCTCCAGCCGCAGGCTCCGGCCATCGAAGTCCAGGATCACCAGCTTTGCCCTCGGACCGGGGACCAGCGGCAGGGCCACCTCGACCGATCCCGCGCGGTCCTTGGCGAGGACGCGGCCTTCCGCCTCGGCCAGGAAGATCATGTTGTTCGCCTGCCCGGTCGAGATCGAGGCCAGCGTCCGCGCCTCACCCTGCGAGCGGTAGATGATCGCGACGGTGAAGGCCTCCACTCCGGGGGTGAAGCCCGGAAGGGTGAAGCCGCAGTTCTGGCCGTCCTGGCAGACCATAGCGCCCGGCGGGCCGGCCTCGAACCGGCTGTGCCCGGTGTTCGGCACGGAGGCCTTCGCCTCTACGTCCAGCACCGAATCCCGCCAGCCGGTGATCCTGCCCTCCGTCCGGACAAGATCGGCCTCCCGGGCAACAAAGCGCGCGCCGCCGCTGTCCAGCATTGCCGCGGCCAGAAGGGCGTCCTCGCCCCCGACCAGTGCCCCCGGGGGCAGTCTCGCGGCAATCCTGAGCATCAGCCCTCCATCCCTGGCGGCATCTTGCCGGGCGCGATGTCCGGCTGCAAGCCTAGCCCGCGCCGCAGCACCCGATTGCCGCAGGCCCGCATTCACCGCTCTCCACAGCGTGAAAGGGCCGTGTTAGCCTCGCCCATCATGCCCTGCCTCTGCCGCGACTGCCTGACCCTGACCGAGGGCACCCCGTCCCGCTGCCCCGCCTGCCGTTCTCCACGGCTGGTCATGCATGAAGAACTGGCAACGCTCTCCATCGCCCATATGGACTGCGACGCCTTCTACGCTTCGGTCGAGAAACGTGACAACCCGGCACTCCGCGACCAGCCCGTCATTGTCGGCGGCGGGCAGCGCGGCGTTGTCTCCACCTGCTGCTACATCGCCCGGATCAAGGGTGTCCGCTCGGCGATGCCGATGTTCCAGGCTCTCAAGCTTTGCCCCGAGGCGGTGGTGGTGAAACCCCGTTTTGCAGCCTACACTGAGGCCTCCCGCGCCATCCGTGCGATGATGGAGGAATTGACCCCCTCCATCGAACCCCTCTCGCTTGACGAGGCCTTCCTTGACCTCACCGGCACCGCCCGCCTCCACGGCGCCCCGCCGGCCGTCCTGCTGGCGAGGCTGACAAAACGGATGGAGGACGAGTTGGGCCTCACCGGCTCCATCGGCCTTTCGCACAACAAGTTCCTCGCCAAGGTCGCCTCCGACCTCGACAAGCCACGCGGCTTTTCGGTGATCGGGAAGGCCGAGACCGAGGCCTTCCTGCGTCCCCGGTCCGTCCGCATCATCTGGGGCGTCGGCACCGCCACGCAGACCGCGCTCGAACAGGCCGGCATCCGCACGATCGCAGATCTCCTCCGCTGGGACCGCGCCGACCTTGGTGCGCGCTTCGGGTCGATGGGTGACCGCCTCTGGCACCTTGCCCGGGGCCTGGACACCCGCCGCGTCCAGCGGGACGAGCGGCCGAAGTCCATCTCCAAGGAAACCACCTTCTTCGAGGACACCTCGGACCCCGACCTCCTTGACGGTCATATCTGGCGGCTTGCCGAACAGGTGGCCGACCGGGCCAAGGCCAAAAGGCTGTCGGGTCGCACCGTGACGCTGAAGCTGAAGCGCAAGGATTTTCAGCTGGTCACCCGCCGCCACGCGCTGTCGGACCCGACCCAGCTCACCGACCGCATCTACCGCGCCGCGAAGGACCTCTTCGACCACGCCGGCACCAAGGGCCCGTTCCGGCTGATCGGAGTCGGCATTTCGGATCTCGCGCCCGAGGATCAGGCCGACCTGTCGCAGGACCTCCTCGACCCCGAAGCCCGCCGCCGCGCCGCCGCCGAACGCGCAACGGATGCGATTCGCGCGAAGTTCGGCACCGACGCGATCATCAAGGGCCGGGCGCTGCGCTGACCTATTCCGCTGCCAGCCGCCCTGCGCCCGCGCCGCCGACCAGCTCTGCCACCACACCCGAGATCAGGTCGCGGAACGCGCCAAACCCCGCCAGGGGCTCGACCCGCACCTCGTCCATGTAGAGCGCCCGGTCGATCTCGACCTGCACCACATGCACCCCGCGAGACGGCCGCCCGTAGGCCTGCGCCACGTAGGCCCCTGCGAACGGAGCGTTCCGACCGACCCGCAGGCCCGCGCCCGCGAAGGCCGCCTCGACCCGCTCCATCACCTCGCGGCTGGCCGTCGCGCCATAGCGGTCGCCCAGCACCACTTCGGGCCGCGGCTGACCCGGGCGGGTATGCGCTTCGATCGCCTCGTGCGGCATGGAATGGCAGTCGATCAGCACCGCCTGACCGCAGTCCGCGCGCGTCTCCTCGATCAGCCCCGCCAGCGCCTGGTGATAGGGGTGCCAGAACCGCTTCAGCCGCGCCTCCGCTTCGATCAGGTCGATCTTTCCGCGATAGATCGCTCGCCCGCCTGCCACCACACGGGGAATCACCCCAAGCCCCGAAGAGATGCGCGGGTTGTGCGGAACGCGCACCAGCCCCTCGATCACGGCCGGATCAAGCTCGTCCGCCGCCCGGTTCAGGTCGATGTAGGCCCGCGGAGCCCTTGCCGCGAGAAGCGGGGCTCCCATCTCGGGTGCCATCCCGAAAAGATCGTCCACAAAGGCATCTTCCGATGATCGGACAGCGCGACGATCCAGCACGGAATGGGCCAGGAACTCGGCCGGATAATCCCGTCCCGAATGGGGCGACGCAAAGATCATCGGGCCCGACCGCGCTTGCGGACGGGTCAGGACATAGGCCTCGGTCTCTGTCCGCCCCACATGCGCCTCCGTTTCCTTCCTCCGATATAGCCCCATATTCCGGAAAGCCAAAACCCCTTGCAGGCCCCCGCGCTTGTCAGTATAGACCCCCCGACCGACGCGGTTTGCCCCGCGTCCTTTTCGTTTCACCGGGAAGGGCAAGGGCGACTGAAACGGCAAAGTGGGCGGTTAGCTCAGCGGTAGAGCACTACGTTGACATCGTAGTGGCCACTGGTTCGATCCCAGTACCGCCCACCATTCACCGTTCCCGCAAGGGGGCACGTTGTTTTCACTGGCGCGGACGCGCCGCGAACAAGGAGAAGATCGATGAAGGTTGCGAACTCGCTCCGCTCGCTGAAGACGCGTCATCGCGATTGCCAGGTCGTGCGCCGCAAGGGCCGCGTCTACGTGATCAACAAGACGCAGAAGCGCTACAAGGCCCGCCAGGGCTGAGCCTGCTTCAGCAGACGGATTTCAGGGCCGCCTTGGGAAACCTCGGCGGCCTTTTCCATTAAACCGCTCGTCGTGGACTGCTTCTCTCCTCGCCGTCCGCGACGAGAAGCAGAAGGCATACGGGGAGCCTTCTTGAAGGTCGACAGATGACCCTCCGCCCCTTCCTGCCTGCAGACATCCCCGCCGCCCGCGCGCTTTGGCAGGCGACCTCTGGTGTCGGCCTCTCTGCCGCAGACGAACCCGCCGCGCTGCTTTCCTTCCTCGCCCGCAATCCCGGCACCAGCTTCGTCGCCGAATCGGACGGTCGCCTCGCCGGCACCATCCTCGTGGGCCATGACGGTCGGCGCGGGTTGATTCACCACCTCGCCGTCGCCACCGACCAGCGCCGAGGCGGCCTTGGTCGGGCACTCGTCGCCGCGGGTCTCGCCGCCCTGCATGCACAGGGCATCGATAAATGCCACCTTATGGTCTTCGCCGAAAATGCCCAGGGCGCGGCCTTCTGGACCCGGATTGGCGCCACCCGACGAGGCGAGCTTCAGCTTTACTCCCTGCCGACACAGCCCCACTGATCACCGCACATCTTTCCGAAAAGATTTGCCAGAATCCTTCGAAGGATCTTGTCTCTCCGCATCAACCGCAGGACGCCCAATGCATCCCAATCCCGCCTTCCGCCAATCCCCGCTCGAGGAGAACCTCGCCTTCGCCCGAGCCCGTGGCTTCGGCGTCCTGTCGGTCAACGGCCCGGAAGGTCCGCTCGCCGCGCATATCCCCTTCCTGCTGAACGACGACGCCGGCTTCGCCGAGCTGCACCTCGCCCGGTCGAACCCCATCGCGCGTGCCGTGCTTCCCGCGCCTGCGCTGATCGCCGTTTCCGGTCCCGACGCCTACATCTCCCCCGACTGGTACGGCCCGCACGAACAGGTCCCTGACCAGGTTCCCACCTGGAACTACGTCGCCGTCCACCTGCGAGGCATACTTGAGCCTCTGCCCGAGGACGCGATGCGCCCCCACGTCGACGCGCTTTCGGCCGAGCATGAAACGCGAATCGCCGGCAAGCGCCCCTGGACCAGCGCCAAGATGTCCGAGGGCGCGATGCCCCGGATGATGCGGATGATCCTGCCTTTCCGGTTCAAGATCACTTCGGTCGAAGGCACCTGGAAGCTCAATCAGAACAAGTCCCCAGAGATCCGCGCGCGGGCTGCCGCTGCGTTGTCCCGCGGAACTGCCGCGGAACAGGAGATCGCCGCCCTGATCCGCCGCGACCTTCCCTAAACCTTGCGTTGCCAGCCCTCGGGCCCCGTGGCACCTTGCACCGGGTTGCAGCACGGCGACTGTGATGAGGATCATCCACCGCTCCGAAACGCTTCTGGTCCTGGAGGATCGGCCCTGGTTCCTCGGCCTGTTCATGATCTGCATGGCATTGTGCTTCATTGCCGGAGGCATGGCCTTGATGGGCGAGGGAAAGACCTTGGGCGGGGCCTTCTTCGCGCTGTTCGGCGGCGGCATCCCCCTTCTGATCGCCGCTCTGATGGTGCGGCGAGTGCGACTGACGCTGGATCGCTCCACTGCCCAAATCACCCGGACTATGCGGTCCGTCCGTGGTCTCAGCGAAACCAGCCACTCACTTGACCGGCTGACCAAGGCGACCGTCGGGGTCAGCTATGACAGCGACGGCAACACCTACCGGACCGAACTGCAATTGTCCGACCCGGACCAGACTGTGCCCTTCACGAACTATTACACGAACGGCAGGAAACCCGAGGCGATGGCTCAGGCCGTGAATGACTGGCTAGGCAGGTGGGACGACACCGCTCGGCGATGACTGCCTTGCTTCTCGCTTGATCCGCGACGAGAAGAGGAAGTCGAACCCAGACTACGGCAATGACCCATCCGTTAACTTTCCGTTACCGCCTGTCCTCAATTATTTGAAATCGTTGGGCGTATCAGGTTTGTCCACCGTGGACACCTTCCACGGCTGTTTACACCCCGCCCCCTCCGGCCGTACGGTTGCCGCACCAAACCGGAGGTCCCCATGCCCCTGCCGCTCGCTCCGCTGATCCCGCTTGCCGTCCGTCTCGGCCTCGTCGCCTCGACGACTTGGGCCGTGTCGCGATGGGTGCGCTCTGCCACCCACCCGGGCCGGACCGACCAGCGGGCCGAGGACGCCCTGGATGAGCTGGGCGAGGGCCTGTCCCTTCACCGGCCCGCCGACAGGGCGGAGGACCGCCAGACCAACGCGACCGCAAGGGTCCGCCGCGTGATCCGCTTCCGTGGCCGAAGCTACGAGATCGATGCCGGCCTGATGGCCCGCCTCCGCCTGCGGGAGCGCTCGGAGTGAAGCTTTACCACGCCCCCGCCTCGCCATTCGTCCGCAAGGTGATGGTCCTGCTTCACGAAGCCGGGGCCGCCGACCGGGTGACACTTGTCCCAGCCGCCGGCAGCCCGCTTGACCCCGGCACGATGCCCGTCGACCGCAACCCGCTGGGAAAGATCCCGGCGCTGGAGCGCGACGACGGACCCACCCTTTACGACAGCCGCGTCATCACCCGATACCTCGATGACCTGATGCAGGCCCGCCTCTACCCCGCGGCGCCCCGCCTGTGGGACACGCTGACCATCGAAGCCACCGGCGACGGCATTGCCGAGGCCGCCGTCCTGATGCGGTACGAGATGCATGTGCGCCCCGAGGCCACCCGATCGCCGGCTTGGGCCGAGGCCCAGTGGCAGAAGATCGACCGCGCGCTGACGGCGCTGGAGGACCGCTGGCTGAGCCACCTTTCCGGCCCGGTCGACATGGGTCAGATCGCGGTGGGATGCGCGCTGGGGTATCTCGACTTCCGCCACGCCGATCGGACCTGGCGCGACAGCCACCCTGCGCTCGCCACCTGGTATGCCGGCTTCCAGGACCGCCCCGCCATGCGCGCCACGGCCCCTGCCGCCTGATTACCTAGCGACCGCCGCGACACATCGGATCAACTGCCCCACAGAAATGCAGCCTGCGCCCCTTTGTCCGCTGGACGAGGGTGAAAGCCTTGGCTAGATACACGCGCGGCGGGGCATGGGATATCCATTGCCCCTCAAGTCATATGGGTCGGCGACCACCGGCCTGAAAGGGGAGAAGATCTCGTGTCCCACGCAGACGATCACGCAGGCACCGGCGAAGGCACTCGGCGGGATTTCCTGTACTACGCAACGGCGGGTGCCGGGGCGGTCGCCGCCGGCGCCGCCGTCTGGCCGCTGGTCAACCAGATGAATCCCTCGGCCGATACCCGGGCGCTCGCCTCGATCATGGTCGACGTCTCGGCGGTCGAGGTTGGCACGCAGCTGACGGTGAAATGGCTGGGCAAGCCGGTCTTCATCCGCCGCCGCACCCCCGAAGAGATCGAGGCCGCCCGCGCGACCGCGCTGGAAGAGCTGCCGGACGCCCTGTCCGAGAACGCCAACAAGCCGGGCTCGGACGCGTCTGATGCGAACCGCACCCTGGACGAGGCCGGCGAATGGCTGGTCATGATGGGCGTCTGCACCCACCTCGGCTGCGTGCCGCTGGGCGACGGCGCGGGTGAGTTCGGCGGCTGGTTCTGCCCCTGCCACGGCTCGCACTACGACACCGCCGGCCGTATCCGCAAAGGGCCCGCGCCGCGCAACCTGCCGGTGCCGGTCGCGACCTTCTTCGACGAAACCACGATCAAGCTTGGGTAAGGACCAAAGACATGGCCGGAATTCCCCACGACCATTACGAGCCCAAGACCGCCGGTGAGCGCTGGCTGCACAAGCGCCTGCCCATCGCGGGGCTCCTTTACGACACGATCATGATCCCCACGCCCAAGAACCTGAACTGGATGTGGATCTGGGGCATCGTCCTGACCTTCTGCCTTGCGCTGCAGATCGTGACCGGGATCATCCTCGCGATGCATTACACGCCGCATGTCGACAAGGCCTTCGCCTCGGTCGAGCACATCATGCGCAACGTGAACGGCGGCTACTTCATCCGCTACCTGCACCAGAACGGCGCGTCGCTGTTCTTCTTCGCCGTCTACCTGCACATCTTCCGCGGCCTCTACTACGGCAGCTACAAGGCCCCGCGCGAGGTGACCTGGATCATCGGGATGATCATCTTCCTGCTGATGATGGGCACCGCCTTCATGGGCTACGTCCTGCCCTGGGGCCAGATGTCCTTCTGGGGTGCGACCGTGATCACCGGCCTCTTCGGCGCGATCCCGGGCATCGGCGAATCGATCCAGACCTGGCTTCTTGGCGGCCCGGCCGTCGACAACGCCACGCTGAACCGCTTCTTCAGCTTGCACTACCTGCTTCCGTTCGTGATCGCGGCGCTGGTCGCCGTCCACATCTGGGCTTTCCACACCACCGGCAACAACAACCCGACGGGTGTTGAGGTCCGCCGTGGCAGCAAGGAAGAGGCCGAGCGTGACACCGTGCCGTTCTGGCCGTACTTCGTGATGAAGGACCTGTTCGCGCTGGCCGTGATCCTGGCGGTGTTCTTCGCCATCGTCGGCTTCATGCCGAACTACCTCGGCCACCCCGACAACTACATCGAGGCGAACCCGCTGGCGACGCCCGCGCACATCGTTCCGGAATGGTACTTCCTGCCGTTCTACGCGATCCTGCGTGCCTTCACCGCGGACGTCTGGGTCGTGATCGCGGCCGAGTGGCTGTCCTTCGGCATCATCGACGCCAAGTTCTTCGGCGTGCTGGCGATGTTCGGGGCCATCGCGGTCATGGCGCTGGCGCCCTGGCTGGATACCTCCTCGGTGCGCTCGGGCCGCTATCGCCCGATGTTCAAGTGGTGGTTCGCCCTCCTCGTGATCGACTTCATCGTCCTGATGTGGTGCGGCGCGATGCCGGCGGAAGAGCCCTATGCCACGATCTCGCTGATCGCCTCGGCCTACTGGTTCGCCTACTTCCTGGTGATCCTGCCGCTTCTGGGCGTGATCGAGAAGCCGCTGGCCCAGCCTGCGACCATCGAGGAAGACTTCAATGCCCATTACTCGCCGACCACCGGCGGGACCAAGACCGTCGCGGCCGAGTGAGAGGAAGCTGACCATGATCCGCAACATCGCACTCATCGCCGCATCGGCCCTGACCCTGACCGCCGGCGGTGCAATTGCCGCCGGCGAGGGCGGACACGTCGAGGACGTCGCCTTTGCCCACGAAGGTCCGTTCGGCAAGTTCGACCAGTTCCAGCTCCAGCGTGGCCTGCAGGTCTACACCGAGGTCTGCGCCGGCTGCCACGGGCTCAAGTACGTCCCGATCCGCACGCTGTCGGACGAAGGCGGCCCCGGCCTGCCCGAAGACCAGGTTCGCGCCTATGCCAAGCAGTTCACGGTGACCGACAAGGAAACCGGCGAGGACCGCGAAGGCCTGCCGACCGACAATTTCCCGGCCAACACCGGCGCCGGCGCACCTGACCTCAGCCTTATGGCAAAGGCCCGTGCGGGCTTCCACGGCCCCTATGGTACCGGCATGAACCAGCTGTTCCGTGGCATGGGCGGACCGGAATACATCCATGCCCTTCTCACCGGCTATACCGGCGAGGAAAAGGAAGAGTTCGGCTCGTTCTTCTATGAGAACACCGCCTTCTCGACCGGCTGGATCGCAATGGCGCCGCCGCTCTCGGACGACCAGGTGACCTATGCGGACGGTACCCCGGCGACGGTGGACCAGATGTCGATGGACGTTGCCTCGTTCCTCTACTGGGCTGCCGAGCCGAAGCTGATGGACCGCCGGAACGCTGGTTTCGTGAGCGTGCTCTTCCTGGTCCTGCTGTCGACGCTGCTTTACCTGACCAACAAGCGCATCTGGGCTGGGGTCAAGGGCAAGAAGGCGCACGCCTGATCCGTCAGTGAGTCAATCGGAAAACCCCGCCACTTGGCGGGGTTTTTCATTTCCGGCCAAGGTAGTCCTGCAAGTCAGGCGAAGGATCGGCCAGCAGCGCGCGGGTTTCGACGGGCGGTCGCGCGATCCCGTTCGCGACAAAGGCCGTGTCGCCCCCAAGTGCCAGCGCGTCCTGCGGGTCATGGGTCACCATCAGGACCAGCGCCCCCGTTTCGTCCGCGACGCTCCGCACCAGATCCAGCATCTCGGCCCGAAGCGCCGGCCCGAGGGCGGCAAAGGGTTCATCCAGAAGCAGCAGCGGTCGGGAACGGAGGAGCGCCCGCGCAAGCGCCGCGCGGCTGGCCTGGCCGCCCGACAACTGCGCCGGACGGCGGGATCCCATGCCCTCCAGCCCGACCCGGGCCAGGGACTGGTCGATCCTCACCTGATCCGATGCGGCGAGCCGCAGGTCGGGTCTGATCCCCAGGCCAAGGTTCCGGGCGACCGTCAGGTGGGGAAAGAGGTTCTGGTCCTGGAAAAGGATCGTCACGGGTCGCTCGCCCGGAGGCATGCCCGCCAGATCCTGCCCTTGCCACAGAATGCGCCCATCGGACGGAACAAGGAAGCCTGCGATGGCCGCCAGAAGCGTGGATTTCCCGGCCCCTGAAGGTCCCATGATGGCGATCCGGCTACCGGGCGCAGCGGACCAGTCGGCGGTCAGGCGGAAGCTGCCCTGGGACAGGATCAGGTGGTCAAGCTGCAGCACGGCGGCCTCCGGCATCAAGCACCCAGAACAGGGTAAAGGAGAGAGTGACAAGGATCAGCGCGGCGGAAGCGGCGGCCTCCATCCGGTAGGCACCTGTCAACTGGCTGACCACGAGGGGCAGTGTAGCCTGCCGCTCGCCTGCGAACAGCGCAATGACACCAAGATCTCCCATCGACAGGGCGGCAGCAATTCCTGCTCCGAACCCCAGCGGGCGGGCAAGCCGGGGCAGGACCAGCCAGCGCAGCCGCGGCCATCCGGTCAGTGCAAGGCTGTCGGCAAGGCGGCCATAATCGGTCTGCAGTGCCCGCGCCTCGGGCAGCATGATGCGGTAGAGAAACGGTAGCGACAACGCCACGTTGACAAGGATCGTCACGGGCAGCGCGACCGTTATTGGTGGCGCAAAGGGCTGGATGAGCAGGAAGAGCCCTGTCCCCAAGACAAGTCCCGAGGTTGCCAGTGGCAGGGTTGCCGCTGCTTCGACCAGCAGACTGCGGCTGCGGGCCGCATAAAGGGCCAGCGTTAGCGCGACGGTGGTGGTGATGAGGGATGAGGCGAGGGCCACGAGAACGGACCTGCCCGCGGCGGGCAGTACCGATGCGGGCAAATCGGCAAGGCCGGGAAGCCCGCGCAACAGGACTGAGCCAAGCGGCAGAGCCAGGAAGAGGGTGACGGTCGACAGTGCGGCGACATCCCCTACCTTCCGCCACCCCGCAGGCGCGTGAAGGTCAAGGCTTCTTCCCAGCCCTGCACCGAACCCGGCTGGCTTGGTCAGGCCCCATGCCGCCAGTGCCGCAAGGGTGCCCACTGCCAGTTGCAGGCCCGCAAGACCGGCCGCTCGGGAAAGGTCGAACTCGAAGCGGACGGCCTGATAGATCGCCAGCTCGATGGTGGTGGCTGCTGGACCTCCACCCAGGGTCAGGACCACGGCGAAGCTCGTCAGGCAGATCACCAGGATGACGAGCGCGACCCCGGGCAGCACCTCGCGCAGCATCGGCGCCTCCAGGTGACGAAAGGTTTCGGACGGGCCGAAGCCCAGGGATTGCGCCAGCCGGACGCGCTCGGCCGGGATGGCGAGCCAGCCCTGCAGGATCATCCGCGTGGCAAGCGGCAGGTTCAGGAAGACATGCGCCAGAACAACGCCGTGCAACCCGTAGATCGACAGGGGCGGCAGGCCGAAAAGCTCCAGCCCCCGGTTGAACAGCCCCGAGCGCCCGAAGATGGCGACGAGGCCAAGGACGGCGACAACGGCGGGCAACAGGAACGGCGCGCCCATCAGGGTGATAAGCGCGTTGCGCCCCGGAAAGCGGCGACGGGCCAGGGCGCGGGCGACCGGGATGGCGAGAAGGGTGGAAAAGGCTGCAGACAGAAGGGCTTGCGTGACCGAAAACCGCACCGCCGCCCAGTCCGCCGGGCCAAGCGAAACCCCCGCCCCCCGCCAGCCCACGGCCAGCAAGGGGGCGAGCACCAGCGCCAGCAGCAAAACCGCCAGCGCCGGTGCCGCGAGACTTAACGGGCGAGTGCTGCTTGCCATTCGGCCAGGGCCGCATCGCGGGCGGCCTGCGCCTCGTCAGGCAACAAAAGCAGCGACTTCGCCGGGCGGAAGGTGTCGAAGCCCTCCGGCAGGCCCGTCGCTGGGGTGACGGCCGGGTACATCCAGTTGGTCTGCGGGATCACCGACTGGAAGGCATCGGTCAGCATGAAGTCGAGGAACTTGTCCGCAAGCTCGGGCTGGTCGGTCGCCGCCAGCTTCCCGGCGACCTCGATCTGCATGTAATGCCCCTCGTCGAACAGCGCCGCCGCCTTCGTGTCATCGCTTTCCGCCAGCAGGTGGTAGGCCGGGCTGGTGGTGTAGGACAGGACCATGTCGGCCTCACCCTCCAGGAACAGGCCATAGGCTTCCGACCAGCCGGGAGTGACGGTGACGATGTTGTCGGCCAGACCCTGCCAGATGTCCGGCGCGCGGTCGCCGTAGGCCGCCTTTACCCACATCAACAGGCCAAGGCCGGGGGTCGAGGACCGGGAGTCCTGGATCACGATCTTCAAGTCCGACGCGGCCAGCGCCACAAAGCTCTTCGGTGGCTCGGCGACCTTGGTCTTGTCGTGGACAAAGGCGAACCAGCCCCAGTCGAAGGGCAGGAAGTGCGGGTCGGCGAAATCGACTGGCAGGTTCAGCGCGGGCGTCTTGCCATGCGGCGCGAACAGTCCCGTGGCCGTCGCCGCTGCGGTCAGGTTGGTGTCGAGGCCAAGGACGACATCGGCGTCCGAGGCTGTGCCTTCCAGCTGGACGCGCGCCAGCAGCGCCGCACCATCGCCCGCCGGGACGAACTGCAGGTCGCAGGCGCAGGTCGCCTCGAAGGCCTTCTCCACCGCCGGACCGGGGCCCCATTCCGAGGTGAAGCTGTCATAGGTCAGCACTTGCAGGACAGGAGTTTCGGCCAGCGCCGGGGTGGCAATGGCAAGAAGGCCCGCAGCAAGGAGTTGTTTTTGCATGTCTTTCTCCATGTTGCGACGGAATGGTCGGGGATGGAGAAACCCATGCACCTTCCCTCCGCCGGTATGATCCGGTTCAGGTTCGACGGGTTCACATCTCTGCATCTCAGCCTGTCGCCAGGCACCCCGAGGTATGGCGGAACATAGGGGAAGCGGACGGACGCGCAAGGGGGTGGTTACCGGGTGGTGAACTTGACCCAGACACACGGGGTGGGAGCGGTGCGTTAAGTCCCGGAATCGAAAGAATTTTTGCGGTCTGGCTTCTGTCGGCTTTGCGTCTGGCATGTGTCGGGCACCAGTCTGGCAGCCGGGAGCGTTAACCAACCGCCGCCCGGTCCCCGAATCATGCGGCCTATGGAGCGCGGAGGTCCTGATGCCTCGGGGATGTTTCCCCTGTTCCTTGGAAAGCGCCGGGCCTAGTCCCTGCGTAAGTGGATCGTGCCGCCTGGCTCGCCCGCTTCGTCCTCGGTGAAGCCGATGGCCGCCAGGGCCGGGGCCAGCTTGGTTCGCGCGGCGGTCACCTCGGACGGGTCGAGGAACGGGACCAGGATGCGGCGGACCCCCGTCAGGGCGCTTTCGGACAGGGCGTCGGGAGGAAGAAGCGGGCCGGAGATGCGCAGGACTTCGGGCCGGGTGGCGGCGAGAAGCTTGTGCAGGCCGGACCAGATGCCGTCGGGGTTGAGCGTCGCCTGCGACCAGGCGATGCCGGTGGGGTCGGGGAAGTTCAGCCCCGCAATCCGGCGTGACATGAGAAGCAGTGCGGGACGTTCCTCGTGGAGGGTGATCTGCAGGTCGGGGTTCGCGGCCTTGGCGCGCAGGGCCACGAAGCCGATGCCGCAATCAAGGTCGAGAAGCCTTGTGCAGCCGTTCAGGAACCCCGCGATGTTGCGGGCATGGCGGCGGTCGAACTTGCCGGACTTCAGAACCTCCAGCGTGGCGGCGGTGAAGACGCGCGGGTCCAGCGGGATCTTCACCGTCTGGTTTTCGACCAGTTCCAGCGGGATGTCCGCCGACAGGTCTGCGGAGCCGGAGATATAGGGCGAGGCGAAGGGCGAGCCCCAGCCGGGTGGGGTCGGGGTGCGACGGTCTTCCTTGGGAAGGGCATTGCGGCGCTGTTCCAGCCTGGTCTGGACGGCCTTCACCGCTTCGGGGTCGCGGGCCTTGGGTGGCTTGGCGACGACCTGGCTGATCGGGACGCCGGACCCGGCGATCAGGTCGTCGACCATCGCCTGGTAGTCCGGAGTCGACCGGATCTCCGCCAGTCGCGCCTCGGCCCGGGCATGGGCGGCCTCGTGCAGGGTACGGACCTCGTCATCCTCCAGCAGCGCGGCCATGATGGCGTTGCGGCGGTCGCGATGGCGGGCGATGCGAAGATCCTCGACCTCGTTTCGGTCCTGCAGCGACCAGTAGTCCGAGCCGTACTTAGTCAGCTTGCCGTTCGCGTTGCCCCGGAACTTGCGCAGCGTGTAGGCGTCCATCGACTTGATGGCGTAGTGGTTGATCTGCGCCCAGTCATAGCCCACCGTCCGCCGGATCGACCGCCAGCCGCGGAACTTGAACCATTCCTCCAACGGGCGGCCCGACCCGTTCACCCAGTGCTGGGTGTCCGGATAGTCGGTCTCGCGGAACTTCTCCTTGATGACCGGGCGGTGCATGCCCAGCCGCTGGTGTTCGGCGTCGAAGCGCAGCATCGTCTTGGTGCCCCAGCCCTTGTTCCAGAACTCGGGCGCGGCGCGGGTGAACTGGTCGGTGATCGGTGCGCGCGACCAGTCGCGGACGCCCGAGGACCCGAAGATGCGCCAGGTCATCACCATGGCATGCGCGCCGATCGCGTTCAGGTCGGTGACCAGCCCGTCCAGCGTGCCCGAGGGATGGTTTATCACCATGAACTCGTCAGCATCGATGACCAGAACCCAGTCGGAGTTGACGATCAGCGGTTCCTCGGCGGCGTGCTTCAGCATCGAGGGGTGCGGCTTGATGCCCTTCGGAATGACGTTGTCGCGGTGATGGACGCCGATATCCAGCGTCTCAAGCCGCTTGAGCAGCGTATCGGTGCCGTCCGAACAGTCGTTCGTGTAGACCATCACCTCGGTGAACCCGAGCGCGAGGTAATGCGCGACCCATTCGACGACGAAGGGGCCTTCGTCCTTCATGGTGGACAGCGCCACCAGTGACCCATGCGGACTGGTCTGGCGCGTCAGGCTCATTCTTCCAGCGCGGCGGTGGGGTCGATGTCTAGCTTCTCGCACATGCGGGCGATGTAGCTGCCTTTCAGGGGCGGGTTCTTCCGCCACCAGGGGCGGGCTGCGTTGGTATAGATGTGCACCGACAGGGTCGCGTCGGTGAAGTGACCTTCGACGTTGGAATGCGGGTCGTAGAAGACGTCGTTCAGCTGGAACGGAACCGGGTAGAGCGTGTCCGCCGTCATCGCCTTGTCGATGTCGCCGGTCACGCCCGCGAAGTGTGTGAAGGCCTGGGGGCCGAAGGCGGTGCGTTCGGTCTGGTAGATGCGGACGGGCTTCGGGAGCGAGCGGTCGAGCTTGTCCATCTTGCGCTTCTGCTTGTTGCCCCACCAGGCGGGGTAGTCCGGCAGGTTGTCGTAATAGTCGAGCAGGCTTTCGATCAGCCGCCCGGTCCGGGGCATCGCCACCACGCCGCAGTTCAGCGCCCCGCGCATGCCGTGGCCGGCGTAGATATGTTCCTGCCCTTCGGGGAACGGGCGGTAGCAGAAGGCGTCGCAGTCGATCCAGATCGCGCCGGTCTTCTGGATCATCTTGTAGCGAAAGACATTCGACAGGAACGAGGCCGAGGTTTCGGAGACGATGGCGCGGTCGATGTCCATGATCTCGGACGCGGGGCGGACCTCGACGCCGTTCGGGACGTTCCGCACGTTGTCCGTGCAGTAAAGCGTGACGGGATGGCCCATGACCAGGTGCGACTTCAGGCAGAGCTGGTTCACATAGTGCAGGCTTTCGCCAATCCAGAGCGAGGCGACAGGGCGGCGGTTCAGGTCCATGCGGTGTCCTTGTTGCGGTCAGAAGACCGAAGCGAAGCGGGCGGGAAGGCGGAAGAGCGACTTCGTGCGCCCACCACCGAAGAAGGTGATCTTGCCGTCGTGCAGGTGCTGCTGTTCGTCGATCATGCGCTTGCGGAATTCGGGCAGCTCGGCATCCTCGCGCTCGGCCACACCTTTGGATAGCGCAAGGAACGTTTCCAGATCCTTGCTCCAGGCCTTGCCGACCTCGGCGGGGTTGCGGTCCCCCGCCATGATCGCCCGCATGTCCTTGCGGCCGGCGAGGCGTTCCGTGACCATGTCGAAGTCGAAGAAGCGAAGGTGGACCAGATAGAGATGCGGGTCCAGCACGCGGGGCTGATGGCTGTTTGCATGCCCGCCCACCGTGAATCCCGCTTCCTTCCGCAGCACGCAAGGCTTGGCATAGTTCGCATTGGCGCGGAACACCCGGCGGCGCGACAGGATCGGGGCGTCGTCGGCCAATGGCTCGGGTTCGGCGTCGGGGTTGTGGACCAGTTCGATGCCGAACGGGCAGAGCGAGGCGGGAACGCGCTTTCCGGCGTATCGGCCAAGGTAGGTGACAAGGTCGGTGGCCACGTCGGGATCGACGATCACCACCTCGTCCACGTCGCTGACGATGAACCAGTTGTAGTAGCGCAGCATCCCGGCCGAGAACTGCGAGTTGATGCTCCACCGCCGCCGTTCCATGCGCCACATCGTCGGGTCACGCGGAACGCGGATGACGTTGGCGCCTTCGCAGATGCGGTCGTGTTCGGGGTCCCCCCCATGCGACAGGATGTAGAGATGTTCGCGCCCGAACTGGCGGCCGTAATAGTCGATCCAGCGCTTCAGGAAGTAATAGTCCTGGTAGACCATCGTCATGGCCCCGGCCGGCTTCTTGGTAGGGTCAAGCGTGGCTGGGGCGTCGGACATCGGGAGTTCCCTGAGACATGCGTTCGGACGCTATCACGCGGCTTCGCGGGCGTTCAAGCGCGGGTCGGACGGCTGCCCTCGGTCCGCAACCGGTCGATGAAGGACCGCAACAGGGGCACGCGGCGGGGGCGGAAGCTTTCCCCGGTCAGGGTGACGCGGTCCATCTGGTGGACCTTGAAGCGCCGGAAATCCTGCCGGAGACAGCAGTAGGCAAGGCACTGCACCTCGCGATCCAGGAAAACGGTGCCAAGGGGCCAGATCCGCCGCTCGGTCACCCGGCCGTTCAGGTCCCGGTAGGCGATGTCCAAAGCGCGTTCTTCCCAGGCGGCCTCGCGAAGGGCCTGCATGTGCGGCGGCAAAGGCGCGCGGCGGTCGAACCGGTAGGTCTGGGTCACGGCATGGATCGCCTGACGCTGCACGCGGTCGGGAAGCGTGGCGATGATCTTGGCCTGCGCCTGAGCCGCAGCCTTGGCCAGCGCCGGGTCGCCCGCCATCGTCACTTCGGCCAGGCCAAGGACCAGCGCCTCGACCTCGAGCCGGGTGAACATCTGCGGGGGAAGGGCGGGGTCCTCGGTCAGGGTGTAGCCCGCCCCTGCCTCGCCGTCGATCAAGGCCCCGGCCGCCCGGAGCGCCTGGATGTCGCGGTAGAGGGTGCGTTCCGATACGCCCGTTTCCTGCGCCAGACGGGCGGCGGTCACCGGCTGGGGCAGCATCCGGAACGCTGTGAGCAGGCGGAAGAGGCGGTCGGACTTCGGCATGTCATCCTGACAGGTTCTGGCAGGAGCCGGAGGCTATTCTGATCCCATCAGAGAAGCAAAGGAGAAAGACATGCTGACCCTGTTCCATTCCCCCGAGAGCCGCTCGGTCGCGATCCTGTCGCTGATCGAGGAGATGGGCATCCAGGACTGGATCGACATCCGCACGGTGACGATCCCGCGGATGGACGGCTCGGGCGGGCGCGATCCGTCGAACCCGCATCCCGAAGGCAAGGTCCCCGCGCTGGTGCATGACGGGGCGGTGGTCACCGAACGCGCGGCGATCATCCTGCACCTGACGAGCCTTTTCCCGGACAGCGGCATGGCCCCGCACGTCGGCACGCCGGACTGGGGCCGGTTCGCCACCTGGCTAGCCTGGTACCAGGGCGTGCTGGAACCGACCTTCATCATGGAGGGCGCGGGGGTGTCCCATCCCTGGCTGACTGCAGCGATGCGGGATCACAAGACGGCCGCGGCCCGGCTTCGCGCGGCACTGGAAAAGGGGCCCTGGATCATGGGGCAGGAGTTCAGCGCGGCGGATATCCTCTTGCACGGGCCCTATGCCTGGTTCCCGGAGGGAACGCCGGATGACCCACTGATCCGCGACTGGGTCGAACGCTGCAAGGCCCGCCCCGCCAGCGTGAAGGTCCGGGCCGAGGATGCGCGGCGGATGGATGCGCTGCGCCTCGCGGCCTGACATCGCGGTGGACCCTTGCCGCGGGGCGGGGTCCACCCATTCTACAGGTCGGCGGAAACCTGCCATTTGCCGGCTTTTTGAGCTATAACTTGTGCAACCAGCGAGGGAACAATCCCCCCCAAGCCGCGTTAACTGGGCGGAATGGGACTAGGGATCTGGGACGTGGGGCGCTTGGCACTGGCACAGGCTCTTGCGCGGGATGGCGGCGATGAGCGCGCCTGACCGCCTGAGCATTGCGATCATCGACGCCAATCCGCTGCTGGCGGATGGGATTGCGGCCCTGTTGACACGGGACGCAAGCTTCCACGCGCGCACGATCTTCCTGGTTTCCTCGACCGACAATGCCGCGCAGGATGCGTTCGATGTTGTCATCATCGACCCTGCCCAGATGCAGGAGACCCCCGCCCAGCTTGCGCAGACCCTTCGGGATCGTGGCCGGGCGCTGGTGGCCTATTGCAGTTCGCTCTCGGACCGGCTGGCGCAGGAATGCATCCGGGCCGGCTTTCGCGGCGTTCTGCCGAAGACCGTATCCTTTGATGTGCTGAAGATCGCCCTCGCCTCGACGGCGCGGGGCGGAATCTTCATCGATGCAGCCTTTGCGGCGGCGATCGTGCCCGGTCAGGGCACCGAAGACCCACCGCAAAAAGCCTCGGTCCAGGAGGTTCGCCTCTCCGAGCGCGAGCTGTTCGTGTTGAAATCGGTCGCCCACGGCAAGTCGATGAAGGAGATCGGCCGCGAGCTCGATCTGTCGTCGAAGACCGTGGAGACCTACAAGGCCCGGGGCAGCAGCAAGCTGAACCTGTCGGGCCGCCGGCAGATCGTAGAATTCGCGATCGCCCAGGGCTGGGTCGAAGGGGCCCGTCTCACCGCCGGCTGAGAGATTTGCCGGACTTCTTAGCGCTTTTCGAAACCGCCGGATGGGCGGCAATCGAACCTTCGCATCTGCAGAAACTCCTGACAGGAAAAACCCTACATCGGGGGTTTAGGCCTGTCAGCTAACCCACCCCTGTAAGGAATTTCCCCGACAAAATGACCCCTTAAATGGGCAATTTCCCTGACTTTTCCCGCCCGTGGACCCGTGCCTACCCTGTTGTCGGGATGCTGCACTGCAGGAATGCGGTGCGGGGGAATACGGCCTTGGGCCGGGGAAAAGGAACACGGAATGACACGTCTTGCAGTGTTTGGAATCGGCTATGTCGGGGTTGTCTCGGCTGCCTGCCTGGCCCGGGACGGCCATCAGGTGGTCGCGGTCGACGTCGACCCGGCCAAGGTTGCCGCGATCAACGAGGGCCGATCTCCCATCGTGGAGAAAGGTCTGCCTGACCTGATCGCGCATGTGGTGGCCGAGGGTCGGCTGACCGCCACGACGGATGCCCGCGCGGCCGTCCACGGGTCGGATGCCTCCTTCGTCTGTGTGGGAACGCCCAGTGCGGCGGACCATTCGATCGGGCTTGATTACGTGAAGTCCGTCTGCCGCGAGATCGGTCGCGCCCTCGCGGACCATCCGGGTTTCCACTCGGTCATCATGCGGTCGACCATCGTTCCGGGGACGATGGAGCGGGTGTGCATCCCGCTGCTGGAGGAGGTCTCGGGAAAGCGGGCCGGGATCGACTTCGGGGTGGGCTATTACCCGGAGTTCCTGCGGGAAAGCACGGCGATCCAGGATTACGGCGACCCGGGGCTGATCGTCTTCGGCGCGCTGGACGAGAAGACCGGCGCGCTGTTGACCGAGCTGAACCGCGATCTGCCCTGCGACATCAACCTGGTCGACCTGCCGACGGCCGAGATGGTGAAGTACACCTCGAACGCCTGGCGGGCGGTGAAGGTGAGCTTCGCCAACGAGATCGGGAACATTGCCAAGGCGGCCGGGTTGGATGGCCAGCGGGTCATGTCGATCCTGTGTTCGGATCACAAGGTCTCCATGAGCCCCTATTTCCTGCGCCCGGGCTTTGCCTTCGGCGGTTCCTGCCTGCCGAAGGATGTCCGCGCACTGCGGGCCTTCGCGGCAGAACGTCAGGTCGCCTCGCCGCTTCTGGACGCAGTCCTGGTGGCCAACGCGGCGCAGATCGCGCGGGCGGAGGAGATGATCCACGCCTCGGGCAAGACGCGGGTCGGCATGGTCGGCATCAGCTTCAAGCCGGGCACCGACGACCTGCGCGAAAGCCCGCTGGCAGAGCTGGCAAGCCGGCTGATCGGACGGGGCATGGAACTGTCGGTCTACGATCCCTTCGTGCACGAGGCCTTCGCCAGCGATGCGACGGCCGTGGGCCGGGGTCTGGAACAGGACATCGCCCTGGGAAGCCGCCTTGTCGGATCGATCGACGAGCTGATCGAGGGGTCGGACATCGTGCTGGTGGGCAACCGCTATGACGAGGCGATCCCGCGCCTGCAGGCCGCTCTGGGAAGCCGCCCGATGGTCGACCTGACCCGGATCAAGCCGGGCCAGCGGTCCGAGGGCAGCTACGAGGGGATCTGCTGGTAATGACCCGCGCGGCGCTGATCCTCGGTCACCTGCTTTACCTGGCGGTGGTGGCACTTCTGGTGCTGAGCATTCCGCCGGGTGCGCTGGGCCATGTCTCGGACGGGCTGATCGTCGTCGGCGTCGTCGGGACCTGGCGCTATGGCTGGGCGCTGGTCAACTACCTGCGCGCAGTCTTCTACCAGCGCGTGGCCTATCCCCGGCTGAAGGCCCGGGCCTTCGCGGCCCACGCCGCCAGCCCGGTCCACGGCCACGCCTATTTCCTGATCACGAGCTACAAGATCGACACCGACACCACCCGGCGCGTTTACCAGGCGCTGTTCCGGGCGGCGGCGGCGGCGAAGGGCGGGGCGACGATCGTCGCCTCGGTCGTCGACACGTCGGACTTGCGGCTGATCCAGGGCATCCACGCCCGGATGGACGTGCCGATGGACGGGGTCGAGCTGGTCCTGGACCAGATCCCCGGCACCGGCAAGCGCGACGCGCTGGCGCGGTCCTTGCGGCTGATCGGCCGCCAGGCGCCGTCGCAGCGGGACATCCTCCTTCTGGTCGATGGCGACAGCTGCGTGCCCGAGGATATCGTCGCGGCCTCGGCTCCCTTCTTCACCGATCCGGGCGTCGGCGCGCTGACCACGGACGAGGCGGTCGAGATCAAGCCCAGCCTCTTTGCCGACTGGTTCGCCCTGCGCTTCACCCAGCGGCAGATGATGATGTGCTCGATGGGGCTGTCGGGGCGCGTCCTGACACTGACCGGCCGCATGTCGGTCTTCCGTGCCGATCTGGCCACCCAGCCCGAGTTCATCCGGCTGGTCCAGCATGACCACATCGACCACTGGCGGCTTGGCCGCGTCGACTTTCTGACCGGGGACGACAAGTCGACCTGGTTCTGGCTTCTGCAGCACGGCTACCGGATGCTCTACCTGCCGGACGTCACCTCGCTGTCGATGGAGACGCAACCGAAGCCGGGCTTCGTCGACAGTGCCGTCACGCTGATGATCCGCTGGTTCGGCAACATGCTGCGGACCAACGGACGCGCGCTGGCCCTGGGCCCCCGGCGGATCGGGCTTTTCACCTGGTGGTCGATCCTGGACCAGAAGCTGGGTATCTGGACGACCCTTGCCGGACCCATCTCGGTCGCGCTGGCGGCGCTTTTCGTCGAGCCTCTGGTGGTGCCCGCCTACATCGCCTGGGTCATGGCGACCCGCTACGTCTTCTGCTGGGTGCTGGCAACGGTGAGGGGGCGCGGCTTCCCGATCACCTACCCTATGCTTCTCTACTTCGGGCAGATCGTCGGCGCGGCGGTGAAAAGCTACGTGCTCTTCCGCCTCGACCGGCAACGCTGGACCCGTCAATCCACCGCCCTTGCCGCCAGTCCCGCCCTTGGCGAGCGGCTGCGCGCCATCGGCTCGACCTACGTGCACATCCTTGCCCTCGGCTGGCTGACCTTCGGGATCATGCTCTTGTCGGGGCTTGTCTGAATCTTGTCTGGAAAGGACCGACCCTTGGACCAAGCGATCACCTCCACGACCCGCCAAAGTCCGGCAGCCCTCACCTGGGGCGGGCCTGCCGATCATCCCATGCTGGATATCCCCTTCCACGTCGAGATCGACGGCAGGCAATACAAGGGCCGGTCGATCTCTCTCGTCCGGGCGGAAATCAGCGGCCTGATGGACCCGCACATGCAGGGCATCGAGCGCCTGGCCTGGGTGGTGTTCCGTTTCCAGGGCTATACCGTCGGCCTGTCTATCGAGGTGCGGCTGGAAGACGTCGACCCCGCCAAGGGGATGGCGGCGCTGTCCTTCCTTGAACCGACGGGCGATCACCTGCCGCAGCTGCGGCATCTGCTGAATTCCCATATCTCGGGCGATCTTGTGACGCTTGGCAACGTGCTGACCGTACGGCCGGCCCCGGGCGCGAAGCCCAAGGGAGCCGCGGCCCCGGCGCGGCGGATCCGGCGCTTCGGCGGGACGCTCCTTCTTCTGGCGCTGACCGTGTTGCTCTTGGGTCTGGTCGCAACCAAAGTCTTCCAGCGTGTCTTCACCTACCGGTTGATGACCCCCGCCATCGTGGGCCTCGACGGACGCACGCTGGCGGCGACGGCCACCGGGCAGATCGACTTCCTCGACCCCGAGGCGAAGGAGGGCGACGTCGCCTTCGCGATCCGGTCGAACACCGGGCAGGCCCTGTCGGTGGTGATGCCCTGCGATTGCCGGGTCGAGGTCCTGGGCGTCGAGGCCGGTTCGACGGTCTTCGCCGGCGACCCCGTCCTGCGCGTCTCGGACCCTGACGCCGCGCTGGTCCTGACGGGAACCGCGCTGCCGGAAGAGACGTTGGAGCTTGCCCAGGCGAGCGCCGTGGACCTGCGCTTTGCCGATGGCCGAGAGGTGTCGGCAAAGCTTGCAGGGCTTGGGTCGGCCGCGCCGGGCGAACCGGTACCGTTCCGTATCATTCCCGATCAGCCCCTGGCTGACGACCTTGCCGGGCAGTTGGCCCAAGTGACTCTCCGCCGCCCGGTTCCGGATCTTCTCCGGCCCGTGACCGGCCTTGCCGCATCCATCTCCAAAACCGCAGAAAAGGCAGAAGCGCCATGACCAAACCCATCATTCCCGTGGTTCTTTGCGGTGGCATGGGCTCTCGCCTTTGGCCGATGAGCCGGATCGACCAGCCCAAGCAGTTCCAGCCGACGATGGGCAAGGGCAGCCTCACCTATTTCCAGGCGACGCTGCAGCGCCATCGCGGGCCGGACTTTGCCGATCCGATCGTGGTGACGAACGCCAACCAGGCGGCGCTGGTGCACCGGCAGCTGGACGACCTGCAGCTGCAGGGTCAGGTGATCGGCGAGCCGGTCGGCCGCAACACCGGTCCCGCGGTCCTGGCGGCGGCTATCTCGGCGCAGCGGCAAGACCCGGATGCGGTCATCCTGGTCCTGCCCTCGGATCATATGATCAAGGGCAATATCAACCGGATCATCCGGTCGATGCTGCCGGCGGCCGAGGATGGCCGGATCGTCAGCTTCGGCGTGGTGCCGACCTATCCCGAGACGGGCTACGGCTACATCACCGATGGCGGGGCCATGGCCGACTACGCGGGTTTGCATCGTGTCGCCCAGTTCGTCGAGAAGCCGGGCTATGACCATGCGCAGCGGCTGATCGAGGCGGGCGGGGCCTTCTGGGCTTCGGGCATCAGCCTGATGCGCGCCGCGACGCTGATCGAGGAGTTCCGCCGTCTGGACCCGGAGACTCATGCCGCCGTCACCGCGGCACTGGACGGGGCGGAGTTCCGGACGCTGGGGATCGTGCTGAACGAGGACAGCTTCCGCATGGCGGCGAACGAGCCGACCGAGCGGCAGGTCTTCGAACGCACGCCCACCATCGCGCTTGCGCCCCTGCATGGGGTGCAGTGGGACGACGTGGGCGCCTGGAACGCCGTCTATCAGATCGCCGAGCGTGATGACGACGGCAACGTGCTGCATGGCGACGTGATCGCGATGAACACCAGGAACTCCCTGGTGCAAAGCGAGACGCGGCTGGTCGCGGTCATCGGGATGCAGGACACCGTGGTCATCGACACGCCGGACGCCGTGCTGGTCACGAAGCGCGCGCATTCGCAGGACGTCAAGCAGCTGGTCGACAAGCTGAAGGCCGGAAAGCGCCGCGAGGTCCGCACCCACACCACGCGCGAAATGCCCTGGGGCCGGATCGAGACGGTCGCGACCGACATGGGCAACGACATGGCGATCATGACGGTGCAGAAGAAGGCCTCGCTGCAGGTCAACGGGACGGGCGCCGGGCCGAGCCTTCTGACCGTCCTGTCGGGCGAGGGGCGCTGCATGATCGACGGCCGCGAGGTCACGGTGCGGCGCGGGCAGACCGTCTCGATCGATCCGGACGAGGCGCTGCCGCTCCGGAACACAACCGACGGCGATTTGAAACTGGTGCACCTGGTGTTCCGGGGCGGTGTCGAGATCGGCGGCCCGGGGCAGGGGCTGCTTCTGTCGCCGGACCGTCTTCCGGAGGCGATCTGATGCGGCTCTTGCCGTCCCTGGTCACGGCAATTGCGCTGGCTGGTCCTGTCCTGGGCCAGCCGGACGCGATCCTGCACGGGGCCATTGCCCGTGAACTGCAGGCGAGCGGGGATGGCGAGGTGCTTGCGGTGCTGGCTGGCCGGCTGGCCGGGGACGTCGAGATGCCCGAAGTGCCGAAGGCCGCGCCGGTGACGGCGGGGCCGATGAAGGTGATCGAGGGCGATGTCCAGGCGGCGCTGACGCAGCTTTCGATCCTTGCCGGCGGCAACGGCCACCTGTCGCTGCAGCTGGCGCAGGCAAGCGCGACCGACGTGATCTATCTTCTGTCCGGCATCGCCACACTTCCCGAGCTGGAAGCGGCAGGATACCTGCAGCGCGCCGCGAACGGCTGGCGGCTGTCGCGGCCCTTCGTGCTTTGGCCTGGCTCGGCGCTGGTCCTGTCGAAGGGCGAGCTTCTGGAACTCGACACAGCGGCGGGGGCCTTCATCCTGAGCTTCGGGGATGTGCGCGTGGCTGGCGCCACCGTGAAGGGCGACGCCGGGAAGAACGCCCGGGTCCCCTCGTTCCGCCCGTTCCTTCTGGTCACCGGGCAGGGAAGCCTCCATGCGGAACGGTCCACCTTCGCGGACCTCGGCTTCGACGGGCCGGTGGCGTTCCGGGGCGTTTCGGTCCTGACCGGCGGGCTGATGAAACCCGCCAGTCCGCCCGTCGTGGCCGGCAGCCGCTTTCAGGACGTCTACAGCCTGTCCTTCGAGGGCGCCGATGGCATGGTCCTGACCCGCAACAGGTTTTCCGGGGCCGGCGCGGCCGCGGTTTCCGTGAAGGACGGACGCAAGATCGTGCTGGCCGGGAACCGGATCACCAAAACCGCCAGCGGTGCCGGTATCCGTCTTTCGGGCGCACTTGAGGACGTGGTGATCGCCGACAATGTGATCACAGGAGGCGGGCGCAACGGGCTTCAGATCGACGGCAAGTCGCTGCGGCTTGGCCTGCGGGGCAATGTCGTCCTGGACAATGCCGGAAGCGGCATCTCGCTGGGGCCGGCGACCTGTGTCGCCGTTCAGGGCAATATCATCGCGCGAAATGGCATGGCGGGCTTGCGCCTGACCCGGACCGGCGCCGCGCGGGTGGCGCAGAACGCGGTCCTCGACAACGGCTCGGCCGGGATCGAGGTCGAGGCGCAGACCGGCCTCGGCTCGGTCCTGCTGTCCGACAACGTGTTGCGCGGCAACCGCGAGGGCCTGAGGGCCGCGGGCTTGGGTGAAGTGCGGCTCGAGGGCAACGACCTGGCCCAGCAGACCCCGCGCCAGTTCGCGGGCGACTTCTCGCCATGGCTTGGTCCCTACCTGCGCGCCGGAGACGGCTTCGTCATTCCGGCGGCCACCAGCGCCGCCCCCGAAACATCCGACCCCTGTCAGCCGGAGTAACCCGATGGTCTTCTCCTCGGAAACCTTCCTGTTCCTGTTCCTGCCGCTGTTCCTGGCGCTCTACTACCTGACGCCCTTCCGATACCGGTCGGCGCTGATCCTGGCCGGGTCCTGGACCTTCTACGGCTGGTGGCGGATCGACTTCCTGGGCCTTCTGATCCTGACGACGCTGTGGACCTATGCCTTCGGGCGGATCATCGGCGCCAACCTTGGCACGCGGCGGGCGACCTGGGCTTGCGCGATCGGCACGGCCGGGTGCCTGGCGGTGCTGGGGGTCTTCAAGTACCTGAATTTCTTCATCGACAGCTTCGCGGCACTGCTTGGGACCGACGCGGCCGGGCTTGGCATCCATTGGCACCTGATCCTGCCCATCGGCGTGTCCTTCTACGTCTTCCAGTCGATCAGCTATCTGGTCGACGTCTATCGCCGCGACGCGAGCCCGACCGCGAACTTCTTCGATTTCGCGGCCTTCATCTCGCTTTTCCCGCAGCTCGTCGCCGGCCCGATCCTGCGCTTCAAGGACCTTGAGGACCAGTTCCGGGATCGCAGCCACACGCCCGACAAGTTCGCCGACGGCATGGCGCGGTTCACCGTGGGCCTCGGCAAGAAGGTCCTCATCGCTGACAGCCTTGCGCCGCTGGCCGACCTTGCCTTCACCACGCCCGACCCGACTGCACCGCTGGCCTGGGTCGGGGCGCTGGCCTACATGATGCAGCTTTACTTCGATTTCTCCGGCTACAGCGACATGGCCATCGGCCTTGGCCTGATGATGGGCTTCCGCTTCATGGAGAACTTCGACACGCCCTACATCTCGGGCTCGATCACCGAGTTCTGGCGGCGCTGGCACATCAGCCTGTCGGTCTGGCTTCGAGACTATCTTTACATCCCCCTCGGCGGCAACCGGGTCAGCGGGGGCAGGACCTACATCAACCTGATGACCGTGATGGTGCTGGGCGGCCTGTGGCACGGGGCCAACTGGACCTTCGTCCTCTGGGGCTTCTGGCATGGCGGGTGGCTGGCGCTGGAGAGGCGGACGGGCATGGCCCGCGCGCAGAAGACGGTCGCTGCGGTGCTCCGCACGCTTCTGATCGTGCTGATCGGCTGGGTGGCCTTCCGCGCCACCGGCATCGGGTCGGCAATGGACTTCTATGCCGGGATGCTCGGCCTGAACGGCTGGGCGCTGCCCTTCGACATCGCGGTGCAGATCACCCGGGAAAGTCTTGCGATGCTGATGGTCGCGATCTTCCTCGCGGCTTCGGAACCCTTCCTCAACGACTGGTTCGGCCGGCGCTATCACGCCGTTGCCCCGACCGGGCGCCTGGCGCTGTCCGGGACCGTCCTGCCGGCGTTTGCCACCACGCTGATCTTCTCGCTGGCCGTGATGCGGCTGGCCGAGCAGAGCTTCTCACCCTTCCTGTATTTCCAGTTCTAGGAGTCGCCCATGCAAACGATCCTCAGGGCCTCACGCTTCGTCCTACCCGTTGCCTTCTTCAGCTACGCCGCCGTGGTGAACCTGGGTTTTGCTCAGTTCCCTGGCCAATCCGACCTGTCCGCCGGTGTAGACCTGCTGCGCGGCGGGCTTACGGCCGAGCTGGACAGCGTCTATCGCCAGTCGCTGCCGCACCGGGAACCGGCCATCGGGATGATCGGTGCGCTGCGCTACCTTGCCGTGGGCGAAGGCCGCAAGGGCGTGGTCACCGGCAGCGATGGCTGGCTCTTCTCGGCCGAGGAAGTCCGCGCGCCTACCGATGACCTTGACCTTTCGCTCGACCGGATCGCGCGGATCCGCGACCGGCTGGAGGCCGCGCGCGCGCGCCTGGTCGTGGTGCCGGTTCCCGGCAAGCTGGACGTCATGGTCGACCAAAGCGATGCCGAGACGGCGAGGGGCATCGCCACCTTGTATGATGCCTTCCTCGCTGGGCTGAAGGATCGCGATGTGCCGGTTCTGAACGCCCGCGCGGCGCTGCGCGGTGGGGCCGAAGCCGAGCTTGCCTTCTTCCGCACCGACACCCACTGGACGCCCGAAGGCGCCGAGGACGTGGCCCAGGCCCTGGCGGCCTCGGGCCTTGTCGAACTTGGCGACACGCATTTCGATATCGAGTGGTCGCCGCGGCAGGAGTTCACCGGGGACCTTGTCGCCTTCGTGACTTCGGAGAGCATGGCGCCCTCGGTCGGACTGACGCCGGAAAGCGCGACGCCCTTCACGGCGGTGGCGCAATCCCTGGGGGACAGCCTGGACATCTTTGCCGGGACAGAGGCCGGATCGACGCTTCTGATCGGCACCTCCTACTCGGCCAATCCGACCTTCAGCTTTGCCGAGGCGTTGAAGCTCTCGCTTCGTCGCGACGTGCTGAACCTTGCCGAAGAGGGCAGGGGGCCGGCGCGACCGATGCTGGACTATCTCGCCTCGCCCGACTTCCGCGACGCGCCGCCCGAGCTGGTGATCTGGGAATTCCCCGTACGCTACCTGACCGACCCCGCGCTCTGGGGTGAGCAGGGTCCGGAGAAGAGCGGTGCGTAGCCGGGTCCTCCAGATCGGGCTTTTGCTGGCCCTTGTCGCCGTGGCGCCGGCCCGAGCCGAGGTCGTGCTTCCGCCGGCCATCGCCGGAAGCCCGTCGCTCAAGGCGCTGCGCAAATCGATGCTGGCGGGACGCGAGCTGTCGGACGTCCAGCTTCAGCGGCTGGCCGATGCCGGCGAGGGTCTGGCGGCGGCGCGCTATGGCAAGCGGCTTGAGGAGCGGGATGATCCCGCCTTCATCGACGACGCGGCGCACTACTATTCCATCGCCGTCTACCAGGGCCGCGACTTCGCCTTGCCGCGCCTTCTGGCGACGCTGACCGACAGCGATGCCGAGTTCACCGAGGGCCGCCTGCAAAACATCCGGGCTGTGCTCGACCGTGCCGCAAGGCGCGGGGATGCCAAGGCGGCGGCCGGTCTGGCCGAAATGTTGATGAAGGGCGATCCCTACGAAATCGACATCCCCCGCGCCCGCGAGCTTCTGTTGATGGCGGCGGCGGCCGGGGATGCAAAAGCCGCGATGAAGCTGGCGCTCAGCCATATCCAGGGTGAGCCCGGCCTGCCCCCGGACCCGGCCGCCGCACGACCT